>VFQN01000017.1_pt1 | contig 399264 bp, 311 predicted proteins | sample 3512371 | NCBI WGS metagenome assembly VFQN01 (sample SAMN10412370, study PRJNA504923) | tailings metagenome | isolation source: Replicate 2 from Balatoc abandoned mine | place: Philippines: Itogon, Benguet | collected 2017-08-28 | reverse complement strand
AGCTAAATTTCTCATCCTGTTTGAGGAGGAACGACGAGTTTGATGAGAAATTCTGTTATGATCTGCTGACAGGTCGATCGGTTTACCGCGCCTAGATTTTTTGTTACTACCTCAGCATTTAGCTTTTCCAAAGCTATGCTTCGTCTTCACCAGCAATGCTGGTTCTTTCATCAATGGAAAAAGTAAGAGAACCGATAATAGTGTAAGATGCAATGTCGTTAAATGGGAAATCGCCCTGGCAAGACTGATAGGTGAGTATCTATTCAGTGCGTCCATAGGGAAAAACATTAAATTAAAAAAGGTGGATGCGTCTTCGCTCAACCACCTTTTCCAGTATGAATACTCAATTGAATCAGTTTAGTTCGCCTTTCATCTTTTCAGCATTTTCGGCCATTTTCAGTGCGTCAATCATTTCCTGGATATCTCCGTTCATGAATGCACTCAAGTTGTACATTGTTTTGTTGATACGGTGATCCGTGATTCGTCCCTGCGGATAGTTATACGTTCTGATCTTTGCCGAACGGTCTCCGGTTGAAACCAGGGTTTTTCTCTGTGCCGCACGTTCCTGGTGCACACGATCCAATTCAGCCTGATACAAACGTGAACGCAAAACGGAGATTGCTTTTTCGAGGTTTTTATGCTGTGAACGTCCGTCCTGACACTCAACCACTGTTCCTGTTGGAATGTGCGTCAAACGAATTGCCGATTCTGTTTTGTTAATGTGCTGTCCTCCCGCTCCTGAAGCGCGGAATGTATCTTTTCGCACATCATTCATGTCGAGTTCGAAATCCACTTCTTCTGCTTCCGGCAAAACCGCCACTGTGATTGCTGAAGTGTGAACACGACCCTGGGATTCCGTTTCAGGCACACGCTGTACGCGGTGAACTCCCGATTCAAATTTCAGCATTCCGTAAATTCCCGCACCGGCAATTTCCATGGAGATTTCCTTATATCCTTTCGTACTTCCTTCAGATGAGTTCAAAATATCGTAATTCCAACCCATTTCTTTAAAGTACATCGTGTACATTCTGAAAATATCTTCAACGAAAATACATGCTTCATCCCCACCGGTTCCGGCACGTAATTCCAGGATGGCATTTTTATCATCTTCCGGATCCTTCGGAATCAAAAGCACTTTGATTTCTTCCTCGATTTCCGGTCTTTTTTGCTCCAGTTCATCGATCTCCATCTTCGCCATTTCCCGCATTTCAGGATCGGTTTCGATTTCAAGCAATTCTTTCGAGCTTTTCAGGTTATCGAGGATATTTTTATAACTTTTATAAGCATTATCAACCTCTTCCAGGTCTCTATATTCCTTGTTCAATTTCACGTAGCGATCCATGTCGGAAATAATCTCCGGGTCGGTAATCATCTTACCAACTTCCACAAATCGGAAGTGAATTGCTTCCAGTTTACTTAATAATTCTTGCATTTTTTTGTAATCTTTTAATTCTTATTCTCATTCAAAAGAGGGAATCCCGAGCTTTGCGCTCTTTGCTTCTTAGCGGTAAGAATAAAAACCATTTTGTTTTAAACCGCAAAGAATGAGAGGACGCGAAGTCTGAAATCTCATCTACCGACTCAAACTGTGCTATCCGTTATAAACGAATTCTCCAACTTCCGAACGAACAGTTACCTGTTTTCCGTCCATTTTTTCAACGCGTCCGATAATCTGAGCATCAATTCCAAAGGATTTGCTGATTTCGATAATTTGTTGCGCTTCGCTTTCCGGTAAATACACTTCCATGCGATGTCCCATATTGAACACTTTGTACATTTCCTTCCAATCCGTTCCGGATTCTTCCTGGATCATTTTAAACAAAGGTGGAATCGGGAACAAATTATCTTTGATCACGTGGACATCGTCAACGAAATGAAGCACTTTTGTTTGCGCACCACCAGAACAATGAACCATTCCGTGAATCGAAGAACGGCATTTATCCAAAATCGCCTTAATCACCGGGGCGTATGTTCTTGTTGGTGAAAGCACCAGTTTTCCTGCATCAACCGGAACACCTTCTACGGAATCCGTTAAGTTTTTTGACCCGGAATAAACCAAATCAGCCGGAACTGCAGCATCAAAACTTTCAGGATATTTTGCAGCCAATGTTTTGTTGAATACATCGTGTCGGGCAGAAGTCAATCCGTTGGATCCCATTCCGCCATTGTACGCATCTTCATACGTAGCCTGGCCGAATGACGCCAATCCGACAATCACATCACCACCCTGGATCGTATGATTCGAAATCACTTCCGAACGTTTCATGCGGCAAACAACCGTAGAATCGACAATGATTGTGCGAACCAAATCTCCCACGTCAGCGGTTTCTCCCCCTGTAGAGTAAATTCCGATTCCCTGTCCGCGAAGCGTTTCAAGCAATTCTTCCGTTCCGTTGATGATTGCGGCAATCACTTCCCCGGTAATCAGGTTCTTGTTTCTCCCGATAGTGGATGATAACAAAATGTTCTCCGTTGCTCCGACACACAATAAATCATCAATATTCATGATCAATGCATCCTGCGCAATTCCTTTCCAAACAGAAACATCTCCTGTTTCCTTCCAATACATATACGCCAGGGAAGACTTTGTTCCCGCTCCGTCTGCGTGCATGACGATGCAATAATCTTCATCACCTGTCAAATAATCAGGAACTATTTTACAAAATGCTTTCGGAAACAAGCCTTTATCGACTTTTTTGATCGCATTATGTACTTCTTCCTTTCCAGCGGAAACACCTCGTAAATTATATCGAACGTCTGACATATATAAAATTGAAAGCGCAAAGTTACAAAATTCAATTGAGAGCAATGCGCACAAAAAAAGGCCTTTGAAATAAAGGCCTTTAATTTATTTTAGTTTAAAAATTACTTCGCTTTTGGCAACGGTTTAAAGATTAAGTAATCCGGATTAGCTGGCAGAGCTGTATTTGCATCAAACTCTAAAGTAACCACTTTTCCTTCCGTACGTCTGTTGAACTGTTGCAACTGCTCAAACAATTTCTTGTTCGTTTTCTTGAACTGGTTCATGTAAGCTTCTTTCAACAAGATGACTTGCGTACCTGGTTTCGGAGCTCCGTCAACCATTGGTTCGTTTTCGTGATAAACACCACCGTTCAGGTAAACAGTTCTTGGCTCACGCTCTCCTTTTCCAACCGGAATAATTCTTCGTGCGTCAATTCCTTTTTCCTCAACCAAGAACTTGTAACAAGCCTTAGCACGGTTTTCAGAAAGAACCTGGTTGTATACATCATTACCACGAGGGTCAGTATGTGAACTCAACTCTAGAACCAATCCCGGATTGTCAATTAACAAGTTATATACGAACAACAAGGAATCTTTGGAGTTGATTGTAGAGTCAACTAACAAATCCCATTTCGCCAAAGGATAACGAACTTCCGGAAGGCGGATTGCTTTCTTGATCGGGAATAATCCCATATCCAATACGAAATCCTGGTTGTACATCAATCCTTTTGTAGAGATCGAAGCACCGTTTTTATCTTCGTAATATCCTTCTTTTGAAATTGCAATCTTGTAATCTGAATTCTCCTGGATGTAACGGTCTCCGTTTGGTTTTTTATCCCAGTATACAGATCCGTCTTTCGCTGTCAAACCTTCCCATTTCTCGTTCGGGTTAGATCCTGTAACAACTACTTTCACCCCTTCGATTTTTGTTTGACGTGTTTTATCGATCAAGTCAAATACATTCACTTTCAAAGAGAACACATTCGGAGGAAGTTCATACATCCATAAATCCGGGCTGAATTGCTCACCAACGTTTCCTTTACGCTCAGATGTGAAGTAACCTTTACGGTCATCCACTTCAACCATTGCGTAGTCGTTGAATTCGGAGTTAATCGGAGAACCGTAGTTTGTTGGTTTTTCCCATTGGTTTTTATCTCCTACTTTTTCAGCGCGGAACATATCCAAACCTCCCATTCCAGGAAGACCGTCAGAAGCATAAATCAAATCTCCGTTTTTCGCGAAGCTCGGGAACAACTCATTTCCTGCAGTGTTGATCTCAGGCCCCATGTTTACAGGAGTTGTCCATGTGTCTGCTTTCTTATCGTAAGTTGTATACCATAAATCGTGTCCACCTTGTCCACCTGGTAAATCAGAAGCAAAAATCAAATATTTCGCATCGTCACTTACACATGGATGTCCTACAGATAATGTATCGTTTGGTTTCAAAGAAAGTTTCTTAGGACGTTCCCATCCTTTACCTCCTAATTCAGACATATAGATGTCACAACCCAAATTCTTCTTTTTTGTACTCGGGCAACGAGTAAAGAACATCGTTTTACCACGTGCATCAATACACAAAGTACCTTCGCTGTCTTCTGTGTTAATACTGTCACCAACAATCGGTTTCGGTTCTAGCCAATTTCCTTTTTTATCAATTTCAGAAACGAAAATGTCCATGTATTTCTGACAAGTCAACGGATCTTTCGCTTTTCCTGCAATTCCTTCACGATCACTGGATGTTCCGAATGCGATTTTTGTATCCTTTTTGTCAACAAACATCGGTGCCATTTCAAAACCTTCTTTGTTCAATGCTTTCACATTTGAAACCGTATGACGTGTTCTGTTTTCCTTGAACTCTTCATACATCTTACAAGAAGTGATTCCGACATCTGCTCTCGGATCATCCGGAACCAATGCTTTATACGCCGTGTAATTGTCCTGAGCCTTTTTCAAGTCTCCCATTTGACGAAGCATGTCAGCATTATACAACAATACAAGTGGTTCTTTTTGCTGAAATTTCAATAGAATAGCTTTTTCATACCATTCATTTGCTCTTTTGAAATTCTCAACGTTTCTATAGCATTCTGCAGTCTTGAACGCCATGTCTCCTTTCATTGTAAGACCTGATTTAGACTTACGTTTGATTTTTGAATAGGCTAACTCACATTTTGATGCTGCTTCGCAGTAGTTTCCACTTCTAAACTGAGTATTTGCATCTTTAATTTGCTTCACCTGTCCGAAGGACATATTGGAAACAATTAAAAGTCCAGATAAAATAAGCGTTTTAACATTCATAGCAAGGTGCAATCTTTTTATATAAACACAGTGATATTTGACAAACTATTGGCTTAAAGGTATAGTTGTTCAGTATCATGATTGCCGAAATTAAATTAAAATTTTGAATACGCACTATTTATCAAAGAAAAAAAAACGTCAAAATCAGTTTTTGTGATAAATTACTCAGCAACGTATCTTTCCCACTTTTGCAGTAAAACCTGAAACCCTTCGGGCAAATCAGAGTCAAACTGCATCCATTCGCGGGTCTTCGGATGTTGGAATCCTAACGATTTCGCATGTAGTGCCTGACCGGGAATCAGGTCAAAGCAATTGTTTATAAACTGCTTGTATTTATCATGCGTAGTCCCTTTTACAATGCGGTCTCCACCGTATTCCAGGTCATGAAACAAGGGATGTCCTTTCCATTTCAAATGGGTTCTGATCTGGTGCGTACGGCCTGTTTCCAGTTTACACTCAATCAAGGTCACCAAACCGAAACGTTTTAAAACTTTGACATGCGTTACGGCGTGCTTTCCGTGATCTCCTTCCGGGAAAACGGTCATCACTTTCCGGTTTTGAAGTGATCGTCCGAGATTTCCTTCGATGCGCATGTCTTCTTCCACATCTCCCCAAACCAGGGCATGATATCTTCTTTCGGTTGTTCTGTCGTAAAACTGCTTTGCCAGGTTGGTCAATGCATCTTCTGTTTTTGCCACCACCATGATTCCGGTGGTGTGCTTATCCAGGCGATGAACCAAACCGGGACGACCGTAATAATCTGATTTTCTTTCCGGTAAATTATCGAAATGATACACCAATGCATTCACCAAAGTTCCCGTGTAGTTTCCATATCCGGGATGCACTACCATGTCTGCCGGTTTGTTGATGACAATCACTTCATTGTCTTCGTAAACCACATCGAGCGGAATATTCTGCGGAATCAATTCGATTTCACGAACCGGGTAAGGCAGAACAATGGCTACCTCATCTTTGGGTTTGACTTTGTAATTCGACTTTACGGAATTCCCGTTCACTACCACACTGCCGTTCTTAGCAGCAGATTGGATTTTATTGCGGGAAGTGTTCGGAAGCCGGTCTAAGAGATATTTATCGATCCGGACAGATTCCTGCCCGGGATCAACACTAAAGCGATAATGCTCAAAAAGTTCCTCTTCTTCTTGTTCAACATCCTGAGCATTCTCATTCATCTTTTTATCGGATAATTTTTTTAACTTCTTGTGAATTGTTCAATTTTAAAAAGTAAAGCCCGCTTGGAGCATCACTTAAATCAAATTGCGGATTTTCGGAAGAAACAGTCAAAATGATTCTTCCCTGTGCGTCTACCAAAACAGCTCCCGGGAATGATTCTTCAGATCTCCAGTCGATTCGTACCATTCCTGTTGTAGGATTCGGGAAAACTCCCCATAAAATTTCTTTTGTTTGTTCTTCCACAGATAAATTGATATTATCCTGTGTCTGGATCAAAGGACGAATCATCGGAACACCGGATTGTGATGAATTTGACCAGTTAGCTCCTCCGTTCAGGGAAAAGAATACCTTCTCAGGATGCGGAGTATTTCTATCAAAACCAATATTCAAAGGCTCCGGATCAATCTGTCTCATTCCAACATAAAATGATCCTGCCGGCAATCCCAAACGCGTGTCTTTTAAGATGTAATCTGTGTAAACTCCGCGCCCGTCTTCGTAAATCGGAGTTCTCGGAAAGAAAAACTGGTCTTCATACAAAACCGACCCCGGTACGCCGTTGTTATCTCCCCAAACGGTCAACAAAAATAATTTATTGGACAAATCCTTTACTGTCGGAACGAAACAAATGCGAACTCCAAGCAAGGTATCTGCTTTATAAGGTGTGAACTTCACCGCCAATCTTGCCTGTACCTGGGAAAGTCCGTATGCCTGTTCTGGCGAACCATCGTCATAGGCATACACATTTTCGAATACTTGCTGCGTGTAGGAAGAATCATTCATTGGCAGGTTTGGAAACTGTGCTCCCGCATTCCCGATGATGTCAAAAGTTTTAGTCGTTGCTGAAGGGGTCGTAGAAAACGTATATCCACCGGTAAAATTATGGAAACTTTCAACAACCGTTCTTGGTTCATAGTTAATTCCATCAGCTAAAAGCGTTGCATCCAAGACAAAAGTTCCTTCTGTTGTACCGTTGAAGTTCACTTTCACGCTTCCGTTCATGTTATTCTCCAAAATATTGGAACCATTTCTTACAACCACTTTCACAGCCGGATTCATGTGCGTCGGGTCGTGAACCCAATGTTCCCACGGAACTTCCGTATACGTATCAATTAACGATCCTACTTTATAAACGAATGCAAAATCTTTGAACAAGGTATCCTGGTATCCGCTTCCGCTTCTCAAATGCACATAATCCAAATGGAATTCATCCAGCATTCCGGAAAGTCCGCCGTAATTCTTAAATCTGAACTTGAATCCGTTGGTCAGGTAAGCTGCGTTGGTCACTTTCAGGTGAGCAATTTTAAAATCACCCAAAGGTCCGCCGTTCATTGCCCAAATACGGTTCCACTGGTTTGTTCCCTTATTAAAGAATTCAAGCACTAATGAATCCTGTTGCTCAGGCGCATCCCCGAAACCTTGTCTTTGAACCAGGAAACTCATATAAATAGAGTCGTTAGGAGCATAAGAGGATAAATCAATGACTTTTGAAGTCAGGTAATCCGCATACCCGGTTTGTGTTGTTCCGATTGCGTACGGATACCCGTTTTCATCCAATCCGTCGAAGGTTGCAACTCCAAGCGTCCAGGGATTTACCGCACTGGTATAGTTGTGGTAAACAAATTTATCTGTCCAGTATTTTGACTGACCTGTTTCATGCGCAAAGAACACCAATGCCGAATCCTGCTTGATATCCGGATTACTTAGATCAACCGTATCTGCTGGTGTACCGGCATCCAGGTCTTCATAAATATTGTATGGCGGATAAAACTGAATCGTAGAATAAACGACCGGGTAATTCTGAAAGTTTGCCTGTTTAACAGAAATCAAGGGCAAAGGACTTTCTGTTGTTGTTCCTCCGGAAGTGGTGTATTTCTTTGTCAAATTCGTGGAAAACTTCTTATCATTCGTTAAAGGAACTCCTCCTAAATCTGTCAGGTAATAAAACTTTTGTTCAGTTACGTTCGCATCTCCCGGCTGTGCATTCATTTCCGAAAATTTGGAATGAGAAAACTCATCCAAAAACGGCAATGACAAAGTATCGAAAGAATAAATAAACGTGCTGTCAATCGTTGTGGTGCTTTTCAGGCTCAAAGGCTTTGCTTTACCATCACCTCTTTTCATTGCCCCGATCGGACTAAGCACTTCCTGTCCGAAAGAAATAAAAGCAACAACAAATACGAAAACGGGTACTAAAGTAAATTTCATCTAATTCAAAATTACCTACCTTTTTTCAGCTGAAACTGTAATTGTTGTACCTGGTGAAACGGTCACTCCTTCCAAATATTCAGGGCTTTGAGAATAAATAACAGCAGTGGTCGTATCAGCAGCGTTTGTACATCCATCACATACTCCGACTAAAACTTGTAGCGATATTCCACTTAAACGCGCTTTAGCCTCAGATATTGTCAAACCGTTCAAATCAATTAATGTAACCGGTTGAGAGGCGTTATTTTGACCAACCACCAGGGTAATCGTGCTTCCGATCGGAATTTTTGTTCCTTCCTTGATTTCTCTTCCATTGTAAAGCTGTCTCAATACAGCTCCGTTTGCCTCACTGGTCGGAACGTAACTCTTACGGTATTTCAATCCCCGGTTTTTCAAAACACTTTCCGCCATTCGTTCCGATTTATCAATCAAACTAGGCATTTCAACCAAGCGCGATTTCTTGGAAACCTGTACGCGGATAATCCGGCCGGATTTCACATAAACCATGGATTTGGATGTCGGAAGCGGATCTTGTGAAACAATCGTTCCAACCGGTAATTCCGGTTTGTATACCGAATCCAGTATTTCGATCTTCAAATCCAATTCTTCCAATTTGGATTGTGCACTCGCGGTTTTAAGTCCAACTACATTCGGAACATCTATTTTCTCTCCGTGATTGGTGTATTGATCCAAATAGATCACTACGATTGTAATCACCAGGAAATATGTCAGCACAATGAAGAGCGTATGCTTCAAAAAGTGTTTACTCCAAACAAATGCCTTAAGCTTTTGAAAAAACTTCATATATCGATTGTAAGTTGCAACAAATATAGAAAGAATGTTTCTGCGAGAATGCAACGACAGATGAAGCTTTTAACAATCGATTCTGAAAACTTTTCTCCGAAGATCAAATGCAAGGTTTAATTATCCGCTAATTTTGTAAAAAATACAAGGTATGAAGCGAGTTGGTTTATTTTGCGGCGGATATTCTTCAGAGTTTGAAATCTCCTTAAAAAGTGCTCAAACCATTATGGATAATTTCCCTTCCGGTTACGAAGTGGTGCCGATTCACGTGTTTGAAGACGGATGGTTCGTTCCGCAAGGTTCTGAGAAATCACCTTTCTCTATTGAGCAAATGAGCTACCAGGCTTCCGGGAAAGAATGTAAAATTGATATCGGGTTGATCTACATTCACGGAAATCCGGGTGAGAACGGAAAAATCCAGGCTTTGCTCGACATGAAAGGAATTCCTTATGTGAATTCAAACGCGCTTGCTTCGGAACTGAGTTTTGACAAATGGTATTGCAACCAGTTTCTTTCCCGTTTCGGGATTCCGGTTGCAAAATCACTTTTCCTGAAATCCCGCACGGAATTTACCGAAACTGAAATCCTGGGCCAATTGGGTCTTCCTTGTTTCGTAAAACCTTCAGATTCGGGTTCAAGCTTCGGAATCAGCAAAGTTTCCAAAGCGGAAGATCTTTCGGCTGCATTGGACAAAGCTTTCGAAGAAGGTGATACAATTGTAATTGAAGCATTTTTGAAAGGTACGGAAGTAACCTGCGGAATCTATCGTTCTCCTTCAGGCCTTATTCCACTTCCTTTGACGGAAATCGTTACTGAAAATGATTTTTTCGATTACGAAGCAAAATATTTAGGACAATCGCAGGAAATTACTCCCGCAAGAATTCCGGATTCGATCAGAGACCAGGTTTGGGAACGATCCAAAGAAATTTACAACCTGCTTCAGCTGAGATCCATTGCACGAATTGATTTCATGGTCGTAGACGGAATTCCTCATGTAATTGAAGTAAACACCACTCCGGGATTCTCCACGGCAAGTCTGGTTCCTCAAATGCTGGGTGTTTACGGAAAATCAATCCGTGATTTCTGGACGGAAATTTTCGAAGTGGAATTAAATCGATGAACAATAAGCGTTAGTGAGATCATGCCAAAACCCTTGCTATGATTGGCCAACACACAATATCGCGAATTTGTATCAAGAAGTAAAACCCTCATAAAACTGAAAAAGGGTACAATCCAAATAGTACCCTTTTCCAAACCTAAAACCCAATTTACCAAACCAATCAGAGAGATTTCTGATTTATACTTGACACCCATATGATGTCATGAATTTTAAAAGGTTGGAAAAAAGAAAAATATTTTTTTAAATTATTTTCAATGAAAGAAGATTTCCTTTCACGGATTCTCATTCAACGCAATGACAAGGCGGATCAAAATACCATTTCACTTGCGGCATTGCCTGTTCCCAACGCTGCTGAAAACGCGGTCCCAACATAATAGATCTCATATCCACTGCTTCCAATTTCTTTAAATTCACTAATTCTTCCGGCAGTGAATTAATCGGATTGTCCCAAATATCGAGCACTTTCAAATCTGTCAGGTAACCGATACATGCAGGAAGCGAACTGATTCTGTTTCTTGCGGCGTGTAACCGTTGCAATTTCGGAAGCTGACAAATAACAATCGGTGAAACATCAATGCTGTTTTTTGTTGCATCCAATGTTTTCAATTGCTTGAACACGCCCATTTCCAAAGGAAGTTCCTTCAGTTTATTTTTGGAAATATTTAAGTATTTCAGATTTTTAAATGAATACAGCTTTTCCGGAATTTTCTCCCATTTTAATTTAGATGCATCGATTGCCAGAATCGTATCCGGATTTGCTTTCTGGACTTCTTCCCAGCGATAAATTTTTAAGGTATCCTGTGCATACAGGAAATTACAAGCGTACAGAAAGGTAATTACGAGCAGTAACTTCATCTAGTTGAATTTGATTCTTTAAATCTTCTATGTTCTCAAAACGCTTTTCATCACGAATATGTTGCATCACTTCTATTTTCATTTGCTGACCATAGATTTCTTCATTGAAATCGAATAAATGAATTTCAATCGTGACTTCTCCGTTATTCGCAACTGTTGGTCTAGTACCGACATTCATGACTCCATGAATCAATTTTCCATCGATGTACGCTTTTGCAGCATACACTCCATTTTTCGGAACAATTTTCTCCGGATTTCCCAGGTCAACATTTGCAGTCGGGTAGCCAATCGTTCTACCGATTTGTTGTCCTTTTACCACTGTTCCTTTCAACACAAACGGAGTTCCCAATAAGGAGGCTGCATATTCCACCTTTCCTTCCAGGATCGCATTCCGGATCTTTGTGGAGCTGATGGTTGTTTCCTCAACAGCAATTGCCGGTAACTGATACACATCAAAATGATACAATTCTCCCAGTTCCTGCAATTCATGAAAAGATCCTTCCCGGTTTTTCCCGAAATGATGATCGTGCCCGATATGCATTTCACTGATCCCGATTTGATTTACGAGCACATCCCGGACAAATTCCATCGCGGAAAGTCTTGAAAACTCTTTTGTAAATGGAAAAAGAATCACCGTATCAAGTCCCAATTTTTCCAGTTTCGCCAATTTTTCCTCAACCGTATCGACCAGTTTAACGGAATGACTATCGGGATAAAGTACTTTTCTCGGATGCGGATCAAAAGTAAACAGCACGGATTCCTTCCCCTCATTTTTAGCCTTTTCAACCAACGAACGAATAATTTCCTGGTGCCCCAAATGAACACCATCATAGGTTCCCAAAGTAAGAATGGGGCTATTAAACTTAATTTCAGGGCTCAATTGCCGAACGATTCGCATAATGCAAATGTAGTTAAACAAAAAAAGACTGCAATTACTGCAGTCCTTTTTACTTAAATATTCATTTGTTTAACGAATCAATTGAACATTTCCTTGTCCTTTCAGCACCGTTCCGTTGATTCCTTCAATTTCATACTGGAAGAAATACACTCCGTCAGATGCTGGATTTCCATTCACCGTTCCGTCCCAAAAGCCCTGAACATCATCGTATTCATGCATCCTGTCGCCCCAGCGGTTTACAATTTTAACTTTTACAGATGTCACATAATCAGCTGAAATAAAGAAGCGGTCATTATTATGATCTCCGTTCGGGGTGAAAATATTCGGGATGAGCAAAACAGGATCTTCGTAAGGAAGCACACTGATTAAAACCGTGTCTGCATCCGTACAGGAACCGTTGATTGCAGTTAGTACAACCAGGTATTCTCCCGGATTACTATAAGACACCTGTTGTCCCGAATTATTTTGCGCATTGTATTCCAGACCGTTTCCGAAATTCCAGTTATACGAATCGGCACCGGTAGAATTATTGTCAAAATTGACGGTCAATGTAGGATGCCCTGAAGTAAGATCCGATGAAAGATCAGCAACAGGATACGAAACGACAATAACTGTGACCTGGTCCGCATTCTGACAACCGTTCGCATCCGTTCCTACCACCGAATAGGTTTGAGTAAGTCCGGGAGTAAAAGAAACTCCATCAAGCACTCCATTATTCCAGTTATACGTTTGTGCTCCCGAACCAGACAACGTAACCGGAGTTCCGGCGCAAACCGTTTGATCCGCCCCTGCATTTACATTCGGCAGCGGATTCACCGTAACAACAACCTGGTCCGTTGCCTGGCATCCGTTCAGGGAAGTTCCTGTGACCGTATATGTTTGAGTACTGCCCGGAACGAATGAAACGCCATTGCTCACAGAGTTATTCCAACTATAGGTTTGCGCTCCGGAAGCAACCAAAGCAACCGAAGTTCCCTGGCAAACCGCCTGATCTGCTCCGGCATTTACAAGCGGAATCGGATTTACCGTAACAAGTACTTGATCCGTATTCTGACAACCATTCGCATCCGTTCCGGTACACGTGTACATTGCTGTTGTTGTAGGTGTAAACGGAACATTGTTGGTTCCACCATTATCCCACAAATACGTTTGGGCTCCCGAACCGGATAAGGTCACATTGATTCCCGCGCAAACTGTTTGTGGCAAACCCGCTTCCACTACCGGTAGCGGATTCACTGTAACAACAACCTGATCCGTCGACTGACAGCCATTTGCATCCGTTCCGGTAAGCGTATACGTTTGAGTAGAACCCGGAGTAAAGGAAACGCCGTTGTTCACCGAATTATTCCAACTGTAGGTTTGAGCCCCCGAACCGGAAAGCGTAATCGATCCGCCCTGACAAAGCGATTGGTCGATTCCTGCATTCACTACCGGCAACGGATTTACAGTAACAACAATTTGTGCCGTATTCTGACAGCCATTCGCATCCGTTCCTGTAACCGTATAGGTTTGCGTTGAAGCCGGAACAAAAGAAACTCCGTTATTGACCGAATTATCCCAACTATACGTTTGAGCTCCGGAACCCGAAAGCGTAATCGATCCGCCCTGGCAAAGCGCCTGGCTCGTTCCCGCACTTACATTCGGAAGCGCTGTCACCACCACAGTTGTAATAGAAGTACAGGTCGATCCGTTATCCGTAGCCGTTACTTCGAAATTATATGTTCCGGGAGTTGTTGGAATCGGAACCGCAGTCGGGTTTTGCAAATTCGAAGTAAATCCATTCGGCCCTGTCCAGGAATAAGTGGCATTTGCAATCGTAGTCGCAAACAAATTAATCGTCGTTACTCCTTCACACACCGGCCCGTTATTCGTCGCACTGACCGTACATCCGCACGGATTCACAACAATCGTCGCCGTTGCCATTGTAGACGACGGACACAACGGATTTCCCGTTGCAGAATTCACTGTGTACGTGTATGTTCCCGGAGTAGCCGGAGGTGTTGCTGTAACTGTAGATCCTGTCGTTCCGCTTAAATTCGGCGAAGCATTCCAGGTATAGGTTCCATTCCCTCCGGTTGCAGTCAGATTCACGGATTCTCCCACACAAATTGAAGAGTTTGCAGGAACTACATCAACCGGAATTGCAACCCCGGTATTTGCAGCAAAAGTATAATCGCACACATCCCCGGCAAAACCATCAATCATGATGTAATACGTGTTTCCGGGAGTTAATCCGGAAGCAGAAACCGATTGTGAACCTGTAGAAGGAGCCAACTGACTGCAATAATAAGAAGTCACTGTTCCGGAACAGTTGTTCGCAGAAAAAATCATGATCTGAATTCCGTCTCCGTAAAGGGAATTAAAAACCCAGGCATCAAATGAAATGGTTGAAGACGAAGCCACAAAAGTCAGGAAGGAATTATTCTCGATCGAACCACAAAATTCTCCCGTCAATCCGCAATCAAACAATCCTAAAAAACCACAAGACTGACTCCAGGTATCAACCGTATAGGAAGAAGAAGTATTTCCACAATATCCGTTCAATTCACAGATCGGTGTGGCAGTTGCACATGTATTTCCTGCAGGCGGATTCGACCCGCATGGTGGCTGAGAGTAGCCGACTGAATACAAAAACACAGTCAGCAGAAGGATTAAATGCTTCATTTCTGCTGATTTTTGCGGTTTTTGATGTACGCTAAAATGGCCTTATTCGTGTCGGTAGGTTCTACCCGCGCTTTGTAGGTAAAATGTTCGTGAAGTTTATTAAACTCCGTTGCGGAACATTGATCGATCAGTTCGTAGACTGTATTTAAAGGTTGGGTTTTTGACTGCTCGTAAACATACAAGTAATCAATACGGGTTTGATTTGCCTGTTTATTCGTTTGTTCCTGGGAAAATACAGAAAATGAAACGGCAAGCAAAAACAATTGTAGGGTAACAATTCTTTTCATAGTAGTAGTAAGTAAATAGTTCAGTTTAGAAGTGCTTAGCGGACAATCCACTAAGCACTTGTAAAACAAAGTAGTAACAATTCAAAAATAAGGATAAATTGTTAAAATCAACTAATTACTTAAAATCCTTAACAGAAAAGAAATCAACTGTTTGAATTCATAACAGTAATTAACGGATCACCTGAACGTTTCCTTGCCCTGTTTGGGTGGTACCATCCAATCCGGTTGCAGTGAAATTGTAGAAGTAAACTCCATCATCCACCAGGTTTCCATTATATCGTCCATCCCAGAAACCATTTATTCCCGAGAAAGTAGCCATTTTATTTCCCCATCTGTTTACAATCGTCACATCCAGGGAAACTGCATTTTTCAATTCAATAAAGAATACATCATTGTTTCCGTCTCCGTTCGGAGTGAAGATATTCGGCATCACAATCTCCATCGGAGGGAAAGGAAGCACGATTACCTGCAATTCACTGATGTCTTCGCAAACACCATTACTCGCCGTCAGGACAACTGTATAAGTTCCAGCCGCACCATACGTAGAACTCGGTGTTGCAGAAAGATTTGTCGTGTGATAATACGATCCGTTTCCAAATGCAAAGTCATATGAATTCGAATTCAAACTGGAATTATTAAACTCAACCACCAAGCCCGGATAACCCGTAAGTGACGAATTATTTCCTATCACTGATGTCGGAACCAAAATCACTGTTATAACAATCGAATCCGTATTCTGACAACCCGCAGCACTTGTTCCCGTAACATAATATGTATTCGTTCCAAGAGGTGGAATGAAATTCGTACCATTCGGAACTGAATTGGACCACACATAAGTTGCCGCACCCGAACCGCTCAACGCAATCGGACTTCCCTCACAAATTGTTTGGTTGGCTCCCGCATCAACTGCCGGAATAGGATTAACAGTTACAACTACCTGGTCTGTTCCCTGGCAGCCATTTGCAGCTGTTCCTGTAACAGTATAAGTTGCTGTTGCACCCGGAAGGAAACCAACTCCGTTTGTAATACCATTGCTCCATGAATACGTTTGCGCTCCGGAAGCTGTCAATGTTACAACACCTCCCTGGCAAACCGCCTGATCAACACCTCCGCTTACCGTTGGAGAAGGACTAATTGTTACCGTAACCTGATCCGTATTGCTGCATCCGTTGGCATTTGTTCCTGTCACGGTATAAGTCTGTGTACCGGTTGGAGTAAACGGCTGACCATTTACAACACCATTGTTCCAGGTATATGTTTGCGCTCCCGAACCATTTAATGTTACAGGAATTCCAGCACAAACGGATTGCGGTGCACCTGCATCAACAACCGGAAGCGGATTAACCGTTACAACTACCTGGTCTGTTCCCTGGCAGCCAAATGCATCAGTCGCATTCAAAGTATATGTTTGTGTCGTTACGGGACTGAAAGGAACTCCATTCGTTACCCCGTTGTTCCAGGTGTATGTTTGCGCTCCCGAACCGGAAAGCGTTACCGGCTGACCAATACAAATCGTCTGATCCGGTCCTGCACTTACAGGAATTGTATTGTTTACCGTTACAACTACCTGATCCGCAGCCTGACAGCCGTTTGCAGCAGTTCCGACAACAGTATAGGTTGTAGTTGTTCCCGGAGTGAACGGAACTCCATTCGTTACTCCGTTATCCCAAGAATAAGTTACTGCTCCCGAACCGGAAAGCGTTACCGGCTGACTTGTACAAACCGTTTGATCCGGTCCTGCACTCACTACCGGATACACTACGTTCACACTTGTAGAAGCAGGCAATGATTCGCAAGTGGCACTACCGTAAGTTGTCGTCGCTACCATTGTGAAATTTGAAACACCGGCAGGTAAACCATTTGCAGTTGTATTTGCAGAAGTTGGATTCGAAACTCCCGGACCGGTCCACAACAAAGTTGTATTTGCCGTAATAGTAATCGGTGTTGACAAAGTTGGTGATACCGGAACCTGGAAAATAGAAGCCGAAGCTGCAGTACATGAGTTATCGTTAATCGCAGAGTTGATTGCGCCCGAACCGTATGAAATGGTCGTTGGTGAACCACAAATGGACGTTAAATTTGAAAACGTAATTTGGGCATTTGTCAAAGAACCTACATCCGCACCGATACAGTCATAAATCTGTACAGCCCAGCCACCTGCAGCTGCATTACAACCAATCAGACTTGACCAGTTGATAGGAGTATTACCAGGTCCGTATGAACTGTAAGTTCCACCTAAAGAAGCGGGAGAAGGATTACACACATTCAGATTTCCACCTCCGGAAGTCACAAAACACAAGTTATTTACGTTATCTCCGCTGTTACAGATATTATTTTGTCCGTTTGCTCCCGGATTCGGGCTAAGTAAAATAGTTGGAGAACCGCAAGCAGGAGGTCCGACTAAATAAAAAGCCAAATCGGACACATAGGTATGCGTTGCGGAAAAACAAACCTGGATTTGCGTATTTGCATTAATCAATGATTGCGGCGGCGGCGGATTGTAATAAGAGAATGATCCTGTAGTATTCACCGTAGAGGATAAAGACGCATTGTTACAATTCGCTAACGAACTGGAAGCAGTCACCACCGTGTTCAGATTCCAAACCCACGCGGTATAACAATCAGTAATGTTATTCGAAGCATCTTTGATTTCAACACGATATCCGTCACTCGCAAGGTTTGTAACAGTAGAAGTTGTTCCTGTCTGAGTCGTTAAAAGCTGCCAGGAAGAAGTTCCCTGATCATGGTAATACCACTTAAAGGTAAACGGGCCGGTTCCGTTAGTCGGAGTAGCTGTTAAACTTCCCTGTTGTGCGCCAAGTGTCGTTCCGCACCAGATATAAATGGGATCATTCGGAGCACCATTTGTATAAGCTGTAGTAGAAGATCCGGAATTTCCGTTCGGAACCAATTGGGCATGCCCGTACATGGAACTTGCCAATGCAAGAAGTGCAAGTATTTTTTTCATCTTAATTGGATCCTTTAAGTTCGTTAATTCGCTGTGTGAGTTTGACTTTCTCTTCGAGGTAATAAGTTTTTTCGGATGGAGCCGCTTCATTGAGTTTCATCTCCAGGTGAGTCAATGCATCAATACATTCCGGAAGCGTCCAATCCTGCATTGTACGAACAGGAGTTTGTTCGATTACTTTTGGCTTTTGTACGCCTTCAACTCCTTGTGCCTGGTGAACAACTACACCATTAGGTAGTTGTGTGGTATTTGTCTGTGAATGACCAAGTGTCTGTGATGCACAAACAAATAAGCCAATAAAAATTAATCTTCTCATCTTATGTAGCAGATATAATAAATTAGGGTTGTTTCAGAAATGTTTCTTAGTTAGGACGGGGCGCGTTTCAGAAAAGTTGCACTCTATCAACGTTTTTTTTCGTTGATGTATCAAGTTGTTTCCAAACTAAAACGATATACAAAATAGGTAGTATTCTAAAAGAGAGGTGATACAATATTTTTTCGCAAATACTGCAGATTTACGTAAATAGCCTGTAAATTAAATCTGCACTCCAACCTTGTCGGAGTCTATACAATCTGCTCGACTCAAAAAAATCACCTAAACTCTGGGACAAATCAACGAAATAATAAGTGGTTGTAAATTTTATCCATCCAACGGAAAATGAATATTATCGAAATGACTTGTCCGGGAGTTTAGGTGATTTCCCATTTCAATAATAGCACCCGATTCACATAACTGTAAAAAAAACACCATTCAAAAAAGGAATCCAAAATCCCCAAAAACCGAATTCGAATAGCTCAGATACGAGTCAAGTATGGATAGAGCATAGATCAAGTATGGATAAAGCATAGATACAGTATGAAAATGTTATAGATTTAACATGCGGTTTTAGGGGGATACAGCTGTTTTTACCCCCATTTTCAACATTGTTTCCTGGAAGAAAGAAGCCATAGAGTCTTGAATTCCTAAAATCAAAACAGGTTACATAGTTGTGAAAACTACACTGAAAAAACAGTTCATCACCTCCATTTTCGTACAGGGCATATCGAAAAAATTCAATGCACTGAACCCCGATAAGCACCAAGGTAAACTATTCAAAAGGAAACCTCAGAACCTTTTGAAAACCCGGATCATTTCAGTTCACTTGCGCGAAAAAAGTTCAAATCTCCTGAATGCCTGTCAAAGACTTAAATTAAAATAACATTCATTCTCAATTATCTTCCCTTTTTTATTGCACCAATACCATAAATGTGGTATTTTTGTCAACGAAATAAAGCTTTATTTAAAATTAATCTAAATAAAGACTCAACATACTTGTCATGATTACAGTAACAGAACAAGCTAAAAAACAAGCAATTCGATTAATGGAAGACGAGGGGAAATCCGGTTATTTCATTCGTGTTGGAGTTGAAGGAGGAGGCTGCTCCGGTTTGATGTATCAGCTCACATTTGACAATCAGGAAAGCTCAGATGATAAAAGTTTTGAAGACAACGGGATCAAAGTTGTTGTCGACAAAAAAAGTTTCTTATACCTCGTTGGAACCGTTTTGGATTTTTCCGGAGGGTTAAACGGGAAGGGATTTGTTTTTTCAAACCCGAATGCGGGAAGAACCTGCGGTTGCGGTGAATCTTTCTCTTTATAAATATTACAAACTTAGATGGGTTATACAGAAAACGACTTAGCGAAAGATTTAGAAAATTCAGAATACAAGTTCGGGTTTACAACGGACATCGAGTCCGACAGAGCTCCGCTTGGATTAAACGAAGACATCATTCGTTTTATTTCTGCTAAGAAAAATGAACCGGAATGGCTTTTAGAGTATCGCTTGAAGTGCTATAAAATCTGGTCGGAAATGACTGAACCTTCCTGGGCTCACATTTCATATCCGAAACCTGATTTCCAGGCAATCTCGTATTATGCGGCTCCGAAGCAGACCAAAAAGTATGAAAGCTGGGATGACGTTGATCCTGAAATGAAAGAAACCATGGCTAAATTGGGAATTTCATTGGAAGAACAACAACGTTTGACAGGTGTTGCAGTAGATTTCGTAATGGATTCAGTATCCGTTGCAACCAGTTTTAAATCGAAATTAAAGGAATTGGGAATCATTTTCTGTTCCTTCTCTGAAGCCGTTCAGGAATACCCGGAATTGGTTCAGAAATACATGGGCTCCGTAGTTCCTTCAACGGATAATTTCTACGCAGCTTTAAATTCCGCGGTATTTACCGACGGATCTTTCTGTTACATTCCGAAAGGAGTGCGCTGTCCGATGGAATTGTCTACATATTTCCGGATTAACGAAGCAAATACCGGACAATTCGAACGTACGTTGGTAATCGCTGATGAAGGTTCGTATGTTTCCTACCTGGAAGGTTGTACTGCTCCTCAGCGCGACGAAAACCAATTGCACGCAGCTGTTGTTGAGTTGATCGCTTTGAAAGATGCGGAAATCAAATATTCGACCGTTCAGAACTGGTATCCGGGAGATAAAAACGGAGACGGTGGTGTATTCAACTTCGTTACGAAACGCGGATTGTGCGAAACAAACGCAAAAATTTCATGGACGCAGGTTGAAACAGGATCTGCTGTGACCTGGAAATACCCTTCCTGCATTTTAAAAGGAGATAACTCGATCGGGGAATTTTATTCGGTAGCGGTAACCAACAATTACCAGCAGGCTGATACGGGAACTAAAATGATTCACCTCGGAAAGAATACAAAAAGTACAATTATTTCCAAGGGAATTTCTGCCGGTAAATCCCACAATTCATACCGTGGATTGGTTCAGATTCATAAAAATGCGCACAATGCCCGCAACTTCTCTCAATGTGATTCATTATTGATGACCGACGAATGCGGAGCGCACACTTTCCCTTACATCGAATGTAAAAACCCGAGTGCAAAAATTGAGCATGAGGCAACGACTTCCAAAATCGGGGAAGACCAGATTTTCTACTGTTTGCAAAGAGGTATTTCCGAAGAAAAAGCAATCAGTTTGATCGTAAACGGATACTGTAAAGAAGTTTTGAATCAGCTTCCGATGGAATTTGCTGTTGAAGCACAAAAACTATTGACGATCAGTTTAGAAGGGTCGGTAGGATAAAAAAGAATTAGCAATGAGTTAATTATCAATAATTAGTCTAAAAGTTTCTATTGATCATTGATAATTCTGCCATTCATAATTAAGAATAGGATGTTAAAGATTGAAAATTTACACGCGTCGATTGACGGAAAAGAAATTCTAAAAGGACTTAACTTAGAGGTTAAAGCCGGTGAGGTTCACGCAATCATGGGACCGAACGGTGCCGGAAAAAGTACGCTGGCAAGCGTTTTGGCAGGACGCGAAGAATACGAAGTTACTGAAGGATCAGTAAATTTTGACGGAACGGATTTGTTGGAAATGGCAACAGAAGACCGCGCAAGAGAAGGTTTGTTCTTAGCATTTCAGTATCCGGTTGAAATTCCGGGTGTATCAAACGTGAATTTCCTTCGCACGGCATTGAATGAAATTCGTGAATACCGTGGTGAAGCAGCAATTTCTGCAAAAGAATTCATGGCTTTGGTAAAGGAGAAATCGGCTATCGTGGAATTGGATGCTAAATTGGCTTCCCGTTCCGTAAACGAAGGATTTTCCGGAGGTGAGAAAAAACGTAACGAGATTTTCCAAATGGCGATGTTGGATCCGAAATTGTCGATTTTGGATGAAACGGATTCAGGATTGGATATCGATGCATTGCGCATCGTTGCAAACGGAGTAAACAAATTGAAATCCGATAAAAATGCAACGATCGTGATCACACACTACCAACGTTTGTTGGATTACATCGTTCCGGATTTTGTTCACGTACTATACAATGGCCAGATCGTAAAATCAGGACCGAAAGAATTAGCACTGGAATTGGAAGAAAAAGGTTACGACTGGATCAAAGCTGAATTCGCTCATTCCTAATTTTATTCAGATGCAAATTATTGAAAAAGAATCGGCAGCAAGCGTAAACTGGCAATTGAACGGATCCTTTATTTTGAATCCGGAATTGCGTCAGAAAGCCCTTGGTGTTTTGGAACAAACTCCGTTTCCAACAACGAAAACGGAAGCCTGGAAATATACCCGAGTTGCAAAAATTAAAAACAGCACCTTATCCGTTCAGGAAAATCCGCTGACTGTAAACGGGAACTTCGGTTTGGAAGAAAACTCCGTTCAGTACGTTTTCGTAAACGGTCATTTCTCAGCAGAACTTTCTTCGAAAAACTATCCGGAAGGATTGAAAATCGAAGCGCTTTCTCAAATGGTACCGGGCGAAGCTGCTGTTTTGGGAACTTCCGTTCCTTTGGACGGAGAAGTTTTCTCCGCGATCAATACAGCTTACACAACGGATGGTTTGTACGTTCACGTTTCTGCTAAAATGCAGATCGAACCGACCATTGAGATCATTCAGATCAATACCAATCAACACATTCTTTCGAATCTGCGTCATGTGTTGGTAGCTGAAGCATTTTCTGAAGTACGTTTTATTCAGCGTTCCATTTCCGTGAACGGTTCTGAAAATTTCACCAATGTGATTTCAGAAATCCGTGTAGGAAAAAATGCAAAATTGACGATCGACAAGCTTCAGGAGGAAGATGAAACCTGTTTCCAGATCTCTACTGAATTGGTAAGCCAGGAACAGGATTCAAATTTCACGATCAATACGGTTACTTTAAACGGTGCTTTGGTTCGAAACAACCTGACGATTGAAGTGGACGGACAAAACTGTGAAACACATTTGAACGGAGCGTATATTCTGAATGGAAATCAGCACGTCGACAATCACACGATCGTAGACCACAAAGTTGCCAATTGCGAATCCAACGAGTTGTACAAAGGTGTCATCGACGGAAAAGCAACAGCAGTGTTCAACGGGAAAGTATTCGTGCGTAAAGACGCTCAGAAAATCAATGCATTCCAGTCAAACGCAAACGTCTTGCTAAGCGATGATGCAACGATCAACAGTAAACCGGAATTGGAAATTTATGCAGACGACGTAAAATGTTCTCATGGTTCAACAACCGGTCAGTTGGATGAAGAAGCTGTTTTCTACCTGCGTGCAAGAGGATTGAGCGAAGCAAGTGCCCGCCAGTTGATGGTTGGAGCTTTTGTGGAAGATGTATTGCAGAAAATTGAAAATGAATCTGTAACGAATCGCATTCATTCCATTTTAAAAGAACGATTCAATTGGGTTATTGAGTAATCCGAATCCTTGATAAAATTCAAAAATCCATCCGTCAGTTGACAGATGGATTTTTTGTTTCTATTTAGTGATATTACAAATCGAAAGCTACGTTTTCCCCTATTCCGGTTTTTTAGCACTCGATTGAACAGTCGGTACCCGCTCCTGTTTATTCGGAACCGCTTGATTTTCCTTCACAACAAGTTCTGTCTGAATGACCGGCTTGGCCATTCTTCCCATTGAATTCACAACAACCACCGAATCCGTTGGATTCTCTTGTGGAGTCTTTTCTTCTGATTGAACAGGCGAGATCGTCATTTTTTTTTCCGAAGAAACCTGCTGGGAAAAAGCTGCTGTTGACAACAAGCTCAATCCGCTGATTAAAAAAAGTTGTTTCATAATCGGATCATTAATTTAACACCATAATGGTCATCTCACCCGGGTTGGTATCCAGCGCAGCATTTCCCCCGATATTCACACTTGAAGTTCCGCTGCTTCGTGCTGTTCTCAACTCAATCGTGTGAGCTCCTGCAGGCAGCGTAATCATGGTATTAATAGCGCAAGTACTGAAACTGTTCGTACCCGTTCCATTTACCACAGAGAAGCGGTTCCATCCACCACTCGGAAGGAAATTTCCATCCACGTAAACAATCATATCGATATTCGAATAGGAACCGGTTGTCGTTACTGTGTTTAAAGCACCGATTGTTGCCCAGATAATGACCGTCGAAGGAGCCGCCAGGTTGATTGTCTGCGTCATTCCGGGTTGCAACGTTGCAACTGTTGAAGTTACAGCCAATCTTCCTCCCGTACCGTAAACATGATATTTATCAATCACTCCCGGAGGGCCTTGAGGACCTGTAGCGCCAGTTGCTCCCGCTGCGCCTGCTGAACCGGCGGGGCCCGCCGGACCCTGAGCACCTGCCGGACCTTGTGGGCCGGTTGCACCAGCAGCACCTGCTGCTCCCTGTGGACCAGCCGGACCTTGAGGGCCTTGAGGACCGGTCGCTCCGGCACTACAAAGGTTTTGCCACGCTAGCGAAGTACTTTCATAAAAGAAGAAGCAATTCACATCAATATCGTAAACCATTAACCCTTCTGTCGGAGCTGCAATAGCGTTTCGTTGAGCAGTCGTCATCCGTGGTACTAAAACTCCCTGGGTAGTAGATTGCATTTCTAAAACGGCATTCGCATTCGGTGTCGCAGTACCGATTCCTACGTTGTTTTGCGCATATGCTGCATTCAATCCGAAGATCAGTGCGAAAGCAGCAAGTAAGTTCTGTTTGTGTTGCATGATACTTTTTGATTAGTTTCTGATAACTGTCACGTTACCCTGATAGTTGTATTCTTTTGAAGCAGATGTTGCCTTCAATTTATAAAAGTAAACCCCGTCGTCGACCGGTTGCCCGTTTGTTTTTCCATCCCAGACAACTGCAGGATTACTCGATACGAAAACCGTATTTCCCCATCGGTTCACAATCACCAAATCATAGGTTTTGATTCCCGAAGTTTTAATGAGGAAAAAGTCGTTTGTACCATCGTTATTTGGTGTAATAATATTCGGAACAACAATGTCATGGAAGATTTCAATTGTTTGTATACCTCCGCCCATACAGCCGCTGCTGTTCGTAACGACCAATGTAACCTGGTAGGAATCTCCACCATCTTCATACACGTGAGTTGGATTCTGACTGGAAGATCCGTCTCCGTCTCCGAACGACCAGTTCCAGGAAACAGCTCCGTTTGTCTCATCCGTAAAGTTGTAAGTTGATCCGTCTTCCGTATAACTAAATTGAACGGAAGGCGAAGGATTGATTGTCGGAGTACAATTTCCCGGTTGAGAAGAACATCCGTTTGTGCCCTGGTCAACCACCGTCACCTGTCCTGTTCCGGTTGTCCAGTCAACTGTTACATTCGACGTTCCCTGGCCGGAAGTAATCGTTCCGCTTGAAGGAAAAGTCCATTGGAAATTTCCGGAACCTCCAGTAACAGTAAAGACATTGTTTGTTGAATGCTCACAGATTGTCGGGCAATTCAATGTCGGAGGACCAGGTTTCACAGTTGACAAAATGTATGGATGCCCCGGATTAGGGAAAGTCCACCCGGATTTTGTCCGTGTTGTAAATCCACCGCTGATAGTTGAAGTTGTCGGAGCCATATCGTTCCAATTCGAACTGGCAGTTCTCCAATGCGCCATTCCGGTCCAGTCTCCGTCATCTGCAATGACATAGAACATGCGAACATCCGTCGGAGCAGTTCCGATCACACGCTCAATCGAATGATAATAAGTTGGATTCAATGCACACATATTTCCATCGGTCTGAGTTCTGTCAAAAGCATCCGTATTCGCATCGTAATTATTGAAACGTACCGTATACTCTGCTCCCAGGTTGGATTGAGGAGTTAATTCAATCGGGCGAAAACGCAACGTCCCCGTGCTTGATCCGGTTGGGAACATATAGGTGCTGGCAAAATTGGTGATGCGGGAAAGTGTTCCCGGCGCCAGGCTGCTTACGAATCCTTCCGCACCAAATGTATTGGAATAAGTGATCGCCGCAACAGCCGGGTTTTTCACAAAAAACGAATTCGTTTGTGTTTCCAGTTCGCGGTTATTCAACTGAAGCGTTCCGGATGTCGCGGTAGTTGCATCAACACCCTGCAAGGTTTTTTTCCGGTTGTTCCCTGTTCCGGTTCCGGTTAGAACCAGGTTATTGAAAACCGTAGCAACTCCATTGTTTGAAGTAATGAATTGCTGCGTGTTTCCGAACAAAGTAACCGTAGAAGTTCCGCCGTTAAAGATTCCGTCATTGATCCAATCCTGTTCAACAAAATACAATCCGTTTCCGTTCACTGTTGAGTTGGTTCCGATTTCAAATGTCCCCGGAATCGGGAAGGTGGAATTTTTAGTGATTGTTACAGATCCGTCGTTCGTAAGGTTCGTTGTCTGAGCTAATTCTACACCGCCGTTTACCTGGACAATCGCGCCGGAAGAAACTGAAATTAAGGCTCCGTTTGAGTAAAACATCTGTCCGAATGAGAGCAACGGACATGCTGATGCCAGTAGTACACCAATTAGTAGTTTCATGGGGTTTCAATTAATGTTAGAGTAAATATAAATTAACTTACTAAAAACCAAACGTTATAATTTAAAAAATAGTTGCTTATCCTATTGATTTTATTAGGATTACGTGAATGATCCAACAGTTTTGTGAAATTAAATTCAAACAACGTTCATAATCAAAAGATCGGGTTAAATAATCCTCCTGATAGAGGCAATTGCGCCACATCTATTACCTTTGTAACATGGAAGAACGTTTGGACAAATTATTGGTTGATCGCGGATTGGTGACTTCACGAACCAGGGGAGAAGAATTGATTAAAAACGGGGATGTTTTGGTCAATGGAATTTCCATTGAAAAGCCCGGGAAGAAGATTCCCCTGGATGCCAAAATTTTGTTGTTGAATGAAGAATTAACGTGGGTATCACGTGGCGCATTGAAATTGTTAAAAGCAATTGAACACTTTCAAATTCCAATAGCAGGAAAAACATTCATTGATTTGGGAGCATCAACCGGTGGATTTACGGAAGTTTTACTCAGCAAAGAAGCTGCTCATGTTTATTGTGTGGATGTAGGTCACGGACAACTTCACGAACGCATCCGGAACAATCCCCTCATTACAAACATTGAAAAAACGCATATCCGCGAATTAACTTCTTCTCATGTTCCCAATCCGGTAGATGGAATTGTGATTGATGTTTCATTCATTTCACTGGAAAAAGTACTTCCGTTTACCACTAGTTTTGTTGAGTCGGGTGGAACTCTCGTTGCGTTAATCAAACCTCAATTTGAATTGGAGAAGAAATTTCTGAACAAACACGGTGTTGTTAAAAGCGCTTCGGTTTATCCGGATATCCTGAAACGAATCGAGAAGTCGGTTGCTGACTCAAACTTTGAAGTCGTAGGCATCATTGACTCTCCGATAATCGGTGGCGATGGAAATAAAGAATTTTTGCTTTTTGCACATAAAAAATAAGTACAAAACAAAATCCCGTCTCAGTTAAACCAGGACGGGATTTTTTATTGCATTGGGTTTTGGGTCTATTCTTTAATGATCAGGATAGATAGATTCCCTTTGATCAGATCAGCTGTTGCACTTCCGATATTTAATTGTGCCGTTCCTTCAGCGTATTTTGCCCGCAATTGAATGGTATGAGATCCTGCAGTCATATTAAACACGCTCGACAAACTCCATTGAGCAATAATCTGTCCCAGTGAAGCAGAGTTCGCAGCCGGAACTCTTCGCTGCAGGGTGGAAGCAGTACCATCGATAAAAATGGCAAAATCGGCTACTCCGTGATTGACTCCTGTATTCGCGTTTTGAAATCCACCGTCACTGGAAATATACACTTTTGCATTTGTCGGAACCGTGATCGTTTGTGTGAGTCCCGGAACCAAAGTATACGTCGTCATCGCAGTCGTCAATTGCAATTGGCTGGTTGTGTAAACCGTCGCCGCAAATTGACCGGTTGTTCCAGCCGGACCTTGAGCTCCTGTAGCCCCCGCTGCTCCTGCCGGTCCCTGTGGTCCAGCTGCGCCCGCAGCACCAGTTGCACCGGCCGGACCTGGTGCGCCGGTAGCTCCCTGAGGACCTGTTGCTCCAGTCGGACCTGCCGGTCCTTGAGGTCCCGGAGTTCCTGCACCGCCTCCGGAACACAGATTCTGCCACACAGCAGCAGTACTTTCGTAAAAGAAGAAGCAATTTACATCAATATCATAAACCATCAATCCTTCGGTTGGCGCTGCAATCGCATTTCTTTGCGCGGTTGTCAAGCGGGGAACCAAAACTCCCTGGGTGGTTGACTGCATATCCAGGATGGCATTCGGGTTCGGTGTGTTTGTACCAATCCCGACGTTGTTTTGAGCAAAGCTGTTGTTACTGAAGCTCAATAAAAGGGTAATAGAAGCAAGTAAGACTTTCGTGTGTTTTTTCATTTTAGCTGATTAATTTCTTATGAGTGTTATGTTTCCCTGATAGTGGTATTCTTTCGTATTGGAAGCTGCCTTGAGCTTGTAGAAATAAACTCCTTCTTCCATCCATTTTCCATGGGATTTTCCGTCCCAAATCACATTCGGGCTGTTTGAAGTGAAAACCAGGTTTCCCCAGCGGTTGAAAATCTGCAAATCATATTCTTTTACCCCGATTGCTTTGATGTAAAAAACATCATTTATACCGTCATTATCCGGTGTAAAAATGTTCGGCACGACTATTTCCGAGAATAATTCAACAAGCTTCGAGCCCTGACCAACGCATCCATTTGCATTTGTCACTTCCAGGGTCACCAGGTAGCTGTCTTCGATTCCGGAATAGGTATGCGACGGAGCTTGTGCTGAGGAACCGAAACCATCTCCGAAATCCCAAATCCAGGAAACCGCGCCGGAAGTATGATCCGTAAACTGGTAATTCGATCCGTTTTCAATAAATGAAAAATCAACTTCCGCATTCGGAATGATGTTAGGAGTACAAATTCCCGGTAAGGAACTACAGCCGTTCCCATCAATTGCTACAGCAGAAACCTGTCCCGGTCCCGATTGCCAGCTTGCTTCAGCAGCAGCTGTCCCCTGCCCTGCAAGCAACGATGCATTGGAAGGGAAAGTCCATTGATAATTGTTCGTAGTTCCGGTAAGTGTAAAGATATTTCCGACAGAGTTTTCGCACACACTCGGGCAATTCAGCTGAGGTGCGTCAGGGCGCAAACGCGAAAGAATGTACGGATGACCCGGTATTGTAAAATTCCACGCTGCTTTTGTTTTCGTATCAAAACCACCGGAAACAGCTGCATTGGTTGCTCCCATGTCTGTCCATTCGGAAGCCGGGTTCTGCCATTGCGCCATCGCCGGCCAATTACCGTCGGATGCAGAAACATAGAACAAACGCAAATCTGTGGGAGATGAACCCACTAACCGTTCGATTGAATGATAATAATTCGGATTCAGAGAACAGGTCAAATCATCGGTTTCAGAGCGATCAAAATTATCTGCAGAAGCATCTACATTATTCAGGCGAGCCGTATACTGGGAAGCGACGTTGGTTGAAGGTGTCAATTCTACCGGTCTGAATCGCAAGGTTCCGGCACTCGATCCTGTAGGAAAGATATACCCCGAAACCTGGTTGGTCAATCGGGAGAAAGTTCCCGGAGCCAAACTGCTCACAAAACCTTCTGCTCCGAAGGTATTTAGATAAGTTACTGCTGCTACGGACGGATTCAATACAAAAAACGTATTCGTTTGCGTTTCCAGTTCGCGGTCATTCAGCTGCAAAACCCCGGTCATTCCTGTAGAAGCATTGACTCCGTTCAGTGTTTTCTTCCGGTTATTACCCGTTCCGGCACCTGTCAGAATCAAGTGGTTAAAAACTGTTGCAACTGCATTGAGAGAAGTGATGAACTGCTGCGTATTTCCGTATAAAGTAACGGTTGAGGTTCCGGCGTTAAACGTTCCGTTATTGACCCAATCCTGCTCCACAAAATAGCCGCCGTTTCCATTTACCTGGGATACTGTTCCGATGATCAGGTTTCCGGGTACGGGAAGTGTTGAATTTTTGGTAATCGTTAAGGCTCCGTTGTTTGACAAGCTGCTTGCCTGAGTCAGATCAATTCCTCCATTGACATGAACGATCGATCCTGTTGATAAGGAAAGCGAAGCTCCATTTGAAAAAAGGGTTTGAGTATAGGAAATAGAAGATATTACTGAGGTCGTCAGTAATAGTAGTTTTGTAGTAAGCTTCATGGTGTATTGATGTGCGCAACAAATAACGCTACAAAAGCCTTAAAAAACAAACGAATCTACGTTAAAAAACATTTTTTTATAACCGGAAAACGCTAAGTTTCTAAGGATAAAACGCTTAATGATTTTATTTTTTTTAAACTCGAGTAAATTTCTGTTGTTAATTAGGAAAACAAACCAGATTAGTCTATTCATAAGGGTATTATACGAAAAGGTTTTGAGGAAAATTCTGGTGATTTTTCCCACAGATGCGCAGATAGATGCTCGCCTACCGGACTCGCCGGTTGAGTTGTGGCGACTGGTAAGCGCCACCAAATATCTGCGCATCTGCGGAAGATAAACTATTTCAGACTCTACCAAGTTCTTCTATGTAAAAGATTCGCTTCCAAATACCATTCTTCTAAGAAATTAGCTAAGCTCAGACAAATGATAAACAAAAAAGAGCCCGTCCATGACGAGCTCTTTTAATCAAGCCAGTTCTACCTTGCCTCGACTATTTCGTTACCGTTTGAGCTGTAGTAATTTTTCAAACTCCTTTGGAGAAGCTGATAACGAAATAAATATCTTTCCTGGTAACTAGATGCACCATTTATTCAAAGGTTGGAATCAAAATGAATATTTTATTTGAAGTTTTACCCCTTGAATATCATTGAAGTCTGCATTACCACTTTTCAGCTTGGAAACAAATTGATATTGCACCCCAAGACCTAAAGCTGTTTTATTCTTGAACGGCGCTAAATGATAATCAATTCCGGCAGTTGCCCCAACCTGTAACTTCTTGGAATTGTACACATTCGTGATCGTCGAACGATTCGCTTCATAACCACTCAATAAGCGATTCACTGAAATCCCTGCATAAACCGTTGCACCTCTGTACGTATACCCGATTGAAGACATCAGGAAGATCGTGTTCAATCGCTGATTCAAATTCGTATATCGACCATTAATATATGTCCCGTTCGACTGCGCATACTGACTGAATCCTAAATTCTGTGTCAGGCGGATATTTCTAAGGTAATAATGGTATTGGAAATCCGCAGCAACTCCCATGGAAGGAAGTGAACTGGAGAATGCACTTCTATTTTTCTCATTGATAAATGAGAATTGACCTCCGACCTGAAGACTAAACCTTGGTTTAAACGGCGACTTCAATGGAATAAACGTGAAATCTCCAATTTTAGAAACAACATCCCTCGTTTCAAAATCAATTGCTTTCGTTCCCAATTCATCCAATTGAGCCAAATCATTCAGGTTGACTGCTGATTTTTCAGTTGAACCAATGGATGCAGTATTGTTGTTATTGTTCGTTCCAACTTGGGCTGTCCCGTTAACGTTAACCGCCTGATTTTTTGGATCTGTTTGAAGCCCGTCATTTTTAAGCGCCAGGTTCTTTTGCAAATCCGGATTTTGCCCGTTTGTGTTTGGAGTTTCACGCACTGTTTTATTCTGACGATTTCCGATTTGATTGTCATTAGCAACCACATTCTCAGCTAAAACAGCTTTTTTTCCTTCAACTCCTACAGTTTCAGTAGTGTTATTAGCCAATTCGTTTTCTTTTTCAGAAGCAGCATTCGTTTTCGATCCGTTTACTCCGGAAACCGGCAGATTTTCCTTGCGATCAGTTCCTACAAAATAGTAATCCGTATAGAATGAAAGGAATACAAACAAAACAGAAGCCGCGGCCATTTTCATCCACGGAATCCTGGTTGTAACCGGGTAATTTAATGTTGTATTTAATCGGTTCCAAACACGTTCTCTCGAAAGTTGTTCTTCCAGTTTCGTCCATCCGTCTCCGGAAGTATTCGGTGCCCAGTTATCATACGATTCTACTAAGGTTTTATCCGCAGGACTTCCGTTTAACTCCAGGGTTTCATCCAAACGATCCCAAACAGCAGAAACAGCCAGATCAGCTTCCAAATCCTCCCACAAATCAGAAGACGGTGTTCCCGCATCCCAATTCTGATAGGATTTATGAAGAGATTTGAACTCCCGGTTTGAGTTATTCGAGTTTGTTTGATCCATTTAAGAAACGAGTTTTTGCTTTAATACCGAACGGGCATAATTCAATTGAGACTTGGAGGTTCCGACCGAAATCTCCAATTCTTCTGCAATTTCAGAATGCGACCAGCCTTCCAAGGCATACAATTTCAATACCAATCCGGCTTTTGTTGGCAAGAGGTTGATCTCTTCCAATACTTTCGCAAATGGAATTCCGGTTTCCAAATCTGCTTCGTCCTGATCCACAACGGGAATTTCTGCCAATTGGGTGAAGTTTTTTCTTTTTCTCAGTGTCTGCAAACAGCAGTTCACCGTTACTCTTCTCAACCAGCCTTCGAAAGAACCGGTAAACGTATAAGAGCCAATATTTTTATAGATATGCATGTACGCATCGTGCAACATGTCTTCCGCATCCTGCGTATCTGTGCCGTATAGTTTACAAACCTTGAACAGATCTTTGGAGAAAAGACGATACAATCTTTCCTGTGCGGATCGTTCCCAATTCGCACAGCCATCGATGATATCTTTGTACTCGGCAGACATTACTCAACAGTTAAAACTAAAGCCTTTGGTAATTGCTCGGTAATTTTAGCATACAACTGACCATTAAGACCGCTACCATTATTAATCAATAGCGTCGGAACCCCATTTTCCATCGTGAAATTGGGCTGACTCCACAAAGAACTTGGAACGTTCTCAAACAATTTCTTGGCATCGAATCCAATGAAAACCTTATAATTTTTCTTTCTTTCCAGGGAGAATGGGTTTTGAATTTTAAAGCTCAATTCTTCGTAATTGCTCCATTCAATGATCATCGGAACCGCTACACTTCCTCCTTTATAAAAAGTCCCTTCCAGGCGCATACATGGGTGATTGGAATTATCAATCAGTGCCGAAATATCAAATTCTATGTAATCTCCCATCGGAATATCCAACGAAAGTCCCAAATCTGTTTCGCCGGAAAATTGAATCTTTTCCCCCGTAAGATTTTGTGTAATCTTCACATCAGAACCTTTTGCACGCTTTCCGGAAACTGTAAACTGTGCGGAATAGAAATATCCTTTATTAACAACGACATTTCCCTGGCTGGATGAAGTAGAATGAAACTTCCAGCTCAGATTCAAATAAGCGGGTTGTTTCAGTTTCCACCTTTCACAACCACCGGACCCCAACAGAATCACTATCAATAGCAGGTATAAACCTCTCATTTGCAATTTATTTAAAACTAAGATACGACTAAAATAAAAAGGTTGGAAATTAAACTTATTTAGAACTAATACAAATAGCATTTAATTATCTTTGTACCATGGAAAATGCAGCAACAAGAAAATTCAACGTGCGTGAGATCCGACAGGATTTCCCGGCTCTGCGCCAACAGGTTTACGGAAAGAATCTCATTTACTTTGATAATGGAGCAACTTCTCAAAAACCGCAAATGGTCTTGGATGCCATTAACCAATACTATAGTATGGACAATGCGAACATTCATCGCGGAGTTCACCACCTGAGCCAGAAAGCAACTTCGGAGTACGAAGATGCCCGTGAAACGATCCGTCGTTTTATCAATGCTCCGAAAAAGGAAGAAATCATCTTCACAAAGGGTACAACGGACGGAATTAACCTCGTTGCTTCTTCTTTCGGGGAATTGCTGCAAGCCGGTGACGAGATCATTATTTCGGCTATGGAACACCATTCCAATATTGTTCCGTGGCAAATGCTTGCGGAGCGCAAAAAACTGGTTTTAAAAGTGATTCCGATCAATAAAAGAGGTGAATTGCTTTTGGAAGAATACCAGAATATGCTTTCTTCCAAGACAAAGCTGATTGCGATTACCCATATTTCAAACAGTTTGGGAACCATTAATCCTTTGGATAAAATTATCGATGCGGCACACGCTGTGGGAGCGAAAGTATTAATCGACGGAGCTCAAAGCATTCAGCATACCAAAGTGGATGTGCAGGCAATGAACTGTGATTTCTTCGTTTTCTCCGGCCACAAGGTTTTCGGGCCGACCGGAATCGGGGTTTTATATGGAAAAGAAACGCTTTTGGATGAAATGCCTCCTTACCAGGGCGGCGGCGATATGATTTCCAAAGTGACTTTCGAACGCACAACTTATAATGAATTGCCATTCAAGTTTGAAGCCGGAACACCTCACATTGCAGGTGGAATCTGTTTGGGAACGGCTCTGAATTATTTGAACCAGTTTGATTCGAAAGAACTGGAAGAATACGAACGCGACCTGACGGAATACGCCCAGGAAATGTTGGAGACTTTCGAAAACATTACCCTGATCGGAACAGCGAAAAACAAAACTTCCGTTGTTTCTTTCCACGTGCAGGGAATTCATCCTTTTGATATCGGAACATTACTGGACAAGCAAGGAATTGCCGTTCGTACAGGACATCACTGTACACAGCCCTTGATGGATTTTTACCAGATTCCGGGAACAGTGAGAGCATCTTTCGCATTTTACAATACACGAGAAGAAATAGACCAATTTATAGCAGCAGTAGAAAAAAGCATTTCCATGCTGGCATAGGAGTACAAGATGAATATTGAACAAAAACAACAAGAAATCATTGATGATTTTGCCATCTACGATGACTGGATGGAGAAATACGAATACATCATTGAACTTGGAAAAGATCTTCCTCTGATCGACCCGTCCAAAAAAACGGATGACCGTCTGATTGAAGGATGTCAGAGCAGAGTTTGGCTCGATGCAGCGATCGAACAGAACAAACTGCGTTTAACAGCTGACTCGGATGCAATCATTACCAAAGGAATTATTGGTTTGCTGATCCGGGTTTATGACAACGAAAGTCCGGAGGACATCGTGAAAAGCGATCTGCATTTCATTTCCGAAATCGGACTTCAGGAACATCTTTCACCAACGCGGGCAAATGGTTTGGCAAGCATGGTGAAGAAAATTAAATTAATGGCATTGTCCGCATTAGCAAAATAAAATGGAACATCTGGAAGATAAAATAGTTGCTATTTTAAAGACGATTTTCGACCCGGAAATTCCCGTAGATATCTACGAACTCGGGTTGATTTATGAAGTACGCATTTCGAAGGAAGGTGTTGTGGAAATCGATATGACATTGACTTCTCCGAATTGTCCGGTGGCGGAATCTCTGCCAAAAGACGTCAAAGAAAAAGTAGAAAGCATTGAAGAGGTTTCGGAAGCACATGTGAATATTGTTTTTGACCCGCCATGGGACAAGGACATGATGAGCGAAGAGGCAAAACTGGAGCTTGGGTTTTTATAAAACTGAAATGTTCAAATGTTCAAATGTTCAAATGTTCAAATGTTCAAATTAAGATTTTCTTTGAACGCTTTCAACTTTTTGAACCCTTTGAACTTTCTACAGTATCATTAAATTTACTGCCCGAATCTGAGCAACTAATCGGATTCATATATTAATCGAAACAAATTGTTATGACAAAAAGAGTTGTAATTACCGGATTGGGAGCCCTTACGCCAATCGGAAATAACGTTCCCGATTTTTGGAACAACATGAAAGCTGGTAAAAGTGGTGCTGCACCCATTACCAAGTTTGATACGACCAAATTTAAAACTTCTTTTGCCTGTGAAGTAAAAGGCTATAATGCTGCTGATCACTTCGATGTAAAAGAAATCCGCAAGTACGATCCATTCTCCCAATATGCATTGGTTGCAGTAAGAGAAGCGGTTGCAGATGCAGGAATCAATTTCGAAAACCTGAACAGAGACCGTATCGGTGTGATCTGGGGATCCGGAAACGGAGGAATCCAGACTTTCCAGGATCAAATGAAGGAATATTGTGCCGGAGACGGTACTCCGCGTTTTACACCGTTCTTTATCCCGCGGATTCTCGTAGACATTGCTTCCGGAATTATTTCCATGGAATATGGTCTTCGCGGAATCAATTATTGTGCGGTTTCTGCTTGTGCGACTTCCAATACAGCCATGATCGATGCGTTCAACTACATCAAATGGGGAAAAGCAAACATGATTATCTCCGGAGGTTCTGAAGCGGCAATTAATGAAGCAGCAATGGGCGGATTCTCTTCTGCGCAAGCATTATCCAAACGCAATGATTCCCCTGAAACAGCTTCTCGTCCGTTTGACGTAACCCGTGATGGTTTTGTAATGGGCGAAGGTGCTGCAGCAGTGATTTTGGAAGAATACGAACACGCTGTGGCTCGCGGAGCGAAAATCTACGCAGAAGTAGTTGGAGGTGGAATGGCAGCCGATGCTTACCACTTAACAGGAACTCACCCGGAAGGTGACGGAGCTGTTTTGGGAATGGAAGAAGCTTTGCGCGATGCTGAAATTTCAGCGGATCAGATCGATTATATCAATATGCACGCAACTTCTACTCCACAGGGAGATAACAGTGAGTTGATCGCTTTGAGACGTGTTTTCGGTGAAAGACAATCGTTGAGTGTTTCGGGAACGAAATCCATGACCGGACATTTATTGGGAGCCGCAGGAGCTGTTGAAGCGATATCTTGTATCATGGCAATCCAGGATTCAATTGTTCCTCCAACAATCAACACGACTGAAATCGAGCCTGATTTCAAAGATTTGTTTGATTTCCCTCTACAAAAAGGAAAAGAGAAGGAAATCACGTATGCCATGAGTAACACATTTGGCTTTGGCGGACATATCGCAACGGTGATTTTTAAGAAGTTCCAATAGAACTATTTATTGTAAATATGTATTAGCAAGTAGAAGGGGGTGATTTTCCCCTTCTAACTTGTTGTTTTTCACATAGCTTTACGAAGCTAATTTAACAGAATTCAGTTATATTAGCTTCAAATTAAACTGCTATGCTGAACCAATATTCACTCTCACTCCGGGTTTTGACCGGGATCTTGCTGCTGATTTTTTCAGGTATTTTGCCGGGTTGTAACAAATCTTCGAATCAGCTAAAACCTTTTTACAATAACGTCAAGTTTTCCAAAACCATTGATTTCAACGGATCCACATTGCTTTTGGCAGATCTGGAACAGAAAATGTATGTTGGCACGGACAGTTTAAGGATTACCATCTCCAATCCGGGTACAAGCACTGTTGACGGCTGGAAAGTGCTGATCTTTATTCAGAAGGCCGATGAATTTGATAAAACGATGGATTATCGTTATCAGATTACCTTGAATCAACTTACTCCGCAGACAGACACTACCATTGTTTTCAATAATTACGATTTACCCCTGGAGGAATCTGAAGTTCAGATCGGGCTGCTGAGTAAGGGGACCGGAACCAATCCGCTGTCCGGAGTTTATGACGGACAGGTGGGTTATCTCTATGAAACCAATACAACTCCCAATACATTTTCGTTTACCAAAGGTGTCATTTACGCCGACGGAAAGTTCCATTTCTGGATGAAGCTCGGGAGTACCAACAAGAAGTTGAGCGGTCAATTTGTTGACACCATCAGCATGAACTCGATCTACAAAGCCAATGCAGACCTGACGTCTATTAATGGCTTATTGGATACCATTTCTGCCGGAAGCAAATTCCAGCTAAGCAACAACCTGCTCCGGTTTCATGTCAAACTGCAGGGACAACCCACCGATATTGAAAACAAACTTTGGTTTAATCTTTACAAATAACTGCTATGAAATTACTATCCGCTATTTTGCTCCTGCTTTTGACGGGAATTTCTTCCATCACACATGCAGCAGAGGATGACAAGACTATCAAGTCCTCCAGAGATTTTTCTTTGAGATGCCGGTCGTTGAACGCTGAAAATGCGCAAAGAAGTGAAAATGTGCAAGAAAAAAGCATTTCGGTTACAGTATACTCAGAATACAACTCCAAGGATCAAACGATTGAGATTGGTTTTGAAGACCTGGATACCTCGGAAGAATCCTTTACTCTCAAATATCCTTTAAATTTCGAGGTGTTTCAACAAAAATTTGACAGCCTTTTAAGTAAGGACAAAAAGGAAGAGCTTTTAGCATCCTATGGTTCACATTTGGATGTCTTTTACTGGATTGTTACCATTACTGAAGACCATAATCTACCTCTTGCCGGCGTACTTACAACCAGCCAATATGTCATGCTTTCATCCAGTAGTGAGACTCATAAAAGTGATCGTGAACGGGCAGAAATCGTCAAAAAAGAAATTGACAGTCTGAAGCTGGCGCAATTTAAATTGAAAAATGCCACCGATCAAAAAAAGGACCTGGAAAAGAAAATTAAAGAGTTTGAATCATTTAATGATACTATTACAGCCGTTATCTTCAAACACAAGGGAGACACTCTTGAAGCTCTTAAAACGTTAACACAACATCCCATTGTTAAAGATTATCTCGATGCACTTGAGAAGGTTAAGAAGATACCACATTTCTCCATTATTGAAAAATTATTCGCATCACAAAAACCTCCCAAAGGAGCATCGAAAAAGAAACAAAAAGAATTTGAGCAATTCAAAAAATCAATTCTAGATGCTCTTTCCAAACATAAGGATGACACTCTTAAAGTCCTTAAAACCTTAACCAAATATCCTATTATAGGAAACTATGTGAAGGAGGTTGAGAATGCGGAGGAGGCTGAGAAGGTATCCCAGCAGAAAGTCATTCAACAATTAATCGAATCCAGAAAGCCGGATCAAAAAAAGATCGCAGAAAAAAAACAAAAAGAATTCGAGAAATTTAAAAAATCCGTTCAAAATATTATTTCCAAATATCCGGACGATCCCATTGTTGCTTTTACGGAGGCAAAAAAAGATCCAATTATTAAAAATTACCTTTATTCAATTGAAAAAGATGGTGGTAAGAAGATCCTACTTTTATCCGATATTCAAAAATTAACCGAATCAAAAAAACCTGATGCAACTTCTGATATTGATCTTAGAATTACGCAGGCTAATAGCACCTTGAAAGCGCAATTAAAGGAAATTGAAGACTTAGGTATCCGCAAAGTTTCACATGTCCAGTATCAATTTGAGAAAGGTTACCTGGAACGGATCCAGGTATATATCGAATCACCGGAAACAGATAACAAAGAAATCTTTGAAAATTCCTTTCCAGTCGGTTTCAGCTCGATTTCAAACTATGGAAATTTCACCTCGACCCGCTTGTACCGGAGAAACAACAAATTTAACGATGACTCAAAAAACAACTACATTTTCTTATCTGACATTATCAAACTCTACGAGAATCAATTGAATCTGTCTACGCGGGATTATAGCCCGGGAGATACTACCGTAACGGTTGATCCGGGTTCAAATCCGATTACCCAACTGAGTAAACAACGTAACTTTTATATTATTGACGGGAAAACCTTTACGGACGTAACCGGGCTTAGCGAAGATTCTCCCAATGGCCTCGTACAAATCGAATTGAGCCGACGATTCAACTTGTGGACTCACCGCATCCAGGTACACGGCCCCAACAATTACGGATTCGTGAATTACGTCAATGCCAAGGTGAATTTTTCTAAAATTGAGAACAAATTAAAGGGCTTGCCTTTACGCAACCAGTTGATTGTGGAAAACAATGCCATTGTTTCTCCTTCCTATGCTACCAACCTGGATTATCTGCGCTATGAAAACCTTGGTGTAACCCTGGATCTCAATCTTTTCCTGTTTGATGCACCGGATTTCAAATACACCTTCTTCCTCGATGCCGGAATTCATTATGGTCATACCCCGATCATTGATTCCAACTACCAGATTACACAAGGTGTTGCTGAAACAAACAAAACCATCAATAAGCTTGATGCACACAACTTTACTTTTTTTCCCCGTGCAAAACTTCAACTTTTTGCAGAGCGCCGTTACGGTATTTCCTTATCCTACCAGGCAAATTATACCTGGCTTTTTACCAACAACCGTTTCAAACAAGTATTGAGTTACTCCGGTAAAGGACAAGATCTGAATACCTTATCAACAAACAAAGCTTCACATTGGTCTCACATGATTGAAGCGGCTTTTTACATTGATATCAATCCACGCTCTTCTACCGGGAAAATTTTTACTACCGCACGCTTCTTCTTCCAGCAGGGAGATGTTAACACGTTCTATCCACAAATTCTTTTAGGTTATGCATTTAATATCTTTAAATAAAGTTTTAAGACCAAATCTAATATTGATAGTATTTATCTTCGTTGGTTTTAAAATTCTGGGGCAAAAAACAACGGTCCAAACAGATTCCCTAAAAATCACCCATGGAGAAATCACTTTTTACTCATTTAAGGGATTTAATACACTACTATACAACGTACAAAAAAATAGTTCAGTAAATGAATCAAACAAGAGAGTTGGTTTAATTAACCTTACAAAGAAGTCAGAAACAAAAAAACTTCTTCAAAGTTTAATAACTATTTATGGAGATGATCTGAACAAAATTACCCATAAAAAAATCCAAGATTGTACACTTGCAGATTCAACATGTGAATCCGTCCATTTCGAGAATCAAAAGTTTTCCTTTATGTTTAAGATTGCATTAAGCAATTCAATGACTAAACTTACATTTAGTAATCCAAAACTTAACAGTAGAGTAAATGCCTATCAAGGCCAAAGTAAAAATCTAAAAAAACTATTTACAAAACTAGATATGGATGTCTCTGATCATATCCCAGATAGTATATCAAATAATTATCTTAAAAATCCAATATACATAAATCTCTATAATAATTCATCTTTTATCAAACGCTACTACAACCGGATGTGGCGACAATACCGAAGACCGGACAGGTTAACACTCGGTTTTTTTGGTGGTGTTAATTTCAGTACGGCATTTGTTTCTCCGTTCCGGTATTCGGATGAAACAGAACTGAAGACGAAAACCCGCCGGGAAAATGAGGAATACCTTCCAACAGGAATTTTTGGATTTTCAGCTGGTTATAGTCGTTACAGTCATGGCGTAGATTTCTTCTATCAACACACCAATTACGGATGCAAGTATGTCGAAGGAAATCAAATCAACTGGAATACCGGGTTTTACGGTGGAAGCTCGGCTGCTTCTGACAGCATGAAACTCAGTTTCCCGGTCAACCAATTCGGAATCCGTTACCGGTACAGCAATTATTACAAAATAATCTCTACTTATGCCAGTGTCGGGATGCATCTTTCCTATGTGAACAAAGATTCCAGGAATTTGCTGCAACTGAATTCCCGATACCTGAGCACAGGCTGCAACCTCGCATTGGGACTAAATATTCACCCGATTTATGCCTTGGATATCCACATTGCTCCTGTTATGAATATTTCGTTCAATGCGGTCAAGAAAACGGAACTGCAAACCCGCTTTTCATCCATTGCATTGGAAGTTGGTCTGAATTACAACCTTACGTTTATCAATAAAAGGTATCGAACCAATTAATTGATTGTCAATTCAGAGGGCATTCTAAAAACAAGTCGGGGCGAAAGATTTTTCGCCCCGACTTGTTTTATTTATATTTTTCCGATCCAATCAATCAGTTGATCACAGAAAAACTGCAATTCTTCCGAATCCCGTTTCATCGGATGGGTGGTATTCAAAGTATGTCCGGCTTGTGGAATGGGGAGAAAAGCATTTTTCAGGTTGTTTTTGTAGACCCACGAGAAAATCGTTCTTCCGTGTTCGAACGGAACAGCCTCATCATCTACGGCATGAGCTACGAAGCAAGGAAAAGCCAGGTTTTCAATAACCAGCTGCATGTTCCATGTTGTATCGCTGGCCAATGTTTCAGCCAGAAACTCCGGGCCTTGCGGTAATTCTTGTTTGGTACGCATATTCGGCCTGAAATACACGCCGTTTTGTTTCCATTCCTCCATTATTTCCGGAGTTCGCGTATTCAATGTCCGCAAGGAATTCAGCAGGATAATTCCTGAAAGTTTCATTCCGTTTTCCTGAATCTGCCGGCTGGCAAATGCAGCTGAAAAACCGCCCATGCTGTGACCGAAAAGAAACAAGTGTTTCGGCGGGGAAATCCATTCTCCCGACATCATTTTTTGCGCCATGAACGTCAAATCTTCCACTTCCAAACGCCTGCAATTGGTTTTGTAGCTTTCCAGGTCATTGAAATAATCCCTGTCATCAGAAATGCCGCAATGGGAATAATTGAATGCTACAGAAGAAATACCCTTTGCGGCCAAAGATTCCTGGATTGTCGGGAACATTCCGAAATGATAAAAACCATTGTGACCGCAAGCCATCAAAACCCAGGTACTCTTATCTCCGCAATCAAACAATTTTCCGCGGATGATTCCGTTCGGGCTTTCGAGCTGAAAAAGTTTAGTCTGCATGTTTTATGAATTGACTCGTTCCGAGATTTGTCCGTAAAAAGTAAACACCTTTTGCCAGATTCGCAACTTCGAACACATATCCACCGGAAATTTCGTAAAATTCAAACCTGGTTTCCCGGCCGAAAGCATCATATAACTTTGCAAAATTCAATTTCGAACCTGTCAGCAATTGAAACTGATCCGCTGCCGGATTGGGGAAAATTTCCAAATAGCGCAGTTGGCTTTCTTCCACCCCGTTCAGCGGTTCGCAGTAGTTTATTCTCAGATTAATACTCGAATCGCAGGGAAACTGATAACTATCCATCGGTCGTGTAATGTGCGGAGTATCTGTCTGAATCAGGGGTTTCAAACCTGCAGGAAGCGTGAGCTGAGCTACAGATCCATTTCCCAAACAAACCGTTTTCGCCGCTTGATTTCCGTTCCAGGTATAATCTGCCAAGGCATCGAGAATCCGGTAAATTCCGTAGTAATCATGCGCATTCAATGCAATGGTGGTATTCGGTGTATTGTGATCCGCAGGATAAACATACCCGCCCACCGTATCGCGTTGAAGCATCAAAAAATCTTTTTCTGAAGTTGAAATGGAAATATTCCTGAAAATATCTGCCGCCAGGCGATGATCATTCGTAGAATCACTTTCGTAGATTTCTGTCACCAGTTTTACATCGGACGGGAAATTCTGTAATTGATTTTGTGTGATATTATACGAATACCATTGAGCCGAAACATAGATAAACCGCCCGTTGCTTCCCCAATTGTTTTCCGTAAAACACTTGAATGAATTTCCGAAGGAAGCTCCGCCACCGAACGAATGCCCCATAAAAGCTGCTCTCGTCGTATCAATAATATCCGGATAGTCGCGTGCCGCTTTCCGGAATCCATGAAGCAGGTTTTCGTAGCGATTCAGTACCGTTACACCTAAAGTCTGATATGGTACAAAAACAAGCGCATATCCTTTTTTCGCCACAAAATCCGTCAATCCTTTGATGTTAGCCGGGTTGTTTCCTCCATATCCGTGCGAGTAAAAGATTGTCGGAACGGGCGTTGTGATTTCCTGCGGATGGTAAATCACGATACTCTCACCGTTAAAATAGTCGTTATTAAATGATTCCGATGCCACGGTGTAGGTTCCGTCAGATCCGTAACCGGACGTGGGTTTTCCAACATTCGGATCGGAGTATTGAGCAGTTGCAAAAAGCGGTAAACTAAAAAGGAGCGTAAAAATAGTTTTCATGTATCAGTATTGACTTACAAATCTTAGAGAAAGTTATACGTATAAAGTTTAATCACAGAATTGCCAGATAGATTGATTCAAGGTTTATCCACCAAAATGATCACAAACAACACTTTTTATCGAATATCCTGTTTTTACAAATGCCGGAATAATATAGGACAGATGCCAGGAAAAATCGGTAACATCGGTTCCTTCTATCCTTTTCTTATATTGCTCCACAGAAAAAACAACCTTTTCAAAACCAGCTTCAATCTGCACTATCCAACTGGCGAGTTCATCACCGAATTTCATCGTAACATGAACTTCTTTCCCATCATTCAGGTATCGGATCAGTTCTTTTTTGATGACCGGCCATTCGTTTTCATCTGCATAAATGAAATCATACAATCCATCTTTATTATCCAACAAATAAGTCACTTCACCATCTACAGAAAAACTCCATCCTTCTCTTTCCAGAGCATTAAAAAAATTTTCCGGGGAACTATGTTCCTGGTAGCATAATTCAAGCGTTATAACACCCAACCAATTCATTTTTTTGTTCAATTTTGTTTAAAACATCCCGAAATAACAAACCCCGTTTCGCCAGAAAACAGCCGGGAATGGAATTTTGATCGTATTCAGAGGTTTCAATACTTTTCTCAGCCACGGTTTCTTAATCGGAAGCTGCGACCAGTCAATGTCCAGGGAAATCGCAACTTCCTGTTTTGCAAAGTAGGTTCTTCCCGAATTCACATCCGTATAGGTATTATCGTATCCGTGCAGTTTTGCATCGATGCTGTACCCGAATCCAATCTGAATCCACTTCGGAAATGACGATTCTTTGAAAAAGGTTCCCGGAGCAACACACAACCAATAGCTTTGGGCATTGTAATCTTTCAGCAGCCTTTCCGGGAAATTTGATCCCAATGTATTCGGGCGGATTTTTGCATACGGAGAGGATTTATAACCGAATTTCAATTGAAACCGTTGTTCGTCCCAGCCCAATTGCTGGCCTACAAACAGGACCGAACCAACCGTATTTGCCGTCAAATCGGCAACTGAAAATCCCCATTCGGCACTAAAACCGTCTAAAACTTCGACCGATAGCTGATAGGTCCAGGCAATTCCTCCCGAAAGCCAAACCGCCTTTTTTCGCGGCATCCTGGCCCAACGCCACGCCGCATATTCCGCCATGGAAAGCTGATAAGCCGTGTAGGCATGCCCGAGTTTATCCATATACATCCATTCTTTGGAATCGTCGAAGGTATGAAATGAAGATTTCGGATAGCCTTGATACCAAACAGCGGAAAGCAAAGCAATACTTCCACCTCCGAGCGCGACATTTGTTCCGGCAACCCAATACGATCGTTTATTCCACGAAGAATCCTGTTGGGCGGAAACATTGAAAACCACAAAAAAAAGACAGAAGAGAAGTATTTTCACGCCTGAAAAATACAACTTTCTGTCTTTAAATTTTGTTCTGATGAACAAGAAACGTGATTTTATCTTGCCAATGCCACTTCAAAAGTTACATCCACCAAATCCCCGATTTTCGCATCAGATGTCATATTGTGTTTTGTTCTGTCTACTGCAGATTTACCCACAAATACCAGTATTTCACTTCCGTCTTTATCTACTTTGGAAACAAAACGGAGATTGACTGTTACTTCTACTTTCGCACCGACAAATTCCAGGTCTCCGATGATTTTGTAGTCCTCTCCTACTTTTTCAATCTTCTTGGAAGTGTAGGTAATTTTCGGATGTTTTTCCGATTTAATGAATTCGTCACTCAACACCGATTCATCGCGGATATCGTTGAAAGTTGTCAAACTTCCGCTCGTCATTTCAACCTGGAGACTTCTGATTACTCCGGCTTTATCCAATTGAACTTCTGTCGTAAATTCTTTGATCGCTCCGGCTGTTCTACTTGCAGGTGGTCCAACTTCGAATTCCAGTTTTGAATTGGCCGCAACACTTTTCCATGCTCCGGCATCTCCGTCAGTCAATGCAATTGCAGGAATATCCATCACATCTTTTTTCTCGGCTGTTTGGTTTGCCGATTCATCTCCCTTATCCAAAAGCGTTTCTACTTTCAGTTTTTCCGGCTGGAAAAGAGAATCTACCGGGTTTGTAAATCCGATGAGGATCAGAGGTAATAGCATCCCACGGAAAGGCTTACTTGATTCCGGCTGTTCTATCAAAGCCAATGCCAATGAAGATCCGATAATTGCTCCAAGCAAGGTCGGCGTACCACCGAAGTTTTCATTGATGAAACCAAAGCTCACCAAAACTCCTAAGATCAAAACCGGAACAAACAAACTAACGAATGTGTTTTTCATGGATTTACACGCCCACAAAGAACCTAAACCTGCCAGGATTCCCATCCACAAGTTTCCTTTCAATAAAGAATCTGAAATTCCTTCCAGTGAATTCAGGGAGAACAAAATCCATGCTACGGCGAAAATCAGAATACTCAATTGCAAACCGTTGTTTGAGCGAAGCGCCAGGTTGGAAGCAAAATAGCCTGTAGCCAATAAAATCACTCCGAAAGTCGAAACGAAGAAAGAGGCTGCAAATACAAAGATTCCCAAATAAACCAATGAAACCGCTGAGTTGAATTCCGAACCATCAGCTTTGAACCAACGAACTGCAAAGTAGTCCTTGATTTTCGCCAAAAGCGGAATCACCGATCCGATGATTGCAAAAGCCGCTACTTCAAAGGTCCAATCTACTTCAAAACCCTGGAACGTTGCTTTTGCTCCTATCGGGATCAAAGCCAGGAATCCGACAAAATAAGGTGCTACCATTCTGATCTTTTCAGAAAGCAGGGAAACAACATATCCCGCTCCGACAATTCCAATCAATGTGAAGCAGATCATGTCTAATGACGGGTCTTCTTCAAATCCATTGGTAAATGTGACGATCAAACAGCAAATTGCAATACTTAGTGCGGTCTTAAAAAAAAATGCTGATCGTGTTAAAAAGGCGGTTATGATTGCTATAATTCCGACGCCCAGTCCTAGATAATTTTCCATAATTTGTAATTTTTGACAAGTATACAAATAATTTATTTACCGTGGTATTTATTTCTTTTGGAATTAATTATAGGGAAAATTTAGAACAAAAAAATGAGCTTTCCAAGATAATTTTAACAATTGGAAGCAGCTGAATCTGTTTATCAGAGAAACAAAGGGTTTTTGACCTTTTCTTCCAGCAAGCGATGAAAAAGCGGGTCTTTCAATGAATTCTCCAATGTTTCCAAATGCTGAATCCGGTGGCAGTCGCTGCCCAGGATATCGATCAACCCGGCTTTCAACAATCTGATTGCCTGGTTTTTTATTTCCGGTCCGTAATGTCCGGTAAAAGAGTTCAGATTGACCTGGATCATGCAGCCGCGTTCCCGCAATTGCTGCGCAACTTCAACGGAAGGATGATAATACAAGTAGCGTTCAAAATGCGCTAAAATCGGTTGATATCCGGCAGCTTTTAATTCAAAAACAACCTCTTCCACCCGTGAAGGCTGATTGCGGAATGAAAATTCAAAAAGAATGTGATTTCCGTGAAAAGGCAATAAATCTTTGGTTCGGATCCTTTCAAAAAACGTTTCATCAAAGTAATATTCGGCCGATGCTTCCAAATGGAGTTTCAAACCCAATTCTTCGCTCACTTTCCGTACTTCCTGTAATTTTCCGAGAATAATCTCCGAAGTATTATCATATACTCCCGACATGACATGCGGTGTGAAAATCAGTTTCTGGTATCCAAGTTCCTCAAATTTTCGAAGCATTCCAATGGTATGATCCATCGAAGGAGCACCATCATCGATTCCCGGAAGCAAATGACTATGTATGTCGACCTGCAAAATTCCGCCGATATTCACAGCATTCTTCTTCCGGCTCTTAAACGCATCGAATAATCCCATTTCTAACGCTGATTGTACATGCTTTTGTAATAATCCTGGTAAGCTCCGGAAGTCACTTCTTTCACCCAATCCTGGTTATCCAGGTACCATTTTACCGTTTCGCGAAGGCCTTCTTCAAACGTGATACTCGGTTTCCAGCCCAATTCATCAAACAATTTGGTGGCGTCAATTGCATAGCGCAAATCATGTCCGGCACGGTCTTTCACATACGTAATCAGTTCTGCGCTTTCCCCTTCTTTTCTTCCGAGTTCCCGATCCATAATTTGACACAATTCATGAATCAGATCAATATTCCGCCATTCATTCCATCCGCCGATGTTGTAATTACAACCGATTGCTCCTTTGTGAAAAATCAGGTCGATTGCGCGTGCATGATCTTCCACCCAAAGCCAATCTCTCACATTGATTCCTTCACCGTAAACGGGCAAGGATTTTTTGTTCAGAATATTATTGATCATCAAGGGAATCAATTTTTCCGGGTGATGATTGCTTCCGTAGTTATTCGAGCAATTGGATCTTTTGACCGGAAAATCATAGGTATGATAGTAAGCAGAAACAAAATGATCGGAAGCCGCTTTGGATGCAGAATAAGGACTTCTCGGGTCGTAAGCCGTTGTTTCGGTGAAGAATCCTTCCAAGCCCAATGATCCGAAAACCTCATCGGTGGAAACATGATAGAACACATGCCCTTCGTTGCTTTTCCAATAAGTGCGCGCCTGGTTCATCAGGTTTACCGTCCCGACTACATTCGTATGAACAAATTCCATCGGTCCTTCGATCGATCTGTCGACATGAGATTCCGCCGCCAAATGAATGACGTCCGTAACCTGATATTTTTCAAATGCTGCTTTTACATCTTGTTCGGAAGTGATATCTCCTTTTACAAAAATGTGATTCTCCACATCCATCACATCCTTCAGATTTGCCAGGTTTCCTGCATAAGTCAGGGCATCAAATGTGACAATCCGATAGGATGGATATTTTTTCACCAGCAAGCGAACCAAATGCGACCCAATGAAGCCTGCGCCTCCCGTAACCAGAATATTCATAGAAATGTTGCTCTTTGATGTAAAGTTATACAAAAGTATCGTGTCCCGATGATTCTATCGTTTCGAAAAAGCAAAAAGCATTCTTTCAGGATTTCTAAAATCTGGTTGAAAAATGAAAGGATGGAAAAAAGTGATTGAAATAACCTGTTTTCATATAGATTTACTCATTTTTACAATAATACCATATTGTAAAAATGAGCTGTTTGTATTGGATTCCTAAACTCAGGGAATAACAAAATCATACTGTCTCACCAATTTCTTTCGCTTCTTTCGAAATCTGCTTTTTTTGAATCGCAAAAAAGGAGGAACACAAAGAGCGTTTCTGAATTTTGGGATCAGACAAAAAAGAATGCGACCCGAAGACCGCATTCCACTATTGAAGGTACAATAACAAAAAGAACTAAAACTGATGATTATTCATTAACGTAAAACTTCAATAAATCCTTGCTTTTCGATTTCTTCTCCGGAACCCAAAACAGCTTTCAAACGATAGAAGTAAACGCCTTCAGCCATGTCGTTTCCGGAAGTATCTTTTCCGTCCCATTGAAAATCAGGTTTCGCAAACGAGCGCACCAGGTTTCCCCAGCGATTCACGATATCGATTTCCAATGATTGAATTCCGGCATAGGAAACCAGTGAGAAATAATCGTTCACATGATCTCCGTTCGGGGTGAAAATATTCGGGATTTCTACGAAACAAGCCAATGACATGTCGACCGTGAAGGAATCCGTTTCGGAAACACATATCCCGTTTTGTGCATACACATAATAAGTCGTCGAAGTATTGGCATATAAGGTATTCGTTGATCCGCTCAAATTTCCCGGAGTCCAGACAAAACTGCTGTTCGGCACATTAGAACTGACAGTTGCAACTACCGGTGTTCCCGGGCAAACCTGGAAATCTTCCGGAACCGTAACCTGGGGATTTGGTAGCGCGGTTGTTAAAACAGAGTCTCTTCCGAACGGACAACCGTGGTAAGAACCTGTTGCATAAATCCATCCCGCATTCTGTTCATTCACCAGCAACGTTTGGTTTGTACTTCCCGAAGGAATCCAGGTATAAGTCATTCCCGGCTGATTTCCCGAAACGGAAAGTATTGTGGAAGCTCCTTCACAGAATTCCGGGGTTCCTGAAATTGTTACTTCCAGCACCGGAATCACCAAAACCGGCGTTGCTTTTGTATCCGTGCAGCCATTCGGCGATGTACCGATTACGGAAAACGTACTATTTGAAGCGGGAGAAACCAATCGGATTGCCTGGGTATTTCCGTCGTTCCACAAATAATTGGTTCCGTTCACAGACGAAGTGACCATTAGCTGTACCTGGTCGCCCAAACAAATCGTGTCATCTGAAGCCTGTAAGGTCAGAATCGGGCTTGGTCGCACAATGGCAGAAGCCGATACCATGTTCGAATTACATCCGAACGCATTCGTACCGATTACCGTGTAAACTGTTGTGGATCCCGGATTTACAGAAAGTGTCGAACCGGTTGTATTTCCGGGTGTCCAGACATATGTCATATTATTACTTGTCGACGAAACCGTGAAAACTGCCGTTTCTCCGGCACAAATGGTATCATTTCCACTCACAGTAATCACCGGTGCCGGCACAAAATTGATATTGAATGAAACCTCATCGGAACAACCGGCTGCTCCGTCATACACATACAAAGTTTGCGAAGATAAAATGGCTGCTCCCGGCAAGTACGAAATTCCGGTTCCATTCGGGCCGGTATAATAGCGCTGGTTTCCGCTAAGGTTCGTTCCTGAAATGGTTGGCAGAATATAAAACGAACAAGTCGTTACATCCTGAATTGGGTTAAGGATTGGAGTTTGGATAAAAGCAACCTGGATATTTGCTACCGAATCGGCACAACCGGGCGCTCCACCGATGGTATAATGATACGCTCCGTTGGTATTTGTTCCGGGAGTAAATGTTCCCAAATAACCGTTTGAAAGACCGGAAGGTCCTGTCCAGATTCCGTTAGCAGACAACGTTCCGCCGGTAATTTCAGAATACAAATTCACGGAGTTTCCGGATGCACATTCCGTCACTGAAAAGTTGTGCGGTATTGGCTGGCATTGAAACAACTTCAGGTCGTCAAAACCTACATCGTTTCCTCCGGTTCCTGCTGTGTTTGTAATGATCTCAAATACAATCGAAGTAGTCGGAGCCGTAAACGCACCCATCGTTATATCGTTCCAGGTGCTTCCGTTCATGACATTTTGAGTCACCAGTACATTTCCGCCATTGTCTTTCACCTGAATCGTCAGATTGTTGGTACTTGTCCAGGTATCGCGGGTGGAAAATGAAAAGCGGTATTGCTGTCCGACACAGATATCAGTGAATGGTTGGGAATACAGCATTCCGACATAACCATCCACGATATTCATGTACATTCCATAGGTTCCTGTGCGAACACAACCTGCATACGTTTGGGGATTGTTTTGGTAAGTGGTTCCGGGTAATAAATGGGGAATAACGGTTGTATACTCGTAGGATTCATGATAAATCTGCGTCCAGTTACACTGAGTATATCCCGTAAAATAATTGGAAATGAATAGCAATAAGAGAAGGGAACCAGTTTGTAGTTTCATCGTATGGAGATTAAAGTGTGATGATTAAAAATTCAGGCAGAAACATCTTCTGCCTGAATTTAATTTCCGGTAATTATTGGATCACTAACTTAATAGTGCTTGTTTTGCTTTCATTCTGAACACGTACGAAATAAACTCCCGGAGTCCATCCCTGAACAGATAATTCCGTTTGAGCATCTAATTTTCCAAGAGTAGAAACCAATGTTCCTGTCATTGAATAAACTGTTGCAGATGCATCTGCCGTTTCAGGAAGAGAAATAATCACTTTGTCTGAAGCCGGGTTCGGATAAACACTCAATCCTTCGATTCCGTTTTCTTCAATTCCTGCCGTACTTGTCACAACGATGGTCTGAATAACTGTTTGTGTTCCACACTCGTTTGTCAAAGTTGCCGTCACCATGTAAGGTCCAGCCACCGTATAAGTATGACTCATGGTTGAAGGAGCATTTGTGATCGTTGTTCCGTCTCCGAAATTCCAGGAATACGAATCAACATTTTGCGGATTCAATACCGTGAATGTATACGTCGGCATGTTGTTCTGAACAAACAACGCACTGTTCGCAGTAGGAATGTTGCTTACACTTACATTAATAGAACCGATTCCCGTACATCCGTCAGCATTGGTAACATATACCACATAAGGACCAGCCTGTGTAACTGTTCTTGTTTGAGTAGTTTCCAAAGATCCGCTCCAGGTGTAAGTTGCTCCAGGGTTTCCTGCATCCAGGATCAATGATTCTCCCTGGCAGATTGTCGTATCATTTCCTAATTGTACGGAAGGATTTACATTCACGATGTCTACTGTCTCGATTTTTTTCGCACAGGAAGCTGAACCGTTATTACTCATCCAAACATCGTATGTTCCCGGTTGAATTCCCGTAAATGTTACATCATTCCCCCAAACGGATGGAGTGACACTCTGAGGAACCACTGCAAACTTACATTGAGAACTTGAAATCTGCCAATCGGAAATTGCCTGGCGCATAGCGTCTCCACCTGTTGCAGCACTGAAAGCGTGTTTCCATGTAGATGTATTTGCATTCATATACGCTGCCGGCATTTGAATATTGGAGAAAATAGATACTCCGTCGATAGACAAACTCGCTTTTCCTGCGATATCAATTTTGAAAATTACCTGGGCATCCGTTTTCAATTTCCATGCTGTTGTATTCGTGCTGTAATTAAGTGTTGAAGCAGCCGCAGGGAAAACAGCTGTACTGCTCACACCGCCGGTGTTTCCATAAACCAGGTAAATTCCAACTGCATTCGGATTATTTCCTGCTGCGTCGAATACCAATCTTAATTTCGATCCGCTACCGTTATGGTTTGCGTTGTTTGCAATATCGTCAGCGAAAGAGTAAGTAATTCCATCAGCTCCTCCTGTCCCGAACGCATTGATCGGTTGATCTGCAGTTAGTTTAAACTTCATAATGAATGAGTTGTTCGCTCCCAATACAATTGCCGGATCCTGGATAATTGCAGAAGCACCGCCGATACTTGTTGCAGATGGTGTAATAACCATTCTTCCCCCTGTGATCGCTGCTCCACCTTGTAAAGTTACATTCGTCAGGTCAGTCGCTGAGTTGGCAAACGGATTAGCGTAAATAATCGTTTCAGTCGGTTCAAAAATATCCGATAACGTAACGATTCCACCTAAGTTGTTACAGTCATAGTTTACAACTGCTACATCCGCTCCGAATCCAACAATTACATTTAAAGGTAATGAATCAACCTGGTCCGGACAGCTGTTGCTGCGTACCTGGTAATAAATTGTGTATACGCTGTCTGCTCCCGGAACAAAATTGTAAACGTTTGTAGCGTTCCATGGCTGTAGTACCGCTCCGGTACTGCCCAGGAATTGGTATTCCCAGGTAGATCCGCCGCTAATCAAAGCAGGTGAAACAGTCGTTGTAACCGTAACCGGTGATCCCGGTGCACAAATCTGGTTCGGAGTATATGACGCTGTGCGGTTTACTTTAGATAAAGGAGAAACAAAAGCTGTTGTCGTTGATGTACAACCAAAAGAGTTTGTTCCAGTAATAGTGTACGTTGTCGCATTGGTTGGATTGGCGGATACCGTATCGTTATTGGTTACGTTCAACCCGGTAGCCGGAGCCCACGCAAAGGTAGTCGTTGGACTTACATCTGAGACAATTAATTGTACGTTACTTCCGGTACAAAAAGCAATCTGCGGAGTATTCACCGTCATATTCGGAACCGGATTTACGGCTACAGAAGCCTCTGCAGAAGTATCGCGGTCGCTGGTTGCCAAACAAGTGGTAATCGCACGAACATTCACTGTTTGTGCCGGTGAAGTAGAGAATGTGGAATTCGTTGCAGAAGCATAATCTGTCCATCCCGAACCATTGTTGTATTGCCATTGGTAACCGAAACCGGTGTTGAATGATCCGCCTGTTAAACTGAAATTAACTGCTTGTCCCGGACAAATCGACGTATTGTTTGCAACTGCAGTAGCATGTGCCGGAGCTCCTGAACATCCCGGAGCAGCCGTCCACTCCAATTGTACATTCGGAGCCCAGGTACCACGTGATGTAGCTGTTGGCGGTGATAAAGGATCCGGATTGGTTGTTGCATTTCCGTAATAGATTGTTCTGTTATCTGTTCCATACGAAGTATATCTCCAGAACGAACTGGTCGAAGATCCAGCCTGGTTCTCATCAACTCCGATTACAATATTGTCCACACCATTCCATTGAAACGGAGTCGTCAGGGTAATTTCCAACCAGTTTCCAGTTGCAGGGAAAGTTACTGTTCCGGAGAAACAGCTCGTTAATCCTGCTGCAGGAATCCAGTCCGTATTGGAGGTGAAATTTACTTTATTCGTATGTCCCAGGTAAACCGTCCATCCCGTAGAGTTTGCTGATCCTCCTGAACTATAATAATAACGGACTTTGGTAATCGTACCCATCCCGTTCCCACCTGCGGCAATAATATCTGACGCCTTGTAGATACTTTGAGAATAATGAAATGCATTCGCGGCATTCACCGGAGCATTGTTTGTGGTGGTGGTAGCTGTACCAACCGTCACCATCGTTTGCGCAAAAGAAAAGAAAGAAGTCATTGCCAGAGCAAGTCCGAATGTGTACTTGCTAAAGAGAAGACCTCTACCCATTTTGTTAAAAGGAAGTTGTTTCTTCATAAGTAATTTATAGTTTAATTTTCCGCTAACATATGGAAATAGGGGTCTTTCAGTCAAAAAAGAGAAAGGACAAAAAGGAGACAATTAACTTTTTGTTAAATTTTAGTGATATTGGATTGTTATTACTGATAATTTAAACTAAAAACACTGGTAATCAGCCCAAACACTCTTTCAACTCAAATTGTTTTTTTATCCCGGACAACTAAAAAAGAGGTCTTATTTCCGGGTTAAATGCTTTCCCGGAGAGAAAATACCGGCAAAAAAAATGCGGACAGAAATAAATTCTGCCCGCATTCTCTTTTTCTAGCTATTACTTATTGAATCACTAATTTAATAGTGCTTGTTTTGCTTTCATTCTGAACACGTACGAAGTAAACTCCCGGAGTCCATCCCTGAACAGAGAATTCTGTCTGAGCATCCAATTTTCCAAGTGTAGAAACCAAAGTTCCTGTCGTTGAATAAACTGTTGCAGATGCATCCACCGTTTCAGGAAGAGAAATCGTTACTTTATCAGAAGCAGGGTTCGGATAAACGCTCAATCCTTCGATTCCGTTTTCTTCAATTCCTGCTGTACTTGTCACAACGATTGTCTGAATAACTGTTTGTGTTCCACACTCGTTTGTCAAAGTTGCCGTTACCATGTAAGGACCAGCTACCGTGTAAGTATGACTTGCTGTTGAAGGCGCATTTGTCAATGTAGATCCGTCTCCGAAGTTCCATGAATAAGAATCAACGTTTTGCGGATTCAATACCGTGAACGTATACGTCGGCATGTTATTCTGAACAAACAACGCGCTGTTAGCAGTTGGAATGTTATTTACAGTTACGTTAACAGAACCGATTCCCGTACATCCGTCAGCGTTTGTAACATATACGACATAAGCACCGGATTGTGTTACCGTTCTTGTTTGTGTTGTAACCTGGGAGTTACTCCAAACATAAGAAGATCCGGTGTTTCCTGCATCCAAAGTAAGTACTTCACCCTGACAGATTGTTGTATCGTTTCCTAATAATACAAGCGGGTTCAGGTTTTCAACTACGATCGTTTTGATTTTTTTCGCACAAGAAGTTGAACTGTTGCTGCTCATCCAGATATCATATGTACCCGGCTGAACATTTGCAAAAGTCAATCCTGACTGCCATGTTGCAGGTGTTTGGTTAGCCGGAACCATTGCAACCTGCGAAGTAGGTGCAGTAATTACAACATTTGAAATCGCCTGGCGTAATGCATCACCACCTGTTGCTGCACTGAATGCTTGTTTCCATGTAGAAGTATTTGCATTCATATAAGCAGCCGGCATCTGAACATTGGAGAAAATAGTTGCTCCATCCAAAGTCAAACTTGCTTTTCCAGCAACGTCAATTGTCAATACTACCTGAACATCTGTCATCAATTTCCACCCTGCTGTATTACTGCTGTAATAAAGTGTTGAACCAGCTGTAGGAGTAACTGATGTAGCACTCACACCACCTGTATTTCCATAAACCAAATAGATTCCCGGAACATTTGAACCATTCCCTGCAGCATCAAATACCAAACGCAATTTGGAACCACTACCATTGTGGTTTCCTGTATTGGAAATATCGTCTGCAAAAGAATATGTGATTCCGTCAGCACCACCTGTATTAAAAACATTGATCGGTTGATCAGCAGTCAGCTTAAAGCTCAATGTCATTGCGTTATTTGCTCCTGTGTGGAAATTCGGATCCTGGATAATCGCAGAAGCACTCCCGATACTTGTTGCAGATGGTGTAATGACCATTCTTCCACCTGTAATTGCTGCACCACCTAATAAAGTTACGTTCGTTAAATCAGTTGCTGCATTTGCAAACGGATTGGAGTAAACAGCGTTCATTGTTACCTGGCCAAAGTTGTTGCTCAAGCTAACTGTTCCCCCCATATTGTTACAATCGTAATCCACCACGTTAACAGTAGCACCGAAACCAACAACCACAGAGATCAAACTTGAATCGATTGCATCCGGACAAGTTGTAGAACGTACATCGTAATAGATTTTGTAAACGCTATCCGCACCAGGAACAAAGTTGTAGGTACTTGTTGCATTCCATGGCTGTAATTCAGCACCATTCGCACCAATAAAACGGTATTCGTAAGCACCACCTCCGAAAAGAACGGTTGGTGTTGCAGCTGCCGTTACACTTACCGGAGTTCCCGGAGAACAGATCGTTGAAGGTGTATAAGTTGCAGTTTTAGTAATCTTAGAAACCGGAGTAACCATTACCGTTGTTGTATCCTTACAACCAGCCAAATCCGTACCGATCACTGTATACGTTGTCGGGTTCGCAGGGTTTGCATTCACCGTATCGTTGTTTGTAACATTCAATCCGGTTGCAGGAGACCAAGCGTAAGTTGTAGCACCATTTGCAATTACCTGTGCCGGAGTTCCCGTACAATATGCAACGGAAGTAAAGTTTGCAGCTACAGTAGGTGCAGCATTTACAACAATTGAAGCTTCTTCTGAAGTATCGCGGTCATTCGTTGCAGAACAAGTTGTAATTGCACGAACATTGATTGTTTGAGTCGGTTGTGTTGAATAAGTTGTATTCGTTGCAGATGGATAATTCGTCCATCCGGATCCGTTATCATATTGCCATTGGTAAGTCAATCCATTTGCAAAATCCGAACCTGTCAATGACAAACCAACCGGAATACCGCTGTTGGAACAAATCGTAGAAACAGAAGAGTTCGCAGTTCTGTGTGTTGGAGTTGCCGAACATACCGGAGCAATCTCGTGAACAAACTGAGCTTGTGGCACATATGCGAATCTTTCGGATCCAGTCGGAGGTGACGCCGGGTTCGGGTTATTACTATCGCTGTAATAATTCATAGCGCGGTCTGCACCGGTACTGTGAGATCTCCAGTTAATGGTTGAATAACCAGTCGTGTTTTCATCTACTGCAACCACTACATTGCTCACACCATCCCAAATAAATGGAGTTGACAAAGTAATTTCCATCCAGGTATTCGCTGCCGGAGCAGTTAAGTTACCGGAGAAAACCTGCGTCATGCTGGTTACCGGAATCCATGATGTAGTATTCGCAAAACTGGTTTGGGAAGTCGATCCCATGAATACAGTCCATGAAGTTGCACTTGTAAGAGATCCCGAAGTGTTGAAAAATCTGATTTTAGTAATACGGTTTACTTGTCCGGCAACTGCCGCATCGAAATCAGATGCCAGATAAATCTGCTGAGAATAAGTATACCCGAAATAACCATAAATAGGAAGATTTCCGGTTGTATTTGTTCCTGTAGCTACACTTGTAGTTACCGTTTGTCCAAACGACATAACAGAACTCAATGTGGCAGCGATTGCAATTGCAAGCTTGCCCGATAGAATTCTCTTACGCATTTTGTTAAAAGTAAGTTGTTCTTTCATAAAAAGATGATAAGTTTAATTTGGGGCTAACTTATAGATAATACAGAGGTTTTACTAAAAGTTTACTGAGACAAAACAGGGACAAACTCCCCGTTCTGTTAAATCCTTAATCGTAAGTAAATTGGAATGTTTTTATTTTAAACTAAATCGCTTTAATAAAACGCGCCAGGTCATCCAGCGACTCGATATTTAGTTTTTTTCTCAGGCGCAGATTGGTCTTTCGGACGGAATCCGGAGAGATTGCCAGGGTGCGTGCCATTTCAATATTTGACAGATTCAACTTGATCAAGGCAGCCAAACGAATTTCTGCAGCAGTAATCTCCGGGAACTTGTCGTGGAAGAAATCGAAGAAACCGGGATTCAGCTTTTCAAACAATCGTTTGAATTCGATCCAATCGTTTTCTGTCAGCAAAGAAAAAGACTGAAGGTGGGACAACATGGATTCCTTTTCCGAATCGGATCTTACGAACTGGTTCTTTTCAGCCGTTTCCAGTTGTTCGCTCAATTCGGAAATCACTTTGTTCTTATCAAAAATAGTCGATAGCAAAGCGCGCATTTCGCGTTCCGTAGCATTCAATTCGTCTTCCATTTTCAGCGCCCTCAAAGTAAGAATCTCTTTATCCTGTTTCCGTTTGCGTTGAATCTGTTTGATAATGATAAAACTGGTCAAACCCAAGATCAGGCAGATGACGAAAAGACCGAGAATAATCAGGTCGTCCTTCTTCTTTTTTTCTTTATACGCAATGTTTTCTCCCTGCTTTTTTTCGAACTCAATCTGGAATTCCGCATTCTGAATATTCAGAAATTGTCTTTCCTCGTCAAGAACCTCTTTGTATGAAATGTATTTCTTGAAATTCGACAACGCTTTCTTGTCATCCCCTGTTTTTTCATAATAAACAGTCTTTGTACGATACAAAAGCCCTAACAATTGAGGACTCACCTCACCGACCATCAAACTATCAAAGGTTTTCATCTTCGAAGTCGCCTGGGCAACTTTATTCTCATGCAAATCCAGTTCAATGAGCAAAGCCAGGGCATTCAATTCGCTGCTTGTCTGTTTGTTTTTCTTACTCATGAGAAAATCAAGCTCTATCAACTTGCGGGCTTTCTCATTTTCATTTTTTCTCAGGGCAATATACCCCAGGTTTCCGGAAAGAATTCCGACCCAGGCGTCTGTTTTCAATTTAACAGCCTGATTGTACGCTTTTTGAAGATACTTTTCAGAAGTTTTATTATCCAGTTTGTCCCGGTAAATCAAACTCAGGGTATTGTAAATCTTGATCTTGCTTTCTTCCGAAATATTCGGGTGATTCAAACTGATATTCAGGTGTTTCTCCGATAAATCAAATCTTCTGAAAAAGTAGTAGACCTGTCCTAAAGCTTCGTGAAAATGAACCAAATACGGCTTATGCGATGTATAAACGTCTTTTTCTTCACGCAAGGTAATGTAATAGAAATAATATGCGTCCCGGTAGTTCTGGCCGTCACTCAACCTGCTCCCGATCGTAAAACAGAATTCCGGAAAATCAGCTTCTGCTGCGATTTCATCGTTTTTCGTCAACTGCTTCAGGAATAGAATCCACTCAGCACGATTTTCAAAATCAGCGCCATGATAATTTTCAAAAAGCTTCACATAGGAAAGACCATTACCCCGGTGTTCCGAAATAATTCGATTCACACCCTTTTCAGCCGTCAACTTAGCTCCAAACAGGGAAGTGCCAAGAATACAGAAAAAGGTCAGTAAGATTAAGTTCCGGTAAGTTTGTTTCAACGTAATTTCTTCAGTCTGATTTTTACAAATGTAAACTATTTCTATCGAGCAAAAAACCTACCTCATCAAATTCACATGTCCCGCAAACTGGAACTTCTCATCATTATCATCATCCTTGAAACGAAGAACCCAGGTATATAGTCCGTTTTGAACCATACTTCCTCCGTAAGTTCCGTCCCAACCAACGGAAATATCTTTGGATTCAAAGATCACTTCACCCCAGCGATTGTAGATGTAAAACTCATACGTTGCCGGAGAAAATCCTGCCGTCATAATTGGAAGGAAGATGTTATTATGCTCGTCTCCGTCCGGAGTGAAGGTATTCGGTACATAAAACAACAACTGATCTTTGACGATCACAATTCTGTACGTCGTATCTTTACACCCCTGATCCGAAACCACGATCAATTCCACATTGTAATTGCCCACCTGCCCGATTGGAAACTGGTGCGTCGGATTTACTTCCTGGGAAGTTGAACCATCGTCAAAATTCCAGAAATTCTGTGCATTCAAAATGGACGTATTCTCAAAATTGGTCGTCGGATCAATGGAAAAAACCTGTTGCGGATTGTAATTGAAGCTTGCAACCGGAAGCGGATCAACACAAATCATATCACTGATTGTTTTCGTAGTCGTACATAAATTATCCGCAGTAATCGTCAATGTCACATCAAAACAATCGATTCCCGTATACGTGTGATTTACAATCGAAGCATTCGGTAAAATGGTTCCGTCTCCGAGATTCCACTCCACCACCGAGTTCTGGTTGAAAGTACTTTCATTCAGGAATTCTACTTCCAGCGGGAAACATCCTTTCACAACATCGGAAGAAAAGGCAATGATCGGGTTTTCCGTAATGCGAACCGCTACTTTCACCGTATCATTCACACACATGGTATCAGCCGGTAAAACATAGGAAAAATCGTAATTCCCGTTTGGTAGTAAAGATAAATCCAGAACTCCTGTCGGTGCATCAAACTGATTCGTCGGGAAAGCAGAAGTTTCCAGCCAATAAGGTGTTTTAGTCTGGATCACCCCGTTCGTATACTGATTCAAATCTACCGTAGAACCCGCCGTATTACACAAGTGAAGACTTGTCGGGTTCACTCCGACCGGTTGGCTGTTTACCACGATCTGGAATTGACTCGTATCATTCTGGCAGAAAGTTCCCTGCAAGACATATTCCACGACATTCGATCCTATAGCTCCGCTTACGGTCAATAATCCACCGCCGGTTAGACTAGCCCCCAAACCGTTATTCACGTCTGCCCAGGTTCCGCCTGCAGTTGTTCCGCTTGAAAGTAAATTGTTCAAGTCCACCACTCCATTGGTTTCACACCAAACTGCAGAGCTGTCTGCCCCGGCATGTTTCTGAGCCTCGTAAGACACAACAATTGCATCTGTCGTGGCACAATGCGCCGCATTTTTCACCGTCACCTGGTAAGTTCCGGCTGTTGTTACATTCAGGGTTTGATTGGTCGAACCATCATTCCACAAATACGTTCCACCTGCATTCTGTGCATCCAAAAGCAAGCTTGAACCTTCACAAAGTGTTGTATCCGGCCCGAGATTCACTACTGGGAAACCACTGTAAGTTACCACTACCGTATCGTAGGAATAACAAATCGGTTTAAACGTAATATCGTCCAACAGGAAGTCATTGGCTCCCGGGTTCACATTTTGATTCAGAATACAAATCTGGGCAGAAGTATTTAATCCTGAATTCCAGGTTTGAAAAAACTGCTGCCACGAACAACTGAAGGTTTGCGTTGAGAAAACACTTCCCAACAAGCTGTTATTAATGGAAAATTGCAATTGAGCAACATCCGGATTGTTTAACGCATTCGAAACCCAGGCCCCGAATTGGTAATCTGTATTTGCCTGAACAGGAACAGTCTGACACCACACGTTTGTTCCGGGAGTCGCAGAACCGTTCACCACCATCATCTGAGTACCCGGTGCCGGTGTGTGATCCTGGCAACTGATGAAATGGACATGAGCCAGGTTCGGATTGGTTGTAACCGCGTATGTTCCTTCGTTTGTAAGCAAACCGTAAGTCCCTCCGGTTCCGGGAACATAATTCGTTGTGAAGCCCGTATTTCCGGCTTCAAAATCGCCGTTCACAATTTGATTGTTTCCCAATTTACCCACTTTTACACTATACGTTCCTGCACTTGTTACAAAGCGCGTGGAAGCGGTTGAATTGTTATTCCATTTATAGCTGTCGTAAGGCCCTGAAAGCGCTGCATTCAAGGTAATCGTCTGCCCGGTACACAAGGTCGTATCCGGTCCCAAATTCACCGAAGGAATATTCCCGATTGAAATGGAAAATGTTGCATTATCTGCCGGACAAGCGCCAACCGCCGCAACCTGGTATGAAAAAGTGTAAACTCCCTGAGCAAGTCCGTTGGTATTGAATACGCTCGTTGCAGTATTGAAACCTCCGGATACAGGTGTTGTGGTTTCAGTCCACGTTCCGGAAGAAGAAGATCCTGGGGATAAAAAGCTATTTAAAGTAATGACAGGTCCAGGGCCACAATAATATGCACCGTTGTCAAATCCGGCAGAAAGTGGTTGTGAAACCGTAACAGTAAACATTTCCTCGTCGGAACAACCGGTTGCGCCACCATAAGCATACAGCGTCTGAGTGGTCGTAATAGCTTGTCCTGCATTGTAGCTTGTTCCAGTTCCACCCGGCCCGGTATAATATTTTTCGTTTCCGGCCAGAGTTGTTCCCATGATAGCAGGCAGCGTATACGATGTACAAGCCTGCACGTTCGCGATCGGATTCAAAGAAGGCGTATTCGTCAATGAAACCGTAATTAACGCTGTAGAATCAATACAACCGTTTGTGACCGTGTACGTATACACTCCGTTCGTATTTGTTCCCGGGGTGAATGTTCCCTGGTATCCGTTCGTCAGGGCCGACGGACCTGTCCAAACTCCTGTGTGAGACATCGTTCCGGGGATTTGTGAAAACAAATTGTACGCTCCCGCTCCGGCACAAGCCGATAAGTTTGCTGTCAGAGGAACCGGGTTACACTGTGCAAGTTTCAGGTCATCAAAACCTACATCATTTCCGGGGCCGCCGGCAATATTGGTAATAATCTCGAATGAAATACTGGTGGTTGGCACCGTAAAAGCAGCCATTGTAATGTCATTCCAGGTTCCGCCGCTGAGCACATTCTGCGTTAGAATAATTGTTCCGGATGCATCCTTGATATTAAACGTCAAATCGTTGGATCCTGTCCAGGCATCACGTGTGGAAAATGAAAAGCGGTATTGCTGTCCGACACACAAATTGTTGAAAGGCTGGTTGTAGATCAAACCTGAAAAGCCGTCTACAATATTCAGGTACATTCCTCTTGACCCCGTTCGGATACATCCTGCATAAGTTTGCGGTGTATTCTGATACGTTGTACCCGGAATGATATAAGGAATGACAGTGGTATATTCGTATGAATCCGAGAAAACAGTATTCCAGTTGCATTGTGAGAATGAAGGAGAGCTCATTCCCAGTGCAGCTAAAAAACAAAAGCGGATTGATTTCGAGAGACTTTTGAATATCATCGTTGTAGTTTTAGAATGATAAACTTCAAAAGTAGGTTAAGGTTGTCTGATGTTATTGGGACAAACACGGGACAAATTGCTCCAAATAAGACAAAATGTTAATTATTAAATAAAATAGCCGTCATTTTAACAAAAATGACGGCTATTCAATAAAAAAGATTGTTTTTCCGGTTTTATCCTTTTACCGGATCTGATTTGTTTACTACAAACTCCAGTATTCCAAATCGTTGATTTTTCCTTTATAGATTCCTTTGATGTCGACAAAAACTCCTTGTCCGTCTTTCATGATAGACTTGAAGTAAGCTTCATCCAGGTTCTTGTAATCTTTGTGATTCACCGCAACAATGATTGCGTCGTAGTTTTGTCCGATTTCTACCAGGCCAACTCCGTATTCGTGTTCCATTTCTTCGGAAGATGCGTGCGGGTCAACCAAGTCCACTTTTACCTGGAAAGATTTCAATTCGTTCACGACATCGATTACTTTCGAGTTGCGGATATCGGAAACATCTTCTTTAAACGTTGCACCCATTACCAGCACTTTTGCGTCCTGGATGTGTTTTCCCTGCGCAATGATCTTCTTGGTTGTCTGCTTTCCGATATAGAAGCCCATAGAATCATTCACGTAACGACCGCTGTTGATGATCTTCGCGTGATACCCCGCCTGCTGTGCTTTATGCGTCAGGTAATACGGATCCACACCGATACAATGTCCGCCAACCAATCCCGGGGAGAATTTCAGGAAATTCCACTTGGTTCCGGCAGCTTCCAACACATCATAGGTGTTGATTCCCAATCGATTGAAGATAATAGACAATTCATTGATCAACGCGATGTTTACGTCGCGCTGCGTATTTTCGATAATTTTCGCAGCTTCCGCCACTTTGATGGATGCCGCACGGTGCACACCTGCTCCAACCACCAATTCATATGTTTTTGCAATTTCCTCCAATGATTCGTCACCGCATCCGGAAACAACTTTCACCACATTCTGAAGCGTGTGTTCCTTGTCTCCCGGATTGATTCGCTCCGGAGAATATCCAACTTTGAAATCCTGCATGAATTCCAGTCCGGAAAGATCTTCCAATACAGGAATACAATCTTCTTCCGTACAACCCGGATAAACCGTGGATTCAAATACCACGTAATCTCCTCTTTTCAGAACCTGGCCAACCGTTGTTGAAGCTCCCAATAACGGTTTCAAATCCGGTAGATTTGCATCATCAATCGGAGTTGGAACCGCTACCACGAAAAACTGAACGTCTTTCAAATCGTTGATATCCGCCGTAAAATGAATGTCGCAGTTATCAAAAGCGCTTGCATCCAATTCATTACTCGGATCTTTTTTGTTGCGCATCAAATCCACACGCGCCTGGTTGATATCGAAACCAACTACTTTGATTTTCTTCGCGAATTCAAGTGCAATCGGCAACCCGACGTAGCCCAATCCGATAACGGCCAATTTAGCCTCTTTTGCTACTAATTTATTGTAAATTGAGTTGCTCATTTCTTACCTTATAAATGCGTTCAATAATTTCTACCACTTTCAATCCTTCCAAAGCATTGGTTGTTGCGGAAGTTCTTCCTTTCAGTGTGTCGATTACGTTTGTAATCACATAGTGGTGGTTTGCTGCGGATCCTTTGTAAGCTCCGTAATCGTTTCCTGGATTTGTAGGCGCCAACTCCGGCATTTCGTATCCCGGAATGTTACATACTTCTACTTCGTTCATATACTGACCGCCGATTTTCACACTTCCGTTTTTCCCGACAATCGTCATGGAACTTTCCAGGTTTTTATCTGCTACGGCTGTTGAGTAATTGATACTTCCCATACCACCGTTGATAAAATCAAAGCTTACAAACCCGGAATCTTCGAAATCCGTAGAGTCTTTGTGCGTGAAATCCGCAAATTTCCCTTGAATATTGTCGATATCTCCGAAAAGCCAATACATAATATCAATGAAGTGCGAAAACTGCGTAAACAAGGTTCCACCGTCCAGGTCTTTCGTTCCTTTCCAGCCTCCGGCCTTGTAATAACGCTCGTCACGGTTCCAGTAACAGTTCAGCTGAACCATAAAAATATCTCCCAAAACTTTTGTCTCGATCAGATCCTTGATCCATTCACTTGGCGGTGAATAACGGTTCTGCATCACGCAGAAAACCTGTCTGGATTGCTGAAGCGATTTGAAAATGACTTTTTCACACTGATCTTTGGTTAAACCCATTGGTTTTTCCACTACCACGTGCTTTTTATTTTCCAATCCTCCCAAAGCCTGGTCAGCATGCAATCCGTTCGGAGTACACACATTCAACACATCAAATTCCAAGCCGGATGCCAGTAATTCATCCAATGTTTTGAAGAACGGAACACCAAAATCTACAGCTGCACATTCTTCTGCAGAACGCACATCAATCATCGCTACTAATTCAGCTTCAGCATCTCTGCGAATCATCTCCGCATGCCTTTTACCGATGTGACCCGCTCCTAAAACGGCAAACTTTACTTTTTGATTTTCTGGTATCATATTCATTGATGTATGTTGTTACTGATCCTGTTTCAGACCAATCTTTGAGGCGCAAAAGTAATAAATTTTGGCTCTGACAAATACCGTTTTAAATGGCTATTAACTGTTCTCTTTTTAAAGCACTTTCACCCGGCCGTCAATCAGCTGGTAGCGCTCATTACTCTCCGGGCAAACCGCAAATCCGTTTTCATCAAACGTCAGGCGGTGTCCGAAAGCACTCATCCAACCGATTTGGCGTGCAGGATTTCCTACTACCAATGCATAAGCCGGAACTTCTTTGGTTACAACCGATCCCGCTCCGATAAACGCATATTCGCCGATGTCGTTTCCGCAAACAATCGTTGCATTTGCCCCGATAGACGCTCCTTTGCGAACCACCGTTTTGGAATACTGATCTCTTCTGTTGACAGCAGATCGCGGATTCATTACATTGGTAAATACCATCGAAGGTCCTAAAAACACGTCGTCTTCACAGATAACGCCTGTGTAAATGGAAACGTTGTTCTGAATTTTCACATTGTTTCCCAGGATCACTTCCGGAGAAACCACCACATTCTGTCCGATATTACATCGTTCTCCGATGGTACAATTGGGCATAATGTGTGAAAAATGCCAGATTTTTGTTCCTTCTCCGATGTTACAACCCGGATCGACTACAGCTGTTTCGTGTGCAAAATAACTCATTTCTTGAAGTGAAAAATTAAAAGTGAGAAGTCAAAAAAGGTTCTTTTTAACTTTTACCTTCTCCCTTTTCAATTAGTATTATCGAACAATGTATTTCTCGAAATCGATGTGATCCGATTGATACAATTCTTCCTTGGTTAAACTTTTAAAATAGGCATAGGTTCTTTTCAAACCTTCTTCCCGGTCGATTTGCGGTTCCCAGTTCAATAACTGCCGCGCTTTTGTAATATCCGGCTGACGTTGTTTCGGGTCATCTACAGGTAAATCCTTGTAAATCACTTTTTGGGTCGTCCCGGTCAGTTTAATAATCTCCTCCGCAAATTGGCTGATCGTGATTTCATCCGGGTTTCCGATGTTCACCGGATCCGAACAATCACTGTGCAACAAACGAACAATTCCTTCTACCAAATCATCAACGTAGCAGAAAGAACGTGTTTGGGAACCGTCGCCGAAAACCGTCAGATCTTCTCCGCGAAGCGCCTGCCCGATAAATGCCGGCAATACGCGTCCGTCATTCAAACGCATGCGTGGTCCGTAAGTATTGAAAATACGTACAATCCGGGTTTCAACCCCATGAAACGTATGATACGCCATCGTAATTGCTTCCTGGAAACGCTTTGCCTCGTCGTAAACACCTCTTGGTCCAACCGGATTTACATTTCCCCAATAGTCTTCCGTTTGCGGATGAACTGTCGGATCGCCGTAAATTTCAGAGGTACTCGCGATCAAAACACGTGCGCCTTTTACGCGAGCAAGTCCTAAGCAATTGTGAATTCCTAAAGATCCTACTTTCAAAGTCTGTATCGGGATTTTCAGGTAATCAATCGGACTTGCCGGTGAAGCGAAATGCAAGATATAATCCAGGTTTCCCGGAATATGAATGAATTTGCACACATCGTGATTGTAGAACTCAAAGTTCTCGAGGTGAAACAAATGCTCAATGTTTTTCAAACGACCGGTAATCAGGTTATCCATCGCGATGACATGGTAATCATCTTTGACGAAACGATCACAGAGATGCGACCCCAAAAATCCGGCTGCTCCGGTAATCAATATGCGTTTTCTGCCTGTATTCATGTTATTTCAAAACTATGGAACGACCGATTGAATGATAATAGAATCCTTTGCTGTTCATTTCAGCAGTCTCGAACAGGTTTCTTCCGTCAAAAATCACGGCATCCTTCATCAGGGATTTGATCTTGTCGAAATCCGGGTTTCTGAAAACGCCCCATTCCGTGCAAATCAGCAATGCATCCGCATCAATCAGCGCATTGTATTCCGTATCTGCGTAAGCAATTTTGTCTCCGATCTGGTTTTTCACGTTTTCCATCGCTTCCGGATCGTAAGCTGTTACACTTGCTCCTGCATGCGTTAACGCATCGATCATGTATAAAGAAGGTGCTTCGCGGATGTCGTCCGTATCCGGTTTGAAAGCCAGACCCCAAATTGCGATTTTCTTTCCTTTCAAATCTCCCCGGAAGAAGTTTTGAATTTTCGGGAAAAGAACGGTTTTCTGCGATTCATTCACCGCCATCACCGATTTCAATATTTCGAAAGAGAATTGGTTTTCCATTCCGGAATTCACCAAAGCATGTACATCTTTCGGGAAGCAAGAACCTCCGTAACCGATTCCCGGAAACAAAAAGCGTTTCCCGATGCGGTCATCCGATCCGATCCCGATGCGTACTTTATCAACATCAGCGCCTACCAATTCACAGAAATTTGCGATTTCGTTCATGAAGGTGATCTTCGTTGCCAAAAAGGCATTTGCTGCATATTTGGTCAATTCCGCCGACTTTTCGTCCATGAAAATGATCGGATTTCCTTGTCGCACAAAAGGCTTGTAGAGCTGCTCCATGATCTTCTCCGCACGTTCGGAAGAAGTTCCCAACACAACGCGATCCGGTTTCATGAAATCATCCACTGCAAAACCTTCTCTTAGAAATTCAGGGTTCGAAACCACATCAAAATCTACTTTTGCGTGTTTTGCAATGGCAGCGTGCACTTTTTCAGCCGTTCCAACAGGAACCGTGCTTTTATCTACAATCACTTTATAGGAATTCAGGAGTTTCCCTAATTCATCGGCAACTCCAAGAATGTATCTCAGGTCGGCAGAACCGTCTTCTCCCGGAGGAGTAGGCAATGCAAGGAAAATGATTTCCGCATCTTTGATTCCTTCTTCCAGGTTCGTAGTAAAGGAAAGTCGGTTTGCTTTGATATTACGTTCGAAAAGAACATCCAGGTGAGGTTCGTAAATAGGAACTTCCCCGTTGCGCATCCGTTCGACTTTTTGACTATCTATGTCTACACAAATCACCTGGTTCCCGGTTTCTGCAAAGCATGTTCCGGTTACCAATCCAACGTATCCTGTTCCTACAACAGCAATTTTTTTCATATTAGTTCGCGTTTACGAAATTCAGAATCTCAGCACAGATATACGCTTGCTGTTCTTCTTCCATTTCGGTATGAATCGGGAATGAAATCACATTTTTTGTCAGTTCTTCCGTCACAGGAAGATCCAGTCCCGTTAAATTAAATGACGCAAACATTCCTTGTTTGTGTGCCGGAATCGGGTAATAAATCATCGAAGGAATATCTTTTGAAGCCAAATATTCCTGCAAAGCGTTGCGATCTACTCCGTGCAGCTGAACCGTATATTGGTGGAAAACGTGTTTTGATTTTCCGTCTCTGAACGGCACCGTAATTTTCTCCGATGCTCCCAGAACGCGGTCGTAATAATCCGCAACCTGGATTCTCGCTGCGATATATGTATCCAATTTCGGAAGTTTCACATTTAAAACCGCCGCCTGGATCGCATCCAACCGGGAATTACATCCAACAACATCGTGTACGTATTTCACTTTCTGACCATGGTTTGCAACCATTCGCAGTTCTTCAGCCAGTTTGTCATCATTGGTATAAATTGCTCCGCCATCTCCGTAGCAACCCAAATTTTTGGACGGGAAGAAACTCGTACAACCGATTGTTCCGATTGTTCCCAGTTTTTTCACTTCTCCGTTTGCAAAATAATAATCCGATCCGATTGCCTGTGCATTGTCTTCAACCACAAAAAGCTTGTGTTTGCCGGCAATTTCCATAATCGCTTCCATATCGCACGCTTGACCGTACAAATGAACAGGAACAATCACTTTCGTTTTTGACGTAATCGCCGCTTCGATTTTAGACGGATCGATACAAAATGTTTTCGGGTCAACATCCACGAAAACGGGAGTTAATCCCAGCAATGCAATCACTTCCGTTGTTGCAATGTATGTAAATGAAGGTGTAATTACCTCATCTCCGGGTTTCAATCCCAAAGCCATCATCGCGATTTGAAGCGCATCCGTTCCGTTTGCACACGGAATCACATGTTTTACTCCAAGGTAGCTTTCGAATGATTTCTGGAATCGCTGAATAACCGGCCCACCAATGTAAGCAGATGAATCTAAAACTTCTTGAATTGCGGAATCTATATCTGATTTCATTGCCTGGTACTGCGTAGCCAGGTCGACCATTTGAATTTTTTTCACGAGCGTTATCTATGTCGATTATTAATTGTATTCTATTATTACAAAATTAATAAAAGCGCTGAATTGAAGAACTTCAAATCCGGAAGTTCAAAATCAGGTAAAAAGTCGCTAATTTTAATCTTAAACAGTGTAAGGGAATATCGGTAATCCTGAATTTTGTTAACAGCAACAAAAGAATGTATGTTATCGGAGTAGTTCAAAGAGTTTAAAAGTTAAAACAGTTCAAATTGAACCATTTAAACCTTTTGAACATTTGAACCGATTCGGTTCATTCACAAGAAATAAAATTCAAATCATCAGAATTTTCTTACAAATCACATTCTTAAAATAAAAACTTATGAAGAACCATTACTTATCTCTCGCAGCAATCCTTTTATCTGCTTTTCTCAACTCGTTTCATGCACAGGAAGGCGGAATCAAATTCAAAAACCCCTTTGAAAATGCTTCAAAACATACTTCTTTCGGAGCGATGGCAGCAATCCCGGTCGGGAAGTTCAGCTCCACAGATCTCAAAAACGGCGGATTTGCACGTGCAGGCTGGGGACTTTATTTCGATACCAAAAGCACATTGAAAAAAGGCTTGAGCTTTGTTTCCCATTCCACCTATTCGTGGGTTCCGATGGATCAAAAAGCGATGGAAAAGGCTTTTACCGACAATTTGGGACGAAAAACCAAAATTGAAGGCGGTAAACACCGGCCGTTTCTGACAACAATCGGTGTTGGTTATGACTTTCATTTGAGCCCGAAAATACACGCCGGAATCAGTGCGCAAGGAGGTTTTATGTACAATTCCGCAAAAGGATTCGATATGACGGTTTATGATTCAGACGGCGAAACCGTGCTTTTTTCGGATAATTTCAAGTACGATTCGGAATTTTCCTTTGCGTACGTTTTCAGCGCACAGATCAATTTTAATATTATCAAAGATGTTGTTTCGTTCCAGGTTTACTGCGATTATTCCGGTTCACAATACAATAGCCCCATCCGTTCCTATCATTTACCGACAATTAAAACTTCTCAAAGCATTCAGTTGATTAATGTTGGTGGCGGATTTTGTATTAAGACGAAATGATCATGCATGATGTTTCAACTTTCCTGCCGAAGGAATAAAGAACTACAGAAACCTGGTTCTGAATTGCGTAAAAATACCATTTTGACATTTTGACATTTTGACATTTTGACAATTCGCAATATTACGAATCCTGAATAAAATCAAGGGTTTTCGACAATAGTTCGGAAGGTCAGATTGACGCGCGGCTCATGGATTTTTTTGGTCGGTGGAAGCCGGTGCAGCCAATGCGTCTGCGTCGTGTCTTTCATTATCAACAAGCTTCCGTGCTCCAGGATTAACTCCACTTTTTCCTGTGTCCGTTTGTGCTTGAAAGCAAATTTCCGTTCCGCACCAAAACTCATGGATGCAATTGCTCCGTCTTTTTTCAGATCGGTTTCGCCGTCGCTGTGCCAGGCCATTCCTTCTTCTCCGGAATGATACAAATTCAACAGGCAGGAATTGAATGTTTCTCCCGTTTCCTTTTCGATGAGCGCTTTCAGCTTTTGCAATTCTTCCGTCCACGGCAAGGCATATTTCGTCGTATTGGAATACGTATAACTGAATGCCTTTTCGCCGTACCAAGCCACTTTTCGCTTGGTCAGAATGTATTTTCCGAAGATGACCGCCTCGTCATTTTTCCATTCGATATTTTCCAGCAGTTTTTTAAGGTAGAAATCTCCTTCGTTTTTCTCCAATAAAACTCCATAATACAGAACCGTTCCATCGTGAGGAAGCAAATTCCGGTGCTTATCAAGCATTTCTTCATCTTCAAACAATTTCATACTTCCATTTTTGGTAAGATTCCCTCAAACAATGTCCGCAAGGACGATATCCATTTCGGAGCGCTTCTTCTTCCGATTCGAAAAAGACCCGGTTTTCCCGTTTCATTCTTTTCCCGGAGACACAATGCAAAGTTCCGTATATTTTCAATTTCCTGTTCCCGCCCCATAAAATGTTTTTTCGCCGGATTTTACTTCGCACGGCCTGATCCGGAATGTCAGTGTGTAATAACATCAGCTTGTTGCATCGTGAAAAATAATTCCGAGCGTATATCTTTCTCCGTGCTGCACTTCGCTCACACCGTGCTTCATCGTGACACGGTAATAGCCTTTCGTTCCTCTTTCCGGTTTGAAATTGGTCGTAAAAATCAACAAATCCCCTTTTTTCGGTTTCAACACAATCGCTTTTGATTGCGACCTGGGAACTTGCTGGGTCAATACAAATTCACCACCGGAATAATCTGTTTCGGGATCGCTCAAAAACAGCAGCACCTGGATCGGGAAATAAACATCTCCGTATAAATCCTGGTGCAAGGTATTAAATCCTCCTTTTCCGTATTTCAGGATCAGAGCCGTTGCCAGTTTTTGTCCGTTTTCACCACATTGTTCCAATAATTCCTCGTGCTGTAAGGGGAAGACCCGGTCGATATTCAACGCTTTGAACCAGGAATTGGCGATCGGTGCGAGTTTCGGATAAATCCGCGTCCTGATTTCCCGGATCAACTCGGGCAAGGGATAATTGAAGTATTTGTATTGCCCCCGACCAAAACGATGGCGTTCCATATGAACTGTTTTCCGGTACGCAACCGGATCGTCATAAGCAGCTTTCAATTCTTCGCACTGCGCGTTTGTAAGTAATTCAGGAATTAGTGCATAGCCGTTTTGATGCATGGCTTCTGCAAGGGCATTCCAATCCGTGTTTTCTATTTTTTGAATGAGATTTTGCATGTTTTTTTTTGTTACTGGTAATCAGTGAGACAGTTGTCAGTGATCAGTTATCAATATTTCACCTCCAACAATGAAAGACATCTCTCTCATTACCAGATTTTTATTAATTTAAAAAGAAAAATGGTTGTAATAAAGTTTGAAGATCTAATTGCCTGGCAGAAAGCTCAAGACCTGGCAGTAATCATTTATGCAAGTTTTAAAAAGTTAAAAGATTGGGGATTTCGGGATCAGATTTATCGAGCGGTAATTTCTATTTCCAATAATATCGCTGAAGGTTTCGACAGACAAAGCTCAAAAGAATTTGCCCGGTTTTTATATTTCTCATTGGGCTCATCAAGTGAAGTCAAATCTATGTTATATCTCGCAAAAAAATTAAATTATTTAGATGAAATCACAACCAAACGACTTGTTGATCAAACAAGCGAAATTTCTAAAATTATTCAGGGATTAATCAAATCGCTGGGAACAAGAAAACAGTAATCAGCAACCAAATACTGCTAACTGTCTACTGACAACTGTCCTACTGGTTACTGATCACTTTTCGCCCCTTCCCAGCCGATGATTGCTGTTTTTCGCGTAGTTCCCCACATATAACCGCCCATACCTCCCGATGATTGAATCACACGATGACACGGAATCAAAAAAGCAACAGGATTACTACCAATGGCCGTTCCTACGGCTCTCGATGCATTTGGGTTACCGATTTGTTCTGCGATATTCCCGTAGGTTGAAAGCTGACCCATCGGAATTTTCAATAACGTTTCCCAAACTTTCAGCTGGAAATCCGTTCCTTTCAGATGCAGCTTTATTTCCGGCAGTTTTTCCCAGTCGTTTTGGAAAATAAATAAGGCATTTTGCTGAATAAGGTCTAATTTCCGTTGAAACTCAGCATTCGGGAATTTACTTTTCAATTGCTCCAATGCCGCCGTCTCATCATTTTCAAACGCCATATAACACACTCCTTTATCAGTCGATGCAACAATAACGTTTCCAAACGGGGTTTCGGCAAAACTGTAATTAATCGACAAATGCTGACCGCCATTTTTGTATTCCGCAGGCGTCATCCCTTCGATATTGATAAACAAATCATGCAATCGGCTGGTGCTGGACAACCCGGTTTCATAAGCTGCATCAAACAAGGTTACTTTGCTGTCCGTCAGCATCTTTTTTGCGTGTTCAATACTGATATATTGAAGAAAACGTTTCGGACTTGTACCCGCCCATTCGGTAAACATCCGTTGGAAATGAGCCGGACTTAAATGCACTTCACTGGCAACAGCATCCAGGTTGGGCTGATCTTTGAAATTCGCTTTGATATAATCGATTGCTTTAGCGATGCGATTATAATTCATCTTTGCTTGTGTTTCCATCTTATTCAAGTTTTATACAGCAAATTTCATGATAAGCTCCCTGCAATAAAATCCGAAACATGCTCAATTTAATTACGAATTCCGAATGCCTAATTAGGTTGTTTAGAAAAAATCATTCGCAATTCGCATCCCGATAGCTATCGGGACGCAATTCGCAATTCTTACTGATAAAGCACCATCGCATTAAACACCTTCTCCATCTGCTCTACCGTGTATTCCGAAGAACAATTGAAATTATTGATGATAATGGAAAAACAGATGCGTTTTCCGGCTTTCGTTTCCACATAACCGGAATAGGCTTTGATGCGCTTCATTGTTCCGCTTTTCGCATGAACCTTTCCTTCTCCCGGCTGATTTTTACAAACCGAAGAAAGTGTTCCCGAAACTCCTGCAACCGGAAGTGTTCCATAAAAGGTATCGAATTCCTTTGAAGTGGTCATATACTTCAGCATTTCGCAAAAATGATTGGCAGAAATGGCATTGCTTCTCGACAATCCGGAGCCGTCTGTGATGTACAAGCCGATCGTGTTGATTTTTCCCGACCAATAATTCATCATCCGGGCAACGCTGTTATCGATCGAGCCATTCCCGGAAGTTCCGTATCCGATCCAGCAAAGGACTTCTTCGGCAAATAAATTCACCGACTTCATGTTCGTCCACCAGGCAATGGAGCTCAGACCTTTTCCTTTGTGTACAAAGAATAATTTCATAGCCGCATACCTGCTCGTTGCTGAAACCGCGGTCAAAGTCCGTGATGCAAGTGCTTTTTCTTTCACTTCGATTCCTTTCGACTTCAAAATGCGCGTGAATTCCTGCGAAAAAGTCAATTCCGGATCGGGAAGACTTCCTTTGACAGTAAATTTCCCAAGACCGGCTCCCAAAGTTCCCGTTCCGAAACGATCCATGGAATAAGGTGCTCCGTAGATATAGGAATTATCGCCGGAACCACCCGTATTGATGTAATTCGCAAAATTCAATCCGTTTACAGTAGGAAACGTTCCTAAAAAAGTGGTTTTCGTGCCGCTTTTCGAACCAACCTGGAACGAATAACGCAGCATATTGTCGTAAATAGGCAATCCGGAAGCACCGGCTCCGTAATAATTCCCCATATCGCCCCAATTCCAGCCGTCTGGCGCACCTTCGTAACCGAATTCGGAAGCATCGGCAACCACCGCACCGTTGATTTTTTTGATTCCCAGTTTCATGAGCGTATCAGCCCATTTTTCAAGGAATTCAGCTTCTTTTCCTTCTCCGTTGTAATAACGGCTTCCAAGTGCCACATCTCCGCCACCGCGAATCCAGAGATTTCCGTTCAAAACGCCTTCTTTTGTCAATACACCATCCAGGTAGATTCGTGTCTGAGGTGCATAATCTTTTCCCAAAAGCTGAAAAGCGGTAGCCGTTGCAAATAATTTGGTTGTAGAAGCCGGAGGTAACGCTAAATTCGGATTTTTCGATGCCAGGATTTGTCCGTTGGAGCAATCCATCGCCATAAAACTAACGGATGCATTGGTAAAATACCCATTGGAAGAAAAGGCGTCAATGGCGGTTTGAATACTATTGGGATTTTGTGCAAAAGCAAGCTGCTCCGTGAAAAGGAAACTGACTCCAAGAGAAATTACCTGCACTATTAGTTTAAAACGAATCATACTATAAAGTTCCTTATTCTCTGCTTGCAAAAGTTCTGCCAATTGAAAACTTTTGAACAGTTCACTTAGGAAAGTTTCCATTTAACGGCATCTAATTATCATTTTACGTAAGCTTTAGTTGGATTATAGTTAATTTTGACTGAATTTAAACATCCAGTACAACTGCGAAGGAATGCCAAAAGTGCTCAGAATCATTAACCGGTTCAATATCGGTGGACCAACATACAATGCTACTTTCTTAACGAAATTTATCTCGGAAGATTATGAGACTTTGTTAGTCGGCGGTTTGCCGGAAGCAGACGAGTCGGATTCATTGCATATTTTGGAAAGTTATGGCGTAAAACCGCTTTTAATCCCGGAAATGAAACGGATTCCGAACTTTAAATCGGACCGGGAAGCGTACCGGAAAATCAAGCAAATTATCCAGGAATTCCAACCGGACATCGTTCATACACATGCAGCAAAAGCAGGAGCACTTGGGCGAAAAGCAGCAAAAGCATGCGGCGTTCCGGTGATCGTGCATACCTTCCACGGACATGTTTTTCATTCTTATTTCGGACGGGTAAAAACCTTGTTGTACAAAACCATTGAAAGACGCCTGGCAAAAATTTCCACCGGAATTGTGGCCATCAGCCCGATTCAGAAAGATGAACTGAGCAAAACGCACCGCATTTGCAAAGCAGATAAAGTGCGCGTGATTCCCTTGGGATTTGACCTGAATACATTCCGGGACAACCTGGCCGAAAAACGCATTCAAACGAGAAATTCATATAAACTTTCCGAAAACGAGGTTGCAGTAGCAATTATCGGCCGATTGGCACCGATCAAAAACCATCAGCTGTTTTTAGACGTACTTGAAGCAGTGGCAAAAAATGGAGTAAAGGCACGTTATTTTATTGTCGGTGACGGACAGGAACGGGAAGCTATTGAAAAACGGGTTGAAAACCTGAGAGCAACGTATAATTTGCAGATCGAACTGACGAGCTGGATTACGGATATTGCCACTTTTAATGCCGGAATGGATATTATTTGTTTGAGCTCCGATAATGAAGGCACGCCGGTTAGTTTGATTGAAGCTCAAGCCAGCGGAGTTCCTGTTATTTCAACGGATGTAGGCGGAGTGAGAGATATTTTAAGTGAAGGGGAAACCGGCTACGTGGTTCCGAAAAAAGACCCTGCGGCCTTCAGTGAAAAGCTTCAATTTTTGATTGAAAATGAAGAAATTCGCACAAAAATGTCACAAAATGGCTGGAACTTCGTAAGAGATAAATTCCATTACACCACGTTGGTGAAAAACATGGAAAATTATTACGCGGAATTAATTGAAAAGACTGGAAAAAATGCGAAATAAAGGCTTACTATTTTCTTTACTTACGGCTTTGTTCCTGTTACAATCCTGCGGGATTAACAGTAACCTGATGTTCAGAACCCCGAAAGGAGTGAAAGAAGTCAAAGACAGCATTCCTTTGAAGCCTGTTTCCGAGTATAAAATTTCCAGGGACGATAAATTCACCTTTATGCTTTACACCAATGAAGGAGAACGCATTGTAAACGAAATGGCCGGAATGAACAAAGATGCCATTGCGAAAGCAGAGATTGAATACGTGGTGAGACCCGACGGAACAGCTGATTTGCCGATTCTCGGTGCTACGAAAGTTTCCGGTTTGACCGTGAAACAATGTGAAGATACACTGGCCAGGCAATTCGAAGCGAAAAACGGCTACAACAAACCTTTCGTACAAGTCAAACTGACCAACCAACGTGTGATTGTATTTCCCGGAAACGGAAGTGCCGCCAGGGTAATCCCGCTTCAAAACACCAATACAACACTGATGGAAGCTATTGCGCTTGCCGGCGGAATCGCAGAAAGAGGGAAAGCAAGCAAAGTAAAAATCATGCGCGTTGTCAACGATGTCAGAACGATGTACGTGGTCGATTTATCGAACATTGAAGGCCTGCAGTATGCAGACATGATTATCCAGGCAAACGACTATATTTACATTGAACCGAAAGAACAGGTCGGACAGGAAACCTTAAAGGTTGTTGCTCCGATTATTTCACTGGTTTCAAGCGCATTGGTCATCATTACCGTAATTTCAACACTGAAGTAGCGTGAATTCAAACTCAAGCATATTTATAAACAAAGATTACAATCCGATTATTGTGAGTGTAATCCTGCGCCGCTATTGGTGGTGGGTATTGCTGTTGATTTTATTTTTCATGAGCATTGCTTTTTTCTACCTGAGATACACCAAACCGGTTTATGATTCCAGTATGCTGATCCAATTGGCGGAAAAAGACCAGGGAAAAGAACTGCTTGAAATAGACAATGTGAATAAGCGCATTGATATTTCCACCGAAATCGAATTGCTTCGCTCCCAGTTATTGTTCGAAATGGCTATTGCCCGGATGAATATGAACGTATCCCTGTTTTCCAAAGGGAAAATTCTAACGGAGGAAAAATACCATCAAAGCAGCTTCACAATTTTACCTTATAGTTTAAGTGACAGTGCGCTTTGCGATGTCCCGATCTGGATCGAAACTACCGGAAACCGCCAGGTGAAATTATCTTATACCTTCAATGAAAAAAACTTCTCCGTGAAATCCGGAGTGAATAAATCCATCAAAACCAATCATTTCGAGATCGGATTCAAGGTCGAAAACTGGGACATTTTAAAACAGGATGACGAATCCAATGAACTGTATTTCACCTTTAACAATCAAAAAACGCTGGCATCCCGTTTAATCGCCAACCTGGAAGTAAATCCGGTGGATGCAAATGCGAAAACCATTGAATTGAGATACAGCGGGAACAACCCGGAATTGTGCCGGGACATTGTTCAATCCGTTGCCAAAACATTCTTCAATTACGATGAGGAAGCCAAGCGAAAAAGTGCCGACAACATCCTGAGCTTCATCCAGATTCAATTGGATTCCATTTCAGGAGAATTAAAAGATTCGAAGGACAGTTTGACGGATTTCCAGCGGAAAAGCCACCTCAGCGATCCTGAAAACGAAGGCGGAAATCTGACCCAGGATATTGACAAGTACCAGGATATTTTGTTTGACCTGGAAAACGAACTTGCCACCTTGAAAACCGTAAGTTCCAAACTGAAAAATGAACCGAACCGCCTGGATATTTACCGATTGATTCCTGAAATGCTTGGAAAAAGCTTTGAGCAATCTCTGACCAAACAAATTACCGATTTAAACCTGCTTCTCGAAAGAAAAGAAGAGTTACTGACCAATGTGACGGAAAACAATTCGGAACTGAAAAATCTGACTTTGCGGATTCAATCCAAGATCCAGTCGATCCGGAGAAGTGTGGAAGTAATCCAGGAACGGATTATAGAACAGGCGAAAGTAATCAAAGGAAAAATCGGCATTGTTGAAGGCGAATACCTGAAAATGCCACAGAAAAAGATGGAGTACAACCGTCTGAAATCATTGCAGGATTTGAATGAAAAGTACTATACGCTGCTTACCGAAAAGAAAATCATGTATTCGATTTCGAACGCAGGATATACGTCCAACAACCGTATCTTGAACGAAGCATCCTTGAATTTCACACCCGTCAGCCCGAACCGGAAACTGGTTTACGCAGGGTTTATTTTTATCGGTTTTGTATCCGGATTTGCCTTCCTGTTTTTCAAATATGTGACATTCAACGAAATCAATACGATCGACGATTTAAAACACCTGTTACCGGACAAAGTAACCGTTTTAGGAAATATTCCACTCTTGAAGGAAAGCACGGAATACAGCCAGTTATTGGTTCACAACTCGCCCAAATCTGTTTTGGCGGAATCCATGCGGAATATCCGTACGAATCTGAGTTTTGTCAATTCGGATGTGCGTGTGATTGCCATTTCTTCCTCTATTTCAGGAGAAGGAAAAACCTTCGTGGCTCTGAATCTGGCCGGAATTATTGCTTTATCAGGTAAACGAACCATTGTGATCGACCTGGATTTGCGCAAACCGAAAGTTCACCTCGGTCTGAACGTTTCCAATGAAAAAGGAATCAGTAACCTGATCGTGAAACAAGTTACTCTCGAAGAATGTATCCGTAAATCGGAGATTGAAAACCTCGACTTTATCAGCGCCGGGCCGATTCCACCGAATCCTTCGGAATTGATTTTAAGTGATTCTTTCCAGGAAATTTTAGAAACACTGAAAGCTACCTACGACATTGTGATTATCGACAATCCACCGGTTGGCTTGGTAACGGACGGGGTTCAGATCCTGGCAAAAGCAGATGTTCCGATTTACATTTTTAAAGCACATTATTCGAAACGCGTGTTTGCAGGAAGAGTTCGTGAATTGTTCGATATGAACCAGATCACTCATTTGAACATCATCCTGAACGGAACAAAAGCATACAAAGGGAAATATGGTTATGGCTATGGTTACGGCTATGGATATGACTATTATGATGAAGAGGATAAGAAGAAGAAAAAAAAGTAATTAAATGAATTTTGAACGTACGGCTATTGCTGATGTTATATTAATAAAACCCACTTTGTTCGGTGATGATCGCGGATATTTTTTCGAATCATTTCACCAGCAAAAATTCGATGAATTTGTCGGAGCAGAAATCCGCTTTGTTCAGGACAACGAATCCAAATCGTCGAAAGGAGTTCTTCGTGGCTTGCATTTCCAGGCTCCACCGCATGCGCAGGGAAAACTGGTTCGCGTGGTCAAAGGAAGTGTGCTCGATGTGGCTTTGGATATTCGCAAAAACTCCCCGACCTACGGACAGCACGTGTCTTTTGTTCTCAGTGAAGAAAACAAATTACAGGCGTTTATTCCCGAAGGTTTCGCGCACGGTTTCGCAACCCTGGAAGACGATACCATTTTTCAATACAAATGCACCAATTGGTACAATCCTTCCAGCGAAGGAAGTATCCTTTGGAACGACCCTGCGTTAGATATTCAATGGGACGTCGAAGAACCTGTTTTGTCTGCCAAGGATAAATTGGGTCAGCTTCTGGCAGATTTTAACACTCCATTCGTATCCTTTTTATGACGGTTGAAATAATTTTAGCTTGTCTTGGGTTCACGATCGTTGGAATTATCATGAGCTACGTTTCCAATGGACTCCTGTTGCGATTTTCTCAAAGTCTCGGAATCCGGAACAAAAATGACGTAACCATCCGCTGGGCGAACGAATCCAAACCATCTTTGGGAGGAATCGGCTTTTTTGTGGCGTTCTTTTTCGGAACCATTGCCTATTCCATCATTTTCAATACGGAAAACCTGTTTCAGAACCGGCAATTCGTCGGGTTGCTTACCGCAGGAACGATTTCTTTCATCATGGGACTGGCAGATGATGCCTACAATACAAAACCCTTCATGAAATTGTTTGTCCAGATTCTGTGCGGAGTCATCCTTGTGATTACTCACAACGTCATTGAAATCACGCAAATTCCATGGATTAACATTGCCCTGACGATTGTCTGGGTGGTCGGAATCATGAATTCCCTGAATATGCTCGACAACATGGACGGAATTACGGGAACCACTTCCCTCTTCATTCTCCTTTCCTGTTTGGCAAGCAACATCATCCTGTTTGACTGGAACACAAATATCTGGACCTTGACTATGCTCATCCAGATCGGGGCAATCACCGGTTTTTTATTTTACAACATTCACCCCTCCAAATTGTTTATGGGTGATGCAGGAAGTCAGTTCATCGGGCTTTTTGTGGCTTTCTTTTCCATTCACGAATTGTGGAGCATCGGGAAAACCACTCATTTGAACCCGCTGACAGGCGGCGCCATCACATTGATTGCATTTACACCTGCCATTGCAGATACGCTGACAGTGGTTATCAATCGTTTGCGGAAAGGAAAATCCCCGATGGTCGGAGGAAAAGACCACACAACACATCATTTGGTATATGCAGGACTCAACGACAAACAAGTCTGGGTTGTCTTTTTGGGTATCGGGTTCGTAGCCATGCTGATGACTATTTTGTCCGTCCTTTTCGCAAAATGGGGCAATCCGTGGATGTCTTTTTTCCTGACAGCCTACTTTTTTGCAGTATTTTTTGTTTTATACCGTAATACGCTTATTCACAAGAAGTAGATTCCTTAATTTTGTGATGCTCAAATGATGCATTACATGAACAAATTACTTCCATTCATCTTAGTGATTGCTCTTGCTTCGTGCCAGGGAAATCAGCAGCAACAAACTGCCAAAGCGGAACGCAAAAAAGAAACAGCTACTTCCACTGCGGTTGTTTTTCCGGATCTTCCCCAAAGCATGGAATTTGCAGGAACAACCATCGATCTCCGGGACGAAGATTTGCGTGAACGATTGGACCGCGAAGTGTTGATGACGGCTTATTACCAAAGTGCGTGGGTCGGATGTTTGAAACGTGCAAACCGTTATTTCCCTGAAATCGAACGTATTTTGAAAGAAGAAGGAATTCCGGATGATTTCAAATACCTGGCAATTATCGAAAGCAACCTGCAGCAAGCTATTTCCCCGGTTGGAGCGCAGGGTTTCTGGCAATTTATGCCGGCAACTGCCAAATTGTATCACCTGGAAATGACTCCTGAGATTGACGAGCGATTGAACATCGAAAAAAGTACGCATGCTGCCTGCAAATACCTGAAAGATGCCCAGGGAACATTGAACGATTGGGTCATGACAACTGCGGCATACAACCGCGGAGTTGGCGGCGTATTGGAAGATATGAAATGGCAGGGAACCGAACATTATTTCGACACGTATCAAAACAGTGAAACAGGACGTTACGTTTTCCGTCTTCTGGCAACCAAACTCATCTATGAAAATCCGGAAGCTTACGGTTATTATCCGGATAAAATGGAATTGTATGAGCCATTTCACATTCAAAAGGTCGTGGTGGAAGAATCTATTCCGAATTTAGCAGATTGGGCAAACGATCAGGGCTTCAACATCAAAATTCTTCGTAAATTAAACCCCTGGTTAAAGACCACGAAACTGACTATCAAAGGCGGGCGGAAATTTACACTCGTTTTGCCCGCGGCATCCGAAAACCTGAAACCTTACGGCGCATATAAGTAATAAAGTTCAAAGAGTTGAAACAGTTCAAAAGGTTAAAATCAAATTTGAACTATTAACATACTGAGCTTGACGAAGTATGAACATTTGAACAAAAACATACTGAGCTTGTCGAAGTATGAATGACTTGATTATTAAATAAGATTACACACATTCTGACATGAGTCTTGACGAACAAAACAAAACAATTGACATTTACGGAGCCAGAGAGCACAATTTAAAGGATATTCACCTGGAAATTCCCCGCGACAAACTGGTTGTGTTTACGGGACTAAGCGGAAGCGGAAAATCTTCTTTGGCTTTCGATACGATATTTGCAGAAGGTCAGCGCAGATACATTGAGACATTTTCGTCTTATGCCCGCCAGTTCTTAGGCGGAATGGAACGACCGGATGTAGACAAGATCAACGGCTTGAGCCCGGTGATTTCCATTGAACAAAAAACGGTTTCAAGAAGTCCGCGTTCTACCGTAGGAACAATCACTGAAATCTACGATTTCATGCGTTTGTTGTACGCGCGGATCGGCACGGCTTATTCGTACGAAACAGGCGAACAGATGGTGAAGTATTCCGACGACCAGATTACCGATCTGATCATTGAACAATTCGACGGAAAGAAAGTACTCATTCTTGCTCCTAAAATCAAAGGAAGAAAAGGACATTATAGAGAACTCTTCGAACAAATTGCCAAAATGGGCTATTCGAAGGTTCGTATCGACGGTGAAATCCAGGAAATCCAAAAAGGCATGCGACTGGATCGTTACAAGATTCACGACATTGAAATTGTCATCGACCGCATCCAGGTGAAAGCCGACGACCGCAAACGATTGTACGATGCAATTACCACCGCGATGAAACACGGCGGAAAAAGTATGATGATCCAGGAATTCGACAGCAATCATGTGCGTCATTTTTCCCGTTTGCTCATGTGTCCGACAACCGGAATTTCATACCCGGAGCCGGAACCGAATTTGTTTTCATTCAACTCGCCATACGGAGCCTGCCCAACTTGTGTTGGTTTGGGTGAAATCTCTGAAATTGACCGCGAAAAAGTGATTCCGGACCCGAAATTAAGCATCAAAAAAGGTGGTCTGGCTCCAATCGGGGAATACAAACGAAACTGGTTTTTCGAACGTATTGAAGCGTTTCTGCAACAGGAAGGTTATACGATCAATACTCCGATTGCAGATTTACCGGACGATTTGATTCACGTCATTCTGAACGGAAATGAAGGCCTGGAACAAAGCGGTAAAGACGCCAGCATTCAATTCGAAGGACTTGGAAACTTCATGGCAAGACACGCTGAGGAAAGTACAGCCGGAATTCAGCGCTGGGCTCAGAGTTTCATGAATAAAATTACTTGTCCGGAATGCCACGGTGCACGCTTGAAAAAAGAAGCCCTGCATTTTAAAGTAAGCGGAAAAACGCTTGGAGAAGTTGCTACGCTGGACATCCAGGAATTGGCGCTTTGGCTTGAAAACATCGAAGATTCTTTGAACAAAGAACAGCAGGTGATCGGAACGGAAATCCTGAAAGAAATCCGCGCACGGGTTCGTTTCATCCTGGAAGTCGGGCTGGAATATCTAACGTTGCATCGTTCCGCGCGCAGTTTATCCGGTGGAGAAGCGCAACGTATCCGTCTGGCAACACAAATTGGTTCCGAACTGATGAACGTCCTGTATATTTTGGATGAGCCAAGTATCGGTTTGCATCAACGCGACAACACCCGTTTGATCAATTCATTGAAAAGATTGCGCGATACCGGGAATTCGGTGATTGTGGTGGAACATGACCGTGAAATGATGGAAGCTGCGGATTTTGTAGTCGATATCGGTCCGGGAGCCGGAGTTCACGGTGGAGAAATTGTGAATGCAGCGCCGTTCAACGAGCTTATTTCGAACGATTCGATTACGACCAAATATTTAAAAGGTGAGCTGGAAATCGAAATTCCGAAAAAACGCCGGAAAGGAAACGGGAAAAAACTGGTACTGAAGGGTGCAACCGGAAATAACCTGAAGAACGTGGATCTCACCATTCCATTGGGAACTCTGACCTGTGTAACGGGTGTTTCCGGAAGCGGAAAATCAACTTTGATCAATCATACCCTCTACCCGATTCTGAACGCGCATATTTACAACGGCGTAAAAAAACCGATGCCTTACAAGAAGATTGAAGGTTTGGAATTATTGGATAAAGTAATTGAGATCGATCAAAGCCCGATCGGTCGAACGCCGCGAAGCAACCCGGCAACGTATACCAATGTGTTCACGGAAATCCGTTCGTTATTTGCGGCTCTTCCCGAAGCTCAGATTCGCGGATACAAAGCCGGAAGATTCTCGTTCAATGTAGCAGGCGGTCGTTGCGATACGTGTGGCGGTGGCGGTTTGAAAGTCATCGAAATGAATTTCCTTCCGGATGTATACGTTGAATGTGAAACCTGCAACGGAAAACGCTACAACCGCGAAACACTGGAAGTGCGTTTCAAAGGAAAATCCATCAATGACGTCTTGGAAATGACCATTGAAGATGCGGTTGTGTTCTTCGAAAGCATTCCTAAAATTCACCGTGTTCTGGAGACGTTGAATTCGGTTGGTTTGGGTTACATCAAATTGGGACAGCCTTCCACAACCGTGAGCGGTGGAGAAGCGCAACGGATCAAACTGGCCGGCGAATTGACCAAGCGCGGAACAGGAAGTACGATTTATATTTTGGACGAACCAAGCACCGGTTTACATTTCGAAGATATCCGCATGCTGATTGCTGTTTTACAGCGTTTGGTGGATGAAGGAAACACCGTTTTGGTGATTGAGCACAACCTGGATATTGTTAAAGTGGCGGATCACATCATTGATGTTGGACCTGAAGGTGGTCGCGGTGGTGGAAATATCGTTTGTTCGGGGACTCCGGAGGAGATTATTAAAAAATATACGGATGTCTCACATACGGCCAAATACCTGAAAATGGAAATGGATCATATGGAGAAACTGAGAAAAGAACTCAAGAAATAATTATCTCATAACATTCTAATGTGCTCTATGTGTTCTATGTGGTTCAGAACAAACCACAATAGGTACATAGAGCACATAGTTTTATCATTTTGACAACTTGCTGCATTATTATCGATGCATCACGTTCCTTCTTGTTTATAACGGATTATTTTCCCGGTTGAATGGTTTCCACAGCTTCGCAAAGCGGTGTTACCTGCTCAAGCGTCAACGGTCCGACACGTTTGTCATAAAAACGGTAAAGCTGTCCGCCAATTTCAACATAGGATTCGAAATGCACCATCTCGCGTCCCATCATGGTTTCCTTGTATATCACTGAATGTGCTTTTGTTGAGATCAGTTTTTTGTCGGAATCCGCAGCGATATTTGCTTTTGCTTTTTCCAAGGTCATATCATACGCCGGCTCAACCGAGATTACAAAATTTTCTCCGGAAATGTAATAGCTGTATGTTTCTTCTACAGCTTTCACTCCTTTCGGTACGATCATCGTAGCGTTAATTTCAATCGGAGCAAGGCTGATACGTTCCTTTCCTGCCGGAACTGCGTCCTGTGCCGCAACAAATGTGGAGCAACTAACCGTTGCAACGATTGCCAATGCAATTGTTTTGTTCATGAGGTGTTATTTTTAACAGTAAAGATAAGCGTCCTGCCTGAATACAGTACGAAGCCGGGAAATAATCCGAGCTGAAAAACCGTTAAAAACCTTTCATGATTCTATCAAACAAAAAAGCGCCCATCAACTGACGGACGCCTTTTGTATGTGTGAAGTTTAAATCTTCACTACCAGGAATTCTGTTCTGCGGTTCACAGCATGCTGTTCTTCCGTATATTTCGGTTGTTTTTTGGGTCCTTCGCAGGTGCAACCGTTCAATATTTTCGTTTCCCCGTATCCTTTTCCGGAAATACGCCACGGGTCTTTGATTCTGGATTTGATGTATTCCGCGGAAGCATCTGCTCTTTTCTGGGAAAGTTCCAGGTTCTTCGCAGCTGTTCCTCTACAATCGGTGTGTGAACCCAACTCAACAACCATTGACGGGAATTCGTTCATAATGGCAACAATCTTATCCAATTCAAGTGCCGCATCCGGGCGGATATTGAATTTTGCCAGGTCGAAATAAATCGGTTTCAGATCAATGGCTTTTGCCAGATCCGTTCCGACTTCCATTTTTTCAATCGACAGATTCATATCTTTCGAGACATCGTATACTCCCGGAACTGTCAACTCTTTGTTATAAGTTGTTCCTTTCGGCAGATATCCCTTTTTCTCCATTCGGATATTGTATGAAACGCGGTCATTCAGTTTCTTATCATAAATCGGACGTTTGATAAAACCATCTTTGTTTGTGTAGAAAACTTCCTCCTTTCCGGTCATGTTATTGATCAGCGTCACCTTCACACTATCCAGCACTGCACTGGATTTTTTGTCCAATACTTTGATGAGCAGCATGAATCCGGGATCTTTTTCCAGTACCAAATCTGCATTCAATACTTCCGGTGAATCATCACCGACAGCAAGTGATCCGCTCGATTCGAAATAATCTTTTTTCGTGCCGTCAAACCAGAACTTTCCGACCTCCGGTGTTTCGTAAACCACTTCCGCATTTTCATTGGAAGTAAATGTTCCGAGCTCTTTCCCTTTTTCATCTTTCAGTTTGACTGCAACTCCGCTCAGTTTGTTTCCTTTATCATCTTTCACGTTGATTTTAATGGTTCTGGCAAATGAAAACGGCTTGTCCATGGAGAAGGTATACAAATCATCGTTTCCTTTTCCTCCGGAACGATTCGATGAAAACATCCCGGATTTCGCATCTTGATTCATCCAAACCGAGAAATCATCTCCGGACGAATTAAATGGTGCTCCTACATTTCTCGCTTGGCGAATGTCATCGTCTTTGTACAATCCCACAAAAACATCCAATCCGCCGTAACCGGCATATCCATCCGAAGAGAAGAAGAAAGCTCCCGACTCGTGGAAGTAAGGAAACATTTCATCGCCTGAAGTATTGATTGACGACATATTTTCCGGAATCGACCAGCTTCCGTCCACCCATTTTGAGCGGTAAATGTCTACACCGCCTTTTCCTCCCGGCATATCCGAAGCAAAGAACAGTAGTTTTCCATCCGGTGAAAGCGCTGCATGCCCCACACTGTAATCGTTGCTGTTAAAGGGAATCGCTACCGGTTCGGACCAGGTTTCTCCATTCAATGTTGAAACATACAAGGAGAAAAGTCTTGTTCCGTCTATTGCCTTTTCGTTGTAATTATTCCGGGTGATGAACACGCTTTTTCCATCCGGGGCAAAAGCTACAGGTCCTTCGTGATATTTCTTGTTGACCTTTTTGTTTTTAACCGCTTTGATATTGCTCACGCTGTTATCCGAAGCGTTGATATCCGCCTGGTAAATATCCAGGAAAGAAAGCCGGTTTCCAAGCCAGGTTCTGTTCACCGCTTCACTTTTTCTTCTCGAAGAAGTAAAGAACAACTTCCCGTTATGGATTGCAGGCCCAAAATCCTCCTGTTCCGTATTGAACGGAGCATTCTGGACCTTTATCGCAACCCCCTGAGTCGAAAACTTTGCCAATGATTCGTTCAATAATTTGAAACGATCCATTTCACTATCTTTCGGGTTCAATTCGGAATAAATCTTCAATTGAGTTTCCGCTTCCACGTATTTTTCGTTTTTCATCAAGATACGGGCATATTCCAGGTGATCATTCGGAATGCGATCCATGCGCTGGCAAACTGCTGCATAACATGATTCTGCTTTCTGATATTCCCCGATCTTATCATAACCCAAAGCCAGTTTCCGCAATACTCCCGCATCTTTATCCTTCACTTTTTCAAGCGTGTGAACAGATGCGTAGTAATCGTACATATTCAATTGTTTTGTCCCGATAATCTCATTCTTCTCCTGTGCTGCTGCCCAACCAATCAGTAAGCATGAAACAGCAAATAGTATCGATCTTTTCATAGTTAGAAGTATCTAGGTGACTTAATTTTTCCATCGTTGTTAAACAACAAATCATAGCGTAGCATCAGCTCGTGACTTCCGCCGTTGTATTTTCCGGTTCTCACCCCGGTAGACCAGTCAAACGAGTATCCGAAAAGCAATTGTGGGGAAATATGAACTCCCAGCAAAGCCCCTACTCCGTCTCCGGTGCGATACATCACTCCCAGGTCGATCAGATCTCTCAGCATGAATGTTCCGGTGAAATCCAATTGGAAAGGTGCATTCTGAACAATTTTTGCCAGCACTGTCGGTTTGAATTTAACAGAAGGAGAAAACGTGAACACCGCACCGGCAATGGCATAGTAATGTCTTCTTTCTTTGGAAAGGTCCACCGAAGAATTACTTCCTGTTGCAAACAGATTATTCTCCAGGATCGACGGAACAGATGCTCCAATGTAGAAATTCGGCATCTGGAAATAAATTCCGGCTCCGAGGTTCGGAAGCATTTTCCCGCGCATATTGCTCATAAAAGCAGCGTCGTTCGGATCAGCCAATGTGAGTGTATTGACGTTTGCCGAAAAGTTGTTGAAACCTCCATTCACTCCGAAACACAAACGCGCTTTCTCAGATAGCTTTAAACGATATGCGAAATCCACATTCAATGAGGTATTGTTTGTAGGCCCGATTTTATCATTCATAAAGCTCAATCCGATACCGATGTTCTTTTTGGCGATCGGAGTATGAACTGTAAACGTTTGAGTTGTCGGTGCTCCTTTAAACCCGACCCATTGGAATCTTCCCAATGCAGTGAAAGTCAAAGCATCCCGGCTTCCTGCGTATGCAGGATTTATCACAAGCGTATTATACATGTAATGCGTGTATGCCGCTTCCTGTTGCGCATGCAATTGATTTAATCCTAAAACAATGAATGCTGATAATATGATTCTATTCTTCATGGTTAACGAGTTATATAGATGTAACCTTTCACTACTTTATCTCCGCCTAATTCAAGAATGTAGAAGTAAGTACCTTCCGGCAATACATCTTTTCCGACAGCGTTTTTACCTTGCATCGTACCATCCCAATCATTGAGATAAGGGCTTGCTTTGTACACTTCAGCTCCCCAGCGATTGAACACTTTAAATTTGTGGCCCGGGAATTTATCCAGATCAGGAATAATCAGCGTTTCATTGGAATTGTCACCATTTGGAGAGAATCCTTCAGGAACAGTCACAAGACTTGGATCACCGCTGTAACCAGGATCACAAGCCGGTGAATGCGGCAGCGGATCACATGGATCAAGCGGATCTGAAGTTCCTGTCGGAACGTACGTTGTCAAAGGATTATCTGTTCCATAAATTTCTTCACCGTCCGTTACACCGTCGCCATCCGTATCCGGATCATTCGGGTTGGTACCATTCGTTGCTTCATCTCCATTTGAAACACCATCGCCGTCACTGTCACAAGCTAAACTTGTTGCAAGCGGATCACACGGATTTAAAGGATCGGACGTTCCGGTAGCAACATATGGTGTGGCAGGATCATCGATTCCGTGAACTTCTTCTCCGTCCAATACGCCGTCGCCGTCCGTATCCGGATTATTCGGATTGGTTCCGGCTGTTGCCTCATCACCATTACTTAATCCGTCGCCATCACTGTCGCAAGCCACACTATTATTATTCGGATCACACGGATCAAGCGGATCGAAACCATTCGTTACTTCATATCCGTCCGAATATCCGTCTCCATCAGTATCCGGGTTATTCGGATCCGTTCCGTTTGTTGCTTCGTCTCCATTCGACAAACCATCGCCGTCACTATCGCAGGCAGGACTTGTATTGATCGGATCACATGCATCCAACGGATCTGAAGTTCCTGTCGGAGTGTAAGGTGTTGCCGGGTCATTGATTCCCGTAACTTCTTCTCCGTCTAAAACTCCGTCGCCATCTGTATCCGGGTTGTTCGGATCCGTTCCGACTGTTGCTTCTTCTGCATTCGTTAATCCATCACCATCGAGATCACAAACCGGGTTCATTGGATTCGGATCACACGGATTCAACGGATCTGAACCGAAGTTTACCTCGTGACCGTCATTGTATCCGTCACCGTCCGTGTCCGGGTTGTTCGGATCTGTTCCGGTATTATTCACCTCATCGAAATCCGATAAACCATCACCGTCCGTATCCACATTACAATTAATCACGCTCACTGCAACAGGTGCAGAAGGCTGTGAAGAACAGGATCCGTTTGAAACCGTTACCGTAAAGCTTCCGGCTGCGTCTACCCAAATAGATTGAGTGGTTTCACCGTTTGACCACAAATAAGAAGCAGCCGGCGAAGAAATCAGTTCCACGGAGTCTCCTGCACAGAAATTCGTCGGGCCATTTACTGTAATCGTTGGAGTTGCCGGTGTCGGGTTGACTGTTACGGATACCGGAGCACTCGTTGCGCTGCAACCTCCGTTTGTGATTGTTACCGTATAGGATCCGGAGCTGGACACAACAATAGATTGTGTTGTTGCTCCCGTCGACCACAGATAAGAACTTCCGGCAGAAGATGTTAACGTCACCGAGCTTCCCAAACAGAATGTGATCGGTCCGGCCGGTGTAATGGTCGGCGTTGCCGGTGTTGGATTTACTGTTACAGCTGTGGGAGCACTTGTTGCACTACAACCACTCGTAGTAACAGTTACCGTATATGATCCGGAAGCAGAAACCGTAATGGATTGTGTTGTTGCTCCAGTAGACCACAAATAAGATGTTCCCGCACTGGAAGTTAAGGTAACCGAGCTACCCGCACAGAAAGAAGTTGGTCCGCCCGGAGTAATTGTTGCTACAGGAGCCGGATTCACCGTAATGGTTGTCGGGGTTGAAGTTGCCGTACAACTTCCGGCACCAACACTCACCGTATAAGAACCGCTTGTTGAAACTGTAATTGAATTGGTTGTTTCTCCGGTTGACCAGGTATTTCCTGATGGAGCGGAAGATGTCAATACTACTGAGCCACCTGAACAGAATGTCGTTGCCCCGCCGGGAGTAATCGTTGGTGTTGCAGGTGGTGGATTCACCGTAATCGTAGTTCCCGCACTTGTAGAACTACAAGTTCCATTTGAAACCGTTACAGTATATGTTCCCGAAGTGGAAACAGTAATTGATTGCGTTGTTGCACTTGTCGACCAGGTATTTCCGGATGCCGCTGAAGAAGTCAGAACTACCGAACCACCGGTACAGAATGTGGTTGGTCCACCGGTTGAAATTGTCGGTACTGAAGGAGCAGGATTCACCGTTACACTTGTACCTGATGAGGTCGCCACACAACCGGAACCATTACCAACCGTTACGGTGTACGTTCCGCCGGTAGAAACTGTGATCGATTGTGTTGTTTCCCCAGTCGACCACAAATAAGTGGATGCCGCAGAAGAGGTCAAAGTCACTGAGCCACCTGAACAAAATGTCGTTGGTCCGCCCGGAGTTACAATCGGAGTTGCCGGAGCACTTGGTCCGCTCAATGTCTGAGTCACTGTATTGGACGAACATCCGGATGCGACGTTCAAATGAATGGAATAGGATCCTGAACCTAAGTTCGGAATCGTTGCAGGTAACGTAATTCCTGTTTGACTACCGGAACTTGTTCCCGTCCAAATCAGGTTTCCTGTTCCTGATCCCGTCACCTGGATGCTCCCGTTAGTCGATGAACAGGTTGTTGGGTTCGTAATTGTTCCCAATGCGATTACCGGACTCGGATTGATCGTAACTGCCGTTGTACTTGCAAGTGAACTACATCCGTTCACGGTTGTTGTTACGGAATAGGTTCCGGCGTTCACTGCCTGCGCATTTGGAATCACCGGGTTTTGATCCGTACTGGTGAAACCGTTTGGTCCTGTCCAGGAATAACTTGCTCCCGAAACCGTTGTTGCTGCCAGGTTGATACTCGCATTCTGACAAACAGGAGTATTACTGGAAGCCGTTGCTCCGGTTGGAGTCGGATTCACCACTACATTGGTTGAACTTGGAGTGATGGACGAACAACCACCGTTTGTTATCTGTAAGGAATAAGTTCCCGCATTGCTCACAGTTGCCGATGCAATGGTCGGATTCTGCAGTGTAGAACTGAATCCTGCAGGACCCGACCAGGAATATGTTGCACCTAAAACCAGCGGAGCTGTTAAATTAATTGTATTTCCCTGGCACACCGGGCTGTTACTGGAAACGGTCGGTGCGATCGGTGCCGGATTTACAACCAGTGTTGTATTTCCCGCAGCGGAACTACATCCTGAAACGGAGATTGCTACACTATAAGTTCCTGCATTTGCCGCTGTAATATTGGTCACCGTTGGGTTTTGCAATGAACTGGTAAATCCATTCGGACCTGTCCAGGAATAACTTGCATTGGTTACCGCAGGAGTTGTGAGATTCAGTGTTGCACCTTCACACAAAGGGCCGTTGTTCATAGCAGCCGGAGTTGAAATCGGCGTACTTTGATTAATGGAAATCTGGTCGGATGAGGTATGACATCCATCTGAATAAATGACCCAATAATAAGTATTCGTTCCGTTATTCAAACCGGAAACCGTTGTATTGGGAGCATTCACATTCGAGAATGTTCCAGCTCCGGAAATCACATACCAATATCCCAAACCGGAAGACGGAACGTTTGCAGCCATCGTATAAGTTGCGGCACAGCCACCCTGATCATTTCCTGCTGCTGCCGTGGTTGGCACCGTATTTTCTCTCCAATCCGGAAGTCCGTCATTATCTGCATCCTGTCTTGGCGCCGGTGTTCCCCCGTTATCCGGATCGTACGCATTATCCAATCCATCGTTATCGGTATCAATATTCAGCAGGTTGAAATCTGCCACACAATTGTGGTTTGCGTCATTTCCTTCCAGTTGATCCGGAAATCCGTCATTATCGGAATCGAGATCAATGTAATCCGGGTTGTCTGTTCCGTCCGTATTCACCGGAACAATTAATGTTCCGCCTGTACTGACATCGTAGGCATTGTCCAAACCATCGTTATCCGAATCCGATCCTGTTGGCGGAATAAATCCTGCGGATGTTTGGTATTCATATAAATCCAGAATTCCGTCATTGTCCGAATCCTGGTCTTTCCAATCCGGTTTCCCATCGTTATCAAAATCCTGTGATGAAGCAGAAGGTGAACAGAATTTAATTTCACCGATTCCATAGCCTTGATTTCCCAATGCCGGATCCAGGTTTCCGTAAACAAATCTCACCGAATCCACTAAAATCGGGAGCGATACCATAATGGTTCCGTTTAATTCCGTATTCGCCATAGAAACCAAACCTCTGAACTGATTTCCACCATTGTACATATTGAAATTTCCCGAACCGATGGTATAATCTGCGGCGGTCAACTGGTACAACTGTCCGAATGAATAAGCATTCACTGTGAGCGCATCCTGGAATTGCCCGGCTTCAACATCCACATCCTGCAATTTGAAAGATAAATTACTTACAGGTTGACTGAATCTTAAAACCTGGATCGAGTTGTCTGCTGCGGTTACAACATCCTGTTCCGTAAAAATCTCCAGACCGGTTACCGCTGAATAATTTTCTGAAATATTGAAATTAACCACTCCGGCTCCGGCTGTACTTCTCGTAATTACGTTTGCAGAAACTCCCCCGATCGTCGGGTAGTAAAGTGTCGGATCGGATTGCGCTGTCATTGGCAAATTCACCGTTGCGCTGCAAGGTGTTAATTCCGCATTGTTCGCAACACCATCGCCATCCCAGTCAATATCGCTTACATCCGGAATTCCATCGTTGTCCGAATCACTTGTGGGTACATAATAATACACTCGGATGCGAACAGCATCGATATAGGAAACAACTGTCGGAAGTAATAATCCGGCTGCCCTGGATTCACATGCAATTGCAACTCCGAATCCGTTGCTACTCACGTCCATTCCGTTCAGGGTTGTTCCCCAAAGATCCGAGTTGGTTCCGTATGTAAATGCGGTTTCGGTTGTTGGCCAATTGACTCCTGTTGTTGCATGATTGGTTCCGGTGATCTGGTTATTTTTCAGGATTCGGATATCCAAATCCCTTGTCCAGTTCGAGCCCGTATTGTCGGAACTGAACTTTCTGATTTCAACCTGTACACCACAAACCTGGGCATTTACCGGAACATTCAGGTTCAGATTTCTCAAAACCAGGAAATTGGAACTCCTCACAGTTCCCCCGATTAATAATGCGGCGTTTGAGAGCGTTGCATAATTGTTATTGTCAATTAATGCATTTCCGGGATTGTTCCATGGATCCGTTCCACCGGACGCATTGTTTAAACTTACCTGAGGATTGACGTAGTTAGTGTTAGATCCCGGGCATTGTGCCTGAGCAGCAGTAATGAGGAAGGAGCTGAAGAGTAAGGACATAAGAATCCTGCCTCGATTCGAGTAAATAACGGTCATAATCATAGTTTTTAGTTCCCTTAGTCACGCGTACTTAAAACCAAAACAGTCCTATGATGGTTGTTTTATAAATAGTCGTAATTAAGGTTAACCAACATTATGAAAAAATTTCACACGATCCAAATTTTTAACGTTTAAATCTGACTATTCGTCGATAAATATACAAAACAACCCGATCAACTAATTATTCAATTCATTCAAAATCAGCCTAATAACTATTTTAATAGTTCTATGCGATTTTCCTCAAAAAGACAACATGAAAAAAACGTTATAGTTCCTTATAAACGTTAAAAGGTTCATAATTTATTCCGGATCAACGCCTTCATTTTGGTGAAGAGCTTTATTTTTACTGAAAACGCGATTTACCGCTTAAAAATTTCAAATGAACGCAATACGCAAAGACTGGAACGAAATAAAAACGAACGATAGCTGGGCCATTTTCAAGATCATGTCTGAATTTGTTGAAGGTTATGAGCGTATGGCTCGAATCGGGCCATGTATTTCTATTTTCGGATCGGCCAGAACCAAGGAAGAAAACAAATATTACCAACTGAGTGTAGAAATTGCGGAAAAGTTAGCAAGAGCCGGTTATGGAATTATTACCGGAGGTGGTCCCGGAATCATGGAAGCAGGAAACCGCGGAGCTCAGCAAGGTGGTGGGAAATCCGTTGGTTTGAACATTGATCTGCCATTCGAACAGTTTCACAATAAATATGTTGACAGAGAAAGCAACCTAAATTTTGATTATTTCTTCGTACGCAAAGTGATTTTCGTGAAGTATTCTCAAGGTTTTGTAGTGATGCCGGGCGGATTCGGAACGATGGATGAACTTTTTGAAGCAATTACATTGATTCAGACTAAGAAAATCACGAAAAGACCGGTTGTTTTGGTTGGTCGTGAGTACTGGACAGGTTTGGTGGAATGGGTTCAAAAAGTGATGCTTGAAAAGGAACACAACATTGCTGCTGAAGATATGCGCTTTTTAACGATTGTTGATACGGCGGATGAAGCAGTGAAGTATGTGGATGATTTCTACAAAACGCACGATTTAAGTCCGAACTTTTAATTGAATTTTTACTTAAACGAGCTTTCCACCCTTCCAATCGCTGAAAGGTGGGGCAAAAAGCTTGCTGCTTGTTTTTAAGGATTTCAAGAATGGAAAGACCGTTTTACAATATTGTAATATGGTTTTTTTGAACCTTTTGAAATCTATAATTGCAACAAATACTTAAACTCACAATGATAGTAACTCTAATCGATTAACACCACTTGGTTAAAAAGAAAGCTTTTAGGAATTCAACGATAAAAAAGACCTGCAACATAAACATTGCAAACACTATTCCTTCAATGAACGAATAATCTTCTGTGCCGCGCCTTGATTTTTCGCAAAAATCTCGCTTAGTTTTTCATTGATCAGAGCGCGTTTTCCACTGGCTTCTTCCACCGCTTTTTCAAAACTGTAGCTGTCTTCCACCGTAAACGCCACTCCGTGGTCGATAAACAACTGTGCTTCCGGGAAGCGGGAATATTTCGGGCCGAAAAAGATCGGAATTCCAAAAGCACCCGGCTCCAGGATGTTGTGCAATTTTCCGGTAAATCCTCCTCCGATATAAGCCAAATCTGCATATTGGTAAGCGTTCGTCAATTGGCCAATCGTGTCCAGGATCAGGATATCTCTACCCAGGTTCTGAAAGTTGGTATAACGTTCCGGATCGTGATCAAATTCCGCTGAGATCTGTTCGATGTGTTTCTCTGAAATATCGTGCGGAGCGATGATGATCTTAAATTTCTGTCTCAGTTCAAACAAAGCGGGAATGAGGATTTCCTCGTCGATTGTCCAGGAACTTCCCAGGATCAAAACCGGAGAATCTTCCACAAAAGAACGTAGAATTTCATTTTCCTTGCTTTTTTCTTTCACGGCGATCATCCTGTCGTAGCGCGTATCACCGGTAACCGTTACCTGGTCAATCCCGATGCTGTTCAACAGATCTTTCGACCGGATATCCTGCGTATAAAAATGATCGAAAAGGCGAAGTGCTTTCCGGAAAAATCCGCCGTACCATTTAAAGAAACGATGTGTAGGTCTAAATAAACTGCTGACTCCGTAAATTTTAGCTCCGTTTCTTCGTGCACATTTCAAATGATTATACCAGAATTCGTACTTCACGAAGAATACGGATTTCGGATTAAAATGAGCAACGAATTTGCTTGCTTTTCGCTTGGTATCCAGGGGAAGATAAAGCGCCAAATCGACCTGGTGATCGCGTTTAGTATAGAATTCCATTCCCGAAGGGCTGAAAAATGTGACAAGTAAAAAAGAATCCGGGTTTGCATTTTTATAGGCATTCATAACCGGGAGTCCCTGGTCGAATTCACCCAAAGAAGCACAATGAAACCACACCAATTCCTTGTTTTTCGGAACCCGGTAAGTATCCAGCGGAATTCTTCGTCCAGCAATCCATTTTTTTGCTTTGGGATGAAACCAGGAAGCAATCCACATGACTGCGAAAAAGCTTCGAATTCCAAATCCGTAGAATAATCTCATTTACTCAAAATAATAATCTTTCGGCTTTCTTTTGTAAATCGGCACAAACCAGCCGACTTTAAATCCGTATTGCAAATCTAATCTTTGCGCTTTAGAAACCGGTACATCCGGCTGATCAAAAAAGACATCTCTTCGATTATAAGTCAAACCTTCCTGGATGTAAAATCCTCCGTAAAAATTAACAAATCCCTGGTTTGCCATGAATGCATATCCGACAAACTGGTGAAAATTCACCCCCGTTGTGTATCGGTCATATCCTTTGCGGTATTTCAATTCCAAAGTAGGAATTACCTGTTCCTGGGTTTCAACCCGTGCTTTGTACTGCACATAACCTACTCCACCATGAATGTAAATTCCGGAATTCTTGTTCATACTAAAAACCGGGAATACTTTCCCGACCATCGTATTGACATTGAACCCACGCATGTTGACTACCACCGTAGCAATATCTCCGTTTACATCCGTAATATTTCCGTAGGAATCAGCCAAATGAGCAAACATATTGGGGATTTTCACTTTTCCGCCAAACATAAAGTTTCCGTCCAATCCGTAAACCCAGTTTTTCGAAGTTTTATATCCGCCCATTACCCCGATATGGTGAATGGATCCAAAACGGTCTTTCAAATCTCCTCCCGGAGCATTCATTCCGTAATGTAAAGCAACCCATGGAGTAGCAATGGCACTGTCGCGGACGTTTCTCTGACTTATTCCGTAGAAATTACAAAGAATCAAAAAGGTAAGTAAAATACAGTTTCTCATGATATTATAGTCGCTCAAAAATAACCATTTATCGGTGCCGAAATTGCCAAATTATCGGGAAATGGTCGAATTATGTATTAAACGGCTTATTTAAACCGAATGGATTTCGCCGGATTGATCCTGCTGATTAACAGGGAAGGAACAAACAACGCAACCAGGCAAACTCCCAAGGTAATGATATTTAACAGCCCGATTTTCCACAAATTAAACTCAATCGGAACAGTATTCAGGTAATACACTTTCGGGTCGAGCGGAATGATCTGAAACTGGTATTGCAACCAACACAAACCGATTCCGATAAGATTTCCCCACAGCATTCCTTTCAAAATCAATTGACCGGTATGAACCAGGAATACTTTCCGAACGAATAAATTACTCGCTCCAAGCGCTTTCAAAATTCCGATAAAGTTTGTTCGAACCAAAATCAGAACCAGCAAGGCAGACCCCATGTTCACGATTCCGATAATGAGCATTAAAATCAGAACAATCGCCAGGTTCACATCCAGGAAGCTCAGCCAAACGAATAGATCGCGCTGATTGTCTTTGATACTGTTCACTTTCACCTGCTGCTGGAAGTCCGGATTGAAAAGCACCGCTTTCTTGATCTTATATTTTTGGTTTTCGATATCCGAAAAATCTTCGACGCTCAACTCATAAGAGCTGATGTAATTCTGATACGATCCTTTTCCGGGAAATGATTCGATTTCAACTGTTTTGGTTCCGGAACTCAATTCGTAATGATAGCCATTCTCGTCCAGGAAGCGTTTTTTCAGGTTTCCTTCCGAATCCCGGTGAAACAAACACGCTGCTCCTTTATCTCCTCTAACTTTAATTTCTAAATAAGAGGTATCCGGAATCGCTGTTTCTCCGTCTCTCAAATCCAGGCTTCCGGTTGGTTCATCCAGGGAAATGTAATAATCCGCCACAATCAAGCGGATCACCGTATCTTTTGTAGGACAAAACGGAAATCCTGCATATTGCTCGAAACCTTTTCCCCAATCGTAACGGTAGTTCCCGTTTCCACCCGAAACCTGCGCACGGATAATCAAATCTCCGTAACTAAGCGTATCATCAACCGTAATTTCCGAACTGATTCCCCAGTCATTCAACTGTTGAACCTGTGGCAGGTAACAAAAAACCAATTCTTTATCAAAATCTTCCAGCCCGGTTTCATAAATTCCTACGATGTGAAACTGCCTTTGAATCGGTTTTTGCTTCACGAAATACGCATTGATCGTATCTCCTAATTTGTAATGTAAATCGCTGGCAATGCGTTTGGAGATCAACACTTCGTTCGATGACGGATCTTTGAACGTTGGAATCTGACCTTCTTTGAGATAGGATTTGAAAAAGGACCAATCGTATTTTTTATCGACTCCTTTCAATACCACTCCGAGGATTTCTTTTTGCTCCACACCTCCTCTCGATTGCAGTAAAGCCGGTTTGTAAGCAACTGACTGCGTATGCGTTACCCCTTCAATTCCTTGAAGCGCATGTTCCAGTTTTTCGCTCTTCATCATGGGCGCAGATTCCATTAATGAAATTTCTCCTTGCTTCTGAATGGAGATATGTGAACCAAAACCTATAACTTTACGGCTCACTTCTTGTTGGAATCCTTCAACCACTGCAATTGTAACGATGTTTACGATCATTGCAAGCGAAATACTGAGAACAGCAATCCTCGTAATGGGTTTTGCCGCCTTTTTATTGCCTTGCGACGAATCATCCGTAACAGCCTGTTTACGTTGAAGTTTTTTAGCGATGAAAAATATATAATTCCAATTATTGCTCATGCGGATACGAAAGTACATAAAGCTTTTGGCGTTGAAAAGTATTATTTTGCTTTTCCTTGCCTCATGTGCCACAAAAAAAAATTCCCTTCCGGTTGCCACCACTCCGCCTGCCGATAAGTCAAAAGAGTACCAGATCATTCAACCGATTGACGATGAAATCAAATACGATGCATACGGAATCGAAAAGCTGCCTAATTTACAATTGGGAAACAGCCGGATGGATTTGTACCTGGATTCGTTGAGAGGTAAACGTGTGGCGGTTGTTGCAAACCAGTCTTCCGCATTGGGTGAAAAACACCTGGTTGACACTTTGCTTTCATTGGGAATCCGGATTCAGAAAGTATTTGCCCCGGAACACGGGTTCAGAGGAACTGCAGATGCCGGTGAAAAAGTTTGGAGCCACCAGGATCCTGTTACCGGATTGCCGATCGTTTCGCTTTACGGAAGTAATAAAAAACCCCGCGCCGATCAGTTGTGGGATGTCGACATTGTTTTATTCGACATCCAGGATGTAGGCGTTCGTTTCTATACCTACATTTCCACACTTCATTATGTGATGGAAGCTTGTGCGGAAAACAACAAACCGGTGATTGTTCTCGACCGACCGAATCCGAATGCACATTATGTGGACGGACCGATCCTGGAAAAAGATCAGACTTCTTTCATCGGAATGCATCCTGTTCCGATTGTCTATGGTATGACTATCGGGGAATACGCTTTGATGATCAACGGAGAATTCTGGCTGCACAACAATGTGACTTGCCAGATGTATATTGTTCCATGTAGAAATTACACGCACAAAACGAAATTCGAAATTGCCATTCCTCCTTCTCCGAATCTTCGAACGGATCTGGCGATTAATTTGTATCCGAGTTTGTGTTTTTTCGAAGCAACTACTGTGAGCGTTGGACGCGGAACAGAACGTCCTTTTGAAATGTACGGTCATCCGAGTTTCAGAAAAACCAATTTTACGTTTATTCCAATGCCTACAACCGGTGCAAAAGATCCTTTGTGGCAAAATCGCACGTGTAACGGGTACGATTTAAGAGCCAGTCAGAATAAACGGATGTACGAAATCAACCTGAGCTGGCTGATCAATGCCCGCGATCAGCTGGGAGACAGCATTGATTTTATCAATCAGCGAAACTTCTTCGATCGTTTGGCAGGAAATTCGACCCTTCGTTCACAATTGAAATCAGGGATGGGTGCGAAAGAGATTAAAGAAACGTGGAAAATGGGAATCCAGGCGTTTTTGAAGACACGCCAGAAATACCTGATCTACAGGTAAACAATCCTCAAACCCTTGTAAAACCCGGTTTGCCATTTGGCAAATTGACATTTTTCACAACTCTAAATCCCGATTTTACAAGGGGGATTCGCAATATTGTGATATGGCAATTTCACATTGAAAAAAACCAGATTTTTGTCCTGTTTTATCTTTTCAAATCACGGATTCATTGATCCATTCTTCTAACCATTCCAATAAAAACATCAACTTGTACCTAACCCTTTCGGAAGGAATTACGTTTATCCTGCTTAGTATCACTATTTTAGTAATGAAAACCCATTATACTATGAAACTGAATCTGATTTTCGCAGCCGTTTTGCTTCTTCCCCTATTGAGTACCTGCACCAAGTTCGGGAAGAATGTCTCTGTTGAAGGACGTGTATACAATCCCATTACCGGCGAAGGAGTTCCCAATATGTCACTCAAAATGTATCGCACCAGAACAGACGTAAATGTAGGAAGCCCTCCACCCGCTCCAAAGATTTTAAAACAAACCACAACAGATGAAAACGGCTTTTACAAGATGGAAGATCTGGCCAACGCCTTCAAAAAGGTTTATGTCCAATTAAACGAGGAAGATTATTACTTAGTCGGCCCGAACACTTATCCAATTAAGAAAGGAAAGAAAAATCAGGTAGATTTTGAAATCGTACCCGCAGGACAGTACAAACTGGTGGTTAACAATGTGAATTGTCAGGGACCCGGAGACACCATCATTATTCGCCAGACAGATCAGTTCGGAGCTCTTCCGGAAATTGATCGGATCATCGCCGGATGCGACAGCGACGGTTATTATCCCTATTTCTTTAAGATGCCAATGGGAACGATTTACACGCATTATACCGTCAAACGAAATGGAGTTGTAAATACCTACTCTGTGAACTTTGAAGTACTTCCGGGCCAGGATAATCTTCAGACAATCGATTACTAATAGGTCCAGTCTGAAAATATTGGTAATGGAAGAAAAAGACAGAAAACATCAAACGTCGTGCATTTTCTCAAAATCCTTGAGTTTTCTAAGGTTTTTTAGCAAATTTATCTACCCTCGAATGGTTAGAAAGCCCTAACTTTGGCGTTTGTAATTTTTAAAACTCGTCCCTTGAGAACAAAATTCGTCGTTTTCAGTCTTTTAATTGTCCTATCCCTCGGATTATCAGGTTATTATTTTTGGACAGGATGGTGGATCATCCTCGGTGCATTACTTATTCCGATCATTATCGGGTATGTGGATTTCTTCCAGAAAAAGCACACCTTGATGCGCAACTTCCCGATTTTCGGAAGACTTCGCTGGGTAATGGAAGCCTTGAGACCAAAGATGTATCAGTACTTCATTGAAAGTGATACGGACGGAATGCCGATCAACCGGATTGACAGAAGCACGGTTTATCAACGGGCTAAAAAAGAAACGGATTCCATGCCATTCGGAACACAAAACGACGTGTACAAGGAAGGTTATGAGTGGATGACACACAGTATCAAACCGAAAAATTTCGAATCGATCAATCAGAATCCGCGGGTTTTGATCGGAAATAAAGATTGTACGCAGCCATACAGCGCCAGTATTATGAATATCAGCGCGATGAGTTTCGGTTCCTTATCTACAGCCGCTGTTGAAGCCTTGAACGCAGGAGCAAAACTGGGCGATTTCGCGCACAATACCGGTGAAGGAGGAATTTCACCTTACCACTTGAAAAACGGTGGCGACCTGATCTGGCAAATTGGTACGGGATATTTCGGTGCCCGTGATATGGACGGAGGCTTCAGCATTGAAACATTCCGGAAAAATGCACATTTGCCGCAAGTCAAAATGATCGAGATCAAATTGTCGCAGGGAGCAAAACCCGGACATGGAGGAATTCTTCCGGCAAAGAAAAACACCGAAGAAATTGCAGCAATCCGCCACGTAAAACCCTTTACAACTGTTTACTCACCTCCTTATCACTCTGCATTCAGCACACCGAAAGAACTGGTTCAGTTTGTTCAATTGTTGCGTAAGGAATCAGGAGGAAAACCGGTTGGTTTCAAATTATGTATCGGGAAGAAAAGTGAGTTTATTGCCATTTGCAAAGCAATGATTGAATTGGATACTTACCCGGATTTTATCACCGTTGACGGTGGTGAAGGAGGAACCGGAGCAGCTCCGCAGGAATTCAGCAACTATGTTGGTGCGCCGTTTTTGGATGCTTTGGCTTTTGTGGACAATATGTTAACCGGATTCAACATCCGTCATCACATCAAAATTATCGGTTCCGGGAAAATCCTTACCGGATTCAGTATCGTACGTGCCATGGCTTTGGGTGCTGATGCAGTAAACTGTGCCCGCGCAATGATGTTGGCATTGGGTTGTATCCAGGCATTGGAATGTAATACAAACACCTGTCCGACCGGAGTTGCAACGCAAAATCCGCAATTGGTAGCCGGCTTAAATGTCAATCACAAGAAAGTGCGTGTAGCCAATTTCCACAATGAAACCGTGAAAGCGTATGCCGAACTGATCGGAGCTGCCGGAATGGATCATGGAGATCAGATCACCCGTGATTTGATTTACCGACGTGTTTTCCTATATGAATCAAGAACATACGAAGAAATATTCCCAAGTTTGGAACCTGGAAGTTTATTGAAAGGAAAAATTCCTGAAAAATACGTCGTGGATATTAAAACTGCGAATGCGGAGCAATGGTAAATTAATTGCGAATTACCAGTGTCGAATTGCGAATGAAAGAATAGTTATCACAAAAGTGTGTAATCAATCTCATTCGCAATTCGCATCCCGATAGCTATCGGGACGCAATTCGCAATTAAAAAATCACCCTTTGTATTCCACTTTTTTAGCGCCTTCAAGAACCGTTTCTTTCATCGTTTCCATGTAGTCGCTCAATACTTTCTGAAGATCGGGATTAGTTGCCCCTAAGATTTTTGCAGCCAGGATCCCAGCATTTTTTGCAGCATTGATCGCAACCGTTGCAACCGGAATACCATTCGGCATCTGAACAATGGAAAGCAAACTGTCCCAACCGTCAATGGAATTACTGGATTTGATCGGAACTCCCACAACCGGAAGCGGAGTCAGACTCGCGGTCATTCCCGGTAAATGAGCTGCACCTCCGGCACCGGCAATAATCACCTGAATTCCTCTTTCGGAAGCCGTTTTTGCATACTCAAACATACGCTCCGGGGTGCGGTGCGCAGAAACAATGGTTAACTCATAAGGTACTCCGAACTGCTTTAAAATATCCGCTGCTTCTTGCATAATTGGCAGGTCTGAAGTACTGCCCATGATAATTCCAACCATTTGTTTCAAATTTGTGTGCAAATCTAACGAATAATAACGGATCGTTGAAAACTATTCCCCCATTGTGGAGTATTTGCACCCGATTTTATTGAATTTTCTGTTAGTTTTGAACCTCGTCCAACTTAAATTATGAATAAAACGATACTAACACTCGTGTGTGCTTTTTTAATTCCATGGAGTACACAACTACTTGCTCAAACTACTTTCATTACTGACAATTTTGAGAATTCCTTTTCCTGGAATACGGCGAGTACTGCAGGGCCGAATCAATGGATCCAGGGACCGTGTACAAGCAGCGGCGGAACCCATGCGCTATACATCAGTTCGGGAGGAACAACAAACGATTGTACTCCTACCGGAATTCAGCATTACGGATACGTGAACGCAGCTGCCGGAACGGAAACCGCAATCGTCTACAAATCGGTCAATGCCAGCTGTTTCAACACCATGACGGTATTGGCAGAAATTCAGATCGAAGGAGAAATCGGCTCGGATTACCTGGAGTTGGTTTACAGCACGAATTCGGGAGGAAGTTGGATCCCGGTTTCGTCCCAATTAACAGCAAATGCTACTTACACTTCTTTCAGCCAGGCACTTCCTGCATTGCTCAACAACAGCACGTTCTGGCTTGGATTCCGTTTCACATACAACAATTCAAACATCGGGAACAAAGCTCCGGCGATCGACAATTTCCGGATCCAGGGAACATCAACGGATGTTGCTCCGCCAACCATTACCTGTCCGTCTCCGGCATCGGTTTATTCAGACGAACTTTGCGTATTTACCTTACCGGATTACGGCGCTTTGGCAACTGTCAATGATGCCTGCGGAATTGTTTCGGTGATCCAGTCTCCGGCAATCGGAAGCACGGTAAGCGCCAATACAACCATTACGCTTCAGGCGGTAGATCCTTCCGGAAATAATGCTAGCTGTAACTTCACACTAACTGTTTTGGACACCGTTCCTCCGAAACCAACTTGTCCGACTTTGGACACCGTTTACGCTTCAGCATCTTGCACGGGTCTTGTTCCGAACCTGGTTCCGGAGGTAACAGTCGTGGTTGAATATTGTACTCCTTTCGGATCGCTAGCATTCAGTCAGAATCCTGCACCGGGAACTCCGCTGAACGCAACCCAAAACGTATTCGTAACTGTTACAGATCAGGCAGGAAATGTGGGAGCTTGTTTCACACATGTGCTATTGTTTGATACTATTTCACCTCAAATTACCTGCCCGGCAAACCAAACGGTTTCAACCAACAACGGTTGTACGTATGACATGGGAACTTTTACCACGCAAGCAACCGTGATTGATAACTGCTCGACCGTATTTTCTTTAAATCAAAGCCCTGCCGTTGGAAACTCACTTCCGGTTGGTCCGCATAACATCACCATCCAGGGAATCGACCAGGAAGGAAATTCCCAGGTTTGTCAATTTGTATTAACGGTTCAGGATCTGACATTACCGGTAATCAACTGTCCGACAGGAGTTACAACTCCGGTAAACAACCAATGCCTGGCTTTAGTAGGAGACTTAGTTCCGCTTGTTTCTGCAACGGATAACTGCACAGCAAGCAGCCAATTGGTGTTCGCACAAAACAAACCGGCAACATTGCTTTTCTCAGATACAATTACCGTTTTGATGACTGCCATTGACCTGAACGGAAACATCGGAAGTTGTACGATTTTCATTACGGCAATCGACACCTTAGCTCCGGTTGTAACCTGTTTAAGTGATACGAGCTTAGCGATTTCAGGAACTTGTTCGATGACCATTCCGAATTTGAGCGGAACACACAGTGCAGTTGAAAATTGTGCTCCATCCAACCTATTGACGATTTCTCAAAACCCGCTTCCGGGAACGGTTGTTACCAATCCGGTGGGAATTGTAATTTCCTATACCGATACTTCGGGGAATGTGGGAACCTGTGTTACACAAGCCATTCCGATCGAATCGATTACTCCGACCATTACTTGTCCGCCGGCGCAAACTCACAACAACGGTGTTTCCTGTTATGCATTGATTACGGATTTAACTGCCTTGGCAACCGTAATGGACAATTGTTCAGGTTATTCATTGACACAATTACCTGCTGCAGGAACCAACCTGATTTCGGGAACGCATACCGTTTTAATTACTGTGACGGATCTGGCAGGAAACAGTGCTTCCTGTACAACAACTTTCACCATCATCGAAACGCATGCTCCTTCCATTACTTGTCCGGGAAATATCTCCACCTGTAATCCGTTGATTACGTATACAAATCCGGTTGGAGTCGACAATTGTTACTTTACGATTTCTCAAACTGATGTTTCCGGTTTTTCTTCAGGCGATATTTTCCCAATCGGAACAACTACACAAACGTACCAGATTGAAGATTCTTCCGGAAATACCAGCTCTTGTTCCTTTACGGTTCAGGTACTTCAATATCCGGATACTGCTTTTATCCCGAACAGCCTGATTTACCTTTGCGATACGTATACAACAAGTATTGCAGCGAATCCGATTCAATCCGGAACAGGGTCCTGGAATATGTTGACCGGCGGTGGAACAATTACCAATGCGAATGCCGCTCAAACAACCGTTCAAAACCTTTCTTTGGGAACAAATACCTTCGAATGGGTGGTAACTTCTCCTACCTGCGGATCACGTCGCGATACGGTGCGGATTGATGTAAACATGCCGCCACCTCAGGCAAGTCTTCCGGATTCCATGTATGCATGTGCTACAACAAGTTATCTCATCCAGGGAAACAGCCCTGGAAGCAATGCACAGGGAACCTGGTCGAGTAATTCTGCCATTACGATCAATAATATTCACGCTCCGGTTGCAACTGTTTTGTCGATTCCGGAAGGATATCATACGTTGTATTGGACAATTTCCACAAATGGATGTCCAAGTACAGTCGACAGTACGATTATTTACAAACCGATTCAGGCAGCTGTCCTTACAGCAGATACCAGTTTGTGCCTGGAACAGCTTCCGATTAATCTGAAAGGAAGTGATGCCGGATTAGATCAGGCTACTTACTGGATCGAATTGGCGGGCAATGCAACATTGACGAATAAATACAATGCAAATACAACACTCACAGGTGCAGCTCCGGGAGACCTGGTATTGCTCTACAAACTCGTTCATGATTTCTGTGGTTCAACGCAGGATACTTTACGCATTCACCTGGATCTGTGCGGAGAAGGTACGTTTGATATTCCAACGGTATTTACACCGAACCAGGACGGAGACAACGACAAATTCATCATTCCGAATCTGCATGAAACCTATCCGGATTGTAAAGTCATGATCATTAACCGCTGGGGATCCAAAGTATTCGAATCCACCGGATATGCAGAACCGTGGGACGGAACTTTCAAAGGTGACGAACTTCCGCTCGGAACTTATTTCTATGAGATCGTTTCTCCGAATAATGATTTCAAAGCGCTTAAAGGTTCAATCAGTATCATTCGTTAATCCCTGTCAATCATGAAAAAAATTATATTTATATCTTCTGTTCTGGTTGCTGGATTGACTTTCGGACAACAAGACATTCAATTTACACAAACCGCATCCTCTCCGTTTTTAATCAATCCTGCTGCAGGAGGAATGATGAACGTAGCGGAAGTAACACTTGGAAACCGCCTGCAATATGCAGGAGTTGACGGAAGACCGATGACCACTTTCGCAGGAATCCAGAGCATGGTTCGTTTCAAAAAGCGCAAATCAAAACCGGTACTTGGCGAATTGGCTTCTATCGGGCAAACATTTTACAGCACTCCGCAGCGAACTGTTGGCTACAAACAGGTTGCAGGACTGACTTTCATCAACGACATGATCGGTCCGTTCACCAGAACGAGTGTGAAAGCAAATATCGGTGTGCATATTCCCTTGTCACAAAAGCTAAATGCCGGAGTCGGAATCGGATTGGGTTGGTCTAATTTCGGGATCGACGCTTCGAAAGTAACCTTGGGTTCTGCCAACGACAAGGCGTACACAAACTACCTGGGAATTTCCGCACGGCAAAATTACCTGGATGCGCAGGCAGGATTGGTCGTTTACAACGATCGTTTGTTGGTCAGCCTAAGCGGAAGTCAGATTTTCAAGAATAAAGTACGTTTAAGTGACGCCACAACCGAAAGCATGTTCAATCCGCACATGTATGTTTTGGGAAGCTACCGGTTCGACCTTGGAAAAAAATACGGTTTGGAACCAATTGCGCAGCTGCGTTATGTGAAACATGCTCCGATCAGTTTTGATGTTGCGATGCGCCTTCACTACATGCGCATGGGTTGGGTAAGCCTTTCCTACAGAAGACAATCTTCTATCGGAGTTGGTTTCGGAATCAATTTACTGGCACATTTTAATGTTTCTTACTCGTTTGAATTCGGAACGGGTGTTACGGAGAAATTCGGGAACACTTCCCACGAAATTCGTTTAGGCTTCATTTTCGGCCACAAACGAAATATGAATAAGGAATTTAAGCAAGATGAAAAAGTGGATCCGGCACCCGGAGAAGCACAACCTGAAGAAACAAAACCGGAAGAATAAATGCTAATTTTCAAGTATTGCTAATTTTGTAAAAAAGTACCCAATTATGCGTCCGTTTTATTTATTGCTAAAAATATCTCTCAATATTTCATTCAGACTTTTTTACAAACGTTTTTTAATACTAAACAGTCATAAAGAGCTTTTCGGAAGTACTATTTACGTGAGTAATCATCCGAATTCATTTATGGACCCGATTATGATCGGATCGATGAACAGGCCTATTGTTCATTTCATGACCCGTTCGGATGTGTTTGTCTGGTGGTTGAAGCCAACTTTGTGGGCGGCTCATATGCTTCCTATTTATCGTCAGCAGGACGGAACCGATACCAAAGGAAAAAACACGGATGTTTTCAAAAAAGTAAACCAATCTCTGAAAATGGGTCGTAATATCCTGATTTTCGGAGAAGGATTCACAGACGACACGCCAATCCGCGGTTTGAAACCGGTGAAAAAAGGTCCGGTTCGCATGGGATTCGGAGCTTTGGAAGCCATCAACTGGAGCAAGAAAATTTACATTTCAGGAATCGGGATCAGTTATACGGATCGAAATACGATCGGTTCGGAATTCATCCTGAATAACGGCCCGAAAATCTGTTTGAACGACTACAAGGATGCTTACAAGGAGAACCCGAGCAGAGTCATCAACGAAGTAACAAAGCGCGTTGAAAAAGACATGCAGAATTGCATCGTATACGTAGCCAATCCGAAACGTTATTCCTTGTTGGAAAACATCATGCAGATCACCCGGAAAGGATACAATCATCCGAATCACGATGACAGCATTCCCCTGATCAAACGTTGGGAATATGCGCGTCACCTGGCGACATGGATCAATGAAAATGTAACAGAAGAAAGTACTGAAATCCTGGCGCTTCAAAAAGACCTGGATGCTTATTTCAACCTGGAGAAACGCATGAAAGTTCAGGATCGTTTTGTACTTGCTAAAAAACAACCGGAATTATTAAGTACTTTGAATAACTGGCTTTATTTGATCCTGATGTGGCCTTTTGCCATTGCAGGTTTTCTTCACGGTTTTATTCCGTATATCGTTTCCAAAAAAGTGACGGAAAAGATCATGCGCCGAAAGGTTTTCTGGGGTTCCGTGAAAATGATGATGGCCAAAATAATCGGCTCGATCTACAATATCCCGATTATCATTTTGGTTACGAAATGGTATCTGCCTCATTGGTCGTTAGGTGTTTTGTATTATTTCCTCATCCCGGTTCTGTGGCGTTTGAGCTATGAATACGCGCACCAATTCAAGGAAATCCGTTTGAAACAGAAGATGAAAACGGTGGATTTGAATAAGTTTGTAGAGAAGCGTGAGGAGCTAGAAAAACGCATTCAGGAGTTGATCCCGGTGGCTTAATATTCTTGTTTTTTCGACATGAAATCTTCCTGAAAACACAAATAGACATCCCGCAGTGGCGGGACAAGTTGTGTCTATTAACCCAGTGATAGCAAGGGTTGTTCACAATATCGCAAACATGCAACTTTGGTCAAAATGCCTCATCCGAAGGTAGATTTCTATCTCATTCCCGGAAGGGAATTTTTCAGTGTATTGCTTAAAACAAGAAGGCTCATTTACCTTAAAAAGACAAATAGACATCCATCTATTAGCCCAGTGGCAGCAAGGGTTGTTCGCAATATCGCAAACATGCAATTTCAAGTCGGATTCCGATTCTCAAACCAGCATCTTCCGGCCCAAATAAACCATTCCGATGCAAAAGCTCACAGAAATCAGGATATTGAGCACTGCAATGATCCATTGTCCGCGTTCCATCAATTCGAGATTTTCCTTTGCAAAGGTGGAAAAAGTACTGAATCCACCGCAAACCCCGATGAGCCAGAATGCCTGGAAAGATTCTGCATTTGCCGGTTTCATGCGCATCATCAGGACCAGGAATACTCCTACCAAAAAGGAAGCAAGCAAATTCGAAATCAATGTAGCAACCGGGAAAACGGATTTGGGAAATTGGTGGATTAAATGCGTGATTCCAAATCGAATCAAAGACCCGATTCCGCCACCCAGGAAAACGTACAGTATATTCATTTGATCTTGTCTGCAATAAATCGTTTATAGAGCTTCCAAAATACAAAAGCCCAGAGAAGTCCCCAAACAATTCCGCACATTACATCCGATAAATAATGAACCGTGAGGTAAATCCGGCTCAAACCGATCAATCCGACAGACAGGAACAACAACCATTTCAAGCGCGGGTACTGCTTTCCAAGAAACAACCAGGTCAATAACGCGATTGCAGCATTATTCGAAGCGTGAGAAGAGAAAAAACCGTATTGTCCGCCTTGATATACTTCACCATTGTTCTTCACAAAGAAATGAAGCTTGTTTTCCAGAAGTAAATTATGAGACGGACGGTAGCGCTGAACCGTTTCTTTAAACAGGTAAGTGGTGGAACTATCTACAATCGCCACCAGTAAAAGCGCCATTCCAAGAAAAATAAACGTGGTTTTTAGTCCGTATTTTTTCCAGATAAAGAACAGAATCAACAAATAAAAAGGAATCCATGTTGCTGTTTTGGTTACAATCCAAAAGAACTGATCCAGAAACGGTGTGTTCCAGCCATTCACGGCCAGAACAATGTTTCGATCAATGGATTCCAGGTATTCAAACATGGTTCAGATGCTTCCAGATCATGTCTTTCAATTCCGTGAGTCCCTGCTGGGCAACGGAAGAGATGAAAACATATGGTATTTTAGGCAAATCCTTTGCAATCGCTTCTTTCAACTCATCATCCAGCATGTCCGACTTGGTGATTGCCAAAAGACGCTCCTTGTGCAGCAATTCCGGGTTGTATTCTTTCAACTCGTTTAAGAGCAGCTTGTATTCTTCGTGAATATCATCTGCATCTGCAGGAATCATGAACAGCAAACAGGAATTTCGTTCGATATGACGCAGGAAGCGCAATCCCAACCCTTTTCCTTCGTGAGCTCCTTCAATAATTCCCGGAATATCTGCCATCACAAACGAACGGTAGTCACGGTACTTGACGATTCCCAAATTCGGTCGCAGCGTTGTAAACGGATAATCTCCGATTTCCGGTTTTGCAGAAGATAAAACAGAAAGCAAGGTACTTTTTCCCGCATTCGGTTTTCCAACCAAACCAACATCTGCCAATACTTTCATCTCGAGAATCATCCAGCTTTCCGTTCCCGGTTCTCCCGGTTGTGCAAAGCGCGGAGTCTGGTAAGTCGAAGATTTGAAATGGTCATTTCCTAAACCTCCGCGTCCTCCCGGAACCAGGATTTTTTCTTCCCCGTCTTCCGTAATTTCGAAAAGTATTTCTCCCGTTTCACTATCTCTCGCCAATGTTCCCAACGGTACTTCGATGTATTTATCTTCTCCCTGCGCACCTTTTTGAAGCTGTCCGGAACCATGTTCCCCATGACCCGCTTTGATGTGCTTTTGATATTTCAAATGGAGCAACGTCCACAATTGCTTGTTTCCACGAAGATAAACATGACCTCCGCGTCCACCGTCACCTCCATCCGGACCTCCCTGCGGGATATACTTTTCACGTCGGAAATGCGCAGAACCTCCACCTCCGTTTCCGGAAGTACAGTGGATTTTCACGTAATCGACGAAATTATCTGATGCCATACTTTTTTCTTTAGTTGAAAAAGTTCAAGCGTTCAAAAGTTGAATTGTTCAAGTATAAATCCTTGAACTTTTTAACCGGTTGAACTTATTGAACCTTTTTGAAAATCGAACCTGCTATAGACTTGAAAACCGCACTCTGTTCGAATGCGGTTAACGTTTCAGGTAAGTTCCTTATTAATTATTATCGATCGCAGCGTAAAGCCTGTCCGAAATATCATCGATACTTCCGATTCCGTCAACTGCAATGTATTTTCCTTGTTTTTCGTAGTAATCTTTTACCGGCGCCGTTTCATTTTTGTAAACGTTGATACGGTTCTGGATTACTTCCGGATTTGCATCATCCGGTCTTCCGCTCACTTCTGCTCTTTTTTTCAAGCGCTCACGCAATTCGTCTTCTTCTACTTCCAAACCAACCATCATGGTGATCGTTGTATTTACAGAACTTAAAAAAGCATCCAATGCTTCAGCTTGCGCATTTGTGCGTGGAAACCCGTCGAAAATAAATCCTTTCGCATGTTCATGCTTCAACACTTCGCTTTTCAACATATTAATTGTTACCTCATCCGGAACCAGGTTTCCCTGGTCAATGTAGCTTTTCGCAAGCAATCCCAATTCGGTTTCACCTTTAATGTTTGCACGGAAAATATCTCCGGTAGACAAATGCACTAAGTTATATCTTACTATCAATCTTTCGGATTGCGTTCCTTTCCCTGCTCCGGGAGGGCCAAATAATACGATGTTCAACATACGTTTTTCCTGTTAATGGGTTGTTTCACCCTTTAGTTGATAAATGTGCTCGGTATTCCTTCCTAATTCATCGTAATCCAAACCGTAGCCTACTACGAATTTGTTTGGAATCGAAAAACCGATATATGTTGGGGTATGTGTTCCTTTAAATGCTTCCGGCTTGTGCAACAATGTCACTATTTCCAAACTTGCAGGCTTTTCAACCGACAAAAGCGTAAACAGTTTTTCCATCGTAATTCCGGTATCAACAATGTCTTCAACGATGATTACATGCTTGTCTTTGATCTCCGTATTCAATCCGATTACCTCATCTACACGGCCTGAAGAATTCATTCCTTTGTAGCTGCTTACTTTCACGAAAGTAATTTCACAAGGAGAACGGAATTGTTTCATCAAATCCGCGGCGAACATAAATGCTCCGTTCAACACGGCAATAAATACCACTTCTTTTCCTGCGTAATCCGCTTCCAGGCGAGCCGCTAAAGAAGCAATCTCTGCCTGAATTTCTTCTTTTCGGATAAATATTTCGAACGTTTTATCGTTTATCTGAAGCACTTTGTCGTCTAATTTTAAGGGCAAAAGTACGATTTTTAAGGGAATTATCGGCTTAAATAGCAAAGAAATAGCCGGAAGGAGAAAAATCGTTATAGTAAAATCACTCCGAAAACACCCGCATTCCCTGCCATACACGTTAAATCCGGCAGATTCACACAGCTTGTTTTCGGGTGGAAGTCCTTGAATGAATTCAGAAAAGCAACTATCTTTGCCGCATGAAAAAACAATGGAACGGAAACGCTTATAAAATAGGAATGCTTGGTGGCGGTCAATTAGGCCGTATGTTTATTCAGGAAGCCTTGAATTATGATGTACACGTACATTGTTTGGATCCCGACCACGATGCGCCTTGCAAACACCTGGCAACTTCGTTCCAACAAGGTTCTTTGCAGGATTTCGACACGGTGGTTTCCTTCGGAAGCGACAAAGATGTAGTAACCGTAGAAATTGAGCATGTCAATGTAGAAGCATTGAAAGCGCTTGAAGATAAAGGAATCAAAGTATTTCCCCAGCCTTCCGTTTTGGCCATTGTTCAGGATAAAGGCTTGCAAAAAGAGTTTTACCAAAAAAATAATTTACCGACTGCTGATTTCACATTGGTGAGCGGAAAAGAAGAATTGTTATCCAAAAATATTCCGTTTCCATATGTGTTGAAGTGGCGAAAAGGCGGTTATGACGGAAAAGGCGTTCAAATCATCAAAACGGCTTCGGATCTCGAAAATTTGGTGGATACTCCGTATGTAATCGAACAACTGGTTCCGTTTACGAAGGAATTATCAGTGATCGTAGCGCGAAACGAACAGGGAGAAAGTGTTGTTTACCCGACAGTTGAATGTGAATTCAACCCGATTGCAAACCTGGTGGAGTTTTTATTTTCCCCGGCAGAAATTTCGGAAGAAGTAGAAAAAAACGCCCGTGAAATCGCATTACACGTGATCGAATCCTTGGACATGGTCGGAATTTTGGCTGTGGAGTTGTTCCTCACGGCAGACAATCAGATCCTGATCAACGAAATTGCACCAAGGCCTCACAATAGCGGACATCATACCATTGAATGCTGTTATACTTCCCAATTCGAGCAGCATTTACGCAGCATTGTCAACGCGCCGTTGGGTTCTACCAAACTGATCACGCCGGGCGTGATGATCAACCTGCTCGGAGAACCCGGATACGAGGGAATTGCCCAATATGAAAACCTTGAAAAGGTCATTGCACTGGAAGGTGTAAGTGTTCATTTATACGGAAAACAAAACACCAAACCTTTCCGGAAAATGGGACACGTAACAATCTACGGCCCGGAATTATCCACGCTTAAAACAACGGGAAGAATGGTTGCTAAAGAATTAAAAATCAAAGCGTAAATCCATTTATTGCTCCGAATTGTTACCTTTACGCCACCATTTGAGAACTTTTGAAACTGTATAAGCTCATTTCCTTACTTTCACTACTTGCGTTGAGTCAGAATCTTGATGCGCAGCTTTATACATTCCGGGAGTACAATCACCACGACGGCTTAAAAATCACCGCTACGCTCAGCACTATCCAGGATGATCTGGGATATTTGCTGATCGGGACGGACGGAAACGGAATTGTCCGCTTCAATGGTTCTACCTTTGAATCCATTCATCCAAAGAAAGGGTTGGATCGTCCTTATCACGTAACCGGGATTTCATTGGTCAACAACGACATCTATTTTTCCACACTTTACGCCGGTGTTTTGCGCTTTTACAACAACCGCATTCATCCGTTCTACAAGCCAAAAACCGATATCGACGGTTCTATTCTACAGGTTGCGAAATGCCAGAATAACCTATCGATCATCACCAACAACTTCATCCATGTGGTGGATCTGAATGGAAAGCTCGTTTTAAAACAACAGTATCTTTCCAAACATATCAAGCGTTGCGTGCAGCTTCTGGAAACTCCCTACGGAAACATCCTGATCACAGATAAAGAATCCTATTTTATCAGCTCCAAAGAAATTACTTCACTCGGAAACTGGCTGAACCTGCCGGATGTCAACTTTAAAATCGCTTCGTTTTATCAAAAGAAACTGATTCTTTACGATGAAAGCGGCCAAAACAAATACACCTTCTATTTCGCAAACAACGGTACTGTTTTCAGACATACAAAAGAAGCCACTCATTTCGATTTTCCGACCGAAGCCATTGAAAATATCGCTGCCAAAAACAACCAGATTCTTTTCAGCTGTTCCAATAGGTATATCTACACCATTGAAGCGGACAAACTCAAACGAATTGTTCAGAATTACGAAGATACGCCGGCAACGATCTACCATCTTTTCATTGATCAATCAGGCGATTTCTGGGTAAATACTTCCCAGGGTCTTACCAAAATAAGCATTGAACCCTTCACGAAAGTCAAATTAAGTCCTGTTTTCGACAATCACCTGATCATCCAGATTTTCAGGACGAAAAGCAACGAGCTTTTCATTGCGACCGGTGATAACAAATTTCATTACGGTCCGGCCTATCCGCCTTCTTTCCGGACAAAAGAGAATTTCCGGGTAAACCACATGCTGGAATGTCCGTTGGGAACACTCATCTGCTCTGAAACCGGGATTTACGAATTCAAAGACGGCAACATCCTGGAATCCAACATCCCGAACCAACGGGGCGAGCAAATCAAATTTGCCCTGTGGGACGGTGAAAAATTGTGGTTCGCACCTGCCGGAAAAGGACTTTTTTACTACGATCCAAAGACGCGGACATCCACCAAATTAAAAACTAAAGTTGCAGCAGATTATTACTATTGCGGACAACAATCCAGCAACGGAAGATACCTTTATTTCGGAACCAATGAAGGTATCAAACGACTCGATCTGAACACGCTTTCATTCTATGAAATGAAGGAATTCAATGATGTAGGAGCTTATTCCGGTAATGCAACAAAAGACCTATACGGAAACCTTTGGTTCACGCTCGACAAAGGAATCGTGGGAATTGACAAACACCAGCGGGTTCTGAAAATCACAGACCAAAAGATTCTTCCGTCCTACTTGTTTTACACACTTTCTGCCGACAAACTGGGAAACCTGATCGTTGGAACCAACCTCGGAATTCATATTCTGAAACTGAATGAAAAAGGAAAAGTCATTTACCATAAAAACTACAACGAAACAAACGGTTTTTTAGGTTACGAAACCAATATGCGTGCAGTTTTCCAGGACGAAAACAAATCATTGGTCGGAACTGCCGAAGGATTATTCCTCATCAACACCGAAATTCTGCAGAATTATCCCGTTCCTCCGAAACCGATCATTATCAAGGGAAGACTGTTCCAAAACGGAGTTATCCGCGACGTCGACCAGGGAAAATACCTGACGTTTAAAACCATTCTTTCCAAAAACAAAGGGCTTGAATATTATTACAAGATCAGCGGTTATCACAAATTCTGGATTCGATTGAATAATTCCGGGGAAATGAAACTACCCGAACTGCAAAACGGATCTTACGTTCTGGAAGTCAAATCAACCTTCGACAGGATCAATTTTTCGGAAGTAGCCACTCACCCGATCAGCATCCATAACCCGCTTTGGCAATCCAAATGGTTTATCGTGATCATCATTTTGTTCCTGGGCTTGCTCAATATCGGCTACCTGGAATGGACCCGAACCGGCATGCGGATCAATCTATACGAAATCAGCTACAATTCCCTCGACGCCCGTTTTGTGCCGAAACTGCTCTTATTCGGCTCCATTTCCAATGTGGTAGTTGGTGTTATCGTTTACTTTTTCGTGGAGAAAAACCTGGGGAACCTGAGTATCAATATCGCTTCCAGCACCGTCTTGATTGGCGTTTATTTCCTTCACAAAATTTCAGGCAGAAGAAACAGGCTCGATTATATCAACGAACTGAGTCTTTACTTATCACTTTCGGTTCTCTTTGTTCAATTCTTCTACCTGCTTTTTATTTCCAGGATCCATCCGTATCCGCTGATCGCCATTACGCTTGTTTCAAGTGTTCTGCCTTACATGCTAAACAATATCCGGTCGATTATCATCATCTGCCTGCTCCAGATCATTGTTTCCGTTCTGATGCTTATCTGGATTGAAAACCCGGTTTACAACAGCGTGTTATTCATCCTCACGATCGGTGTTTCTTCGGCATTAACGATCATGGTTACTTACCTTAGAAACGATTCCCTGGAGAAATTGTTCTTTGTGAGTAATATCCTCAATAAAGGAAATATGATGGCCATTTCCTTCGATCAAAAAGGAACCATTACCTATTGCAGCAAGAATCTGTCTAATCTCTTGCATATCGACTCCAACATGATTGTCGGGAAATCACTTTCTACACTGAATCCGATCGTGGTTTCTGCCGAAATGCGCGAATTTTCTCTCGGAGACGAATTTGCCGACGGAAAGATCTTCCTCGTTCCGATGTACAACAAAAAAGGCGAAGTGGTTTGGATCGAATGGTCCTGCAAGTATTTCTCCGATTCTGTGCGTGTGATTATGGGACAGGATGTAACGGAGAAACTGACTTTGACAACTAACTATCAATCGCTGGTTGAAAATGCGCAGGACATGATTTTCAATACGGATATCGACGGTCATTTCACCTATCTGAATGAGATGAGTAGCCGCACCTTCGGATATAAGAATGAGAACCTGATCGGGAAAGATTCCGTGACGATCGTGCATCCGGATTACCGTGATACCGTAAAGGATTTCTTCCGGAACCAGATCATCAACCGCATTCAGAATACGTACCTCGAATTTCCGATCCGCACCAAAGAAGGCCGGATTATCTGGCTGGGACAGAACGCATCTGTTGTTTTTGAACCCGGCTCCCGGAAACGCATTATCGGATTTACGGCTTTAGCCCGCGATATCACAGAAAAGAGAGCGAATGAATTACTGATCGAACAGCAGAATAAAGACATTACTTCCAGTATCAATTCGGCGAAGCGCATTCAATACAGCTTATTGCCAAAAGCTTCCGAAATTGGGAATTATTTTGAGGATCATTTCCTGATTTTCAAACCGAAGGATATCGTGAGCGGTGATTTTTACTGGACACACCGGGTCGACAATAAACTCATCCTGGTTTTAGCCGATTGTACGGGTCACGGAGTTCCGGGAGCGTTCATGACCATTTTGGGAATCAACCTGCTGAACCAGATCGTGATTGAACGAAAAGTAAGTGATCCGGCGCAGATTTTAACGGATCTGAACTACGAACTCCACAAGTTGTTAAATCACGGAAGAAATACGCTGACTGCCGAAGGAATGGATGCATTGGTTGCAGTTTTTGAAAAAGACGAGATTCAGTTTGCAACCAGCGGAGTCTCATTGATTCATATTCACGAAGAAGAGTTTTTGCTTTACAGATCTACCAAAAAAGATGCTGATGCAGAATCCATGGTTTACGAAAAAACTGCCATTTCCCTGGCCGATGAAGATCAGTTGTACCTGATTACGGATGGTTTCCAAAAGCAATTCGGATCAATCCGGAACAAGAAATTCTCTTTCAAACGCATCAAGGAGTTATTGGAAAAGATCAAGGTCGAATCCATGCCTTTGCAGAAGAAATACTTTGAAAATGCGTGGTCGAACTGGTCTGAAGGACACGAGCAAACAGATGATATTACGATTATCGGGTTGCGGAAATACCGTTCGGAAGAGGAATAAGAGTCAGGACATTCAGAGTCAAGACCAGAGAAATCTGTCTTGTCTCTTGACTCCAGCTATCTTGACTCTACGAAATCGTTTTACGAACCAGGTAGCGCACCGGGAAATAAGCGGATAAAACACTCAGTGAAATAACTATTCCCAGGATAAACAACACATCTTTTACCTGGAGAATAATCGGGAAAGCTTCGTTGTTGGAGTTCGGCATTTTCAGTAAAGCATACTGGTTTTGCAAGATACAAACCCCTATTCCCAAAATCAAACCGATGACAATTCCCTTCACTGCGATCAGGATTCCTTCAAAGAAGAAAATCTGGAACACAAAACGCTTGGTGGCTCCGAAACGTTCCATCGTTTCAATGTTTTCTTTCTTTTCAATGAATAACATGTTCAAAGAAGCCACCAGGTTGAAGGCTGCCAGAACAAAAATGAAGAGCAGGATCAACACCACGATTTTCTTTTCGCTTTCACTGGTTTTAAAAATCAGTTCATTCTTTTCAGCAGCCGTTTTGATCCGGAATTTATCTCCGAAGCGCTTTTCCAGGTCCGCTTTTACAGCAGGAATATCCTTTTTGGCCACCTGGAAATAAATCGCGGTAATGTCTTTGTCGTAATTCAGCTGAACTTCCGCAAAATAAATCGGAACCAGCAAATCAGACATATTGATGTCTTTATTGTAATTCATTCTTCCCACCACTTTAAGCGGGGAAACTTTAAACGGGCTTTTCAATCGCGCCATCGAAGCATCACGAAGCGGCGTGTACAAAATCAATTCTTCGTAACCGTCCAGTTCGGAAATGTAACCGTCCACTTTATCCAGCAAAGAAGCACCGATTACAGCAGTCGGTTCGCCATTTTCTTCCAGGTTCGGATAACCGTCTACCATGTGTTTTTCCAACTGGCAGGCATCTACAAATGAGAAATCAACGCCAACCATCCGCGCATTGACCCATTTTTTTCCGTGTTTGATAATGACCGTTTCTTCAATGGCTTTGGATATGGAAATAACTCCCGGAATCGTCCGCAATGCCTTTAAATCAACAGCAGTGGAATCGAAGGTTTTTCCCTTCACGGAACGCATGGTAATCGCCGGATCATAATCGGAATACAACTTGGAAACCATTTGCTCAATTCCGTTAAATGCGGACAATATGATCACCAGCGCAGCCGTAATCACTGCAATTCCGGAAACGGAAATCCGGGTGATCCAACTCACCAGGTTTCGCTGTTTCCTCGTATACCGAAGATACCTTCGCGCTATGAAGAACGAAACTTTAATCTTTCAATAATTTATCAATGGTTTCTGCGTAATCCAGTGAGTCATCAATGTAAAACTGAAGCTCCGGAATCTTGTGCATGTTTTTCAGGCGTTTTCCTACTTCACCGCGGATTTTGCGGGAATTTTGCTGAATGTTATTCAAAACGTCCTTTTTATCCGGACCGGCAAAAACAGAAAGATAAATGCGCGCCAATGACAGATCGGACGTTACGCGAACGATCGTTACGCTCACCATTGCTCCAAGGCAGATTTCGCGTGCATTTCTTTGAAAATAAGTCGATAATTCCTCTTGAATTACTCCCTCAATTCGGTTTTGTCTAATAGAACTCATACTGCAAAGTTAAGAATTGTAAACTCGTTCATACACAAAGGACAACAAAAACATATCTTTGTAGCACATGAAATCATTAATCGTATTTTATAAATATACCTTTTCTTATAAGGTATTGGCAATATTGACAATCATTTACAACGTATTGTACGTCATTTTCAACTTGCTTTCTTTGATTCTTTTCATTCCGTTTTTGCAGTTGATTTTCAAGGTGAACGAAGCTGTAGATGTAGCGGAACCTCATTATCACGGCGGTTTTATCAATTTCTTCACGTACTGCAAGGATTGGTATAACTTCACGATGAACGAAATGGTGAAAGCCAATCCCAAAGAAGCCTTATTATTTGTCTGCGTTTCCGTCATTGCTGCCTTTTTCCTGAAAAATTTATTCCGTTACGGAGCTATCTGGCATCAATCCCAATTGCGGATGGCGGTTGTAAGAGATTTGCGGGACAAGCTCTTTTCCAAAGCCATGAAACTTCCCTTGAGTTTTTATACCGAGCAGCGAAAAGGAGATTTAATGGCACGCATCAATAGCGATGTACGCGAAATCGAATTGGCGGTTATTGCCGTGCTGGAATTGGTTTTCCGCGAGCCTTTTGCAATCATCGTTTCGATCGCTTCACTCATTTATATCAGTCCGAAACTGACCCTGATTTCATTTGTACTGCTGCCTATTTCGGCATTTGTGATCTCCCGGATCGGGAAAAGTCTGAAAAAGACCGCAAAAGCCGGACAAGAGCAAACGAGTCTCGTGTTTTCGATCCTGGAAGAATCCATGGGTGGAATTAAAGTCATTAAAGCATTCAACGCGATTCCTTTTGTGGTAGAACGCTTCCGGAAAGTGAACCTGAGATTGCAGCAATTAAACACCGGAACTTTCCGACGTGGCGATTTGTCTCCGCTCTTGAATGAATTTTTGGGTGCAACCGTGATGATCTGCCTGGTTTGGTTTGGCGGAACCATGATTCTGAACGGCGACGAAAACATGCTCGGCGGAGCTGAATTCATTACCTTCATCATCGTCTTTTCGCAGTTATTGCGTCCTATCCAGGGAATTGCAACTGCGATCGGAAATCTCAACAAGGCAGAACCTTCTTTAGACCGAATCAACGAGATTTTGAACACCGATGAAAGCATTTACGAGGTAGAAAATCCAAAAGAACTTCACGGATTGAAAGATGAAATCAAGCTGGATGGCGTGAGCTTCAAATACAAAGACGAATGGGTACTAAAGAACATTCACTTTGAACTGAAGCGCGGAAAAACCATTGCGTTGGTCGGAGAATCCGGAAGTGGAAAATCGACCATTGCGGATTTGCTTCCACGCTTCTACGACGTGAATGAAGGCGGAATTTACATTGACGGTATCAACATCAAAGAATACAAACTGGAAGACCTGCACAAAAACATCGGGATCGTTTCACAGGAATCCATTCTTTTCAACGACACGGTTCGAAACAACATTGCATTCGGAAGAGACGATGTTTCGATGGAAACCATTATCCAGGCTGCTAAAATTGCACATGCACACAGCTTCATCGAACAGCTCGAAAACGGCTACGATACGGTAATCGGAGAACGCGGAAACAAGCTTTCAGGCGGACAAAAACAGCGTTTGAGTATTGCCCGCGCGGTTTTGAAAGATCCTTCCATCCTGATTCTCGACGAAGCAACATCCGCACTTGATACGGAAAGCGAACGCATTGTTCAGGGTGCTTTGGACGACCTGATGAAAGACCGGACTTCCTTGATTATTGCCCACAGAATGAGTACGATTATCAATGCCGATGAAATTTTGGTATTATCGAAAGGACAGATTATTGAACGCGGAAAGCACTCCGATTTGATTGCTTTAGGCGGAACGTATGCCAACTTGTGCGCATTACAGGGGATTTTTAGTTAAAAAACTACCGGAATTCAATCTTGGTTCCGGACGTAATTCCGCAATATTACGTCCAACTTCGATCACCCCTGATTCCCGGCTAAAAATCTCCGATTTCACCAATTGATCTGACACCTTCTGAGTTTTATGATTTTTTCACGGATAAATCATTGATTCCTACCGTTTAATCAGTATATTTCCACTTTGGTTCGCTTTTTGTAATTGCACAAACAACTATTCCCTCAAATGGGCGTTATTAGAATATGAAGCTAATTTGGACTATACTCTTGCTTTTTCCTTTATCCGTGATGAGTCAGTTGATTACATCACCTCAAAGCCCTGCTTCATTAGTACAAAATACACTTTTGGGTCCTGGAGTAACTGTTTCCAATATTAATTTCTCAGGTTCCGGCGGTGCAATCGGAAGATTTACAGCAAACGGAACAAACCTGGGAATTCAATCCGGAGTGGTGATCACAACCGGAACAATTGCCAATAACGGAAACGGACCGCAAGGACCAAACAACCAGGCAAACGCAGGTGTTGATAACGGAACACCCGGATTCGGCGCACTTTCAAACCTGGTTGGCGGAACAAGCACCTACAACGCTTCCATTCTTGAATTTGATTTTATTCCTTATGCCGACACGGTTCGGTTCAAATACGTTTTCGGATCGGAAGAATACCCGGAATATGTTGGTTCTCAATTCAACGACGTGTTCGCATTCTTCATTTCAGGACCGGGAATCAGCGGAGCGCAGAACATTGCACGCCTTCCAAGCGGAGTTCCGGTTACGATCAACAACGTAAACAACGGAACATCTTCACCGGCACCCGGAGTAACTCCGATCGGCGCAGTCAATCCGCAATATTTTGTGCCGAACGGAAACGGAAGTCAATCTCCGTACAACGGATCCTCCGCATACATTCAATACGACGGATTTACCAAAGTTCTTGAAGCAGTTTCGAAGGTTCAATGCGGTAAAAAATACCATTTGATCATCGCCATTGCGGATGTTGGAGACGGAATCTTCGACTCGGGAATTTTCCTGGAAGCAAACAGTTTAACGTCAAAAGCTCCGGTCGAAATCAAATATACCATGTCTTCGGATCCGTTCAATGACGGTAAAACAATGGCCGAAGGTTGCGTAAACACAACTGTGACACTTACCAGAACAACCGGTATTTCTCAGGCTTTGACTATTCCGATCATTGTTTCCGGAACGGCTACGGAAGGAGTCGATTACAGCAACATTCCGAATTCCGTTACCTTCAATCCCGGACAGACAACAATTAGCTTTAATTTCAGCGCCTTTGCAGATGGAATTGCGGAAGGAATCGAAACAGTCAATCTTGATTTTCAAACCCTGGATGCCTGTGGGAACCTCAGCCCTTTCATGCTCAATCTCCAGATCGGCGATATTCAACCGGTCACGGTCACGGTGAATTCCGTGGAGAAACTTTGTCCTCAAGATGAAGCTGTTCTGACTGCGGTACCAGGTGGGGGTTCAGGACCTTATACGATTCTTTGGAGTACCGGGGAAACAACTCCGACGATTACGGTGAATCCTCCGGCAACTCAAAATTACACCGTTTCAGTGACAGATGCTTGTCTGCACCAGACAGTCACGGCTACAGCAACGGTTACCGTACCGGTTTATCAACCGATTGTCCTGGTATCAACTCCTGATATCACTGAAATATGTCCGTATGTTCCAAAACAATTGACCGTACAAGTAAGCGGAGGTGCAGGAAACTTTACTTATTCCTGGCATTTGGCAAACGGAACCGTTCTTGGTACAAACGATACCCTGAATGTGAAACCGAGCACCAGCACGATGTATTATATTGAAGTAACAGATCAATGTGGCGTTTCTTCTATTGACAGCGTGATGTATACGATTACAAGTCCGCCGCTTTTACTAACAATGTCGCCAAACCAATTGATTTGTCCGGGAGACACGGTTCCGATCAGTGTAACGGCAACAGGAGGTTACGGTCAGTATTTCTACAATTGGCTTCACAGCGGAGAAACAACAGCCCAGGTTTTTGTGCATCCGTATACAACAACTTCTTACACGGTATCCGTATCTGACGAATGTCAAACCTTTACCGTCGAAGGAACGACAACTGTTAACGTAACTGTTCCGGTAGCGGATTTTGCGATATCCAGTAATATCTTGTTTGAAGATTTACCGATTACCTTCCAGAACCTGACGGTAGGTGGAAATACTTATTACTGGGAATTCGGAGACGGACAGCACTCAACGTTAGTTCACCCGAACAATACCTACGATGTTCCGGGAACGTATTATGTCACATTGATTGCTACCAATGCAATCGGCTGTAAAGACACGGTAGTTAAACCGATTACCATCGAAGAAGAATGGTGGATTTATGTTCCGAATACATTTACTCCGGATGGTAATCTGTTCAATAATACATTCAAAGCTTCCATGATCGGTATCAAGGAAACAGAAGTATTTATCTATGACCGCTGGGGTCAGGAGGTATTTCATTCCACCAGTATTCGCTGGGAATGGGACGGAACATACAAAGATCTTCTCGTCCCTGATGGAACCTATACGTACAAGATCAAATTCGTAAGTAAGTCCAACGTCGAAAAAATGATCGTCGGACACGTGAATGTTCTAAAGTGATTTCGTTCTTCCTCCGTCAACAGGAATATTGATTCCATTGATGTAACTCGCCTCAGGAGAAGCTAAGAAAACAACAGCAGCAGCAATTTCTTCCGGTTGTGCAATGCGCTTCATTGGCGACTCATCTGCCATTTCATCAAAGATTGAATCTACGGATTCACCGGTTTTCGTCGACTTATTAGAAGCGATTTCCTGTAAACGGGTTGTATTCGTTGCTCCCGGAAGCACATTGTTTACCGTGATATTGAATTGTCCCAATTCATTTGCCAACGTTTTGCTCCAGTTTCCAACTGCACCTCTGATCGTATTGGATACACCCAATCCCGGAAGCGGTTGTTTAACACTCGTCGAAATCACATTGATGATTCTTCCTCCTCCAAGTTCTTTCATTCCCGGAACCAGGGCCTGTACCAAAATGTGATTGCAAATCAAATGCTGATTAAATGCTGCTAAAAACTCGCTGATATCCGCATCAATGGCCAATCCGGCTTTCGGGCCACCGGTGTTATTCACCAAAATATCAATCCGGTTTCCGTGGGAAAGATACGCTTCAATTTTTTGCTTCAATTCAGAAGGATTGGCAAAATCTGCTACCAGGTAATCATGACTTTGTTGATTTTCAGTGCTCAATTCTTTCAAGACGGCCTTCAATTTGTCTTCATTTCGGGCCAAAAGCACCACTTTAGCACCCATTTCAGCCAATTTAAGGGCTACTGCCTTTCCAATACCTTGTGTGCTCCCTGAAACAAGAGCTGTTTTTCCGTTCAACTTCATAGAAAGCAAAAATATTCAATTTCCAATGACTCTCATAATCGACCTTCTATAAAAAAACGCATTTGCCCTGTTTACGGGATCCTCATCCGTTTATCCACCCCTGAAACCGCTCATGTTAAATTTACATACAAAAACATGTAAATTATTGATAAATCAATATTGATAGGTAAATCGTTTCTTAAAACAAGCAATCCGTTAAATGACAGCTCCTTAATATTCAATTAAAGAAAAAGCAACATTCTTTTTTCGATACATTAGCTCCAAACTATTATTGATTACTTATGAAGACAAAATTACTATGGGTAGGTTTGTTTAGTTTGTTTTCCTGTTTCATCTATGGGCAAACAACTATCACAACCAACCACCCGAACAATAACGGGAACGGCTCCGTTATTTTCAATGTTCAAAACACCAATGCATATGATATTATCATTACAGCCGTCCAGTGTCATTTAGGCTCAACAGCAACAAATAACATTGAATTACTCTATCGGACAACTCCATTTGTTGACAATGCTGCTCCCTGGAGTTTCGGAACAGTAGGTGCCGGTCAAAACGGATGGATTTCAGCTGCAACAGGAGTTGTTTCCAATTCCAATACGGCAAACGGAATTGTTCCGGCACTCACCTCTATTTCCCTGACGATTCCGGCAGGCGCTACTTACCAGCTCGGTTTATCGGCAACAACCATGCAGTATTCCTCGCTTACTAACGGAGCAGGAATCAATACATTTACTGCAGGCGGAGTAAACTTGTTAACCGGAGACGGAATTTCCTGGGGAGGAGTAGTTTATCCTTCCACTCCTGCCAATTACCCACGGGGATTGATCGGAGGAATTACGTTTATTCCGGCTGTACCTTGTACTTCACCTCCGACAGCCGGTTCTGCTTCAGCAGCAAACAACCCGATTTGTCCTTCCGTAAACAACACACTTTCTTTAACGGGAGGCAGCGGAGGAACCGGGCAAACGTATCAATGGCAGAGTTCTGCAACCGGTGCAGCCGGATCTTACACGAATATTGCAGGAGCAACAAACAGCACTTACATCGCGAATCAAACTTCCAATACGTACTACCGTTGTTATGTAACCTGCTCGGGGATGTCCGACACAACTGCAGGTTTACTTGTAAATACCAGCAATTTCATCAACTGTTACTGTAACAGTAATGCAACCAGTACCGGTGACGAGGAAATTCTGAATGTGACAATCGGAACACTCAACAACAGTTCAACCTGTTCCACAACGGGAGGTGCCGGTTCGATTCAGAACCAGTATTCCAATTACACAGCTTTACCGGCTCCGAACCTTGCACGCAGTGTGAATTATCCATTCAGTGTCCAGGTAGGAACCTGTGGTGGAAACTACAACAACATGACGAAGATCTATATTGATTACAACCACAACGGATTGTTTACGGATGCCGGAGAACAAGTCTATGCATCTGCAGCAGCTACAACCGGTCCGCACAATGAAACGGGTTCGATCATGATTCCATTGACTGCAACACTCGGAAATACACGAATGCGTGTCATTACTGTTGAAACAACGGTGATCGGTAATATTACTCCTTGCGGAACTTATTCCTGGGGAGAAACAGAAGATTACTTTGTGAATATTGCTCCGGCTCCGACTTGTCCTCAACCTACAGGATTCACCAATTTGGGTGCTACGGATACGGAAATTGATCTTTCATGGACTCCAGGCGGATCTGAGACATCCTGGCAAATTCAATACGGTCCTCCGGGATTCACACTTGGAGCAGGTGATTCGGTAGTTGCTACAACAAATCCGTATACATTGACAAACCTGACTCCGAATTCATTCTACCAGGTTTATGTAATGGCAATCTGTTCTTCTACGGATTCATCTTTCTATGCAGGACCAATTACGTTTAACACGTACAACCAGGGAATCTACATGGACTGGTCTTCGGATTGTCCTGCTGCAGGATTCATCAACATCGCAACAACGGGAACAGATCTGGGCTTAACGGATGACAGCGAAACCGGAATGACACTTCCCTTCCCTATTTTGTACCAGGGAACTTTGGTCACTGACTGTACAATCGGGAATAACGGCGGTATGGCTCTTGGAACAACCAGTGCTCAAATCGGGTATGGTGGTAACATGACCACACTTGTCGGGAATTTCATTTTCCCTTGGGGGGATGATTTGGATGATGAAACAGGAAATGTTTATCAGCAAACGATCGGTACCGCTCCAAACAGAACGTTTATCGTTCAGTGGGACAATATCTGTAATTTCTCCGGTTCTGCAACAGCTCCTACTGTAACATTCCAGGTACAGTTTGATGAAGCTACCGGAAAAATCTGGTTTGTATATGACGATGTGGTTTTCGGCGCTCCGAATGCTGCTGACGATTATGCTGCAAACGCAGATATCGGTGTATCAGGTCCGAACCAGGATTTGAATGTATCCAATGACAACGCGACTTATTTACAAAACAATTCTTGTGTGGAATTCTACTACACAGATTGTCCGAAACCGAAAAACTTCGTGACAACCTTCCTGAACGATGCTGAAATTCAGTTCGGATGGACCCCGGGATTCTCCAATGAAACCAGCTGGGTTATCGAATATGACACGGCAGGATTTACACCGGGAACAGGTATAATCATGAATGAGACAAATACGTTCTCAACTATTTCAGGCTTGACTCAGTTGACGGATTATACCATTTACATCTATGCACTTTGTGCAAACGGGGACACTTCGTTGGCTTTGGTTCACCATTTCACCACTTTGCCTCGTTGTTCAAACCCTTCTTCTATCAACGGAACTTCGGCTCCTGATTCTTTGAAGTTGACTTGGGCATGGTCGCCGTCAAGCGTTTTGTATCCTATTCAGTCATTCAATATTCAATACGGAATGACAGGATTCCAGTTGTACTCACCGGGTTCAACTGAAGTTCCGGCAAACGGAGTCAATTTAGCTGATACGGTAGTTGATCCGAACTTAATGGGATCCGGTGTTTACCAGGTATATGTTCAGGCAGTTTGTACGACTGGAGACACGTCTGCATTCTCAGGACCGTATACGATTGTTATGCCAGCAACGAACGACATTGTTTGTTCCCAGGAGTTGTTACAATTGGGTGAAACTTATACGTTCAACAACGCAACAGCAACTGTTTCTCTGAATGAAACGAACATTGCTCCTCCTGCAACAGGTGCACAAACCACAACAGGATGGATGAACTCTACTTTGAACGGTACTTTGTGGTATACGTTCGTAGCTCCTCCTTCCGGTTCCGTGAGAATCAACTCTACGGCAATCAATTACAACGGGCAAGCTGCGGTATATACTGCCGTGAACTGTGCTGATTTCAATACTTTCACATTCCAGGCAGGTAACGACGACGCTATCGGCGGTACAAGTGTTGCTCCGAACTTCACCGTTTGCGGATTGACTCCGGGAAGTACTTACTATGTAATGTATGATAAATTTGATGGAACTTCAGGAAACTTCAGCTTGAAAATCACTGAAATCGTTTTGGAAGGCGGGTCTGCAAATCCAATCACGAATGTATGTTACGGTAACATAGTAGACTTGTACACAACGATCAACGGCTTTGATTTAAACGGTACGTGGTCTTCCGTTATTCCTGCGGTGAATGCAAGTATTTTAAATGACTCCTTATTCACTACGGACGGATTGGCTTATCAGACATTTGATTTCCAATACCGCGTAACGGACGGTTGTGCTTACGATTCAATTGTTTCCCAGGTAAAAATTTTCCCTCCTTCCAATGCCGGACAAGACGGTGTGATCAATGCCTGCAGAAACGAACCGATCGATTTGTTGGCAGGATTGAACGGAAATGCGGATTTGAACGGAGACTGGTATGATACACAAAACATCATCATGCCAAATTCTCAGATCACAACTGCAAACTTCCCGGGACAATACAACTATGATTACATTTCCGGAAACGGAGTTTGTCCGGATGACACCGCATTGGTTGTCGTAACCATTACAAACTGTAACTGGTTGTCGGTAGCTGAAAATGCATTGGAAGCTGTAAACATTTATCCGAATCCTTCTACAGGTGTGGTATACATTGAATCAGGTTTCTCTTCGGGTAATTTCGATTTGATTGTGATGGATGTAAATGGTCGAACTATTCAAACAAGTACAAACAGTATTTCATTGGGAACAAATACCATTGATCTGAAAGAAGTTGAAAGAGGCACCTACTTCTTCAAACTTTCAAGTGATGATGCTGAAAAAGTCTTTAGAATCGTGATCCAGTAACCGATTTAAAGAAGCCAATAACCATAAAACCCTTCCTGTTTCAGGAAGGGTTTTGTTTTAAAAAAAACATTTAATGTTGTTATCTGTTTATTTTTTGATCTTTTTAAGAAATTTTATGTTTTTTTGGCTATAAGGTTTTTGTTCGTTGAAAGGAATTTTTTTTTCGTCGAAAGCCTCATTTTTAGCAGTCAAGCATTTCGTGTTGACAGATCAATCATTGACACCTGATATTTCGCCAGATACCTCTGAAATAATCACGTTTGCGAATAATTATCTTTGTGCAAACTGATGATTATGAAGAAAAATTACAAGCAGCCCTTATTGGGGGTTATGTTTGCGTTAGGTATTTTCTCCGTTTCCAATGTCCATTCTCAAGTAGATTTGACAGCGACCGGAGGTACTACAACTGCAACGTATACCACAGTAAGTGCAGCATTTGCAGCAGTAAATGCTGGAACCCACACGGGTACAATTTCAATTAGCATTACCGGTAACACCACAGAACCTGCAGCTCCGGTTGCATTGTCTGCAGATGGTGTAGGTACGGCTTCTTTCGCCTCTTTGATTATTAAACCTACGGTAGCGGCGACTATCTCCGGTGCACCTGGTGCAGGAAACGGAGTTTTAAATTTCAGCGGGTCTGATAACGTGACGATTGACGGTTCTATTACCGTAGGAGGAACGACCAAAGATCTTACGATTCAAAACACAAATGCAACTTCATTTGCTAATACAGCTGTTATTCGTTTGATTGGTCAAACAACAGCAGGAACAGGATTGGCGCTGAACAATTTTGTAATCAAAAACAACATTCTTATCGGTAATACACCGGGAAACAACGGGAACTCAGGAAGTTCTGTTACGAGTTCTTACGGAATCTACGCGGGATCAGGAACAACAACAACGACCTTGCCTTCAGCTACTTCCGGTGAGAACTATGACAATGTCCTGGTAGAAAACAATGACATTAAAAGAGCGTATGTCGGTATTAATTTCTACGGTGCTGCCGGAAATCTGAACGATAACCTGATTATTCGTCGCAACACCATCGGCTCTACAACTGCCGCTGACCAAATCGGTTCCAAAGGAATCGCTGCGTATTACACATTAATCGGTTCGATTTCGAACAATACAATCTTCAATATTCAATTGAATACTTCTGTAAGTACTGCTGCAATTGAAGTAGGTGGAACACCATCTGACAACGTAAAGATTTCATCTAACGTGATCAACTCTATCTACAGTACATCCACAAGCGGTTACGGTAGTTACGGGATTAACGTTGAGAGTGGAAACAATTATATTATTGATAACAACAGTATTTCTGATATTAAAACACTCAACTATAGTGCTACATCCCAACAGTATAATGCTTTCGGGATCCGCCTGAACGGGGGAACGGGTCATAAAGTTTATTACAACTCAGTTCACCTTTCAGGAAACTACTCTACCGGAGCAACTATTGCTGCAAGCGCTGCTCTTGTTGTGACTGGAACAAGCATTATCAATTTGGATATCCGAAACAACATCTTCTCGAATACTATGACTTCTACGGCAACAGGAACTAAGGAGTTCAGTGCTGTATGGTTCGTAAGCGGATACAATTTTACAAACGCTTCCCTGAACAATAACTATTATGGTATTACAAATGATGCTATTCATTTGGTTGGAAAAGTCGGAACAACTAATTGTTTGAATTTGAATACATGGAGAGCAATCTCCCAGGTAAACAACACAACGAATGATGTGAACTCAGCTCCGGTTTCAAACATGCCGGTTCCATTTACATCAAATACCAACTTATTGCCTTTGACAACTTCTCCTACTTTCGTTGAAAGCGGAGCTTTGGCAATTGCTTCATTGGGTTCTCCGAACTTAGATATTACAGGTGCTGCAAGACCAGGAACAGGAACAAATCCTGATATGGGAGCATACGAATTCTCAGGAATGAATGTTTCTTGTGCGCAACCAACATCCATTACCGTTCAGTCAGCAACAAATACTGACGCTAAAATTACATGGGCTTCTGCAGGAAATGAAACATCATGGCAATTGCAATACGGTCCGCAAGGATTCGCTTTGGGTTCAGGAACTACTGTGTTGGCTCCTACCAACCCGGATACAATCACAGGATTGACTTCCCATTCATTTTACCAGGTATATGTAAGAGCAATTTGTGGTGCAGGCGACACGTCATTCTGGACTGGCCCTGTTAGTTTCAATACGTTCAACCAGGCTCCATTCATGGAATGGAAATCCAATTGTCCAACTCCGGGATTCATTGATATTGCTGCTACAGGAACTGATCTTAATTTAACAGATGACGGTGAGCAAGGAATGACACTTCCTTTCCCTATGTTATATCAAGGTACTCCGGTAACTACTTGTACGATCGGTAACAACGGTGGTATGGCTTTAGGAACAACTACAGCTGACGTTGTACCATCTCCGGGAAATATGAACAACTTAGCAGGAAACTTCATCTACCCTTGGGGTGATGACTTAGATGATGAGTCAGGAAATGTATACCAGCAAACAATTGGTACTGCTCCGAACAGAACGTTTGTTGTTCAGTGGGACAATATCTGTAACTATTCAGGTTCTGTAACAGCTCCAACCGTAACTTTCCAGGTACAGTTTGATGAAGCAACCGGAAAAATCTGGTTTGTATACGATGACGTAATTTTCGGTGCTCCGAATGCTGCTGATGATTTCGGTGCGAATGCTGATATCGGTATCTCCGGACCAATTCAGGACTTTAACGTATCCAACGACAACGCTACTTATTTGCAAAACAATAACTGTGTTGAATTCTTCTACACGGATTGTCCGAGACCAAAAAATATCGTAACAACCCTGTTAACTGCTGAAGAAGTTACTTTCGGATGGACTTCCGGATTGGCAAACGAACCAGCATGGATTATCGAATACGGTCCTGCAGGATTCACCCCTGGAACAGGAACAATCATCAATGAAACAAACAGTTTCACAACGATTACAGGCTTGACTCAGGTAACAAATTACACAGTTTATGTTTATGCGCATTGTGCAAACGGTGATACATCTTTGGCTGTGAGCCACAACTTTACAACTTTACCTCGTTGTTCAAATCCAACTTCAGGTGTTGTAACTGCTTCTCCGGATTCATTGAAACTGACTTGGGCATGGACTCCATCAAGTGTAGCATTCCCTGCTCAGTCATTCAAAGTTCAATACGGAATGACAGGATTCCCGTTATACTCTGTTCCTACTGTAACAGCTAACGGAACAAACCTGGCTGATACAATCCATGATGCGAACTTAATGGCTTCAGGTGTTTACCAGGTGTATATCCAGGCAGTTTGTGTAGGTGGAGACACTTCTTCATTCGCAGGACCTTACACGGTTCGAATGCCGTTAACAAATGACCTTGTTTGCGCACCGGAAGCGTTGCAATTAGATCGCACATATACGTTCGACAATGTAGGAGCAACTGTTTCCTCAGGTGAAATCAGCATCGTTCCGCCAACAACAAGTGCTCAGTCCACAACAGGATGGGCAAACTCAACATTGGAAGGGACTTTGTGGTATACCTTTGTTGCACCTCCGTCAGGTTCTGTAAGAATTAACTCTACAGCAATCAACTACAACGGACAAGCAGCAGTTTATGCGGTAACGAACTGTGCGAACTTCGGTTCATTCACGTTAAAAGCTGCTAACGACGACGCAATCGGTGGCGGAAGCAATGCTCCAAACTTCACGGTTTGTGGATTAACTCCGGGAACAACTTACTATATTATGTATGACAGATTCGGTACCTCTACATCCGCTGCAGGAACCTTCAGCCTGAAAGTGTCTCCGATTGTATTGGAAGCAGGATCTGCTAAGCCGGTAACAAATGTTTGTACAGGTGATACAGTTAATCTATTTAACACACTTCTTGGTTACAACGCAGGTGGAACATGGTCTTCTTCTATTGCAGCTGTAAACGTAAGTATCCAGGATTCATTGTTTATTTCTTCAGGTCTTGCATACCAGACATTCAACCTGCAATACCGTGTAACGGAAGGTTGTGCATATGACTCAATTGTTTCCCAGGTGAGAATTTTCAAACCGTCAAATGCAGGTCAGGATGGATTCATTACGGCTTGTAAGAATGAGCCTATTGACTTATTGGCAGGATTAAACGGAAACACAGATTTGAACGGTCAGTGGTATAATACACAAAATATCATCATGGCAAACTCTCAGATCACAACGGCAAACTTCCCTGGACAATACAACTACGATTACATTTCAGGAAACGGAGTTTGTCCGAACGATACGGCAATGGTTGTTGTAACCGTTCTGAGCTGTAACTGGTTGTCTGTTGAAGAAAAGGCATTGGAAGAAGTAAGTATTTATCCGAATCCTTCTACAGGATTGGTGTATGTTGAATCTACATTTGCAACTGGAAGCTTTAACCTGGTTGTTTCAGATATCAACGGCCGTACAATCCAAACAGGTACAAACACGATTACTTTGGGTACAAATGCCATCGATTTGAAAGAAGTTGAAAGAGGTACATACTTCTTCAAACTTTCAAATAATGATGCTGAAAAAGTATTCCGAATCGTGATTCAATAGAGAAACTGGTTATTTAGTTAGTTTTTAGAAAACCCTTCCGTAATATTACGGAAGGGTTTTTTGTTGATTAATCAATAATTGTAACAATAGTTGATTCGAAAATTAACATGACAATTGCTTTATCAATAAACAAAAACAGGCATTTTAACATTTAAAGAAACTCAATAAAACTAAGGCTTTCAGAAGGAAAAAGTCATCCATCATGAAAACCTCACCTATTAAGTGCTCAACACGTTATCTTACTAAAAGGAAAAAAAATAATGTATTAATAAACTGTTATTATTTTACATTTGCCTGAACATCTACTAAATTAAAACTTATGAAGAAAACACTACGAAAGTATCTCGCGATGCTTAGCTTGCTCGTTACGTCAATTTTTTTGAGTACGGGTTGGGCGCAAATCAATTACTCCGCCAATTTTGACGCAGGCATGCAAAGTTGGACCTCAGGAGACTTCTCTCAATTTACCGGAGCAACTGCCTGTAACACCGGTGCACTTCGTACCAATCTTTACAGTGGAAATCCGGATGCAATTCTTACGTCCCCGTCTTTGGGTACGGCAAGTGGCGGCGGAGTTATCTTGTCTTATGATTACAAGGTAGCCAACTGGAGTGCCAACACAACCGGTACGTCAAACCCTTGGGGAAACTTCGTTATTGAGTACGCAAGTGCTGTAGGCGGACCATGGACAGCAATCCCGGGATCTACCGTGAATCAATCGAATCACGTAGTTTCAGGAAGCTGTGTTACGAAAACCATCGGTTTTACTCCTCCGGCAGGAGCCCTTTTCATTCGCTTCAATTGCGTTTGGTCGGCAGGAGATTACTACATGAACTTCGACAACATCACCTTACAAGATGTTCCGGTTCCTCCAACACCAACACAGGCAGCAGGAACACCGACTTGTTCAGCAGGAACAACCATTGATGTTACAGGAACTCCTCCAGCAGGTGTAACATGGTATTGGCAGTCAAGTGCAACAGGAACAAGTACAGCGAATGCTTACGCAGGTCCGTTTACAATCAACTCAAACGGAACATACTACATGAGAGCATTAAACACGGCTAACAACGTTTGGTCTGTTGCTTCTTCAATCGCTGTATCAAACTTCCCGGTTGTTCCAACTCCGGCCGCTCCAACTGCAGGGCAAAACCCAGCTTGTACGCCGGGAACATCGTTAACTATGCCTACACCGGCAGCCGGTTTCGTTTACTACTGGCAAACAGGTGCAAACCCACCATTCACAACTACAAACTCCAGCGCAACACCGTTGAACGTAACTTCTACAGGAACTTATTACGTAGCAACATACGAAACGGCAAGCCAATGCTGGTCAGCTACGAGTTCTTTAGCGGTTACTGTAAACTCAGTTATCCCTGGAAACCCGACAGCAACTCCAAATAATTACAACTACTGTACAACAGCAAACCCGATGACGGTTGCTGCTCAGGTTCCTGTTTTGACAGGTCCGCAAACATGTACGGTTTCGGGAAGTGCTTCAGGAACTGATAACAGTGGAGTTACTGCAACAGTAACAAATTTCAGCTGTCCGAACGGAACAGTTACATCCGCGACGTTGGCTTCAACAATCAGCGGTAGTTTTTGTGGAACCTGGTATGCATACAGCATTGTTGTAAACGGTACTACGGTTGCAACAAACCAGTGTAACCTGGCAAGCTTTAACTTAACTCCATACTTACCTTTAACTTCAGTTTCAATTGTTTCTGCTGACTTAGATAACTTTGGAGACAACGTTACCCTGAACTTAACTGTTTCTTTGAACTATACAGGGCCACTTCCTTCTCAGCCGGCTTACACCATCGATTGGTTTAGTGCTTCTACAGGAGGAACTCAGGTTGGAAACACAGCATCTATGAATGCTTTGGGAACTTCTGTTCTTCCAACTCCTGCGAATGGTACTTATACGTTCTATGCACAGACAAACCTTGGAAACTGTATGAGTCCGGCACGTGTTCCGGTTACAGTTACAGTATCCGGTGTTGATGTACAATTAATTCCTCAGAACGTTACTTGTAACAACTTGGCAAACGGAAGCTTTACATTAGGAACTATAAACTGTGGAGTCCCACCGTTTGTTTATTCTATTGACGGAGGTACTTTCGGACCGATTCCTACAAACTTAGCGGCTGGCACGCACACAGTAATCGTAAAAGAGCAGTCAAGCACTGTTCAATCAGGTGTTTATACGATTACAATTACGCAGCCTTCAGCTCCAACAGCTTTGAATGCATATGATGTCAACTTCTTCAATGCGATGGTGACATGGACTGCACAAGGAAATGAAACTACATGGAATGTTGAATACGGTCCTGCTGGATTTACTCCGGGAACAGGAACGACTATTCCTAACATTACAAACGATACTGTTCAGATCCCTGGCTTAACACCGGAAACAACTTATGACTTCTACGTTCAGGCTGGTTGTATCGGAACTTCTGCATGGGCAGGGCCATCTTCATTCACAACTAACGCTCCTTACTTTACATGGGACGGTGATTGCGGACCTGGATTCATTGATATCTCAGCTACAGGAACAAACACAAACCTTACGGATGATGCCGAAATCGGTGTAACGCTTCCTTGGGCATGGGATGTAAACGGAACAAACGTAACAACTATTACAATCGGAAACAACGGTGGTATCTTGTTCAACACATTGACCGGTAACGTTGGTTACGGTATTGCAGGTAACGGATTCTATCCTTACTGCCAGGATTTGAACACTCCTGTTGCTGGTGGTGGAGTATTCTACCAAAGTATCGGGACAGCTCCAAACAGACAATTCGTTGTTCTTTGGAAAGATGTTCCTCATTACAGCTTCCCAGCATCGACAGACGGAGCTACTTTTGAAGTGATCTACGACGAAGCATCTGGCGAATCTTATTTCGTTTACCAGGATGTAATGATGGGTAACGGATCATGGAACAACGGTGCTGATGCTGAAATCGCTGCAGTAACTGCAGGTGGTACGGCAACAGTGAGTATGAACAGTGCAACTTATCTTGCAAACAACTCATGTGCACATTTCTACAACGCTCTTTGTCCGAATGTACAGAACATGATTTCTATTATTTATGCGAATGATGCAACATTGAACTGGGATCCGGGACAATATGGTGAAACTGAATGGACCTTGATCTATGGAGAAGAAGGATTTGATCCTACGATTCCGGGACAGGAAATCGGTACTTTGAATTTGAATCTTTCCGAAACGAATTTCGCAGGTACATTGCAACAAATGACAACTTACGATGTGTACATCTATTCCGAATGTACTGCTGACAACTTGATTTCAGGAGGGTTCTTCTACCAATTCACTACAAAACCAAATTGTGCTGATATCACAGGTCTTGCAGGAATGACTGATCCGGATTCTTTGGAAGTATCATGGAACTGGACTTCAACAGGAGTTCTTTACCCGGTAACAGGATTCAAGATCCAATACGGAATGACAGGATTTACTTTAGGAACAGGTGAAATCTGGAATGCTTCAGGAATCAATTTTGCTGATACGGTAGTTGATCCGAACTTAATGGGATCCGGAGTTTATCAAATCTACGTAAAAGCATTTTGTGCAGGTACAAATGACAGCTCAAACTATGTTGGACCTATCTCAGTTGTGATGCCGGCTACAAACGATATCGTTTGTTCCCAGGAATTGTTACAATTGAATGAGACGTATACATTCAACAACGCAACAGCAACTGTTTCTCTGAATGAAACAAACATTGCTCCTCCTGCAACAGGTGCACAAACCACAACAGGATGGGTGAATTCTACATTGAACGGTACATTGTGGTATACCTTCGTGGCTCCTCCTTCCGGTTCTGTAAGAATTAACTCTACGGCAATCAATTACAACGGACAAGCTGCGGTATATACTGCTACGAACTGTGCTGATTTCAACACTTTCACATTGAAGGCTGCTAACGACAATGCAATCGGCGGTACAAGTGTTGCTCCGAACTTCACAGTTTGTGGATTGACTCCTGGAAGTACTTACTATGTAATGTACGATAAGTTTGATGCTACCTCAGGAAACTTCAGCTTGAAAATTACGGAAATCGTATTGGAAGGTGGATCTGCAAATCCTGTAACAAATGTATGTTATGGTAACATTGTAGACCTATACACAACAATCAGCGGCTTTGATTTAAACGGTACCTGGTCTTCCAATATTCCGTCTGTAAATGCGAGTATCGTAAATGATTCTTTGTTTACTACAAACGGATTGGCTTACCAAACGTTTAACTTCCAATACCGTGTAACGGATGGTTGTGCATACGATTCAATTGTTTCACAGGTGAAAATCTTCCCTCCTTCAAATGCAGGACAAGACGGTGTGATCAGCGCTTGTAGAAATGAGCCTATCGACTTATTGGCAGGATTGAACGGAAACGCAGATTTGAACGGAGACTGGTATGATACACAAAACATCATCATGGCAAACTCTCAGGTTACAACTGCAAACTTCCCTGGACAATACAACTACGATTACATTTCCGGAAACGGAGTTTGTCCGAACGATACTGCATTGGTTGTAGTAACCGTTCTGAGCTGTAACTGGTTGTCAGTTGCTGAAAATGCACTGGAGGAAGTAAACATTTATCCGAATCCTTCTACAGGTTTGGTATATGTTGAATCTACTTTCTCTACCGGAAACTTTGATTTGACCGTGATGGATGTAAACGGTCGTATCATTCAAACAGGTACAAACAGCATTTCGTTGGGTACAAACACAATCGATTTGAAAGAAGTTCAAAGAGGTACATACTTCTTCAAACTTTCAAATGACGATGCTGAAAAAGTATTCAGAGTGGTGATTCAATAACGATCAGTTTTAAACTTAAATTTAAAAAAAAGGCTCTTACGTTTCGTAAGGGCCTTTTGTGTTGATTAATCAATAATTGCAACAATTATTGATATTAAAATTAACAAAGCAACTATTCTGATGATAAAATTCATAAACACTCAAAATCAACAGATTAACCCCTTAAATCACGCTAAAAACCACCTCTTTGGAACTAAAATTTCCGCATCGACAAATTGGTTTCTTATTTATTTGATCATCAAAGTTTTATATTTGCTTGATCATCAAATAAATCACAACTTATGAAGAAAGCCTTATAAAGGTACATTACAACACTTTTTCCTCTCAAGACATCCGGTTAAATACACGGATTTTTACTGCCAAACCAGACAGAACTTATCACAGTTCGATTTGGATCACTACTGACAATTTTTCTAGCTGAAACATTGCGAAATCAATCATTCTTTAATAAAAAGAACTAAAATTATGAGTAAACAATTTACACATTATAGAGCCTCTGGCTTTATATTACCTTTGTGCACTTCATTGTTGATATTTGTTCAGGCTAACATCGGGTACGGCCAACGTCGCCCGGATGCACCAGCTTCTACACCATCAAAATACGTGCAACAAAAATTTGCTAAAAACGGAAGTTTCGAGGGTTTTAACCCTTCACAGGAACTCGTTGAAAAAAGAACGAAAAATGCAAAGCATTTTAATAACGGAAATGGTTCGTTTACGGTTGTAACCGGGAATACATACCATTATAAAGACGCTTCAGGAAAATGGCAAGATATTGATTTGTCCATTAAACCTGCTTCAGGGCAAGGATTTGCACTTAAAAACGAAACCAACGAATTCAAAAGTTATTTTCCTGCTACGGCAGGGAATTCGGCTTTACAAATGAAGTTGGGACAAACGGTGTTTAACTGGTGGAGTCAGCCAACTATGCGCTTATCCGCAAACGGACAAGTATTGCATAGCACGAAACCTGCACCAAAAGCTCCTTCATTGAAAGGAGACGGTCAAACCATCGATTATCCCGGTGTTTACGACGGAGTTACAGAACAATTTGTAATGAAGACAAACGGTATTGAAAATAATACCATCATCAATCATCTTTCTTCCGAAATCGCGCAAGCACCGGCCGGAGCAATGGTGTCTTTCTCACAGTTTATTCCGTTACAATCCGACTGGATCGTAGATGTGAACGGTGACAAGAAGTCCGGGAAATTTTCTGCTGATAATTTCCACATTACTATTCCGGGAACAGCTGACGGGATCTATTTCGGATCTATTTTGGTCTTTGATAATTCCTTAAGTTTTTCAGAAGCAGAAATGCTATATATGCAACCTGCTGACAAGCTTTCTGATAAAGAAAAACTGCAGAAAGCAAACAATACTACATTATGTAAGTACGATATTGAGTTTACTGACGGAGGAATGATCGTATCTGTAAACATCCCTTCAGATTGGTTGAAAAGCAACAACCGTGCATTCCCTGTTACAGTAGATCCTACTGTTACTATTACGCCTACACCGGTATATTCCGGAGGTTATTTTTATGCACCGACTTCCAACTGGTACGGGTATCAGCGCCATGCCGACTTATACCTTGCTTCTGAAATCGGAGTATCAAACATTATAATTTCTGCTATTGAATACAATAGAATGTCTACATCCGGAACTGCAGCCACATCTCCTAACAAAGTATTTATGCGTACTACTACAGCTACTGCAGTAAATACAGACCCTTGGAACTCGGCTACCTATACAGGAGGATTAACTCCTGCATTTGATGCGTCCGTTGATTTTCATGGTGCAACTGCAGGATGGAAAATGTTTACACTTACCAATCCGTTTACTTACACAGGGAATAACCTGCTTGTAATGGTAAGTGATTTCTACGGAGGAAGCGGAAGTGCCAAATATTTGGGTTTAACAGATGTATCCACACCGGGCTCAAGACAAGCATATAAACGACAAGACAACACGGATCCGGGAGATGCCTCTGCCATGGGAGTGGAAAGTTACTTGCCTGAAATCCGGTTGACTTATACATTCAGTGCGGCTTGTACAGGTACTCCAACAGCTGGAACTGCGTCCGCTTCTACTGCCAATGCATGTTTGAACGTTCCTTTCAACATCTCGCTTACAGGTGCTACGGCAGCTTCTGGTATTACTTACCAATGGCAAAGTTCACCACAAGGAGCAAATACCTTTGCTGATATCGTTGGCGCTACGAATACCTCTTACGGTATCGCGAACCAAACTGCTGCGACGGATTACCGTTGTATCGTAACTTGTTCAGGTGGAAGTGCTGATACTTCAAACGTCATTTCAGTAGGACAAAACACTCCAAGTCAATGTTACTGTACACCTGGTGCAGGTGGAAGCAGCACGACGTATTATGTAAACAACATCACTACTTCGGGAGCGCTTGTAAACATGGCTTACACCGCATCTTCTTATACTGCTTATTCTAACGCATACAATACATCTTCGGTAATACAGCTTCCCGGAACGAACGTGAACGTATCATTGGGTTCTTCTTCTACAGGAACGAATTATTACTACTGCTGGGTAGACTGGAACAACGACGGTGATTTCGCTGATGCAGGTGAAACTGTTTTTGCAACAACTACGTATGCAGCTGCTCCTTACAACGGTGTCATTCCGATTTCTGCAGGACAGGCTCCGGGTGATTACCGTGCTCGATTTGCTCTCAGCTGGTCTGGTTCCATTACAGCTTGTGGACCGGCTCCTTACGGAAACTATGTTGATGTTAAATTGGTAGTTGGTTCTCCAACAGCATGTACAGGTGCTCCGACAGCAGTGAATGTTACACCGGTAGGACCGTTAAGTGCTTGTATTGGATCTCTTGTTCAATTATCTTCTTCTTTAACACCGATCCTGACAAACAACTACACATATCAGTGGTACCTGGATGGAAGTGCGATCCCGGGAGCAACCAATCCAACTTATACTTATTCGGTAGCAGCAAATGCAAACTTATTCCTGGTAGTTAAATGTGCAGGAAGTCCTGCGGATTCAACAATCTCGAACATTGTATCCCTAACTGCAACAGGTGCATGTGGTTCTCCTTGTACACCTACAGGAGGTGGAAGCAGTACGTCTTACTACATGAATAAAATTACAACAACCAATGGTGTTTCTAATTTTGTTTACACAGCAGCTTCTTACACAGCATACAATGACATGTACAGCACGTATTCTTGTACACAGTTCCCGGGATTAAACGTAAACGTGAAAATAGAATCCTCTTCAACAGCTTCTAATTACTATTATTGCTGGGTTGACTGGAATAATGACGGTGATTTTGCAGATGCAGGTGAAACTATTTTTGCAACTACAAGTTATGCCGTTGCTCCTTACAACGGTGTGATCCCTGTTCCTGCAGGACAACTTGCAGGTAACTACCGTATGAGAATTGCTATGAGTGAAGCAGGAGCTATTACAGCTTGCGGACCGGCACCTTACGGTAACTATGTTGATGCGAAATTGATTGTAATCAACCAGTCTGCTTGTAGTCTTCCTATTGGAGTTACAGGAACAGCTGCTCCTGATTCATTGATGTTAACATGGAACTGGACGCAAAACGTACACCCTATCCAGGCATTTAAAATTCAGTATGGAATGACAGGATTCCCGTTATATTCTGTTCCTTCTATTACAGCAAACGGAACAAACTTTACAGATACAGTTATAAACGCGAACTTAATGGGTTCAGGTGTGTATGATGTATATGTACAGGCAGTTTGTACTACGGATTCTTCTGCATACTCCGGTCCTTTCACGATTGTAATGCCAATTACGAATGACCTTGTTTGTGCGAAGGAAGCCCTGCAATTGGGTCAGACATATACCTTTAACAATGTTGGTGCAAGTGTTTCTCTGAATGAAACATCCATTGCTCCTCCTGCAACAGGTGCACAAACCACAACAGGATGGGTGAACTCCACATTGAACGGTACTTTATGGTATTCATTCGTTGCTCCACCATCAGGCTCAGTGAGAATTAACTCTACAGCAATCAATTACAACGGACAAGCTGCGGTATATACTACTACGAACTGTGCGGACTTCAATACCTTCACATTGAAAGCAGCTAACGACGATGCAATCGGCGGTACAAGTCTTGCTCCGAACTTCACCGTTTGTGGATTGACTCCGGGAACAACTTACTACATCATGTATGACAAGTTTGATGCAGCTTCCGGAAACTTCAGCCTGAAGGTATCTGCAATCGTTCTGGAAAGCGGATCGGCAAATTCGGTTACAAATGTATGTACTGGTAATATTCTTGACCTGTATACAACAATCAACGGATTTGACTTAAACGGTACGTGGTCTTCTTCTATTCCGGCTGTGAACGCGAGTATTTCGAACGACTCGTTGCTTAATACAAACGGATTGGCTTACCAGACCTTTAACTTCCAATACCGTATAACAGATGGTTGTGCGTATGATTCAATTGTTTCACAGGTGAAAATCTTCCCTCCTTCTAATGCAGGGCAAGACGGATCCATTACTGCTTGTAAAAACCAACCTGTCAACTTGTTATCAGGTTTGAACGGTAACACGGATTTGAACGGTGACTGGCGCGATCCTTCTGCAGTATTACTGCCGAATTCGCAAATTACTACACCGAATTTCCCTGGTCAATACAACTATCATTATATCTCAGGAAACGGAGTTTGTCCGGACGATACAGCAATGGTAGTGGTATCAGTTACAAATTGCAATTGGTTGTCCGTAGCTGAAAATGCTTTGGAAGCAGTAAACATTTACCCGAACCCTTCTACAGGATTGGTATATGTTGAATCTACTTTCTCTACCGGAAACTTTGATTTGATCGTGATGGATGTAAACGGCCGCACGATTCAAACTAGTACAAACAGCATTTCGTTGGGTACAAATACCATCGATTTGAAAGAAGTTCAAAGAGGTACCTACTTCTTCAAGCTTTCAAGTGCCGATGCTCAAAAGGTATTCAGAGTGGTGATTCAATAATCCGTTTTTAATATCATTTACAAAGAGCCCTGACGGTAAACGTCAGGGTTTCTTTTTTAATAACACTATTGCAAATCGCTCATTCATTTGGTACTTTTGATAAAAACACAGGAATATGTTAATGCCATTTAATTTACATCAATGGATTGAAGAAAACAGGGACTTATTGAAACCCCCGGTTGGAAACAAAAACCTATATAAAGAGGCCGGTGATTTTATCGTCATGATCGTTGGTGGGCCGAATGCTCGTAAAGATTATCACTACAATGAAAGTGAAGAGCTTTTTTACCAGATCGAAGGTGATATCACTGTCGGGATTCAGCATGAAGGAAAGGCAAAAGACATCGTGATCAAAGAAGGAGAAATGTTCCTGCTTCCGGCAAGAATTCCACACAACCCACGCCGCGGAGAAAATACCGTTGGTTTGGTCATTGAACGTGTCCGAAAAAACACAGATATGCAGGACGGATTATTCTGGTTTTGCGAAAAATGCAATCACGAATTGAAACAATACCGTTTCAAACTGGATAATATTGAAAAGGATTTTCTTCCGCGTTTCAAGGAGTTCTACTCTTCTGAAGAAATGAGAACCTGCACCGTATGCGGTCATCAAATGGAAGCTGATCCGAAGTTTATTTAATTCGGGTCAATTGTTACTTTTACCAAAAAAACGAATTATCCAGAAAAACGAAATCTATGCAACTTTTTATCGGAATTATTTTCCCCATTCTTATTTCCATCATCTCAGCAGGCGGAGTATTGTTTATGGCTTACTTATTCCTGAAAAAAACGGGTGACCGCGAAATCAGAGCCGCTCAAATCGAATTGAAAAAAGAACGTCAGAAACATTTCCTTCCTATGCGTGTGGAAGCTTATCAAAGAGCTGCACTTTTGATGGAGCGCATTCATCCGGGAAGTTTGGTGATGCGTCTGCACAATGCAGGATCTCCTGCGCGCAAGCTTCAAACGGAACTGCTTCAGGCAATCCGTGAGGAATACGATCACAATGTTTCCCAACAAATGTTTATTTCACCCCAGGCATGGGAAATGGTTCGCAATTCCAAAGAAGAAACCATCAAGATCATCAATTTAGCAGGAAATCAAATGGATGCAACGGCACTTTCAACGGACCTTGCGGGTAAAATTTTCGAAATTGTTGCCGAAGTAGGGAAACTTCCAACAGAAATCACGGTTGAATACCTGAGAAAAGAATTACAGGAGTTATTCTGATAGAAATATCAAACATATAAATCCCCGGTCATTGAGCGAAGTCGAATTGCCGGGGATTTTTGTTTTATGTCTGTGTATTACTGTGCAGAATCTAAAGAATTCATCATTAACATCAAATTGGACGTAATTCCGCAATATTACGTCCACATTTTCGAATCCGGGAAAGATGATTATTTCAGAACAATACGCACTTCTCCGCCAACCTCAATCACATCGCCTGCAACCAACTTCGCACGCTTCCGCGTTTCCAATTCACCGTTTCGCATAATTTCCTCGTCCTCCACAATCATTTTTGCGTGTCCACCGGTTTGAGCAATCCCTACAACCTTTAACAATCCAAGCAATTCAATGTATTCGCCATTGATTGTAAATTCAATTTCTTCCATGTCGCAAAGGTAAGTTTAAAACTGCTTAGAGGAATCTCTCCCGGCACAATATCAATGATTTTTAATGTTCTCTGTATACACAACAAACCTCTCCGAAAAGTTCAATCAATTGAAACTGGAAAAGTACAAAGTGAAAAGTGTTTAAATTCAAATTTGAACTTTTGAACATCTTAAATTCTGTCATATCGAGCGTGTCGAAGTATGAACTATTTCAAACAAGATGTAATTATTGATTGATGTTTCTATAGAGGCGGTAAATTTCTTCGGCAGCCTGAAAAGCGGATACATTTCCGTGCTCCACTTCTGCTTCTTTCGCTTCGATGAAACTTCTGATTTTATCCTGGAACCACAACCCTTGAAGCAGCAAATCTTTGAGGGTTTCGTGCATCCAGTTCAAATCCTGGTGTTTTCGTTTCGCATCAAAACTGCCATTTAGTTTGGTATGCCGCTCAAAACGTTCGATCATTTCCCAAACTTCATCAACACCGGTTTCTTGTAAAGAACTGCACGTTTTCACTTCCGGAATCCATCCGTTGGAAGTCGGAGGAAACAAATGAATCGCATTTTTCAATTCCCGGGAAGCCAGTTTTGCTTTTTGCACATTATCACCATCCGATTTGGTAACCGCCAAACCATCCGCCATTTCCATAATTCCGCGCTTGATTCCCTGGAGTTCATCGCCGGCCCCGGCTAAAAGCAGCAACAGGAAGAAATCAACCATCGAATGAACCATGATTTCAGATTGCCCCACTCCGACTGTTTCAATCAGAATAACATCAAATCCGGCAGCTTCACACAGAATAATGGTTTCTCTTGTTTTCCGGGCAACTCCGCCGAGCGTATTTCCCGCAGCAGAAGGGCGAATAAAAACACGTTCGTTTTGCGACAAGGTTTCCATGCGGGTTTTATCTCCCAAAATACTTCCGCCTGTGCGCTCACTGCTCGGATCAATCGCCAGAACAGCCACTTTTTCGCGCGATTCCAAAATCGTTTTCCCGAATTTCTCGATAAAAGAGCTCTTTCCTACTCCCGGAACTCCGGTAATTCCAATCCGGATTGCAGCACCCGAAAACGGAAGACATCTTCGGATCAACTCTTTCGCAGTTTCCTGGTCCTCTTCACGCGTACTTTCCAACAAGGTAATTGCTCCGCTCAAAGCAGTCCGATCCCCTTTCCGGATTGCTTCAAACAACAAGTCCGGTGTCCGGGTTTCCCGAATTCGCTTTCGCGAGGAAAGCCATTCTTGCAAGCGCTTTTCGTTCATGGTTTACTTCACCCCGAAAGGGAATACTAAAATATCCTTAATGCTGTTAAAAATCCACGTTTTCCCATCCTGGGCAATCAGAATGATGCGGATATCTTCTTCCTGGCGGGATTCCGATTCGGCAATCACCTGTCTGCATGAACCGCACGGAGAAACACATTCATCCGGAGCGATCAAATCTCCCTGGGCCAATACCACAATGGTTTTCACGGTCGCATTCGGGTAATTTGCTCCTGCATAAAACAAGGCAACACGCTCAGCACACAATCCGCTCGGATAAGCAATATTTTCCTGGTTATTTCCTTTGATAATCGTTCCGTCTTCCAGCAAAACTGCTGCTCCGACCTTGAAATGACTATACGGAGCATACGCATCTTTCACCGCTTCATAAGCCTTTTCTATCAGAAGATATTCGGATTCAGGAAGTTCCTTCCAATGATTCAACCACTCGTAATTAATCGTTAATTGCTTTTTCATGCTCTTGTATCGTCTAACAAATATAGTTAATACTTGCACCTGTATTTTTGTGAACACTCGAAATTGTCTATCTTTGTGCCCTCAATTCTGCAAAAAAATGCAACAGTTTAAGAAAGTCGCTTTTTACACCCTTGGATGCAAACTGAATTTCTCAGAAACATCCACTATTTCCAGACTTTTCGAAAACGCCGGATTTGCCAAGGTTGATTTCGAGGAAACTCCTGACATCCTGGTAATTAACACCTGCTCCGTAACCGAAAATGCCGACAAGAAATGTAAGCAATTGGTTCGCAGGGCGAAAAAAATCAATCCGGAAGTATATGTTGCCATTATCGGGTGTTATGCACAATTGAAACCAACGGAAATTGCACAAATTCCGGGAGTATCTTTGGTTTTAGGTGCAAATGAGAAGTTCAATATCGTTGAACACCTCGAAGTATTGGAGAATGAAAAACAGAAAGAGAATGAAGAGCAGGAACGAGCTGTTGTGAAATTTGAAAACATCAAGCAAACAACCAGCTTCATTCCTTCGCATTCCATGGGAGATCGTACCCGGTCTTTCCTGAAAGTTCAGGACGGTTGTGATTATTTCTGCACCTTCTGTACGATTCCTTTGGCTCGTGGAAAAAGTCGAAATGCCAGCATCAGCGAAACCGTTCAGGAAGCGCAGAAAATTGCAGATACGAAAATCAAAGAAGTCGTTTTAACGGGTGTAAACATCGGTGATTTCGGGCAAGGAAACGATGAAAACTTCTTTGAACTCGTAAAAGCCCTGGACGAAGTAAACGGAATTGACCGTTACCGCATTTCTTCCATCGAACCGAATTTATTGAGCAATGAAATCATCCAATTCACCTTGGAAGATTCCAAGCGCTTTGTACCCCATTTTCATATCCCGTTGCAATCAGGAAGCGACCGTTTGCTGAAAGCGATGCGCCGGAAATATTTACGTGAATTGTACGTAGAACGCGTTCAGCATATCAAAAGCCTACGCCCGGATTGCGCCATCGGAGTAGATGTAATCGTTGGTTTCCCGGGTGAAACAGACGAAGAATTTTTAGAAACAGTTGATTTCCTGAAAGATCTCGACGTTTCTTATTTACATGTCTTCACTTATTCCGAACGCGCAAATACAACAGCTGTGAAACTCGGAGATCCTGTTCCAAACCAGGTCAGAGCGCAACGAAGCAAGCAACTGCACATTTTGTCCGATAAAAAGAAACGTGCATTCTACGAATCACAAGTCGGATCGAAAAGAACCGTTTTGTTTGAAGCGGAAGAAGACGAAGGTATCATGTACGGATTCACGGAAAATTATGTCAAAGTAAAAACACCGTATAATCCGGAATTGGTGAACCAGATGCAGCAGGTTCAGCTGACGGAAATTGACCGCGACGGCGTTCTGAAATGTGAATTCATCTGAGAATGACCAGAAGCGTTCAAATAACCTACTACCTCAGCTTTTTACTCGTTTTCACTTATGTGATCATCCGCGGATTTTCACTCGGAATCACACACGACGAAGCCTTGACGTACAAAATCATCCAGGGCGATGAAATTCTCCGGGATACGGCAAATCATCATTGGCTGAATACCCATTTAAGCGCTTTTTTCAGCTCCCTGTTCGGAGCGAAGGAATTTGTTCTCAGACTTCCGAACATCCTTTCATTTGCCCTTTTTTGGTTCTATCTCTACCGGATTGCCAAAACGTTTCTAACGGCTTCTTTCACACAAATCGCGTTGATTTTCCTACTGTGCGCAAATCCTTTTGTGATCGATTTCTTTTCGCTGTGCAGAGGCTACGGCATGTCATTGGCATTTATCACTGCTTCCCTTTATTATCTTTTCAGGATTTACCAATCCAAAGAACACAAAAACGGGCGTGATCACGCTTTCACAATGGGTTTCGCCATACTGGCACTAGCTTCAAACCTGAATACGCTGAATTATTTTCTGATTGCATTCGCACTTGTATTGTTGAACCTGGTTTTGACCAAACCGAAACATTGGATTACCTGGCTTTCCGCAATACTACTCGTCTGCGCAATTACCTTGTATTTCGGGTTGGATCAGTTGTTTTTCCTCAAAAACAAAAATGAATTGTATTACGGTTCCGGCCGTTTAAGCCTGACGATTGATAACATGTTCTATTCAGGTGTACACTCACTGGAAGCAAAATTCAAGGACATTCGTTTATTACGGTATTTGCTATTCGGATTGTTACTCACGGCAAGTATTATCGCTTTCAGAAAAAAACGCTTGTTTAATCCCGGAGCGATTGCGCTCCTGGTTTTGACATCCGTCGTTCTTGCACTTTTCCTGGAACACCTGTTGTTTGACGCATTGTATCCTATCGGCCGCTCAACACTTTATATCTACCCAATCATTCTTTTCGCTTTACTCCTCAATTTTGACGGAATCAAGTTGAAAATTTTCCGCTTTGTTGCCTTAAGTATTTCCTGGATCTTCGTCCTGAACAATTTGTTCGATTTTTATGAGTACAGGAATAAAACCATTACCTGGAAGGAAGATCAACATGTGAAAGAAGGAATGCTGCTCGTTAAAAACGATATTCGCGATAAAGAAACTCACACGATCAGTTGCACGTGGATCTATGAACCGATGATCAATTATTACAGATTGGAATACCAGGTTCCTGTCCATGCAGTATTCCGTGACGGAATCAATGATTCAACGGAATACAAATTTATTCACTACACTGATCTGGAAGGATTGAACAAAACGAAAAAAGACCAGTTCTTCTTTTTTCACATCAGGGAATGCGGTTTGGTGGTTTCCAAAAAAGGGTTTATCTCATCCAAAAAGATATAATCATCGAGAAAAACAGCACGATACACTGCTTTCCGTATGAAACAAGAAACGATTTGTTCGAAGACGGATTCCCGTCTCATCCCCGGAAGAGAACGTTAAGAAAAGTTCCGTGCCGTCATTTTAACAAAAAGCGCTTGTCGTTTGGATGGAGCGGAGCGCAATCCGTTCTTTTTGATTTAAAATAAGGCTAAGGAACTTTTTAGTGAACGGCTTGGAATGAGACAAGTCTTTTGCTCCACTTTTCGACGACTGGAAAAGTGGAAGCACTGTTTTACAACTTTGAATAATCGTTATACAGGTTTATCGCAAAAAAGAGACTTATCTCAATAAATTCACATGTCCCACGATTTGATGTCTCTCAGCTGAAACAATCTCACCATATTCAATCTTCCAGGTGTAAACACCGTCAGGAGAAGGTTTCCCGGCATAGGTTCCATCCCACATTTGAGACAAGGCGTCTCCGCTGTAAATCAGTTCTCCCCAGCGGTTGAAAATCTCCAGTTTGAAATCTTTAATATTCACACCCAAAGCGAAGAACATTTCGTTGGTACCATTCTGATTCGGTGTAAAAGTATTCGGAACATAAATGATTGCATCGTAATAAATATGCACCGGATCGGAAGCCGAACAACCGTTGATATCAAAAACCGTCACCGTAAAAGTCATCGGCTTGTTTGGCTGAGTTACCGGGTTTTGGCATACGTTACAGGACAAATATTCCGCCGGACTCCACACGTAGGAAATTGCCGTATTGGAAGTCGCACTCAATTGAACCGTTTCCCCGAAAATAGCATAGACATCCGGGTTCGTTTGCACAAATGGCGACGGGAACAAATTCACCTGTACGGATGCCGTATCTTTACAACCATACTCATCCGTTCCGGTCACAATGTATGTGGTCGATACATTCGGTTTCACCAGGATTTCAGATCCGTTGGAATGAAGGAAGCCATAAGGACTCGGAGACCAAACATAGGAAATACCTCCCGAAGCATGCAGCTGAGCGATTTCTCCCGGACAAATCGTTGTATCGTTACCTGCCACAATATTCGGTACATGGATGCGCACATAAATACTGTCGCGAACCGTTCCGCAGGCATTGATAAAATCACAATAATAATATTGACTCACCGGCGTATTGATCGTTACCGTGGAACCGCTCGTTGGTGCAATATTCGTTGGCGGCGACCATTCATAGGAAGTTGCACCCGAAACCGTTACCGTTCCGGAGCCGCCTACACAATAAGTCAACGTATCCGCAATAACCGGATCCGGCAAACTCGTATCGACATGAATGTGCACTGTTCCGCTCAACTGGCAGCCATCAGCAGTTGTTCCGGTCACTGAATACGTAATCGATTGCAAAGGAGTCGAAGTCGGTGTAAAACTGGATGGATTATCCAGGTATGTTGACGGACTCCAGGTAACCTGGGCAAGTCCGTTCGCAAACAAATGAACAGAACTTCCGATACAAATAGCCGTATCGTTTGAAAGATCCAGAGCTCCGGCTAAGATATTCACCTGGACGGACACTGTATCGACGCCGCAGCTATCGGAAATAATGCACGAAAAAGTCGTGTTCTGACCAACAGCCGCCATTGGATTCGCGATATTCGGATTGTTCAGAAACTGAGCCGGTTCCCAATGATAAACAGATCCTCCGAAAGCTTCGAGCTGCACAGGCACATTCGCACAGGTACTCACATTCGGATTCACAACACCACCGTTAAAATCTCCGATATTTACGATAAATTGGATCGAATCAGGAGCAAAACATTGTGCCGTGTCTTTCACCACCAAAGTAACCGTGTATTGACCCGGACCGCTATAAACGTGAGAAGGATTCACATCTGTTGATGTTGTTCCGTCACCGAAATTCCATTCGAAATCGTTTCCGTTTGCACTGTTGTTATTGAACACAACCGGATCCGGAAGACAAATCAACGGATCAGGCGAAGCAACAACTGCATCAATGGTACTCAATTCAAATTTGAATGCCGCCAGGTTACAGTTTACACTCAAATTCTGAGGGCCGATTACTCCGGGAGTTGTCGTAAATCCGAAATTATTTCCGCCACAGGCGCCACAAACGGCATGATAGATATTTCCGTTCTTGTCAAAGCGGCTTGTTCCTCCATCCACGTGATTGTAGGAAGAAGATGATCCTCCGATATAGGTTGCATACTTCAAACTGGAAGCATTTTCACTCAACACGGCCACCCAGAAATTACTTCCGTTCGTCGTTGATTGAAACGCATCGGGAGTAACCGGGAAATTGCTCGAAGAACTGGTTGTCGCCTGGCTGTTCTGTGAGTTTACCGTTCCGCCCCAGCCTGACACATAAATATCCTTGCAATTCGAAACCAGGAAAGCTGTCGGTGAAATTTCAATATTTCCCGAACCCGAACCGACTGTTGTCACCCACGATTGGGTTGTCAGCGAAGGATTCAATTTCATAATAAACTGCCCGGAATTGTTGTTTCCATAACATCCGGTAGTAATCGCCCAGTTGCCTGCTGTTTGTCCCAAAACGTACACATCGTTGTCGTTATCTACCTGGACAAAATAACTTTGATCATAATCGGAAGTTCCGATATAGCTTCCGTTCATAACAGCTCCGGTTAGCGCATTAAATCGCACAACGAAACCATCTCTTCCGGAATTGTAACTCGGATCCCAACCTCCGGTTCCTAAATTCAGGTTAGTGGAAGTTGTTCCCCCGACAACATACAAACTTCCGTTTGCAGAAAGCTGAATTCCGTTTCCTGTTTCATCGGAAGAACCACCGTAATAGCTCGACCAGATAATGTTTGTGAGGTTTTTGGACATTTTAACCACCACGGCATCCTGCGACCCGTTCAAACTGGTCTGGCTTCCGAGAACAATCGGGAAATCCGTTGACTGCGTAACACTGGAGAAATAAACAAAGTTCTGATCCACAATAATTTCTCCCCGGAAGTTATCCCCGTAATTATATTGCAAGGTTCCGAAGTTCATTCCGTCGTTTCCACTTCCTCCAACGTACGTTGAAGCTAAAATGCTCGTTCCTAAAGGATTCAGTTCCACAACATAAATATCGGAACCGTTAAATTTCAGGTTATCCGGGCTCACAGTAGATCCGCCACCAAAAGTATTGTCGTAGCAAGTTGCCAATACCGGGAAGTTTGTAGAGGAAGTTACTCCTAATACATACATATTTCCCTGTGCATCGGAGACAATCGAATGGGGTGTTTCATTGGATGAACCTCCGAGATAAGTCGAAAAAATAAATGCTGTTCCGGTTCCGTTAAACTTCGAAATCGACACATCAAACCCAACGGATAAAGGACTTGTTGACGGAGCATTGTCTGTTGGCGTTCCACCGTTAAATGTCCCGCTCACCACACCCGGAGTATCCGGATATCCGTTTCCGAAGACAATTCCTCCGGCATATAAATTCCCTGCGGGATCCGGCGCCGCCGTAAAACCCCAGTTATCTGAAAGTGAACCTGTAAAGGTTGAAAAAGTCAAAGAAGGATCAATCACAATCGTATCAGAACTCGTGTAAGGCCCTTTCAACTCAAAAGAAAGCGTTTCATTTTCAATCTTGTAACTGACTTTCAAAGGGCTTTTTTTCCCGTTGAGCAGTTTCCATGCAATTGGTTTTCCTTCAATAAAATATCCCAATCCGTGATCTACACGCAATTCCCCGGATTCCAACTGTTCGATTTTTTTCGCACCTTCATACTTCCATTGAATCACATTCGAATTTCCACCCGGCAAAACAATCCAGGAATATTTCGCCTGGTTATCCGTGGTTGAAACGAGTAAATCAATATTCGGGTATTTGCTTTCGTAACGTACTTCCTGAACATCATGCACTTCCGATTTCCAGGTGCTTTGATCCGATCCTAAAAAGTAGTTCCGATAATATGCTTGTTTCTTGGATTCCCGGATAGTATTCGACTTCTGCGCATTCAAAAAGACAGATTTCACGCAATATCCTTTTATGTCCGACTCATGTCCGGGCTCAGATGCTTCGTGATTATGTCCGTCAAACCGGTAGAAAAAATAAGTGAATCCTGATTGCTCCAAATACATATTTCCGCTCTGAAGCCCAATAGAATAGTCGATTCTGGAATCCCACTGTCCCCGATTTGGACGCAAAGTAACTGCCGATTCCTGCGCTAAAACAGCGCACGAAGCCAATAGCAGGAATACCAACATCAGTCGAGACATAAATCTAAATTACAAAAAAGAAAATCAACTAAATAGCAAGACGCTAAATCGTGAAGAATCAGCTCTCTAAATACATAGACTAAGATATCAATAAAAAGTTGTTTTTTGATGTAACATTTCTTCCCTGAATCGATTTAGATTCCGTAAATTTGCACACAGATTTTTGAGCCCATGAGCGATCCAATTAAACATGAGTGTGGAATCGCACTCATTCGATTAAAAAAGCCATTACAGTATTATGTAGACAAATATGGAACGGCTTTTTATGGTTTAAACAAGCTTCATCTTTTAATGGAAAAGCAGCACAACCGCGGACAAGACGGTGCAGGCGTAGCGAACATTAAATTAGACATGGCACCGGGCGAACGTTACATCTCACGTTACAGAAGTATCGATCCGAAACCAATCCAGGATATCTTCGACCATATCAACAAACGCTTTTACGAAATCGGGGAGGAAAACCCGGAATTACTGAAAGATGTCGACTATCTGAAGAAGAATGCAGGCTTTACAGGTGAATTATTCTTAGGTCATTTGCGTTACGGAACCTTCGGTAGGAATTCAATCGAGAACTGTCATCCGTTCCTGAGACAAAACAACTGGATTACACGAAATTTAGTCGTTGCAGGAAACTTCAACCTGACAAACGTCGACGAATTGTTCGAAGTGTTGTTGGAAATCGGACAGCATCCGAAAGAAAAATCAGATACAGTAACCGTATTGGAGAAAATCGGGCATTTCCTGGACGTTGCAAACGATGCATTGGTTCAAAAATACCAGGCTTTGGGTTACAGCAGCCACGATGTTTACCAGAAAGTTGCTGAAAACATTGACATCCCTCAAATTCTGAAACAAGCTTCTGAAGTTTGGGACGGTGGGTATGCTATGGCAGGTTTGTTAGGACACGGTGACGCGTTTGTATTAAGAGATCCGAACGGAATCAGGCCGGCATTTTACTTCGAAGACGAAGAAGTATGTGTCGTTGCATCCGAAAGACCGGTTATTCAAACGGCATTCAACCTGAAATACGACGAAATCAAAGAATTGACTCCGGGTCACGCTTTGATTATCAAAAAGAACGGAAACGTTTCCGAAGTAGAGATCAACGCTCCGAGAGCAGCAAAAAAATGTTCGTTCGAACGCATCTATTTCTCCAGGGGAAACGACTACGATATTTACCAGGAACGTAAGAACTTAGGCCGCTTCGTCGTGCCAAACGTCCTGAAAACCATTGATCACGATTTGGACAACTCCGTATTCTCCTTCATCCCGAATACTGCGGAAGGTAGTTTCTACGGAATGATCAAAGGATTGGAAGATTATCTGAACGAACAGAAATATGAGCAAATCCTGGCATTGGACGAAAAACCAAGCCCGGAACAATTAAAGGAAATCCTGACCCGCAGAGCGCGTATCGAAAAGATCGCGATCAAAGATGCGAAAGCGCGTACCTTCATCACACAGGATGATGCCCGCGACGACATGGTGGCGCAGGTCTACGATATCACTTACGGTTCGGTTGTCAGAGGAAAAGACAACCTGGTTGTGATCGACGACAGTATCGTAAGAGGAACAACTTTAAAGCAATCCATTCTGCGCATTTTGGATCGTCTGGATCCGAAACGCATCGTGGTTGTTTCTTCCGCTCCACAGATCCGTTACCCGGACTGTTACGGAATCGACATGGCGAAAATGGGCGATTTCATTGCTTTTGATGCAGCAATTACTTTGTTGAAAGAAAGCGGCCGTCAGCAAATCATTGACGATTGTTACCGCAAATCAAAAGAGCAGGAAAAACTTCCGAAAGAACAGATTGTCAATTACGTAAAAGAGATTTATGCTCCTTTCACACCGGAAGAAATCTCCGCTCAGATTGCAAAAATGCTGACTCCTGAGAATATCAAAGCAGAAGTAAACATCGTTTACCAAACGGTAGAAGATTTGCACAGAGCTTGTCCGGGAAATACCGGAGACTGGTACTTTACAGGAGATTACCCTACACCGGGAGGAAATAAAGTCGTGAATAAGGCTTTTATTAACTATATTGAAGGCAAAAACGAACGAGCTTATTAAACAAGATGCTTAGAAAACCCACAACTGTTTTTGTATACTTGTTGGGTGCTTATGTACTGATTCAATTCCTTTGGTGGGGCTATCATCTCATTGATTTAACCCGTTCTTCTCATCACGCTGATAACACGATTACCAAGCGGATTGTGATGATCATCGGGGAAGGATCCGTATTTCTGATATTGCTTTTATTTGGTTTATGGAAAATAAAACGTTCCATTAAGAAGGAAATTCAAATGGCACGGCAGCAGAATAATTTCATGCTTTCCGTTACACACGAACTGAAAACACCGCTTGCAGCAACGAAACTCTACCTGCAAACCATTCAGAAACACAAGCTCAGCGAAGAAAAGCAGGGCGAACTGATCCAAAAAGCGCTGGATGAATCCAACAGGCTCGAAAACCTGGTGGAACAAATTCTCACTGCATCCCGTTTGGAACAACAGGCCATGCCGCGCTTGATCACTTCCATTTCCCTGAAAGATTTTTTGACCAATCTCATTTCCATTCAGCAGAAAAGATTTCACATTGCATTGCATCTGAATGATTTTGAGGATATCACCCTGGAAACGGATCCGCTCATTCTCACTTATATTTTGAATAACCTCATCGAAAATGCCTACAAATACGGCTACACGGATCGCGGTCTGGATATCAGCGTCATGAAAGACGAACAACTTGTTTCGATCCAGGTCCGGGACTACGGTAAAGGAATTCCGATGGATCTTCAGAACTTATTATTTAAAAAATTCAATCGTTTAGAAAACGAAGAAACGCGTACCACCAAAGGAACCGGGTTAGGTTTGTTTATTGCCCGGGAATCAGCAAGAACCCTGGGCGGGAACCTGCGGCTGGTAAAAGTGGACGGACCGGGAGCGTGCTTCGAAATACAAATGCCTTATGACAAATAATCAAAAAGTCGGTTTAATCATTTTGGATGGCTGGGGAATCGGCGATCATTCACAAGCCGACGCCGTTTTTAATGCAAAAACTCCCGTAATGGATGGGTTGGTTGAAAAGTATCCGAACAGCTCGCTCATTGCCAGCGGAGAAGCTGTAGGTCTTCCCGACGGACAAATGGGAAACTCGGAAGTAGGGCATTTAAACATCGGGGCAGGAAGAATTGTTTACCAGGAATTGACCCGAATCAATAAATCCATTCGCGACGGTGCTTTTTTCAAGAACCCGGTATTGACACAATGCTTCGAAAATGCGAAGAAAAAGAATTCGAAAGTGCATTTCATCGGCTTGGTTTCAGATGGCGGCGTACACAGCTCGCAGGATCATTTGCATGCCTTGCTGGACATGGCAAAAAGCTATGATTTGGCGAATGTCTGGGTTCACGCATTTACTGACGGAAGAGATTGCGATCCGAAAAGCGGGTTGGGCTTCATCCAAAAGCTGGAAGAACACATGCAGCATTCCACCGGGAAAATTGCGACGATCGTTGGCCGTTATTATGCCATGGACCGGGATAACCGTTGGGAACGCGTTCAGGTTGCGTACGATGCGATGGTAAAAGGAATCGGAAATCATTTCTCCAATGCAGTCAAATCCATCGAATCCAGTTATGAAAACGAAGTAACCGATGAATTCATCGAACCCTTGGTGATCAGTACCGGAGAAGGACGGATTCAGGATGGAGATACCGTGGTTTGTTTCAACTTCAGAACCGACCGGCCGAGAGAAATCAGCCAGGTTTTGACGCAACAGGCTTTCCCCGAATTCGGAATGCACCCGCTGCACATCGATTATTACACCATGACGCGCTACGATGCCAAGTTCAAAAACGTACACGTCATTTTCGAAAAAGATAATTTACAGAATACACTCGGAGAAATCCTGAGTAAAATGGATCGTACACAGGTTCGGATTGCTGAAACCGAGAAATACCCGCACGTTACTTTCTTCTTCAACGGGGGAAGAGAACAGGAATTTAAAGGAGAATCACGGATCCTGGTGAAATCTCCTAAAGTTGCCACGTATGACCTGCAGCCTGAAATGAGCGCTCCGGAAGTGAAGGAACGAATCCTGGAGAAACTCAAAGCAGATAAACCGGATTTTTTCTGCCTGAACTTTGCCAACCCGGACATGGTCGGACACACAGGCGTATACGACGCAATTGTCAAAGCAGTTGAAACGGTTGATGCCTGTTTGGGGGAAATCGTGGCATTGTGCAAACAATTGAATTACGAAGTAATCATCATTGCAGATCATGGAAATGCCGATGTAGCTTTCAACCCGGATGGTTCTCCGAACACCGCACATTCACTCAATCCGGTTCCGGTTGTTTTAGTGACCGAACAACTGCATTTGAAACTGAATAACGGAATTCTTTCAGACGTTGCCCCGACGATCCTGGATCGCATGCGGATCGCTGCACCATTGGAAATGGAAGGGAAAAGCCTTGTTACTTTGAGTAATTAAGTCCGGGACGCAATACATCGGGGATTAATCACAATACACACCCAGGCTTAATGTCTCCCACAAATGCGCAAATTTTCAGCTCGGCTACTGCACTCGCTTTGAAGGGCAATTTCCCATTAATTAGCACAACCCGTTATTTTTCCGGAATTGAAATAGAAATACCTTCTTAGAAGAGGGGTGAAAGTGGCCCTTACGCTGAAAAACGTAGTAAACCAGCAAATGAAGCGAAAAAAAGCATTCGGTGTTTGAGTCCGTAGGACGAGTTTTGAATGCTTTCGCGCAATGCCGCGTAGTTTACAGGTTTTCGAGTAGAGGCCTAGCCTTTTTGCTTACTTTTTTGGCAATGAAAAAAGTAAGAGAAACTCAGTAATAGCGTAAGATATGCGCATCACTAGTCAATCGCCCTTTGAAGGGTATAAACACTGAATTTTACAGTGTTTACAGGGCAAGAGGCCACTGGTAAGCGCCTCCAACATTTGTGCATTTGCGGGAAAATATGACAAAGTTTCTATTGCAAAATGGTTTGGGTGCGAATAATACATGTATCCCAATGCATCACGTCCCCTCTTTATTTTTAAAAAACAATGACTTGTCGGGGAGTTTAGGTGATTTCCCATTTCAATAATACTAAAGTCAAATTCATTCGTCTTCGGGTAGCTTATGTGTCTAAAGAAGTGAATTTACCCTGTGTTCTTGATACATCCCCAACTGAAATGCCTGGATACGAACTTACAGCGGCAAATTAGAATCAAGAACAACATGCAGCACCCGCTTCACACAATTGTAAAAAAAACAACCTTCAAAAAAGGAATCCAAAATCCCAAAAAACCGAATTTAAATAGCTTAGATACGGGTCAAGTATAGATAGAGCATAGATCAAGTATGGATAAAGCATAGATACAGTATGAAAATGTTATAGATTTAACACACGGTTTTAGGGCATTTCAGCCGTTTTCACCCCCATTTTCAGCATTGTTTCCTGGAAGAAAGAAGCAATGGAATCTTGAAATCCTAAAATCAAAACACGTTACATAGTTGTAAAAAGGACACTAAAAAAATCAGTTCATCACCTCCATTTCGTACAGGGCAAAAATAAAAAAGCCGGTGTGAAAAATTTTCACACCGGCTTTTCATCGAATCTTATTTTCTTAGTCTCTGATCAATTGGATGAATCCTTGTCCTGTGATTTCTTTCCCCATCAGTCCTTTTACTGTATACTGCAGGAAGTAAACACCATCAGCAACCAAGGTTCCATTCACTTTTCCGTCCCAGAAAGGATCTAGTCCAGAACCTTCGTAAACAGAATTCCCCCAACGGTTGTTGATCTTCATGATCACTTCAGTTGCGTTCGTTGTTGTCAGTTTGAATACATCATTATTCATATCACCATTCGGAGTGAAGATGTTCGGTACAATCACTGTCGGTTCAGGATAAAGACATGATCCGTCGTTTTGAACCGCAGTCGGATCATAGTTTGTTGCCAAAGGATCCGTACAACCACATTCCACAATCGATACGGAAGCAAAGGCAGTATCTCTACACGGACCGTTGATTACAATCAGAACCGGATCTGCAGAAGCTGTATACGTTTGATTTTGTGAACTCATGTCGTTTACGAAAGCCGTATTTCCATTTCCGAAGTACCATTCGTAAGTTGCTCCGTTCTGACTCGTATTCGTAAAGGTCACATTCAGCGGATTACATCCTTGAATAGAACTCATCGTGAAAGAAGCAACCGGCCCCGGTTCACTGTTCAGGAAAATCGAATCCATTACGGAACATACGTTATCTGTAATCGTAAATACATACCAGCCCGCTCCTAAATTTTGCATCACAGAAGCATCAATCTGGTTTGGTCCGCCTGTATTCGGTCCTTCCCAATGATAATGCGGCTGCCCGGTAATTCCTTGTCCTGTTCCGCTCACAGCTCCATCGTTAGTACATGCAGATGCCGTATATGTTATCATCGTATCGATCGCCAGTGTTTGATTCATCGTAACGGTTACCGTATCCGTTCCGGTGTTTCCACATTGGTCTGTGGCCGTTACGTAATAATTGACTGATCCGTTCTGGAAAATCGGAACGTAAGCGGTTCCCCCGGTTTGCCCCTGGTACGACCACGTATACGTATATGGCGGGAATCCACCGCTGGCAACAGCAGTCACCAACACAGAATCATTGGCACAATAAACCGTCGGATTGGACTCATTGATCGGTAGAATCGGTCTGTCAATAATATATAAAGTACCGGTTGTAATAATCGTATCTCCACAAGGAGTAATAGTTGTAGCTGTAATAATAACTGTTTCAGGAGATTCTGTAATTCCGTCATCAACCGGGTTCAGGGTTACGATAATCGTATCATCCCCGGGCAAGAAAGTAATCGGATTGGGTAGATTATTGTAATCCGTTCCCATAATAGCCGTTCCGCCGATTCCATAGTTCACAATCAAGGTATCTCCCAATTGCGTTTGAGGACGTGAAAAGATAAACTGCGCATTCGTACAGCCTTCAATCACTGTTGTATCTCCTGTTACGGTTGCAACTGCAATATTTACAGCTTCAGAAGAGAATGAATCTCCTTCCAGGTAAACCCCGGAATCCAAACCTGTATCACCGACATTCGAGATAGCCAGTTTAATATGGTAAGTCTGCCCGCACTGAACACTTGCATTAGCAGTCATTACGACTGTTCCTGCATTGTAAGGATAACCTACCGAGTTTCCATAAACTGTTGTGTAATAAACCGAATTCGCTGTCCAGTTCGGATCCTGTAAAGCACAAGTGGCAGGGTTTCCGTTAATTCCTGCAGTACCGGAGTTTACCGTATTAATGGTAACCGGAATATTTCCCCCCGGAATCAAAGCAACATTCTCCGCTCCATTCATATATGGCCCTGCAAAACCAGGTCCGGAAATGAAAAACCCGAATACATCATTAAAGCCCGAACAGGCATATGACGGATACTCAACCGAGGAAAACATATACCGGAAAGAGATGGTATCTCCGGAAGGAATGAAATCAAACTCAATAATACATCCGTTTGTTACATTATTGGTCGCAATCGCATTCAAATCCTGGTCATAAGTTACCATTCCCGGTCCGCCATTCGTTCGCATATACACCCCGTTCGCAAATGGAAATGCAGATGATGTAAATGATAAAGCATTTCCCTGGATTGTCTGAGCGTTAACCAAACTATTATTATACTTCACATTGGAAACAACAACTCCCTGTCCAACAAGAACACTCTGAATCAATTGTTCCGGAGTCATCGTATTTTGAGTAGTGATCTGACTGTTAGCCGTAAAGCACAGCAACATCAGGGCAGCCCCAAGCATCGTAGTAATTTTATTCATAATCATAAGTTATTGTGACCTTTAGACTAAATAAAAATGTTAAAGGTTGCATTTAGGTCTCAATATTATTAAATTTTGTTTAATTGTTAAATTTTAATCATAATTATTCGATAAAAAACGCCATGATTTAACCAAATTTGCTTCTGTAATATAAATTTTATGCAAAATACTCAAAACTACATACAGGAATCGAAGGATCGGTTTCTACAGGAACTCATTGATTTACTGAAAATTCCGACCGTTTCGGCAGACAGTGCTTACGCATCCGAAGTGATTCGCGGAGCTGAAAAGGTTGCCGAATTCCTGACCAATGCCGGAGCTGAAAAAGTAGAAATCTGCAAAACAGCCGGACATCCGATTGTTTACGGTGAAAAAATCATCAATCCAAATGCGCCGACCGTACTTGTATACGGACATTACGATGTGCAGCCGGCTGATCCGATCGATCTTTGGACTTCTCCTCCTTTCGAACCGGTAGTTAAGAAAACGGAAATTCACCCGGAAGGAGCGATTTTCGCGCGCGGTGCCTGTGACGACAAAGGTCAGTTCTTTATGCACGTGAAGGCATTCGAAGCGATGATGAAAGCAAACGAACTTCCTTGCAACGTGAAATTCATGATCGAAGGGGAAGAAGAAGTTGGTTCTGTAAACCTTGGAATTTTCATTAAAGAAAATAAAGAGCGTTTGAAAGCGGACATCATTTTGGTTTCCGACACCGGAATGCTCGCAAACGATACGCCTTCCATTACAACCGGTTTGAGAGGTTTGAGTTATGTGGAAGTCGAAGTAACCGGTCCGAACAGGGATTTACATTCCGGGCTTTACGGTGGATGCGTTGCCAACCCGATCAACATTCTTGCAAAAATGATCGCTTCACTTCACGATGAAAACAATCACATCACCATTCCTGGATTCTATGCAGATGTAGTCGAATTAAGTTTGGAAGAACGTGCTGAAATGGCAAAAGCTCCTTATAACGAAGACAATTATAAGAAAGCGTTGAACATTGATGCTGTCTACGGTGAAACAGGATATACCACTCCGGAACGCGGATCGATTCGTCCTACTTTGGATGTAAACGGTATTTGGGGCGGTTATACAGGTGAAGGAGCAAAAACGGTGATTACTTCTAAAGCATACGCTAAAATCTCCATGCGTTTGGTTCCGAACCAGGATCCGGAAAAAATCACGGAACTGTTTGCTAAACATTTCGAATCAATTGCTCCTGCAGGAGTAACAGTAGTTGTCAATCCGCATCATGGTGGTGAGCCGGTGGTAACTCCAATCGATTCCATTGCATACAAGAGCGCGGCCTTAGCATACGAACAAACTTTCGGGAAAACTCCGATTCCGGTGCGGAGCGGTGGAAGTATTCCGATCATTGCACTGTTCGAACAAGAACTTGGCCTGAAAACTGTAATGATGGGCTTCGGGTTGGATTCAGATGCGATCCACTCACCGAATGAGCATTACGGTTTATTTAATTTTTACAAAGGAATTGAAACCATTCCGTATTTCTTTCATTATTTCAATGAAGCAATGATTTAATTTATGAAGAAGATTCTTTTTATATGTGCCCTTCTGTTTGCAGTTAGCAGCTGTGAATTCATCGAACCGGAAGTTTCGGGGTATTCCAATTTCAAATTCGGGAAGTTGGAGGGCAAAACACTGCATGTGAGTTTTGATGCGACGGTCGACAATGCAAACGGCTACGCTTTCAAAGTAAAGAAAGGGAAGCTGAATGTTTCCATCAACAACCTGGAACTAGGTGTCATTGACCTGGACAAGAAAATCAAAGTCAAGCGGAAATCTGAAAACGTGTATACTGTTCCTTTGCAGTTGAGTTTAAGCGACGGTGCTTTGTTCCGTATCCCGAAATTGCTGAAGGCAGATAAATTCGAATTGAAACTGGACGGAACTGTGCGTGGAAGTGTCATGGGCTTCGGGAAAAATTTCGAAGTACATGAAACACGCAGTTTATCGAGCGGAGATATCAAATTTGATGGTTTGTTGGAAGGAATTCTGAAAGGAGCTACCCGCTAACAAAAGAATCAAGGTATTCAAAAGCCTGCTTATCTCTCGGTAAGCAGGCTTTTTTGATTTTTAAACAAAGGTTCCAGACCTTGTTCTATTGGTAGTTGAAGTAAATATCGGTTCCAAAGTATTTTGTCGTATAACCAATATTCTGGCCGGACGCATTCAGATTTTCAAACCGCACATAACCATTTCTCAATTTGTAGTAACAAAGGCGGTTTCCTCCGGAATAAATTGTATAATTCACCCGACCGTTGTATCCGCTTGCAGATCCGCTGGACCAGAATCCATCTCCGGAAGTACCGTTTCTTTTATAAATAAATTCCGCACCGGTAATCACATCCGTACAGTTAGCAGCAGAAGGTGTTGATGTATACGAAACATTGTCTTCTCCTTTGATTGTCAGGAAAAACAAAATCCCGCCTCTGTAGTAATTTTCGTATCCATAAACATTTCTGTTCCCTGAATAACCATCGCAATTAATGATCCCGGTGTTGTTCAACCCGGTCGTCGGTAAAATGGATCCTTCTATTTTAGGACTTGGGCCATTTGCCCACGTTGGACAATTTCCATTAATTACACCTTTCTCAACCATTTCACGAATTTCAGACAAATCCTCCTCTACGCTATTCACTTTTACCCATTGCGACCCTTCGTTTTCATTCATGAAATCATTTTTAGCAGCTGTCGTTTTCAAATGCTCTTTCAACATCGAGTACACTTTACCTTTGAAATCATTCACTTTGTATACTCTTTCTTCAATAATGATACAATGATCCGAATTGGTGATCAGTTGCATAATTAATGGTACTTCCACCTCTTTTGCTCCCGGGTTTTTCATTCTCCGTTCCTGCTGCGTGGTAAAATCCGAACGTTTTTCGAATTCGGAAAGAATCCGGAACTTTGTTTCATCATCCAATGCCAGGAAATCATTGTACAAGTTTACTTTTTTGAAATTCAGCATCCCGTCTTCCAGTCCGAATTGAAATTTGGCAGATTCAGGCGTTTCGAACAAGCTTCGCGACTTGGACTTTCCGTCGATCGTTTTAGAACATGAGTTCATGAAAATTAGTCCTATCCCAAGAACATTCAGAAAAAAAATTCTTTTCATAACATTTTTATGTAGTTAGTTAATATCTGAATAAACGAACTCACCCTTCAGGCGTGATAAACAAGTAAATGACATTCGTTTAAGCGTGATGAAAATCTGGTTTATCGGTCAATTGAACAAGCGCTTCTGTATAAGCGTTGGCACTTTTTGTATATCTGTTACGATGAATGATGAAGTAGAAAACAAAAAGCCCGTCTGACAAAATCAAACGGGCTTCTCCTTATATCTTAATTCGTTGTTTACTTCAACAAATTTCTCCAGCTAGTTTTCGTACCGATCATCTGGTACAAATCTGAGATTGCAACACGCTCCTGCTCCATCGTATCACGGTCACGGATTGTAACGGTGTTGTCTTCCAATGTCTGGTGATCCACCATCACGCAATACGGAGTTCCGATCGCATCTTGTCTGCGGTAACGTTTTCCCGGAGAATCTTTCTCGTCGTACTGACAGTTGTAATCCAGTTTCAATTCGTTGAAAATTTCCAACGCTTTTTCCGGAAGACCGTCTTTTTTCGTCAGTGGCATCACCGCTACTTTATACGGAGCCAACTGTGCCGGCAAACTCAATACAACGCGTTCTGATCCGTCTTCCAACTTCTCGTTTTTGTACGATGCGCTTAAAACCGCCAGGAACATACGATCCAAACCTACGGACGTTTCAACCACGTAAGGAACATAGTTCTGGTTCAATTCCGGGTCGAAATACTGCAATTTCTTTCCTGAAAACTGCTCGTGCTGCTTCAAGTCGAAATCTGTGCGTGAGTGAATTCCTTCCAATTCCTTGAATCCCATCGGGAAATCAAATTCGATATCACAAGCCGCATTGGCGTAGTGAGCCAATTTGATGTGGTCGTGCTCACGGTAATACTTGTCGCCAAGCCCCAAAGCTTTGTGCCACTTCAAACGCGTATCTTTCCAATGGTTGTACCACTTCATTTCTTCACCCGGACGAACGAAGAACTGCATCTCCATTTGTTCGAATTCACGCATGCGGAAAATGAACTGTCGGGCAACGATCTCATTTCTAAACGCTTTACCGATCTGAGCAATTCCAAACGGAATTTTCATTCGACCACTCTTCTGAACATTCAGGAAGTTCACGAAAATTCCCTGTGCCGTTTCCGGACGAAGGTAAATCGTAGCCGCATCTCCGGCAACCGAACCTAATTCCGTTGAGAACATCAGGTTGAACTGACGTACTTCCGTCCAGTTTCTGGAACCGCTGATCGGGCAAACAATTTCCAGGTCTTCGATCAATTGCTTCACTCCTTCCAGGTCATTGTTCTCCAAAGTCACGCGCATGCGATCCTCGATCTCTTTGATCTTTCCTTCGTTGCGCAATACATTCGGGTTCGTAGAACGGAATTGAGCTTCATCAAAAGCATCTGCAAATTTCTTCGCAGCCTTTTCTACTTCCTTATTGATTTTCTGACGGATTTTCTCAATGTGTTCTTCGATCAGAACATCCGCACGGTATCTTTTTTTCGAATCTTTATTATCAATCAATGGATCATTGAACGCATCTACGTGGCCGGAAGCCTTCCAGGTTGTCGGGTGCATAAAAATTGCAGCATCGATGCCCACAATGTTTTCATTCATCTGAACCATCGACTTCCACCAATATTGTTTGATGTTGTTCTTCAATTCAGCACCCAACTGTCCGTAATCGTAAGTTGCTGCCAAACCATCATAAATTTCAGATGAAGGAAAGACAAATCCGTATTCTTTTGCGTGGGAAATAACTTCCTTCAGTAAATCTTCTTTCTGTTCCATGGCGCAAATTTACATGAAATAGCCAAAATAGAATCTTCTTTAAATAGATTTAATCTTGAATAAAAAAATACCGGTAACCGATTCGAATTGAAAACAGTTCAAACAAGGTTCAAGTTAGAATTCAAAATTTGTTTAAGGAACAATACTTTTGAATTTTTCATTTTGAATTTTTCATTTTGAATTTTTCATTTTGAATTTTTCATTTTGAATTTTGAACTATATATCAATAACAATCCAAATTATTTTTTCGAGCTGCACACAAAATCCGTTGTCGGAATTCCTGCTTTTTTAATCGCTCCGAAACCTCCTGCAATATCAATTAAGTGCTTAAATCCTTTTTGTTTCAAAAGAGAAATTGCGATCACGCTTCGGTATCCGCCCGCACAATGCACATAATACGGATTATTCGGATTCAGATTCCCCAAATCTTCCAGCATGAAATCCAAAGCAACATGTTCTGCATGCTCCAAATGCTCTGCATCGTATTCACCCGGTTTGCGGACATCCACCACCGGAAGAGATTGAATTTTATCAGCGATGCTTTCAGCCGTAACAGATTCAATCGTTTCGATCGGTTCTCCTGCAACGATCCATGATTGCATGCCGCCATCCAGGTAGCCCACACAATTATCGTAACCAACACGTGCCAAACGTGTCACCGTTTCTTCTTCTTTTCCTTCCGGAACAACCAGTAAAAGCGGTTGGTTGATGTTCTCGATCAACGCTCCGACCCACATGGCAAAGGTTCCGTTCAAGCCAATGAACAAACTTCCCGGAACAGCTGCTTTGATGTATTCATCCTGGGTGCGGACATCCAGAACCAATACTCCGTCGCTGATCAGGCGTTTTGTTTCCTCCACCGACAAAGCCGTATTCCCTTTGGAAATCACTTCATCAATCGATTCGTAGCCATTTTTATTCATCATGGCGTTCTTTGGGAAGTATTGAGGCGGAGGCAAAATTCCGGTTGTTACTTCTTTAATAAACTCTTCGCGCGTCATATCTGCACGCAACGCATAATTCGTTTGCTTTTGTTCGCCTAAAGTTCCCACTGTTTCAGAACTCATGTTCTTCCCGCAAGAACTTCCTGCTCCGTGTCCCGGGTAAACCGTCACTGCATCAGGCAACGTCATGATTCTGTTTCTTAAGGAATCGAACAACATTCCAGCCAGGTCTTCCTGGGTTAAATCTCCTTTAATTGCCAGATCCGGTCTTCCGACATCTCCCAAAAACAAGGTGTCTCCGGTGAAAATTGCCGTTTCCTTCCCGTTTTCATCCAGCAATAAATACGTTACGGATTCGGGGGTGTGTCCCGGCGTATGCAATACTTTGATCGTGATCTTTCCGATTTTGAATTCCTGGTTATCGCTTGCAATCACTGCATCGAAATTCGTTTTTGCAGTTGGTCCGTAAACGATTTCAGCTCCTGTTCTTTTCGCCAGGTCCACGTGTCCCGAAACAAAATCCGCATGGAAATGCGTTTCAAAAATGTATTTGATTGTTCCGTTCCATTCTTTTGCCAGATCCAGGTAAGGCTGAACTTCTCTCAGCGGATCGATTACCGCTATCTCTCCTTCGCTTTCAATGAAATATGCCGCTTCGGCTAAACATTTGGTGTATAATTGTTCTATTCGCATGTCTGTATTTTTGTAGAACAAATTTCGTGTTTTTTTCGACGCAAAAAATGACTTAACTCATAAGAAACTTAAAAAGATGAATTCCTAATTCCTAATTCCTAATTCCTAATTCCTAATTCCTAATTCCTAATTCCTAATTAAATTATTTTTCGATTCGCAATTTTTCTTATCTTAAATAGGAAACGCTATTCACTATGAAAAAAAACATTATTCAAACAAAAAGCTTTGAGTTCGCTATTCACATTGTTAAAACCTGTAAAACTATTGTTTCAGAAGAAAAAGAATATGTCCTTTCCAAACAACTTTTACGTTCAGGAACATCCATAGGTGCTAATATTTCTGAAGCTGTCCGCGCGCAATCATCTAAAGATTTTATTCATAAACTTCAAATCTCACGGAAAGAGGCTAATGAAACCTTGTATTGGCTGAATTTAATGCAGGCAACAGATCTACTAAGATCGGAAGTGTCTAAGAACTTAATTTCTCTTTGCGAAGAATTACTAAGAATCCTAACTTCCATTATCAAGACAACTGAAATTCAAATTCGTTAGTTATCAATTTACTTCCCATAAGTTGAAACCATTCGTAATTCGTAATTCGTAATTCGTAATTCGTAATTCGTAATTCGTTTACAAAAAAGGTTTTTCAACTTTTGGACTGATTTTTGATTTTTCCGATTCAGTTTGCAAAATTGCACTATTTTTAAACCCAAATATGTATCTATGAAAAAAGGATTTAAATACATTTCTGCCTTGGTGCTTTTATGTATGATGACCACTTCGATCTTTGCTCAAAAAGTGGAATTACCCAAAGATGCTGCACCAGGTATTTATGCAGCTTTTATTACAACAAAAGGAAATATTATTGTCAAATTAGAGGACGAGAAAACACCGATGACAGTCGCAAACTTTGTTGGTTTGGCTGAAGGAAATATCACTCTTTTTGATTCTATTAAAATTACAAAGCCTTTCTACGACGGATTGAAATTTCACCGTGTAATCAAGGATTTCATGATCCAGGGTGGTGATCCGCAAGGAACAGGAATGGGTGGTCCGGGATACCAGTTTTACGATGAAACAAGACCTGATTTAACGCATAGCGGTCCCGGAATTTTGTCTATGGCAAACAGCGGACCTGCAACAAACGGAAGCCAGTTCTTTATTACGCATAAAGAAACTCCGTGGTTGAACGGAAAACACACTGTTTTCGGACACGTAATCGTTGGCCAGGATGTGGTGAATAAAATCGAGCAAAACGATGTGATGACGAAAGTTCAGATCATTCGTAACGGAAAAGCTTACAAAACCTGGAACGCAACGGCTGTTTTCAAAGCTGCATACACCAAAGTAAAAGCGGAAGAAGAAGTGAAAAAAGCAGAGCAGGCTCGTTTGGATGCAATCGAAAAAGAGCGTATTGCGAAGGTTTCTAAAATGACTGAGGACGAATACCGTGGTTATATGTTGGCTGAAATCCGCAAGAAATATCCAAGTGCTCAGCAAACTGCTTCCGGATTGGTTTACGTGATCGAAAAAGAAGGAAACGGTACGAAAGCGAACAAAGGTGACCAGGTTTCAACACATTATATCGGAACATTCTTGAACGGTACAAAATTCGATTCTTCCCGCGATCGCAACCAGCCATTGGATTTCACACACAATGTGGGTCAAATGATTGCCGGTTATGACGAAGCTGTTTCGATGCTTAGCAAAGGCGGAAGAGGAATTTTCGTTATTCCTTACTTCAAGGCTTATGGTGCTGCAGGAAGACCGGGAGCAATTCCGCCTTATTCTGACTTAGTATTTGATATCGAATTATTGAATGTGACTCCGGCTGCTCCGGTTCAAAACGGTGCGGTTGATAAATAACCGGATCTGAAAAAAATATGAAGAAGCCCTTTGTCGATTGACAGAGGGCTTTTTTGTTTTCGTGCTTTATGGCTTTGAAAGAACGTTTGATCAATGAACGGTTTCGTAAACCCGAAAACGGAATCTCAAACGAATTACTTTCCACTTTTCCAGTCGCCGAAAAGTGAAGCAAAAGACCTGTCTCATTTTGGCCTAAATCTGATATGAAGTTGCATCCCGATAGCTATCGGGATCGCGATATTGCATACAGCCCTTGCTGCCACTGGGCTAATAGACACAACTTGTCCCGCCACTGCGGGATGTCTATGCGTAAAAAGACGCATAGACATCCTCATTCCCAGGATGAGAATTCCGTATCTTCTCCACCGATTCAAAAAATTAAATTATTTTAACTGTAATGTTTTTTGTTACAATTAAAATTTAATCCTACCTTTGTCGAAATGAACAATACACGATTTGCTACGGCAATACATATTATGACTTTACTGGCTCATTATCCGGGCGAATGGTTGAGTTCCGATTTAATCGCCGGAAGCATCAACATCAACCCGGTGATTGTTCGTAAAGAATTGATCGTGTTGAAGGAAGCGGGATTCATTGAAAGTAAAATGGGGAAAGACGGCGGATCACGTCTTGCCAAGAGTAGTTCAGAAATAACGATTTCTGAGATCTACGACACGGTGAAAAGCGGAGAAGCATTGGGAAAAAAGAACCAGAATCCGAATCCGAATTGTGACGTCGGGAAGGATATCAATCAAAATCTCCAACTTCTTTTCAGTGAAACGGATATGATGATTACTCAATTCCTGAAAGAGAAATCTCTTGCGGATTTCGCATTATTGTTCGTCTGAAATTTTTTTATATCAATATGTAACAATTTTTATTACAATTAATTAAAATAGAAAATCATGAAAAAAGTAACAGTTATCGGTGCAACTGGTTTCGTAGGATCCAAAGTTGTGAATGAATTGGCAGAAAGAGGTTATGAAGTCCTTGCGGTTGCCAGAAACAGTGAAAATGTACTCAAAAACGATCACGTCACTGCTGTAAGTGCAGACGTTGCAAATGCAGAAAAATTAGCTGAAGCAATCAAAGAAAGTGACGCTGTGATCAGTACTTTCAACGCAGGTTGGACGAACCCAAATATTTATTCCGATTTCCTTGCGGGAGCAAGAAATATCGAAAAAGCAGTGGAATTATCCGGAGTAAAACGCTTTATTGTAGTTGGAGGAGCAGGAAGTTTGTTCGTTGGCGATTCTCAATTGGTCGATTCTCCAGAATTTCCGGCAGAAATCAAACCGGGAGCTGAAGCTGCCAGAGATTATTTGAATGAAATCAAGCAAAACAATACCCTTGACTGGACCTTCTTCAGCCCGGCAATTGAAATGCACCAGGGAACAGCAGGAGTTCGAAAAGGAACTTACCGCACTTCGCTTGAAACTCCGGTGTTTGACGAAAACGGAAGAAGCGTTCTTTCTGTAGAAGATGTGGCTGTTGCTTTGGTGGATGAATTAGAGCAAAACAAACACATCAAACAACGTTTTACGGCGGCGTATTAAGAATTCGTTTTATAGAATTTTAAAGGGAAGATCAAAAGTCTTCCCTTTTTATTGTAACAATATTCCAAGAGTCAATTTAGCATAGCCATTATTAACAAAAGATTCAGATGCCGGAACCTTTGTCAGGTAAAAATTGTATCCAACAGATGGTTTTAACAGAAAACTGAGTTGATCGGATACCGGTATCCGAACGCCAACACCAAAATTAATTCCAAAAAGAGGTCCCAAATGTATTCCGGATTTTTCATGATGTACATTATCCGGTCCACTATTAGACACATCTTCGATATCAGCAGTATAGCGCGTATATGAATTCACTCCAACCTGGCCTCCCATTTCAAGCAATACTTTTGTATTGTATCCCACATTGATTTGTCCGGCAAATGGAATACTCACATTCATGGCATAAAAATGCTGATTGTAGCGGTTCACATATTTACTTTCCGGACCAGGATCGTTATCGTACCAAAAATGAAAAAAGTCAATGGCTAGTCCTACCCTCGCTCCTAGTGGCTGATCTGCTTTAAAAACATGATTTACTTCAACTCCTCCCCCGAAAAAATTCTTCCCATGATCTTTTATCCCATGATTAACAGAAAGCGTAAATTCATTAATTAATCTGGCAGCTCCTCCAGACTCCTGCGACCTGGATGGAAGAGTAAACGACAAAAAAGCAAAAACAAACAGGTAACATTTCATGATCAGGTGATTTAATAAACGACCAAATTTATTCTGTTTCGTCATTCCAATTAATCCGGATTCCTACACAAAGCCGGACATAGGAAAACTTTGTATTAAAATCAGAAACTGGTCCCTCATAAACATTAAAATTTTTCTGGAATACAAATTCGGGCTTCACGATCAGATCCAAGCGTTGAGACACTGGAAAAATTCCTCCCAAACTTACGGAAGGAGACACTGAAAAATATCCTTTAAATTTTTCCGTTCTTATTTCGTCAGTAAATGGCTCATTAGGGCCCATCGGAGTGGTCAGGAACCTGGAGGTAGAAGTTCCTCCTATAGGAATTCCCAAATAAGCTCCAGCTTCCCAAAAAAGTCGAGCTCTTCCCCCCACATTCAAACGAAATAAGAGCGGAATGGAAAGATTCCAGAATTTATGATGTACATTGGTTGAACTGGACATTTTACCAGTATATACACTTTTATTCCAGGTGTGAAAAAAATTGGTTTCAAAACCCGTTTTCAAACTCAGTTTACGTTGATCCATAAAAACAACATTCACTCCGAGACCTCCGCCGAAAAACGTCCTGGTTCCTTTTAAAGGATGGTTTACTGAACCGTGGAATTCAAAAACTGGTTTTTTCTCCTGGGCATAGCTCGTTGAATACATCCAACTAACTACAAATAATAGGAGTGCTACTATTGATTTCATTGATCGATGGTTTTAGTAAAAGATGACAGAAAACAGAAAGGTTGGATTTTTCTTTATAGACTTTTATTTCAAATGAATTCTACTTTGCGCGCTTTGCTTCTTAGCGTTAATTAAAACGCAAAGAGAAGGAGGGCGCAAAGAAAGATCACCTCCCTTTCGGAACTTGCTTGTAAAACCGGAAATAATCAATTTCGAAGGTCATTGGAAAGGCCGTATCTTTATCCGGTTCGTTTCCATTGTTGTATTGAACACCCAAATTGAAGCGCACGTCCATGGTTTCGGTGTCGGGCCAGAAATAAGCTTCCAGCATGTCCCCGGGATTTTTCACTTTGGACCGGCAGTCGATCGGTTCACCTTTTTTTGTGAGGAAATGGTAGGTTGTACGCACTTTCTCGCCGTCGATGTACCAAACCATTTTGTAGAAATCCCATTCGAGGCCGTAAACGTGAAAACCTTCATCCAATCCTTCTTCCGGCCAGCTCTGACACGGTTTGTACAAGTCGGTAGGACACGTCATATCACGTGGTTTCTGCACTTTATTGGAATGAATGTTCCAGTGCGGGTTCTTTGACAGTCTTTTCGGGTCGTAAGCACCTACGCAGCTGCTTTCATTCCAGAACTCAAAAATATCTATTTCCAGGGCATAGCCATCTTTACCGGAAAACATCCAGAAAGCCGGCCACATTCCTTTTCCTTTCGGTAATTTGCAACGCGCTTCGTAATAACCATATCCGAACTGCTTTTCCGATTCAATCCACCCGGAAGAATACTCAAAACTGGCCGTGTCACGTTTCGGTGGATTGGTTGACCAATCTGTTACGTAAGAACCCTTGATCGGTGTTGCTTCTTTGACCGCAATCAGTTTCAAAGCTCCGTTTTCCAGCCGAATGTTGTTTGAGATTGGCAAAGCCGGAGTTTGTCCGCTGTTTGCATACCATTGCTTCGAACCGCCATTTGCAAAATCAAATCCTGCTAAAATTCCCTGGTACGGAATTTTCCAGTTGGCAGTACTCAATTCCTTTCCGTCAAACGAATCTTCAAAATCCAGGAACCAGGAAGCAAAATCACATTCCGGAAAGAATGTTTTGCCGAGTACCGGCCCGTAAATTCCACCATTGATCTTTTTTGTTTCCTTGCTCTTTTTTTGGGAAAACACGTTCGGAGAAAAGGCTAAAAAGGAGGCCAAAAGGATTAAAACAGGTTTCATAAAGGATGAGTTTGAAATAAGCTTCGGTGAAAATACAAAAAAGGGAGTGACAAAAATCACTCCCTTTCTTCTCTTTATTTGGAATATCTCTTATCGAATGATTCCGATTTCCAACAATGCTCTGTTGTCCATCACGTTCAATTTCTTTTGTAATGCCTGTCTTGCTGTGTTTGACATAGAAGACTTAATCTGGCTTAACATCTGCATTTTTTCTGCATCGTAAGTCGATGTAGCCGGTGCTTTCACGGTTTTGTTCAAACGGATCACATATACTCCGGATTGACCGATGATTGCTTTGGAAGATGCTTTGTCTTTCAATTTTCCTGAGAACAATGCTCCGACAACTTCCGGCTCATATCCACCACCCTGAATACTTGGTGATGCGAATGTCAACTCAGCTTGTTTCACATCTGTTTTCAATTTCTTAGCCAATACTTCCAAATTCGTAATAGATCCGATTTTCTTCACGATTGAATTTGCTTTCTTCTCGCTCAATGCATCTGTTCTCATTCTTTCGTAAACATCTACCAATTGAGGAGCTCCTTTTTCACGGATGGAAGATACGATTGCAATAATCAATCGGTTGTCATCCTGGATCGGTGCAGAACACAAATCTCCTACTTTCGCTTCGTCTTTGTAAGCCAATTCCAAAATAGATTGTGCCGCCATTTTCGTTGTGAATCCCTGAACTCTCGGAGACTCATCAAACATACGCACCGGTCTTGAATAATATCCTTCTCTGCGCGCAATCGTGTCGAACAAGATGATTTTATCTGTAATATCCGCTTTCTTGGAAAGCTCTCTGTCGATTTTCGTCAACAACATGTAAGCTTTGTCTTTCAAAGATGCTTTCGTGTCCGGAGAAGCCAACAATGTTTTTTCAACTACTGCCAAAACAGGGAATCTTACATCGTTCTTTCTGTCTAATACTTCGATGATGTGGAATCCGAAATCTGTCTGAACCACTCCGATTTTTCCAACCGGCTGGTCTGTAGAGAACTTCGAGAACGGAGCTACCATTTCGTAGTCCATGAAATCTTCATAAACTCCACCTTTGTCTTTCGATCCCGGATCTTCCGAATATTTCTTCACGAACTCTTCGAAGTTTGTCTTATTCACCACTTTCACCAAGCTGTCAGCCAATTTCTTTGCAGATGCAATTTTCTTTGTATCTCCTTTTTGAGCTGAAATCAGGATGTGACGTACTTTACAAACTGTTGTATTGAAATCCATCACTTTCGCGATGCGTGTTTTTCCTTTGTCATCGTATGGTCCTACCAACTGACCGATTGAAGCTGTTTTGAAAACAGTATCCATCCCCGCAGGGTAAGTCAATCCTTCACGTGCTTTCGGATCACCTTCCGGACGGAAAGTCATCATGTGACCTGAAGCATACATTCTTGGCAATTCGGAATTTTGCGAAATGAAGATTGAATCATTTGTTGAAGCAGCAAATCCTTTCTTGATATCTGCCAGTTCTTTTCTGAACACAGATGAATCTGCTCTGGAAGGTTGAATCGTTACGTCAAAGTATTTCACATCACGACCTGCCATTACCTGGTATTTCGGCTTGTCTTTGTTCTTCTCATAGAATGCACGAACTTCTTTGTCAGAAATCTTCATTTGCTCATCTGTAATGTCACGGTAAGCACCCATTACAAATGAAATTGATTTCGATTCGCTTTTCGCCAAATAGTCGTTTTTCGCTTCTAACTTCGTAACGTAAGCTCCTTGTCCAAGGTATTGGAAGTATTTCTCCTGCATACGCTGGTTACGGATGATTTCTTTCGTTCTCTTCCATCCTTCGATTGCATTCGGATCTGTTGATTTCTCCTGGTCCTGGATGTATTTATCCAACTGAGCAGCGTTGAACTGTCCTGTGCTCGGATCAGTAAATGCTTGTTGAATTTCAGGCAACAAAGAAAATCCTTCTTCACCGTACAAGAACGCTGTAAATTCTTTTTCAGAAACAGCCAAGCCCAATGCGTCGAACTCACGTTTCAAGACAATTTCATCTACTGCAGCAGACCACGCTTTATCAGCTGATTGCTCAGCATCTTTGTCAGTATACTCACGTTGTTGTTGCTGAAATTGTTGTCTGTCCGACATTTCAAATTGTCGCAACTTGGAATTATAAACTGCCGTATCAACAGCATCTCCGTCGATCGTACCGATGGTTCCTCTGTCAGTAGAAGTTCCCAGTTTGTCAAATAATCCAGTAAGAATAAAAACTAAAAGAGCCAAACCTGTGATCCCTACCAAGAGGTAGCGCTGGTCTCTGATTTTACCAATGATTGCCATTCTATAATTTCTTTTAAGGATGCGAATATAATCAGTTGAGCCGACTTTTTAAACCTTTCAGCTTTTTTTTGTTGTTTAAGCATCAATTATTTGCCTAAATTGTATCTGAACAAAACCTTAATAAAGTTTAAAAAGGGGCAAATCGGAATCCGAAAAAGCCGTTTGTTCGTAATTCTTTGAAAATTTGCATTATGAAACAAATCACATCGTTTTTAATGATCGCTCTTCTTTCGTTGAGTTCCTGCGCACAAAAAAATCAGGCCGTAGAAAAGAAAAGTAAAAGTCCGGATGAACTGAGTAAATACCAGGTTGCCTATTTCGGCAGCGGTTGTTTTTGGTGTGTTGAAGCCATTTACGAATCGGTGAAAGGAGTTGTGGAAGTGGAAAGCGGTTATTCCGGCGGACATGTTGTAAATCCCAGTTATGAAGATGTGTGTACGGGAACAACCGGTCATGCGGAAACAGTGAAGATTTATTACGATTCCTCCGTTGTTTCGTATGATGATTTGTTGAAGGTTTTCTACGAATCACACGATCCGACGACACTGAACAGACAAGGTCCGGACATGGGAACACAATACCGCTCTGCTATTTTCTATCAGAATGATTACGAGCGGGAACATGCAAAAGCGTACATCCAACAGTTACTCGACACAAAGAAATTCCCGACAATTACTACGGAAGTTTCCAAATTCACCGCATTTTACAAAGCAGAAGAATACCATCAGAATTTCGAATGCCGGAATCCGAATAACGGGTATGTGAAGGCCGTTTCTCAGCCAAGACTGGAGCAATTCAAAATCAAAGCTCCTGAGATGTTGAAGGAAAAGAACTAATTTGAACCACATAGAGACATAGGTCACATAATTTTTAACTTGCTCTGCTTGTTATAATTATTTTCAACTAAATGAATCACTATGTGTTCTATGTATCTATGTGGTTTTTAGATTAACCTATGTGGTTTATTTGAAATATCAATCCAGGTTTTCCAAATAATCCTCCACTTCCCGAACATGTACCATCGGGATGGAACACAATCCGGCTGCGCAGACCGTCGCTTCATTCTCGTTTGTGTATCGAACCAGTAAAAACGATGAACTTTGTTTTCTGAACAAATTCCAGTCTGCAGTTTTAGGAATTGTGAGCAAACGAACTTCTTTTTGGAAACGCAGTAACAAAAGCGCCCAGTTGGAATAACCGGAACCATATTGCTCCATTCCATCGATGACATTCTGCAGCATTTGTTTTGCTTTTTCTTCGTAGTCCAATTTGTCTGTCAACAATGAAAGCGTCAACAGGTTATTTGCCATGATGCTGTTCGTAGAGGGAATCACATTGTCGTTGATTTCCATTTTGCGCGCAATCAAATCGTGATTATCTGACGTGAAATAGAACATTCCGGATTTTGGATCAAAGAAGTGTTTCAAAGTATAAGAACACAATTCTTCCGCAACATTCAAATCTCCTTCATCTCCCGTTATCTGGTAGAGATTCAGAAAAGCCTGGATCGTTGTGGCGTAATCATCCAAAAATCCTTCGATGAACGATTTGCCGTTTTGGCGGGTATGCCACAGCTGAAAATCATTCCCGGCCTGATACGTTTTGATCCAACGGGCAATTTGAATTGCCAGTTTCAAATAACTGTGATCTTCCGTTGCTTTGAATGCTTCCACCAAACCAGTAATCGTTAAAGCATTCCAGGCCGTCAGGCATTTCGTATCTGTCACCGGCGCGATGCGTTTTTTGCGGATATGCAGCAAGGTATCCAACTGATCCTTGATTTTCGCATTGTTGATCGCTTGATTCTTTTTGCAGAATTCTTCCCAGGTTTCATTTCTAAGCAAAACCCATTGCTGATGTTCCCAGTATCCTTTGTTCCCGGGATTGTACAAGGACCAAAACCAGGACGCATTTTCGCCCAATGCGTTTTCAATTTCTTCCGGTGTCCAGACGTAATATTTCCCTTCCACTCCTTCCGAATCTGCATCCTGTGCAGCAAATAATCCTCCTTCTTCGCTGAGCATTTCCCGTTCGAGCCAGCCTAACGTCTGATCCAAAACGCGTTTGTATTCCGGTAATTTCGTTTCCTGGTAAGCCTGGGCGTAAACAGATAATAATTGTCCGTTGTCGTACAACATCTTTTCGAAATGCGGGATTTTCCACAATAAATCAACTGAATAACGCGAAAATCCACCACCAACCTGATCGTAAATTCCTCCCAAAGCCATTTTACGTAACGTCAGGTTAACATATTCCAAAACGGAAGTGTTTTTCTCAAAGATTCCGTAATGAAGTAAAAATTCCAGGTTACTCGGAAGCGGAAATTTCGGTGCAGAAGTCGGGCCGCCCTCTACCATGTCCATTCGTTGCTGCCATCTGCGAACCAATTCCCACAATTTTTCTTTCGGAAACGGTTCTACAGGTTCTGCTACGGAAATTAAATCCGATTGCTGAACACCATCACTCAATTCTTCGGCGTAATCAAAAACTTTCTGCGGTTCCGTCCGATAGGTGTGTTCCAGCGAACGAAGTACGTGCATCCATTGTTCTTTCGGGAAGTAAGTTCCGCCATAAATCGGCTTCCCGTTCGGAACCGTGAAACAATTCAAGGGCCATCCGCCGCGCTGTGTCATCAACTGAACCGCCGTCATATAAACCTGGTCTACATCCGGTCGTTCTTCCCGGTCAACTTTGATACAAACGAAATGTTTATTCATCAACGCTGCCACTTCTTCGTCTTCAAAACATTCGTGTTCCATGACGTGGCACCAATGACAAGCCGAATAACCAACCGAAACCAAAACCAGTTTGTTCTCTTTCTCCGCCCGTTCAAAAGCTTCCTTCGACCAGGAAACCCAGTTTACCGGATTATGTGCATGCTGCTGCAGGTAGAGACTGCTTTCGTGAATCAGTTCGTTTGTGTATTGTTCCATAGGTTAAAGGTACGAATAGTGGGGAAATAGAGTTTTGGGGAGGTGTAAGTCAGGTGCGAATTCGATGTATCAAACATTCTTCTATCCTTTTGAAAATGGGGATTCCACATAATTTTATAAATTTATAAAATTGTTTTTTTAAACCCTTCCTTAGAAGAACCCAATCCTCCCCGTAAACCTCATCAAATAATCTCTGAACAAGCGCGGATAATAAACAAACAATTGTCTATTTCTAATTTGGATTAATTTTGTAGCTCAATTTTAAGAAAGGTGAAACAGCTGCAACCATTTCATGTACTTATTTATCTAGCCGGAATCTTAGTTCTGTTAACTGGAATGAGCTTTTTAGTCAATGGAGACAAAATAGACTTATTCGGAATGGATGTCCGGTTTCTGACACTCAATGACGCTCTTACTCCGCCAAAACCGGTAGAGAAAAAAGACATTACCAATATTGTCCAGGTCGATACCGTGAATATTGACGGCGCTTCTGCTGATACAACGATCAAAAACACCTTTGCATCGGATGGAAAAATGGGAGCTCCTGCCGGGGGAACTTTATCTGCTGAAGCAGCTACCAGCATTCAGTTCAACGACAACGGGCTTGCAGCCCTGCACGATTTTTTCGAAAAACTGGAAGGCGTTTCCAAAGGAAAAAAAATACGTGTGCTTCATTACGGTGACTCGCAAATTGAAGGCGATCGCATGACATCATACATCCGTCAGCGTTTGCAATCGCAATTCGGTGGATTCGGACCGGGAACCATTCCTGCCAAAAATGAGTACAACACCATTACGTTCAAACAAACCTGTTCTCCTAATTTCACGCGCTACACTGCTTTCGGTGGTGCAAGCCTGAAATCCCGCAAATACGGTTCGATGAATACCGCAGCACGCTTTACTCCTGAAATGGATAGCGCGCAAATGGCTGCCACAACGAGCATCAAAGAAGCTTTTATTGAAATCGAGCCTACGAAAACAGCTTATTCCCGCGCAAGAGAATACAATCACGCAAAGATGTTCTATACCAGCTGTTTTAAACCGTGTAAAATCAAAGTTTACAACGGAACCAACCTGATTCATGAAGACAGCCTGGAAAACGACGGAAAATACCACATGCTTTCATTGGAATTTCCGTCTACACCAAACAAATTGCGCTACGAATTTTCAGCGGCTGTAAGTCCGACGATTATCGGGTTTTCGTTGGAAAGCGATTACGGAGTATTTGTCGACAACATCGGGATGCGTGGTTCCAGCGGAACCTTCTTCGGGAAAATCGACCAAAACATTGCATCCAAAATGTATGCGGATCTGAATGTGGAAATGGTGATCATGCAATTCGGAGGAAACAGTGTTCCGTATATGAACGATTCTTCTTCGGTAAGGCATTACGCCAAACAATTCAAAGGTCAATTACACACCTTGAAGAAATTACGTCCTTCAGCATCCGTTATGGTTATCGGACCAAGTGATATGTCGATGCAAAGCACCGCCGGACGCGTAACATACAAAATGCTACCGTTCCTGGTTCACGAAATGACGCGTGTTTCGAAAGAAGTCGGAGCTTGTTACTGGGATTTGTTCAGTGCAATGGGTGGAGAAAATTCTATGCCGAGCTGGGTAGAAAAAGGATTGGCCGGAAACGATTACATCCACTTCACCAACCGGGGAGCCAGTATCGCCTCGCAGCTCTTTTTCGATGCGCTTGCAGCCGAGTATGTTAAATGGAAACAGGGAGCTCAATAAAAAGCGGCATGCTCGTTGCTCAAATCAAATATTGGATGAAGTTTAGTGTTTATATCGTAGTATTAATTAGTTCCTTAATCGCCTGCAGCAGTCAGTCGCAAGTGGAGATCATACACGATAAAACGCCACTCGACACCTATGTTTACCCGGATTTTCACCATTTGGATACGAATCTGAAGCACCAATATTCCTTCATCCGGTTTGACAACAACAATTTCCATTTCTACAGTCCTCAAAGCCCGAACTGGGAACATTTATTCCAGGATTTCCGGAACATGGTTTCCGAAAAAAATTGCAAACTGAATTTCTATCACATCGGAGGTTCACACTTGCAGGCAGACGTTTACACACACGACATTCGCACTTATTTACAGACGCATTGGATCGACGTTCCGGGTGAGCGCGGTTTGGTCTTCCCTTTCGATTTAGCCCACACAAACAATCCATGGAATTACGAATTTCATTCCAGGAATCACTGGACTGCGCACAGAAGTGTGAATTTTCACCGTCCGGAAGGAATTGATTTCGGGTTGATGGGAGCAGTGGTGGAAACAGCTGACTCCATCGTGGAAATTTCATTCAATTACGACAAAACGGAGGTAAAACCTGGATTTACACGCCTTCGCGTTTATCACAACAAAGGCGTTTTTCCGTATGAACTGAATTTCGGAGCGGATGAAATCCTGATCATCAACAAATTCAGAAACGAAACACTTGGTTACACCGAAACCGTTTTTACAGATCCTGTTGACACGTTTAACCTGCAGTTCACCAAACTGATTGACGCTCCGTACAAATTGCAGATTCACGCGTTTCAGCTGAGTAATGCATTACCCGGAATTTCATACACAGCCATCGGAATTAACGGTGCAGGTTTGTACACCTATCTTGCCAACAAAAACTTTGAAGAGCAATTGAAAGAATCACCACCGGATTTCTTTGCATTTTCCGTTGGAACGAACGATGCGAATGTTCCTTATGCCTCTTTCGACCCGGAAGTCTACAAAAAGAATTTAGAAGGCATGATGCTCAAAGTATTGACTGCAAATCCGGATTGTGCCATTTTGCTGACCGTTCCCAACGATGCCGGCTACAAGAAAAAATACCTGAATAAAAACGTTGCCCGTCAACGCGAAGTGATCATTGAACTGGCAAAAAAATACCAGTGTCCCGTTTGGGATTTTTACGGAATCATGGGTGAACTCGGTTCATCACGAATTTGGAAAGCTCACGGACTGATGCGGGCCGACCTGGTTCACTTCACAGCTCCCGGATACCATTTGAAAGCGGATCTTTTCATCGATGCGTTTGAAAAATGGCTGGAACAAATGGAAAAAAGAAAATACATCAATTAAACTGTTTTAATCCCCTTTATGGAATCGTTGCATCGCATTTTTAGCTTTACGCATATGTCAGCAGATGACCTGGCATTTAACCGCCTGGATTTCTGGATTTTCTTCCTGGTGTTTATGGCGTTGTTCAGCTTTTTGCATAAAAACCAATTGGTGCGCAGTATGTTCATTACCGTAATGAGCTTGTTTCTGTACTTCAAAACTTCCGGTTTTTTCGTAACACTCCTCGCACTTTCCGTAATCGTCAATTTCTTTTTGGGGAAATGGATTTTCAAAGTGGAAAAACCATTGGGAAGAAAGTGGATCATTGCATTTTCCGCAGTTTTCAACCTGTTTTTCCTGGGATTCTTTAAGTACGCGCACTTTTTCACCGAGTCTTTCAATAAAATGTTCCACACCGATTACGAGGTGTTCAACACCTTTGCTCAATGGGGGAACGGATTTTTCGGCGATGGTACGTTCGAAACAACCATTCTTTTACCGGCCGGTGTCAGCTTCTTTACCTTCCAATCCATCAGTTATGTGGTCGATATTTACCGGAAGGAAATTCAACCGGTTCGTAATTTTTGGGATTATGCGTTTTACGTAACTTACTTCCCGCACGTTTTGATGGGGCCAATCGTTCGTGCACGCGATTTCATTCCTCAGATCTACCAGAAATTTCATCTGACCCAAAAAGAATTCGGAGAAGCTGTTTTCCTGATCATGAAAGGATTGTTCAAGAAAATTGTATTGGCAGATTTCGTGGCAACGCATTTCATCAATACGGTCGTAGACAATCCGGGCGACTATCCGGGTTACTGGAGCGTCATTGCGATGTGGGGTTATTCCTTACAGATTTACGGTGATTTCTCCGGGTACACGGACATTGCCATCGGAATTTCAAAACTGATGGGCTTCGAGTTGCTGCCGAACTTCAATTCTCCCTACAAAGCAAACAGCGTAGCCGATTTCTGGAGAAGATGGCATAAATCACTGGGTTCCTGGCTGAAAGATTACCTGTACATTCCGCTTGGTGGAAACAAAAAAGGAACCATCGGTACGTATGTCGCTATTATTGTCATTTTCATCTTCCTGATTTTCATTACCGGCTGGTACGAACTGATTTTCGTCTATATCGGTTTGATGAGTCTATACGGAATCGCAATCCTGATCAGTCCGAAAGTAAAAACATTCATGCACCGCGATTTGAACTTGCTGATCACCATGATCCTGGGCGGATTGTGGCACGGTGCTTCTGAGAATTTCGTGATCTGGGGAGCGATGAACGGTTTGGCTTTGGTCATCTACAATCACTGGAAAAAGATTTCCCCGTATGAAAAAAGTTCCTGGTGGATCGTTCATTTCTGGAAGATCCTGATCACGTTCAATTTTATCACTTTTACCCGCATCTGGTTCCGATTGAAAACAGAAGGTGCTCCGAACAATATGCTGGACCGGATTTTCAATCATTTCGACTTTGAATGGGAAACGTTCCTAACGTTGATCAATACGTATTATCCGGCACTTTTGATCATGCTTCTGGGCTTTTTCATTCACTGGATGCCGCAAAAATGGAAAGACTTCATGGTTTCGAGCTTCGTGAAAACGCCGATGGTATTGCAAATGTTAATAATTGCAGTATTCATTGTGGTCCTGTACCAAGCCGCTTCCAATTCGTTCCAACCTTTCGTATATTTGGAGTTCTAAAACAGAGTCGGTTAAAAAAGTTCAAAGGGTTAAAGAGTTCAATGGAAAATGGAGAATTGAAAAGGTAAAAGTGTTTAAACCATTCTATTTGAACATTTGAACCAACAAAGACTGAGCGAAGCCGAAGTCTGAACATTTTCATCAAAAAATAAGGGAGAGCACTAAAAACATGTCGCCAGAAGTTCATTTTCAGGATTTAGGACTGATCGATTACCAGGAAGCCTGGGATTACCAGGAAAAGTTATTTGCTGAAAGCATTGCGTTGAAAATTGAGCGTCGGAACGGAACTACGGAGGAAGAAACTAAAAATCACCTCTTGTTCTGCGAACATCCGCATGTTTATACGCTGGGAAAAAGTGGCACAGAAGATCATTTACTTCTGAACCAGGACGGACTGGACGAACACGAAGCTAAATTCTACAAGATCAATCGCGGTGGAGATATTACCTATCACGGGCCCGGGCAATTGGTTGCTTACCCGATTCTCGACCTGGATTATTTCTTTACCGACATTCACAAATACATGCGTTACCTGGAAGAAGCCGTGATCCAGGTTTTGGCTCATTACAGAGTCAAAGGAGAACGCTCGGCAGGATTCACAGGAGTTTGGATCGACACGGATAAACCCACTGCGCGAAAAATCTGTGCCATGGGTGTGAAATCTTCCCGCTGGGTAACCATGCACGGAATCGGTTTCAACATCAATTCCAATCTTTCTTATTTTTCTCACATTGTGCCTTGCGGAATTGAAGATAAATCTGTAACTTCCTTGCAACAGGAACTTGGAAGACCGGTCGATATGCAAGAGGTAAAAGACCTTTTAAAAGAAAAACTGGCTTCTCAATTCGGATTCACTTACGCGAAATAGTCATGAAACGCTCCCTACTCAAATGGTTAAAACGAACCGGGTGGTTTGTCTTAATCCTCTTTTTATCAATCAACATTTTCATTGTTCTCAGCGGTCGTTTCTATCTCTACAAGGGAATCTATTTCACCTACCTGCAAGGTGAATCTTCACCCACAATCTATGATCTGAACAAGTTCTACAATGCAACCGTGAAAGCTCCTGCCAAAGGCGAACCGTGGAGTTTCAAACTGGCGCAAAAAGACGCACTCAGCGGCAGCGATCTGAAATACATGGATACCTGGCGAACCTCTTCGTTCCTGGTCGTGAAGAACAACCAGGTGATCTACGAACAATATTGGGATGAGCATCATCCGGAAACGGTTTCCAATTCCTTCTCGGCAGCGAAAACGGTCGTGAGTATGCTGATCGGAATTGCGATGGATGAAGGCTATATCAAAAGCCTGGATGAACCGGTTCGCAAATACATTCCCGAGTTTTCCGGGAAAGGAAAAGAAAAAATCACCATTCGTCATTTGCTAATGATGGCTTCCGGCCTGGATTGGGGCGAAAGCGGGAAAAATCCGCTGTCCGAAAATGCAGAATCCTATTACGGCTGGGATTTGAGAGGCTTGGTAACGCGTCAGCATGCCATCCAGGAACCCGGAAAAGCTTTTATCTATCAAAGCGGGAATTCCCAGTTGTTGGGTTTCATCATTGAAAAAGCAACCGGAAAAGACCTGGCGCAATATGCTTCCGAAAAATTGTGGAAACCAATCGGGGCGGAATCCAATGCATTCTGGAGTCTCGACAAGGAAAACGGCGACGAAAAAGCGTTCTGCTGTTTGTACAGCACAACCAGGGATTTTGCCCGCATCGGGAAGGTATTGGCAAATCACGGAAAATGGAATGAAAAACAAGTCATTCCGGCCGGATATTTCGATGAAATGGTCAAAAATCCGGAAATGACAACCGAAGAAGGTGTTCCGAATACGCGTTACGGATTGCACATCTGGACTTACAACAGCAACGGACATCCGGTTTATTACTGCCGGGGAATCAAAGGTCAGTACATCATTTCCATCCCGGATGAACAATTGATCATCGTGAGAACCGGGCACAAAAGAGCTCCCGACATTGAAAAGGAAATTCTTCAAAAAGCAAATACGGAAGAGAATCGTGAAAAAATCGGGCATCCGTCTGATCTCTTTGAATATATCCGAATGGGAAGAACGGTTGCATCTGGTCTTTGAGCTTTCAGATTTGGATGAACTGCGTGAAATGAACCACAAAGACACGAAGACACAAAGAGTCGGAAATCACCTAGTGAAATAAAACACATATCACTCATCTGAGGAAATAACGAGCACAAATGCTTATCTTTGCATTCCAAAATCGGATAAAAACATGCGAGAAGAATTGAAAGGCCCGGTAGTTGAAAATGTACGAATCGTGATCGTTCCCGAAATCAATGAAGAAGGTGGAACACAGCATTATGTTTATTTGCTGAATCTTCGTGATGATATCATGGAGGGAATCATTATTACCAGCCGCGGTTACGGAGAAGATGTCAACACCGGAGAGAAGATCAAAACTTCTACGTTGAGACACTCCCTGGAAGTTCTTTTGCCGAATGAAGCTGCGAAAATCGAACCGATTATGGAAGAAGTTTTCGGATTGACGAACGAATATTGGGTTTCCTTTTGGGCTGACGATGTGATGTACGACAAACGATTCATTTTTCTTCCTGAAACAATCGATGAGAAAAACTTCATCGAAATTCCGAAACTGGGCGGAAAAGGAATCATGGTCGGATAAAGATGAATCGCTCTAACTACGCTGCATATTACCTTCCACTCTTTTTCATCATCCTGAATTTCGTCGTTAAAGGATTGTTCCTGGGTGCGAATTCTCTTGGTGGAGATGAACCTTTCAGTGTATATCACTCACAGCAGTCTCTGGGCAATTTATTCGAGATCTTTCAAAACGAAAACAATCCACCACTGCATTTTTTATTACTGCATTATTGGATCAAGTTTTTCGGGATTTCCGAAGTCTCCGTACGAATCCTTTCACTGATTTTCAGTTCGTTTACGGTACTTTTCATTTACCGGATCGGGTGGCGATTTTTCAACCTTCGTGTCGGGATCTATGCAAGCATCATCTTCATTTTTTCGACCTACCAAGTCACTTTTGCCCACGAAGCAAGAGCTTATGCCTTGATGGGTTTACTGACCGCGATTTCCATGTTCTATTACATGAAAATTGTCATTGCGAAAGACCAGAGTAAATGGACTTTTTGCTGGTTTTTGTTAGCAAACACCTTACTGATTTACACGCACTTTTTCGGATTTTTCATCCTGTTTATCCAGTTTTTCTTCATTCTTTTCCAGCGAAATTTACTGAAGGAGTTTTACCGTTTCCTGGTGTTGTTTGTCGGCGTTTTGTTGTTGACTTATTCGCCGTACATCTGGATTATTCTCAATCGTTTTACGAGTTCGACCCAGGGCGGAACCTGGTTAACGCCACCAAGCGGAATTGACGCGTTTTATGAAATGTTCCGCGCTTTCAGCAATGCACCGGTTACAGCCGTTTTCACACTGGCAGCGCTACTTATCGGGACGATTTTTCTGATTGTAAAACGGAAACAAAATCCCAACCGTTTAGCAACCCGCTTGGTTCTTTGCTGGTTTTACATTCCTTTCGTTTTCATGTTCGTCATCTCGTTTTGGGTTCCCATGTTCCTGGACCGCTACCTGATGTTCATTGCGATTGGTTTCTGTATTATTGTTGCCATTTCCACAGATTTCATTATTCAAAAACCGAAGTTGCAGTTCCTGGTTCCTGGTTTTATCTGCCTCTTGTTTATCGTATCCGTTAAACCGAATAAAACGAACAAACGGGAAGTCCGTGAAACCGTTCAATTGGTAAAAGAGCTGGAAAACGACAGCACATTGGTTTTGGTAGCCCCGGTTCATTTTTCACTCAACTTCATCTACTATTACGATCGGGATTTGTTCCGGGAATCGGATGGTGAGAAGATCAAAAACGGATTAGCAGAGCAATCGCTATACTGTATCAACAGCCTGGAAGGTATCGATTACAAAAACCGGAAACGCATTGTTTTGGTGGACGCTGCGAGTAATTTCTCCGCTCCAAACAACAACATTCTCAACACCTTGAACGCGGAATTTAACCAGGTGAAGAAGCATCATATTGAGGAGATTTTTGATATTTACGAATTCGAACAGAAGTAGACTTAAGACTTCAGGAGGCAAGACCAGAGACTGATTTTACATAAAAAAACCCCGACATCCATTTCGGAGCCGAGGTTTTACGTGAAATCTGTCTTGACTCTTTCGTCTCAGAGTCTATTTGTCTCTTAAAGAGTTCCTCTTTTCTCTTGTTCTCTTTCAATCGATTCAAACAAAGCCTTGAAGTTTCCTGCTCCGAATCCTCTTGCTCCCATTCGCTGAATGATTTCGAAGAATACGGTCGGACGATCTTCTACCGGTTTCGTGAAAATCTGCAGCAAATAACCTTCGTCATCCGCATCAATCATGATTCCCAACTTTTGCAATTCGTTGATATCTTCTTTGAATTTCGACATATGGTCTTTCAAACGATCCGGAATTGCGTCGTAATATTCTTGTGGCGGAGTTGATAAAAACTCAACACCTCTGGATTTCATTTCAGCAACCGTTTTGATAATATCATCTGTAGCAACTGCAATATGCTGAACTCCCTCACCTTCATAAAAAGTAATGTACTCTTCAATTTGCGATTTTTTCTTCCCTTCAGCTGGTTCGTTGATCGGGAATTTGATACGTCCGTTTCCGTTCGACATTACTTTCGACATCAAAGCAGAATATTCTGTCGTAATCTGCTTGTCATCAAACGATAGGAAATTAACAAATCCCATGATGTCTTCAAACCATTTCACCGCTTCGTTCATTCTGTTCCAGTCCGTATTTCCTACCATGTGATCGATGAATTTCAATCCAACCGGAGCCGGGTTGTAAGCTGTTTTATGTTCTACATAACCAGGCATGAAAATACCTGTGTAGTTTTTGCGTTCAACGAATACAAAAACCGTTTCACCATAAGCTCCGTAAATTCCGGAACGAACAACTTCCCCGTTTTCATCGGATTCAACCATCGGTTCGAAGAAAGACTTCGCTCCTCTTTTCGTTGTTTCTTCGTAAGATTTTCTGGCATCTTCTACCCAAAGTGCAATCACTTTTACTCCGTCACCATGCTTTTTCACGTGTTCTCCGATCGGTGAATCACTATTCAATGCCGTTGTCAATACAATTCTGATTTTGTCTTGCTTCAACACGTAAGATGCACGATCTTTCACACCTGTTTCCAATCCTGCATAAGCCAAATCCTGGAATCCGAAAGCGGTTTTGTAGAAATGAGCTGCCTGCTTCGCATTTCCTACATAGAATTCTACGTAATCCGTTCCAAGCAAAGGCAAAAAGTCCTGTGCTCCTTCAAAAATTTTCTCTAATCCGTATTCAACGTTTTTTATTTCGTTACTCATAATCTTATTTAATTATCAATGTTTCAATGATGAATTATCAATTGATAACTGGGTAATTAGCAATTGATAATTGTATTCTAAAGCCAGCTAGTTGCGTAATCCGCATCTTCCATATCGATAGCAGCTTGTGTTAATTTTAAAGGTTTAAATGTGTCGACCATAACTGCCAATTCTTTTGTTTCCGTTTGCCCGATACTTCTTTCGTAAGCTCCCGGGTGCGGTCCGTGCGGAATTCCTCCCGGATGCAGGGAAATGTATCCTTTCTCCACGTGGTTTCGGCTCATGAAATCTCCGTCCACGTAATACAACAACTCGTCTGAATCGATGTTACTGTGGTTGTAAGGAGCAGGAATCGAAAGCGGGTGATAATCGTACAATCTCGGAACGAAGGAACAAATCACGAAATTATGTCCTTCAAACGTTTGATGTACGGGAGGCGGCTGATGCACACGTCCTGTAATCGGTTCAAAATCGTGGATCGAGAACGCGTAAGGGAAATTGTATCCGTCCCAACCAACAACGTCGAAAGGATGTGAAGCATATTGCAATTCGTGCAATACGTTCTCTTTCTTGATCAGGATGGTGAAGGTTCCCAATTCGTCGTGTGTTTCCAACTCGGAAGGGCCTCTGAAATCGCGTTCGCAAAACGGAGAATGCTCCAGCAACTGTCCGAAATGATTGCGGTAATTTCTCGGAGTGTAAATCGGAGAAAATGATTCTACGATAAACAAACGGTTCTTTTCCGTATCGAATTCCATTTGATAAATCATTCCACGTGGCACAACAAGATAATCTCCGTAACTAAATGGAATATTTCCCATCATCGTGCGCAGTTTTCCGCTTCCTTCGTGAATGAAAATGACTTCGTCTGCATCCGCATTCTTATAAAAGTAAGTCGTCATAGACTTCTTCGGAGCTGCCAATGCAATATTCAAATCGTTGTTGAAAAGCATGATTTCACGTGATTCCAAAAAGTCATCTTTCGGAGCGACGTTGAATCCTTTCAACATGCGGGAAGTGATGTTTTTATTTACCGCCGGAACCGGAGTCAGATCCTTGAAAGTCTTCACCGACTTCACCATCGTTGGGCGATGTACGTGGTACAGCAAAGACGAAAAACCATGAAATCCTTCCGTACCGAACAATTGCTCGTAGTACAACTCACCCGACTCTTTTCGGAATTGTGTATGTCTTTTAGGGGGAAACTTCCCCAGGTTATAGTAAAAAGGCATGTTCTGTTCAATTATTTTTTAATGTTCGACAAATCAAAAACACTTGCAATCATTCCGGTTTGCGAATAAGCAACCACGTTAGTTTTAGTGTCAATTCCAACCACATAGTATCTGAAAGTTACGCAAAAATACCGACAAAATAAATTGCAAAAAATGAGAATTGTCAGTTTTTAAGCGAAAGTGAAAACTTTTATTCACAGGAAAATAAAATTATCTTTGCGCACAAATTACCCTCCCCCCATGAAAAAAATTTTGGTTTTAGGTTCTTGCGGACAAATCGGTACGGAATTAGTACTTGCGCTTCGTGAGAAATTCGGCTTTCAAAATGTGGTTGCCGCGGATCTGAAAGATGCGTGCCCGGAAAATCTTTCCAACGGACCTTATATCCAATTGGACGCTTTAAATAAAGAACTTGTTCGTTCTTATATTATAGAGCAGAAATTTACGGATGTTTACCTTCTGGCGGCTTTGCTTTCGGCCACTGCTGAGAAAAACCCTGATTTTGCATGGAAATTAAATATGGAAAGCTTGTTTACCATTTTGGATCTGGCGAAGGAAGGACATATTTCAAAAATATTCTGGCCTTCTTCCATTGCGGTTTTCGGTCCTACCACTCCAAGATTCGACACACCGCAATATACGGTGATGGAACCAAGCACGGTTTACGGTATTTCGAAGCAAGCCGGGGAAAGATGGTGTGAATATTACTTCAATAAATTCGGTGTGGATGTCAGAAGCATCCGTTACCCGGGATTGATTTCCTATAAAAGCCTTCCTGGTGGCGGAACAACCGACTATGCGGTAGACATTTATTATAAAGCAAAAGCAGGAGAACATTTCACGTGCTTCCTGAAAGAAGATACGGCACTTCCGATGATGTTTATGGACGATGCAATCCGTGCGACAATCGAACTGATGGAAGCTCCTAAGGAACAGGTGAAAATCCGTTCCAGCTACAACCTTTCAGCATTGAGCTTTACTCCGAAGCAAATTTTTGAAAGCATTCAAAAGATAGTTCCTTCATTTACAATTGATTACCAACCGGATTTCCGCCAGGCAATTGCAGATTCGTGGCCTGCGTCTATCGATGACTCCTCTGCAAGAGAAAATTGGGGTTGGAAAGAACGTTACGATTTGGACAAAACAACTAAGGAAATGTTAAATAACTTATAAATTAGGTCGATTTTCCATAAAGTGTTCATTGTTAATCGAAAAAAAAAAGCACTTCAGCGAAATTTTGCATGTATTTAGGCAACTATAACAAAATAATTCTATCTTTAGATTGCGCTACAAAACTAATTCAAAACATGTGGAAATGTAAACAAGTCGGACTCATTGTTTTATTCCTGTCTCTACTAACTGCTGTTAAGGCATCCCCTATCACGGATCAAGATGGCAAGTTGAATGTTACGGATGAGAAAGGAAGAAAGCAAGGTAAGTGGATTTACTACGGTAAAGATCGTCCCGAGTCTGGTATTCCTGCAAATGGTAAAGTCGAGGAAGGAAAATATATTGATGACCGCAAGGAAGGTGTTTGGATTAAATATCACAACGACGGTGTAACTCCATCTTTAAAAGGAACGTACGAAAACAATCGTCCGAAAGGACATTTCACGCGCTATTGGCCGAACGGTCAAATCAAGGAAAAAGGAGTTTTCGAAAAGAATATCTACAAAGATTCTCTTCTGAGAAAATACGAAAACGGACAGGTTTCTTACCAGGGATTTTACAATGAAATCGGGAAAGAGAACGGTAAAATCCGTTACTATTATCCGAATGGTCAGTTGGAATACGAATACGATGCAAACAACGGTGTTATTACCGGGAAAGCAGTTCGTTATTACGAAAACGGCGACATCAAAGAAATCGCATATTATGACGGAACAGGAAACCAAACGAAATCAGAGACGAAAGATCCTGTGAATCCGATGGTGAATGTAAAAGATCCGGGACAATCCAAAGAAAAAGCACCAACCATAGCCGGAACACCGAAAACACAAGGTGTCAAGTGGGCTCCGAACGGTTACAACAAAGTCTATAACAACGACGGCGAAATCTGGCAGGACGGTGAATTCAAAGGTGGTGTTCTGTGGGACGGAAAAGTCTACGTCTACGACAACGACGGAATCCTTCTGAAAGTAAAAGTTTACAAAGGCGGCGTCTATCATTCAGACGGTCAGCTATAAATAAAATGAAGAACTAAAAAAATCCCGGCATTTCGACTTCGCTCAATGACCGGGATTTTTTATTTCTGTTCATCTCTGTTTTCAGGATTTTAGCTACTTTCGTTTCATGTCCAATGAAATCAATAAACTTTCTATTATCGTTCCGGCATACAATGAGGAGAAAACCATTTTAAGTGTCATCGAACTTTTAGAAAATATTCAACTCGTTCAAAATACCGCGAAGGAAATCATTGTCATTGATGATCATTCAAAGGACAACACGGCTCGACTGATCCAGGAATACACCCAGAAAAATCCGGACTCACCGGTCGTTTTCTTTTCACAGCCTGTCAACCAGGGAAAAGGCGCTGCCATCCATAAAGGAATCGAACTGGCAACGGGAAATATTATCGTGATCCAGGATGCCGATTTGGAATTGGTTCCGGAAGAAATCAATCTGTTGTTAGCCTTGTATTTGAAAGCTCCGAACCAGATTGTTTACGGATCGCGCTTTTTGGAAGACAAGCATTCAAAGACCAATTTCATCTGGCACATTATGGGGAATGGTTTCCTGACGAAGCTTTCCAACGTCTTTTCAGGCTACCGCTTGACAGATATGATGACTTGCTATAAAATGGTTCCTGCAACGGTGTTAAAGTCGCTGAATCTGAAGGAAAAACGTTTTGGTTTCGAACCGGAAGTGACCATGAAGTTGTCGAAAGTGAAATCACTGAGTATTCATGAGGTTCCGATCACGTATATTGCCAGGAACAAGGAAGAAGGGAAGAAAATTTCCTGGAAGGATGGCGTGAAAGTGATTTACTGCATTGTGCGGTATAAAATCGGGAGGTAAAACCACACAAGGGCGCGAGTGCAAAAAAATGTTGGGCGAGCTCTTTACCACGAAGGCACAAAGACACGAAGATTGGATTGAAAACCATACTGAAAATGATGGATAGACATCCCGCAGTGGCGGGACAAGTTGTATCTATTAGCCCAGTGGTGGCAAGGGATGCAGCTTTTTTATTGGCCACTTAGTCTTTGGCACAACTCCAATCTAAATACTATTTGATTTTCAACCACAATCCTTCACATAAAGAACATAGTATGTCATTACTTGCAAAACTATGTGACCTATGTGTTTTTTTAAGCGCAAAGAGAATTCTTATGAAAATCTACTTTTTGCTCGTGATTGCTTTAATGGTTGCGCGGAAATCATCGATTTCAAACTGTTTGTTATCCGCATTCCAGATGTACACGCTGATTTTTTCCGTTCCGTCATCTGAAGGATTATATTCTTCCGCGAGATCAAATCCGGCCCACTTCTCTTTTCCTTCTTTGTAATAATTGTAGAACGGCGCTCCGCTGTAATGCGTCGGTTCTCCTGAATGCGAATTCCCCGAGAAGATGATCGAAATTCCTCTCCAATCATCTGTTGCATTCAACAATCTTTTATTGGCATGAACTTCCAGGTAGAAACGACAGGTTTTGTATTCTTCCGGGATTTCAAAAGTCAGTTCCGTCCACGGATCAGTACCAAATCCAATTTTCCGGTAAGTTTCTTTCCCCTTCATCAGGTCATATTCCGCGAGAATTTTCCCGTATGGCTGGCAATTCGTCAGAACCACATACTTTTCTTTTGTTTTAGAATCAAGGTCGAACAAGCTTTTCCAAAAAGTCGTTGCGGTGAACTTCTGAACCGGGTAAATTCCACTGATTTTCTGGAAAGTACGAATCGACATGTAGAAAACCGGGATCGCCAAAAGAACGTAAACCAAAAACGAACGCTTGAAAAGCTGCACAAAATACATCAGTAAAAATGCCGTGATGACCTGGAATTCCGTAAATCCGCGATGTCCGAAGAACAACTGATAATCCCAGCACCACCAGGAAGACAAAATGAAGGTGATACACGCCAATGCGATGAAAATCATGGAAACAGCAAAGCGTTCTTTCCTCCAAAATGCAATTGCGCCGATTATTCCCAGAACAACCAACGGTGTGTGAATCAAAATTCCGCAGCGATAACTGAACCAGGTATCCAGCCAATGCGAACCATTAAAGATGAAGCCTTCGCCCTGATACGACCAATAAAACAAATGACCCGTTTGCCAATAAGTCAACACAGGAAGAATGGCAATCGGAAGTAGAAACAGCCCCAATGCTTTCAGCAATTTTCCGTTTTTAAGTCTGAATAAATCCGTAAAAAGCACTTTCAGGGTTTTCCAGTTCCCGGCCAGAAAAGGAAGGATCAGGAAGAAGAACAAATTGGTTGGTCGCACGAGGACCAACAAGCCGCTTACCAATGCAAACCAAAGTAAGGTGGAAGTTTTCTCCGTGTTTCTCCATTTCAGGAAGAAATAGATCCAGACATTTACCAGGAAGAAAGTGTATTGGTGCGACAATGCCGGGTAGAAAAAGGCCTGGTACCCGATGTTCGTTGCAAAAATGGTCAGCAAAGCAATCAGCCAGGTAAAGCGTTTTTGCCCGAAATAGATTGAAAGATTGGCTCTCAGCAACAAAACGCTTAGGAACAAAAGCAACACATTCGTCCAGAAAAAGAAATATAAATGCGTGTCGGAATAGCCGTGAAATGGATTTCCCATGACGAAATCGACTCCACAAGCCAATAAAAACGATGGAGTCTGCATTAAAGCAACTCCCGGATAGCATTTATTGACGAATTTTCCTTCCTCGGTTTTGAGAATGTAATTTTGGGGAGGTTTCCCCATCACTTCTTCTTCCTGTTTTAAAGTCTTTTGGTAATCTTTTTCACCCTGGAAAAGTGCGGGTAAAAAGTAGTAATATCCTTTTCCGTCTGAGTTGATGACTTCATTGCGCCATTGTTTCCCCTGCCATTTCAATACCAAAACTCCGATCAGTATGAACCCGAAGGCCAATAAAATCGTGCGGTAGTATTGTTTGAACTGTTGAACCATGTTCCGAAGTTAAGGCTTATCCCAGAAAGTCGGTTCTTTGAAACGGATGATTGACATGAAATTGGTGCTGACTTCCCGGATAATAATGGAGTAAATCAAACCGGTCAATCCGCTGTAGACAATTTGGTATTCTGTGATGAATACGCCGTCTTTGTAAATCAATTTTGATTGTAAATTTCCGAAAGCATCGTAGGTAAAACGCGATTCAGAAGTCGGGACAGGATCCGTATTCTTGTATGTCGCCACACTTTCGATCCAGCCTTTGTCCGAATACTTGTATTTCGTCGTGATCTTATTTCGTGTGATCGTAAACAACTCTTCTTCCCGTGCCAAATAGCCCAAACTATCCATATAACGGGTCATTTCCAGGTATTGATTTCCGTAGCTGTTGTATACTTTTTTCTTGTATTGGCCTTCATACACCTGGTAATCCATCGTTTCCGTGTTCCAAAGCATACTTCGTTCGATGAACGGATTCAGCAGGCTGTGCATTGTATCGATGTCGCGGTAAACTTCTTCTTTTACTACTTGTCCGTCGGAATTATACGAATAATACGTCGACAAGAAGCCTTTCTTCTGGCTGATCCGTTTTCGCACCATTCTTCCGTCCTGCGTATAATCGTAAAAGCGAACTGTTGTATCCGTTCCGGCATCTCCTTTTGCGGTTTGATAATGACGAACCAGGTTTCCAAGCGTGTCGAAATCGAATACATAGACGTAATTCGATTCGCGCATGATGTCGCCTTGTTTTTTGAAGGTAAAGGTTCCGCGAATTTCCTTGATTTTGGTTCCCTTTACGAATTTCGTATTGAAAAAGGGAATTTCAGTTAACGCAACTCCTTTGGAATTCTCCAACAATTGCGCTGATGCACTATTTACCGAGAAAATAAGGATGAAAAAAAAGCTATACTTCAAAAACATAACGCAAAAATGGGTTGAATTTTGAAGCATAGCTCAATTTTAAGAAAAATTGGATGGATTACAACAACCAGGAAAAGAACAAGCTGAATCCTAGCATTCCAATCAATGCAATTGTCAATATGATGTACGTTAACGGTGACAATTTAATTTTTTCCTGTTCGTGTTCTGCAGGAGAAACAATCGTTCCGATCACTTTCAGGTAGTAATAAATACTGATCGCCGAATTGATCAAAGCGATAATCACTAGCCAGGAAGCTTCTCTCCATGCACTGGAGAATACCATGTATTTTCCAAAGAATCCGGAAGTTGGCGGAATTCCCGCAAGCGATAACAGGGAAACGATTCCTACAATGGCCAGGAACGGATTTCTTTTACCCAAACCTCGCAATGCTTCGATCCGGTCTTCCGAATCGTTTACAGCTACCCCTACCGCAATAATTCCAACGATAGAGAATCCATAAGCAAACATATAGAACCACAAATCACCAACCGATGCTGCACTCTGGCTTACAAAAACCAATAAGGTATATCCGACGTGCGTAATGGATGAATACGCCAATAAACGCTTGAATTTCACCTGGCGCAATGCCGATAAGTTTCCGACAAACAAGGTAATGATGATCATCACAACCAAAGCGTCTTTCCAGAACAGGAACAATTCTCCGTGCCCGAAGCACACCATGAACATTTTCAGGAATGCGTAGAATGCTGAAAGCTTCACTACAGATGCCATGAATCCTGTTACCGCATGCGGAGCTCCGTCGTATACATCCGGACTCCAGAAATGGAACGGTGCAGCACCTACTTTGAAAATGAACGATGCCATGATCAATAATACTCCGATCATTAAAATCGGGCTTAAAGATTCCATTTCCTGGATTTTCATTTGAATTTCCAACAATTTGAATGTTCCGGTTGCTCCGTAAACCCAAGCCAAACCGAACAGGAAGATTCCTGTTGCGAATGAACCGGTCAGGAAGTATTTCAGGGACGCTTCCGAAGAGCGCACATCTGCTTTGTTACTTCCAGCCATGACATAAATCGGAATGGACAAAATCTCTAGTCCTAAGAAGAACATGAACATATCCGTGTAAGCCGTCATGATCATCGCTCCTACCGTAGAGAACATCAACAATCCGATGTATTCTCCCGTGTGAACAGGATTTTCTTTGAAACGTTCGTATCCGATTCCAATGATCAACAAGGCTAGAACACAAATGGCCAAACTATACATCAAAGCCGGTTTGTTAAAGTCTAATCCTTCGTATTTCAGAAAATCAAAAAATGCTTTTCCTGTCTGAAGCTGTTTGATCATCACGATAATCGCAGCCAACAAACCTGCCATAGCAGATCCAACAACCAATCCGGGTTTCTTTGCAAAAGCAGCAAAAAGGGAAATCAATCCACTGACAAAAACAATAAATAATGCATCCATATTATAAACCTGAAGGTGTTGAAACTGTTTCTAAAACTACTTTTAAACTCGGATTCACAAAATCCGTGATGGCTGCCGGATAAACTCCGAAAATAACCACTGCGATAATGATGATCGCAAGAACTGCCAATTCCGACCAATGCAAATCAGCGAACTGAGATCTTGTTACCGGACCGTACATGCTCAACTGGTAAGCACGGAAGGTATAAACTGCTCCGAGAATCAATGTTGTACCTGCAATAATTCCGATTACGATATCAAAGCCTACCAAGCCTTTCAACATCAGGAATTCTCCGATAAATCCGCTTGTTAACGGAACGGAAACCGATGCGAAAGCCAAGGCTGCAAACCAGAATGCGAATTTCGGAGCCTGTTTTGCAAATCCTCCTAATTCTTCCAGGTTTCTGGTTCCTGTTCTGCGTTCGATAATTTCTACTGCTAAGAATAATCCTACTGCTACTAAACCGTGATTCAGAATCTGAACCATACTTCCGGATAATGCGTCGAAATTCCAGGTCATAATTGCCGCTGCGATCAATCCAACGTGTGACATCGATGCGAATGCGAATACGCGCTTCATGTCTTTCTGCTTGATTGCAATAATTGCCGCGTATACTACTCCGATTGTTGCCAGAATGATAATCGGGTATTGCAAACAATGAAGTGCTTCAGGAAACAAGGGAAGCATCCAGCGGATCATTCCATACAATGCCATTTTCAGCATAATCCCTGAAAGCAACATCGTTCCCGCCATCGGCGATTTCGTATACGTATCCGGTTGCCACGTGTGGAACGGGAAGATTGGAATTTTGATCGCAAAAGCAAGAAAGAATCCAAGTGCCAACCAACAAGCTGTTTTAGCTGTTAAGGTCACGGCTTTCAAATCTTCGATGTAGAATGTTCTTGCTCCCATTTTAATTCCGATCAACGCAGCCAACATTGCAATTGATCCGACAAAGGTGTAGATGAAGAACTTCATCAATGCTGCCTTTCTTTCAGGAGCACCGAACCACCAGGAGATTAAGAAAATCGGAATCAGGGTAATTTCCCAGAACACATAGAACCACAATCCGTCCATGGAAATGAATACTCCGATCAAGCCTAACTGCATGAAGAAAACCATGCTGGTGAACAAACGGTTTTCAGCCAATTCGTTCTTCAAGTTTGAAACGAGGATCAATGGAACCAAAACTGCCGTCAATAATAACATCAGCAAGGAAATTCCATCGTAACCAAAGCTTAGAGTAATTCCCGGAAGCCATTCTTTATTGCTTGTAAACAAGTGAATCGTTCCATCATTGTTGTAGTGCATCATACATGCTATCACAACACCTAAAACGGCTAGCGAACCGATAATTCCGTATGCACGAACTCCCTGTTTCGGGATAATCAATACCGATAACGCAAAGAAAACTGGTAAAATAAATAAAAGTAATTCCACGTCTTAGTTTTTATAATAGATAATGTAATAAACAATCAAACCGATGATTCCGAAGACCATCCATAAGATGTAGTTGTCTGTTCTTCCCGTTTGAATCTTGCGAATCAAATCTCCCGATTTTCCAATCGTTTTTCCTAAACCGACAACACTTCTGTGTAAGAATGCTCCTTCGAAATAATGTGCTCCTTTTTCAGACAACCACAAGATTGGTTTCACGAATAAGAAGTCATAGATCTCATCGAAATACAATTTCATTGCGGAAGCTTTTTCCCAACCTTTCAATTGCTCGTCTGCAACCGGAACGCTCTTTTTCTTCACGTAAACAATGTATGTTACAATTGCGATAATCACCGCCATTGCTCCTGCAGCCACCATCAACATCAACGTTGTGTTCGGATCTGCATGTTCACCCATTGTTCTCAAACCATCTACGTTTTGTGCGTAGTGATGCGACAACCAATGTGCTCCGTTGTGCAGGAAAACTCCCGGTAAATTCAATAATCCACCGAAGATTGATAGGATTGCCAAAATGATCAATGGTAATGTCATGGAAGCAGGACCTTCATGTACGTGGTGTTCTTGTTCGTGCGTTCCACGGAATGTTCCGGAGAATGTTACGAAGTACAAACGGAACATATAGATCGCTGTTAAAGCGGAACTGAACATCAATGCGAAGTACACGAATTTGTGCGACTCAAACGCATGACCGATGATTTCGTCTTTTGAATAGAATCCGGAAAGCAACGGAATCCCTGAGATCGCCAATGTTCCGATCAGGAATGTGAAGTGCGTAATCGGAATTTTCTTGCGAAGACCTCCCATTTTGCGGATATCCTGTTCGTCCGACATGGCGTGAATCACACTTCCCGAACCTAAGAACAACAATGCTTTGAAGAATGCGTGTGTTGTAACGTGGAACATCGCTGCTGTGTAAGCTCCCATTCCCAATGCTACGAACAACATTCCCAACTGAGAAACGGTTGAGTAAGCCAATACTTTTTTGATATCGTTCTGACGCATCGCGATGAATGCTGCCACAATTGACGTAGCCAAACCGATGTACAACATGATATCTTTTGTCAAATGCGCGTGTTCGAACAAATAGCTGGAACGCACTGTCAGGAAAATACCTGCTGTTACCATCGTTGCCGCGTGGATCAATGCTGAAACCGGTGTTGGTCCAGCCATCGCATCCGGTAGCCACGTAAACAAAGGAATCTGTGCAGATTTTCCGGTTGCTCCGATGAACAAACAGATCGTGATTCCAAAGATCAGCATTTCAGAGATTTCAAATCCTTCTGCCATTACTGCTTTCGCAACTTCTGCGTATTCCAACGTTCCGAATTTTCCTAAGATCAGGAACAATCCGATCAACAATCCCAAATCCCCGATACGGTTCATGATGAATGCCTTACGTGCTGCCAATGTATTTTTGAAGTCCTGGTACCAGAACCCGATCAGCAAGTATGAACAGATTCCTACTCCTTCCCATCCGAAGAACAACATGAAGTAGTTGCTTCCCAATACCAAAATCAACATGGCAAAGATGAAGAGATTCAAATACGTAAAGAACTTGTAATATCCCGCATCGTGCTTCATGTATCCCATGGAGAACAAGTGGATCAATGTTCCGACTCCTGTCACGATCATGGTCATCCACATGGATAAGTTATCCGCGTAAAGACGTGCGTGCAACGAGAATCCTTCTGTTTTGATCATGGTGAACAAATGCGCTGTTACCGGTTCTCCGTGCTGCACACCCATGAATGCCATGGTTGCAAGGATAAAGGAAACAAGCATCACACCTGTTGCGATTGTTCCGACTAAAACTTTTGATAAGGACTTTCCGATTGTACCGTTAATAAATGCTCCTAATAAAGGGAACAAGATGATTAACGGAAGTAGTTGTGATACCGACATGTTTTAGTTTTTTAATTTATTAAACAATCGAATATCTACAGAGCGCGTATTTCTGAACAAAAGTACCAGGATCGATAATCCTACGGTTGCTTCTGCCGCTGCTACTACCATGACGAAAAACACGAATAATTGTCCGTCTGCCTGTCCAAAATACGTTGAAAAAGCTACCAACAGCAAGTTCACCGCATTGAGCATTAATTCAATGCACATCAATAAAATGATTGCATTTTTCCGGTAAAGAACTCCGAACACACCAATGATAAACAATGCCGTAGCAAGGACCATGTAATGTTCGATCTTTACACCTGATTCAAATAATGTCGCTAATAACATAATTACTCTATCGTTTGTTTTTCACGTTTCGCTAATAGAACTGCCCCAACCATTGCTGCAAGGAACAAGATGGAAGAAACTTCGAAAGGAAGTACGTACTTTGTAAATAGTACCTGTCCAAGGTTCTCTACCAATCCTACTTTATGGGAATTCTCATTGATCATCGGTGTTGCAAGAATTGCATCACGCATTGCAGCCACCAAAACCACGAATAAACTTCCGCCCGCTACTGCTGCACCAATGGTCATCAAAGGGGAATGTTTCGGTTCGTTTTCTTTGTTCAGATTCAACAACATCAATACGAACAGGAACAATACCATGATGGCACCCGCATAAACAATAATATTTACGATTGCGATAAACTGTGCGTTCATCAATACGTAATTTGCTGAAATCAAGAAGAAGGTCAATACAAGGTACAATACGCTTCTCACCGGATGCTTGCTCAAAACAACCATCAAAGCTGTTCCGATCGTCAATCCACCCAGAATGTAAAATATATATAGTAAACTCATTACGCTGGTCTTTTTCCGGTTAATTGTCTCTTACTGATGTCTACGCGCTGATCAACCGGTTCAACCAGTTTGTCTTTTCCGTAAACAAAATCATTGCGCTCAAAATAAGTCGGAACGATGCGATCTGTTAAGAAAATCGCTTCTTTCGGGCAAGCTTCCTCGCACAATCCGCAGAAAATACAACGCAGCATATTGATTTCATATGTGGATGCATATTTCTCTTCACGGTACAAGTGCTCTTCTCCTTTTTTGCGTTCTTCAGACGTCATGGTGATAGCTTCTGCCGGACATGCTACAGCACACAATCCGCAAGCTGTACAGTTTTCACGTCCTTCCTCATCACGCTTCAATACGTGTTGTCCACGATAAACCGGTGCAAACTCGCGTTTCACCTCCGGATATTTGATCGTGTTGTGTTTCTTGAACAAATGCTTCAACGTAATCCACATACCTCCCCAAATTGCCGGGAAGTAAAGTTTCTCCATGAAGGTCATCTTCTTGTTCGAAACAACTTTTTTGCGATTTGATAAACTTTCCATTCTAATATCTATAAGCTATTTCCGGTTTTCGGGGTCTTTTCAAAGGATGTATTTACTCCCAATGGCTGCTCAATTTTTGCATTGCTTGCAGACTCATCGTCTTTGTCTTTAGAGAACCATCCTGAAGTGTATGCGATCACAACTCCTGTGATCAACAGGTTGATCAGGGCAATCGGAATCATTTTTTTCCAACCGATGTGCATCAATTGGTCGTAACGGAAACGCGGCAATGTCCAGCGAATCCACATAAACACGAAGATGAAGAAGAATGTTTTTGCGAAGAATACCAACGTTCCTAAGATTGCCAGGGTATTTCCGGAGAAATTGTCCATTCCAGGGAAGTTATATCCTCCAAAGAACAATACGGAAATCACGGCGCAAGAGATGAACATGTTTACATATTCTGCGAATAAGAAGAATCCTAATTTCATTGCACCGTATTCTGTGTGGTAACCACCGATCAGCTCGGATTCACATTCCGGTAAATCGAACGGAGCGCGGTTACATTCTGCCAAAGCAGTGATTAAGAATACCAGGAAGCAAATCGGCTGTTTGAAGACGTTCCAGGAGAACCATCCGTCCTGCCAGAAACCGTGTTGTTGTTCTACGATTTCTTTCATGCTCAAAGATCCCGACATCAACACGATCGTGATCACGGAAACTCCCATCGCCAATTCGTAGGAAATCATCTGGGAACTTGCACGGATTGCTCCGAACAAGGCAAATTTATTGTTGGAAGCCCAACCTCCGATCATGATTCCGTAAACTCCGATGGAAACTGCTCCCATAATGAAGAGAATCCCGATGTTTACATCAGCAACTTGCAAGGCAATACTTTCTCCGGCGATTTTCAAATCCGGCCCCCATGGAATCACTGCTCCCGTAATGAGAGAAGTAAACATGGCAATTCCCGGCCCGATGATAAACAACCATTTATCGGCATTCGTTGGTCTGAAATCTTCTTTGAAGAACATTTTTCCACCATCAGCCAATGGTTGAAGCAAACCGAAAGGTCCCGCTCTGTCCGGACCGATACGATCCTGCATCCAGGCTGCAACTTTTCGCTCCATCAGAGTCAGATAAGCTGCAATTCCCAATGTAATTGCGAATAAGGCAACAACTATGATTAATTTTATGATCATCTTACTTTCCTGTTAGTTTTTTGGCTTCGATTTTATCGTCAGCAATGTATTGGTTTTGAGAGATCACGGAATGACGGTTGATCACACGCGGTCCTTCAATTTTCCATTTGCTTTTATCTTTTTTGTCGAAACGACACTCGTTACAAATCCAGGCTGTTTTTCCGTCGATATCTTCGATTTCACCGTATTTGTCTTTACGACCTGTTACACGGTAAATTTCGTCTCCGAACATCCAAACCACGGCTTTTCCGGCACATTTTGTACACTCACAAGATGCTTCCATCGGTTTTAAGAACCATACACGGCTTTTGAAACGGAATGTTTTATCTGTCAATGCTCCAACCGGACACACATCGATTACGTTTCCGGAGAAATCGTTGTCGATCGCTTTCTCGATATACGTCGAAATTTCTGCATGATCTCCACGGTGCAATACTCCGTGAACACGTTGGTCTGTCAACTGATTGGCAGTGTAAACACAACGGTAACACAGGATACAACGGTTCATGTGCAACTTGATCTTATCCCCGATATCGATCGGATCAAAAGTTCTGCGTTTCTCTTCGTAGCGCGTTCCTTCTTTTCCATGTTCGAAACCAAGATCCTGCAAATGACATTCTCCTGCCTGGTCACAGATCGGACAATCCAAGGGGTGATTGATCAATAAGAACTCTGTTACAGCAGCGCGGTTGTCATACACCCGCTCTGATGTTTTGTTCTTCACAATCATTCCGTCATTTACCGGAGTAGAACAAGAAGCTACTAATTTCGGCATCGGGCGCGGATCTGCTGCAGAACCGGCAGCTACTTCCACCAAACATGTTCTGCATTTTCCACCGCTTCCCTGCAATTTGCTGTAATAACACATTGCAGGAGGAACTACGTCTCCACCGATTTTGCGAGCAGCATTCAGGATCGTTGTTCCCGGTTCTACTTCTACTTCAATATCGTCAATGATAACTTTTACCATAATCGGTCTCTATTTTATACTAAAGGCATGTGATTGGATGCAATTCCGAAGTTGCGTTTTACCGCTTCATCCGGGTGCGTCACGTGCCATTCAAATTCTTCACGGAAATGACGGATTGCCGCCGCTACCGGCCATGCTGCTGCATCACCTAAGGGACAAATCGTGTTTCCTTCTATTTTCTTATTGATTTCTGCCAACAAATCGATGTCGTGCATATGTCCTTGTCCGTATTCGATACGACGAAGTACTTTTTCCATCCATCCGGTTCCTTCGCGGCAAGGTGAACACTGTCCGCAAGACTCGTGCGCATAGAAACGCGCAAAGTTCCAGGTATTTCTTACGATACACTGATCTTCGTCGAATACGATAAATCCTCCTGAACCCAACATGGATCCGGTTGCAAAACCACCTTCTGACAAACCTTCGTATGACATCAGGCGATCTGTTCCTTCTGCTGTTTTGGTAATCAGGTTTGCCGGTAAAATCGGAACGGAAGATCCACCAGGAACACATGCCTTGATTTTCTTGCCGTTTGCGATTCCTCCACACCACTCATCCGAGTAGATGAATTCTTCTACCGTCATTCCCAATTCGATCTCGTAAACTCCCGGTTTTGCCAGGTTTCCACAAGCTGAAATCAGTTTCGTTCCGGTACTTTTTCCAATACCGATTTTTGCGTATTCAGCTCCACCGTCGTTTACAATCGGAACAACTGCTGCGATGGATTCTACGTTGTTTACTACCGTCGGACATCCCCACAATCCTTTTACAGCCGGGAATGGTGGTTTGATACGCGGGTTTCCGCGCTTTCCTTCCAATGATTCGATCAACGCGGTTTCTTCACCACAAATATAAGCTCCACCACCCGGTGCAATTGCTAAATCCAGGTCGTAGCCTGAGCCTAAAATATTTTTTCCAAGGAATCCGTTTGCGTATGCTTCGGCAATTGCTTTTTCCACAATTTCCAACACCCACATGTATTCTCCGCGGATATAAATGTATGATTGATTACATCCTAAGGCGTAGGAAGAAACGATCATTCCTTCTACCAACAGATGCGGGATCTTTTCCATTAAGAAGCGATCCTTGAAAGTTCCCGGCTCTGATTCATCGGCGTTACACAATAAGTAGCGCGGAACTCCTTCCGGTTTTGCCAGGAAAGACCATTTCATCCCTGTTGGGAATCCTGCTCCACCACGACCTCTCAATCCGGATGCCTGCACTTCTTCCACCACATTTTGCGGCGACATTGTTTTCAAAGCTTTCTCTACAGAACGGTAACCTCCGTTTTTGCGGTAAACTTCAAAAGTTTCGATTCCGGGAACGTTTGCATGTTCCAATAATAATTTTCTTCCCATTCCTATTTCTCTGAATGTTCTTTACGCAAGGTATCCAATAACTCATCTACTTTCGCAGGAGTTAAATGTTCGTGGTAATGCTTTCCGCATTGAAGCATCGGTCCATAACCACAAGCTCCCAAACATTCCGCAGTTTTCAATGTAAACATTCCATCTGCTGAAGTCTGACCAACTTTGATATCCAATTTATTTTCAATGTGTTCGATGATTTGATCCGAACCAACCAACATACATGGTCCTGTTCTACAAACCTCCAGAACAACTTTCCCAGGTTTTTCAATGTTAAACATGGTATAGAAAGTTGCTACTTCATACACTTCGATCGGCTGAATATTCAACAAGCGGGCAACATAATTCATCGTCGGTACACTTAACCAGCCTCCGAATTCTTCTTCCGCCAAATGCAGAATACGCATCAATGCACTTTTCTGTTTTCCTTCCGGATACATGTTGATGAAGCGTTGTACTTCAAGCAATTTTTCAGGGCTAAACTCCGGTTCAGCCTGATCTGTATAATTATGTGTAACTGATATACTCATCTTATGCGTCCAATTCTCCTGCAATCACGTTCAAACTACTTAAGGTCAATACTGCATCTGAGATGGTTTGACCGGTAATCATTTCCGGATATGCTTGATAATAAATAAAACAAGGTCTTCTGAACTGAAGTCTGTATGGTGTTCTTCCTCCGTCTGAAATCAAATGGAATCCTAATTCCCCGTTTCCACCTTCTACTGCGTGGTATACTTCTCCAACCGGAACAGGTGTTTCACCCATAATGATTTTGAAGTGGTAAATCAACGCTTCCATTTTCGTGTAAACGTCTGCTTTTGACGGCAAGTAGAATTCAGGAACATCCGGTGAAAAATGACTTCCTTCCGGAAGGTTTTTGTAAGCTTGCTCGATTATGCGTACACTCTGGCGAATTTCTTCCTGGCGTACACAAAAACGATCGTAAGTATCTCCGTGTGTTCCAACAGGAATATCGAAATCGAAATCCTGGTAAGAGGAATACGGATTCATGACACGCACATCGTAATCTACTCCGGCTGCACGCAGGTTTGGCCCTGTGAAACCGTAATCCATTGCTCTTTCTGCTGAAATCGCTCCGGCACCGATCGTACGATCCATGAAAATACGGTTGCGTAATAATAAATCATCAAATTCCTGGAAACGTTTCGGGAACTCTTTCAGGAATTTTTGCAATTTGGTATGGAAAGTTGGTGAGAAATCACGCTCAAAACCACCGATACGACCGATGTTTGTTGTCAAACGTGCTCCACATACTTCCTCGTATAATTCGTATATTTTTTCGCGTTCCTGGAACATGTAGGTAAAACCTGTCAATGCTCCGGTATCCACCCCGATTACCGAGTTACAAACCAAATGGTCTGCAATACGCGCCAATTCCATGATGATTACACGCATGTAATCTACACGTTTCGGCACTTCCACCCCGATTAGTTTTTCCATTGTCATTTCCCAGCCCATGTTGTTGATCGGGGAAGAACAATAGTTTAATCGGTCAGTGATCGGTGTAATCTGGTTATAAGGTCTGCGCTCCGCCAATTTTTCGAAAGCGCGGTGGATGTAACCAACTGTTTGAACCGAACCAAGGATTTTTTCACCGTCAACGGTCAACACGTTCTGGAAAATTCCGTGCGTTGCCGGGTGAGTTGGCCCGAGGTTTAGCGTTGCGATTTGTCCGTCGATGGTTTCATCGGCGAATAAGCTTTTATTTTTATTAGGAGTATCGCTCATAGTCTTTTCTTTATCAAAAGCATTGCTTTCTCTTATCTACCGAAGTAGCGATCATCTTTATCTTCTCTTGTTGCATCTTCCAGATGGTATTCTTTACGCATCGGGAAGTAATCCATTGAATCTTCGTTCAGGATTCTTACCAGGTTCGGATGTCCTTCGAAGATTACTCCGAAGAAATCATACGTTTCACGTTCCTGCCAGTCAGCACCGATATAAATATCTCTCACGGATTGAATCGTCGGATTTTCGATCGGAAGAAATGCGCGAAGGCGCAAACGCACATTGTTCACGAAAGAGTGTAAATGATAATTCACACAGATTTCGCGGTCTTTATCATTCGGAAAATGTGTTGCTCCGATCAAAGTCAGGAAAGACATTTTCAACACCTCATCTGTTTTCAACCATGCAATCACATCATGCGCTTTATCAGCGGGAACTTCGATTGATAACAAGCCATAAGGTTCTTCGTGATTGCGAATTGCTTCTCCGAATTTTTCCTGTAAGCGGGTTAAAACTGCTTCGTTTGTCAAATTACTCATCGTTCAAATCGTATTTCTTCAACAAATGTTTGTATTCATCTGAATAACGGCGGCGCAATGATTCGCTTTTCACCAAACGGTGAATGTTCATACACCCTTCGATGATTTGCTCTGGTCTTGGCGGGCATCCCGGAACGTACACGTCAACCGGAATCACACGGTCAATTCCCTGCAATACGGAGTAAGTATCAAAAATCCCACCTGAAGAAGCGCATGCTCCAACTGACAGTACCCATTTCGGTTCTGCCATTTGCTCATACACTTGTTTCAAAACAGGAGCTAATTTCTTTGAGATTGTCCCGGCAACGATTAACAAATCTGCCTGGCGCGGTGAGAAGGACATCCGTTCCATTCCGAAACGTGCCACGTCGTAGTTACTTCCCATCGTTCCCATGTACTCGATTCCGCAACAAGATGTTGCAAACGGCAATGGCCAAACGGAATTTGCACGAGCTGCTCCAATGACCTTATCAAGCAATGTCAATTGGAAACCTTCTCCGTTAATGGTTTCTACACCATTGATGATTTCTACTTTTCCCATTCTAAAGCACCTTTTTTAAGTACGTAGAAAAATCCTGTAAGGAAGAATGCCACGAAAATGATTACTGCAATAAGTCCGTCCATTTTCAGGAAATGGAAGTTCACTGCGTACGGGTAGAAGAAAATCACTTCCACATCGAACAGTACGAACAAAATTGCAGTTAATAAATAACGGATGGAGATTGGGAAACGAGCGTTTCCAACTTCTTCAATACCACATTCCCAGTTGGAGTTTTTCTTTTTTCCTAAGAGTTTAGGACCCAACATGGGCGCTACTACAAGAACCGTAATTACAAAGCCTAAAGCGACGGCTGCCTGGAGTAATATCGGTAAATAATCTTCTGCAGAAGACATAATCACTAGTTTTAAGACTCGCGAATTTAATACATTTTAACAAGAACAACCGGCGAAAAACCTATTTAGATTTAATCTAAATTACTGGGTAAGTATTTCTAAAACGCCCTGAATTCGCTAGTCGATGAAAAGTGTTGGTCGGGCGAAGATAAAGTGATGTTGATGCGGGATGTTTTCTTTTCGGGGTTGAAATCCCATGATTGGAAAAGTAATTTTTTTCTTTTTCAACGAGGTTTTTAGGTCTTTTTTTACCAGAACACAATGCCCAGGAACTAATTATAATTCACTCATTCTTATTTTTTTTCCGCAAATGCGCAAATTTCCCGAAGCGCTTACCAGTCGCTTCTTTTCTTTCAAACTATTGGTTTTGGATAAAAGGGAATACCGAAGTCAAGCTACTCATTTACAAGCTGAAAGGGTTTAGATTCATCTAACGCATATACCTTAATGCACGAATATTTCGATCTTTAAATTCCCTGCATCATTGGTTTCATTGATGCAATAGCTCCTACATATATAAAATAAAGAGCAGCAACAGTCAAACAAATCATAGATAAAGCAAATATGAACTTCGTCAATCCTTTGTTCTTATAACGATCCGGATGACGACGAACACGGATATAAGAAATCAATGAACAGATAAACACGACTAAAACCAATCCGAAAATGAAAACCCCTGTTCCCAGGTAAAGAAAAGAACTGAAAACACTGATCAAAGCTATTGAAATACTCATTCCAATAAGTATTCCTATTGAGACCCAGGTAAGCGGTTCGGTTTTCTTTTTTACTTCAGGAACCGGTTGATCTAAATCCTGCGCTGAGAGATTATTTATTTCCTGTCGTTTTCTTTCTGTTGGGACGCGATGCATCTCGTCCCGACATCGCATCCCAAAAGCCATCCCTTTTTCGTCGTCAACCGATGAAATGGTATTTTCATCCATTTCTTTTAATGGAGTTTCCTGAACCAAAGTAATTGATCCAGGCGCTTCAGTCTTTTCAGAAGAATCTTTTAATTCAGATGTTTCTAAGGGAAATTTTTCTTGCTGATTTTCCTCAGTTTTCTTTTGGTGGAAACTTCTCTTCCACTCCATGTGATAACCAGCTCCAAAGTGGCGTTTAGTAATTGTGCAAGCGAATAGCAGGCAACAAGATAAAAGTATGAATAGTAGCTTCATAGCGAATGATTTTCACAAATGTGAGAAATAAAATTTACTTTCTTGTTGCGATTTTCCGTACTCGATTAAAATTCTTAGTAAATCGTGTCGATTATTTCTACGAAAACTGGCTGGATTATAAGCTATTACTAGTATTCTATAAACAAATTATCATTCACTCCAGGAGCAATCAAAATCGTGTCTATGTATTCCGTTATACTTCCATTTCGCTTTATCTGAATTTTATAAACATACCTTCCAGCTAATCCCTGTTCTATTTGATGAGTGTTAGAATAACATCCTATTGCGTAAGGACTCCATGCTTCATTATTTATATTTACATAATAATCTTCATCCACATTTCTCAAAATTATTCGCATACTATCAGATGCCCCTGAACAATTTACATTTTCCAGTTTATAGTTAATATTCATCTTCGGTAAGGCACGGATTGTGTAATCTCTTTGATCCCTGCGAGTCATGACATCATAGTCTGGTGCATTGATCAAAGAATAACTTCCAGAATAACTCTCAAATTGAATGCCTGAATAATCGAAATTGATAATGTACTGATAATCTGAACGTTTCTTTGGGAAGAATGAGATATTCGCCCAGCCGTTCGCATTAGTGACTCCTTCCAACTTAAAATCCGTATACTCAATGTCACTCAATTTCTTTGAAAACTTTTTTGAGCGATACTCAACGATCGTGTATTTCACACCTGAGATGGGTTCCCCACTATACGGAATATGTGCTTGAATAGTGAATTCAATGGGGTTTTTCTTATCCAGTTTTTTGCAGGAAAAGAATGAAACGAGCAGTAAACAGAATAGTAGTAGCTTCATAGCGCATATTTTTTTACAAATATGCGCAAAATGTTTCAAATGTGAGTTTAAATTTCCCGTATTTGATTATTAGTACTCTATGAAAACTTCATTCATTATTCCAGGCTGAAGGAAAAATGTGTCTATGTCAGTTGTAACCTGGTTGTTTCGGGTCACTTCGATTTGATAAATATGATAACCAGATAACACATTGTCATTTGTATAATCTACCAGTGAACCACAACCATTAAAATAATTACTCCAAACATAAATCGTTTCAAATGTTTTATACGGAAATTCATTGCAATTAAATGTTTTATATCTCATTTTATCATTTGCATCAAAACAATTTACATTTTCAATTTTGAAATGCATACCACAATGAGGTAGTGCTCTTATTTCGTAATCTTGCTGATCATTCCTTACCAAATGCACATAAGTTGGCGCATTAATTAAGGAATAAGGACCTGAGTAATTTGCAAACTGCATGGAAGAATAATCAAAAGTGATATCGTAATGATAGCTTTTACTTTTACGAGGTGCAAAGGCGATCACTGCATTTCCATTAGCATCCGTTTCTCCTTCCAAATTAAAATCTGTATACTCTACTTCTCCTAACTTTCCCTTTTTGGATTTATACTCCCGAATCGTATATTTCACACCCGAGATAGGCTCATCATTATACGGGATATGTGCTTTGATTTTAAATTCAACGGGATGTTCCTTATCCAGTTTTTTACAGGATAAAAACGATAGCAAAAGAGGACAGAATAGTAGCAGCTTCACAACAATCAATTTTCACAAATATGAGCAAAATGTTTCAAATATGAGTCAAAATATTACATATTTGATTAAACTACCAATACATATTAACATGATCTATTCCACCAGGAGAAATAAAAAAAGTATCAATATCCGTTGTTGTTACACCTCCTCTCTTTGCTTCCCACTTAAACACATAACGTCCAGACAATCTCTGTAAATAGTCTCCTTGTAAATCCACACATCCATTTAAAGTCGCTCCTTCAATCCAAGGATCTCCGTTATTAAAAGTATAATTGGGTTTTTCATCTAAATTATATTGTTTGTACTTAAACGAATCATTTGCATCAAAACAAGATAAGTTCTTAAAGTCCCAACGCATTTGCATCAAAGGCAAAGCTTTGATTTCATAGTCTTTTTGATCATTCCTGGAGAGAGGTTGGTATGTTGGAGCTCCAATCAATGAATAGCTTCCGGAATAGTTTGCAAATTGCATCCCGGAATAATCGAAAGTAATATCGTAACGATAATTCATGTTTTTCTTCGGAGCAAAGGAAATAAAAGCATCTCCATTTGCATTTGTGACTCCTTCTAACATAAAATCTGTGTAATCAGCACCTCCTAATAATTCTTTACTTGATTTATATTCCCGGATCGTGTATTTGACTCCTGAAATCGGTTCCCCACTATACGGAATATGTGCCTTGATTGTAAACTCGATCGGGTTCTTCTTATCCAGTTTTTTACAGGAAAAAATTGAAAGAAAAATGAAACAGAATAGTAGTAGCTTCATAACAATTGATTTTCACAAATATGAGCAAAATGTTTCAAATGTGAGTTGCAATTTTCCGTACTTGACTATTAATATTCTATAAAAACTTCATTCATTATTCCAGGCTGTAGAAAAAAGGTATCTATATCAGTTGTAACCTGGTTGTTTCGTGTTACTTCGATTTGATATAACAACCTACCGGATAACCTATCATTAAAAACGCCATCAAAAAGAGTTCCACAACCATTGAAATAATTGCCCCAAATAGGAATATACTCAAACGACTGATAGGGAAATTCATCGGAATTAAATGTCTTAAACCGCATTTTATCATTTCCATCAAAGCAATTTACATTTTCAACTTTAAAATGTACACTACAATGAGGCAAAGCTCTGATTTCATAATCTTGCTGATCATTCCTTACCAAATGCACATAAGTTGGCGCATTAATTAAGGAATAAGGACCTGAGTAATTTGCAAACTGCATGGAAGAATAATCAAAAGTGATATCGTAATGATAGCTTTTACTTTTACGAGGTGCAAAGGCGATCACTGCATTTCCATTAGCATCCGTTTCTCCTTCCAAATTAAAATCTGTATACTCAATCTCACCCATTTCTCCCTTTTTAAATTTATACTCCCGAATGGTGTATTTCACACCTGAGATAGGCTCATCACTATACGGAATATGTGCCTTGATTGTAAACTCAATCGGATTCTTCTTATCCAGTTTTTTACAGGAAAAGATTGAAAACAACAGGCAACAAGATAAAAGTACGAATAGTAGCTTCATAGCGAATAATTTTCACAAATGTGAGAAACAAAATTTACTTTCTTGTTGCGATTTCCCGTACTCGATTAAAATTCTTAGTAAATCGTGTAGATTATTTCTACGAAAATTAGCTGGATAACAGGCTGTTACTAGTATTCTATGAACAAATTATCATTTACTCCGGGAGCAATTAAAATTGTATCAATATGTTCCGTGACGTTTCCATTTCGGATGACTTGGATTTTGTAAATGTATCGTCCTGACAAACCTTGAATTTGATGTGAATTAGAATAACAACCGATTCCATAAGGACTCCAGGTTTCATAATTAAAGTCTAACCAAGAAACCTCATCACGATTTTTTAGAATAATCCGCATACTATCTGAAGGTCCTAAACAATTTACATTTTCTAATTTGTAATTAAACTGCATCTGTGGTAATGCTTTGATTTCATAATCTTGCTGATCATTCCTCACCAAGTGAACAGAAGTTGGAGCATTGATTAAGGAATAAGGTCCTGAGTAATTCGCAAATTGCATGGAAGAATAATCAAAAGTAAGGTCATAATGATAGCTTTTACTTTTACGAGGAGCAAAAGCAATTACAGCATTTCCATTAACATCTGTTTCTCCTTCCAAGTTAAAATCTGTATACTCTACTTTTCCTAACTCTCCCTTTTTGATTTTATATTCCCGAATGGTGTATTTCACACCTGAGATAGGCTCATCATTATACGGGATATGTGCTTTGATTTTGAATTCAATGGGATTGTCTTTATCCAATTTTTTGCAGGATAAAAATGAAAGCAATACTCCCAGGATGATTATTATTCTACCACTATATTTCTTGTAACACATACTCCGTTTTTAATTAGTTTGACCATGTAAAAACCCGGTTTTAGTTCGTGATGTACCACAGATTCCTCTAAAGGTACGACCTTTTTAAACAATTCTTTTCCGGAAAGATCCAGGATACATACTTCGACAAATCCGCTTTCACCCCATAAAATGGAAAACTGCTGTTTGGATGGATTCGGAAAAATAGAAACTTGTTCAGCAAGATCCGTTCTTACATCCAAAAATTCATGTTCTTCTTCCGATTCGTTCCCAGAATGAGAGCCCGGATTAGTACTTGTCAGCGATTTTTCACAGATAATCTCCCCGATATATGCATGAAAATCCGATCCTCCCTTGATGTGCACTCCCGGTGTGAAATGGATTTCATTCACCGCCTGGGCATCCACAATGGCATTGGACTCAGCAATAAAATCCAGGAAGTCCGTTTTCTGCGTTACGTGATTTCCCAACTGAATCGTATTTCCGGCTTCATAGTCTACCCGGTACGAATAATTGGGTCGGGTATAGAATCCAACTCTCAAATTCTGCAGGAAAATATGATCCGGTTCTGCCTCTTCTACCACAAAATTCTTAACCACTCCTTTTACCGGTGAGTTCATCCCTGCATAGGCATTCGGATCTTTCCGGTTTCCGGTTAGATGTTCCGTATTTTCATCCCAGCAAAACAAGGCATCAAACACTGTGTAATCGTAGTGATTTCCTGGATACCCTAAATGCGGATAACCGTAATAGTTCGATGAAGTAAGTTCAGGAACCAAATAATCCACATTAAACTCATTATCAAACATTAAATAATGTTTTTTGAAATTATAATCCGGATACCCATTATTCAAACTACTGCTCAAGTCTTTTACATCATGTGTCAGCACAGTAGGTGTAAATGAAAACAAATAATCTTCTTTAATATCCGGAGCACCGGTTAGTTCTGATTGTAATTCGGCAATAATATTTCTAATCGGGTTGTCTTCAATGAAAATAATACCACCCGGTGCATTATCTAGTACTAACGGATCTTTTGTTTTGGCTTCGTAGGCAACCTTCCAGCCTTTGAAAAGCTGTTTGAATTCGTAATAAAATACCCGGTGAATTCCATGCGTCAGAAATGTTGCTTCAAAACGCCGATTCACCCAACCCATCAGTGAACCACTCTGTTTGAAAAAGATCGCTCCGGTTTCACTTGGATAAGGTGATTGGTTACTCGAATAATCTGAGAAGTTATAGTTGGGAGTGGACGAACCATTAGAAATGGAGATCATACGCTGAAAGGAAGGGAAACCCAATCTTGCCCCGTTTTTGGAATGATTATACGTCGTATGTTTCGCCAGGTAAGATGTCCTATAATCACTCGGACCTTGCCCGGGATTATCCCCGGAACCCGTACTTGTATGAAAATAATGGAGTAATTGTTTGGATAAAGGAGCATTCAATATGTAATGTAATGCGTATGTTGTGTAATCCAGGAAATTCGCATTGAACCAATTCACTCCATCAGAAGACAACATTGGATTAGGAAACCAAATAGCATTGTATTCATACTCCCACAAATATTCTACCGCATGCTGCATCCCCAATGGAACATTTGCCCCTCCATGCTCACCATCATTGGAAATGTACAGCTTAGTATGCGGATGCGGACCATTTGCATACAGGTGCTTGTATTCCATCTTTTGCAAAGCAAGACGAGTTGCCAGAGATCCGGCACTCAAGCCCATAATGATATTTTCCTGGTAAGAATCATTCTGAGTTTTTACGCCGTTCACCTGATTAATCAACTTCTCCAACATTTCTGCGTTTTTTTCCACATAGGCATTTGGGGGGAAGAACTGGCAGATAATCACATCAAACCCTTCATCATGTAAATTTTCAATCAACCCTTCCTGGTTGAACTGATTCGCTAACTGCGCGATGGAAGTCGGCCATTGTTGATCATTATTTATTGTTGCCATATCAGTATGTGTTCCCCACCCGGCAACCATGATAAATGGCTTCCTTACTTTCTGATCAGAACACGCATGATAAACAGAATATTTAAGAACAGGGGAATATATTGATGGACTAGCAGGAACATCTTGATCAATAGTTAAAACCAGTCCGAAATTCTGATGCACATCCGATTTCGCAGCCTCCCGCTTGTTCATTTCAACCAGTTGATTGACCTGAACCTGTTTCTCGTCTGAAAAATGGATCGTAAACAGCAATTTTTGTTTTCCTGTCAGCCAATCACTGATATCGATACTCGAATTGAAGTACAACACTCTCGTCTCGTTTCTTCGTTTGATCTCCACAAAATCAATGCTTCGATTGGTATTGGTGAAGAAGGTTTTTTCATTCAATTCCAAAATCACATTGTTGTAAGCGAATGAATCCAGGAAAACGGATGCATAGAGCACTTCGTCTTCCATCAGATCGTCGGAAACGATTTTTCGATATGGATCATTTCCCGTACTGGTTCTGAATGCTTCCGAAACAGCGGGTTTCAGCGAGTTTATTTTCAGATCGACGACATAAAACGGAATCCGGAGCTGACCGTATTCATCCAAGGAATAGAAATGATCGTAAACCGGAAAGAGTACGGAATCCCGGTGAAACTTCCGCGACATGTCCCACCAGTTCATCAAACTGAACAGGCTCAAAACACCTCTTCCGGAACAATAAAGTGGTTCGTCTTTGTATACCAACTTGTTGAACACGGAATCTTCCAATTCAAGAGTCGCATTCCTAAAATACGGATTGGAGGAAGAGCTGAAATCCGTTTTGGAAAACGCGTATTCCATCATTTTTCGCGGATTGGAGAAAACCAGCGTATCCGTTTGTCCCCACCCATTCAAACAAATGAGCAGAAACATTCCTTTCATGAACTTGCTCATCGTGTTATGGTTTTACCTGTTGTTGCAACTGTAATATCAATTCCTGCTGCAAACGAATGGTTTCCTGCTGCTGTTTCAATAATTCCTGTTGCGCATCTACTTGTTCTTTCACCTGGATCAGGTAAAGTGTGAGTTCCTCTACTTTTTCCATCAACATCGTGCTGCTTTGCGCCACATTGAGACCTTTTTCCTGCATTTCTTCTGCATTTGGAACATTCGGCAGGTGTTTATGCCGATGGATGTATTGTTTCAATTCGCTCAACGGCATCAAAGGATAGGCTTCTTCAAACACATAATCTGCCCAGGCATTCAGGTTTACCTTGATCTCACGCGCATACAACAAGCCGGTATGATCCAACTGCATGAGTTTATAAGGTGCCACAGCAGGATTGTTACTGACCATTTTGTCGATAATCAACGGGGTTAATTCCGAATCTTTGTTCAAACGAACCTGGAACTTGGCATCGGGTTTTACACCTACTCCCAATCTTGGATCGGGCGAGCAGCTGCTATTGAGCAAAAACATCCGCTGTGGGTTTGTTGAAGCCTGCCAATGCGGAGCTACGTAAATTGTTCCTCCGTTTCCGTCAGTGGCACATGCCAGGTTCGATGACTGCGTTTCTGCGTAAATGAGGCTTTTCAATTCACCCCCGTTCTTTACTTTCCCATTGGCGGTGATCAACAAAATTCCGTCACCGGTCAAGGTAGAATCTCCCAATGCTTTGATTTTTAAATCTCCTTCTTTGATGACGGTTGTTCCGATCAGGACGGTTTCTCCGGTAACTTTCAAATCGTTTTTGATCGTTGCTTTCCCCATGACTTTCAGGTCGCTTTTAACGGTTGCGGTTTTGTTAACGATCAGGGAATCTTTTACCACAAGCATCGAATCGATCCGGGCCGAACCGTTGACCTGCAGTTTTGTGGTGGGCGCTGTTGTCCCGATTCCTACGTTTCCGGAAGCAGGAATACTATTTGTTTGTGAAAATGATTGTTGACTGAATAGTAATAGCATAGTCCAAAGACCAGTTTGAATAGTGCTTTTCATATCTGTGAATAATAGTTATGGGCTAATGTTAACTATTTTTTCATTTAAACTTATTAAAAATCAGATTTTTAACATTTAAAAATTCACACTATTGCACCTGAAAAGCTTTTAAACTCCCTGTTTACGGGTGTTTTTATATACATTTGTGAGAAATAAATTTTCAGTCATGCAATAGCTTGTTTCTGAAAATTCGAGTCCGGAACTACAAATCTTCCGAATCCGAAACATCTCCGCGCAATGCACGATAGCGTTTCCGGGCTTCTACCGTTAGCAAACTTCCTTTGCATTCGAAGAGAATTTTCTTGTAGTATTCTGCCGCTTTTTCTTTGTCGTGGAGGTTTTTCTCGTAGATTTCCGCGATTTGGAAAATAGCATCGTCGGCTAAAATATCGTCTTTGTAATAGGTGTAAATACGGTTCAGATAATCCAGTGCTTCCTGCCATTTTCCCTGGTATTCCATAGCCTGTGCTTTCCGGAACAGGATTTCGTCTGCCAATCCGTGAGCCGGAAATGCTGCGCTGATCGAATCGTAGAGTTTGAATGCACGTTCGAATTGGTGTTGTTCCAATAACAAATCTGCCTGTGCAAACTGGTACATCGCGGTGTAATTGCTGTCGAGCCCTAAATTATCGGTGATTAGTACGGACAATTTCATCGCGTCGTTTGCAATGAGTTTACTGGTCGATTCTTTCAGAACGTCTAACTGTGATTGTGCAAATTTGAAATCTCCGTCGTAATAGAATACACGCGCATTTTTGAACTTTGCTTCGGATCCGATCGCTTCGAATTTAAAGTCTTTGTCGATTTGCATGTAGTACAACGAAGCCTGCCAGATATCGTCTTTCAGGATCAATACGTCTGCCAGGGCCATTTTCACCTGCGCTCTTTCGAAGTCGGATAATCCTGGAACTGCCAAACAGCTGTCGAGTAAGAGCGCTGCGCCTTCCGCATCGTTTCCGTAATATGCTTTGATCTCTGCCAGTTCTTTTGCCGTATACACTGCATTTCGTCCCCAACCCAAAAGTTTCAGACCTTGTCGGTATTCTCTTTCCGCATCAGCAATATCCTGAGGCTGATATTTTTTCTCGATTGTAATTTCGCGGTAACGGATATTCAGCAAGGAGCTATACGCCGTATAGTAATTCGGATTTTGCGGCCCCTGGTCAATGATGTAATTATACGCCAAACGTGCTGCAGCATAATCGCTGTTTTCCACGCAGGTTTCCGCCAGATCCATCACTCGGTATCCGTTTCCTTTTTCCCTACGATCCAGGGCTTGCGTTTGCGTTAATGCCGCTTTGAATTCTTTCTTTTGGATGAATAACCAGATCAGCATTTCAGAATAGATGAAATCATTCGGTTTCTTCTGAATCCGGACCAGGAGTTTTTCTTTCAATTTCTGATAGACTCCGGTTTTATCTTCTGTGAAGTCGATTTGCTTCGTCAATGCATTCTGAATATTGCTCGCGTAATTCGGATACAGATCCAATACTTCGAAATATTCGTCGATCATTTCGTCGGTTCTTCCCAACAGTGAGTAGACTTCTGCAAACTGAACCTGCAGCGGATAGTTTTTCTTCAATTCTTTCCGGCCTGCTTCCAAGGTTTTCAATCCCCAATCCACTTTCCCCTTTTTGATAAAGGAATTGTATAGCTCAACGACCTCGTAGCCATTTGATGTGACTTGTTTGATGCGTTCGTTATACAGTTTTTCGGTTTGTGAAGCTCTTTCGGTACGTTCGTACAAATCTCCCAACGCAATCGTATAATCAAAATCGCTTGAATTGGAGATCAGTTTTTTGAGGAATTTCTCTGCGTCTTTCGTTTGATTGGTTTTCTCCAGGCAATCCACATAACGCAGCTGATCAAACTTGGTGCTTTGCTTGTTGATGATCTTCTCGAAATAAGGAAGTGCTTTATCAAACTCTCCGTTGTTGTAGTACAAATTGGCCAATTGCTGATCTGTGCTCGTTTGCGCGGAAAGAGCAAGGGGAAAGAACAGGCAACAAAAAATAATCAGGTGTTTCATTAAGTACTACTGCATTGAAGGTGAATGTTCTACTTTAAAACGTTCAAAAATAGGTTTAAATTGCTCGTAAGAATGTTTAAATTCTATAAATTGTTTCTCCAGGTTTCGGCTGTGTTTCCGAATTTCGGCTGCTTCTTTTAATTCGAACTGAACAGATTCATAATACAAAGCCCGATCTCCGGCTCCGTTTTCAATATCGGATTGCAGCAGTTTCAAGCGTTTTTTTTGCTCCTGCTGCGCTTTTCCAAGGTTCTTGATTTCAGTCGTGAAAAAATCCGTTGCTCTGTAAGCCTGGATAAACACATCAATCTCTCTTGCCGTTTCGATGTCGAGCGTGTCATTTCCCAATTCTATATTGAAATTCAACAACATCATTTTCGATTTTCCACGCAGTTCCAATACCTGGTTGGTATCTAATTCCTGAAGAATCTTTTGAACGGAATCGTTGGTCGCCTTGGAAAACTGTACGTCTTTTTCAAACTTGCCCAGTTTGCTCTCGCAGGAAGCAAGGGAAGTAAGCAGGATTAAAAAAGACAGGATTCTCAGCATGATACTAAATTACATAAAATGATTGTTTTGAGGTGAATTGGATTATGTAAAACAAAAATGCATCGAAAAGCAAGTTGATTTAGGTCAAAAAGCCAGGCACAGCAAGGTTAATACACAATATCGCGAATTTGTATCGGGGTAAGAAAAAAAATGAATTCCCTATTGCATAAAATGCTAATATCCATTAACTTAAATAGAAACGTATTGAAAATGGGACTTATTAAACCAAACAACTACAACAAAGAAGAACTAAAATTTTCACGCATTGCAAATGCTTTATCGCATCCTGCAAGAACACGGATTATTGAGTTAATCCACGAAGAAATGGTGGTTACTCAAACATCACTCGTCTCTCATCTGAATCTTAATAAAGCTTCGGTCCACAGGCATATTAACTGTTTAAGGCGCGCAAATTTATTACTGAACAAGTATCGGATTCATTATGATATCCTTCACTTGAATGAAGAGACTCTGATTCAGTTTGAAAAACAGCTTCAAAAACTCTCGAATCCCTCATAAATATTGGGCTGTTCGCAATATCGCGAATTTAGGACAGGAAAACAAAAAATCCCTTCCGTCATAACAACAGAAGGGATCTTCATTATCCTATATCGAATCAGTCAATTCGCGTAAACCCGGTATATTTATGCAACACCTCCGGAATTTCAATACCATCCAAAGTCTGGTAATTCTCCATGATAGATGCCATAATTCTCGGAAGAGCCAACGCAGAACCATTCAGGGTATGTGCTAAATAATTCTTCTTATCCGCTCCTTTGAAACGCAATTTCAAGCGATTTGCCTGGAACGTATCAAAACGGGAACAAGAACTCACTTCCAGCCACTTTTCCTGGGCAGCAGAAAAAACTTCGAAATCGTACGTCATTGCAGAAGCAAAACCGGTATCTCCACCACACAAACGCAAAACGCGGTAATGCAGACCTAATTTCTCCAATAAACCTTTCACATGGTTCACCATTTCAGTCAACGCTCTTTCCGTATTACGCGGATGTTCAATGCGAACAATCTCCACCTTATCAAACTGATGCAAACGGTTCAACCCGCGAACATGCGCACCGTAACTTCCCGCTTCTCTTCTGAAACAAGGAGTGTAACCAGTCATTTTGATAGAGAAATTCTCATCCGGAAGAACCACATCACGGTAAATATTCGTCAATGGAACTTCTGCTGTCGGAATCATGTACAAATCATCCACCGGCATGTGATACATCTGACCTTCTTTATCCGGCAATTGTCCCGTACCGTAAGCACTCGCTTCGTTCACTACGTGAGGGACAATGAATTCTTCGTAACCCGCTTTTTCAGCTTCTTCCAGGAAGAATTGAATCAAAGCACGCTGCAATTTTGCACCTTTTCCTTTGTAAACCGGGAAACCTGCTCCTGTAATTTTGACTCCCAATTCGAAATCGATCAAATCAAACTTCTTGGTTAATTCCCAGTGCGGCATGGCATTATTGTGCAATACAGCCGGTTCACCGACCACCTCAATTGTTTCGTTATCTTCCTCATTTTTTCCTGCAACTACCAGGGTATTCGGAACATTCGGAATCTGGTAAAGCAAATGAGTAATTTCATCTTCCAATGCATCTACCTGCAATTTCAATTGATGCTCTTCTTGTTTTAAATCAGCAGTTTTTGTCTTTGCAGCTTCAGCCTCTGCCGTTTTACCACTTTTGAAAAATTCACCAATTTCCTTTGCAATCTTATTCAATTCGGAGGCAATGGATTCCATGGACGTCTTTGCTGAACGCCATTGCTGGTCTTTCGCAATAATTGCATCAATAGTTTCCGTTACATCCATGTTGCGCTTTTTTAATGCGGTGATGATCTCATCACGTTCAGCGCGGATTTTGGTCATTTCTAACATATGAATTGAATTTAAATGTTGACTCGCCGAAGCGAACCGGGTATAAAATTGGTAAATTAAAACGAAAAAAGGCGAATCCCGAAACTGTCGGAACTCACCTTTCTCTGAATGTTATAGTATTCGATTAAGCCTCCGCAGTTTCAAATGGAACTACCGATACAAACGAACGATTATCTCTTTTCTTACGGAATTCAACTGTTCCGTCAGTCAATGCATATAATGTGTGGTCTTTTCCAATCCCAACATTATTCCCTGGGTGGTGCGCAGTTCCGCGTTGACGAACAATAATGTTCCCAGCGATTGCAGCTTGTCCACCGAAAATTTTCACTCCAAGACGCTTGCTTTCTGATTCGCGACCGTTTTTGGAACTACCGACTCCTTTTTTGTGTGCCATTTCTTTAAAATTTTGATCCGTCGACTAACGGAGAATTACCCTTTAATATCTGTAATCGTAATTTGTGTAAAAGATTGACGGTGTCCGTTTCTCTTTACGTATCCTTTTCTGCGTTTTTTGCGGAAAATGATAACTGTATCACCTTTAACGTGATCATTCACTTGAGCAGTAACTAATGCTCCTGCGATAGCTGGGGCGCCAATATTCACCTTTCCTCCGTTGTCTACCAATAAAACACGATCAAATTCTACTTTTGATCCTGCCTCAGCGTCTAAACGGTGTACAAAGATTTTTTGGTCTTTTTGCACTTTAAATTGCTGCCCTGCTATTTCTACTATTGCGTACATAACAGATGTTTTAAAATTTAATTTGGAGGGCAAAGATAATAAAGTTTTTCAACAATCCACTTAATTCCCACTATTTTTCTCATTAAGAATCAATTCATTTGTAAAGAACCGGTTTTTAATGATCGAATTCTTGCTGCAAAATAGAATCTGGCTTGTATATTATCGGTAAAAAGCAGTTGTTTTACTTTTTCGATTTTGACTATTTATACAAGATCACCTTTGTCGGAATATTTCCTTCTGTACTCGAAAATTCCATAAAAGAAAAGCCTCCTTTAAAATCCTCAAGCACCCGGTGCAACAAAACTCCTTTTCGTTCCTGATCCTGTGTCGCTTTCCATTCTTCATATTCCGGATTTTTACTCGAATAAGCAATCATGTCAAGCGGTCTTCCAAGTGCTAGTCCATCATGAAAATCAAGTGGTTCCACCGTTTCAGAATAATCCCAATCAATTTTCCACCGTCCTAATAAACATGTGTTCCAGGCCATATCGTTCAGACTAGTTGAGATCAGCAATTCAATTCCTTTTTTAGTATCCACAATAACAGCCCTCCTATAATCAACCAAAATCTCTGTGGAAGGAGCGTAACTAATTACTTTCAAACTATCGGGAATGCTAACCGGTTGATAAAGGACATCATTATCAGGTGTTATATTGCAAACAAAACTTTCCCGACCATACATTACAAAACAAATTTCGCCTTCCGGGTGATCAGAATAATACTTTACAGGATGAATCGCTACTACAAATTGATTTGCCTTATCATAAGGATATTTTTGCCTGGAGAAAAGATCGCTTGGAAAATCAATTGGAACTTGTTCTACTTTCGCTTCCGCATCAACACGATTCAGGATTGTGGAATTGTTTTCATTTGACAGGAAGTAAAGCTGTCCGTCACGAAAACCAACATAACTGACAGTTCCTTCGGTTGAAAATACGATTTCCTTTTCTTTGATAGTTTTATTTTTCAAATCAATCATTGCCAACCAAAACCGATCCCGTCTGAATGAGTGGTTAAATGATGAATACACAACCATCAGTTTATTCCCATGAATTTCACATGCGTTAATGTTATGATAGTTTTCCCTGAAATTAAGAAGCTGCAAATCTTTATACTTTCCTTTTTCATCAAGGATCCTGCACATCATCTGATCTGAGGTAATGGGAGTTCCTACCCCTATAAACATCAACATTAATTTTAACTCCGGATGATATGTTGTCATTTGTCGGAATTGAGCCCTATCACCATCATTGAGATCGCAATGTACTTTTACTTTGTAAGGAAGCGAAACTTCACTGATCAGGCTATCCCGGGAACTATAAAACCTGCAGGTTGTTTTACTCATCATGGCTGCACTATTTGATGTAAGTATTGAATAGCTTCCATCTGCATAAGAAACCACCCTTACAAGATCATCCTTTGTATTCGAAAACGGAATCTCTTTCTGCCCGAATGCAAGAACATTTATCAAAAATGTCAGGTGGAGTATTTTCTTCATAATTCTTTTTGCGGCCGCAAAGATACGTATTACTTTAAATTGAATGTTTCAACCAACGATTTCGTTTGTAACAAAAAGTGATATCCGGATCGCATTTCCGGAAAACAAAAAAGCCCTGACGATAACTGTCAGGGCCTTCCAAATATGATTTATTCAGATTATTTTTTATCTGCTTCGTCGTCTTTTTCAAAAACACGCTTCGGACGCATTTGTTGGTTAATCCCCAATGTAATCCAGAAAGGAAGAACAAAGCCCATTAAGAATAACAACATCCAAAATGCCATACCTCCAATCAAAAGAAATAATACAATACCGAAAACGCTCATGGTGTACTAATTTGTGTTTTGTGTGCGTAAAAGTAGTAAAAAAATCAAAAGACAAGCCTTTTTACTACAAATATTCTAAGAAAAAGTGTTCCAGGAAGCCAACTGACTTAACAACGTTTCCGCCCGCTGCAAGAGTTCTCTCGTTTCAAGATTCTCAGTTCCAAATCCATAACGGAATTGATCACAAAGTTCGATGATTTCTCTCAGACCTTTAGCCAATTCAGGTTTCGTATCAATCAAGCGGTCGAAAGCTTTTTCACGCGATTGGAAATTGCATTTCTCACATTGTTCAATGCGCTGAATAATTGCTTTTGGTAAAAGAATTGCAAATGCTCCCGGATCATCCAACGCATTTTCCGCATCTTTCCAGTAATTAATCACTTCTGCTACCGGCGTTTCTTTTGATTCATTCAGGAAGATCGGGCCTTTATCTTTAGAAACTTCACCCACAGCTGCAAGCAACTGAGCATTTGCCGTTTCACTTTTCTTGCGTTTTCTCATCATTAAAAACACAAAAAGCAATCCCAATAAGCTGGTCGGAGCCACAATCCCAACCCAAAGCCTGGTTTTCGAACCGGAATCTGAAGTTGATTTGGTTGTAACGTTTTTGACGTTCTTCACATCCACCAGATCCGTATGTGTTCCGGCTGTCGGGCTAGATGATACAACCGGGTTAAAGCTTTTATCCGGAATCACTTTAATCGTAAACGGATTTCCTTTAATGCTCAGGTATTTTTCCTTTTCCGGATCAAAATAACTGATGGATGGAGCGTGAAATTCCAGATCACTTCCTTGCAGTACCTGGATATTGAAACGATACGTGATCATTCCTTCCGCGCCGCTTTCGGTAAATTCAAAGTCTTCTATTCTTTCCGGATCGCCGTAAATCGCACATCCTTTCGGAAGATTCAGTTTCGGCGTATTTGAATTATGAAGATTTCCCACACCTGAAACAATCAGTTCCAGTGTAAACACTTCTCCTTCTTTGATTTCTCCCGTCGGATTTTTCTGTGAAAGGCGGTAATCACCAACAGCACCGATAAAATCTTTGGGCGCATTATTCGGTAAAGGCTTCACATAGATCGTCAATCCGGAAGAACGGAAACGCATGGTTTTGCCAAAGATGGATCCGTGGCAGCGCAAAGCCATTTCGAATGGTCTTACCTGGCATTTCCCGGTAGCAATCGGAATCAGCAATTGTTTTCCGTATTCAAAAGTCAAAGCATCTTTCCCGTTTACCCGCGTTTGTTCCACTTCAACTCTTCCGTTCGGGAAGATGTGTTCTTCCATGGAAACATCGGCTTTGAAATCCGAATATCCTTCCAGGTATTCGATATTCATATACGAGAAAACCTTTGCTTTGAGCAAAATAGGTTCTCCTTCGTAAACACATGATTTTTTGCATTGAATCAATCCGAAAATCGGATCGTTGGAATTCACTTTATCTTCTTCAGTTGAAGATTCGGTAACCTTGATAGATATTTTATTGGAACGGTAGGTTTTGTTCTTGTGAGTGGTAAAAGCGTAGAACGAATACGTTCCTTCTTTCTTAAATATTCCGGATTGCTGCATGTAGTAGTAAGTCTTGATCTTACCGCTTGGATCCATTTTCTGTTCCATTCCATGCATGACCCCGAAATCTACTTCAAATTCAACCGGGAAATCAATTTTCATGGAACCTTCCACATTCGAAGTAATGGTGAATGTCAGGTGTTCGTCCTTGCCAATTTCTTTCTTATCGCAAGTAAGCGCAACGATCGTTTTTTGGGCAACGGAGATCTGGCTCACTAATGTGAACAAAATCAACAGCATTTGCCATTGATTACCAGTCTTTACGTGCTCTCTTACCACCTGTTGTACCTTTTGAACCATCTATTCGTTTCTTCGTGTTCAGTTCCTGTTTTGCAAATTCATCCAATTTTCGCTCAGTTTCCTTATCCTGCAGTTTTTGCTGATCTGCTTTCTGATTCTGAGCCTGTTGATTTTGTGGGTCTTGTTTCTGTTGATTATTCTGAGATTGTTGATTCTGATCTTTCTTATCCTTCGGCTGATTTTGGTTATTGTTCTGCTGTTGGTTTTGATCTTGTTTATCTTGTTCCTTATTGCCTTTGTCCTGTTTATTCTGTTCTTGTTTTTTCTGCTGCTCGAGTAAACGTTTTGCTTCCATCAAGCGCTGTCTTGCCTTTTCATTATCCTGATCGAGACGTAACACTTCTTTGTAAGCATCCATCGCACCCTGATAATCCTGCTGCTTCATACGGGATTCTCCCAAACTTGTTCGGGCCTGAACCTCTTTTTTTTTCGTTTTAGCGTTATTTGCCTGGCGTTCAAAATTTTCCGCAGCGGTTCTGAAATCGTTCGCACGATATGCCGTTTGTCCTATTTCCTGAGACAAATCTACATCATTTGGCGCTAACTGATCGGCTCTTTTATAATACTTTAACGCTTCTTTGTAATTGCCTTTTTTGTACAGTTGGCGGGCATGATTCAAATCTTCCTCCCAATCCTGTCCGAAAGCCGTATAGCCCAGAAAGCACAAAGCAATTATCAACAGCTCTTTCATCGTTTTTCGGGATTAATAATGATGGGTAAAAAGAAGTAACAGATCATACATAGTAGTGCCAGAATCGCAGGAATGTAAAAATAGTTTTTATCTACATCAAATTCCACTTTCAGAACCTGTTTATTCTTCGAATTCTTGTAGTTAGCAGCAATATCATAGATGTTCGGAAAAGCGCTGTTTGAAACAACCAAAGCACTTCCGGATTCAGCAGCCATTCGTTCCAGGGATTTTCTGTCGAGTCGGGAAACCACCGCCTGACCGTTTTCCCGTTTGTATCCTTCAGAAATATCATACGGATTGTTCGGGATCAATCCTCCTTTTTCCGAACCCAATCCAAGATAAACCAATTCCACATGCTTCTTCGTCAATATAGCAACCTGCTTTCTCCACAAATCTTCGTGATCTTCCCCGTCCGTAATGACCAAAATCGCTTTCCCCGATTCCGTATCCTTAAACTGTTCCTGTGCCAATTCCAAAGCCACTCCAATGTTCGTTCCCTGGTCCGTAATCATGGATGTTTCGATATCCGGAACAAAGAGTTTCGCCGCTCCGTAATCCATCGTAAGCGGAAGTTGTGTATAAGCGTCGTTGGCAAAAACCACCACGGCAATCCGTTCTCCTTTCAGCTGATTCAACAATTCTCCGATGGCCTGTTTTGCAGCTGTCAAACGGCTTACGCTGCCATTCCCCATATCTTTGGTGTTCATCGAATTGGAAATATCCAGGCAGATGACCAGATCCAAAACCCGTTTCGAACCGTTGACTTTCCGCGATCCGGAAACCGGCTGTGCCATTGCCAGAATGATAAAGAAGAAGGTGCTTCTCAGCAAAAAGTAATGTAAAAACGCTTTGACCGGTTCGAATTTCACCCACAACATTCTCGTTGAGCCGAATCCGGAATATTGCTGATAAATTCCCGATTTCCAGTGCCACTGAAACCAGGTCAACCCGGCAAAAACAGGAATAATCACCCAAAGCGAAAGCATTTCCGGATGAAGTAAGTTCATTCTCCATTCACCGAACGGTAAAACGGTGGCACAAATCACGACCAGAAACCACCAGATTCCTTCCGAAATGAGCAATAATCTCACCAAGTGCTGATATGTGGAAAGCTGTTTAGTCATCCAGTTTGAATTTCAATCGTTGAGTTCCCCAGGCAACCAGGGAGAATATCATGCTCCAGATAAAAAACGGGAACAAAGTCAGCGGCGGTTCTGCTGCCAAATGCTGATCTTCCATCTTCCGTTTTTCCAGGTGATCGATCTCCGCGTAGATTTTCTCCAGCGACTTTTCGTCCTTCGCCCGGAAGAATTTTCCACCTGTCAAGTTTGAAATATCTTTTAAAATAGCTTCATCGATTTCCACCGGCATGTTCTGATAAACGACCCCGAACGGTGTATTTACCGGAGTTGGCGCCATTCCGTTTGCTCCCACACCGATGGTATACACTCTGCATTTCTTTGCCTTTGCAAGCGCTGCTACTTCCATCGGATCCGGTCCGGTGTTGCTGCTTCCGTCGGTCAATAAAATAATCACTTTGGAAGGAAGGCTGTCGCTTCTGAGTCGTGTTACCGCAACTCCCAAACCACTCCCGATCGCAGTTCCGGGCTCCAGGTATCCCGGTTCAATCTCCGAAATTTGCTTTTTCAGCAGTTTGTAATCCAGGGTTGCAGGACAAGCCGTATATGCTTCTCCTTCATAAACTACCAAACCTACGCGATCTCCTTTCCTGGAATCAACAAATTTCTTGGCAACACGTTTCGCAACTTCAAGACGATTCGGGTCGAAATCCTGAGCCAGCATCGAACCGGAAGCATCAATTGCCAAAATGATATCAATTCCGTTCTTATAATCAATTTTCGGAGGGTCGATCGAGCTGTTGTATGGTTCAGCAAATACAAAAACCAAACAGGCTATTGCAAGCGCATAAAATGTGATGATTCCCCAGCGAATGTATCTCACCCAGCCGACGGAATACGCCAATTGCTCTTTTTCGGAACTGGTATATTTCAATTGTCCGACACGGTTTTTCTGCAAATAATCCCACAAAAACAGCAAGCCGGGAATCAACAGCAAGAACCAAAGCATGTGCAGTTTGTAGAAATCATATTCCCAAAAGCAGATATTGAAGTAACGACTCATTCCGGGATTTCCAAGGGGCTTAATTCGGTAACTATTTCTTCCAGGCGCAGCAAACTCGAACGAACATGGATTTCATCCAATTCGGTTTTTGCAAACTTCACCATATCGGCTTCTTTCAGCAACACTTCAATGCGTTTGATCATCGTGAAGTCTAACTGTTTGAGTTTTAATAAAGCGATTGTTTCCTGCGTGGTTCGTTCCATCAGGTTCAATTCGTAACGGGAACTCAAATACATCTTCAAAATGGCTGAAAAGGCAACATAATGCGATTTAATCTTTCCGTGAAGCCAGTCTTCTTTTTTCCGCAATTGATGAATTGCCAGCAAGGTTCGATCCCTCAAACTCATCTCATCCGATTTCTGCGTCTTGCGGCGTCTGTTCCAAAGAATCGCGAGCGTAATTCCAACAGCAACAATCAAGAAAATCCACCAATAATCTTTCAGCCATCTCCAGGCATCACTCTCAGGTTCAATCGGAATTTCATCGATTCCTTCCTTCACTTTCTTCTTCACGAATCCGACATGCAGATGCGGAGCATGAAACGAAAAAGTGGAATCTTTCCACGTAATCCATAAATCCGGTAAGCGGTATTTGGCAGAATCCCAGGCAATGAGTGTGTAAACTCCTTTCCAGTATTCGATTCCTTTTTGCGTGTATGTCGTATCTCTGAACGATTCTATTTCCAATTCTCCACCCGGTTTCCAAAGCGTTTCTCCTTTGTGAATCACGTCGCATTGAAACACTCCTGAAATGGGGTTGTAATCAAACTTTTTTGGCTTGTTTTTAACCAAAATCGTTAATTCCGCCTTGTCTCCCACGCGCACAGAGTCTGCTTTCCAGAATACGTGCTTTGTCTGTGCATTCACTGCAACCAGGCACCAACATGCGATTATGGTCAGAATTACTCTCATTTCCGGCGTTTGAATAGTTGTAACAAGGGTAAATAAACATGATCACCCACTTCGAAAAAAGCGGCATCTATTCCCAATTGCTGGAAGAAATTCTCATTTCGTTCTTTCCGGAGGCGGTAGTTGTTCGCGTAATCTCTTCTCACAACTGCCGAAGAGCTATCGATCCAATTAGTGGTATTTGTTTCTGCGTTAATCCAGCGTACAAAACCTACATTCGGAAGATTTCCCTCGCCCTGATCGCGTACGCCTAATGCAACCAAATCGTGTTTGCGGGCCGTGTTTGCAAATCCTTCCTTGCTCAATTCCGATTGCGAGAAATCACTGATCACAAAACAAATGCTTCGTTGTTTGAAAATGTTCCGGGCGTACCTCAATCCCGTATCGAGATTTGTTCCCCCGGATTTCGGCTGGAGATTGATCAGTTTTCGTAACAGGAAATGAACGTGTCCAAAGCCTTTTTTCGGCGGAACATAATATTCTACTTCATCCGAAATGAAAAGAGCGCCTACTTTATCGTTCTTCTTGGCAGCTGAAAAGGCCAGCGTTGCAGCCAGTTCGACCGCCAGTGAAATTTTGGAATCCTGTCCCTGTCCGAAATACATCGAACCGGAAACATCTATAATCAGCAGAACAGTTAATTCACGTTCTTCTTCGAAAATCTTGACAAATGGTTCACGAAAACGCGCCGTTACGTTCCAATCAATGGTTCTGACGTCATCGCCAACCTGGTAGGAACGCACTTCACTGAAAGACATACCACGGCCTTTAAACGCCGATTGGTATTGTCCGGCGAAAACCTGTTCAGTCATACCACGGGTTTGAAGTTCAATGGTACGAATGCGTTTCAGCAAAGCTTCCTTATCCATGATTTAATTTATGGAACTTCTACGCGCTGTAATAAACGTTCAATGATTTGTTCGGGCTTCACTCCGTCTGCTTCCGCTTCGTAGTTTAAACCGACTCTGTGACGCAATACATCCATCGCTACGGTTCGCACATCATCCGGAATGACAAAACCACGCTGCTCCAAAAAGGCATTCGCTTTTGCTGCCAGTGCCAAATTAATGGAAGCCCGCGGTGACGCTCCGTAAAGCAAGTATTTCGAGATTTCAGAAACCCCGGCTGTTGCAGGATTCCGTGTTGCATCTACAATATCTACGATATAACGCTCTACTTTCTCGTCGAGATAAATAGAACGGGTTAATTTCTTTCCTTTGATCAGGTCTTCCGGATTCATCACGTGAGAAATCTTTTCCAAACCTTCCGGACGCACGTTTGATCTCAAAATCAATTGCTCTTCCTGCTTGGACGGATATCCCATGAATACTTTCAGCATGAAACGATCCACCTGTGCTTCAGGCAGCGGATAGGTTCCTTCCTGCTCGATCGGGTTTTGAGTGGCAAGAACCAAAAACGGTTTCGGCAATTCATAGGTAGAATCTCCGATCGTTACCTGGCGTTCCTGCATGGCTTCCAAAAGCGCCGCCTGAACTTTTGCAGGAGCACGGTTTATCTCATCTGCCAATACGAAATTGGCGAAAATTGGTCCTTTTTTGACTGCAAACTGCTCGGATTTCTGTTGGTAAATCAAGGTTCCGGTAACGTCTGCAGGTAATAAATCAGGAGTAAACTGAATGCGTGAAAAATCTGCCGAAACAGCACTTGAAAGTGTTCGGATAGCCAATGTTTTTGCCAATCCCGGAACTCCTTCCAACAAAACGTGTCCGTCAGCCAATAGTGCAATCAACAGACTTCGAACCATGTTCTCTTGTCCGACGATCACTTTTCCGATCTCACGACGCAATAAATCGTATTTCAATCCTTCCGTTTTAATCTCATTTGCAACCACTTGCAATTGTTCGGAGGGAGATAAATTAGGTATGTCCATCATAGTTTGAGCCTAAGGTCGCAAATATGTGAAAGAATGTTCTTAGGGCTTTGTAAATGCTGTTAATTTATGTTAAGTCGTTTGTTTATACTCGCTTTGAGCTAATTTTTCACCGCGGCTCAACGAGCCTCTGAATTTCCGTATCGTTCTGGGTCATTGCAAGCGAATGAGCGGTTTGTCCATCTTTATTGGTCAGTTTCAAATCGGCTCCAACACTTGTCAACACTTTTACCAATTTCAAATTCTGATTCAAAACCGCATACATCAGTGCCGTATTTCCATCCGGACCCTGGGCATTCAAACCTGCTCCTCTTTTAATCAAAAGCATGGCGAGTGCTGTGTTGTTTTGATAACTTGCAGCCTGTAATGCGCTTCCTTCAGCTGAAGGTCTGTTTACGTCCGCGCCTTGCGCAACCAGGAATGCTGCACATTTGGTCTGCCCGCGATAACAGGCAATCATCAACGGATCGAATCCCATTGGGCTGAGTGCATGAATCGTGTCTTTATTCAGAGCGATCAACTTTTTAAGCTGTTTGATATTTCCTGTTCGCGCTGCTTCAAAAACATCCTGCGAATGAGCTGAGATTCCTATGCAAAGGAATAAACAGCAGAAAAAAGATATCTTAATCCACATAAATCCGGAAGAAAGAAGGTACGCTATTTTGCTGAATTCTCACAGTATAAATTCCCGATGGAAGGTTATCCAGAACAGTCAATTTCGCATCCATTTTTCGGACAACTCTTCCCGTTGCATCCAGGATTTCTCCGGAAGCATACGGAACTTTGATAATCAATTCTGTTCCATTCCAGGAATAATCACTGAATGACAATTCCTCCAATCCATTTACTATTGTTGCCCTGAAGGACCAAGCCGTTGTATCCGAAATACCTGTAAAAGCATTCCCGGCAGCATCCACGATAGCATCATTATCAATTAAAATATGATAGTGAGCACCCAAAGTCAAACCTGGCTGATTCAATGCTACTGAATTCGCAGTTGCAGTAATATTACCCAAGGTCGTATTAAACTCCACCACATTGGAATTATCTTCATTTACGAGGAAATAACTTCCCGTACCCAACTCTATAAACTCACTGAAAAAGATAATCGGAGTGATATTCAAAGGCACGTTTGTGGCATCATCTGCCGGACTTACACTTGTTATGGTCGGTGCTGTAAAATCTCCAACTGTAAAGTTCCACAAAGTATTGTTCATGATTCCTGCAAAGTCATTTCCGCTCAAATCTTCGATGAATCCCGGTTCAATATTTACATAGTAAGAAGTGTTTTCATTCAATGGATTTACCGTTGAAAAGTTCACTGTAGCACCATTAACCGTTATTTGAGGCGATCCAAAACCAAATGATTCTATAAATGTTCCGTTGGAAGCGTAAATTTCGATGACTCCTACCGCAGAAATTTGGACATCTTCCGTAAACGAAATACTGAAATCCCCGGCTACCGGAACGTTCACCGCATTATCTGCCGGAGAAAACGGTGCAACAGCCAACGGTGGCGTAACATCGTTCGTATTGAAATTCCAGGTGGTTGTATTTGAAAATCCTGCATAGTTGTTATTCGACATGTCCTTGATTGCTCCGGATTGAACATTGACATAATAACTGGTATTCAGAATCAAATCTGTAGGATTAATCGTCACAACCGGTCCGGAAAACGAAATCAGCGGACTGGTCTGTACATCGTAGGACTCTACCAGCGTTCCGCCTGCAGTATACAATTGAATTTCGCCCGTTCCGGCTTGTATTGTTTCATTGAAGGTCAACGAAAGTGGCGTTGTGAGTGCCACGCCAACGGAATTATCTGCCGGAACAAAAGGTGCTGCCGTCAATGCCGGAGCCGTAACATCATTCGTATTAAAATTCCAGGTCGTATTGTCCGAAATTCCTGTGAAGAAGTTGTTTGCCGCATCTTTGAAAGCCGTTGCATCGATTTGAATGTAGTATGGCGTATTCAACACCAGGTTAGCCGGCGGATTGTAAAAGAAGGTCGAACCGGTAATGGTAGCCGCCGGGTTTCCGTTTGAAACTGTTTGGATCACATTGTTGCTTCCGTCATATAAAATGAGTGATCCCGTTCCCCAGGAAATGTTTTCCGAAAAGTTGATCGTAATGTTTGAAGTGAGACTCACACCAACAGCGTTATCCGCGGGAGTTGTGGTGGCAATGGTCGGTGGCGTAACATCCGGAGTAACCCAGTTGCGGACAATTCCGCTTGCACGATTGCTTGCACCATGATATTGCAATTGATTCGTGGCGCTTGGTCCTTTTGACCAAAACAGGTTTTGCGTAGTCGCTGCAAAATTAAAAACCACGTCATTGGCATCTCCGGTATTCAAAGCCCTGCTTGCAACGATCGTTCTGTTTCCTCCCGAAACATTGTTCGATATAACGGTCCAATCCTGCTGTGCATCCACGGTCGGTTCATTTCCCTGTCCGATCATGCGGTGGTCACGCAATTGAAGTGGAGCTGCCCCGGTTCCCAAAGTCGACCAAATAATCGCATCGTTCCCGGTAGCCATTCCGGTTCCGAATCCAAAAGCAATAAAACGATCCGAAGGTCCCTGAACCGTGACGGTAATATCTGTGGTTGTCATCACTGCTCCGAAATACATGCCGCTTCCGGCTGTAAGCTCTGAAAAGGTGATTTCTTTCGTTTGACCGAAAGTCCACAACGGGCTAACTGCCAGAAACAAGGCGTAAATTTTTTTCATAACCAGTAGCGTTTATTTCAGCAAACATATTCTATAAAGCACTATGAATCAATATTTTTATCGATTATTTATTTGTTTTTTGTATAAATCGACTATTTTTCTGCTTCAATAGACAAAATCAACGAATGAAATGTCAGAAAGAAAATGTTTGGAATGCGGACAAAAACTGAGCGGCAGGAAGGATCAGAAGTTTTGTTCGGATTATTGCAGGAATACGCATAACAACCGTTTGAACGAGGATGCTACGAAATATGTTCGCCGGATTAATAATATCCTGCGGAAAAACAGGCGCATTTTAGAGGTTTTGAATCCGACTGGCAAAAGAACGGTTGATGCAATTACACTGGCTGAAGAAGGTTTTAACTTTCACTACTACACGAATGCTTATCAAACGCAGAAAGGAAACTCCTATTTCTTTTGCTATGAGCAGGGATATTCGAAGCTGGAAAATGATCAGTATATGCTGGTTTTGAAACAGGATTATGTGAAGTGACTAAAAATTGAAAATGCAAAATGCAAAATGCAAAATGCAAAATGCAAAATTCTTAATTTATTTTTAGAAAGTAAGGTTATTTTTTCTTAGCTTAAATAGGAAACATACAAAAATGACTGAAAACAAACCTTTTGACATTAAAAAGCGTTCCTTTCAATTTGCACTTGATTGCCTTAAATACTGCAAACATATTTCCAACGAGCACAAAGAATATATTCTGACAAAGCAACTCTCAAGATCTGCAACTTCAGTAGGCGCGAATATCCGGGAAGCTCAAAATGCAGCAAGTAAAAAAGATTTTGTCCACAAACTGACGATCTCCCAAAAAGAATGCAATGAAAGCATTTATTGGATTGAACTATTAAGCGCTTTTTTAGAATTGAAATCTTCCGAAATCAAATGCCTGGAAAAAGAAGCCAACGAACTATTACTTATTCTTAGTTCGATTATTGTTAAATCAAAGCAAAAAATAGATTCTGAATAAGTTTTGAATTTGAAGCTTTTGAATTTTGACTTCTCTTACAAGTTCCACTTTTCTTTGAAAAGCTCCATTTTCGGATGGTCTTTCACTCCTTCGCCACCGATTACCAATACGTCTTTGCATTTCGTACGGTCAAAGAATAATGAAAGATGGGACAATGCTACGTTCATAGTTCCACTCAAATCAATCTTATGAATCGGCACCTGGTGAACTTCAAACAAATCGCGAAGCTCTGCCGTACGCTTATCAAAATTGTGATTATCATGAAAAATAACAACGGCATCAATTTTTTCAATCAGATCATCATTTTCCTGGAATGGCAAAACTTGAAAGCCTAGTCCTTGTAGCCAAGAATTTACAGTATCAGCAAACGGGGTTTTGTCTTCGGTGTAAATGGTCTGAATATGTGTTGTCATTCTTACCTTAATTTGTTATTTTTCGTTTACGTTTCTTAAAAGAGTTTGCAAAAATACTGTAAACTTTTAGTAAACTATGTTTAAAATTCAATTAATTACTCTTTTTATTTTGCTTAGCAATTCAACAATCATTAAATCAATTGATTTTGAAATAATTAACCGCGCCACTTATAAAACTTGAAAAATACAACATTCTCAACTAAAAACCTAGAAGTATATTTGCTAATTCGATTTAGGTGGTATTATTATCTGTATCCCAAAATACGCATAAAATCATCCGCAGTTTGCTCCTCAGAAAACAGCTCTGTCACGATTTTACCGTGTTCATCACGTTGAATGAGCACATGTTTCGGCTCCGGAATCAGGCAGTGTTTCAGACCACCATATCCACCGATCGTTTCCTGGTAAGCCCCTGTATTAAAGAATCCAATATAGAGCGGTTTATTTTTATCGAATTTCGGAAGGTAAATGGCATTGGAATGCTGTTCCGAATTGTAATAATCATCTGAATCACAGGTCAATCCACCTAGAAGAACACGTTCGTAATCGTCGTTCCAGCGGTTAATTGCCAGCATGATGAAACGCTGATTAATGGCCCAGGTATCCGGAAGATTCGTCATGAAAGAACTGTCGATCATGTTCCATTTTTCCCGGTCATTTTGTTGTTTCTGGTGCAATACATTGAAGATCGCGCCACCGCTTTCTCCAACTGTAAAGGATCCGAATTCCGTATAAATATTCGGTTCCGGAATATCGTTGTCATTACATACGCGCTTCACCTGCATGAGGATCTCACGAACCATGTAAGCATAATCAAAGTCAAACTGAAGTGATTTTTTAATCGGGAAACCACCGCCGATATTCAGTGAATCCAATGTCGGACACACTTTTTTCAAATCGGAATAGATTCTCAAACACTTCGTTAATTCGTTCCAGTAATACGATGTATCGTTGATCCCGGTATTGATAAAAAAGTGAAGCATTTTGATCTGTACCCGCGGATTATCCTGGATAAATGCCTTGTAAAACGGAACGATTTCGCGGTAACGGATTCCTAAACGCGAGGTATAGAACTCAAATTTCGGTTCTTCTTCCGAAGCAATCCGGATTCCGATTTTCAGCTCATTTTCTCCTGTAGCTGCAATCAGATCGTTAATTTCTGCCGTATTATCTACCACCGGAATGACATTCAAACGCTTGTCTTCAATCAATTCGGCGATATTCTGAATGTATTTCGGCGGCTTGAATCCGTTACAGATTACGTAACTTCCTTCTTTTAGCTTTCCTGCATTCAACACATTTTTAACGATATCGATATCAAAAGCAGAAGATGTTTCGATATGTACATCATTTTTCAGCACCTCATCCAGTACAAAGGAAAAATGGGAACTTTTCGTACAGTAAGAATAATAATAGTTTCCTGAATAACCCAGGTTGTTCATGGCTTCACGAAACCAACCTTTGGCTCGTTGGATATTATGAGAAATCTGGGGCAGATAATTGAATTTTAACGGAGTTCCATATTCTTCAATTAATCGCATCAGATCAATACCATGAAACATCAAACGATCTTCTCTCAAGTGAAATTCATCTTGCGGGAAATCAAAAGTTTGATCGATAAGGTCAATGTATTTTGTTCTCATTCGCTACACGTTGCGCTCCTCCTACGGAAATCTTTCTTAAAAGTTTTAAAACCAACCTAATTATTCCAACGATAATTCGGTGCAAATGTAGGGGAAAGATTGAAAAGTGACTTCTAAAAAATCAAAAATTCTATCTCAAAAATTCAATCGAAGGATTCCATCTTTTTGAGCAACTCTTTCTTTCATTTTTTCAAGCTTATAAAATAGCTGATTTTGAGGAATTAACACACCAAACTGTTCCAACATTCCGCTGTCTGTTTTTACAACTAAAAACACATGGAAAAGTTATTCTTTTTACGAATTCTTTGTCAGATGTTCCACCAAACGGTTTGAGCGATGGGAAGAATAGATTCCGAAAGCATTTACCACTACTCCTTTCACCGAATTATCGTGAGAAGAGATGGCATAAACAATCATTTCATCGCCCGGATCTGTCATTCCTTCAAAACGATGCACTTCATCAATAGAAAATTGCTCCGGAGACAGTTCTGCAAACGGGGAATCACAGATCAAACACTCCTTTTCGGCTTCCATGCTCAAATTTGCCGTATATCCGCGTTTCTTCAAATCATTTACCGCCTCACTTACCGTTTCGTAACTCCGTGTCATCGCTTTTCTTTTTGAATCTGTTTTAAAGATAGGGAAAATAATTGCGAATTACCAATTGCGAACACCAAATGACGAGGTTCGAATTTATTCTGGCAGCGATTTCATTTATCGGAAATTGAGCTACACAGAATTCGAATTTTGCGATATGAATACGCCAAGTGATTGTTAAATCCTTAACTGCTTGATGCTATATCCGTACTTGAGCTATGGGGAAAATTGCGAATTGCGAGTTGCGAATGTTGAATTGTGAATTCGAAAGCTGTTTTTAAAGGAAAGCTTTTGAAATTTCCCGTATGAGGATCTGACATCTGCATTGAAAATCGGATCAAAACCCAGTCAGACTAACCGTTTCAAAGGAGTGTGAAATCGCGAAAAGAGGGTATTGAATTAGCTTGAAATCCTTCCTTATTTTGTAGGGTAGTTCTTTCTCAAAATGGTTTTCACTTTATGATAAAAGATACGAACGCCTAATTCCACTATTCACGTAACATTCAGGTTCGCTGATTTTTACGAATAAAAAACGGGATCACTTTTTTGCGATCCCGTTTTACTATTTTATTAATTCTTTAATCAAACTTGGAGGTCTTCCTATGATTGCCTGATTTCCTTTCACGACAATGGGTCTTTCAATCAGAATCGGGTATTTCATCATGGATTGAATCCATTGTTTCCGTGTGCGTTTTTTGCCTAAGTACTTCTCCTGGAAAATTTCTTCTTTCTGACGGATAATATCCAGTGGTTTCGCTTTCAATAACTTCAACAGGTTATCTAATTCCTCATAGGTTGGCGGAACCAGCAAATAATCCCGGATCTCGATATCTGCTCCCAATTCTTCCAGGATACAAAGGCCTTCCCTGCTTTTCGAGCAACGGGTGTTGTGATATATGATTGTTTTCATAAAGGGATTTTAAGATGTCAGGACATCAGAATGTTAAGACTTCATTTTTAGGCATGAGAAAATTTCAATTCCTAATATCTTCATATCCTGTTGTCTTGAAGTCTAGTTACCGTACATCATCAAATAAGACTTCAGGAATGGGAGCAAATCTCCGTCCAATACTTTATCCGGATCGTTTACGGTATAATCTGTCCGGTGATCTTTCACACGGCGGTCATCCAATACGTAACTTCTGATCTGGGATCCCCATTCGATTTTTTTCTTCCCGGCTTCGATTTGTTCCCTGGATTCAGCACGTTTACGCAATTCGATTTCGTATAATTGGGAACGTAGCAACTGCATTGCTTTTTCTTTATTGGCCAACTGCGAACGCGATTCGGAGTTTTCGATGATAATTCCGGAAGGAGCGTGTCGTAAACGAACGGCCGTTTCGACCTTGTTTACGTTCTGTCCACCGGCACCACCCGAACGGAATGTTTCGAAGGTAATATCTGCAGGGTTCACATAAATTTCGATCGTATCATCCACAGAAGGATAAACATAAACGGAAGCAAATGAAGTCATTCGTTTCCCTTGTGAATTATATGGACTCACACGTACCAAACGATGGATTCCGTTTTCTCCTTTCAGGTAACCGAAAGCAAATTCACCTTCGATTTCCAATGTTACCGTTTTGATTCCGGCTACATCACCTTCCTGGAAGTTAAGTTCTTTTACTTTGTACTTGCTCTTTTCAGCCCACATCAGGTACATCCGCATCAGCATTCCTGCCCAGTCGCATGCTTCCGTACCTCCTGCACCGGCAGTAATCTGAATCACCGCACTCAACGCATCTTCTTCGCCGGAAAGCATGTTTTTCAACTCGACTTCTTCTACGGTAGAAACCAGATTTTTGTATGCATCGTCGCATTCTGATTCTTCAGCAGCACCTTCTTTTACAAATTCAATCAATACTTCCAAATCGTCAGCCTGCGCTTTCAGCACTTTATAGGATTCGATCCAGAACTTCAGTCCACGGATCGTTTTCATTTCCACTTCTGCTTTCTTCGGATCGTCCCAAAAACCGGGATCCTGTGTTTTCAATTCAGCTTCACGCAATTGCATTTCCTTTTCCGGAATCTTTAAATAGTTCGCAATCGCAGTAATGCGTTGATTAATCTCTTTGAGTTGGTCACTGTTTACCATGATGCAAAGTTAATTGAAAATTCAAAAAGTGAATGGCGGAAGATGGAAAGGAAATTTAGAGGAGAAATGATCCTTCAAAATTGTTCTAGGGTTTATAACCCTAGAAGGGTGGTTCATTATTTTTTGCTTATATTATACGTTGCGTGAGAAGTTTAAACGCAAATAGCAGAATTGTGAAAAGTTGACCCCGAAAATCGATAAAGAACACGACTGTCCTTTTTTAGTACTTAAAAAAAATTACATTTGCACCGAGAAAAGGAAATAAGATTTTAAACAAAGAACAAGATGAATATTCCAGCAAATTTAAAATACACGAAAGACCACGAGTGGGTAAGTGTTGAAGGTGATGTTGCAACAATTGGTATTACTGATTTCGCTCAAGGTGAATTAGGTGATATCGTTTACGTGGAAATCGAAACGGTAGGTGAAACTTTTGATCACGAAGAAGTTTTCGGTTCTGTAGAAGCTGTTAAAACGGTTTCTGATCTGTTCATGCCGGTTTCAGGAGAAATCATCGAGTTCAACGAAGGTTTGGAATCAAATCCGGAAGCAGTTAACACAGATCCTTACGGTGACGGTTGGATGATCAAGGTAAAAATGTCGAATCCTTCTGAAGTTGAAGCTTTGTTGGATGCAGCAGGATACCAGGCATTGATTGGTTAATCCAATTCAGACTATTATAATTCGAAAGCTCACGGTCATTTGACTGATGGGCTTTTTTTACACTTAAATCTTAAATAACTGGTTAAATCCGTAACTTCACCAAAAAACGAAACATGAAAATAGCGTTGTATATAGCAGGAATCCTGTTTTTCCTGAATTCTTGCACTATTGTTACTTCAACAAATGCTCCCGGTAAAGCAGAACAAACATTCCCGAAATCCATGATCGGTTCTTATGAATTGATTTATCCCGAAAGTTTCCAGGGCATGATGGAGGGTGCAGATATGAAAACAACTGTCCGCATTACAGCAACTGAGTTAATAACATCCAGCGGTGAAGGTGATTCTCACATGAAAATCAACGATTCAATTTCAGTTACCAAACTTGGAAAACAATACTACCTGTGCATGGGGAAAGCGCCCGCATTGAATGTATTTAAGGTACTCATGAAAGGTAAAAACCTGGAACTTCATTCCATGAACGCCAAATCGGGCGTTACAGCAGAGGAATTGAGACCTTTCTTTTCAAATGTTGAGACAGATTCAAGCGTGGATGAAGAAACCGGCGAAATAACAGATTCTTACGTTGTAACAATTGATGATTCCAAGATTGATAAATATTACGCAAGTGATGTGATTCATGTGGAGCCGTTTACATTGAAGCGAGTGAAGAAATGAAACTGAGCTTAATCTTAATTACCACCCTCATTCCATTTGTAAGCTTTCTTCAAAAAACAGGAGAACTTGTTCTTTCTGGAGATGCAGACTATTATGGTTATGACAAAAGTGAATTTGTCGTTTATTACAACGAAGCAGAAATCGGGAGGTTCAATGACGAAGGTTATTTTGTTATTCAAGCAGATCAAAAAGGTCCGCTAATAATTAAACACCCTGATTTTGAGACAATCGTTCAAAATGACCTGAAATTTTCTAAAAAGGTTTCGTTCAAATCAATCTTTGAAAAAGTCACCCCGGAAACTCAGAAAAAAATACTGGAAGAATTCAAATCAGAACAACTCAGTACTTGCACCGGGACGAAAAAAGAAGATTTAATGAAAGCCGGAATCCGGAAAATTGATTCAGAGGCTTATTTTCCGGGAGATTCAGTCGGACACAATCTTCTGGTCAAATTTATCAGCGAACATTTGATATATCCTCAAAAAGCAGTCGAGATCGGAGCTCAAGGCAAAGTATATCTTTCGTTTGTTGTGGAAGCAGACGGAAGTATTACTTGTATAGAAATTCAAAAGGGAGTAGAATATATTCTTGATAAGGAAGCCTTCCGTTTTATAAAAACCCTTCCCAAGTTTGTTCCGGCAACTTCAAATGGAGTAGCCGTCCCAATCATTTATCTTCTACCCCTCTCTTTCAGACTCACCTGAAAAATGGGTTTTTGACGAATTTCACAGTCGATTTTGCAATTCGTAATATTACGAATCGGCATTTTCTCAAAATCACGCAAAAACTAATTGAAATAAAAAAGGGGCTGTCCCCTATCTTACAGCCCCGATTTATGTGTTTAATCTGCTACTATTAAACAACGTCACTAATTTCATCGTCGAGATAAATGAAAAATGCATAAACATCATCTTTCAATGCCTCGGATTGCTTTGTTTTCAACTCTTTCTTCAGCGTCAGATATTCCACACGCGCCACATCTTTTTTCAAATCTGCCGTATTTCCCTGGCGTGTATCTTTACGCAACTCTTTTTTAGCTGATCGCAATTCTTTTTTCACTTCCCTGTGGTCTTCATTTGACTGGCGGATCGCTTCGTTCTGGTCGGACTGCAAATCGCGTTTATCAATACGCAAATACTTCTTATCGCGCTTCAAATCTGCTTTTGCTTTCCGGAGTTCTTTCTTACTCATATGCGACTCAATCACCAAATCCGCTTCCTTATTTTTCTTGAATTCAGCTTTGTGGAATGTGATTCGTTCCCGATCTTTTTCAATTCGCGACATGCTTGCTTTCATGTCTTTGTACTCCTTACGATGCAAGAATCGGTTACCTTCTATTGAACCTTCCGTATTTCCGGCAAAAGAAGGCGTTGCTGCCATTAATCCTGTTGCAATCATCCCGATTAGAAACAGGTTTTTTAATTTCATCTTTTCCATGATTCCATTTTTTAATTGGTTCGCTTAACCAAAGACAATGCCTGTGCCACAAAGAACAAAATAGACTTAAAATCCTTGTTTATCAAAGGATTGAGGCAATTGTTTCAAAATGAAAAAATATGTGAAAATTTTTCAAAATGAAAAAACAGGTTTCGAAATGACGAAATTGAATAATTGATATATTTGTAAAAAGCACTCATGAACCCCATATATCCTATATCCTTCTCGATCGGAATCTATCTTGTTTTGACAATCATCGGCATTAAAAAATCTCCTGTTTTCCCAAAAATCAATTCTGTCTATGTATTGTTTCGGGAACGTTTTCTATCCGGACGAACCAAGGGATTAGTGGGAACTTATAAGAATATGCTAGAAGTTGTGGTAACCGATCAAGAGCTTTGGATCCGGCCGTTTTTCCCATTTTTAGGATTTGCTTTTCTCTTCAAAGCCATTCATAAAATCCCGGTTTCTGATATCCGGAGTATCGAAACAAGAGGCGGAGAGACAACCATTTACTTTACAAACAACGAATCGACCGAAGTTTACTTTTCGATCAATTTCAAAAAGCAGAAACTATTTATCCAAACGCTGCAGCAATTGAATCCGGCTATTCGTATTCTTGAAATCAATCACTAGCTTTCCCTACTCTCATTAAAATCGGGAAAGTAACCTGAATCGAATCAAAAGCAGGAAGTTGATCCGAGATTGCTTCTACCGGATTTTGTTGATGTTTGTCAGTATAATGCTTCACCGCAGACCAGGTATTTAAATAACCCAACAACTGTTCACGGTTCCAGGAATTCCGGATCTGAAATTGGGGCGATGTTATTTCTTCAAATGGAAAGGGAATCGTCTGATATTTTTCATCGATGTACTTTCGCTCCGGATCCCAATAATCATCCAAAACTCCCCGATACAAGTGTTCAATCCATTGTTGAACGGCTTCATTGTCTGTGAGAAGATTTCCATATCCGAGTACCACAAAAATTCCATTTGGCTTTAAGGTCCGATTGACTTCCCGGTAGAATTTTTCGAAATCAAACCAATGAATGGCTTGTCCGACCGTCACACAATCGAAGCAGGATTTCGGGAAATTGGTTTGTTCGGCAAGCTGCTGTGAATAGTGAATTTTAGGACTTGAAACCGCATTTTTCAATTGATTTTCGCTCAAATCCGTCGCTTGAACCTCATTAAACAAACCTGCCAGTTTGATTGCAACCTGGCCGTTTCCGGTCGCACAATCCCAGGCGCGTTCCTTTCTGGTCAAAACGGTTTCCAGGAAAGTAAACACCTCATCCGGGTAGGACGGACGAAACTGTGCGTAGTTTTGGGAGTTGTGTGAGAAGTTGTCTTTCACAGCCATTTGATTTTATCGGACAGCACATTGATCGGGGTCAAAATGTGCTATTCGGAAATTTAATAACTACTCGTCGCTCCGCCGATCTGTTCAATCGGATGCCAGGTTGTTTTCAATTCCTGCAAATCCGTGATATAATACGGGCTTTCATCTGCTTCTTTTGTGAAGTCTTTCTCGTAAACAAATACCCGTTTCACATTGCAATCCGCTCCTGCTTCAACGATTTTTGCGTTTTCCACATTGCCTCCGGCATAAACCACCGCATTCACGTCCATGTGACTGTGAAACTGATCAAGCAATTCTTTTTCTGTTCCGGTCAAAATATTTACGACCCCACCCGGAAGATCAGATGTCGCCAACACTTCCGCAAAGGTAATAGCGCACAAAGGCAAATTCTCCGACACCAAAACGATACATGAATTTCCTCCGGCAATAACCGGTAGAATCGTTGAAACCAAACCGATCAGGCTATTCGTCTGCGGGGCAATGATTCCGACAACTCCCATCGGTTCCAAAGCGGAGAAATTGAAATGGCTGCTCGCCACCGGGTTCACCGAACTGAAAACCTGCTGGTATTTGTCGCACCAACCTGCGTAATACACACAACGGTCGATTGCCAATTCCACTTCCTGTTTCGCTTTCGCTTCCGAACTTCCCTGTTTCACCAATTCTTCCACAAACTGAACTTTTCGTCCTTCCAGCATTTCTGCAATCCGGTAAAGGATTTGTCCGCGGTTAAATGCTGCTCTTTCCGACCAGGATCCGAACGCTTTTCGGGCCGCTACAACCGCATTCCGGAAATCTTTCCGCGACGACAAACACATGTTCGCCAAAGGCTGGCCCTTTTTATCCAGCGGGGTGTAATATCTTCCGGATTCCGTTCTGGGGAATTGGCCGCCGATGAAGATTTTGTATGTTTTAAGTATTTCCAATCTTGACATAGTTTGTAAATCTTGTTTTCAGCTCCCTTTTATCCCTCTCCAAAGAGGGAGATTCAATCCGCTTCCCCCTTGGGAGGGGGATCGAGGGGGAGGATCATTCTACTTTTTCAATTCTCTATTTTCAAATAAGCTCCCAATCCGTGCAAACCTCCTTCTCTTCCGAAACCACTTTCCTTGTATCCTCCGAAAGGCGATGTCGGGTCGAATTTATTGTAGGTATTTGCCCAAACAACTCCGGCTCTCAATTTCGTTGTTAAATTGAAGATTCGGGAACCTTTATCCGTCCAGACTCCTGCCGCTAAACCGTAAGGCGAATTGTTCGCTTTCTGAATCACTTCATCAATCGTTCTGAAAGTTTGAATCGTGAGTACCGGTCCGAAAATTTCTTCCTGGGCAATTCTGCTCGACTGTGCCACATCCGTAAATAAGGTAGGACGAATAAACAACCCGTTTTTCGGTAGTGAACATTTGCTTTCGTACATTTCCGCACCTTCTTTCTTCCCGATCTCGATGTATTTTTTAATCGATTCGTATTGCTCCCTGGAGTTGATCGCTCCGATATCCGTATTCTTATCCAAAGGATCTCCGACATACAAAGTATCCAAGCGGTCTTTCAACTTTCGGATTACTTCATCTGCCACAGATTCCTGGACAAATAACCTTGAACCTGCGCAGCACACATGTCCCTGGTTGAAGAAGATTCCGTTCACAATTCCTTCTACAGCCTGGTCAATCGGCGCGTCTTCAAAAACAATATTTGCCGATTTTCCTCCTAATTCCAGCGTCAGTTTTTTACCCGTTCCGGCAACTGCTTTTTGGATGATCTTTCCGACATTCGTAGAACCAGTGAATGCCACTTTATTCACATCCGGATGATTCACAATTGCTGCTCCCGTATCGCCGTAACCTGTAAGAATATTTACAACCCCGGCAGGAAGTCCGCTTTCATGAATAATTTCCGCTAAAAGCATCGCAGTAAGCGGCGTAGTTTCTGCTGGTTTCAGTACTACCGTATTTCCGGCTGCCAATGCAGGAGCAATTTTCCATGCAGCCATCAACAAGGGGAAATTCCATGGAATGATTTGTCCGGCAACGCCTAAAGAACTTACTTTCCGGTTTGGAAAAGCATATTCCAGTTTATCTGCCCAACCGGCATAATAAAAGAAATGATTACATGCCAAAGGAACATCCACATCACGGGATTCGCGAATCGTTTTTCCGGCGTCCAATGTTTCCACAACAGCCAATTCCCTGGCTCTTTCCTGCATCAAACGGGCAATTCTGTAAATATATTTTCCGCGTTCTTTTGCCGACAATTTCGACCAAACTGTTTCGTAAGCCTTTCGTGCAGCTGAAACTGCTTTTTCGACATCCGCTTCGTTTGCATGAGCTACTTCAGCCAACACTTTTTCCGTTGCCGGATTGGTTGTCTGGAAGTATTTTCCTGAATCAGGAGCAACAAATTTTCCGTCGATGTATAATTCGTATCGTTCCTTCAACTTCACATGACTTGTACTTTCAGGACTCGGGCTGTAGTCCCAGCCGCCGTTGAAGTCGAAAGATTCAGTTTTTTTATGCTTGTTTTTTGCCATTTCCCTCCCCCTTTATCCCCCTCCAAAGGGGGAAATAAAAATTAATCTATTGAAAAATAATCTGCGCTTTGATAATGTCCGGTTTGTTGTTTCACCAACTGCATCAACACATCATTCGCCAATGAACTCGCTCCGAAACGGAACCATTCATTATTCAGCCACTCGTTTCCAAGTGTTTCCTTTACCATCACCAGGTTATGCAAAGCCAGTTTGGAAGAAGAAATTCCACCAGCCGGTTTCATCCCTACCTTCACCCCGGTTTTGATGTAAAAATCCTTGATCGCACAAAGCATCGTATAGGTCACCTGCATGGTCGCAGCAGGCTGAATTTTCCCGGTTGATGTTTTGATAAAATCTGCTCCGGCATACATCGCGATATCACTCGCTCTGCGCACCTGGTCCAAAGACGCCAATTCTCCCGTTTCCAGGATCACTTTCAAACGCGCTTTCCCGCAAGCTTCCTTGATCGCGGCAATTTCATCAAATACAAAATCATATTCTCCTGCGAGGAATTTACCTCTCGAAATCACCATATCGATTTCATCCGCACCATTTTCAACTGCAAAACGGGTATCAGCTAATTTGATCTCACGCGTTGATTGTCCGCTTGGAAATGCTGTTGAAACCGATGCTACCTTGATTCCGGAATTTCCCAATGCTTTTTTCGCTTCGGCTACCATTGTCGGGTAGACGCAAATTGCGGCAACAGTTGGCAAATCGGGGTAATCATCGTGCAGATGCTGTGCTTTGTAACACAATTGACGCACCTTTCCCGGAGTATCTTTTCCTTCGAGGGTTGTTAAGTCAATCATATTCAAAACCAATTTCAATCCCTGGATTTTTGCTTCGTTCTTGATGCTTCGCGTCTGAAAACGGGCTACACGCTCTTCCACTCCTACTTTATCAACCGAAGGAGAGAGCTTGAAATCAGGGATGTTCTTGACTATTTTGTTTTTATTCATGTATTATGAATGGGATTTAATCAAAGATACTTAGAGGAAGTTAATTGACCGTTAATTTTCGGAAAGAAATCCTGCTAAAAGGAATTAGTTTCAGCAGAACAAGTACTTCCAGGATTGTTACCCGGGTATGTTGTGGATAAGCGCACACTTATCCACAAGACGCTCATTTCAAGTAAAATCTTTTCACGAAGGAAAGAAACTTTTTGAGCTTATTTCCTCTTTTCTACTTACTTTTAACCAATGGTTACCTCAGAATTTCACGCATTTATTCCGGCTGTACTGAAGGCTTGTGTTGAAGCCTCTGAAGCCATTATGCAGATCTACCAAACCGATTTCGATCCGAGTATCAAACTGGACGGAAGCCCGGTTACCAAAGCCGATTTACTCTCAAACGCCATTATCAAAAAGACACTCGACCAAACAGAAATCCCGAGCATCATGGAGGAAATTCACAATTCTTCTTTTGAAGACCGGAAACAATGGAAGAGTGTCTGGATCGTGGATCCGCTCGACGGAACCAAAGAGTTTATTAAAAAGAACGGAGAATTTGCAATCTGCATCGCATTGGTTCAGGATAATCAACCGGTATTGGGCTTTATCACTTCCCCGGTAAGCAAAGAAATTCTCATCGGTGGAAAAGGAGTTTCTCCGGCAGTCATTCCTTTTGAAGGAATCGGTAATCCGGAAAAATGGAAAGCGATTTCTCCTAAAACGGAAGTCAATAAACCATTGCAAATAGCCGGGAGCCGTTCGCATCATTCAGGAACAGAACTGAAATTCAATCAGTCGATGCGGGAATTATTCGGTGAAGTACAATTCGTAAAAAAAGGCAGCGCCCTGAAATTTTTCGATATTGCTTTGGGAAAAGCGGATGTTTATCCGAGATTTGCACCAACGATGGAATGGGATATTGCAGCCGGACAAGCTATTGTGGAAGCACTTGGCGGAACCATTGAACATGCAGAAACGGGAAAAGCCCTTAGCTACAACAAGGAGAATTTATACAATCCATATTTTATAGTAAAATCAAAAGCTGTTATCGACCGATTGAAAAAATGAAACTACTGCTAAACATTCTTTTTTCATTGATTTTCACCCTTCCGGTTTGGGGACAGCAATACCGCGTTCTTCCAATTGAAAGTTATTTCAGGGATGTTTCGTTTTTCACCGATTCTTCGTTTGCGCCGGTTTTCCCGGTAAATGATCTGCAGGTAAACTATTACAATACGGTCAAGGAACAAAAGAAACGCTACTCAAACGTCGGCTACTTTGTTTATCAGCGTGAATTGATCCAACTCGTAAAAAAAGAAGGGGCGATCTGGATCAGCCCGATTCTCGACATGCAGTTTGGAGTCGAACGCGGTGATACGAACATGCGACAATACCTGAATGTGCGTGGAATCCGGATTGAAGGAAGCATGAAAAACAAGGTCTTCTTTTCGGGGTCTTTTTACGAAAATCAGGCGGTTTTACCTGTCTATTTGCAACAATACGTCAATAATCGCGGGGAATTTTACCCGAATGCTTCCGATTCCAGTTATTACCAGGTCAATGCTGTCATTCCCGGCGGAGCACGAACAAAACCTTTTAAAGCAAACGGTTACGATTACGCGTATGCAACCGGAATGGTACAATGGCAGGTATTCAAGGATTTAGCCGTTACAGTAGGAAACAGCCCGATTTTCATCGGAAGCGGTTACCGTTCGGTTCTTTATTCTGATAATTCCTTGCCGACTATGAATTTCCGGATTTCCTATTCATTGGGAGAAAAATGGAATTTTCAGCTGATCCGCATGCAGGGCTTGAATATGTTGCGAATTCCCTATGCAACTAACGGAGAAGCATTATACGAACGCAAAGCCCTCAGTCTCGGAGCAATTTATTATCAGCCGACCAAACATCTCCGGATCGGGCTCATTGAAGGCGGAACCTGGACAAGAGGTGATTCCATTCAAAAACAAGCGGTAGAAGGTGGTTTTTACATCCCGATTCCGGGTGCAGCAACGATCCAGGAAGGAATTAACGGGAAAAGTTATGCCTATCTCGGACTGGATTTCAATTGGAGAGTCTGGAAAATGCTTGTTTACGGGCAATATGGCCGGAATCCATACACCAAATCGAGTGATGTAGGACAAATCGGTTTGCGTTACTGGCCTTTCAAATCGCACCATTACCTCATTCACGTAGAATACAATCACACTTCTGCAAATGCTTACAAAGCTGCAAATCCGAGAATTCACTACAGTAATTTCAACCTCCCGATCGGTCATCCGATGGGCGCCGGAGTGGATGAATTGGTTCTAAGACTAAGAGCCGAGTGGAATCATTTATTCATCAGTTCTTCCACCAATTATTATTTCAATCAATCGGATAATTACCGGCAATTACTGCCGGTTTATGAGAATAATCCAAGTCTTAATCAGACTGTTTTCTATGAAAACCTGGAAATCGGCTATAACTTCAATCGCGCTTACGGATTAGAAATTTTCGGCTCCGCAAAATTGCGCTTACTGGATCATCCGCTGCAAAAAGGACAATCTTATTGGTTTAACATCGGGCTTCGAACGGCTCTCAACAATCATTCTTTCGACTTCTGATGCGTTTCCCATTCCTCATAGCATTGATACTGATTGGTAAACTGAGTTTTTCCCAGGGAACAATCGATCATATCCGCCATTTCAACCTGAAACCGGATATCGCTTCTTCCATCACAATCCATCATTCCGTTCAACCGCTTGTTCGGTACAATCCATCCAAAACGACCAAACTTCCAAAAGTTGACACGCTTGTTTTTGACGGAGACACGTCTATTTTCGACGCACGGTTCAGCCCGAAGGGAAGCCACAGGAGCTTTGCGATCCTTCCGGCTACAGACAGTTATCTTCAATACGACACTGCCTTGAGCTATCGTGCTGCAATCGGGTTCAACTTTGAAAAAACATGGGGAAAATGGTATAACCGGACTTTATTAACTTCCGGTTGGAGTTTGAGAGAAGACTACACGCAAACGCACGTGGCATTTTCTCCTTTGCAGGACCGAAGTTCTTTTTGGTTTACCGATATCCGAACCCGATTGGGTTACACGCCGAATGACATGCTACACGTAAGTGCGGGAATTGACAACCAGTTTTTCGGGGAAGGTTATCGTTCGTTGATCCAGGGAGACCAGGTTGCTCCGAACCCGTTTGTGCAATTCCGCGTCAATTTCTGGCATTTCGAATACGGGCTTTTGTACCAATTCATGCACGACAACAATTATGCTTCCAAAACCCGCGACTGGAAATACAATACAACACATTATTTAAGTCTGAATATCGGATCCAATTTCAATATTATGTTGTTGGAATCCGTCATGTTTCAATCAAAGGACAGTACTTACAAACGCGGCTATGAAGTGGAATACCTGAATCCGTTCGTTTTCTTTCGTCCACAAGAATATAGTTTAGGTTCTACTGACAACGTATTACTGGCTATTCAGTCGTCTTATTATTTCGGGTCGAAAAAACATTGCGTTTATTTTCAATTGCCTTTGGACGAATTCGTGCTAAAGGAAATCAAAAATCGTTCAAAATGGTGGGCCAATAAATACGGTGCGCAATTGGGGATCAAAGGACAATTCAAAAAATGGTCGTATTTACTGGAAGGAAATCTCGTTCGTCCTTATACTTTTTCGCACATTTCAAGCGGGCAGAACAATGGCTCTCTCGGCTTGCCTTTAGGTCATTACCTGGGAAGTAATTTTGCAGAGTTAATCGCAACGGCGCAGATTCCGTTTAAGAATTTCCAGCTGACCTTATTTTCTTCTTTCTATTTAAAAGGCTACGACAATTCGGCAATCAGTTATGGTGGCGATATTTACAAGAGTTACACGTCACATCCGAAGGAATTCGGAAATACCATCGGACAGGGAATGACACAGCGGGCTGTTTCACTTCAGGCAAATGCTTCGACAGTTTTGGATAAAATTCTCCTGGAAATTTACCTTCAGGCAGGAATGCAATACAGCTGGGGCGAATTGGGACAGAGTACTACTCCTTTAATATGTATCGGTTTCCGGAACAACCTGTTCAGCGAACGGAAAATACGCTAGTGGAAATAGAGAGTAGAATGATCCTCCCCCTCAATCCCCCTCCAAAGGGGGAAACGAAACCGGGCTTCGATACATATGATTTTATCAACTACTTCAATTTGTTTTTTGAAATATAATCTTGCCTTTTAAGGAGAATTAAAAATCTCCCCCTTTGGAGGGGGACTAAGGGGGAGGAAAACAAGATTGGAAATACAAAAAACAATTCACACCTCTTTCCAAACACCCCAAAATAAAGAAATCCCCATTCCGCCTGGACAGAACAAGGATTCCTTTTCAACCTTCATCTCTACAAAATATCACATTTGAATCGTTCCGAGACTTTTAATCTGCCCGTTGGAAATGGTCACATTTTGTATACTCTTTTGAAGAAGCGCAGCATCATTCGATTGCTTTCCTTCAATTTTCAGCAGGTACGTTCCATCCGGAACCCCGCGAATCATAAAATATCCATTCTTATTGACATAGGTACTGAAGCTGTTTGCTCCGTTACTTAGAATCACCGCTGCCTGCGTTGTTCCGTCCAAATGTCCCTGGATTCCTGTATTCGGATCCACAATTTCAGCCAATACCGGATTCAATTCGTAAGCCCCGTTATGTTGTTTAACCGATAAGGCAACATTGAAATCCAACAGAACGCTGGAAGTAATTCCGCTGTTTACCTGGCAGTGAATCGGAATTTCCACCTGGTGCGAATAGTTTGAGTTGAATGACAAACCAACCGTACTCGGACCGCTTGCTCCGTTGATCGTCAGGCTGCTTTGTCCGCTAAATGTCAAACGCAGTTTCGTATACAATCCCGGCTGAACGGTTGTGGCACTGGAAATCGTTACTTCAGCACCGTTTGTTAAGTCAAGCACATTGATTTCTTTCGTCGTTTCATTTAAAACCACCCATCCGGAATTGTCCAGGTAAGCTTCAATTTTCATAATCTGAACATTCAGGGCTACAAAATCTCCGGGAGAATCGGTCATCCGGACCTCCATTTTCCCTTGAGCAACTTCTTTGTTTTTCTTACATGCCTGCATGGTCAACCCAACACATCCCAACAGCATCAGCAATAGCATCCTTTTCATAACCGTGTATTTTAAATTCCGGAAGTGCATTTGCCAAGCGCGTGCCAGAGAATGAAATTCAAAAGCATCTTTTTACCAATCCTTTACGGAATGGGAATTTTGATCAAATAACGACGGGAAATCGCTGAAGTAAAACCGGAATTGATTTATCAATATGGAAAGGCGGTTTTCAATATGAAAATATGGGACAAAAAAAGAGGGAGGCTTACCACTTCCTCCCTCAAACTAACACACCTATGACCCGATTTTTGAGTTTCACAGATAGAAACTCATTTAACCTGATACATAACAAAGGTATCTTTTAAGTTAAATCTACGAAGCCAAAATTAACAGGCGGTAAGAACGAAGTAACATTTGGGTGATTTTAAAGAATAGTTGAAATAATCTTTATCTAAAATCAATCTAATTTAAGCCCGTTTTGAAATTTTGAATTGGAGTTGGGTACGATTTCCAACTTGGATGCGTACATTTGTGCTGTCTTTAAAAAGAATAGTTATGGGGATTGGTAAAAAAGTGAAGATGTATATGAATTTCACCAAATTCAGACTCTCTGCCCTTGTTATTCTTTCTGCTCTTTCCGGATATTTATTTGTTGGCGGTCATGACGGACTGGAAATGATCTACTTAATGCTAGGTGGACTATTGGTTACTGCTGCATCCAATGGTTCCAATCAAATCTGGGAACGCGAGTTGGATGTACTCATGAACCGCACAGGGAAAAGACCTCTTCCTATGGGAGAAATGTCCGTAAACGAAGGATTAATTGTCATTGCACTTTGTTTGCTTCCGGGATTGTGGATGCTTTACCAATTGAATCTAGGTTCCATGTTGCTCGGTTTAGCCGCATTTGTATCCTATGTTTTCATTTATACACCGATGAAGCGCATCTCGACCTGGGCAGTGTTTGTCGGGGCATTTCCGGGAGCTCTTCCTCCAATGATCGGGGCTGTTGCCGGATCTGACAGCTTCGGGTTGGTTCCGGGAGTGTTGTTTTTTGTTCAATTCGTATGGCAATTCCCACATTTCTGGGCGATTGCATGGGTTGTTTACGATGATTACCAACAAGCAGGTTTCTCCTTGCTTCCTTCCAGACAAGGGAGAACAAAGGGTTCTGCGTTCCAGATTATGATTTATTCCCTGGCAATGATTCCTTTTTCCTTATTGCCATGGTTGATGGGCTGGACGAACAACTGGTCTTTGGCAATTGCCGGAGCAAGTTCTATGCTATTCTTCCTTCAATCCTATAAACTATACTTAAGCCTGACGATTGCAGATGCAAAAAAACTCATGTTTGCTTCTTTTATCTGGCTTCCAGTAGTTCAATTTTTATACGTGTTCACCAAAGTAGATTCTAAGATTTTGGAAGCTCTGTGGAAACACGGTACACTTTTTTAAACAATTATGTCGCAAATCGATTACAATCAGGAATTAACTCCCGAGGTTCGGGAGAAAATGCGAAAAAACCTCATTTACGTAGGGATTTTCAGTATTGTAATGTTATTTGCCGGTTTATCTTCCGGGTATATTGTAAGTTCCGGAGATTCCTTTTGGGTGAAATACAATTTCCCGCCGGCTTTTTACATTTCTACCGTTCTTATTCTCTTAAGCAGTTTGGTGCTTTCCATCGGGATTAAAATTGCTCAAAAAGGAAACGCGGACATTTTAAAGAAGATCGTTCCATTGACTTTTATTCTTGGCGTAGGTTTCGCTTACTTTCAATTCGTTGGTTATTCCGAGCTTTTCAGTAACGGTTCACACGTCGTTTCCCAAATAACGGTTGCCGAAGGACGTTATGGTACTTATTATGAACTGCAGGTTAACGGTGATTACATGGAAGTAGACGGAAACGACTACCTGCTTGGCGGAAAAGTGGTTTCGGACAAACAAAAAAAGGAAATCGGTGTTTTTGCGAAACAGTTCGCCAGAATCGATACTGAAAAACATCCGAAAATCGCAGATCTGAACAAATACACACTTTTGTATAAGCATCAGCCGCTTACTTTTAAGGATGGAACATTCTATGTTCAGGACAGCGTGCCTTTAACGAAGGTTGATCTGATCCGTTTAAAGCAGTTTTCCGTTCACCTGGCAGATGGTCGCGGAGATTTCTTCCACCGCGGAAAGTTTGGCAAGGATTTTAAAGTCTATTATAAAAAGCAGGAATTGCAATATAAGGATAGAACCCTTTTCTACAAAGGAGTTCCGTTAAGTGCGCCGTTACAATTAAAGATGGAATCTGCTTCAGATACAGCCACTTCCTATTTGTTTATTCTAACCTTCTTACACCTACTTCACGTCATTGTAACTCTGATATTTGTATTAAGAGCTTCAATCCGTTCATTCTCAGGTAAATTAGCCGTAGATAATTTCCTTCCGGTGCGCACGCTTGCTATTTTCTGGCATTTTTTAGGCGCATTATGGGTTTATTTATTGCTTTTTTTGCTTTTTATTCATTAAACTTGCACAAAAAATTGTAAAATGGCAGGACACGCTACAACACATGTCGACACTGCAACCGCTTGGGGCGGTAAAGTTTCTCCGTTTAACACGAGTTACGGAAAACTAATGATGTGGTTTTTCTTGGTATCGGATGCTTTGACATTCGGTGGATTGTTAGTTGCTTATGGTTATACGCGTCACACAACGCAGAGCGCATGGCCAATCGGTGAAGAAACGTTTGATTCTTTACCTTTCTTAGGTCACGGGTATCCGTTGATGTATGTGGCATTAATGACATTCATTTTGATCGTATCTTCCGTAACAATGGTATTGGCGGTTGAAGCTGGTCACCGAATGGATAAGAAAGGTGTTATGAAATGGATGATCGCTACGATCATCGGAGGTTTCTTCTTCCTTGGGTCTCAGGCTTGGGAATGGTCTCACTTCATTCACGGATCTCATTTCGGAAGTGTTGAAATCATGACTGGTGAACACACAGGATCACGCGCTATCGTAAAAGGACATTTCGGAGATTTGGAAAGCTTTACAGTTGTTCAGGCAGGAAGCCACCACAAAGTAGGTGACGTGATCAAAGAAACTCCGGATGAATTGTTCCACCATTTCCGTACTGCGGTTATGAACGGACAGGTGAAAGACGGAAAGATTACGTTGCATGACGGTTCTGTTGCAACCTGGAAAAAGAAAAATGATGAGCACATGGAGTTGATCATCAAAACAGACGGAACGGGTCATTCTTTAGCTAAAGTGACTAAAATTCACGGAAAAGAAGCTGAAGTGAAATATTGGGAGTCTGTTAACTCAGGAAAGAAAGGTGCTATCATCTACGGTGCTGATTTGACAAACAACGAATACGGTCCAGCACAATACGGACAATTCTTCTTCTTCATTACAGGTTTCCACGGATTCCACGTATTTTCAGGGGTAATTATCAATATTTTGATTTTCTTAGGAGTTGCACGTGGTACATACCACAAACGCGGACACTATGAAATGGTTGAGAAAACAGGATTGTACTGGCACTTTGTCGATTTAGTTTGGGTGTTTGTATTTACATTCTTCTACTTAGTTTAATTATTTTTAGAACAAACATATCATGGAAAGAGACGATATTATTGAATACTCATTAGATACGCACCATAGCGAAGAAGCTGGTAAAAAGATTCGTCGCAAGATTTGGTTAGTAACTGCAATCTTAACTGTTATTACAGCATTTGAAGTAGCAGTTGGAGCATTGGTTCACCAGGACAGCCCGTCATGGTGGATTGTAAAATTGGTTTTCATCGCTTTGACTTTATTGAAAGCAGGATACATCGTATTGGTGTTCATGCACTTGGGTGATGAGAAGAAGATTTTGAAATATTGCATTTTAGTTCCGTATTTTATTTTTATCATTTACTTGATTTTCATAGCCCTGACTGAAGCGAACGCAGTTCATACAGCTTGGGAAACATACGGAGGATAGTTCTCATTTAAAACGATTTATAGCCAATGGCTAAGTCAAACTCTAAGGCCGGTTCGTTAAAATCAGTGTTCCCACTACTGCTTTTATTTGGACCGGCTCTTATTTTAATATTTATCTCCACTCGGGGATGTGAACACAAGTTCAAAAAGCTGGATGATTACGGAGCAATTCCACAATTCTCCTTTACGGATGCAGAAGGAAAGGTCTATACCAATAACTCCTTCAAGAATCAGATTGTCATTTACACAACGATTCAGCCTTCCTGCCCGGATTCCTGCGGAATTTCGATCTGGCATCTGGATCAGCTGATTTACCAAAGACTTCGCGAAAACAAGAAACGATTAGGGCATGTCAAACTGGTTTCAGTCTTGACCGATGGTTATGGAAAAGCGGATAACCGCATCCAGGATGTTCAATTCATGCTGAAAGACCGCGTGGAAGGTTACGATCCGAAAATCTGGATTATTGTTTCCGGTGATGCAAAATCCATTTACAACATCAAACACAACGGACAAACGCTTTTGCAGAAGGACAAAAAATACTTCGGCGGAAATGGTTTCCAGGAGTTGATGTTATTGGCTGATAAAAGCAATCATTTGAGAATGGTTCTTCCGGGTAAAACCGAAAGCACGATTCGTACTATGCGCGATCACATGGCGCTCCTGGAAAAAGAATACGATATCAAGGCATATAAGCTGAAGCATAGCCAGCACTAGCTCTCGAAGACTGAGTTATGACAAGCGTTAGCGCGGTTCTATAGAGAATTAATTACAAGAAATATGAAACAGGCAGCATATCTCGCACTGATTCTAATCCTACTTACCGGTTGTAAAACAGAATCGGAAAAGAAACCGAAAGCTCTTCCCTATTTTGGAAACTATGACATTGTCTTTTCCGAAACCAACGGAGTTCAATCGGTAGATACTGTTTTCCCAAAAATTCCTGCTTTTTCCTACCTGAACCAGGATTCCGTGATGATCACTTCCAAATCCATGAAAGGAAAGGTTTGGATCGCTAATTTCTTCTTTACAAGCTGTCCGAGTATTTGTCCGCCGATGATCTCCCAGATGAAGCGTCTGAATTTACTGACGCAAGATTTGGCCTCCGAAGTGCAATTCATGTCGTTCAGCATTGATCCGAAAACCGATCAGCCGCATGTTTTGAGAACGTACATCAAAAACAACGGAATTCAGACAAAAAACTGGTATTTTTTCACCGGAGATGAAGATAAAACGCATCGTCTCGGAGTGATGCATTTCATGGTTCATGCCGACAAAGATCCGATGGCTGCAGGAGGTTTCGCCCACAGCGACGGAATGGTCCTGGTTGACAGGGAAGGATATGTTCGTGGAGTTTACAGAGGAACACAAACACAGGAAGTAGACAAACTGAATAAAGATTTACGCAAATTATTAGACATTGAGTATGGAATCAAATCAAAGCACTAAGCCCGGAATTCGTAAGTTGATCATCGCACTGTCGATTATTATTCCTGTAGTTGTTGCTGTTCTTTTCAAAGTGAAAATTGCAGATACGGACTTGTCATTTCTGCCTCACATTTACGCCGGAATCAATGCAGTTACGGCTGTTTTGCTGGTTGTAGCTTTGATTGCCATCAAACAGAAAAAAATCAAAGCACACGAAACGGTTATCAAGATCTGTATGGTTCTCTCTGTTTTGTTCCTGGTTTGTTACGTTGCGTATCACATGACTTCCGACCCCACACTTTACGGTGACGTGAACGGAAACGGAGAATTGGATTTATATGAAAAAATGACACTTTCCACAGCCAGTAAATTCACGTATTATCTCATTTTGATCACGCACATTATCCTGAGTGTTGCTGTGATTCCGATGGTTCTTTTCTCGTATTTGTATGCCTGGGAAGGAAAATTTGACAAACACCGCAAATGGACAAAAATTACCTGGCCTTTGTGGTTTTATGTCGCAGCAAGTGGTGTTGTAGTATACCTGATGATTTCTCCGTATTACACTAATTAATACCACATAGGAACATAGATCACATAGTTTTAGGGAATTATGTACTATGTTTTTTATGTGAGCTATTGTGGTTGAAAAACAAACCACATAGGAACATAGATCACATAAATTTATAGGGAATTACATACCATGTTTTCTATGTGAAGGATTGTGATTGAAAGACAAACCATAGTTTGCTTTATTGTTTTCAATTAGACAAACTCCTATGTGGACTATGTGTTTATTGCGGTTTATTTGAATTATCGGAAATCCGAAGGACAGCTTCCTTTTCCTCCCATGCGGATCATCAATCCGATTCCGAAAAAGGTATACCAATCACGGGTAGCTTTGTTTCCACGCTGGCCGTAACGATTTGCATCCAGGCTTCTATTACTCAATGCAGCAGAAGTTGGTCCGTTTGCAGCAGCCAATAAGATCGGGTCTGCGTAGCGGTATCCGCCCACATCATCCAGGTAATCCGTGAACATAAAGCGAATTCCATATTCGAAATTCAAACCGATATTCGGAGAAAGTGAAATACGTGCTCCAACCGCTAAGGGAACTCCCAATTGAATCCGGGAATATTTTCCGCGATCTGCTAATTCAGTTCCTTGCCCTTCTGTTCCCAAAGGTTGTAATTCGACCAAAGTACCGTTGTAATTAGCTCTCGGATTGATACGTGTTAAGGATAATTCTGCCAATAAATAGGCTGTTCCTTTGTATCTTCTGTTCCCAATTTCAAAAGGGAAATAAGTTACTTCAATTCCTGATCCGAATTCAAACAAATCTGTTTGAAAGGACAAGTTTCTGTTCTGATAGAAAGCTCCTTTTTGCTCACTGTCATATCCTTCGATCTTTCCATAAGTGAAATTCAAGCGGTAAGCCAGTCTTGCATTGATATTGTAACGATAAAGTAACTGTCCGGCAAGATTTGTGTGGCGGAAATGCTGCTGATTCAGGTCTCCGATATAATAACTTCCTCCGACCATAAAGCCAATTTCGGAACGCGACAATGCATTATGCCGGTGCGCTTTTTGAGCCCACGACCATGTCGTCATTACACAAAGGAATAAGACCAGAATACGTTTCTGCATAATATTATAACGGAATAGAAAGCGATTAATTGTGCGTTCCGACTGCCATCGGAGTCAAAATCCCTTTTCGAATCAACAACTCAGCAATCTGAACCGCGTTTGTAGCAGCTCCTTTTCGCAAGTTATCCGCCACAACCCACATGTTCAGTGTTTTCGGCTGTGTTTCATCTCTTCTGATTCGACCTACAAACACATCGTCTTTTGCTTCAGCAAAACGAGGCATCGGGTAAGAATTCGTTGTCGGATCGTCTTTCAGGGTAATTCCCGGCGTTTCGTGCAGCATTTTTCGAACATCCGCCAAATCGAATTCGTTTTCAAACTCTACGTTCACTGCCTCCGAATGTCCGCCAACAACCGGAACTCTTACCGCAGTTGCCGTAACGGAAATGTTCGGATCCAATATTTTCTTTGTCTCATTCGACAATTTCATTTCTTCTTTGGTGTATCCGTTATCAAGGAATGAATCACAATGCGGGATACAGTTTTTATCGATCGGATAGTTGTATGCCATTTCCCCGGAAATTCCAGCACGTTCATTCTCCAATTGCTGAACAGCTTTTACACCGGTTCCGGTAATGGATTGGTACGTTGAAACAACGACTCTTTTCACTCCATAAGCTTTATGCAAAGGCATCAATGCCATCACCAACTGAATGGTGCTGCAATTCGGATTCGCGATGATTTTATCCGCTGCAGTTAAAAGATCTCCATTGATTTCCGGAACGATCAGTTTTTTATCCGGATCCATTCTCCATGCCGAGCTATTGTCAATCACAGTCGTTCCCACTGCTTCAAACTTCGGAGCCCATTCCAGAGAGGTTTCTCCTCCGGCAGAAAAAATAGCTACATCCGGTTTCATATTCACAGCTGTTGTCAAATCCACAACGGGAAATTCCAATCCTCCGAATTCAATCAATTTACCAACGGATTTTTCAGATGCTACCGGGATTAATTCTGTAATAGGAAATGAACGTTCTTTCAACACTTCCAACATCACATTTCCAACCATTCCTGTCGCTCCGACAACTGCTACTCTCATAACTAAAAAACTTTTGACAAAAATAATTCATTTCAATCAATTGAAAATGCAATTCCGATAGTTATCGGAATGAGAAAGTGAAAGAAATTGAAACATTCAGATTGTGCTCCTTCAAAAAAAAGGAATGAGTGGCCAAAAAAATCATCAAGCGGGCTATTGGTCTCTCTAAAGTAATTTATTTTCAATTTAAACAAAAAATAGCTATGAAATTAAAGTTGTCAATTCTGTTTTTTCTGACAGTGAATCTTCTCTACGGTCAGTATGACTATTTCAAATGGTCAAAAACCAATACGAATCTAATTGGGGTAAAAGTAAGTTCTAAAAGTGGAATAGCAGTAGATATTTATAACCGCTGTTATTATATCGATGGAATATCCAAGAAAATACGATCTATGTATGGAGATGTATTAACAACCGCATCAGTAGCAAGAAGCAATTCCAATTTAATTTACAAAAGGGATGCTTCTGCAGGTGATAGACTTTACTATATAAGCAATAATAATAAAATGTCAAGTCTCAGATTCGACTACTCCCTTAACACATGGGTCGTGGGGACAGAATTTAGCCTGGCACATACCGTTGCTCCGCAAAGCTTCATTGAAATTGTGGATCAAAACCATGGATTTTATGTGCGAAATTCTGATTTTAAAGTGTGTGATTATTGGATAAACTCATCTGGTTCCGGAACAGGACTGCTAACTACCAATGCGTTACCTGCAACACCCACCACCAACCTAGTTTTAAAGAACAATGCAGTTTACTATATTAACAATACGAACAAATTGTCGTACATCAAATACAATACATCAACCGGAGGATGGCAAGCAACTAACCTCGATTGTGATGTCATTGCTGCAGGTTCAAAAATCCAGGTAGACCAGGCATCCAATCAGATTTTTTATGTTCGCGCTTCTGATAACCAGATTTGCAGGTATTGGATCAACGGAAGTACGAGTGGTTATGAGCAATTAAACAAATTAGGAGTAGCAGTAATGCCGGGGAGCGATTTATTTGTTCCATCCACAAATGACTATGTTGTCTATATTGGAACAGACGGGAACTTTCACAATGAATATTTCCAAGGATGTAAATGGGTTCATAACCGGTTAAATGCAGCATGTAATATCGGAACAAATTATAACTCGTATGCAATTGATAATAGCGGTTCGCTTTACTTCTGCAGCAGTGGTAACATCAGTAATTTGTCCAGACCCGCAGCTTTGAGCAATATGGTATACCGGAAAGGGTCAAACCTGGAAGTAAATGGGAACAGTTACAATGCAAAGATCATTGATTATTGCCTGCTTATTTACCGCAGAAACGGGGAGTACTTTATTGGTCCGAGTAATCACTACGGCGTCGATATTCAGAATTGGCCTTGCCTGGATCCAAACGGTTGTAATGATGTTTTTAACAGTCACTTTCAAAATATTAAAAGTGCGGGATTCAATGCCATTCGTTTTAATGGATTTCAAATGGCTTGTAAAAACAGCCCGGAAAGTCCCGGCGCCGACCCTAAATTGTATTTTGAATTTTGGGAAATTGGGTCAAATGGAAGCTTGAGCTGGCAACCATCGTGGGCCGATGTGAATGCCGATGATAATTTGTCTAAGATTTTTGAATTGTATGAACAAATCATCAATAAAGCTGCCGCTTACAAATTGAAAACCAATGTTTTCGCCGGATTGGGTGATGGACAGAAAATATATAATAAGGCCTGCCACTCCACATACGGTACATATCTGAATAATCTTGCAGATCACTTCAAGACAAATCCCAACATTTTGATGTATAATCTAATGTTGGAAGCTGATATGCACAACAACCATACAGAAATGATTCCCAAAGATGATATCTGTTCAACTGTAAATGACTGGTACGAGCAGATCAGAAGTGTTGACAAGAACCATTTGGTTTCGATTGGGGTAAACTCCAACTTTGCATTGGAGTCGTTCGATCCGGGAATCCTAAATGTAGATGTAATGACGTATCACATTTATACCGATCTGTATTCTCAAACAGCCAATTACAGCATGGAGCTCTTTTTTAAGTATTTGAAATGGTTTTCGAATATTATGAATGACCAGGTTCAAAAACCGTGGATTGTTGGTGAAACAGGAGTCCAAGCGGTTATATCTAATCCGGAAACAGTTCAACCCGAACTTCCAAATGATGTCTTACTAGTGGTCGATTACCCCACGCAAAAGAATTTTGCGTTACAGGCATTTCAAAATATCTTTTTAGCTGGAGCATCCGGAGCCGGGTGGTGGCAATACAAGGACGTGTTTGGTGCACACCGCTATTTTGGAATAGTTGATCACAATGGAAATAATAAGGACATCATAACAGGAACCAGTGTGTTTAAAACTCCGGTAGTGAAAGGATGCAATGAATCTGCCCAACCAATTGACTATTTTAATACATCTACACCACCATACAGCAATTACGATATAGCCCTTGCAGGTTTCGTAAAATATGGTAATGCTCCCATTCCAAATGCATGTATTCATTATACTAGATACAATGATAATGGTATATTAATTGCAAACATCTCAACATATACAGATATTAACGGGCATTTTGAGTTAAGATCTCCCTATGCTGTTAATACTCCCGGTAGCCGTTTAACTATATCCGGAATTGGAATGTATACGGAAGATTTTACTCCTCCTTATTATTCAAATTCATTAAACGTAACATACAATTTAACCCCTATCACATGCAATTCCATCTACACAAAATCGATGAATTCAGAAGATACAAGCGAAGAAACCGTTGAACATATGATTGTCTTTGGTGATAATGAATCCGATGTTATCATTTCCCCAAACCCATTTACGACGCAAGTAACGATCTCATTTAGTGAAGAACAAGATTACACAACTATTGCAGTACTGGACATGGTTGGTAAGGAAATCAAAAGAACAGCTGCTACCGGAAAAGAAATACAACTTGAACTGAATGATTTACCGAAGGGGATTTACGTCATTCAAATACAAGATTTAAAAAACAAGGTCATCACTAAAAAGATAATCGCTCAATAAAACCGGATCAATTCAGGGAGGGTCTTCTTCCCTGAATTGGCTTTTCACACACTGCTGGTACAAAATTGCTTGTATTTCGATCCTACAGGCGTGGGGCATCTACCCGCTTCGAACGGATACGTTCAATCAATTTCCATTTATCACTTCATTGTCGTACCTTTGCATTTGAAAATTCATTTTCACCGATTTGAAGTGAGGAAAAGTTCATCACACGTGACAATCAGTTCGGACCATTTTTACAGAACATTTTCATGCAATTTGATGAATTAAACCTGCATCCGCACTTATTGGATGCATTGAAAGAATTAGAATACACCACTCCAACCCCGATCCAGGAACAATCCATCCCAAGTTTATTAGAAGGAAAAGATTTATTCGGTTGTGCGCAAACAGGAACCGGTAAAACAGCAGCTTTTGCACTACCGATTTTACAACACCTGGAGCCGGAAGGTCCGGTGAAAGGAAAACGACCAATCCGTTGTTTAGTCCTTGCTCCGACACGGGAATTGGCAAACCAGATCAACGATAGCTTCAAAGCTTACGGAAAGTTTTCCAAACTGCGCTCGATGGTTATTTTCGGCGGAGTGAACCAGAACAAACAAGTGAACCAGTTGAATGCCGGAATCGATATTTTGGTTGCTACTCCGGGGCGTTTATTGGATTTAATGAACCAGGGACATATTTCGCTTTCGAAAATCACGCACTTTGTGCTGGATGAAGCGGACCGTATGCTCGATATGGGATTCATCCACGACATCAAGAAGATTCTTCCGCGCTTACCGAAGAACAAGCAAAATATTTTCTTCTCGGCGACTATTTCTCCGAATATCATGGAATTGGCCGGAACGATTCTTTACGATCCGGTAAATGTGCGTGTTACACCCGTTTCTTCAACGGCAGAAATCGTGGAGCAATTCGTTTATTATGTTGAAAAGGCTGATAAACGTGCTTTTCTGAAGCAATTAATCAAGAGTGAAAATATCACGCATGCAATTGTTTTTACACGAACAAAACACGGAGCTGATCGCGTTGCCAGGGAATTAACCAAATCCGGACTACGCGCGGAAGCCATTCACGGAGATAAATCGCAAAATGCGCGCGAAAGAGCTTTGGAAGGTTTCAAAAACCGAACTGTCGGATTTTTGGTTGCCACGGATATTGCTTCCCGCGGAATCGATGTAGATCAATTGGAATACGTGATCAATTTTGAGATTCCGGAAGTTGCCGAAACGTATGTTCACCGGATTGGTAGAACGGGTCGCGCAGGTTCAAGCGGAATTGCGTATACTATGTGTTCAAGCGAAGAAAAAGCTTATTTAAAAGCGATTCAGAAATTGATCAATCAGCAAATTCCGGAGCGAAAGCTGAAATAAATTTCGAAAAATTGCAACATCGTATTATTTGAACATTGCAATATTGCAATGTTCAAATATCTTGATATTCAGAATTTTCTATTCAAAAACTGCCTGATTTACTTTTTCAAAAGCCTGACTTTTGTATATTTAGTCCGACTTACTACATATGAAGGCACTTTTCATTCTACTACTATTCCCTCTTTTTGCCTGGAATCAGGTAACAGATGATTTTTCGGACGGGAACTTCACTGCGAATCCTGCATGGACAGGGACGGATCCTCAATACATTGTCAATAGCAATCAGCAACTTCAGCTGAACAATTCGGTAGCAGCAACTTCTTACCTGGCAACTCCGCACCTGCTTGCTTCTTTAGACAATAAGCAGTGGGAGATTTTGGTGAAGCAAACCTTTGCACCGAGTTCAAGCAATTTTGGTCGTGTTTATTTAACCGCAAGTTCTTCAGACCTGACAACCAATCCGGATGGATTTTACCTGCAATTCGGGGAAGCCGGAGCAACAGATGCTGTTCGACTTTTCAAAATTGCTTCCGGTGTTTCAACTCCAATTTGTGCCTCTCCGGACGGAATCATCGCTGCTTCATTTACCGTAAGAATAAAAGTTGTTCGCGACAATGCCGGACTTTGGAAATTGTATGTTGACGCAAGCGGAGGAACCAATTTCGGAATTCCTTACACCGGCACAGATGCCAGCTTGCTCTTGGGAACACATTTCGGCGTGTTTCAAACGTATACGGCTTCCAACTCCACCAAATTCTATTACGATGATATTTACATCGGAGATGAAATCGTCGACACAGAAGCTCCGGCTTTAGTAAGCGCAACTCCAATCACCAATTCACAGGTCGATTTACTTTTCAGCGAACAGATCGATGGAGCTTCCATGCTTCAGACAACGAACTATACTTTCAATCCGGCTGTTTCTCTTTCGGGAGTTGTATTGGACGGATCAAACAATGCGTTGTTGCACCTGACATTGACAAGCGGCCTGACGAATGGTCAAAATTACCAGGTAACAGTTTCATCGATCGAAGATGCTTTTGGAAATACAGCTTCAAATCTCGCGGCGAACTTTACTTATCTCGTAGGAGAAGCAGCTGCCAAAGGAGATCTGATCATTTCGGAGATTATGGTCGATCCCTCTCCGGTAATCGGTTTGCCTGAATTGGAATTCGTGGAGATTCACAATAAGAGCAGCAAATACATTAATCTTGCCGGTTGGAAACTGGGTGATCAAAGCGGTGACGGAACTATTACTTCCGGGTTCATCCATCCGGGTGAATACAAGATTCTTTGTGCAACGGCTAATGTTCCCGAATTTCCGGGATCGTATGGAGTAAGTAGTTTTCCAAGTTACAATAACTCAAGCGATGATGTGGTTTTGAAAGACAATAACGGAGTTTTGATCGACAAGATTTCCTACACCGATAGCTGGTACCAGGATGCCGTAAAAAAAGCCGGAGGATATACCCTGGAACTGATCAATCCGAATGATCCGTGTTCCGACGCTTCCAATTGGACCGCTTCAAACCACGCCACCGGAGGAACGCCCGGAATCCAGAATTCTGTGCACAATATGACTCCAGACACACAGGTTCCGCATTTGTTGAGCCTGGTTGCACTAAGTCCGAATTACCTGGAAGTGAATTTCTCAGAAGGAATGGATTCTGTGAGTTTGGTCAATGCCGTTTTAAGCACCAATCCGAATTTAACGGTTCAAAGCATTTATGTGGCGTCTGCCTTTTCCAATCAGGCATTGATTACTTTCAATGAAAACCTGGCTTTGAGTCAGCAGTATCAATTGTCCTACGGGCCAGTAAACGATTGCTGGATGAACGCAACTACTTTATCCGGAAATTTTGCACTTGCAGATACTCCACAAACTGGTGACCTGGTAATCAATGAAATTCTGTTCGATCCTGCTACCGGTGGTTCCGATTTCGTAGAGCTGTACAACCGTTCTTCCAAAATCATTAATCTCAATGATCTAAGTATGACGAGATACACCGGAGACACTATTCAGTTAACACAGAATTATTTGCTGAGTCCGAATGCATACGTGGCTTTAACTCCGGATAGCAATTACCAGAAAAACACTTTTCCGGAAGCTGTGTCGGGAAGGTTTTACAATACGCCACTCCCGACTTTGAATAATGATTCCTCGACATTGATTCTGCTCTACAATTCGGTGTTGATTGATAAAGTCAGTTACAACGAAGACTGGCATTTGTCGTTAATTGATAATACTGAAAACAAAGCGTTGGAGCGCATTAACCCGGATGGGCCATCTTCCAATGCTTCAAACTGGCATACCGCTGCTGAAACCATTGGTTTCGGTACACCCGGAAGAATCAATTCACAATACATGGTCGGGAATGTTTCATCCGTTTTCGGAACGACTGAGCCCATCTTCTCACCCGATAACGATGGTTTCCAGGATGTGCTTTTATTTCAATACCGTTTCGACGAAGCCATGATTGCGACTTTGAAGATTTTCGACAACCAGGGAAGAGAAGTACATACCTTGTTTTCGAGTGAATTATTGGGTCCGGAAGGCAGTTTTACCTGGGATGGTGTGACGGCAAGTAATCAAAAAGCTCCAATCGGGATTTATATTGCTGTTATTGAAGCATTTTCAGTAAATGGTGGAAAACCTGTTGCGAAACGTGTGAGTTTTACCTTGGCTGGAAAGTTGGATTAAGCATTTCAGGAAACCCCAATTTCCCAATGTTTGGAGTTACCTGAGTCAGTTTATTTGTATCAAAAAAGCAAAAGTTCTGACGATTTCTTTCGAAAAATAATGCCGGCGAAAAATTCTAAAATCGCGATTTCATAATATTTGAACTTAACAATATTGTGAAATTCAAATATCTCTATTTTGGAATTTTTCGTAATCCGGTTTCACCGGTTTATTCCATTGAAAAACCCCAATATTCTCAAAGAACATTGGGGTTTTATTTTAAGATTATATGAATCGCTTATTCTACGTAGCTTAACTTTAACATATTCGATTTCCCGTTTTCCTCAATCGGAATGGAAGCAATATTAATCACCAAATCTCCTTGCTTCAATAAACCATCCTTCGTCAAAAGATACTTGATATCCGCAATGGTATGATCGGTGCTTACTTTCTTATCGTAGTAAAATGCACGAACTCCCCAAACCAAACTCAACTGTGTAATGATTTCCTTGTTTCCGGTAAATACGAAAATAGGTGCATTCGGACGTTGTGAAGCGATCTTGTAAGCCGTGTAACCGGAGAATGACATCGTGATGATTGCATCAGCTTCTACACGTTGCGCCAAACGACAAGCATTAAAGCAAATTGAATCCGAAATAAACCGCGACTGAGATTTATCCGGAAGTTGATCTTTGTGATAGATTCCGTCAAACTTTTCCATTTCTTCCACGATATTCACCATTGTACGGATCACTTCGATCGGGAATTTTCCAACGGATGTTTCTCCGGAAAGCATCACCGCGTCTGCTCCGTCCAATACCGCATTCGCAACGTCGTTTACTTCTGCACGTGTCGGAGTGATATTCGTGATCATACTTTCCATCATCTGGGTCGCCACAATCACCGGTTTTGCGTGCTGATGTCCTTTGCGGATCAGCATTTTCTGAATCAACGGCACATTCTGATACGGAATTTCGACTCCCAAATCTCCACGAGCCACCATCAAAGCATCTGTTACTTTAATAATCTCATCAATATCTTCAATCGCCTCAGGTTTTTCAATTTTAGCTACTACACGGGCTTTCGCCTGACGGTTTGAAATAATGTGCTTCAATTCGATGATATCACGCGCTGAACGCACAAACGACAATCCGATCCAATCCACATCCATCCCGATTGCGAATTCAAGGTCTTCACGGTCTTTCTCCGTTAATGACGGAAGGGAAATTTTGGTATTCGGAAGGTTTACTCCTTTTTTCGAGGAAAGAATCCCTCCGTGAATCACTTTTGCCTTGATCAGAGACTCACCATTGGTTTCAATGATCTCCATCTGTAGTTTTCCGTCATCCAGCAAAATGCGTTCACCTGGTTGCACGTCACGCGGCATTTGCGCATAGCTGATTCCAAAGCGCTCGGCATTTCCCGTAATTCGTTCCGTTACGATGGTCACAATGCTTCCTTCTTCCATCATGACGCCATTGTTTTCCATTTCGTAAGTTCGGATCTTCGGACCTTGTAAATCCGCCAGGATAGCAACATTCAAGCCCGTTTCGGCATTGATTTCACGAATCATTTCAATACTCTTTTTATGGTCTTCGTGCGAACCATGCGAACAATTCAAACGACAAACGTTCAAACCATCCAATATCATTTGTTTTAGTACTTCTTTATCTGCAGTAGCCGGACCTAAGGTTGCTACGATTTTTGTTTTTTTCATTCGAATATGATTAATTCTGCGGAAGGAATTGCACTGGCTTCAAAGACATAGGCAGCCATTACACTGTTTGATTCGCGGATACGTTCTACAATATCTTCCAGTTCATGGAGGATATTCTCACGCAGAATCAAAAAATAATCGATTTGATTCTTCTCCGGGATCAGGAACTTTCCTTCGGATTTGTTTTTAATTAAATACCATTCCATGTGATCGACCTCATCGAAATACACATGAAAACTATGTTGTGAAACAACTGTTCCTTTTTTAGATTGAATCACGAAAGGTTCTTCGCTTTTAGTCAGCTCCAACTCCAGGATTTTGTTGATTCCCCAAGCCAACCGGTAGTCACTGTGGTGAGAACAGATTCCGATTAATTCAAAGTCGACAGAAGTTTCCAATGAAAGTACATGACGCTTTTGTTTGCTCATCCACTTTAAAATTTATACCCGTGAAGTTACGCAATATATTGCACATGGCAATCGCCGGGAAGTTAGGATTTGGTTAAGAAATGGTATTTTTTCAGGCTTAAACCGACCGATTACAATTCTCCCATCAGGGTGAGGGTTTCTTTCGCAGCCGCTTGTTCGGCCAGTTTTTTGGAATTCCCGGATCCTTTTCCATAGTTTGTACTGTTCACCTGTACAATTACTTCGTAAAACCAGGCTCCATGGTTGTTTTCTTCTCTTAAAACCACGAATTCCAGGCTCAGTCTTCGTTTCTGACTCCAGATAAACAATTTGGATTTAAAGTCGATTTCTTCTTCCAGGATTTTGTTCAGATCGACGTATTTGCGGAAGATGTGATTGTAGATAATCTTCTTGGTTACTTCATACGAACTATCCAGGTAAATCGCCCCGATAATTGCTTCGAAAGCATTTCCTTCCAAAGAAGCCAGGTTAATGGATCTTCCTTTATTGTATCGGAGAATGGAACGCAATTCAAGCTCTTCTCCTATCTCAGAGAGAGTTTTACGGGAAACAACTTTTGATTTTACTTTGGTGAGGTATCCTTCATCTTCATCCGGGAAGCGCTGGAACAAAAATTCTGCGATGATGGAATCCAAAATAGCATCCCCCAGGAACTCTAGCCGTTCATTGGAAAAATCCTTTTGCCCATGATAAGCAACCGAACGGTGTGTGACAGCCTGGTAAAATAATTCGATGTTTTTCGGACGATATCCAAAACGATTCACAAAGAACCGGATGAACGCAACGTCTTCTGAAGACCGCTTTTGCTTGAAGAATGGTAGTAGTCGCACCTAAATCTTAACCTTTATACTTTCGCACAATCACAGAAGTATTGTGACCACCGAAACCGAAGGTGTTTGATAAGGCAACATCCACAGTACGGTGCTGAGCTTTGTTAAATGTAAAATTCAATTTGTTGTCAATTTCAGGATCATCTGTAAAATGATTAATCGTAGGCGGAACCACATCATTTTTAACAGCAAGAATACATGCAATTGCTTCGATCGCACCTGCTGCACCCAATAAGTGTCCTGTCATTGACTTTGTCGAACTGATGTTCAGCTTGTAAGCATGTTCTCCGAAAACCTGCAGAATCGCTTTTGTTTCAGCAATATCTCCAAGCGGAGTAGATGTACCGTGAACGTTCACGTAATCAATTGCCGTTGCATCCAACTCAGCGTCTTCCAAAGCAGCAATCATTACATTTCTTGCACCTATTCCATCCGGATGCGGAGCTGTCATGTGATATGCATCACCGGACATTCCACCTCCAAGAACCTCAGCATAAATTTTAGCTCCACGCTTTTTTGCATGCTCGTATTCTTCCAGGATCAGTGCTCCACCTCCTTCGCCTAAGACAAAACCATCACGGTCCAAATCAAAAGGACGGGAAGCAGTTTCAGGAGAATCATTACGTGTTGAAAGGGCTTTCAACGCATTAAATCCTCCCATTCCCATTTCGTTTACTGCTGCCTCAGAACCACCTGTAACAATCGCATCTGCTTTTCCTAAACGAATCAAATTGAATGCATCAATGATTGCGTTGGTAGACGAAGCACACGCCGAAACAGTTACATAATTTGGCCCGCGCAAACCATATTTAATAGAAATATGACCTGCTGCAATATCCGAAATCATTTTAGGGATAAAGAACGGATTGAATTTGGGTGTACCATCTCCCCCGAAGAAGTTTTGAGCTTCGTCCTGGAAAGTTTTTAAACCACCGATTCCCGAACCCCAAATAACACCGATACGGTCTACATTCGGGTTCGATTCCATCAATTCAGAATCAGCCATGGCTTCTGTAGCAGAAACCATGGCGTATTGTGAAAATTGATCTAATTTCCGTGCTTCTTTTCTGTCGAGGTGATCCTCAACATTAAAGTTTTTAATCTCACAAGCAAAATGTGTCTTAAACAATGAAGCGTCAAATTGTTTGATTGGAGCAGCACCACTCTTTCCATTCAGTAATCCATCCCAATATTCTGCAACAGTATTACCAATAGGTGTAATAGCACCCAATCCAGTTACAACAACCCTCTTCAGCTCCATAAATAGTTAATTCATTAAATAATGCTTGGAAAACTAAGATCTCTTAGTTAGCGTTTTGCTCGATATAAGAAACTGCGTCACCAACTGTTTGAATGTTCTCAGCTTGATCGTCTGGAATAGCGATGTTGAATTCCTTCTCGAATTCCATGATCAATTCTACAGTATCTAGTGAATCAGCACCTAGATCATTTGTGAAGCTTGCTTCGTTTGTTACTTCGCTTTCTTCAACTCCTAACTTATCTACAATAATAGATATTACTCTTGATTTGATATCAGACATCTCAATTCTTTTATAAGGTTTTTCAGCTTGCAAAGAAAATAGGAAATGCGATAAAAACAAAATATAATGTGACTTAATTCTATTTTCGTCCCTTTGAAATTCTTGATTTCAGCTCGAAATCCGCCTGTGCTGTGTCATTTGGATTATGTAACTTTGTGCCATGAATAAGAAATCCATTGCTCTATTCGCATCAGGGAACGGCTCAAATGCAGTTAATTTGATTCACTTTTTTCAGAATCACCCGCAAATTGAGGTGAAAACGGTAGTTTGTAACAAAGCGGATGCTCCGGTTGTTTCAAAGGCTCAATCCTTAGGCATCGAAGTGCTGATTTTTACCAATGAGGAATTCGAAAGCGGGCTTACCGTATTGCAGGAATTGGATTACCGTGCGATTGACTGGATTATTTTAGCTGGGTTCCTTAGAAAAATCCCGGTCAATATCATCCGTGGATTCCAGGATCGGATCATCAATATCCATCCTTCCCTGCTTCCGAAATACGGCGGAAAAGGAATGTACGGAAAATTTGTTCACCAGGCCGTGATTGAAGCGAAAGAGAGCAAAAGCGGAATCTCCGTTCATTTGGTGAATGAAGAGTTTGACAAAGGGGAAATCCTCGCTCAATTCGAGACGGATCTGACTGTTGAAGACACCGTTGACTCCCTGGCGGAGAAAATTCAGCTCCTGGAACACAAACATTTTCCTATTATTGTAGAACAAACGGTTTTAAATCACTAAGATATGATGAAGTATTTCTGGGCTTTTAACTGGGGCGAATTGTTCAAAGCTTCCATGGTATTGTTCGCCGTAATCGATGTGATCGGATCCGTTCCGCTGATTATTAAGATCAAAGAACAAAGCGGCGACATTCATCCGGCAAGAACCAGCTTTGTTTCCCTGGGAATTATGATCGGCTTCCTGATTTTGGGAGAATCTATCCTGAAATTATTCGGTGTGGACGTCGGATCTTTTGCCGTTGCCGGTTCATTGATCTTGTTCGCCATGAGTTTGGAAATGATTTTGGGCGTGCGTTTGTTCCGCGATTCCGTTTCAGGAAAAACGGCCAGTGTTGTTCCTTTGGCTTTCCCGATCATTGCCGGAGCCGGAACCATGACAACCATCGTATCGCTTCGTGCGGAATTCCAGAATATCAATATTGTATTAGCGATTTTATTAAATGTCTTATTGGTTTATATCGTTTTGCGCTTAACCAAAAAGATTGAACATTTATTAGGTCCGGGCGGAATTGCCATTATGAAAAAAGTATTCGGGATTATTTTGCTTGCAATTGCAGTGAAGTTGTTTACAACCAATATTGCGAAAATCATCTCGACAGCGACGGAATCTCTTTAACTGGGACTTCGGCTTCGCTCAGTCGCCAGTTAAAACTGAAAATGACGTTGAGCATAGTCTAAATGTTAATTCTCCATTTTAAAAATCAGTTCGTAGCCCAATCCGTCTTCTCCAAGAATGATCAGTTCTGCGGCAAGTTGTTCGGATAAGGTCTTTATCAGCTGGATTCCCAAACTTTCGAATTCTTCCGTTTGAATTTCTTTCGGAAGACCAACTCCATTGTCTTTAATCCTGAGGCAGAACTGTTCTTCAAAGAAGGTAAATCCAATGAAGATTTCTCCGCCACGATCCGGAAATGCGTACTTAAAACTATTGCTTACCGCTTCATTGATAATGAGTCCGATCGGGATCATCCGTTCTGCTTCCAGGTAAATCGCGTCATCAATATTATATATAAAGGTCACTTCCGAATCTTTTCCCGCAAAAGAACTGTTGATACTCAAAGTGAGTGTTTTGATATAATCCGAAACCTGGATTCTACTCAAATCTTTCGTTCTGTAGAGCATTTCGTGAATCATCGACATGGAAATGATGCGGTTCTTGCATTCACGGATCATTTCCAGGAATTTTTCGTCCTTGCTGTAAGAAGCCTGCAGGTTCATCAAACTGGAAATAATCTGTAAGTTATTCTTCACCCGGTGATGCACTTCCTGCAGAAGCGCTTCCCGTTCCTGTAAGGTAATAACAGAATTCTCCAGCTCTTCTCCGAGCATATTCACCCCGGATGCAATTGCGTCGAACACATCACCCTGGCCGGTAATTTCTGTTTTCTGATTGAAATCCAGTCGTGCATAAGCCATAATTACATCCAATATCGCATTGGTGCGTTGCTGAATATATTTGGCCTCTTCCGGATTCATTTCACCCTGAATTGCTTCAACCACTCAACCGCACTGTCTTCATCTGAAAACAATTTGGTTGGAACTGCCGGTTTGTTAATTCCAAGGAAAAAATTGCCCACTACTTTGCTTACGGAAGAATCGATCAGGATGGCAAAAGCCAGTGTGTTTGTTTTTCGTCCGTTTGTAGTGAAGAAATTTCTTGCGTCCCGCGTGATGGATTTGATTCCTCTTGCGTCAATTAATAACGGGAATTTCCTGTCGACATAAAACCCGTTTACCACTACAGAATTTGCCTGCGCATCTTCCAGTACGACTTCCGAACCGGGTTTCACTTTTGTTTTGGCTATTCCGTCTTCACCCATCCAGGTGAAATAACATCTTAAAGAGTGTGCGTTTTCGGGGATGTTCATGCTATTGCTTTAACACAAATGTAAACAAAACAGTCGGGGCGAAAAATTTTTCGCCCCGACTGTTTTTTATCTTTATACTGATCTGTTTTAATCTTTGATCAGGAACTGGAATCGATCCAAATTCTTCAATGCAATACTTGTTCCACGTGCTACCGCTCTCAACGGATCTTCTGCAATGTGAACAGGTAATTTTGTTTTCTCATTGATTCTGCGATCCAAACCACGCAGCATCGAACCACCTCCTGCAAGGTAAATTCCTGTTTTGTAGATGTCCGCAGAAAGTTCCGGCGGAGTTTGCTCCAAAGCACTTAAAATCGCTTCTTCGATTTTGGAAATTGTTTTATCCAAAGCGTGTGCAACTTCCGAATACGTAATGATGATTTCTTTTGGAATACCTGTCATCAAGTCACGACCGCGAACCGCGAAATCTGCCGGTGGATTTTCCAATTCAGGCAAAGCCGCACCAACTTCAATTTTGATTTGTTCCGCCGTGCGTTCTCCAACAAGGATGTTGTGCTGACGACGCATGTATTCTTCGATGTCGGATGTAAAATCATCTCCCGCAATACGGATCGATTTATCACACACGATTCCTCCCAATGCAATGACTGCAATTTCGGAAGTACCACCACCGATATCAATGATCATGTTCCCCATCGGCTCTTCCACATCGATACCAATACCGATTGCAGCAGCCATAGGCTCATGAATCAAATAAACTTCTTTTGCTCCCGCATGTTCCGCAGAGTCACGTACTGCACGCTTCTCTACTTCTGTAATTCCGGAAGGAATACAAATCACCATACGCAATGTAGGATTGAACATTTTTCTTCCCGGATTAATCATTTTGATAAACCCGCGGATCATCTGTTCAGCACTTTGGAAATCCGCAATCACACCATCTTTCAAAGGTCTGACTGTTTCAATTAATTTATGCGTTTTACCGTGCATCTGTTGTGCTTTCTTACCTATAGCAACAACTTTACCCGTTTGAATATCTTTAGCTACAATTGAAGGCTCATCCACAACTACTTTATCATTCATGATAATCAGTGTGTTTGCAGTACCTAAGTCAATAGCAATTTCTTGTGTCAGAAAATTAAACAATCCCATCTAGCGCGCTCCTTTTTGCGTTTTTGCTCCCTTTATTCGTAAATTCTAGGAAATTGTTACAAAATTAGGTTAAATAATCGAAATAAGCTTAAAAGTATATTCGAATTTGCAGAAAGAAATAAGTATTTCAACAGATCCAACTTGAAATCGCCGTAAGTTTCAGAAAAACAGGCCGGGACGAAAAATTTTTCGCCCCGACTGCCTTTTACTTAAAGTTTATCTTGAAGTGAAATCAATTGATTCTTTTTTCGGTCGATCCGTCGTCGTAAACATAGATCACAACTCCTTTTTCAGACTCGGAAACTTCCTGCCCGAACAGGTTCACAACCTTCACCAATTTTTCGGATTTCGACCGGTTATCGATTGAAACAATCGTCGGATAGGAGCGCGTTTGCCCGTTAAAATCCACTTGTTTGATCCGGTAATAGTTGATCGCATTGCCGGTATACGTATAATGGTTGATCGAATAATCAATCGGGGATTGACTGTCGCCCGCTCCGTCAATTCCATCAATCTTAGACCAGGAAGTGTTTTCCGAGGGCGTTGTCGTCCATTCTATTTCGAAATAATCATTGTTGGATTCCGTTTCGGTAGACCAGCTGAGTACATTGGAGTTTGCAGCATAATTTCCGGTAAATCCGGCCATTTCCACAGGCAATACAACCGGCGTACAACCGATCACCGCTGTTGTGGTATTTCCCTGCCAGTTAAAATCGAATGTATAACCAACTCCGGAATTACTGTAATTATCAATTAAAAGAATGTAAACCTGGTTGGCACTTACATTCAATGATCTGACCCATCTGTTTCCATCTTCATCTTCACTATTATCCGATTCCCCTGCGCGAATTCCGGTAGTCCCGTTTCCCTGGGCATACGAACAGCGAACCGGGTTATTTTGGGGCGGACAATTCGCGCTGGCGTTTGAGGCTGTGAAAGGACCCCAGACAGCAAAATCATAATCCGATCCCGAATTCGGATCAATTCTGAAAGAAAGCGAACCTGCCGCCTGGATATTGATATAATACCAGGAAGATTGGTGCTCACTGTTCAGACATCCCCGATTATTTCCGTTTAACTCCTGTATTCCGGCTCCGGAGCTGTTTCCGGGAAGAGAGGAACCCGTACAAAGTTGTTCAGCTGTTCCGCAATTGGTTCCTCCGGCCTTTTCAAGCATTTGTGTCTGCCCTTTGGATCGAACCACATTTCCGGAAGGAATTCCGATAATACGGGCAATCGAATCAACAAAACGCGTCGAATAGTTAATCGCAGTACTGAAAGAAATCAAATTATTCTCCACAAGTCTGTTGTACGTGTTCGGAATGTGATTCTCAATTGCTGATAAAAAAGCTTTGTTTTCTGCCGAAGGTGAACTCAGTTCAATTTTGTACTGAGTTTGTGCTAGTAGTGAGCAGGTTGGTATTGTTAGCAGAGCTAATAACGCAAGTTTCATATATTCTAAGTTGTAATACCACCTATTTACGGGCAAAATTACACCCCGGATTTTCATTGATCCCTGTTTGATCTTTCAAAAGAAATATTTGGCGGGTTTCAATGTGCAAAAAGGGTGTTTGAACTAAAATTAAAAGATTCATTCAGGCTTCGAATCCCAGTAAATACAAGGCTTCCGTTAACGTTTCGTTAAAAAACCAAGAATATTTACCGGAAAACAAAAAGGGAGCTGAAAAGCCCCCTTCCATGATGATATTCTTTTAATCAGTGCTTAAAGTGTCTGTTTCCTGTAAACACCATCGATACTCCATGTGCATTGCAGTAATCGATTGACAATTCGTCTTTAATGGATCCTCCCGGTTGAACAACTGCTGTTATTCCTGCAAGATGTGCAATTTCGACACAATCAGGGAACGGGAAGAAAGCGTCTGAAGCCATCACCGCTCCGTTCAAATCAAAACCGAAGGATTTCGCTTTTTCGATTGCCTGGCGCAATGCATCCACGCGGGAAGTTTGCCCGGTTCCGCTTGCGATCAATTGTCCGTTTTTCGCTAACACAATTGTATTTGACTTGGTGTGTTTTACCAATTTATTCGCAAAAACCAGGTCTTCCACCTCTTGTGCTGTCGGAACTGTTTTTGTTCTTGCTTCAAAATTAGCACCCGTCTCAGAAAGCATGTCTTTATCTTGTTCCAAAACTCCGTTCAAAAGGGTTCTGAACTGACGCTTCGGCAATTCAACTTGCTTCTGGATCAATAAGATTCGGTTTTTCTTGCTTTTCAGGATTTCTTCTGCATCTGCATCAAAACCTGGTGCAATTACTACTTCACAGAACAAATCATTGATCAAAGCTGCTGTTTCCGCATCGATTTTTCTGTTTGCGATCAAAATTCCTCCGAAAGCAGAAGTCGGATCACCCGCCAATGCATCTGCATAAGCTTGTGCCAACGTTGGACGGGTTGCCAAACCACACGCGTTGTTATGCTTCAGGATTGCGAATGTCGGATCGTTCTTTTCGAATTCAGCCAACAATTGTACCGCTGCATCGACGTCCAACAAGTTGTTGTAAGAAAGTTCTTTTCCATGAATCTGGTCGAACATCGCTGCAAAATCTCCGTGGAACCATCCTTTTTGATGTGGATTCTCCCCGTAACGCAGCGATTGGCTTTGTAAAATGCTTTGCTTGAAAACCGGAGTTTCTTCTCCTTCATTGAAGTAGTTAAAGATGTGCGTATCATAATGAGACGATACCATGAACGCCGTTTTTGCAAATTGCTTTCTCTGTTCCAAATTGGTGGATGCTCCCTGGGCATTCAAAATAGCCAGGAAATCTGCGTATTGATTTACAGAAGGAATGATCACTACATCGTTGTAATTTTTCGCCGCTGCACGGATCAAGGAAATTCCACCGATGTCAATTTTCTCGATGATCGATTGATGATCTGCTCCCGAAGCAACTGTTTCCTCGAAAGGATACAAATCCACAATGACCAAATCAATCGTCGGGATATTGAATTCTTTTGCCTGATCCAAATCTCCCTGAAGGTTTCTTCGGTGAAGAATTCCTCCGAAAATTGCCGGATGCAATGTTTTTACACGTCCTCCGAAAATTTCAGGGTATGAAGTCATAGATTCAACTGGAATAACAGGAATTCCCAAACCTTCAATAAATGTTTGAGTTCCTCCGGTAGAATAAATTGTCACATTTTCTTCATGCAATTTACGTACGATTGGCTCCAAACCATCCTTGTAATAAACTGAAATTAAAGCTCCTGTAATTTTCTTTGCGTTTTCCATATCTCAACTTTACTCCTTCAAATCGACCTGATTCGAGGGCGCAAAAGTACAGTTTTTAAATGGAAAAACGTTGTAGTTTGTTGAGAATAAATTCAGAAGCCTCTAAAGATCAAAGGTTCGAAACCAAAAAAACTAGTTACCCGGGTAAGATGTGGATAAGCGCACACTTATCCACAAATCAGTCAATATGAATTATCTGAACCCTTTTCTTCTTGTTTTAAACAAAGCTCCTTTCAGGTTTGTATAACTTAAAGAAAGTTCCAAACTTCCCCCTTTGTATCCGTATCTCAATGCTGACAACGTAATATCGTATGAAACCCCAAAGTGGAATCCTCTCCAATCAATCTGCATCGTCGGAGAAATAGCATCTTTTAAGCGGGTATAAACTCCCAGTCCGATAAATGCATCCTGGTTCAACCCGGTGATTTTACCTCCGTCCTGGAAACGTCTTCTCAGGATTAATCCCAGGATCGATTCATAATGTCCGCCTTGGATAAATTGTGCAAACTGTGCATCAAACGCCAATTTTGAGTTCGGAATATCCATCGAGTATTTCACCATCCCCACATATTTTCGTGCGAGTTGTTCTTCCGAACCGGAACGATATTTTAATGTTGGTCCGTTCAGGTGATATCCCGCAAATCCGACCTGGAATTTCATATCGTTATTTCGTGCAAAAGTACTTTGGCCACCATCAAACTGGTAAAAGATTCCTGCGGAAGCATCCATATATACAAAAGAACTCAGCGTTCCGGTTTCCCCGCTTAAAATGGTCGGATCGTAAGCTCCGGCTCCATTCCATTGCGAATCATAGATCAGTCGGGACATGTTTCCCGAACGATTCCCAATTCCACCCTGGATTCCGAGAGACAACTGACTTCCGTTTCCAACGGGAAGAATTCCCGAAATGGTTAAAGACCCGGTTTGCAAGCCGTAACCCGAATTTCCTGCGATATCATTATAAAACTGGATTCCTGCACCAAGATGTGCTTTCGGATTCCGGTCACTTTTGAAGAAATTCGCATCTGCCGTAACACCGGTAGTCATATAAGTTGTACCACCTGCCAACCATTGATTTCTATGCTGAACCGCGACACGTTCCCAACCATCGTAGACTCCAACAGCTCCCGGATTCAACAAATTCGGAGCCTGAAGAATCTGAGTCACATGAAAATCCTGGGCACTTGCCGACAATGCAGCCAGAAACGCAAGTGCTGTTATACTTCTTCTTTTCATGGCTATCTTGTTACGGTTACATTACCGGTATAGGTTTCTTTTTTACCGTCTGCAAAGACTACAGTTGCCTGGTATGCATACACACCTGTGTTGACTTTCGCTCCGTTAAAGATTCCGTCCCACTTGAAGTTCACATCAGAGCTCACCACCATTCTGTTCCCCCAACGATCGTACAAGTACCACGTGAATGAAAGCACATCACGCCCGACACGCGGAGCTAGATAATCGTTCAATCCGTCACCGTTCGGTGAGAACGCAGTAGGCATGTGGAATCCTAAGAAACAACTTTCTCCAACAGGATTCGGATCACAGGAATCCAACGGATCAGTTCCGTTTGTTACCTCATCACCGTCATTGATTCCGTCCCCATCCGTATCCGGATTATTCGGATCTGTTCCGTATTGCGCTTCCGAGCCATCCAGGATGCCATCGCCATCTGTATCTACATTACATTGCGGAGTTGCATTCGGCGGATCACATGGATCTAACGGATTCGTTCCGGCTGTTACCTCATCACCATCGTTGATTCCATCTCCATCTGTATCCGGATTTGTTGGATTGGTTCCTGCTCCGGTTTCCTGGGTATTTGTCAAACCGTCTCCATCCTGGTCGCAAGGTCCTGCATTCGGATTCGGAATACATGGATCTGTATTTGCAGGATCTGTTTCATCCATGACTCCGTCACCATCCGTATCAACAGTGCTTGATTCCAGCGCGTCAATGATTCCGTCACCGTCTCCATCCAAAGGATTTGCAGGATCTGCACCGATTTCAGCACAGTCATTTTCACCGTCACCATCCGTATCCGCAACATTCGGATCCGTTCCGGCGATAACTTCATCCGTATTCAAACAACCATCTCCGTCCACATCCGGATTATCCGGAATGAAAACCGCTGTGATCGTTACCGGAGCAACAATGTCCATCGAATTGGTATCCTGGGCAATTGGTAAGGCTAAGGTATTGGCCGTATACTCCCAATGCGAGAAGATATAGCCTGTGAGCGGCCTGGCAATTAAATTCGTTTGTATTCCACCAAAATAGTTCGCATTCCACGGGTAAGACGGCGCCCAAATCGAGTTCACTTTCACTTCTCCCGAGTTCGCCGGACTCACCGTTACAACAACCGCATTCGGTCCCGTAACCTGGTAACAGTCTGTTAATCCCTGGTTCAACGCCGTACAACGTTGGTTAATAAAGTTTCTCAATGCCTGAACATTCGCTTGCCAACCTGCTACAGTTCCACCCCATCTGGTACATTGTGCCGGCATTTCCGGAGCAATTTGATTAATCATACTGTCCAGTAAGGTATTCATGTAAGCACAAGAGAAATGTGTATTTACCAGGTCAATGTAACGTGTAATGTAATATTGCTCCACAACCGGGTTTTCATTGATCAGTTTTTGCAAAATATTTGTGTGCCCCTGATTTCCCGGATTGGGCAGGTTTTCTACGTTACACGGATCGGCATTGGCTGTTGGATCCGGGATTCCTGTATAGTTAATGTAATGCCCGAAAGTTGCATCCATGTCCCACAAGGTATAGCGCCATTTCTTCTTGTCACCTGCCGGATTCATTCCGCGCCACCAAGCTGTGTTCCAATTCAACCAGTCTTGTGTAACTACATATGAATTCAGTACAAAATAATCTACCAATGATTCCCAGTTCAGCTGACTATCTACGTATGCGAAGTTGGCAGCAACTCCCATATTATTTGTATTGATATACGTCCGCAAGGCGTTCCATGCCGGAAGCGCATTTGGTGCACCATATTCTTCCCAGGTTGATCCCCAGGTTTTTAAATATTGCAGATTGTATTTATCCTGATCAGCATAATATTTTGTAAAATCAGCATCATCCGCTTTCTCACGCATTTCATAAACACCCCAATATTGTCCGTTCAAATAAATAACACAAGGTCTCCAGGTACGTTCATCCAATTTCAAATGAGCATTTTGAGAAAGCTGCGCTACAAAGGCATCCCGGATGTGTGCTCCACCGGTTTCAAAGGGGTAGTTGTCATTTGCAGCCGCTTTCAATATCAATCGCTGGAAATGATCTCTTGTTTTGTTCGGAAAGATCTGGTGATCAATTTCATGATCGTAACCAAACTGATCCTTCATAATAAAGTCAAATCCCCTCTGGCTGTATGCCCAGGAGTCATTACCGTGCTTATTGAATTCTCCCTCTCCTTTATCTACAAAGGACTTATCTGCTTCCCAAACTTCGAAGAATCCCTGCGGGGTAATGCTTCCGTTTCCATTTAGCAAACTTGCAACGGAATTGGTGCCCGCTCCGGCAATGGAAACAACCGGAACTGTATGATTTACATTGATGAAATACGTTCCCGACATCGTAAAGCTGGGCTCGTTCGTTGAGAATGCTTTTGCACGTAAAACTTTGGTAGTCGCAATCGAAACCGGACCCGCATACAAGGTTGAAGCAGTTGTCGGGTCAGTACCATCGGTTGTATAACGGATTGTTGAACCTGCATCGGGGCAAGTGATTGTAATACTCTGAGTAGCTGTATAGAATCCCGGCGCGACACTAAACACCGGTGTTGACGTATAAAAATTGATTCCGCCGGCATTGGATGCTCCGGGAGTTGGTGTTAAAAACAATTTCCAGGTTGCCGCTCCATTCGTTTGACGACCGATGGAATGATTTTGTTTGGTCATTTGCGTGAACTCCACAAAATCTACCGTCACTCCTGCCGGGCTTGTTAAAATGAACCACTCATTGGAGGTTTGTGCCAGGTTAAAATTCGGATGCAGTTCATTTCCAGAAACTAATCCGCGTCCGCTGCAATAGACCATTTTATAGCCATTGGCCGGGATTGATCCGGACGGAATCTGCCATTTCTGCGGGTTATTATCGTTGTCTGATAAGTAATAGCCGGTTAGATCCACAGCTGCGGCACCGGTATTATATAATTCGATCCAATCTTCCCGTTCCCCGAAAGCGTCCATCGGACCATTCATGTTGGAGCAGGAGTATTCATTGATCACTACTTGAGCTGTTGCATTTTTTAACGTGAATAGTAGCAACATAAAACAAGCTGTTTTAAAGAGAGGTCGCAATTTCATGTGTAGTTTTCATTTAATAGTGCTTAAGATTACGAATCTTTTGTGTTATAATCCAAACACTAGACGTAAAATTTCACGAAAAGTAGCCGGAATTTTCTTTTTTATTTCGCAATTCCTTATTCTACGGGTAGTATTTGATTAAAATTCTCTTAATATTGTGAATCAATATACTAGACTAATGAAAAAACTAATTTTTGGTATTACTATCCTTTCCGCCGTTTCCGCATGTAAAAAAATAGAGGGTGACGGAGGCCGCTCTTCCATTACAGGAAATGTTGTTGTTAACGAACGTTTATATATCAACGGGATTTGTACGGATACCGTAACTTATTCCGGAGCAAAAGAAGATTTGTACATCATTTACGGGGAAGGCAATACCATGTACAATGATAAAATAGAAGCTTCCTACGACGGTTCATTCAAATTTGAGTTTTTGCAGCCGGGAACTTATACTATTTTCGGGTACAGCAAAATCTTTCATCCCGGAAACAATGTTCCGAATAATGATGATGATTACAACACACTGGAAGTTGTCAGCAAGAAAATAACGGTCGGGAAGAAAGAAAATGTGGATATCGGTACGCTTACTTTAATCAGAAACTAGATGAAAGCCCCGGTCATTCTCACTCTTTTCCTGGGTTTCTGCCTTTCCGCCTGGAGTCAGCAACAGCAAAGCACCCGAGGACAATTTTGGTTCAGCGCAGGAGTTACACGCCCGCTCAAATATGATTTAGAGGCGAATCTGAATACCAATATGCGCTTGAATGACTACGGTCAATTGACGACTTTGTACCAGGAAATAAGTTTGAAATACGGAAAACTGAGCTGGTTCAAACCGTCTGTCGAGTACCGGATCGTAACGAATTATGACGAACGCAGAAATTATGAAAACAGCCACCGCTTGAATTTCAATGCGGATTTCAGACACAAAATCAAGCAGTTTAAATTCGGAGCGCGTTTTCGTTATCAAATGTATATCGGTGGATTTGTAACTACCGGCGGCGATTTGGATCCTTCTTTCCGGATGAAACCATATGTTGAATGGAGTCGGTCGAAAAAATCAAAACTCACTCCGAAACTTTCTACGGAATTCTTTTACAATCCTGTATACGGACCTTACGGAAAACGATTCAACCGCATCCGATACGGTGCTTCTCTGGATTTTAATTTACCGGGTTCAAATGAATTGAGTCTGACCTATTATTTCGGACAGAAATTCGATTCGAAAAACAATTACAACGAACACATTCTTTCTTTGGAATATACCTTTGAATGGAAAAAGGTGAAGAAGAAAAAGAAAGATGATGACGAGCTCGAAGAAGATATTGAATATCCGAAATAATTGAAAATGTAAAATGGAGAATTGAAAAGTTTTTGACTATTTCCGGCTTTTCAATTTTACATTCTCAATTTTCACTTAAAAAAGTACGTCTCTGCGCTGGCTGTCCAGTTTCAACAGGATAAATAAAAGCATCGAGAAGGACATCAACGATGAGCCTCCATAGCTAAAGAACGGCAATGGAATTCCGATTACCGGAGCCAATCCGATATTCATTCCGATGTTGACGGCGAAATGGTAAAAGACAATCATGGCGACACAATACGCGTAGACCCGGTTAAAGGTTGAACGCTGTCGTTCCGCAATAACAATGATCCGGAAGAGCATTCCCATAAACAAAATCACGATTGCCAAACTTCCCATGAATCCCCATTCTTCCGCCAAAGGACAGAAGATAAAATCGGTTTCACTTTCCGGAACGTGATTCGAGCGCACGCTGGCAACACTCGCTTTTTTGTAGCCTTTTCCGAAAAGTCCGCCCGAACCAACGGCAGCCATGGCACGATTCCGGTTGTAGTCTTTTCCGTCATCGTCTTTTCGAAGTCCGAGAACGAGCTCAATGCGGTCTTTCTGGTGCGGAGCCAAACTGGAGAACGAGAAGTTCACTGCTGCAGATACTCCGACAGATAGTAACCACCCGGAAATAATGATCAATAACACTCTTCGATGATCGCGTTTGGAAGAAACCCAGCGCAAAACCAGGTAAGCGATCAGTGCGATAACTGTAATCACCGTTACAACTCCATAAAATCCGGGAATCAAAACGCCGCGCATGAAGGTGAATTCGTATTTGTTTCCGCTCATCAAAAGCGTTACAATCGACAGGAAGACAACGTAAAATAAGATCGGAATGAAGTGGCTTCCCACCCAGGTTTCCTTGAAACGAACTCCCGGAAAAATATTTACAACCTTCAATACCAAGGGATCGAAAGTGATTCCTTCGCGATACAATACGAAGAAAAAAGAGGTAAATACCACAAAGGTTCCGGCATCCGGCTGAAGCAAAATCAATACCATCGGAACCATAACAATGGCCAGGGCAATCAGGACCGTTTGTACGTTCTGATTCTTTACGTTTACTGTTGAAATATACCTGGAAAGCGCTATCGCCGTTCCGATTTTCATGAATTCGGCTGGCTGAATTCCCAGGGAACCAATTCCGAGCCAGGCTCTTGCACCATTAATCGGCGGTGTGAAAAGAACGACTATCAGAAGCGAAAAACAGAACAAATAAATCGGGATGGCAAACTTCCGGTAAATATCCGAGTCGATCAGGAAGACCAGGAACCCAAGAAAAATGGAGATTCCCACCCACATAATCTGTTTTCCGTATTTCTGGGAAAAGTCGAAAATATTCGGATGATCCGGGTCGTAAGCGGCAGAATACACATTGGCGATTCCCATACCTAACATGATAACTACTATCAAAAGCAGCCACCAATCAACGTGCTGGGTCAATGAATCTTCTCTTCTCATTTACTTTTTCTTCTTAGGCTTCGCTTTGATATTCAATAGATTCGCATCAATAATCATTTGCTCTTTTGCCTTATCCTTTATTTTCCTGTGAACGTATTTCTCCATCATTAAGCTGGCAGTTGGAGCAGCCCAAACACCACCGAATCCTGCATTTTCAATGAAAACTGCAATCGCGATTTTCGGATTTTCCATCGGGGCAAATGAAATAAATACCGAGTGATCTTCCCCATGCGGGTTTTGTGCCGTACCGGTTTTCCCGCAAACAATCATTCCTTCAACCTGCGCTCTTTTTGCAGTACCACCCGGTTCATAAACCGCCCTGCGCATTCCTTCAATGACCGTTGCATAATGAACCGGATCAACTTTTGTCTTATGGACTACTTTAAACTGTGGAAGCGGCCCGTCATTTCCGATCGATCTCACAAAATGCGGCGTATAATACCAACCTCTGTTCGCAATAATTGCAGCGATATTGGCCATTTGAAGTGGTGTTACTTTCACCTCTCCCTGACCAATCGAAATGGAACGAATGGTTGAAAATGCCCAGGTATTGTGTCCGTACCACTTATCGTAATAGGCCGAATTCGGAATCAATCCGGAACGCATCCCGGTAACATCTGTCTCGAACTGGCTTCCCAAACCGAAGCTCATGATGTAATCGTACCATTCGTTCAAGCCCAGTTCAGCATCTGCAAAAATGGATTTTTTCTTCCCTTGCTGAATAATACGGCGCATCACGTAATAAAAATACGGGTTGCAGGAATGCTTGATTCCGTCAGCCAGGTTCGTGGCGTTCGGGTGATTGTGACAACCAACCATGGATTTTGTACACGGAAACCCGGATTCAGGCGTAATGACTCCTTCCTGAAGCCCGATCAAGGACTGGAGCAGCTTGAAAATAGATCCCGGAGGATATTCCGCAGCCAATGGTCTCGGGTACAAAGGTTTTCCTTCGTCTAACAATAATTTCGGATAATTCAAGCCGATATTTCTTCTTCCTACCAGGATATTCGGGTCAAAACTCGGAGCGGAAACCAAGGCCAGGATTTCTCCTGTTTTCGGCTCAATGGCAACAATACATCCGCGTTTATTCTGCATCAGTTTTTCACCGTAAACCTGCAATTGAATGTCCAATCCCAAGTGCAAAGCCGGGCCTTGTTCTGCAAGCGTATCATATTTTCCGCCTGCATACGATTCGATCGCATTGTTCAAAGCAGAAGTTACAATGTATTTGATTCCTTTCTGTCCGCGGAGCTGTTTTTCGTAATAACGTTCAATTCCCGCCCGCCCGATCTGGTCTCCGGGTCTGTAAAAACGGTCTGCTTCGATTTCTTCTTTCGAAACTTCATTCAGATACCCGAAAATATTTGCTCCACCGGCATACGGATAACTTCTCATGGAAGTCAGATCTTCAAAAAAACCGGGGAATTTCTCCAAATGCGGCGCAATCCGGGTGATTTCATCGATCGTTAATTCCTTGATAAACGGGTAAGCGCGCTGTTTCTGGTAATTTTCCTGCAATTTCCCGGTATTCGGATTCCGGTATTCTCCTTCTCTTTTACGGATCTGGTAAAAGCGGTCTTTCACTTCCTGTTTTGTCCAGCCAACCAATTCCGCGAAAGCAGCCGTATCCAAATCACGGATATCTTCTTCTTTCATCATCAGGTTGTAGTAACTTCGGTTTGTGACTACTTTTTTCGCATTTCTGTCAAAAACAATTCCTCTTGGCGGAGTAATTTCTTTTCGTTTCTCAGCAATTTCCTGCGCTCTCAATTTCCAGGAATCGTCGACTACCTGCATGAAAAACAGGCGGATCAAATAAATCGACCCGACAAGAATGAAAAATACCAGGATAACGTATTTTCTTCCGTCCAGATTCATCGTACTGCCTTTTTATTAGAGATGAAAATAAATTGTACCAATAAACTTAATAAAAATGAACTTGGCGCGCTCAATCCGATTTTCAGCAAGACCCACACAAATTCATTCAATTTAAACGATTCGATGGCGAAAAACCAGGTATGATGAATCAAGATCAACGTTCCGTAAGCGTATAGAAACCAACGTCCGCCCATGGAGTAAACACTCACGGATTCCACATTTTCGTAACCGTCCCGGGGGGAAAGCCATTTGAAAATGATCGGGCGGAAAAAGGCCATTACTACTGCACTGGAAGCATGTAAACCGAAGGTATTGGAAAAAGAATCAATCACCAATCCGAATGCAAAACTTAAAAGCATCAGCGGAACGGTTCCCATCTGGAACGGAAGCATAAAAATGAACAACGGATAGATCATGATATACAATCCCAATCCCGGTTCCACGTTGTTCAGAATGAGTACCTGGAAAAGTACAAACAAAACAAAACGAATGCTATTTAATACAAAACTATTCACTTACAACTCCTCCTCTTCTTTGTCAACGGGTATTTTCTTCTGCAACTCATGGAATTCCTCCAGCATCACATTCTTCACGACATACACATGCTGAATGGTGCGGAAATCTTCTGCAATTCTTACCTGCAGATCCCACAGCGGTTTTCCTTCAATGGATTTTCGTTTCGTAATCACTCCCACCGGAATTCCTTTCGGATAAATTTCCGATCCTCCGCGGGTGATTACTTTGGTAAATTTTTTAATCGTAATATCGTTGGAAATTCCACTAACCTGGCAAATTTTAGGATTCACTCCATCCCATTTCAACAATCCGAATGCACCACCGTCGCGCATGCTTACATCGACATTGATATTTTTCGAAAGAATGGTTTTAACCAACGAATAGGAATCTCCGACCAAATGGACAATTCCAACAACTCCTTTGGAAGAAATCACTCCCCATCCTTTCCGGATTCCGTGATTCTTACCGATATCGATTGTCATATAGTTATTCCGCTTGTCATAGGTATTGTTGATAACCGTTGCAGCAATGTACTTGTATTTCTGATGGTAAATGGTGTCTTCAATGCGGATAAAATCGCGCCCGACCTGGTAATTTGATTCCTTGAGCTTTGCTCTCAACTGCGCATTTTCCCATTCCAGTTTCCGGTTTGTTTTTTCCAGGTTAAAATGCTTCGTAACCGCGTTTCGTACTTCGAAAAGTCCGCCGTTAATTTTGGACACGCTGGAAAACACCTGCAGACGCGCAAAATCAGAGTATTGTACATACGCTGAAATAGCTACTACCTGGAGCAGAACAAAGACCAAAAAGATCTGAAATCGTTTGAAAAAAGCAATCAAATTGCGCATGCCACAAAATTAGTCAGATAAACGATTTTCTAATGTGCGAAATGAATTTTATTTTGACAATGTACTCTAAAAAATCGAAAGAGAAAGCCCGAAAGCTAAAGAGTTGATTTTGTCGCTCTTATCACTTTTAAATTGTCCCGCTAAAGTATAATCGGCAAAGAGTGCCAGATTTCGGATTCCGACCCGCAGGTGAACTCCGTAAACCAGGTTGTTCACATCCGGAAAATCCCGTTGTTTGAACGCATGATGCTTGTCATTCATCCACAATTTCTGGAAGGTTTGCAAACGATAGCCGACGGAAGCCCCGATATGAACTTTGAAATGCTGCCATTTCCGGGTTCTGAAACGAAATTCTATCGGAACAGCCAGCATGTGGTTTCCAAAAGTGTTTTTGCGGTAATCCGTGTAGCTTGAGTCCGCGTAATAGCGCGTAAACGAGTCTGTAATGTCTTTGAAGAAAAGTCCTTTCGGTTCTGTTTTCTGAAATTTATATGCCAATCCGATTCCGAAAGAAACCGTATTTCCGTTCGTAATGGGAATATCCCACATCGTGTTGATGTTACAGCCAAAAGAACGCGCCGCATTTTGTTTCACTGCTCCCGTCAGAAGCAATTGATTGTATGTCACATCAACGATCAGACGATCATATTTTCTGAGCTTTCCGGGTTTTGCAGGACGCCAGCCCGTGTTGTACCAAAAAATACCCGGACGGTGCCTGGAAACGAAATTGGAATCTTTTCCTTCCGGCTGCGCAAATCCCTGAATCGTAAAAAGAAGACAGACGAGTAGTTTAAGAAATTTCATTTTCCAAGCGGTATTGTTCCCATTTCCAGGCATCTAAAATAGCATCTTCAATGGTTCTTTGAGTATTCCAGTTCAAAAATTTCTTCGCTTTCGAAACATCTGCATATAAGGCATCCACATCTCCGGGTCTTCTCGGACCGAATTTGTAGTTCAACGGTTTTTCCGTCAATCGTTCAAAAATCTGCACCAATTCCAATACGGAAGTTCCTTTTCCGGTTCCGAGATTAAACACATCCAATTCGGATTCCAGGGGAAATTCCAATGCTTTCACATGTGCTTTCGCCACGTCCATCACGTGAATGTAATCACGAACACAGGTTCCGTCCGGAGTTTGATAATCATTCCCGAAAATTGTCAGTTCGTCTCTTAATCCGGCTGCTGTTTGCGTAATGTAAGGAAGCACGTTATTCGGAACACCATTCGGCAATTCGCCCAGTTTTCCGCTGGAGTGCGCTCCAATCGGGTTGAAATAGCGTAAAATTACCGGTCTCAAACTACTTTTACCCGCAACATCGATCAGGATTTGTTCCGCCATCCATTTCGTCCAGCCGTAAGGTGAATTCGGTTTTCCCATCGGCATCGTTTCCGTTAATGGTTCAATGCTGTTTTCAACGCCGTAAACCGTACAAGAGGAAGAGAATACCAATTTATCGACCTGGAATTCCTCCATGCAAGTAAACAAATTGAGCAATGAAACCAGGTTGTTATCGTAATAATACAAGGGTTTTGCGACAGATTCAGCAACTGCTTTGAATGCTGCGAAATGAATCACTCCCTGGATCGCATGCTTCTCGAAAACGGATCGAAGCAATGCTTTATCCCGCATATCGCCTTCGTAAAAAGTGCATTCTTTCCCGGTAATGATGCTGATTTGCCTGACAATTGCTTTGGTTGAATTTGAGCAGTTATCGAAAATAATCGGGGTATAGCCCAATTCCAATAACTCTACAACCGTGTGGGAACCAATAAAACCGGTTCCTCCCGTAACAAGGATCTCTTTATTTTCACTCATGCAATGTAAAGATAATTCAATTCCCGTTCGTCTCATCGAATCGGAATCAAAGTTTAAGGTTGCGGAATAAAATCAGTTGGATAAACGTAAAAATCAGGAACCAAAGTAGCAGGAATCGGAAACGGTTCAAACAGGTTGAAAAACTCACGAATCTTGCACTGTGACTGGGCTAATCCCGCACATGCGGGATCCGTATTTTTAGACACATTTTCCAGAATCGAAAGCGATATTTCCGCCTAGTCTGTCTTATTCTTGTTATCCAGCATTTTCAGAACCTGTACCAAATCGATGATCTTCAATCCGAAAACCAACACGATCCACAACAAACCGATTCCAAGAATATAGTACAACTCGTTCCACTGAAAACGGATTTCCAGGAACATGAATAAGACCATCAACGAAGTCATAACCATCAGTTTCAGCCAGGTATTTGCCGCCAAACGATGTTTCATTTTGTAACGAACAACCAGATATTGCAATACTCCCAAAACGGATTGGGCAACCAGTGAGGAAATTGCCGCTCCGACTGCTCCCAAAAACGGAATCAGGATCACATTCAGAATACACATCGTAATCAGAGACAACAAAGCAATCTGGTTCAGGGTTCTCAAAGAACCATTCGCCGTTAAAAGCGTTCCGAAAACGACTGTAAAACACATCGGGATGAAGGTAATGGAATTGAAAATCCATGCGTTATAGGAGAACCAATTGGCGTCCTGGTAAAGATTATTGAAGATAAATTCTTTAATCCCAATTGTCAGTGTAATCATCAGAACTCCCCCGGAAAAGAGAATATTCAATGCACTGGTCATAATTCCGGTTGTGGAACCATTGTCTTTCAAAACACGGGAAAAAACAGGAAGCAAAATACTTCCGAAAAGTACTGCGAACATCCAGCAGGCATCCAGCAAGCGGAAACTTTGCGTGTAATACGAAACCTGAACCGTTCCTTCCGGGTGCAACTTTTCCAGGAATACGGCATCCAAACGGGATGTCAGCATCATGATGATCACCAGGATGGCATACGGATAAGACTGTCTGAAAATGGCTTTAAAGAAATCGGAATCCCAATGAATTTTGGGCAATGCAACAATCCGAAGATAAATGAACGTAGCAACGACCAATGACATTCCGGAAGAACTCACAAAAGCAAAAACGAACCATTTCAAGGTAATCGGTTCCACAAATGTGGTGTACATTAAAATTCCCCCGAACACAAAATAAACGCTTCGTTCCACCACGGAAAGCACCGCATCCAGCCCGAATTTCAGCAAACCTCCGGTGTATGCACGAACGTAATTCACCGTAATAATACTGATCTGATGCATGATTAAGGCTCCCAAAACCCACAACCATTCATACGGAAAACGCAGAATAAAGAAAAGGGAAACCGTCCAGATCACATAAATGAAAACCAGGATCAAACGAAAAGTAAACAAGCGATTTCCATACTTATGGATCATGTGCGGATGCTGTGCGATCATCCGTGTCATGAAATTGGTGATTCCCATGTCCAAAAGCATCGAAAACAGGAACGTAAAGTTCAGCATCGTTTGAAAAATACCATATGAATCGAGACCCAATTCATTCTGCATTTTGATATCCACCAAAAAGATGGTAGCAGGTTTTACCAGTAAGTTTAACAACAGCGTAATGCCTAATCCTCTTAAAAACAGTTTTTGCATTAGCCGGGGTTATTCTGCGATGAAGATAAAATTTTGTGTGTCGTGTTTAGAAGAGTCAAACGGAACAATCTGGTTATTTTCTCCGACAAAGATGGAGTAATTGAACGATTTCAGGTATTCAAAACAATTGGATCTGTTTTCGTTGTTCCAAAGTTCCGCGTAAATAATTGGCTTGTTTGAGGTGATAATCCGGTTTGCTCCTTTCAAAGCAAAGTATTCAAAATTCTCAATATCAATCTTGATTGCCTGAACCGGCCGACCATTAAGAATGTTGTCCAGCTTATCCAATTTCACGTCTACTTCCTGGCCTTCGTTCCATTCGGTAATCGTTTCGTGTTTGATATGACTCAATCCCTGCATCACTGTCTGACCGTTTACCGGCAAAACCATTTTCGCCGTTCCGGATTCATCCCCTAACGCGATTTCATGGATTTTAGTCTTTTTCAATTTGAATTTTGCGATAATCCGCTTCAGGACGCTCACATTTGTAGGCATCGGTTCGAAGGCATGAATGGTCGTATTCGGCAATTTATTTGCCAGATGAACTGTCATGATTCCCAGGTTTGCACCAATATCCAAAACATCCCCCTTACCATCTTTCAAGAGAGAAAGAAAGGTAAAAAAGTCGTTTTCCTTTTTGTCGGAACGCAATGTTTTGATTTTATATAGCGCGAACACATACAAATAGGTGTTTAAACCCATTATTTTTTGCAAAATGTATTTAACGCTATTCTTCATTTTCACTAAGATGGTACGAAGTTAGGAAAAGTTGGAAAGAAGGCATCCTATTATTTTAAGATATTTTGGCTTACTCTTGAAATCCGAATTGGAATCGCACTATTTCCTGTCGATAAACTGCTTTTACCCTTGCTAAACTTGCCTTATTTCAACGAATCTTTAAAATGATCAAAAAAAGATTCCGGAAATTCAATTCTAAAGCGATAGTTTGTAACTTCGGCGCAATGCGTATCGGAATAAACACACGATTCTTATTGTCTTCCAAAATGGAAGGTTTCGGTTGGTATACCTACGAAGTGGTGAAACGGATGGTTGAAGCGCATCCGGAACATGAATTCGTTTTCTTTTTTGACCGGCCTTTTGACCCAAAATTTGTCTTCGGGAAAAATGTCACTCCGGTGGTTTTATTTCCTCCGGCACGGCATCCGCTGTTGTTTGTCTGGTGGTTCGAACATTCCATCCGGAAAGCATTGAAGAAATACCAAATCGATGTGTTCTATTCTCCCGATGGATATTTGTCATTGAAATCTCCCGTTCCGCAAATCGGGGTGATTCACGATCTGAATTTCGAACACCATCCGGAAGATATTCCGAAAAGCCCGCTGAAATATTTACGCAAATACTTTCCGAAATTTGCGAAAAAAGCAACACATATTCTCACAGTTTCCAATTATTCGAAACAAGATATTGTGAAATGCTACGGCATTTCCCCTTCCAAAATTACCACAGCCTGGAACGGAGCTTCCGAGTCTTTTGTGCCTTTAAGTACAGAAGAAATCGAAGCCGTTCGGAAAGAACAAACAGACGGAAGACCTTACTTTATTTTTGTCGGAGCGATTCATCCACGCAAAAATGTAGGCCGACTCATTGAAGCGTTCGGGAAATTTGCACAGGTGAATCCGGATATTGATTTGTTGATTGTGGGTGAAAGTTTGTGGTCCAACAAAGCGTCTTCGATTCCGGAAGTTTCCGCGGAATTGAAAAAACGCATCCGCTTTTCCGGGCATGTTTCCCTTGACATTCTGAACAAACTCATGGGCGCGGCATTTGCCCTTACCTATATTCCCTATTTCGAAGGATTCGGAATTCCGCTTGTAGAAGCCATGCGCTGCGGCATTCCGATCATTTCAGGAAACTTAACTTGTTTGCCGGAAGTTGCGGGAGACGCGGCTATTTATGTCAATCCTTTCGATACGGACGAAGTCTCCAAAGCGATGATTTACCTGGCTTCCGACGAGCAAAAACAAGCGGAACTTGCTTCCAAAAGCCTGGAACGCTCCACTTTATTTTCATGGGATTATACAGCTGAAGCAACCTGGAACGTTATTTCTGAAGTATCGGACATCTAAGCTTATGAAAAAATCCCTCATTCTACTCTTTGGAATAGTGGCCCTGAGCTATTCCTGTAAAGAGAAAAAAAGCATGAAAGCAGGCGTAAAAATGCAGGATTTTATCATTGAAATCAGCAAATATGCGCGGGCCCAGGATCCTGACTTTATCTTAATTCCTCAAAACGGTGAGGAAGTTCTTTTTCAGAATACTGATCCTGAAAGCGCTGTGAATTCAGATCTGGTAGCTGCAATTGACGGTTTTGGTGTGGAAGAATTGTTTTACAACAACGGTTCATATGCCCCGGATGATTATCGTTTGAATATGCTTCGAAAAGTGAGTCCCGGGTTGAAAATTCTGGTAGCAGACTATTTATCCGATGATTCCAATTATCCGGATGCACTCCAGGCTGCAAATGCAGAACAATTCATTGCTTTTCCGCGCTACAATGCGAATTACGATTACAAATACATTCCTTCGGTAGTTTATCACGAAAACAACAACAACATTCAAACGCTTGCCCAGGCGAAGAACTATCTTTACTTAATCAGTACCGACAATTACTCCGATAAAAGCAGCTTCCTTTCAGCCATTCAGCAAACCAATTTCGATGTGGTGATTATCGATGCATTTTTCGGTGATGAATTGCTGACTTCAACGGACGTAGCAAGTTTGAAAACCAAACAGAACGGCGCTCAGCGTTTGGTGATTTCGTATATGAACATCGGATCGGCTGAAAAATACCGCTACTATTGGAAAAAAGGTTGGGGATTACATCATCCGCTTTGGCTGAAGAAAAAATACGACGGTTACAAGGATGAAATCTGGGTCAAATTCTGGAAAGACGAGTGGCAGGAAATTATTTACGGAAACAGTGATTCCTATACGCAAAAGCTGTTAAACGCAGGCTTCGACGGAGCCTACCTGGACAACATCGAAGCCTTTTATTTTCTGTATCATAAAGATTGATTCATGTCGTAAACACTAGATAATGAATCGAATAACGAAATTAATTTCAACTATTAACTTGTTTGAAAACATTATTTTGAGTATTTTTGTGTAGATAATGTCCAATGAGTGGAATTTGTCACCTTTAGTTTTTCTAAAGGATTAATAGCGACAAATTCTGACTTTGGACTTTTTTTTTATCTGCTACTATGAAAACTGCTATTCTGATTGACGGAGGATTCTTTATCCGCCGATACAAATACATCAAAGGTTTTGAACCAGACGACTCTCCCGAATTAATGGCAAAAAATCTCGTTTCTTATTGCTTCAAACATATTCAAAAAGTCAATAACTACAGAAACAGGTATCAACTGCCTTCAACAGAATTATTCAGAATTTACTACTATGATGCGAATCCTTTTGATGGTGACTCTCACAATCCAATTACTAATCGTCTATTTGATTTCAAGAAGACCCCTCAATATAAATTTCGCCATGATTTGTTTTTCGAACTTAAAAAACAGCGTAAGATCGCTTTGCGTTTGGGATTCCTCAAGAATGGTTCAAAAAATTGGGTGATTCGTTCAAAACATACCAAACCTTTGCTGACAGGTAAAATGGCCATTTCTGACTTAACAGGAGAAGATATTGAATTTCCCTTAAATCAAAAAGCTGTTGATATGAAAATCGGTTTGGACATTGCCACTCTGGCTTTTAAAGAACAAGTTGATCAAATCATATTAATTGCGGGTGATAGTGATTTTGTTCCCGCGGCTAAATTTGCAAGAAGAGAAGGGGTCGATTTTATTCTCGACCCCATGCTAAATAATATTGATCCGACACTTCATGAACACATTGATGGCTTGATGACCATTCGAAATATGTCCCGGAAGGATGTATCTATTGACGCTAATGAATTTTAATCAAATTTTATTCATTCGACGCTACTTCTCTTTTTACTGTAACCGATTTTGATTTTCGCATTTTCCAGCGAACCAACACTAAACTCAAGACTCCGTAAACCGCAATCTGGATTCCCATGGTTGACAAATGTTGCGCACAATCTGCCAGTTCACCGCCTTCAATCAGCAAAATCTTGAATGCATTTAAGAACGGTGTTAGTGGAATAATCGATGCGAAGAATTGAATTCCCAGCGGCATGGCTTCCATCGGCCAGGTGTAACCTCCCATAATGAAACTCGGAGAAGCAATGATCATCAGGATTTGTGTTGCTTTCAAAGCATTCGGAATGATCATACTGACAACTGTTCCCAATAAAGAGACTGCTACGACAAAGAATCCGGTGATGATCACAAAATCCATCACCTGGTGTGGAATCGGTGCACGGAATAGTATGTGAAACAAATAAAACAACCCGATAATCAACACTGAAAATATCCAGATCGGAAGGTTTTTAATGAGAATTAACCCGGTTGCAGAACGTGTTTTAGACACTAATTCAGAATTGAAGGTTTTCTCTTCGAATTCGGTAGAAAAACTTACTGCCATTGCCAGCAAAATCACCTGTTGCAAGACTACCGCCAACATGGCCGGCCACATAAATGTGAAATAGTTCCCCGTTTCATTGAATACTTTCTGGTAGTTCTGCTTGAACGGTTCGTATTTCGTCATTGCTTGTGAGTAAGACATTCCTCTTCTTTGCAACGCTTTCACTTCGGTTCCCACTGCGAATGTTCCCAAAGACTGCTGAATGGATTTGCTGGCAAAATTCGCTGTCAGGATATTGGATGTGTTACAGAAGATCTGAATTTCAGGGTATCGCGCCTGCAAAATATCTGCTTCAAAACGATCCGGAATAACAATCACCGCTGCAGACGAACTGCGAATCATTTCTTTTTTGATATCCTCCAGTTCGAAGACCTGTTTTTCAACCCGGATTCCTTCGTTATCCTGGAGCATTTCAATTACCTGGGCGCTTAAAGGACTATTGTCTTTATCGACCACAATGATTGGAATCTCTGTTACTTTCCCTTCCTGGTAAACGAATGCCAACAAAACGGCATAAATAATCGGAGCAAGAAAAAATACGGATAGCAGTGTCTTATTCCGGAAGAAACGACCGAATTCCCTTTTCAGCAATCCGAACCAATTGTTTATTGCTTTCATAGCTCTTATTTTTCAAGGATTACGGTCGCATTCACCAACAAACTGTTCAGTTGGTCGTTTGTATCCGGAATGATTTTCAATTCATAAATTGCATCTTCCAATTGGTAATCCGGGTAAGCACTTGTAATATCGGCATAGCGGCTCAATTGTTTAATCGTGCGGATTTTCCCTTTCACAGATTGCTTTTTGTACGGAATTGTCAAAGTCAACTCCTGCCCGATCTGGTATTTCCCGATTTCACTTTCCGGGATCGTCACACGGAAATAAGTCGATGTAGGAATGTATCCGTTGAATAATGCGTAACCCGCAGTTGCCAATTCACCTTCATTCAGGGTAATGGTTTCAATCTGCATGGTATTTGTCGCGATAATATACTTTTCGGAATACGCGATTTCCACTTCCTCCAAAGCTCCCAAAGCCTGTTCTTTTTGTCCGAAAGTTGCTTCTTTGGTTTCGAAACGAACTCCTTTTTCCACTTCATTCAATTCGGCAGTAACAGCGTCCAATTGTGCTTTTGCAGCCTGGTATTTTGCAAATACTTCATCATAACTTTGCGGCGCCATTAAACCGTCATCAAACATTGCTTTTGCACGTTTGTAAGACTTTTCTGCAAACTGGAACTGTTCATTCGCAGCCGCATATTTCGCTTTCAATTGTTTGCGCTGATTGGCTGTTGCGCCGTTGTTTGCCATCGTGTTTTGAGCAGTTGCTGCTTTCACGACTCCGGAAACCTGTTTCAATTTTGCATCAACTTCCGGAACATCCAACATTGCCAACGTATCTCCGGGTTGTACGATATCTCCTTCTTCCACATAAATTTTCAGAACCCGTCCGGTTACTTTCGGTGTAAAAGAGATGATTTTTCGTTTGATTTTGCCTTCGATTGGTCGACTTGTATTTTCTGAACATCCTGCCAGTCCAACGATCAGGGATGCTGCAATTGCTATATTTAGTTGTGTTTTCATGTTCGTCTTATTTTCCGATTTTTTCTATTGTCAAATTTCCTGCTGCTTTCATGTACGTTACCGAAGCTCTGCGTTGATTGAAAATGGCCTGAGCATATTCCATTTCTGCTTGCTGCAAGTCATTTTCCGCTTCTACTAATTGAGTGGATTTAATCAATCCGATTTTGAATTCTTCACTTGCCTGGTTCATTGCGTTTCTGGCAATTTCCCGTGCTTTGTCTTTTGCCGCCAATTGGTCTTCTGAGATCTGCATTTCAATTTCTGTTTTTTGCAGGTTCAGATCCAATTTCTCCTGGGCATCCCGCTGAGTATTCTCGGCAATCTTCAGGTCGATTTTTGCTTTTTTGACGGATGAAATTCCTTCGCGACCGTCAAATACATTCCATTTCAAACCGATTCCTGCATTCACCAAAGGAAAAACATTGAGGTTGTTGAAACGGTAATCCAGCGGTTTTCCGCTCAGCATCATCGGATCTTTGCTTTGAAGATGCCCGTTCAGTAAACCAGCATAGCCCAATGAAGCAGAAGCTCCTACTTTCGGAACCCACCACGTTTTTGCTGCTTTCAATTTGTATTGATATGCTTCAATGGAATAGGTCAAAGCCTGCAATTCCGGTTTGTTGGTTACGGATTGTTGTTTCTCCGCTGCAATCGTTCCCAAGTTCACATCCAACAATTCCAAACGATTCATTTCGATATGCGTCAGAACATGCAATTGAAGTAAAACCAAACGTCTTTTTCCTTCATATTCCCGCTGTTTTGCATGAAGCTGGGATTGAGCCAATTCGATTTTTTTCAGCTCATAGGAGGTAATAATTCCGTAGGAAAATGCTTTTTCAGCCGTAATCTTGTTTTCCTGAAGGCGTTTTTCTGCTCCGTCCAAAACCTTTTTCACTTCTTTCAGCATTCCCAGCTGATCATAAGCTGTTAACGTCTGACTCATGATTTCCTGCTTGTCTTTTTCCAGCAACACGGTTTGTGCATTGATTTTTGCCTGGTTTGCCTTTTTCATATTGGAAACTTCCCCGCCGCCGTAAAGCAAAATGGATGCTTTTGCATTAGTTGTTACCACCAATGAACTCAGCTGATAATTATTGGTATGCTCAGGCACTGCCAAACCTAAACTCGGAAGAGCAAAAGCCGGTGATGTGAGGTTGAAGGCTGAATATAAATAACCTCCTTTCGCATCGATTTCCACTCTCGGCATGTAAGCATCCTTGATTCGCTCCTGATCGATTTTCGACAATTCTACGCTTAACTCACTGTTTTGAAGCGTATGATCTATAACCAAAGCGCTGTCGAGTATTTCTTTTAATGAGGGAGTTGTTTGAGAAAAGGCCTGAGGCAAAATCAAAACCTGCATCAAAATCAGTCCCACTTTCCAACTATTCTGTTTCATCTTCTGTGAATTTGATTAAGCAAAGTTATGGTGAAGGATCCGAGAGAAAATTCACCTATGTGAAGTAATGCAATTTCACTGAAAAAACATAGTTTATTTTAGTGGTGAACTAAGTTTTTAAGCTGTGTTTTATGTTTGTGCCAGGTTATTCCTGCTCTTCCAGGATAAACGAACATTATTACGATTTTAATCGTGGAGGTAATTCCGCAATATTACGTCAATAGTTTCCTTTGGAAACTGCTTTTTTCAAATCAATAAAACTTATTGACGATTTTCGCACGGATCCGGCTCAAACTTTGTGGTTTTACTCCCAAATAGGAAGCAATATGCTGTAAAGGTGCTGCTTTGAACAATTCTTCCTGGTTTTCGATCAGACGAAGGTAACGGGTTTCCAGGCTTTCGGTTTGGAATTCTTTCAAACGTTCCACCGCTTTGATATAGGCTTTCTCTGCCATTTCCCGTGCAATACGTTCAATTCTCGGGTATTCGTTGAACAAAGCTTCGATCTTTTCTTTTTCAAAACGAAAGATCCGGGTCGGGACCAGGGTTTCAAAATAATGATTGCTTTGGATTCGTTGCAAATAACTCTGAAAATCCACACAAATTTCACCCGGAAGAAAAAAGGAATAGGTAAAATCGTTCCCGTCAACCATCCGGTAAGAACGAATCATTCCTTCTTCTATGAACAGGAAATAATCAAATACACGGTCTGCCTGAAACAAAATTTCATGTGCTTTGTATTCCTTTTCGACCGCCAACTGACACACCAATTGCTGTTCTTCTTCGGAGAGATGGAATTCCTGCAGGAAAAAACGTAGTTTCGAATCCAAAATCAAATTTTGAATTAAAGATATGAATTACTCTGTCTTTTCTAATGATGCTATTGTTGAAAATACAAGTAATCAATCTTTCCAAAAATCCCGAAAATCTTAATTTTCTTTCGTCCGCAGCAAAATCCGTTGCTTTTTCCGCTCAAAATAAGCTTCAAGCGTGTGTTTGGAAAGCATACAAACTCCGATAATCAGCGGAATAGAAACCCCATAGTAGAATACTGTTTCCCAGAAAATACCTGCTCCCGAAACAAATCCTTTCAACAGTTCAATTACCTGTGACAGGATTAACAAATGAAACATATAAATCCCGTAAGAAATTTCTCCCAAATAGGAAAAGAAACGGCTTTCCAATGTAAACAGGTTGCGTTCCACCACAGAAACTCCGATAATCAAATACAGAAACAAGCCATTCTGAACAAAAGGTGCAACGAGCGGATGATCAAAAAGGAAAGTCCATACATTCCAATGAATATTCGCTCCGAATAGAATGAATGTCACGATCAGAAGATAGAAAAAGAGTTGCGCGGGAATACTGTAAATAAACAACCCGTTGATTTTCGCCCCATAATGAAAAACCAGGTAAGCTCCCAAACCTCCGATTGCCATTGCTTCAAATTGGTGAATCCGGATCAGGTAACTCAAAATTCCGGGCAATGAATAATAGGTATTAACGCTGATCAAAATGAGTTTAAACGCGATTACTCCGAGCAGTAATTTCAATACATGTCTTTTTAACCATTTGAAAAGTGGTGCCCAAATGAGGTAAAATACTTCTTCCACCCCGATAGACCAAAGCGGTTCCAGTAAGTTGCTCCCGAAGAAGAAATTGACCATTCCCGGAACGAAAAAGATGAAATAATACCACGTTTCACCAAAGGTATAAGGCATTTTATAAGGGATATTGAACCAATCGATGAAATAAGGCTGAATAATCGCTCCGATAATCACCATCAGGAAATAGAGCGGCCAAATCCGGAAAACCCGTTTGAGGTAAAATTGCTTCACCGAGATATCGTTCTTCTTTTCACGTTCTTTTAAAAGCAGGTACGTTATTAAAAAACCACTTAAAACGAAGAAAAAACTCACCGCATGCTGACCGTTTTCAAAAATTCCGAAATCTTTCAGATGCTTTAGTTCGTGATCTTTTCTCAAAGATTCCGCGTGATGAAGAACTACCAAAAAGGCAGCCAGAAAACGCAGGGTATTCAATCCTTTGAAATGAGAAATAGATTTATAGTCTTGAATCATCGAATGGCAAAAGTAAGTACTCCGATCGGATATTGATTGAGAAACCTAGAAGTGAGCTTAAAATTCTTGGAAAGCTTTTTTAATCACTCGCCCCCTTACATAGCGTCAATCCCTTATTTTATCTTTTTAAACAATATTACCATATTGTAAAAATGGTCTTGTATTATTGGAATTCTAAATTGAACTCGTTTATGAAATCAAGTCTACCAACTACTCCTCCAACTCATTATCCTTAAACGCAGACGGAACCAAATTCGGAATAATCTTCAAAACAATCGGTAACAACAAAGCACCACCCGGAAGTAAAAAAATCGCCAAAGCAGGCATCGATTTCGCGATATCCATAAATTGCGTTTTTACCTTTTCCTTTTCCTCCTTTGTCAATTCTTCCGAAGCCGATTTACGGATCAGGTAAACCAATTCCTTACTCTGCTTGATTTCCTGCGCCAATTTATCTTTGTTTCTCCCGAGAATTTTGATCCAGCGTTTGGAAACACTATCCAACATCAATTCCATTGAATTCGAATCGTTCAGGTAAGAAACCTTCTGGTTGTTCTCCAACAGGAACTGATCCGTACAATAAATTGCCTCGTCCAGATCGCGCTCTGAGCAATTCATCCATTCTTTCAGCGTCACCAGCGTTTCATTTCCGGATTCCTGGGAATTCTGGTTCATATGCATTGTCAGGACGGAAAGATCCAGTAAATAACGCTTGAAGTTCCAGGAATCAACCATTTCAGCCTTCAGTTCATTCAAACCGATTCCTTCCTTGAAACGCAGTTTTGCCAGTTCTTTTTCATCCGAATCGAGATCGGCAGAAAGCAAAAACGTATTGAAGAGGTTTTTTTCGTAATCCTGGATCTGACCATCCGAATATGCCGAAATAGAAATAATTCCAAGCGCCAGCAAAGCCAGTTTCTGATAATCCAGCGTCTGCTGCTTTTTATTTTTCAGGAAATCTTCAAACAGAATCACATCCAGGTAGATGAATGAATTGTTGAAATAACTCATCCAGGACTTCGTACTTGTCAAATTCTTCGGAACATCTATTCGCTTTTCAAGAATTTTTTCGATTTTTTCAGAACTGGATTCTTTCAGGAAAAAAGTAAGAACCGAAGTCAGAGATTGCACCCGGTGCTTTTTGTAGAACACATTCAAATCATCCAAAAACTCATCAGGGTTCAGTTTTGTTTTCCCCAGAATATTGTAATGCGTAAATAACAGTGATTCGAATAAAAGTACCGTCAACTGCTCATCATGTGTCCATTTGGAAGTATCCAAATCCTTTCCGAATAACAGTTTTGAAGGATAACCAAAAATAATTCCGGTTTGAGAAAGTGTGTAATGATTGAATTCTGCACGGGTCAGATCTTCCGGCTTTTGAAGCTCAATAGAGAGTTCTCCCGACTCAATCAGTTGCAAATACTTGGCAATCCATCCTTTCGATCCCGGAGCAATCATGCTGTAAAGTTAAGCATATTTAAATATGTGCTATTAAAATTTTCACCCGAATAAAGCTGGTTCAGGATTTCTGATTATATTTATCCACTTATTCGATAGATTATATAGTTTATTAATTTCAAAAAATACATTATGGCTTTAAGACTCTGCGACACAGCACCAAACTTTACTGCAAAAACAAGCATCGGGGAAATTGATTTTCACAATTTCTTAGGAAATTCCTGGGGAATTTTGTTTTCACACCCTGCAGACTTCACTCCTGTTTGTACAACCGAATTAGGAACAACTGCCAAACTGACTAATGAATTCATCGCCCGTGACACAAAAGTACTGGCTCTTTCCGTCGACGGAGTAGAATCGCATCACGAGTGGATCAAAGACATCAACGAGACACAAAAAACTGCAGTCAATTTTCCGATCATTGCAGACGAAGACAGAAGCATTGCAGAGTTGTACGATATGATTCATCCGAATGCGTCTGCAACATTAACGGTTCGCTCACTTTTCATCATTGCTCCGGATAAAACTGTTAAGTTGATCATTACTTACCCTGCTTCCACAGGTAGAAATTTCCAGGAAATCCTGCGTGTTTTGGATTCTTTGCAATTAACAGCAAATTACAGTGTTGCAACTCCGGCAGATTGGAAACATGGAGAAGATGTGGTCGTAGTTCCGGCGATCAAAACCGAGGATATTCCTGCAAAATTCCCGAAAGGGTTTACGGAGGTAAAACCCTATTTGCGTTTAACTCCACAGCCCAACATCTGATGAAAGAGGAAGTTGGTATCAGCTGCCCGGTCAATGACAGGCGGGTCAATGAAATTGTTATTCGCATGATCGCTATGCAAGTTGTTTTTATAGGACTTGCCACCTTGTATTTTCAGAATCCGTTTATCGCAGGATTTTTGTTCGTCGATTTCGGATTGAGGGCTTTTGGGCTGAATCAATGGTCACCGTTAAAATACCTGGCTCAAAAAACAGTCACACATTTTCAATTGGGATATAAAGCCACCAATGAAGCTCCGAAGAAATTTGCAGCAAGCATCGGCTTTTTCGTAGTTGGCCTTTTTACGGTCTTGCTGTTTTTCCAATGTTTCGTTTCAGCAAGTCTCGTTGGAGGAATCCTGCTTCTATTTGCAAGTTTAGAAGCGGGATTTGGTCTTTGTGTAGGTTGTATCATCTACCAAAAATTGAATATTTTGGGATTCATCAAAGTTTCTTTGTAAAAGCCCCAAAGCAATCTAAAAACAAGAAAGGGACGTCACACATGTATGTGGCGTCCCCATTTTAATTTTTCTCTCTTTACTTATCTAGCTTCCACCGCCACCACCGCCGGTGCATTTTTTGTACGTGATATCATATTTCATGATATTCGTCAGAAGCATTCCGACAGATACTACCTGGATTCTGAAGTTATGAATACTTGCCAAAGAATATCCGGTCGGAGTCATAGAAGTAGCTTCACTTACCGCCTGGTTCCAGATCACATTCTGATCTGCAATGGTGATCGGATCCCAATCGGAAAGATACATCGGGTTCGAATTACCGGTTTCATGAACAGTCATGTTATTAATGTTATAAGTAATCTGACTTCCCGAACAAGCGGATGTATTACAGAATCCGACATCATTCAGATCCGCTGCCGCTTCAGTGCATCCGTAAACATCACGCCAGGGTGCGCAATGAAGTGTTTTGGTCGTATTTGTACTCGCAGGATTTTTGTGTGGTTTAACAACCGGTTTAACCGTTTCTTTTTCGCAGCTTGAAATGCTTAAAAAGAGCGCTGCTGTCACGGCAACCATTCCGGTCGTCTTTCTGATTCGTGTGTTCATAGTTTGAATTTAATAGTGAATAATTAGAATCGAATTTCATGAATTCGATTCATTTCCAAACTACCGCAGGATCAGTTTTTAGCACATTTGTATTCTGAAAAAAGCCGGGGTGGCGATTTTCCACCCCGATTGATATTTTATGCTATAGAAATCAGTGTTTAACTATTTTGTCCACCCCCACTTCCACATTTCATATAAACAATATCGAATTTCATAACGTAGAAACTAAATCCATATACAATCACTAATTCAGGTCTGAAATTGTGAATATAAGACACCGCGTATCCTCCAGGTGTACTTGCAATTGCCTGATTTAAAGCATTACTCCAGATATAATTTTGATCAGCAATAGTCACCGTTGCCGGGGTATAAGGAAATAACATCTGTGAGCCTCCTGCATCATTTACAGTTTTGTTATTTACAGGGTAGAAATTTGCTGTGGCGCCATTACTGCAAGTAGAAGTGTTACACAGCACTAATGCATTTAGATCTGATGCTGCGGCAAAGACATCTGCAACATCTCTCCATGGAACGCAGTGAATTGTCTTCTCACTGTTGTTTTCCGGAGTTTTCGTTGCTTTTATAGATTCTTTAAATGCAGGTTTTACTTCTTCTTTTTTGCAGGATCCCAAAACGATGGCGATAACAGCAGATAAAAAAATGATTCTGTTCATAATGTGAATTTTAAGTGAATATGAGTCTGAATTTAGAACATTCATCAGATCTCATCACTACCGCAGGATCAGTTTTTGGCACATTACTGTTGCATACAAACAAGTCGGGGTCGGAAAAATTTTCCACCCCGACTCATGCTTTATTCTCACAGAAGTAGATTTAGTTTTCACCTCCACCACCTCCGCTACATTGCATGTAGGTAATGTCGAATCTCATCCGATAAGATACGAACATTGTACCAGCAACTTCGGTTCTGAAATTACCAATACTTGATAATGTATAACCAGTTGGAGTATTCGCAACAGCCTGACTGACTGCATTTCCCCAAATAGTATTTTGATCTGCGATTGTTACAGGCATGAGAGCCGGAAAATACACAACTGCTCCTGCTCCATCGCGTACATACATGTTGTTTAAATAAGAAAATGTGGCTCCCCCACTACACATTGAGGTATTGCATACTCCAATAGCATTCAGATCAATTACTGCTGCATCCGGATCTGCAGCATCCCGCCAGGCAGAACAATGCAATCCTTTGGTTTCCGAAGTAGAAATCTTAACCGCTTTTGAGGAAGTTCCCGGAGCGATCTGTTCTTTTTTACAGGAGAGAAAGCTTAAACTGATAATAACCGATAAAAAAATGATTCTGTTCATAGTGTAAATTTTTAAATGAATGTGAATCTGAAATTAGGGCATTCACCAGGTTTTATCACTACCGTAAAAGTAGTTTTTGGCACATGATATAAAAAACAAGTCGGGGCGGAAAATTTTCCGCCCCGACTTGTTTAATCTTATATGAATTGAATTACAATTTTCTTGCAACTTCTACTTCTTCATAAGCTTCAACCAAATCACCGATTTTAATGTCATTGAATTTATCGATGTTCAAACCACACTCGTAATTGTTTTTCACTTCTCTTACATCATCTTTGAATCGTTTCAATGATCCAAGAACTCCTGTGTGAATCACAATTCCATCACGGATAACTCTGATTTTGGAAGTACGTTTGATGATTCCATCAGTTACATAACATCCTGCAATTGTACCCACCTTTGTAATCTCAAATGTCTCACGAATTTCAGCCGTACCGATTACTTTCTCTTCGATATCCGGAGATAACATTCCTTCCATCGCAGCTTTCAATTCTTCGATCGCCTTGTAGATGACAGAGTACAAACGGATATCGATTTGTTCTTGTTCAGCCAATTTACGTGCTGCAACGGATGGTCTTACCTGGAATCCGATCACAATCGCATCTGATGCAGAAGCTAAGTTTACATCGGCTTCGGTAATCGCACCAACTCCTTTATGAACGATATTCACCTGGATTTCTTCCGTTGAAAGTCTCAATAAGGAATCGGATAATGCTTCGATAGATCCATCCACGTCACCTTTAACGATCAAGTTCAACTCCTTGAAATCACCGATTGCCAAACGACGACCGATCTCATCCAATGTAATGTGCTTGTTCGTACGAAGACCTTGCTCACGGTACAACTGCTCTCTTTTCGTAGCAATTGCTTTCGCTTCGCGCTCGTCATCCATTACGTGGAACGTATCTCCTGCTGATGGTGCACCGTTGATACCCAAAACGGATACCGGTTGTGCAGGACCTGCTTCTTTCAAAGCGACCCCATGCTCATCGTGCATTGCACGAACACGTCCGTAGTTACGTCCTACCAATACAACATCACCGATTTTCATTGTTCCGGCGTGTACCAACATGTTTGTAACGTATCCTTTTCCTTTATCCAAAGAAGATTCGATTACGGTACCAACTGCATTTTTATTCGGATTTGCACGAAGATTCAAAATCTCTGCTTCCAACAATACTTTGTCTAACAAAGCATCAATATTCAAATTCTGCTTCGCAGAAATTTCCTGGCACTGGTATTTTCCACCCCATTCTTCTACCAAGATGTTCATAGCAGAAAGTTGTTCGCGGATTTTATCCGGATTTGCTCCCGGTTTGTCAATTTTGTTTATCGCAAATACCATCGGAACTCCTGCAGCCTGAGCGTGCGAGATTGCTTCTTTTGTTTGAGGCATCACGTCATCATCCGCTGCTACAATGATAATTGCAACGTCCGTTACCTGGGCACCACGTGCACGCATCGCTGTAAAGGCTTCGTGACCCGGTGTATCCAAGAAAGTCATCTTGCGACCATCTTTCAATGTAACAGAGTAAGCACCGATATGCTGCGTAATTCCTCCGGCTTCACCCGCAGTTACGTTTGCATTACGGATTTTATCCAATAAGGAAGTTTTACCGTGGTCAACGTGTCCCATCACTGTAATGATCGGCGGACGTTCGATCAGGTCTTCTTCTTTATCTTCTACTTCCGGAATTGCTTCCTGAACATCAGCAGAAACGAATTCTGTTTCGAATCCGAATTCTTCCGCAACGATTTGGATCGTTTCAGCATCCAAACGCTGGTTGATCGAAGCAAAGATTCCCAATGACATACAAGCTGAAATAACCTGAGTCGGGGACACGCTCATCATCGATGCCAATTCTGACACGGTAACGAACTCTGTCAACTTCAAGATTTTTTCCTGAAGTTCTGCTTCTATTTGCTCCATTTCACGACGTTGCGCACGATCATCACGTTTTGCACGACGGTTTTTGGAAGCTTTGGATTTACCTCCCTGGGAAGATAAACGAGCCAATGTATCTTTAATTTCTTTTTGGATATCCTGTTCTGAAACTGCAGGCTTATCAACCGGTCCTCCTTTTCTGAAGTTGTTTCCTCCACCGCGGTTGAAGTTTCCTCCACCCGGACGGTTTCCACCTTGACCTTGTCCACCCGGACGATTTCCGCCTTGTTGTCCTCCCTGGCCACCTTGTGGGTTTGTTCCAGGAGTTTTGGCAACGTCAACTTTCTTAATGCGTTTGCGCTTCTTGCGGTCATCACCAGGTCTGGAAGATCCTACTGATTTTGGTTTCTCAACCGGCAATTCGATTTTACCAAGAACTGTTGGTCCTGATAAACGCTGCGTTTCCACACGAATAGTTTCTATTTCTTTCGGCGCATCTTCTGAAGGCGCCTTTGGTTGTTCTGCTTTTGGTTCTTCCTTTACAGGTGGAGTTGGGACAACCGGAGGTTTCGGATAATCGCTCTTGTCGATTGGGCCATCCTCTTTTTTGCGCTTATCAGGGCGGGTTTTTGTGTTCAACTTATCTAAGTCGATTTTCCCGATCACCTGAATTCCTCCACCTTCGTTGTTGGTCTGAGCAACCGGCTCTTCCACAACTTTAGGAGTTTCTTCAACTGGTTTCTCAACAACAGGTTCCGGAGTTTCAATTTTCTCTTCAACCTTTGGAGTTTCAACTTTTGGAGTAACAACAGGGGCAGTTTTTACTTGTTCCAACACTTTGCTGTCGAAGTCGTCTTCCTCATCCTGAGCTTTCGGTTCTTCTTTGATATCACGCAAAGTAATGGTTTCACGCTTCTCTCTTTTAACCGCCGTCATCTTGGATTGCTCCTTTAAATTCTGATCCGCGGCAAATTGAGTTCGCAACATGTCATACTGCTCCGGATCCAACTTCGTATTTGGATTCGAGTCAATAGCTTGTCCCTTCGACGCCAAAAAATCGACGATCGTAGAGATTCCTACATTCAACTCTCCTGCTGCTTTTCCTAAACGCTGTGTTTTACCAGACATATATTATTTGCTTCTTTTTAATTAATGTTCAACCCAAACGCTATCGGGATGAACCTTTTTCGCTGTGTAAAGATAGTTAGTGTTAGCCAGATTTAGGTGAAAATCGGTCAGGTATTTTTCTCCTGACCGAAATCACGACCTATTTCTTTATTCAATTTTGTGCTTTCCTTCGTGTTGAGCGATTTGTTATTGCCCCACTCGGTCTTCACAAACTTCGTTTGTTCTTACTCAAATTCCGAGCGAAGAATACGCAATACTTCCTGTACTGTTTCTTCTTCCAGGTCTGTACGTTGAACTAAATCTTCCACTGTCAATTCCAATACAGATTTCGCTGTATCACAACCAACTGCTTTCAATTCGTCCAAAATCCAACTGTCGATTTCATCTGCGAATTCTTCTAAGTCAACGTCTTCGTTGTCAGATTCTCCATCGCGGAATACATCAATCTCATATCCGGATAATCTTCCTGCCAAACGGATATTGTATCCTCCTTTTCCGATTGCCAATGAAACCTGGTCCGGCTTTAAGAATACGCTTGCACGCTTCTCTTCTTCGTCGATTTCAATATTGGTAATTTTTGCAGGAGATAATGCGCGCTGAATAAACAATTTCGGGTTATTCGTGAAATTGATTACGTCGATATTCTCGTTGCGCAACTCACGAACGATTCCATGAATACGGGAACCTTTCATTCCGACACAAGCTCCAACCGGATCAATACGATCATCGTAAGATTCAACTGCTACTTTTGCTCTTTCTCCCGGTTCGCGTACGATACGCTTAATGGTGATCAATCCGTCGAATACTTCAGGAACTTCCAATTCGAATAAACGCTCCAAAAATTCAGGTGCGATACGCGAAAGGATAATAACCGGTGAACTGTTACGCATATCCACTTTCGATACAACTGCGCGGATAGATTCTCCTTTTTTGAAGTAGTCGGAAGGAATCTGCTCTGATTTTGGAAGGATCAACTCATTGTTTTCATCATCCAATACCATGATTTCTTTCTTCCAAACCTGGTAAACTTCACCGGTAATAATTTCACCGATACGCTCTTTGTATTTCTTGTACAAGTGGTCTTTCTCCAATTCCAAAATGCGGGAAATCAAATTCTGACGCAAAGACAAAATATTTCTTCGTCCGAAGTCCGCAAAACGGAATTCTTCCGATACTTCCTCACCGATTTCGAAATCAGGCTCGATCTTAATTGCATCCGAATAAGCGATCTCAGTATTTTGATCTTCTACTTCACCATCAGCAACAATTTCTTTGTTCACGAAAATCTGAACGTCTCCTTTATCGATGTTTACAATCACATCGATGTGCTCATCTGTGTTGAATTTTTTCTTCAACATCGCACGAAATACGTCTTCCAATACGTGTTGCATCGTTTGTTTATCGATGCTTTTGAGTTCTTTGAACTCGGAAAACGATTCTACTAGTTCCAAGCTGTTCATAGCTTCTTATTTAAATGAAATAACAATTTTTGCTTCGTTTATATCTGAAAAAGCGATCTTGTTTTCGATCACCACCAGTTCCTTTTTCTTTTTGCCTTCAACCGCTTGTTTTTCTTCGCGCTTCAGGACCACTCCCGTTTCATCAACAGCAATCAATGTTCCGGTTGTTTTTTCTTTTGACTTCAGCTTCACATCCAAATCACGCCCGATGTTTTTCACATACTGAGCATGAACGCGTAAAGGCTTATCCAAACCTGCTGAAGAAACATGCAATTCAAAATCCGCATCTTCGCGATCCAGGTTGTGTTCAATGTTCCGGGAAACAGACATGCAATCTTCGATCGAAACGTTTCCTTCTGTTTTATCCAACTCCAAGCGGATCACGTTAGAAGCACTGATCGTTAATTCCACGATAAACAAGCGTTCATCGCGGTCTTTGATTCGTTCTTCCGCTAATTCTCTTACTTTTTGTTTTGAAATCATATGAGATAAAAAGAGGGGACTTGCGTCCCCTCATTTGTGTTTTATACTTAAATGTGATGCAAATATACGCAAATTTTATTGAAAACCAAGTGTTTTATTTGTTTTTAACCTTGTTCTTTACGGAGTTATATAATTCTATCTTGAATTTTGTCAATGGGTACTTAAATATATTCTCTTCATTAACCGATTGATCGGAAAGAAAGTACTTTAACTTATTCTCAGCATTAATATCTTTACCCTTTAAAATACTAAACGCATTTTTTCTATATCCCTTCGTCCCAAAATTATTCATTCTTTCCACAAAACTTTTAGCATATTCATCAAAATGGCTGTACAAAGAATGATAATTCAGTTTATCAACCAAGTCCTCTGCCTTTGCAATAGATTTTGGGCTTTTAATTTCCAATTTATCTAACGAGTTAAACTCAACTCTCCCGCTCTTTATTTCGAAGCATTTATCAAAATTCCACTGATACTTATAGCTTTTATCCAAAGGATTATAATCAATTGGAGAACCCCCTTTTCTATTATTACAATGCGCGCATACCGGAAACAAGTTGTTAATTGACAATGATATGAACGGATAATTAGATTTAGGATACAAATGATCCAGTTGAGCTGTCATCTTCCATTCCTTTTTCCTCTGAACTTCAGCCTCATAAATTACTGCATATTGATTTAAACAGTAAGAGCAAATATTTATTTCTGTTTGTAATAAGTACTCATAGAATAATTGGCGGTTTCCACTATAATCAAAAATATCTTCTACAATTTTAAACAAACTTCTATCTTCTTTTTCCAAAGAGTCAACATAAACACCCTTCTCCAACTTAAGCATGAATCCCTTTAGACCTTGATATCCATCCTGTGCTTTCTTAAGTTTTCGAACATCTTTCAAATCACAACAGAAAACATTTTGGTTCAATTTCGAATCTGTAGCAATTTTACCAGGGAAAACAGCAAAATAAAGATCCAGAAATTCAATTAAACTTGCTTTATGAGAACTATTTCCTCTCTTAACTTGATCTTTTAATATTACTAGTTCATCATAAATTTCGTTATGTCTTTTTATCAAAGATTGTTTCAGTAGCTTACTTACTTTTCTAAAATCATATTTAAACGGATGCATCTTACTCTTCTTCTAATTGTTTGATCTCTTCCTTTAATTGAAGAATCCGGTTAGCAACAAACTCCTTGTCTTTATTCATTTTTTTTGACCGGTCAAGCAGTACACTTCTAAGAAATTCATCTCCAATCAAATCAATCATCTTTAGATCCTCCTTTCCATATTGAGCTTTTCTAGATAGTATTTGCACTTTTTCCCTTGCAAACTCACCAATCACACCATTACAAAGGAAAAAATCATCATCGAGAAGATCATACATGTTCGCAGCAAATGAATTCATCTCACTTTTCTGTTTTAATGGTTCTCCATTCTCCAATCTCAAAACATTTTGAGAAGGAATATCTGAAAGGATAAAAGGTGAATGAGTCGAAAAAAGAATGTTCAAATGCGCTATTCTTTTTAGTTCCAATAATTTTATCGCTTCAATCAGTTTTGAGATATATTGCCGTTGGTAATCGACATGAAAATACAATTCAACTTCATCGAAAATGACATTGATTTTTTTGTAAGATCCCTCCTTCGAATCAATATTCCTCAAATGATACGCAATGGTATTGATTGAATTGATCAATTGCTGTTCTCCCGAACTCAAACTGGAAAAACCGGACTCATTCTCAAATTGAAACTCGAACCCGAAAAATGCCGCCGGAGCCTTGTAAATCTGAAATTTGTTTTCTTCAGCTAAACATTCTAAATAGGTAAATCCATTCAAATATGTATCAAAATCCTCTTTTGTTATCGTTAAAGAAATTTGTTCGAAATTCACCGCACATGAAGCAAGAGAATCATAGAATTTCTCAAAATTGTCTTTTTGCAACAAGTGAAGGATTTGATAAATCTTAAACGTTTGGTGCGACGGATCCTTTTTGATTTGATTCAAAACCCCTTTCACGTCTTTAATCCGGATAAAACTATCGGTATCTGATCTCAAGTTTACAATCTTCGCATACTTTATGATTTTATTGAGCAAGTATTTGAATAAATAGAACTTTAAGAGCTCTTTTTTAGTTGTATCATTAAGTTCTGTCTTTTCTCCTACACCCTTAATTTCTTTGGAATTAAACGAAGCAAGATCAATAAAGTTTTTTTCAGATCGAAGCACGTCACTCAGCTGTTCAATCGCGTCAAGCTCATTGATTCCATCTTTTTCCTGCCCGCTATTCATCTTTCCACTGCGATAATCCAACGGATAGCCCTGAAATGTTTTTTTGTCTTCAGCCTTAAACAAAATACTGGAATACACGTTATCTATAACCGTTTTACCTTCCTTAGATTCCGGTTTTAATCCACCCAATTCTACCCGGAAAGCTATTTCCCGGACTTCTTTATCAAATACCGGCAACAAACTCAGATTCAGAAGTAAACGCGACTTATTCAAATGATTTTCGTTGTTCACATCAATGTCTCCACCTGTTCTCATCGGATTCAAAACAATCGGTGTCAGGTATCCGTCGTTCTTGTGAAATAGTTTGTCAATCCAGTAACCTACAATGTTGGAATTCAATGAATACGTCGAATAGTTCAGCACAATGCTGTAAAAATCCGAATCAAGCTTTTCTGTTTCTAATATTTTGACCGTCTCTTCCTTAGCATCTGCCGGTTTTGAAGCAAAGAACACCTGGATTTTGGAAAGATCCATGGAATCTAATTCCTCAATCAAGGAATTAATTTTATCCTTCTCATTATTTAAATCCTCAACCCCTTTTTTTTCCAAAATCAAAGCCTCTATCTCTTCAATAATTTCATCCGGAACCGCATCATCACCGGACAAATTCGAAATAAGTCTTTTTATTGTTTCATTTTCCTTCAATTCTTTGTCTATTCTTTGTGACAAATCACTTTCTATGTCTTTTTTGAGCGCTTCCAGATTGATCAGCGGCTTATTCCCGGTAACAGATAAATTATAAACTTGTTTAAACAGCAATTCCAGCAAACTGCTCTTCCCGCTACCATTCTTCCCTACAATTGCCGAGATGTTGATTGTCGGGCCTCCCGGAATTGAATACAGATCTTCCGGAACAGTTGTATCATCAAAGGGTTTTACATTTTTTGCAGTAACTGAAGTTTCAGCTAGATATAATTTCCCTGAATCGTCCTTAAGAAAGTACTTTTCATTTTCACCTTCGACTTCTTTATGTGAATATTTCAATTCTGAAAAATCAATCCCGGGATATTCATCGTTAGTATATTGGTATTCCTGGTAAAACTTATAAATTACTCCGGGTTTCAGGTTTTTCAGAAATTTAGGATCAGTTCCCGGCATGGGACGAATAGCGAGCAGTTTGAAACTCATGAATCGGTTTTGTTTAAGTAAGGTTTCGAATATACTAAAATGTTCCCGTTTCATTTGATTTCCCGTGAATCGGATCCCGGAAAAATTCCTTATTTTTAATCTTCATGAATACACATATCAAACTTCAAAACAATACCTTGCGAGCTGAAATCAACTTGTCTGGTGCCGAACTCACCTTCTTTGGAAATGAAAACATGGGAAATGTACTCTGGTCCAAACAAACCGCTCATTGGAACCGCGTGGCTCCGAATCTTTTCCCGATCGTGGGAAGATTGCTGAATGATTCATACACCTTTCAAGACAAAACTTATTCCCTTTCGCAACATGGTTTTGCGCGCGACCAGAGGTTTGAAATCGTAGAACAACATGAAACAGAAGTTCGCTTGCGACTGGTTTCCGATACCCGATCAATGAGCGTTTATCCTTTCTCTTTTGTGTTTGATGTGATTTACTCACTTTCCGAATCCGGACTCACCATTTCGTATGAAACACAAAATACCGGAAAGGACGTGATGCATTATTCCGTGGGTGGACATCCCGCTTTTCACCTGGAAGAGCCCTTGGAAAATTACTACCTGGAATTTGATTCGGCAGTTCAATTGGAACGACAGGAACTGAGCGGAAGTTATTTTTCGGGAGAAGGGATTTATTACGGCGTTTCTAATCGTTTGGATCTGGGCGATGAATTGTTCGAAAATGATGCCTTTGTATTGAAAGAGCCTCATTTCCATTCTGTTTCTTTAAAGCACGAAAACGGTGAAACGCTTGTGGAAATGCATTGTGATTCCTGGACTGCAATTGGTTTCTGGACGAAGAAAGATGCTCCTTTTCTGTGTATCGAACCGTGGTGGGGCTGGGCAGATCATGTAGATTCTAGCGGGAATTTGGAAGAGAAAGCGGGAATCAGGAGTTTGAATCCCGGAGAGAAGGAAATCGTTAGGTATGAGCTGAGAATGGGGAATTGAGAAAAGTTTTTTTAATTGGAAGAACTTGTGAGTTTGGGCTGCGTCACCAATAAAATATGTGATTCCACACAATTTTATAAATTTATAAAATTGTAATTTTAGTTCGGTTAAATGACTCCAACCAGACTTGCCGAACCAAGCCAAATCACCCTTGAATCAACCTGATTATCTCAATCCTCCGATCTGTCACTTCTTCTACAATCAAAGTCCATTTTCCGATGGTCAGTTCTTCCCCTCCCTGCGGAATGGATTCCAATTGGTTAATTGCCAGACCGCCCAATGTTTCGTAGGATTCGGATTCCGGGAGTTTTAAGCCGTACGTTCTGTTCAGATAAGAAATCTCTGCACGTGCTGAGAACCGGTAGCTGTTTTCGTCGATTTGTTCTTCCAGCCAATCTTCGTCATCGTGTTCGTCTTCGATTTCGCCAAAAATCTGTTCGATGACGTCTTCAATGGTCACTACTCCCGATGTTCCGCCATATTCATCCACCACAACAGCAATCGACTGGCTTTTCTTCGTAAATAACTCCAATAATTCTTTTCCCGGAATGGCTTCGGGAACAAAGGAAATCGGTCGGAGAATTTGTGTAATCGTGGCCGGTTTTTTAAACAGTTCGTAGGAATGCACATACCCGATGATATTGTCTACCGAATCGCGGTACAAAAGCAATTTAGACAAGCGGGTTTCAACAAATTTTGCCAGGAGATTTTCGATACTTTCTTCCACATCGATGGCTTCGATTTCCATGCGCGGAACCATGCAGTCGCGGGCTTTTATTTTGGAAAAGTCCAGTGCATTCTGAAGGATTTGAATTTCATTTCCCAAATCACCTTCTTCTTCCATTCGTTCGTTGACATCCTGTACAAAATGCTGCAAATCGGTCTTGGAAAAAACTTTTTCAGACTGTTCGACATGAATTCCAAAGATTCGCAAGAGTCCGTTACTCGTCCAAACAATCAGTTTTGTAGGAATATAGAGCAGCCAATAGATCACCCACATCGGAGCTGATCCCAAACGGAAAATTCCGTTCGGATTGATCTGGAAAATGACTTTCGGGAAAAATTCAGCAATCGAAAGAACAATCAAAGTCGAAATAATCGTCTGCAGCAACACAATCAGGTATTCCTGTTTGATTCCCCAGGAATCGATCAGTGGATCAAGCGCTTCCGCCATGTAGATTCCGAAGATGACAATCCCGACGTTATTCGCCAAGAGAAGCGTCGCCAGGAAATGGCCGTCTTTTCCGTAAAAAACATTGAGCAATTTACCGTACCAGGAATTCTTGCTTCGATCCAATTCTACTTTCAAACGGTTCGATGAAACGAACGCGATTTCCATTCCTGAAGAATACGCAGAAAATAGTAGTGACGCAAGAATAATAATGACGGCAGAGTCCATTCAGTTTCTGAAAGTAATGAAAGTAGTAAAAAAATGCGTCCTGATCGTTGTCGGAATATGAATTAACAAAAAAGTAAGGACGCAATACTTCGGGAATTAATAACAATTGACACCCAGATTTAATTATTCCCACAAATGCGCAAATTCTCAGCTCGGATACCGCACTCGCTTTTGAGCTGGATAAACACAGATTCTCTAGTGTTTACAAGATAAAGAGGCGACTGGTAAGCGCCTCCAATATTTGTGCATTTGCGGTAAAATATATTACTATAGCATTCTAGAAAGAGTTTGGGTGTGAATAGTACATATACTCCAACACTTCAAACCCCTACCTGTTTTTATAATTCTTTACATTATACAACGTCGAAACCGATGTCCTTTCTAAAATATGCGTTGTCGAATGAGATTTTTTCAATACTTGCGTAAGAGCGCTCCAAAGCTGCATCCAGGTTTCTACCATACGAAGTGACGGCCAATACGCGGCCACCGTTGGATAAAACCACCGGGCCATCACTGGAAGTTCCTGCATGGAAAACCAAGCTGTCCGTAACACTGTTGATTCCGTTGATTACTTTTCCTTTTTCGTATGCATCCGGATAACCACCCGAAACCATCATAACCGTACATGCACTTCGCTCTTCGAATTGAATATCGCATTCGGAAAGCGTGTTTGTTGCAACTCCTTCCAATAGATCGATCAAATCGGATTTCAAACGCGGCATCACCACTTCTGTTTCAGGATCTCCCATACGGCAATTGTATTCAATCACATACGGTTCTCCTTTTACATTGATCAACCCAAAGAAAATGAATCCTTTATAAGTAATTCCGTCTGCTTTAAGTCCTTTTACGGTTGGGATAATGATTTGATTTTCAATCTTATCCATGAATGTTTTGTCACAAAACGGAACCGGGGAAACTGCTCCCATTCCACCTGTGTTCAATCCGGAATCTCCTTCTCCGATACGCTTGTAATCTTTTGCTTCCGGAAGGATTTTGTAGGATTCTCCGTCTGTTAAAACAAACACGGAGCATTCAATTCCTTTTAAGAATTGCTCGATTACCACACGGGAAGAAGCATCACCGAATTTTGCATCGGCAAGCATGCTTTTCAATTCTTCTTTTGCTTCTTTCAGGGTTTCAGGAATCAATACTCCTTTTCCTGCTGCCAAACCATCTGCTTTCAGTACGTAAGGAGCTTTCATGCTTTCCAAAAAGGAATACCCCTGCTCTAACGTATCTTTTGTAAATGTGGCATATTTTGCTGTTGGAATGTGATGACGCATCATGAATGCTTTTGCGAAATCCTTACTTCCTTCCAACTGAGCTGCTTCTTTATTCGGTCCGATAACGGGTACTTTCTTCAATTGGCTGTCTGCCAGAAAGAAATCATGAATTCCCTGAACAAGCGGATCTTCCGGTCCAACAATCACCATGTTGATGTTCTCAGCAAGAACAAACTCTTTGATCGCAGGGAAATCTGTTGCAGACATATCCACGTTCGTCCCGTGAAGTCGGGTTCCGGCATTACCCGGGGCAATAAACAATTGTTCCAAATGAGAACTTTGGGAAATTTTCCATGCGATGGCATGTTCTCGCCCTCCTGAACCCAACAATAAGATACGCATATTAACAGAATTTCAAGATTGATTCAAAGAAACGTTTTCCATCTTCATTAGCCAAAGCTCCATCAGCAGCACGTTCCGGATGCGGCATCATTCCAAATACATTTCTTCCCGGGTTACAAATTCCCGCGATGTTGTGCATTGATCCGTTCGGATTGCTTGCATCGGAAACCTGTCCTTCTTCATCCGAATAATGAAACAATACCTGGTCATTATCCAAAATGGATTTCATCACATCGTCCTGAGCATAAAATCTTCCTTCTCCGTGAGCGATCGGAATTTTATAAGCACGAGCTGCGTCCAATCCTTTCGTGATTGCACTGTTGGATGTTGCCGGTTTCAAATGTACATTCTTACAGATGAATTTTTGGTTGTTGTTGTGCAGCAAAGCTCCCTGTAACAAACCGCTTTCCGTTAAAATCTGAAAACCGTTGCAAATTCCCATCACATAACCACCTTTGTCAGCATGGTTCATAATCTCTCCCATAATCGGAGACAATTTTGCAATAGCACCTGAACGCAGGTAATCTCCATAGGAAAATCCACCGGGAAGCACAATAAAATCCGCCCCTTTCAGGTTTGTATCTTTATGCCATAAACGTTCTACTTGTTGGCCCATAATTGTTTCAAGGACATACACCATGTCTTCATCACAATTGGAACCCGGAAAGGTAACAACACCAAATTTCATTGATCTATTTTTGCGACGGAAGCCCGTCAATTCATGAATGGCAACAAAGTTAGTCAATCTACTCAGACAACCATATATGAAATGAGGAAAAATTTAGCAACAGCAATCAGTAATGTGAGGTAGAAAAAGATACTTGCTACCCGTTGCCAGATACGGTGGATAAAAGCAAATGTGAAGAAAAAGCTCAGCGGAATGAACAGCAAACTGATCCATTCAGACTGTTGATAAATAATAATTTCGGCTACACCAAGCAGTAATGTTCCCACTAAAACCCAAATCAGGGCGCGATTCAGTTTTTTGAAACGGATGTTACTCACACGAACCCGAATCTGAATTCCGATGATGCTCAAAAGAGATAAAATGACAATTGCTGCCGATGTTCCGTAAAAGAATACTTCTTCGTATTTGATCAAAGCGGAATGTTTCAAAATCCGGGTAGAAATCGTATGTCCCGAGATCCACCAATAAGCCAGACCATTTGCAATCGGGATCAAAAACCCAATGATCATCAAAAGCCATTGTCTGAAACTAAACGGATGCAATGCCCATGCAGAAAACCAGAACGGAACGATCAAAGCCGCGCTCGGAGGAAGAAACGACGCAGACATTCCAATGAAAAAAGCACTGTTGAAGGAAGATTGCAGGTTAGTTTCACTTCCTTTCAAACGGAACAACAAACGCAAAGATTGAAGGATAAAAATGTGACTGATCAACACCGCATCAACCTGGTAAAAGGAATGCGAAAGACTCATCAGGACAACATAAAATAAAGATGGTCCGTAATTGTTCTTATCCAGGAATTCGTGCTGGTTAAACAGGAAGTTCAGCTGAACCGCATTTGCCAGAACAATCACCGATGCCAGGATGGATGTCCACCAATAACTCAGGTAAGTTGTTTTTCCCCACAACCCAAGATCCACCACTTCAATAATGCTGTGGAACTGAAAATGCGTATTCAGAAATTGAAAACCAACAACCAATGGAATCAACAGAAGCAACGCAAAAGGCCTGTTGTTTAAAAAAATACTGATCATCGTTCTTTCAAAATTGAATTCCTGCAAAAATAGAAAACCCCGATTGATTAAATCGGGGTTCGCTCAGTTATTTCATTTATTATTGTCTGACTGTTCAGAATGTTGTCATGTTCCTTTCAATATAATTCAGAAAAAAAACCGCCCGTTCATCCATTCACCGTCTAAAATTGCTTCGTGCTTTTTGTAAAATGCGATAGCCGGTTCGTTCCAATCCAGAACCTGCCAATCCATTCGTCTGACTCCACGCTCTTTGGCAAGATCCACGACTTTGGAAAATAACTCGGAACCAATTCCACCTCTTCGGAATTCCGGTTTGACATAAAAATCTTCGAGATACAAACAACGGCCTTTCCAGGTTGAATAAGACTGATAATACAAAGCAAAACCAACTACTTCCTGAAAATCATTCTCCACAACCAATGCTTCACATACCGGATCTTCGAAAAGATCGATCCGCAACTGGTCCACCGTATTGATCACTTCATCCGGAGCTTTTTCATACAAAGCCAATTCACAGATCAAACTGTGAATTGCTTCTTCATCTCCCGGTCGCGCGTCGCGAATATTCATGTTATAAACCTCCTAAGTTAAATCGGAAACGAATACCTGTGCTCATATTCCCTGTCGGGTAAGATGTCGCAATTTTAGGATTCGTAATTACCTGGTCGTAATAGAACTGAACCATCAGGTTAGCTCCGATGTTGTAATCAATGGAAGACTTAATGGAAATCACCCGCTGACCTGCCGTAGCTTGTTCTGTAGACTCAACTACTTTACGGATTACCGTTAAGTTATCTCTGAAAGTAAAGTCAAATCGGATATTCAACGGATTCTCCAATTTGTTCTTACCGATCTTGAACGGTAAACGCACTTTCGGGAATTTATATCCTGCTCCTACTACGATTTCATTTCCTAATACTTCTGTTACCTGGTTGTTATTCAGGGAAAGTGTTGAGGAACGGTCTTTCTTGATTTCAAACTTGGTAATCAACCCTTGCTTTTTGATGTTCCATGTTGCATCGAAACCAATCAAAGGAGAGAAGCGTTCTGCAATTGTAACTGTCTGGATGTTTTTTTCAGTAAGGAAGTTTCCATTCAAATCACGCGCTGTAGGAGAACCGTTTCCATCAAAAGCAGCATTCAGGTTTGACTGTACTTGTCCTAATGTAACTGTTGATGAATATCCGTGACGGATTACAAAGTTCTTCACGTACTTTTTCATCTTCTCGAACTTCGCAAGACCATTGTAATTCACTGTCCAGTTTGGCAATGGCATCGAAGCAAACGGATTCACAGATCGTTTGTTTACTTTTCCATTCGTATAAGAAGACAAGAATGCCCCGATGACAACTTCCTGCTGAGAAATTCCGTATCCGTCGCGGTAACCACCCGAACTTCCGGATGAGTTTGCATTGGAGCTTCCAAGGAAATCGGAAACCACTTTCGTCGTTTCTCTCATTTGCTTAAAGTTCGCGGATTCGTACCCAGCCGATAATTTTTCAAAAGCACTTCCGATTGAAATTGTTGAGTATGTCAATGTAGAAGTACGGAAACGGCTTTGAGATTCGAACTGCTCCGACAGATCATTGTAACGGAAGAAATCACTCGTATTTTCAGACATGTTTCTGTTCAACGAAAGATCAATAGTCAAATCTTTCATCGGCTCCAATGTTGCACGACCTGTAAATGTCTGACTGTGCGTAATCGTATGCTGGCGGTTCAAAGCCGGATTGCTTACTATCCAGTTGTTATCCGCAGCTCTTTGCGCAAAATTGTATCCTGTTTCTTTACCTGTAACGGAATAAGACTGCTGACCGAAGATAAATCCGCCCATTCCTGAGCTGAATTGCGGATTAAATCCTAAAATACTCGCTCTTTGGTTAAATCCTGGCAATAAGGTTCCATCCGTTTGATTGTATGTCGAAGAAATATTCCGCACACTCATCAATAAACGCGCCCCGAAACCAAGGATCGGATTCACTTTATTTTCTTTCTTGCGTTTTTGCTGGCGTTCGTGTTTGCGTTTTTTACGTTCCCACTGACGTCTTTCTTTCTTCGTCATTTCCTCCAATGGTTTCGGCGGTTTCAATTCCGCAGATTCCTTCGGATCTTTTTCTTTCGTATCGGTCTTTGTTTCGTCTGTAGCACCACCAGCTTTTTGTCTTGCTGACGGAGGACGATTTCCTCCACCTCCTGAATTTACTTTTTTGAAGAATGGAATCTTATTGTACAACGTCGTCATATTTGCCTGAAGCTGCGCATTGATCGTTCGGCTGTTCTGTACGACATTACCGTAATCCCTGCTCACGTCATAGGTTCCGTCCGTTTTGCGCCCGTCCTGGCCAAGCGGTGCGCGCTGCCAGTTGTATGCTCCTCCATATTTCGCATTTCCATTCAACCAGTCCAAAGCCGGAATCAAATTGAACGGAACGGTGTATGAGAAGTTGTAATCGTGGGTATAATCCATTGTTTTACCCAAGGTTCCCATTTGCTTCCAGATCGTGTCTTTAAATTCACGGTACAAGTCCTGGTTTCCTCTGCGGTTTACTTCTCCGTCCTGCTCATCAAAAATAGAGCGGTTGTTTGCCGTAAACGTCAATTTCAGGTTCTTAGTCAAATCCCATCCGAGACGGTAACCTCTGTTCCACTGGAAGTTTTTCACATAAACCGGTCTGAACTGGAATGCGGATGCAGAAGTATCGATTGTATTTCTGATTTGGCGTTCGTTGTAATTACGCTGAATATCATTCGTGAAACCAATAGTTTTAGGCAAATACCCGATACTTGTTTCACGAAGCAATCCCCACCATTTCGATTTCTGCATGAATTTCGTTTTCTTAAACGGTTCGAATGGTTTGTTATCAAACGTATAAGCGTAAGCCAAACTTCCTTTCCATTGTTTTGTGCGATCGTAATTCGTATTAAAGTCGCGGTGGAAGTTTTCACTGTAACCATAACCCAATGTCCAGTTCGATACATCATAGAAATGCGCTTTTTTACCGGCTGCACGTTCTTTTCTTACTCCCTGGAAGTTATACGATTTTCTTTCTGTATAGTCCTGCGCAATTTTTGCGATATCCTTTCTTTGTCCGGCTTCGTAAGAACTCAACTTAATGTCCGGGTTGAACGGATCATACTCCGGATTGATAATTCCCAACGAGTATCCGTAGAAGAAAGGAACTGAAAGTTTGATTCTGTTTCCGAAGAACTGTCCTAACTGTAAATTAGTCTGGAAATCCATTCCGATCTTCTGATTTCGCTGACGTTCCTGAACGCGCGAATCAACAGCTCCCCAGTTCACTCCCGAATAGTTTCCGGAAAGCGAGAAGCTTCCGAAATCTGCCGCCTGAACCTGCATCTGAGCAATTGCCGCAGAACCTCCGTCATCCACGAAGTCGCTCAAGCGCAACTCATTCACCCAAACCTGCACACATTTTGCAAGTCCGTCGTCCGCCCAAGGTTTCGGATCATTCTTTTTCGGGTTGCGAACCCCGATCATAATCGTTTTGATTCCCTGTAAGTTCGGGCTTCCTTTTACTTTAATTCTTCTGTCCGGATTTTGTGGATCGATGATCACGTATTCAACGTTCGCCGCAACTCCCGATCCGCTTGATCCAAGCAATTCATTTCTACGCTTCTTCAGATTTAATAAATCCTGGAAAACGATTTCCATGTTGTTTGCCTCAGGCCATACATAGTCTGCGTTATTTGTTCCCCATGCAGTTAAATACAACGGAAGTTCGTATTCGTAATAGTTATCCACGAAATCCGTTCCCAAACGTACAAACAGGGTTACATCCTTGTCATGCAGCGTATTTGCCGTTACTTCTTCCGCATGGACATACATTTTCAATTTCTTGTATGTACGAACGTCGAACTGAACATTCTTGTATGCTGCTCTGGCGTCACCGTCCTGTAGGTTACACACATCCAGGGTCAAAGACTGTTCGTTCATTTGTCTTTGTTGTGGCTGAGAAGGGTCAATTTCACGCTGAATTCCAGGAGGAATCTGGTATCCGATCGGTTGCTTTTCATTGTTCTCTTCAAAGTTCAGTGCACCGATATTAAATGTCGTCAGGTTCGGATCGACCTGGATAACTTCTCCCGGTGTAGTCAGATCCAACAAGTACTTTCTCCATTCACCACGAACCAATTCCAGTTTCGCAAAACGGACAATGACTTCTTCATCGAATCCTTTCAGGAACATCCGCATAAAACGAATCGACCTGAAATCCCGGATTCCGTTAATTGATTTCTCCGGTTCACGGATCGGAACTTTAAACTGGTACCATTTCTCAGCTGGTTTGTTCTGGTCTTTCGGTTGGTAGGTAACAACACTCGTAATGAAGTTTTTACCAACCACCATGTCCGAAGGTCTCAAACTTACCTTGTACTGGAAGTACGCTTCTGATTCAGACAAGTTGTTATCCTGGTTAATATCTTCCAGGTCCGGCGTATTTCTTGCTTGCGTAGGATAACCACCACCGTTTGGATTCATCGTATCCGACATTTCCGTCGTAGCGGAGTTTCCTTCCATTCCGTTGTAACGCTTATAGCGCTGAAGAATATTCAACTCCTGCTCATCGTATTGATCATCACGGTAAAAATTGTAATCATCACTGGAAGGGTCATAAATCATTTTCGATTTTGCCGCAGCAGACAAATTCGGGTTTGACTGCACCCAGTTTACATAACTGGAGTAAGAAGTCCGTTCTTCTTCCGAGCGGTATCCGTCAATCCCGACATCCTGGTTAATTCGGGAATTCGGATCATTATCAAAGGCATTTACAACTACTTGCTGTGTCGAAACTTTCGCCCACGGCGTAATGACAACCGGGTAATTCGCTCCTGCATATGGAGGAATCCCGTTTTCAAAGCTTTTTCTGGAATCTGCAAGCACGTCTTCCGAAACGTTTCCTAAGTTGAAGTACAAATCACCACCTGTGAGGTTTGGTGTTGCAACCATCGCATCCGCGTTAAACGGATCCAGGATCCAGAACTGGATAAACTCCACGTTCGCCTGCTCGAAATCGTTTGTCGTCAAAGAACGCATGATTCCTCCCCAACGGTCTGTCGGATTGGAGAACGTTCCGTCAGCAGTAACATTTGCAGTCGTATCGTAGTTATACATCCCGCGCTCCTTCGGATAATATCCCAATTCAAGTACCTGAATCGTTGGGATTGATCCGTAAGTCAACTGCTGATTCGGGAAAATTTCGTCTTGTTTCACCTGGCGCATACGGCTGTCGAAAAGCTGTGCCGTATTATTCTTGATATGCTGAGGTGTCAGGTTGTTCGAAGCATAAAACAAGGGATCAATCAGGTACCACGCAATGAGTGAACGATTGAACCCGTTCTGAAGGGTTTTCAATGAACCTTCCGGGAATAAATCCGGCTGCCCCTGTGGTGTCGATGCAATCCGCCACGCACTCTGCGTTCTTAAGTCGATCGTACTCTGACTTCCTTCAAAATCATCCACGTAGGAAATTCCGGCTTTTGAAATCGCCTTGGGTGTTCCGGGAATCAAATGGGCAAATTCTCCCTTGAAAGTCATGAAGGATTTCTCCTTGGTTGAAATCACCGGTAAGAGGTCAATCAACTTTGTCAGGAATGGTAATTCGGTTCGATAATTAATATCAAATCCGATCACGTTGTTTTTATATGGTTCACTTCCGATATCGACTTTTTGCGTCACCGGTCGTTCCATCATCCGGAGCCAGGTGGCCCCGATATTAAAGTCTTTGTTGAAGCGATAATTCAAATGCGTTCCGACCATCGATTTAGACTGGAATCCGAATACCGAATTACTCTCAATGGAAATTTTGATCGGCGTATTTGACTCCAAAACTCCCGTATTCAGAATTTTAACGCGGCCAAGGTTGTAATCTACCGTATAATCCTGGCCTTCAACCATTGGAATTCCACCTGCTGTAACTTTAACGGCTCCTTCCGGTACGTTCAACGCATTCAAAGAGATATCGGATGTAACAGACGACTGGTATTCTCCCTTAAATGTAAACCGGTTCTTACTTGGAATCTGCTGAGCGGCCGTTTTCGTGGAGTCATATAATTCCGTGTACGCAATGGTATTTGCAATGACATCGGACATCCCGTTCTGCACCAATTTATTCTTCAATACACCCCCGAAAGGTTCGGTTGTCGAGAACATCACCCGACCGTTCCGGGTGTTGATTGTACCACCGGTTTCGGCTTTTTGCCCATTGTAAACAATCGGAACAAAGTCAAATAATCCATCCGAGAACTGCTGGTTGTTGACATTCAAACGATCCATTTCCACGAGGGTGATAATTTGTTTATCATCCAGGCCGGGATACGGGAAAATCGGTGCCAAAACGGAAGTCTCCGGGTTGTTGTAGTAAATATTTAATTTGAATCCTTGCTGATCCACCTGGTATGCCCCGATCGAATAGATGTTTTTCATCATCAAATCCCACAGTTTCAAAGTAGGATTCGTAATTGTCGGCTTCAATAATTTCAGGATCAAAGCATTCTGACCTGCAACTCCATCCGTAGAGAATTCACCGACCTGGAATGTTCCTCCCCTGTAGGTATATTCATATGCTACAGCCAATACTTCATCGTTGTTCAAAGGCTGGCTCAGGGAAATAAATCCGAGCAATGCGTTATAGGTAAATTCCGATTCGCTCAATTTTCGAGCATTTTCTACTTTCTCGTAGTGAATTGCCTGATTGAAAGGCCCTGGCGCTGCAGTTTGAGAAGATAATTTAGAAACAGCCCCGTTAAATCCACGAATATCCTGATCTGTCGAAACATAGTTATACAGGTTGTTAGCACTATTACCCGGATAAGGACTTCCTCCCGGAGCCGGTATTGCACCTCCCTGGATATTGGCATTTGTTCCTTCTCCCAAATCCGTAAACGCAAGAATGTTTCGTGAGTTCTCCGTATTGTTGATTCTGTTGGTAACCCAAACTTCCATACGGGTAATGTACGTCTCAGAAGCCACATTCGGCATTTGTGCCATTGCATTATTGTACTGATCGTGGAAGAACAAGTTGACGAAATAGTGGCGGTTTGCTTCGTAATTATCCGCAGTTACTTCGAAAGGCTGAATTTGCGCTTTCCCGGTAATGTTAATTTCTGTTCGTTTTCCTTTTGAAGAAGCACCGATCGCATCCACAGTCAAATCTCCGAAACGCAACTTGGCATACGCTCCGAAAAGTGTTTGAGAACCGGGAATCAACGATCCGAATGATGGGAAGCTTACGTTACCCAATTCGATACGCTGAATGATCTGGTCTTCGTCTCCGGAGTAACCCAATTTCGTTACGTTATCAAAATCGAAAGCTGCCTGCGTGTTGTAGCTTGCACTCAATTTTAATTTTGTTCCGATTTGTCCGACCAAATTCATCTGAATCTGCTGCTGGAAGTCAAAACGGGTAATTTTACGCTGTTTAACCGGCAAAATCGGGTTGTCGTATCGGGATGAGTTTACCCCAAATGCCAATTCGATCGACCCTTGCGGGCGAATCGTGATTTCATCTGATCCGAAGAAGTTTACAAATGTTTTTGAAGGGATTTTGATAGGAAACTCCAGAGCTCTGTCTTCTTCCGTTTGAGCATCAACTTTATCTTTCCAATTCTCCTTCAATGATTTCTGGCGTTCGTATTCCAGGTATTCCTCCAAGGTCATCATCGATGGATTTCGATAATTCAGGTTGGTATTTCCAATAGTTTCGGAAAAAATATACTTTCCTGTAATCGGATCAAAGACGATATTCTTTTTCACCCCGGAAGGATCACCCAAATCAAACTTCTGAGGATTGTTTTGAGTTGGATCCAAAGGATTGGTAATCGGGAATTGTAACTGATTCGATGTATCCGGCTTTGGCTGAGCCCAGAAAACAAGCGATACAAAACAGAAAACAACCGTGGTCAACAGTTGCATCATTTTCGTATTGTAGTTAGCGTTCAATTTTTTTTCCAAGTGTTTATAGTATTTTCAGTGCCCCTTTAATTAATTCTTCTACAGACTCATTTCCGGAGGCAATTTTATCAATTGCTTTCTCAGCAGTTTTCTTATCGAAACCTAAAGAAATCAATGCAGTTAACGCATCAAATCGATTTGTATTGTTTCCGGCAAAAATATTTGTTGTATCGTTCCATTCTACCTTCAACATCTTATCTTTCAAATCGATAATAACCCGTTGAGCTGTTTTCGCACCAATTCCTTTGATCGCTTGTATAGAACGTACATCTTCCGTTTGTATTGCGTTTGCAATTTCATTTGGAGTCATGGATGAAAGCATCAAAATTGCTGTGTTAGGCCCGATTCCGGAAACTGACAATAAAAAATTGAAAACATCCCGTTCTTCGGTGGTTGCAAATCCGAACAATAAATGCGCATCTTCACGGATAATCTGCTGCGTCAAAACCTTCACTGACTCGGAGTCACCGATTGCAGAAAAGGTGTTCAGAGAAATTTTGACAAAATATCCCACACCACCGCATTCAATGATCAGATTGGTGGGATTTTTTTCTATTAAACGTCCGTTCAGATGTGCTATCATGGTTTTGTCTGTTAATCTGTTTTGCTACTTTGTCTGAGCATCGACAACCGCAACTTTTACCATATTCACGATTTCACGAACGGATGATCCCATTTGTAACACGTGAACTGATTTGTTCAATCCGACCAAAATCGGACCGATTGCATCTCCCTCAGTGATTTCCTGCAGCAATTTGTAAGCAATATTTCCGGAAGAAAGGTTCGGGAAAATCAAGGTATTAACCTCTTTGTTTGCTAAAATTGAGAAGGAGAATTTCTCGTTCATCAGGTCGTTGTTCAATGCAAAATTTGCCTGCACTTCACCGTCAACAACCAAAGTAGGATGGTTTTCATGCAGGATTTTTACTGCTTCCGCCATTTTCGTGGAGTCTTCGCCCGGTGAAGATCCGAAATTGGAATAGCTCAGCAATGCAATTTTCGGTGTTACCTTAAACTTGCGAAGTGTTTTCGCTACGTTCGCTGTAATTTCTGCAATCTGTTCCGCATTCGGGTTTCTATTGATCGTCGTATCTGCCAGGAACATCGGTCCTCTTTTCGTATTCAGAATGTATACTCCGGCAACGGTTTTCACATCCTTTTGCAAGCCGATTGCCTGAATTGCCGGACGTACTACATCGCGGTAATTCCTGGTCAAACCGGAGATCATCGCATCTGCATCTCCCAATTCAACCATCATCGCTCCGAAGTGATTGCGCTCACGCATAATCTGAATGGCTTCAAATTCCGTTACACCTTTACGTTTACGCTTTTCAAAAAACGCTTTCCCGTAAACTTGTCTGCGAACTTTCTCGATATCCGATTTCGGGTCGATAATCGTAATTCCCGGAATTTCGACGGAATACTCAGCAATTAAGGATTCGATTACTCTGCGCTTTCCAAGCAAAATCGGAATACAAACTCCTTCTTCTGCAGCAGTTTGCGCAGCTTTTAATATTTTGATGTTATCTGCTTCTGCGAAAACTACCCGTTTCGGATTGCTTTGTGCTTTTGCAGTTAAGTTTCTGACCAACTTGTTGTCAAGACCCAAACGCTTCTTCAGGATCATTTCATACTCATTCCAATCGGTGATCGGATTCTGAGCAATTCCGGAATCCATTGCTGCTCTCGCCACTGCCGGCGCAACATGGTAGATCAAACGCGGATCCAACGGTTTCGGAATGATTTGTTCACGACCAAAAGCAATGTGTTTTTCACCGTATGCCTGGATCACTTCTTCCGGAATGGTTTCCTTTGCCAGGTTTGCAATTGCTTTCACAGCTGCCAGTTTCATTTCTTCATTGATCCCGGTTGCTCTCACATCCAAAGCTCCTCTGAAAATGAACGGGAATCCAAGTACGTTATTCACCTGGTTAGGATGATCCGAACGCCCGGTTGCCATGATAATATCATTGCGCGTAGCCATTGCATCTTTGTAGGAAATTTCCGGATCCGGATTCGCCAATGCAAAAACAATCGGGTTTTTAGACATCGAAGCAACCATTTCTTTTGAAACGATATTTCCTTTCGACAAACCGATGAAGACATCAGATCCTTTGAACGATTCTTCCAGCGTAGCATCTTTTTTATGAGGTGCAAATTGCTGTTTCATCTCATCCAGGTCAGTTCTTCCGGCGTGAATCAATCCTTTACTGTCGAACATGAAAATATTGTTCACTGAAGCTCCGAGCGCCATATACAATTTCGCACAGGAAATTGCGGCAGCTCCCGCTCCGGATATCACAATTTTCACTTTTCCGATTTTCTTTTTCGCCAGTTCCAATGCATTCAATAGAGCTGCAGCAGAAATAATGGCTGTTCCGTGCTGATCATCGTGCATCAAAGGAATATCCAATTCCTCTTTTAAACGGCGTTCTATTTCAAAAGCTTCCGGAGCTTTGATATCTTCCAGGTTGATTCCACCGAAAGTCGGAGCAATCGCTTTCACCGTCTGGATAAATAATTCCGGATCTTTCGCATCAATTTCGATATCAAATACGTCGATATCAGCAAAGATTTTAAAAAGCAATCCTTTTCCTTCCATAACCGGCTTGGAAGCCAGCGGACCGATATCTCCCAAACCAAGAACAGCCGTTCCGTTTGAAATCACGGCTACCAGGTTTGCTTTACTCGTATACTTGTAAACATCTGCAGGATTTTCTGCGATCTTCAGACACGGCTCCGCCACTCCTGGCGAATAAGCTAATGATAAATCACGCTGAGACGCATAAGGTTTTGTAGGAACGACCTCAATTTTTCCGGGTCTTCCCGAAGCATGATAATCCAGTGCATCTTGTTTGCGAACTTTTGGCATATAATCAGAATGTAAGGGGCGATAAAGTTAATAAATCTTAATACAAGAGCACCAAAAGTTCAGATAAAAAGAAAGCCCCGGCAATAAATGCCGGGGCTTTTAACTTAAATAACGAAATCTATTATTTAACCATCAATTTTTGAGTATAAGAAGATCCTCCCTGAGCAACTGAAACAAAGTAGTTTCCAGCTTGCAAAGTAGCGATCGGCATCTCAATAGTTGTTGATCCGGATGCATTTGATACAACTTGTGTAGCAACTGTGCGTCCTGAAATATCCAAGATAGAAACTGCATAATCTCCACCTTTTCCTTCGAAGCTAACGTTTACGATTCCTGAAGCAGGGTTCGGGTAAACTGACATTCCGATTTCAGCAGTTGCCTCGCTGATAGAAGCAGTAGCGTCTACTTTCATCGCATCATCCATAGAAGCTCCCGCATTGTACGTTGCAATTGAAGCAACTGTTGTTCCGTTTACAGTGATTTTGAAATCTCCGTTTCCGTATCCTGAATCAAATCCGTCACCGTAAGAATCGTAAACAACTGCTTTGTAACACTCATTAGCTACCAAAGTAACGTTTACATCCGGCTGAGGGAAAGCACCAGCTGCAGCTGCGTTTGTGAATGGTCCTCCTTGCGCTACAACTGTATTGGAAGAGTTGAACAATTTCCATGTAGTTTCAGCTCCGTAACGGTCAGTAGTCATTTTAACAATTGCATTCAAGCCCATTGCAACAGATGCAATCGAGATTGGTTTTGTAATTGCCGAAACTGAACCAACATTTCCTGATCCTCCGTTTACAGAAGTAATTGTAACCTGTACGTTATTTGTACCCTGAGCATTTACAACCATTGCAGGCAATGTAATTTCCTGTGATCCGAATGCAGGGATGTTTCCGTTAAATGTGAAAGGAACCGGTGTTCCACCGTTTACAACTGTAGAGAAGTTAATAGAAGTAATTGCAGCTCCTGAGTTATCCACTTTAATGATCGGAGTGATTGATTGCCCGTCACACACATTGAATGAGTTCACAATGCTGTTAGCATTTGCAGTAGCATTCGGAACATTCGTTAATGTCGGTGAAACTTCTGCAGCTGTAATCGCTTTACTTGTATTGTATGTATTGTGTCCTTCATGCAAGATTGCGAAGAACTGTAATTTCCCGATATTCAACGGAACACTACCAACACTTGCAGGCAACGTATATGTAATTGTTTTGGTAATTACTCCTGTTTGAGAAGCATCGATTTGTTCTCCCCAAGTACCACCTGCGTTAATGTATCCGCGGAAAATGTGCTGGTGAAGGTATTTTCCGTTTGGCAACATCGCAGAAGGATTCAAATTCGGATTTGCACTGGATTGCGGCCCTTCGAAATCGTTTTGCAAAATTCCAACATTCAAATAATGGTTTGTACCAGCTGTTTGAGGAGTTGTATAGAAAATCTCAACGTGTAACGTCAACTGACGCGTTGTTGCATCAATTGTTGCATCCATTGCCACGTTTACCGGAGAAGGCTGTCCCAATACGGTGTTGATCTGATTTTGCCATGTCCCACGACCAGTTGCAATAAAGGTCTCTGTTCCGTACGGAGTTCTTTGAACTGCTCCGGCAGGATATCCTTCCGGATCAAAAAATCCGTCCAAAGCTGTTCCGTCTGCAGTTCTCAAATCCGGCTGACCACCTCCCGGTGTAGCGAATGATCCTGCGTGTACGTTTACAAGAACCACACGACCTGGGTTAGCAGCAGCAACATCGTTTGCGATCTTATGTCCTGCAGGACACCACACGCAGTTGATCCCTGTAAGTTCTTCCAGGACCGCATTTTTGTTTTGGGCTGTTTGGGAAACCGGAGTCTGCTGTGCAAACAAAGTCGCTGCGCTGGCAAACATCCCCCCAATTAATAGTAATGACTGTTTCATGTTTTATTGATTTATTACGAAATCAAATTAACTTAATTTCACAGTTTAATGCAATGATAAAATGATATAAATGAATCATTAAATTGGAATGCTAAGTAGCCTTATTTTATTAATTTAGAATGGTGAAAAAGAAAATAGTCATCTTAAGTGGAGCAGGAATTTCTGCTGAAAGTGGAATTTCGACCTTCAGAGATTCAAATGGGTTGTGGGAGAATTACCGCATTGAGGAAGTAGCGACACCGGAAGCCTGGAACTCAAATCCTGAGCTGGTACAACGTTTTTACAACCAGCGCAGAAAACAGGTTCTTGAATCGTCCCCGAATGCGGCTCATCATTTTCTCAAAGAGCTGGAATCCCACTATAACGTTATTGTAATTACGCAAAACATCGATGATCTGCACGAACGGGCCGGCTCAACAAGTATTATTCACTTGCATGGAAACATTCGCTATTCCAAAAGTTCGGGGCCAAAACAGGAGGCAAAATACTATCCTGTTGACGGATGGGAACTGACGATGGATGATCATTGTGACGACGGATATCTGCTGCGCCCACATGTTGTCTGGTTCGGAGAAAGTGTCCCTGAAATGGATCGGGCAATTGATACGCTGGCAGATGCCGATTACTTAATCGTTATTGGCACATCGTTGAACGTCTACCCCGCAGCTGGATTAATCCATTATGTATCAAATTCTTGTAAAAAACTAATCGTTGACCCGAAAGCCTCCGAATTAAATGTTCATTCTGATTTTTTAATCTTTGCCAAAAGTGCGGTGGAGAGCATTCCGGAACTGAAAAAGGTTTTCTTTCCCGATTAAAGCAAAAAGGGCCGATCAAACAGAATGATCAGCCCTCTTGAAATTTCCGTTTAAGTGCTTATTGAATCGATAACTTTCCAACAAGAGCCTGGAAAGCACAAGACGCATAAAACAATTTGTTATTCAAGGGATCAATGATAAATTCATCCGGGAAATGGGAGTATGTTGTCTGATTTGCAGCATAAACCCGGTTAAGAACCTGGCCATTTGCACTCAACGCACAGACATTTACCCGATTCTCCCATGCATTATTCGCAAAACTCGTTCCGATCAGCATGAAACCGGTTCCATAGGGAAGAATTTTTTTGAAGGAACATCCTCCTCCCGTCACATTCGAATAATTTCCATTACCAACCAATCCCGTGTTATTTTTAAATGTCGACACCGAATTCAGGTTCACAAATGAAGTAGTAATTCCTATATACCGGATGTAGATCCCATTTCCACCGAAAGAAGCTTCGCTATCCTCCTTTTGCGTAGAACCCACACAAATAATATCGAATCTGTCATTCGTGGCGTCATATGCAAAACAAAAATCTTTAAACTGGCCTGTTCCTTCCGGGGATCCGTTCAGTGAATTATTTACAGAATTAAAAAACGTATTGTTCGTTGTATTCAAGTCCACTCCCCACAAAGCAGGATAAGCTCCTTCATTACCAGAGATGAAAAAGCGGTTTTGCATTGCCGGATATTTTGCCACTTTTGTTGAATTTCCGGTAGACCGGGCACCCGTTACCTGGAAGTTGGTCAATAAAACACCACTATTACTAAAACGGGTTATATGAACCGCATTACTCAAATCTCTGCAAACAATTATTTCGGATCCATTCATACAAATGCCTGTTACCGTGCTCCCATCAGTCAACCAATACTTCCCGTCAGTGTCAAATGTAGGATCGAATTCAAACTCGTGGCTATATTTATATTGTTTTCTTTTCAATCGGAAAATAAATCCTTTATTCTCAACAATTGATTTCCCTACCAGGTAGATTTTATCTTCGGAGCCAACATACTGCATATCAAAAACGAGACAGAAACCCAATACTCCAGGCCCGATCACATCTGCATTATTCAAACTCAGATTCTGAACGTTTGCCCCCGTGCTGCTGTTTTTAATATTAAAAACGGAATAATTCGTATTATTTTCTACAACCTTACTTGTCACCGCAATATAACCTTCGTCGATCGCTTCCAAACATTTCGGAGCAGCCATCGGTCCGCCATCCGAAATCTGCTGGGTTAAATACACCGTCGAAATTCCCGGATATCCGTGTTTATAATCAGTTCCGAAAGCTGCATCTTCAGTAAGCGTATACTGGGAAAAAGCACACGTATTGATCAATAGAAATGTCAAAAAAGACAGGTTTATTTTCTTTTTCATATGATTTTGATTTAGTTTCATTAAGTAAGGAAATCTTTTCGACAGGAAACCTCATTCATATATGAGCTTATGAATGGCATTCTTTTTAATCCTGAAAAGTCCTGAATGTGATACTAGTAGAATTGTTCGTTCTAAAAACCGACTTAGGTGAAACAAAAAAGGCAAGAAAATATTTTCTTGCCTTCCTTATTAATTATGTATTAATGCTTGATCACAACTCTTCGTGTTTGAACTGCTAGTCCTTTTTCAAGGATCGTTACCAGGTAAACACCGTTTTTAAAATCACTTACATCTAATTTTTTAGAGATTCCATTCACGTTTTCATTGTAAACTACTTTACCCAAAACGTCTGTGATTTTAATATCAAAGTTTCCGCTCAATCCTTGTGTAGTAACTGTCATTGCATTACTCACCGGGTTCGGGTAAACAGAAAGAGAAACTTCCTCATTCTTCTTTTCTTTGATACTCAAAGTAGTTGTTAAGTAAACGTCCACAGAGTCAATCTTTGTTGTTGCTTCCATCACGTAAAAACGGTAATGAATCGTCCCGGGACCATTACTATGGATATCAAATTTCAAATTTGCCAAGCCATTATTCGACAGTGTAAAGCTGTTTGGAGTTCTCCAAGGATCAGAGTTCGGCTCAAGACAAATTCCATCCGGAGTTTGAGGAATCGGACCCCAGCAAATTTGTTCAGCCGGTGAACCTCCAGACCATGCTGCAACATCAACAATTTTATCCCGAACAATATCATAAATCTTATCAGAGCCAGATTTATTCACCACTCCCAGTTGAACAATAATTAATTCATCATCACTAACTGTTCTGGTAATCGTTGTTCCATTCAAGTTATTTCCGGATACCGTTTCGGAATTTGGATTGAAGTCTTTTATATCCACCTGCGCAGTAGAAACTGATGCAGTGATTAAAGCAAGACCTAATAAGGAGTATATTTTCTTCATGTATTTAGCTTTCTAGTTTTCACAAATATATAACAGCATGCTTTCAAAAACAAACTATTCGACACACTATCAATTCGTAAGATTACAATTTTTTTGCCAAAAAAACAATACAGAGGAGCCCGATATTCCTGTTTTTTTGATTTAAATACCCGTTTTTTTAATTAAACGGTTTAGTTTCCATGGAAATCATTGTTTTTAGGATTGCAATTTTTATTGCCACCTTAACATTTTTTAGGAATACAAGAGTATCAGATAACACATGCTTAAAATTGTGTTAAGGAAAAGGTATCTTTGGTATTCGGCACGGAACTTGAACTGTGTATGCTAAAATTTAAACTATGAAAAAAATTGCGTTTTTGTTATTAGGGTTAGTGTTTTCCACCTTATCAATGGCACAGGATGATCACCAACTCATTGTAAAACAACTCCCTTCTGTAAAACTGGTTGACATGAATGGTAAAGCTGTAAATACAGCACAATTGGGTCTGAAAGGTCCGATTGTGATCTCATTTTGGGCTACCTGGTGTTCACCATGCAAACGTGAGTTAAATACAATTCATGAATTATATACTGATTGGCAATCTGAGACCGGAGTGACTTTGGTTGCGGTGAGTATCGACGATGAAAAAACAAAAGCTCAGGTACCTGTTTACGTTGACGGAAAGGGTTGGGAATATTTGGTTCTGATGGATCCGAATGGTGATTTTAAACGTGCAATGGGTGTTAACAATGTTCCTCATACCTTCCTGGTCGATCAAAAAGGAAATATTGTTTACTCGCACAACAACTATGCTCCCGGAGATGAGGAGAAGTTGTATGAAGAAATCAAGAAATTAGTCCAAAAATAATCCTTGACAGATAGATGAAAAACTGGATTTTAGGAATCTGCGCATTGTCCGGGTCGCTCACAGCACTCGGACAATCGAATTTATTAGGGGGCATTACCGGTAACATGGAAGCCACCTTTCAGTATTTGAAAGCCGATCCGTTGATCGGTGCTGATCAGCCTGCAGAAAGAGGACTATTGAACTCATATATGAACGTTTTTTATTCCGGATCTCATTTTAAGGCCGGAGTCCGGATGGAATCATACCTTCCGCGCATTAACGGGTATCCGAACAGATTTGATGGTACGGGACTTGGAATGCGTTACGTGGGCTGGTCGAATGATTATATTGATATCACTGTCGGGCATTTCTACGAACAATTCGGAGCAGGAACAGCTTTCCGTGCTTATGAAGACCGGAACCTGGGTTATGATAATGCCATGGACGGAGCCCGCGTTATTCTGAGACCTTACAAAGGAGTACAATTAAAAGGTGTTTACGGAAATCAGCGCTATTCCTTCCAGGGAGGAAAAGTGGAGAAATCCAGCGGAGTAACCAGGGGAGTGGATTTGCAGCTTCATATCAATGAGTTGCTTCCCAGGCTCGATTCCAGCGGTTTGGATGTTACAATCGGTGGATCTTTTATGAGTAAGTACCAAAAAGATGACAACGAATTGTATGTATTACCGCAAAACGTAGCTGCTTACAGCGGACGAATCGGTTTGCGCTATAAGAAATTCACCTTGAACGGGGAATACACGCACAAGGATAACGACCCGAGTGACGATAACGGATACATTTACAATTCCGGACATGCTGCTTTGATCAACCTGGGATATTCCCGCAAAGGATTGGGAATTTCGGTTTCTGCAAAGTCTGTTGACAACATGAGTTACCGCTCCGACAGAACAAAAGGATTGGCCGATTTGTTCATCAACTACCTTCCTGCAATGAACAAAACGCATACCTATAACCTGGTTGCTACGCTTTATCCGTATGCTACTCAACCTTTGGGTGAAGTGGCGTTCCAGGCAGAAGTACTTTACACGATTCCAAAAGGAAAAGGCGGTGGAAAGTACGGAATTCCGATTAACGTGAATTATTCCACGGCTTATTTACCATTGAGACATCGATCAGGCTTCGGATTACCGGGAGATTCTTCACGGGTTATGTATAAAGGAAACCCGTTCGACAAATCGGATAGTTTGTTGTGGCAGGATATCAACTTCAACGTGACCTTTAAATTGAGTAAGAATTTCTACTTAATCGCTTCTTATTTCAATATCATTATCAATAATGATGTGTCTAAAATCACGGAAGATGCACACGGGATGATCAGTTCGCATGTCGGTGTATTGGAAGCAGGATGGAAGATCAACAAAAAACACAGTTTGAGAGCTGAAGTACAGGCCTTGTTTACTTCCGACAGAAAAATGCTTGGTTTCGATTACCACACTTCCAAGGATAAAGGTGATTGGGTAACAGTCGTACTGGAATACAATATTTCCCCGAATTGGTTCTTCGGATTCATGGACCAATATAACTATGGAAATCCACACAAAGATTTGCGCGTACATTATGCAATCGGATCTTTCGGTTGGATTAAAGATGCTACCCGCGTAACTTTGAACTACGGTAGACAGCGTGCCGGATTGTTCTGCGTTGGTGGAGTTTGTCGTTTTGTACCTGCATCAAACGGATTGACCGTTTCGTTGACACAAAGTTTCTAATTAACAATTTTAGAACATGAAAAAGTTTTTTATTCTCGCATCAGTCCTTGCAACAGTGATCGTTTCATGCGATAAGGTAAGGAATGCTTATCCCGCGAACCCGGTTTCCAGTACTTTGGATTGGAGCCTCTATCCTGACGGTGATTCGGCGCATTATGCCGCGCAAGGTTTATGGCCGACTTTCTCTGCCAATACCAATACGGATCGAAATGTATTGATTGAGGATTTTACCGGACATCAGTGTGTCAACTGTCCTTTTTCGACGAATTTGATGGAAGACCTCATTGCAACCAATCCTGCGCGCATTTACGGTTTAGGAATTCATGCAGGACCAACAGGTCTTACCGGATTCCAGGTAACTTCTTCTGCTTATCCGACAGTTTTGTACTGTGATGCAGGACTTGAGATCGGAAAGCATTTCGGGCAGGACATTCCCGGATCATCTTTTCTTGGAAATCCGGCTTTCTGTGTAAACAGAACCAAAGCAAACAACCAGTTTACATCCAACGCAGGGTCTACCATGACCAACAAGACAAATACTTGTTTGGCAAGTTCTCTTAAAGTCAACATCCAGGCAGTAACCAACTATTTCGCGTCAACCCGCGGATTATTTTTGCATACGGAAGTGGACAAAATCGATGCTTCACTGACGTCAGAGCTGGCTTTGGCAATTTGTGTTGTGGAAGACTCATTGCTTGCACCGCAATTGGTTCCCGGGAACCTGGATCCGGATGGAAGCCCCGGCGATCCCAATACTCCTGACGGAAGAGCAGAAGCTTATGTTCACCGGGACATCCTGAGAGGATTTTTGGACGGACGAACTTTTGGTAGAGTTTTAACAGATGCTGACAAAGGAAGTAACGGGAAGTATTTTGTGAGTTACACTTACCGTCTTCCGGATCAGTACAATGTAGATAACATGAAATTGTACATTTATGTCTACGATAAATCAACGGAAGAAATTTACCAGGTGATCGAAAAACACCTGCATTAAAATTTAACATTCCCTATAAGGTAGCGTGTGTCTGAGTATTACGGGCACACGCTTTTTTTGTAGGGAACTTTTAACATTTGCTTCATACCAAATCCGGAAATGGATCGTTATATTAGTTGAAATTATTAAACAGAACCCCATGTTTGAACTGACGAAAAAAATTTTGGTGCGGGTAAGTTTCGACCCCTTATTATTCCAAAAAGAATTGTCTAAATCCATTAAATGGATGTCTGACTCAGAGGAAATTCAGCGATTGAGGGAATGGTGTATCAAAGAATTTGGATCGGTGTATCCGTCCATTATTCAAAAGGCGTTTTCACCACAAAAAAATTAAACAACATATTATTATAAAGACTAACGGCTCCTCTCGGAGCCGTTTTTATTTTGCTTGTACACAGAAGTGCACGAATAGTTCTTTTGGGTTGAAAGTTGACTTTCCTTCGCATTACGCAATTTGTTATTGCTATGCTCAGTCTTCACAAACTACGTCGACTTTCCTTCGCATGACGCAATTTGTTATTGCTATGCTCAGTCTTCACAAACTACGTTTGTTCTTACTCGAATTCGATCAGTAAACCTCCTTTATCAACTACATCCTGCGGATTGATTGCAATTGCCTTCACAACTCCTACTCCTTCCGCTTTCAATACATTTTCCATTTTCATGGCTTCCAGCGTCAATAACGGATCTCCTACTTCGATTGACTGACCAACTGTAACGGCAATGCTCACAACTCTTCCCGGTATCGGAGCCTTCAATTGCTTCAGCTTGCGCAGTTTCGGCTTGTCCATTCCAAGGGAAGCGATCAGTTCATCCAATGGCCCGCCCTTCTTCACTTCAAACACCCGGTGATTTAATTTCAGCGTAAGTAAGCCTTCTTCCATGCGGTTCGACATCACTTCTCCACGAAATTTTTTTCCTTTATATGTAATTGTAAAGAATTGCTGGTCTTCCCAACGAATATGAACCCCATCTCTGTTAGCATGAAGGACTTCTCCGTCCGATGTCCAATTAGCGATTTCCATCTGTAAGAATTTTGCGACAATAATACGAACTATTTGTCCATTCATCTAGAAAAAGATTGTAAAAAAACCATAGTTTTCTATATTTGCTCTTCTAAATATTTACAAATCATATTTGCCCTAAAATGAAGAAAATATGTTATTTGGTTGCTCTGGTCCTGGTAGCTTGTCAACCTAAAAAGTCTGGTCTTGAGCATGAAGCAAGTCAAAGCAATGATTCGAAATCAAATGCAACGACTGCCATCGAAGAACCAAAACAGGACCAACCAAAGGTATATCACGCTTCCAGAACAATTCTTACTGATTTGATCAATACCAAGCTTGAGGTTTCCTTTGATTGGAACAAAGCATGGTTGATCGGTAAGGAAACGCTTCAGGCAAAACCGCATTATGCTCCTTCCAGCAAGTTAATTCTGGATGCAAAGGGAATGGAGATCAAAAGTGTTTCTATGGCTGGTAAAGCTTGCCAATTCGATTACAAAGACAATGTGTTGACCATTCAGCTGGATAAAACCTATACACGGGATGAGAACTATACGGTGGTAATCGATTACATTGCGAAGCCGGATGAACGCGAAACAGGTGGTTCGAATGCGATTACGAGCGATAAAGGACTTTACTTTATTAATCCGCGCGGAGAAGAACCGAATAAAATGCCTCAAATCTGGACGCAGGGAGAAACCGAATCAAACTCTGTTTGGTTCCCGACAATCGATTCCCCGAACTCCAAAACAAAACAGGAAATTTACATTACCGTACAAGATAAATACGCTACGCTTTCCAACGGAAAACTGGTAAGTTCGACCAAGAATGCGGATGGAACCAGAACGGATTACTGGAAACAGGATTTGCCGCATGCTCCATACTTATTTATGATGGGAGTTGGTGAATTCAAAGTGGTAAAAGACTCGTACACGCGCCCTGACGGAACGAAAATGGAGGTCAACTATTACGTAGAACCTCAATGGGAAAAAGATGCACGTGCAATCTTCGGTGAAACTCCTGCAATGATCGGTTTCTTCTCCAAATTGCTTGGAGTGGAATATCCTTGGGACAAGTATTCTCAAATCATTGTTCGCGACTACGTTTCCGGAGCAATGGAAAATACAGGAGCGGTTGTTTTCGGTGATTTCACTTACAAAACACAGCGCGAATTATTGGACGAAAATGATAATTCAACGATCGCACACGAATTGTTCCACCACTGGTTCGGAGATTTGGTGACTTGTGAGTCCTGGTCGAACCTGACAGTTAATGAATCGTTTGCAAATTACTCGCAATTCCTTTGGGACGAGCACCGTCACGGATTGGATGAAGCAGAATACCAGGCTTTGCAGGAAGCAGCGGGTTATTTCGCTTCTGCTGAGCAAGGCGGATACCACAACCTGGTTTGGTTTGATTACAAATCGCGTGAAGATATGTTTGACGGTCATTCTTACAACAAAGGAGGACGTATTTTACACATGCTGAGAAAATACATCGGAGATGATGCATTTTTCATGGGCTTGAAAAACTATTTGAAGCAAAATCAATTCAAAGCTGCTGAATTTCATCATTTACGCCTTGCTTTCGAAGAAGTAAGCGGTGAAGATTTGAACTGGTTCTTCAATCAGTGGTACTTAGGAAAAGGCCATCCGACTTTGGAGGTTTCTTACGTTGCAAATGCTTCTGACAATACAGTTTCCGTAACAGTGAACCAAAAACAAAAAGCGGAATTCGGTTTGTTCAAATTACCGGTTGATGTAACGGTTTACGATGACCGCGGAGCAACAACAACACGTCATTGGTTCAACGATGCCACTACAACTGTCAGCATCCCGACAAAAGGAACTGTGAAGAATGTGATTTTTGATGCAGAGGCGATGTTGCTTTGTAAAATGGAAGAGAAAAAAGATCCTTCCTGGTATGCTTACCAATGGAATAACTCCAAGCATTACATTCACAGAAAAGCTGCGTTGCAAAAAGTTCCTGCAAGTTCTGCAGATGCAAGCAGAATTGCATTGGAAGCATTGAACGATCCGTTCTGGGACATTCGTTCCACTGCAATTGACAAGATCGGGAAAATGAGCAGTGAGAATAAAGCTGCTGCGGTTGGCCGTGTGAAACAAATGGCAGCAAATGATTCTGTTTCTGCAGTGCGTGTTTCTGCAATCACAGCATTATCCGGAATGATTTCCGGACCGGAATTGGAGCAATTGTGTACGGAAAGACTTCAGAAAGACCAGTCTTATTCCGTTATGAGTGCTGCGTTGACGCAACTTTCCAAGGTAAACAATAAAGCTGCTTTGGAAGCTTGTAAGCAATTGGAAAAAGAACCTTCCGGAAAAATGCAAACCGGAGTTGCGATGATTTATGCAAGATACGGTGACGCAGATCAAATTGCTTACTATGAAAACCTGTTTAAGTCGAACATGGTTCAGGGATTTGATGCTATAGGTGTATTGAGCTCTCTGACTTTCTTCGCTTCCCGCCAGGAACCGAAAATACAGCAACGTGCTTTGTCGATCTTCCAGAGTGAGTACAAAACAGGCGGAATGTATACCCAAATGTTTATGCCGCAATCCATCGGATACCTAAAAGACAATCTTCAAAAGTCTATTGAAAAATATAAAGCTGAAGAAGAAAAAGGAAAGAAAGACGGAAACGCAAATGCTGCGGATATTGCACGTGGAAAACGCATGGAAGCTGAAGCATTGATGGCAGATTACGATAAGATGATTGCCGGTTTCCCGAAAGAGGAAAAAGGACATTAATTATTCCTGATAGTTTAAAAGAGGTCTTTCATTTTTGGAAGGCCTTTTTTTTGTTGGAGCAGGCTTCGACTCCGCTCAGTCGTCTTTTGAACTATTTCACTCTTTGAACTTCTCAAAAGAACGCTTTCACCTCCATTCCGCCAGCGTGAATGACTTTATTACCTTCACTTTTACGTCCGTTGTATTGAATCGAAATTTGCAGGTTCTTGGACAAGGATCTCTGGTATCCCAAACTCCAAACGTAATTCACTCCCGGTTTCAGTGCCTCCAGTAATTCGAATCCGAGCGGCGTATTCGAGTTTCCGCGAAAAGCAATCCGGATTACGTTGAACTGTCCCTGCAAGCTACCTTTTTGAGTTTGATTGAACTTCCCGGTGACTCCGATATCGTAAATATCTGCTTGTTCACCACCCAGGTTCTCTTCATTCTTCTTCTTGGTAACCCGTCCGTCAACACCGAAACGGAGCGAGGTTGTCGGCTGATAGATAAACGATGGTTTCAACTGCCAGTAATGCAAGCGGTAATTCCGTCCGGTCGTATAATCCACAGAAGACGTTTTTAAACCGGTTTCAAATTGAGATTGGAAACTGAATTTCTTCAGGATCGTAATCCGTGCATTTACCTCGTGCGATTCTTTCGTTCTTCCGTCAAATCCGGTTGCCAGAAGCGTTTTCGTCTTCGAACTTTCATAACTGTAGTCTCCGCCCCCGATATTATTCGTCCGGTTGAAATACACCGTGTTTTTGATCACGTTTGCGGTACTTATCAGGGAATTGTCGTCAATACTTCCCACAAAAGGGTTATACGCCCGCGCTCCGTCAAACACATTGGTTTTTCGCTGCAATCTGAAACGCGTTTGCGTGGAAAAGCGCGCCAATACTTTTTTGAACCCTGTTTTACTTCCCCAAACACGCTCCGGACGAAGCATCAATGATTGATTGTACTCATTCGAGTAGGTTTTGATGTAATCATTGGATGGTGTAAATACCCGAATATAACTCGCCTGATCTGCATATGCCGCGATTTCAAATTCATTCAGGTCTTTGATTCCGTCGTTGTTATAATCGTTCCAGGTATACACTCCCTGCCCGTCGTTTACTTTGATATAAATGAATTCCTTCTTCTGTTCCAATCCTGCTCCGACCTCGTAGAACGTGGTGAGATTAATTGCTCCTTTCCAAAACTTGATATCGTGATCGATCCGTCCGTTGGTGGTATTTTCCGGAGCCTGGTTAATCAGATCCGTGTTCAGAATTTTCAATTCCCGGTAGTTTGCTACGATATACAAACGTTGGTTTTTCCAGTTGTTTTTGGTCCATTCTACCCGGAAAGTTCTGGCCTTTGCTGCATTCTGCAAACGCACGCTGTCCGATTTCCCATCGACCCGTTCCCGGTAACTCAGGAGTAATTCCCCGGAAGAAGTATCGCCAACTGCCACATAACCCTGGTAATCAAAGAAACGGTAAGACTGCAGGCTCAATAAAGTATCTCCCTGAACAAAACGATTCCATTCCTGGTCGTCCTTATACCCGATTCGTACTTTTTTAAACTGCTTCGAAATATCTGCGCGGTGACGTAAGAATTGATTGGAATTCACATTTTTCGAATTCAGGTAACTCGCGTCGATGTTGATACTGAAACCTTTTTGCCGCCAGTTGGTAATCAATTGTGTCCGCAACCCGGAGAAATCCGACCCGATCTTGTATTGCTGTGCATTGATTCCGATCTTCCCGTAGTTCCTGTTTTCAATACTTGTTCCCAGCGTTGTCAATACCTGGTTTCCTTTGTAATTCATGCTCCGCGTATTCCAATCACGGTCAAATTCCACTGCACGGTATTGTTCAATCGGTTTGAAATAAGGATCCAGCATCTCAATTTCTGCCTGTTTCTTCCAATTCCAGGCCTTTACCGAATCTTTCCCGAACGGATTGTCGTGTTCAATTTTCGTACGCATGGAAAATCCGCGATCATCAAAACGATCAAGGGTCGAAAACGTATTCAGATCGTAGCTGCTCATGCCAAATTCCGAAGTCATTTTCAATCGTTCATTGAAACGGTAAGTTGCGCCGGCTGTAAACAATTGCTGTCGTTTCGGCGTGATGATCAATGAAATCGGGGCATAATCTCCGACCGAAACTCCTCCAACCGGTTCTACCCATTTGTATACGCGGCCGATTGCGTTGAATTTTTCAAAAACATAATCTCCTTTTCCCGGTCCGACATAGGAAAACTGCGCTTTGTAATAAGCCAAAGCCTGATCTACAGAAGCTACCAACACACTGTCGTAACCCAAAGAATCAACCAGTTTGTACATCACCAGGTTTTCCGAATAACCCACCGAATCAATCACCGAATAGCGCGCCAGCTGTAAACTATCCCCGATTTTAGACAAGAGCATTTTCTGTTCATTCGTCAGGTTTTGTTGCAGTGGCTGATTTTTGGCGTCTTGTTCCGAATAAGCATTCACCCACCAATCCAGTTTTTTGCTTTGTGCGGTCGTTGAAAACTGAAAGAGCGAACGGGCATAATTCTGGTCGGAATACTGGAATTCGATCACAATCCGGACATCTTTCGTGATCAGGTTCCTGGCTGTAAATGTAACTTCGGAAGTGTTGTAATCGATGATATAGTCAAATTCCTGGCCTCTGCTCATCAATCTTCCGTCGATGTAAACGCGTTCTGTTCCCGAAAGAATAATGATATAAGGCTCATTTTCGTTTCCTCTCAAACGATATGGCCCTTGATTTCCTTCTACTCCCTGGATAATCTGCCGGTTGAACTTTCCTTTTGAAAGCGCCCCGCTGGCCTGTGTTCTGATTGTGCCGGTTTTATCTTTTTTCCAGAAATATTCACCTGTTAAACCTTGCCCGCGCTTCTTGTAAGTCAGGAAATAACCATCCGGTTTACTGATCCAGAAATCTCCGGCTGTCAATTTAAACTGGTTATTGAACAACTGGATAAACACCTGGTCGAATTCCTGTAATTTGTTGGTATTTCCTTCCGGTTGAATCGGTAAATTATCATCCGTAACCGAAGCCAATACTTGCAAATTCGGCGCAATGTATCCGGAGAGTTCCAGGTTCAACGAGGAATTAACGGACAAATCCTGCCTGTTTCCAAATGTAATTCCACGTGAAATACTTCCTGATTTCCGCAAACCGTTTGCTCCCATTAAATCGAGCGGTTCAACAGTCGGAGTGATGAGGAATTTATCGCGATCGCCCTTGTTTTCGGTGTAAATAATGTTTGTGTCGCGGATCTGGTAACTTTTACCAAAAGAAAACGGAAGTACACGGTACGAAATCTGAAGTTCCTCCGAACACGGTTCAAACAACTGAAAGGTTCCTTTTCCGTAATCAATCAGGTATTGGTATGGAAGAACGATTTGATTTCCACAACGTACGATAATTGAATTCGGGGCGATGCTCATGGAATCCAGCTGTACGATGCTGTTTGTTGCCGGAATCGTTTTTTGACGGTACGCGCTTTCCTGTGTCCAACTTTGAACCCAACAGAAGAATATGCTGCTTAGCAATAGAAGTCCGACCCGTAAAGCGTGCATCATGCTAAAGTACTAACGTTTTAAGTGCTTCGCTAGTATATCACATTGATTTTTATCCGGATGATTTTCTCCAAAACAAAAAAAGTCCCACGGTAGGTACGCGATGCATCACGTACCTACCGTGGGACTTACTGTGTGTAACATAATAAAAACGGCACAATTATTAACAACACAGGATCTTTTCAAGTTCTATCCTGAGCACATTTCACAGTTATCCGGATTATCCAAAGAACATGCAATTGCTGCCTGTTGTTCTTCAACCGATACTTGTGCTGGTTGTTCAGTTACTGCTTTATCTACTGTGAACTTAATTGCATCTGTTGCAGCTTTCGTTCTCAGGTAGTACATTCCTGTTTTCAATCCTTTCTTCCATCCGTAGAAGTGCATAGATGTCAATTTCCCGAAGTTTGCATTTTCCATGAAAATGTTCAACGATTGCGACTGACAAATGTAAGCTCCACGATCTGCAGACTGCTCGATAATTGCTTTTTGAGAAATTTCCCAGGCTGTCTTATACAAATCTTTGATGTATTGAGGAATCTCGTTGATGTTTTGTACGGATCCGTTCGATGCCATCAATTTCTGACGCATGTCTTTGTTCCATAAACCTTCTTTTACCAGGTCTTTCAACAAGTGTTTGTTTACGATGATAAATTCTCCAGACAATACACGACGGGTGTAAATGTTTGAAGTATATGGCTCAAAACATTCGTTGTTTCCAAGGATTTGTGCTGTGGAAGCTGTCGGCATCGGAGCTAACAACAAAGAGTTGCGAACACCGTGTTTTTTCACTTCTTCTTTCAACAAATCCCATTCCCAACGATCCGTAGGAGTTACTCCCCACATGTCGAATTGGAAAATTCCTTTGGATACCGGTGAACCAGCGATCGTTTCGTAAGGTCCTTCTGCAATAGCCAAATCTTTGGAAGCTGTCATTGCTGCATAATAGATCGTTTCGAAGATCTCGCGGTTCAATGCTTTTGCTTCTTCCGATTCAAATGGGAAACGCATCATGATGAACGCATCTGCCAATCCTTGAACTCCTAACCCGATCGGACGGTGGCGCAAGTTTGAGTTACGAGCTTCTTCTACCGGGTAGAAGTTTCCATCGATGATGCGGTTTAAGTTTACAGTTGCCTGGTAAGTTACTTCGAATAATTTATCGTGATCGAATGTTCCTTCTTCCGTAACGTACTTCGGCAATGCCAAAGAAGCCAGGTTACATACTGCGATCTCATCCGGTGCTGTATACTCGATGATCTCCGTACACAAGTTAGAAGATTTGATTACTCCTAAGTTTTGCTGATTGGACTTCGAGTTTGCAGCATCTTTGTACAACATGTATGGCGTACCTGTCTCAATTTGAGACTCCAATACTTTGAACCACAAATCCTGTGCTTTGATCGTTTTACGACCTTTTCCTTCGGATTCGTATTGTGTATACAATGCTTCGAATTCTGCTCCGAATGTTTCAGAAAGTCCCGGACATTCGTGCGGACACATCAAAGTCCAGTCTCCGTTTTCTTCCACGCGTTTCATGAACAAATCCGGAATCCACAATGCATAGAACAAGTCACGAGCACGCATTTCTTCTTTTCCTGTATTCTTTTTCAAGTCTAGGAAATCGAATACATCTGCATGCCAAGGCTCGATATACATCGCGAAAGATCCCTTGCGTTTTCCTCCACCCTGGTCTACGTAACGAGCTGTATCGTTGAATACACGCAGCATCGGAACGATTCCGTTGGATGTACCGTTTGTTCCTTTGATGTAAGATCCTGTAGCACGGATATCGTGAAGAGCCAAACCGATACCACCGGCAGACTGAGAAATCTGAGCGCAAGATTTCAAGGTCTCGTAAATCCCTTCAATACTGTCTTCTTTCATTGTTAACAAGAAACAAGAGGACATTTGAGGTTTCGGTGTACCTGCGTTGAACAAGGTTGGTGTAGCATGTGTAAACCATCCTTCAGACATCAAGTTATACGTTTTGATAGCCTGTGCCAAATCATTTTTGTGAATACCAACTGCAACACGCATCAACATTTGTTGTGGTCTTTCAGCGATTTCACCGTTGATTTTCAATAAATAGCTTCGTGTAAGGGTTTTGAATCCGAAGTAATCGTAACGGAAATCACGATCATAAATAATGCTCGAATCCAGCAAATCCTTGTTATTCTGAATGACTTCGTATACGTCATCAGCAATCAATGAAGCACGCTGACCTGTTTTAGGATCAACATACTTGTACAAATCTTCCATCACATCGGAGAACAATTTCTTTGTTTCCTTGTGCAGGTTCGATACCGCGATACGGGATGCCAACAGGGCATAGTCCGGGTGATCGATTGTTTTAGCCGCTGCAACCTCAGCTGCTAAATTATCCAAAGCGGTCGTGGTTACTCCATCGTAGATTCCCTCGATCACTTTCATGGCAACAGCCTCCGGGGAAACCAATGGATCCAGTCCATAGCACATCTTGATGATGCGCGCAGTGATTTTATCAAATTTCACCGCCTCTTTTCTTCCGTCTCTTTTAATTACGTACATAGCGCTCTATTTGGGTTGTTGTTATTGGTAATATAATGAATTAAAAATCTTCGTCCAAACTAAATGTTTGGTTTTCCTTGTTCGACATAACACCTGCTTTTTGGTATTCAGCAACGCGTTTTTCGAAGAAATTTGTTTTACCCTGAATGGAAATCATATCCATGAAATCAAACGGGTTTGCCGTATTAAATACTTTCGGGTTTCCTAACTCCACTAATAATCGATCAGCCACGAATTCGATGTATTGTGCCATTAGTTCTGCATTCATTCCGATTAGTTTCACCGGTAATGCATCCGTTACGAACTCTTTCTCAATTTCCACTGCGTTCAGAATGATTTCCTGTACCTGATCTTTTGAAAGTTGGTTGATCAAATGCTTCGTGTACAATAAACACGCAAAATCACAATGCAAGCCTTCGTCACGGGAAATCAATTCGTTAGAGAACGATAATCCTGGCATTAAACCGCGTTTTTTCAACCAGAAAATCGAACAGAATGAACCTGAGAAAAAGATTCCTTCTACTGCTGCGAATGCAACTAATCGCTCAGCAAAAGATCCGTTGTCGATCCAACGTAAAGCCCAGTCTGCTTTTTTACGCACACAATCGATCGTTTCAAGTGCATTGAACAGGTGATTTTTTTCAGCTGTATCCTTGATGTACGTATCGATCAGCAACGAGTATGTTTCAGAATGGATATTTTCGATAGCAACCTGGAAACCATAGAAGAATTTCGCTTCCGTATACTGCACTTCAGCCAAAAAGTGCTCCGCAAGGTTTTCATTCACGATTCCGTCAGATGCTGCAAAGAATGCCAAAACATGTTTCACGAAATGACGCTCATCGTCATTCAGTTTCGTTTCCCAATCAATTAAATCAGGCGACAAATCAATCTCTTCTGCAGTCCAAAAACTTGCTTCTGCTTTTTTGTAAAAAGACCAAATATCTTCATGTTGAATCGGGAATAACACGAATCGATTTTTGTTTTCTGCTAAGATTGGTTCTACTTGTCCCATTTTTAATTCTATTTTTTTTAAGTCAATAATTTCTATGCCATGGTTATTTCTCAACCATGGATCAGTGTGTATTCTTATTCAAATTTCAGTCAGTTTCCCCTTTCGTATTTGTAGCATGTGTGACACATTTTGTACTTAAAGGGGCTTACAAAAATTGTCAAAATTCTTTCCTTTCGCAATTAAAGAAATCCACAATTGTTTGAGGTTTTCAACACCACAACTTTGAAAGCCTTTAACATGAACACTTAGCGAGTTTATCAACATCTCAACTAAAGATATTCACAGTACATATTCCGCAATTCATCGAAGAATTAGCCAGATTCGTCCAACTTCAAGTGTATGAAGACTTTCAGTTGGTTTTCCTATAAAATTAGGTGAAAAATGAATTTCTTTTTTCAGTATATTTATTCCACTATCAACAGCGGGGTGTTGATAGTCGGCGAGGCCAAATAAACACTATTATACGGATGAAATCTACTTCGAAATTTAACAAATGGACGCGTGATTTGCTTCATGTTCTCTACCCTCAGAATTGTTTGATCTGTAAACACGAATTCAATCAATCCAAATTGGCAATTTGCCCCATTTGCATCAGTGAATTGTCCTATACTAATTTCGAGACTTATCCGGAAGCAACCAATCTCGATAAATTGTTTTGGGGACGTGTTCAATTAACAGGAACGTATGCTCTCCTCCGATTCAAACAGCAAAACTCCACTCAGCAAGTTCTTCACGAACTCAAATACAACAACAATGCGGAAATCGGGTTGTATTTCGGGAAGGAACTGGGAGGTATTCTCAAACAAATTCCTGCCTTTTCGGATATGGATGCGCTTGTTCCGGTTCCGCTGCATCCCAAAAAGGAATTTATCCGCGGATATAACCAGGCCGAAGTGATTTGCAAAGGAATCGCGGAAACTTCCAACGTTTCCCTGAGAAAAGATCTCCTGAAACGAACTTCTTTTACGGAGAGTCAGACGCAGAAAAGCCGGACTTCCCGCTGGGACAATATGCAAAACCGGTTTATGCTTCGAACGGTAAAGGTGCAAGATCTGCAACATTTGGTCGTCGTGGATGATGTTGTCACAACCGGGTCTACACTTGAAACCTGTGTGCGGATTCTTCAGGATCAATTTCCAAAAGCAAAGATCAGTATTGTGGTTCTGGCAGTAGCAGAATAAATTCCACCTTTTTGTCATTGCCACAAAAAGGTGGAGCCAAAAAAGTCTAGGCCTATATTCGAAAATCTAAAAACTACGCGGCATTACGCGAAGTATTCGATAAATCCTGCATGTCGTTCTCGATACGCTACGCACTCGAACCGACACGCTTAGAATCACTTGAACAGAATTACAAAACAACCCGGAATAAAACATCGAAAGATATGTTCGTGTCCCATCGAGTTCGTTGAGGAACGAAACGAGTATCGAGATGCGGACATTAAAAAGAAATAGTATGTTTACAGAAATGAACTTCAACTTCTATTCATAGCCATCATTCTGAATCTTGTCTCAACATTGATGAAAGGTTCGAAGTTAAATAAACGTCAGACTCTTCAAGAACTTCACAAGAAAAACGCTTAACTCACAATTTAGCATTTATCTGTTTCCAAAATTTCTGTTTCACACGATTTCTTCTTTCTTTAAATCGCTATTTTCACTTCATGTTAATTACGATCATTATCCTTTTGCTGACTTTGGTGGTTGTTCCATTGATGTCCTTTTATTTCGGCACTCCGCTGAACGCACTCCAGGTTGCTGTTCTTACTGATATGGGAATCGTTTTGGCAATCGTTACAGGTGTTTGCTTTCTTTTGGGAGAGATTACCCGAAATAATTCCCAAATCGACAAAATCTGGAGCATTATCCCGATTTACTACGTGTGGCACGTTGCCCAGGCGGGAGATTTCGCTCCACGTTTAGTTCTGATGGCGGTCATTGTGAGTATTTGGGGAGCACGCCTAACATATAATTTCGCCCGGAGAGGTGCTTATTCCTGGAAATTCTGGTCGGGAGAGGAAGATTACCGTTGGGAAATCCTGCGTAAAAAGCCCGGATTCAACAATCGTTTTATCTGGATGTTGTTCAACCTGTTTTTCATCTGTTCGTATCAGAATACCTTAATTTTCCTTTTCACGCTTCCGGCTCTTACCGGCTTGTATGAATCTGCACCGACGAGCATTCAAGTGTGGGACTGGGTTATTGCAGCTGCGATTCTTCTTGCGATCGTAATCGAATTTATTGCTGATCAGCAGCAGTATAATTTTCAAACGGAAAAACACCGCCGCATCAAAAACGGAGAAGCTCTCGGGCCATATTCCAAAGGATTTGTGGATACCGGTTTGTGGAAATTGGTTCGCCATCCGAATTATGCCATGGAACAGACTGTTTGGTTGTTGTTCTACGGATTCAGTGTTGTATCTACCGGAGAATGGATCAATTGGTCGATGGGCGGCTGTTTATTACTCGTTATTCTCTTTAAAGGAAGCTCTGATTTCTCGGAAAGCATTTCTGCAACCAAATACAAAGATTACCCGGACTATCAGCGCAAGACTCCGCGCTTTGTTCCGTTTACGAAGTTTGGAAAGTAAGATAAACAGACTTTAGGACATCAGGATATTAAGACTTTAAGACCAAAGATGGAAATTCATCTAAAGTCTAAACTTTTAAGCACTTTTGTACTATGAAAGTATTGGTCGTTGGAGGAGGTGTTGCAGGAATTTGCCTGACTCATGAATTGTTGAAGGAAGGTTGTGAAATTCAGTTAATGGATAACAACCGGAATGTGTCTTCTGTAGTTGCTGCAGGGTTGGTCAATCCATTGGTATTCCGCAGAATGACCCTGAGTTGGCGCGTTGCCGAATTGCTTCCCTTTGCTTATCAACGCTACCGGGAGATCGAACAGCTGATCGGTGTTTCCTTTTTTCATTCGCTGGTGATCCGGAGATTATTTGCTTCCGATCAGGAACTGGATTTCTGGAAAAAGAAACAGGAACTTCCCGAATTCTCAGACTACATGGAATCATTGACCGATGCCGATCTTTCTTTTCCTGCGGAACAAAACACGTTCGGAACCGGGCGCGTAAAACAAGCTTCTTACATTGATACAAACCCGTTTATCGAAGGGAACAAAGCGTATTTCAGAGACAACGGAATTCTTCGGGAAGAGACGTTCGAACACTCGGATCTTAATCCTCAAACCGGAGTTTACAAAGGAGAAGCATACGATTATATTCTTTTTGCAGAAGGAAAAGATGCCAGATATAATCCGCTTTTCAGCTATTTGCCTGTGCAGCAAACCAAAGGTGAGCTTCTGACCATTCAATCCGATGAAATTTACGCTGCTGAATCGTTGAATCGCAAGTGTTTTTTACTTCCGCTTGGAAACGGACAATTCAAAGTCGGTTCCACCTATGTTTGGGATACAGACAATACCGATCCGACGGAAGAAGGAAAACAAGCCATTGCCGAAAACCTGCGTTCGGTGACTTCCGGTTCTTATAAAATAGTACAACACCGCGCCGGAGTGCGACCAACCGTTCCGGACAGAAGACCTTTACTTGGAAAACATCCGGAATTTGAGAAAATGGTGATCCTGAACGGACTGGGAACAAAAGGATTTATGATTGCTCCGCTTGCTGCCCGTGAATTGATTGATCACTTACTTCATGGAACTCCATTGAACCCGGAATGTAATATTGTTCGCTTTCCGAAGGATTAATGCGGGAATGGAGGTAAAATGCACGTTGCTTTCTCGTACTCAATAAACTTTTTCGATGCGTGACAAGAATTGACTTCATTACGAAGTTTTTGGTTTCAGAAACACAATTTTATAAATTTATAAAATTGTGTGAAAAGTTTATTTTCGCTCGTTTTTAGATGATTTTCACGTGAATCACCCCACAATCAATTCTTGAGAATATCCTTCAGATACACCTGGATGCGCTTGTTCACACCAACAATCCAGATCACATCTTCCGCCTGGAAAGCAATGTCAGGATCCGGGTTCACGATACGGTTTTCATCGCGCTCCAATCCCACGACAATTCCTTTACACATTTCACGCATTTTGGAATGCCGGATCGTTTGCCCGATTAAGTGAGAATCATCCGGAATTGTGAAGGAATGCAGGCCAACCTGCGACACATCGGTTTTCACTTCTTCTTTCGATTCCTGCACCGTGATGTGATCTTTAAACAAAGAAAGCTGCTCATCCGTTCCAATTACCGAAATAACATCATTGGGATACAACACATCTTCCTGTCGGGGAATATTGATAATCAGATCTCCCCGTTCAATGATCACAATATTGATTCCGTACGTTTCTCTCAATTTCATTGTTCCCAAAGGCAATCCGATAATCGGAGAGCGGGTTTCCAGTGTAAATGTCGTTAAATGCGAATCCCACGGAGCAAGTACATTCTTTGTTCTTTGAAGTTCTTCCTGCGCGCGTTCGCGGTCATGCAGATTTAACAGGAAACGGGACTCAATTTTTCCATAGAATTGTTTGATTCGATGGCGCTGTGTGATGAAAAGTAAAGCTGCCGCGATCACACCGATCAATGCCGCCCAGGGAGAATAATACTTTGCAAAAACAAATCCCACAAAAAAGATTGCCAGTGCGATTCTTGAAATAATCAAAGCTAAAAGCGGTCCGCGGTACAAGGGCTTCAACCAAATATTCGCATACGTTTGAGAAGGTCCTCGTCGGAAGGCCAATGCATACAGGAAAGGCGCAATCATCAACAAGGTCAGCGAAACGATAAACAGGTTTTTCCACTTGCTTGCTTCGAAGAACGGTGCCAGGAATTGGTTCGCCAATAAGATAATACTGATAATAATGACCGAAAAAATAATGGTGTTGATCACGTAAAAACGAATCAGTTTTTTCCAATCGCTTGCCTCCGTAACCTGCTGTGTTCCAAGACTGTATTTATACAAACGGTTTTTCCATTTTTCCGGCATTTTCAAGGTCACCCAATCGGACATTTTCCCTGAAAAACCAATCATATAAGGTGTTGTAAATGTGGTGATGACGGATACCGCAACCGCAACCGGATAGAGGAAATCACTTGTTACATTTAAGGTCACGCCCAGGGTTGCGATAATGAATGAGAATTCCCCGATTTGGGATAAACTCATCCCCGTTTGAACAGCTACTTTGATCGGCTGACCTGCAAACAAGGCTCCGATTGTTGCAAAAATCGGTTTCCCGAAAAGCAATACCAGGGTCGAAATACCAATCGGCAATGCATATTCTACCAACATTTCCGGGTTAAGCAGCATTCCCACCGAAACAAAGAAAATCGCACCGAACAAGTCTTTCACCGACTGAACCAGGTGTTCGATTTTCTCCACTTTCGGAGTTTCCGCCAGGATCGAACCCATGATAAATGCTCCCAAAGCCGGTGAAAATCCCGCCTGGGAAGACAAAACAACCATCAGGAAACACAAAGCCAGCGATACCACCAACAAGGTTTCATCGTTCAGGTATTTCTTTAATCTCTTAAATAAAGTCGGCAGGAAGAAAATTCCGGAAACAAACCAAAGTACCAGGAAGAAAACGAGTTTTCCGATAGAATAAATCATTTCCATTCCTTCAAACGAGCGGCTGATAGAAACGGTAGATAAAATTACCATCAATACAACGGCCACCAAATCTTCAATAATGAGCGCTCCAAGAACGATTCCGGCAAATTTCTGGCTTTTTACTCCCAATTCATCGAATGCCCGGAAGATAATCGTGGTGGACGCGATACTGAGAATTCCTCCCATGAACAAACTGTCCATCATGTTCCAACCGAGAATAACGCCCACGTTGTAACCGATCAGGAAGGTCATCCCGACTCCCATGAGGGAAGTAATGACGGCGACGTTTCCTACTTTGAGCAATTTTTTGAAACTGAATTCGAGCCCCAAACCGAACAAGAGGAAAATAACCCCGATTTCCGCCCAGGTTTGAATTCCCTTGGATTCGACTACGGTTGGAAAGAAGTTGAAATAAGGTCCTACGATGACCCCTGCGATGATATATCCTAATACGACCGGCTGACGCAACATCTTAAAAATGATGGTCATTACTGCCGCCGCACCTAAAATTAATGCTAAATCTATAATTAACTCTGGAACGTGCCCCATGAAAATGGTTTTATGTTTCTAACTAAGAAACCAATTTATGATTATTCCTAAAATTAGCAAAAAACCCGTGATTTCGGCTTAAAACCAGATTAGAATCGCTGAAAACTTGTGAAAATTCATTAAAAACACTTATTTCCTGACAATATACCATGTCATATAAATGATGTCTTTTTCGATTATATCTTGTCCGCGAATCAATTCAAAGCGATTCGATTTCAGTTGGATTGAAATGCATTTCGAGAAATCCGTATCGGAATCCACCAGGAAATTGCTTTCTAATAAATAAGTCCCTTTTTTCGACACCGTTATGGTTTTCGCATAGGGTTTATCGGAGTAATTCAGATTGATGGAAAGTTCCACGTCTCGTTTTGTTTTATTCTCCAGGATCAACTGAATCTGCTTCCTGGTTTTCTTCTGATCAAGCATCCGGTTGACTTCCACCAACGGTTTTCTTCGTCTCACCGAATCCGGAACCGATACTTCAAGCTCCAGTTGATGCGGATATTTCGTTTCTGAAAACCCGGTTTGATTTCCTTTTTCATCAAAGCGCGTTGTCGAATTGTAGAACTGAATTCCTCCATCAGGAGCATCGCTGAAGTCCACTTTTTCCAATTGTCCGTTCGGAAAATAAGTGAGCAAAACAGAAGCATGTCCTCCAACACTACGTAAACTGAGTGAAAACAATTCCTTCCCCTGATTATTATATCCTTTGATGGTACCGAAACGTTTATCCTTATCCCAACTTTCAAGCGTAGAAACCTGCCCGTTCTGATGAAAACATTGTTTGATGGTCAAACCGTCAGATTGATTGGCCGTTTTACACTTCAATTGTGCCGAAGCGAAAACCGATTGAACAAGAATCAGAAATGCGACCAGTATTTTCATGGTGAAAAGGTAGGCAATTTTGGTGCCGGAATCGTACTTTAAAAACAAAACCCCGAATACATGATAGTATTCAGGGTATGTTCATTTTTTAGATTTCTCTATTATTCGGCAATATCAAATCCCACCGTGCTTCCACATGGAGGACATAAATGTGAGCGGTTGGAAAATTGACTGTTAGAATCCGGAGCCAATATTACTTTGGTTGCCGACATGAGAATTGAATGCCTCACACTATCGGATGGGTTTTCTTTCAGTTTTCGTACACTATTATGCAAAAACAACTTTTCAGAATTTTCCTTTTCCATGAGAGAGAATATTGCTTGAAATGTTACAATGATGGAATCAATATCCTTTGGCGTATGAGCAGTGTGTTGCTCCAGAACATCCAAGTTATGTTTAATCCGTATATATGCTTTATAATCATTTTTGTAACTCGAGGCAGTTGCCTCATTAACATCTAAAGCAAGTTCATTGTAGTAAACAGGTTTACCCTGAGCATCTTTTTTTTCTACTACTTTATACATGTCATCCAAGGTTATTCCATCAAATTTCTCCCATTCCATAATAACCGGCTGATAAAGAAGTTTTATCTTGTCTCCAAAGAAACCAAAATGGATTCGAAGTCCTGTAATGTAACGGGTATTTGGATCAGATAAAAGGTCAGTAGCTATTACAAGCATCTTCTCCAATGATTCCATTGTAAGCGTATCTAAAACTGGTTCTAACCTGATAATCCTGTTCGGACCACCAATCACAGGAATACTCAAATGAAAGTGTTCCTTGCTCATATTGATCAGTTCGGAACCTTTATCATCTTTAATATTCATCATTTGATGAATGATCTTGTCTTCATAATAAAGACTTGTTAAGGTATTATTACTTGTTGTGATTTGTTCAACAGGAGTTGCAAAAGCTTCCATAAATTTTAAGTTTAAATGTTTCCTCAAAATTTCTGAACATTGATCTGAAAACCAATTTTTAGCATCGCTATTAACCTCATCATTCCGAGAGAAAAACACCCTCTCAAAAACGACAAAACTCCCCTTGCATCCTACCACTCATTTCGAAACCTTTACGTATTCACGAATAAATAATATCACTATGGGAGCACTTGAAAAATTAATCACCCTTGTAACGGCTCTTTTTACTTTGAGTCTCATTTCAGAACGGGTCATCAACTGGGCGAAACTCTATTACGGACAGGAAGGAAAAAAACTTCTTTTCTTCAGTAACAGGCAGGAAAATATTGCAAAACGGTCTCTTGATCCCAAAGTCAATGCCGACAGGGAACGGAAAATAATCGGGCTGAATATTACGATATGTATTGTTGTGGCTCTCTTAATGAATGCCAATATCCTTGATTTACTCAGGTTGGAAGAACCAACTAAGCATCTTGGCTGGCAAAATGGTATATGGGAACCTCTTTCAAAACCTTCTCCACTCGTTATTAATATCCTTTATTCATTTATTGGTTGTGTTCTGACCGGCTTTTGCATGAGTATTGGGTCAAAATTCTGGCACGATAGCTTAGACATGCTTCTGTATGCTAAAAACATGCGTGAAAAAGCCCTTGAGAATGATCCCAAGGTCGAATCGAAACAACCCGATCCCGTTGACGAATTGCTAAGAAACCAGAATTAGTCCACCGGAATCGATTGAAAACTATTGAAGTAATTATTCGGATCCCACTGTTTTTTAACATCCTTTAAGCGCGGAAGATTTTCACCGAAATACAGTTGCAGAGCGGCATCCAATCCTCCGAACTCATTCAAATCTGAATCCGGGTAATTGTAATAGCAGCCATCCACATTATCCGTCAGATCGAAAAGAGGATTGGGTGTTCCGCCTGTTTCCCTGTAAACCGAGGTGTAGAATTCACTCATCCAATCCAGGAAAGCGGCATCGTCCTTTTCTTCTGTCCAATAAGCCTGGTATTGCAACTTGAGAACTGAAGAACGCTGAGGAATCGCGGTTTCTGTTGGAGAAACGGTGTTTATTTTCCCTCCGTATGTATCAACCTGTAGCAGACATTGCGACATATCCTGTGGCGTAAGTGAAGATGGAACGAGCGTGAGGTATTCATAAATGGTTTCGATCTGATCCATCGGGAATCCTTTCCGCATATAGGCAGATTTGTATTTTCCGCGCTGATTGGCTCCCGAACCGTTTAGTGTTTGAACGGCTTCATAAAACGTATAACTCAAGGTATGAGCCGCCGGCTGAACGAATCCACCCAGGTGATTAACCGATGGAGTTGTCGTAAGTTTGTATTCTACGAACCCGCTCAATTCCTCCAATAAGCGGTCGATATAGCGTTCTTTAATTGCTTCCGGATTTTCCGACTGTAAAACGGCCGTTTGAATGGTCATCACAATTTCTCCCTGCGACTGGTGATGCAAGGCAAGAATTCCAAATTGCCGCCAATTGTCTGAATTTTCTGCAATTGCAGTAAAAAGAGTCAGAACCGCGGACAAAACATCCGGAGTGAGCTTGCTCCATTCGATACTTAATTGCGTGATAAAAGCAGAAACCGGGCTGTCTGGCAATTCCTTGAAGTAATAACGGGTAATCACCCCGAAATTACCACCGCCACCGCCCAGATGTCCCCAAAAAAGATTCTGTTCAGCCGGATCTTTGGATTCCTTGGAAACATAAATCACGGACGCGGGTTCTTCAGCACTTCGCTTCACCACTACTTCCACTCCCGTCAACCAATCAACGGTTAATCCGTTTAGTCGCGATAGCAAGCCGTAGCCGCCTCCACAGATATGTCCACCCAAACCAACAGAATAACAGGATCCGGCGGGAAGCACTTTTCCATAATCCCGGAAAAGACTGTTGAATGCACTCCAATTGGTTCCACCCGAATCCAGGTAATATCCTTTTTCAGGATCATAACCACAGTTGTTCATGGCGGAAACGTCAATAATTGCCTTTGTTTTGGGGCTGAAAACAAAGTTTTCATAACAATGTCCTCCGCTTTTGATTTTTACATTTTCCCCGTACTTGAAAATCGCTTCCTCCAAAGCTGCGGCTGCCCCTTCTGCGGAATAACAGACATAAACAACTTCGCAGTAAGCTGCCTGCCAACGCTGGTTAAATCCCTGTAAAAAACTGGGAAATCTCGGATCTGTTGCTGATACCGGGTATTTGGAAAAACCCGCTGTGATGTTTTGATTGTTCATGTGAATAGTTTTAAGGCTTGAAAGATATGATTTTTAGGTTTTCGGAGTGTTTTATTTGGAAATGGAATTTTGTTTGTTTTTTGCTGGGATGAAAGAGCTTCATTTCCCAATAAAATCGGGCTTTTCACATAATTTTATAAAATTATGTGAATAGTGTTTAACAAAGACCTTTCTTTCATATTACTTACAACTCTCCAAACAGCTGATGCTTTAAAACAAACAAAACCAATCCCGTTTTGGACTTAATAGCGAACTTATCAAAAATGGCTTCGCGGTAACCGTCTACCGTCCGGGCACTCACCTGCATCTGATCGGCAATTTGTTCGTACGTGTATTCCTTCTCGTGGCAAACCAAACGCAAAAATTCGCGCTCACGATCTGTAAACTGCTGAAGAATTTTGTCCCGCTCAGACAGTTTGGGCGGTTCCACTTCTTCTCTTAATGAAAGTGTCAGGAATTCATTGTGGTAATACCCGGTGGTCAGAATCGAATTCAAAGCTTCTTTGAGCGCTTCTGAGCTGCAATCCTTCTTTAAAAATCCCCGCACTCCATTCCGGAACAAGCGAATAATACTCTGTTCGTCGCTGTCGAGCGTCAGAACAAGGATGCGTTGATCGATTCCCGAATTTTTCAATTCCTGCACCAATTCATAGCCGCTCATTCCCGGCATATTTAAATCTACAATCAACAAATCGGGATTCGGATTCATTGGAAGGGCATTCAAAAAAGAAATTCCGGAATCAAATTGGGCGACAACCGAATAATCTCCCAGTTTCTCAATGAGTTCTTTCAATCCGTTGCGGACAATCACGTGATCATCCACCAAGACAATTTTTTGTTTCTCCATGAAGAGTAGCCAGTTAAATCTGCTACTAATGTGCGGATTTTTTCAGAATGTAGCTTGTTCCATCCCCTTTTTTTGTGTGAATCGTGCATTCCAGCTGTGCCAATGCCGCTCTTTTCAGGATATTTCGAAGACCTGAAGCCTTGTTTTGTTTGAAAACCTCATCGTAGTCAAATCCTTTCCCGTCATCCGTGACTTGCAATTCAAAGGCCTCCTGGCTTGTTTTCAAGCGAACAAGCACTTCCCTGGATTCTGCGTGTTTCATAATATTCTGAACGATTTCCTGGAAAATCCGGAAGACCATCAATTCCTGGTCCTTTTTGAGTGGAGTTCCCGTAGAATCCGTATCCAAATGAACCCGGAAACGCTTCAGATTATTCAACCGGTCGACCTCCAGTTGAATGGCCGTAAGCAACCCGCTGTGCGCAATGAAATCATTGTTCAGTGTTTTACTGAGTAAGCGGAGCTGCTGCGTCACTTCTCCCAGGTAAATTTCAAGCGGTTTATAGCTTTCCTGGTTCTCCGGCTGATCCAATTTCCGGTTCTCAATCTCAATGTGCATCGCTGTCAGCAACTGCCCGATGTTGTCGTGCAGTTCATTGGCAAATTGTCCCATGATGTGTTCGCTGACTTCCGTCTCCACCTGTCGAAGTTCTTGCTCAAAAGCCAGTTTTGTCTCGATCAGTTCCCGTTCCTTGCGCATGCGTTGGCGATTCGTTACGAAAAATGTAATTGCGGCTCCTACAATCAGGATCAGAATCACAATGGTTACTACAACAATGAGTAAAATGCGATCATTCATATATTCCATATTTTCCGGTTTGTTTGTCGGTAAAGCATCCAGAAAGCAAGTGCCAATAACAAGTATCGGAGATTCGCCAGTGCGCCGCTGATTAAATAATACAAAAGGGTATTCGTCTTCGGGCTTTCAATTTGCAGGGAATCCATCATCCAGATGTAAGGAACGCTGCATGCGAAGTACATCAGAATTCCCAAACAGGCCCAATTCTCAGGAGATTTCCAGAAACTCACACGTGTCTGTTTCCATAAAGTGTAGAGAACCATGTAAAAGGCCAGCGTAATGACAATGCAGGCCACACCATCCGCGTAATTCAGATACACATCAAATCCCTGGCTCCACCCCTGAATTCCAAGTGCAACCAGGAAAGACAAAAATGCTCCTACACATACAAACGTTCGAAATGCTTTCGGTAAAACGAACCAGGCTGCCGTGAGCAACAACCCGGTTTCAATGATGAGATGAATATTCATGAGCCACCTGTTATCAATCGGTTGATTATTGAATTGCTGATACAAGGTAATTACGTGTGATCCCGCATAAAAAGCACTCCAGGTTACTACTTGTAAAAACAGGATTCTGAAAAGGCTGTTCATGTGTCGAAAAGCCAGAATTCCTGCAAAAACAGCCAGTGATAAACACATGATTTCAATGAAGAGTGTAAGCATGTCGGTTTCAATGTGGTAGTGAGACATGCTAAATTACAATTATGGTTGCGACAATGCAAAAACATCAAATCCAAAATCAACGGCATTGCATGGTGGGCACAAATGCGACCTGTTTGCAAACTTGGCTTTTATCTCCGGTCCTTCGAAGTTTATCTTCTCTCCACTAACGATAAACACATGTTTGTTTTCATAGGTATTGTCAACGATTACCTCACGAATCGCATTTGTCAGGAAAATGGAGTCGGATGGTGTTTCCTGTATCAGTTTGAAAAGAGTCTGAAAAGGAAACAGGCAGGATTCGACATCCGTATCCTGTTTAAACCTGGAGAGAGGTTCTCCTTCCTGGCGTATAATTTCCATGCTTTCGGTTTTATAACTCTCGATGAGTTTCATTCGTTCATCCCGCCCGATTTCTTCAAACATTGAATTTGCCTCCACAAACTTGTAACACCTTCCATATCCATAGGAAGGAATTTGATACAACTCTTTTTGGGTAACCGCATCATAACGGGCTCTTTTAAGATAGGCTGGTTGGAATATCGGAACGATACCTACATTTTCCTGGGATCCCATAAAGATTTTAAGGGCCGTGATGTATCGGTTATCATGCAAGCGCTTCCTCGTTGCTTCAAGAAACAATCCTTCAAATGCGCTCAATGGTATTTTAACGATTGATTCCGGGTCTGGCCTTTCATCAAAGATTCTTAAACAGTTCATGCATTTTTCCACATAGCGATGAACATCCTCTTCGTCCATAATAGACATCTGCACGTCGAGCAGATCCTCCTTCGAGACTTCCTTAAATTCCTCATGAGACGATACAAAAGCATCCAGGTTCAATGGGTTTGATTGAAACGACATATTCTAAAATTTTAAAGTTCCTCAAATGTGAACCATTCACACTACACAAGCAAGTTTTCCAATGGGGAGTTTCCCCGAAGAGTAAGGGAAAATTCCCGCAGAGTAGCTTATCATCCATTTCGGATGGAAAAAACAGGTATTTCTACCCTGTTGTGCACCAATGCTTTACTCTACCTTCGATTGAATCTTAAATTACTATTCATGAAACAACGAACATTACCTTTACTGGGAGGACTAGCTATTGTCGGTGCATTAATACTTACCAATTGTGGTTCCGATCCGGAAGCTACTGTTGCCCCGAAAGCCAATTACAACGCATCCTCCTCACCCGATTCACTTTGTATTGTTGATCCGAGCTGGTTTCCACACGCCCAAACTCCTCCTCCGGCAGAAGGAAAAGGAAGCCCCTTCGATGATTCAAGTACAACCAACCAGATTTTTCACCAATGGTCCTGGAACAAATTTCTTTGGCTGACCAAGCCGGATAAAGGTGGAAATCCACTCTTCCTGAATACTGCAAAAGTGAAGCAGGTTACTTCAAACATGCAGGCTGTTTCTGTTCCCGACAGTACCTTGGTTGTATTACAGGATACAGCACAGGCCGGAAGCAGCGCCGTTCTGCAAACGAACCCCGGCTACAACAGTGGAGTTGGCGGAAAGGTTTATTACTCTATTCATATGAATCCGTTGATGTATGATGCGGCGGTAGCTTTTGAAATAGGTCTTAAAAGCGGAGTTATCAAACCGACCAACAAAGAGGTCTTTCCGGTTGGATCTTTCGAACTGAAAGCGGCATGGACTCCGGTTTCAGCCATTCCACAATCGAAACAATCATTGTATTACACCACAACAGCATCACTGTCTACCAATGGTGGTAAAAGTTATGCAAATACGAAAGTTGCATTGATCGGAATGCACGTAGTGGGTATCGTGGAAAATCACCCTGAATTTATCTGGGCCACTTTTGAGCACGACGATCTTTCTCCGGATTATGACTGGAAAGCAAATTCCGCAAGTTCGGATGTTGATCAGCTGTTATTCAAGAAAGGTTCGACTACCGGTATCGGAGCAATTAAGTACAATAAAGCTAAACAACTGGGGAATCCTCCGAACCAGGTTTTTGATTTGTTCCAATACGGAGTTCCTCTAAACCAGGGTGGCTCCTTTATGACGAACACTTCCCAAACCGGAGAGACTGAATTTCAGAATGTCGACGGAATCAATCAATGTGTCAAATCCCAATTGGGCGATGCTGATGTTTGGTCAAATTACTTCTACAACGGATCCATCTGGTTGAATATGGACGGAACTACCCATGCGCAACAAGCTCAGATTATTGATAGCCTTGGGAACAACATGGGGAATGCAACGTATGGAAGTTATGCCCGTGGTAGTCTCAACTGTGCCAATATAACCATGGAAACCTTCACCCAGACTTTCGAAAAATCCTCTATTGATTCAATTAATGTCAATAACCTGGTGAACTGTTTCACCTGTCATTCTTCATCGCAGACCGTTAACAAGCAAATAATCACTTCACCACTCTATATCAGTCATGTTTTCAGGGATTACGTGAAACTGAAACAAGGGGCGACTCTGAAACAGATTGAAGAGTTTAAAGCTATTGAAGAACAGCGTATTATCAAATTTATACAAGACAGATAAAAGACTTCAAATCAATTATATCAATAAGGAAGCGCGGCTAAAATTAGCCGCGCTTTTTGTTTCTCTCCGGCAATCTTTTTTCTTTAACCTCCAAATACTCATTTTGCCTTCAAAAACACTTTCTGTTTCTTTATCCGAACGGATTTCCCGTAAAGTAAAATGGCACAGAGACGGGATTCCGACCTCTATGCCATTCATACCACATTTCACCGCTTAAAAACCCATGTAATTTCTTACACTTTACGGGCTTTGCACTACTCAGGAGGGTGATTTTCCCTGTTTTACGCAAGGGTTGTAGTAGATCGTAAAAAACTAAGATAATTGACCATTATTTGCGTACAAATATAAAAATAAACCATTAAGTTGCAAACTTAGTAGTTGTTTACTCAAAAGTTGTTTGCTTTTTGGTTGCTTTACTGTTGCTTTGTATTAATATGGACAAAGGAAAAGTGGCAGATAACAGCCAATTAAATAGTGATCAGGAACTTATAGAATTGGGCCGAAGAATAAGAGCGCTTCGGATTTCCAAGGGTTATAAGAGTGCAGAGAAGTTTGCTTTGGACCATAATTTATCACGCGTTCATTACGGGCGGTGGGAAGCAGGAAAAAAGAATATTACTTACAAAAGCCTGCTGGTATTAGCACGGGCTCATGAAATGACTTTAGCAGAGTTTTTAGCTGTTGAGATTTAAAGAAATCTTCGGCATTTTTACTCTGATAAAGGAATTTATTCCACTATAAGAATGATATGGATAGATCTTGTTTTTGATGGAGTTTCCCCTATGAAACTTCATCAGCTGTTTCGCGTCCGGATATTTGTGATTTGGAGACCTTCAGTTCTTCTTTTTCAAGACAATTCGTGTTCTAATTCTTTCAGCACTTTGGCTACTCTTTTTTCAAAGTCGCGGCTGTATTTCTTCATCTGATCCTGCAGGCAAAGTTTCAGCTCATTTTTCAGTTCGGGGTATTTTTTCGTGAGTTTAAATAATACGAAAACCACCCGCGATTTAATCGTGACGTTCGTATCAGCCGATAGGAGCCATTGAAACAAACATTCGATAGCTTCTCCTTCATTCTCGGGTGGAACGCCTGCAATAAGCCAATAGGATGCCAGAGACTTCTTATAAGTCGGATCGAGCTGGCGACAGAAATCCAATAAAAAGGGAAGTTCAGAAAACAGTTTCTCCGGATTTGATAGTCCGACTTCGCTCAAAAGCCATAGAAACCTGGAAGCTACTTTCTTTTCGCACAGCAACAATCCGGACAGGTCTTTCAGATCCACATCCTGTTCTATAATTGTCGTTACCCACACTTTCCGGATTTCCATATTACTTGCAGGAAGGGAAGATTCCAGTTCCTTGTAGAATTCAGTACTTGAAAAATGCGTTTTCATCTGGGTGTTTGCGATTTCTGTAAAAGTACTATTTCAATAGGTTCAAAAATTTCCGGACTGGAATTGTCTGTTGCAATAGAATTGCAGATCCTTAATCTACTTCTTCCGCAGGAGCAACCGGGTAATCTTGGTTACTTGTATCTCCCCCTAAAGTTTCAACGAGTTCATACATCGCTCTTGGATTATGCAATAGTACCGGATTGCTTTGAAGAATTGCTTCCAGTTTTCGGCAACGATTCCTGACAATTACAATTGTTCTGCCATCAATTACGACCTTTATCACAAATAATTCTCCAATCAAAATACATGCCTCATCAACCGGTTCAATGGATTTCAATAAGTTAGATGCAGCATCGGAATATATTTGTGTTACCTGCGCATTCGGTTTGTCCAGGTAAATTGTTTCCAATGCCTCTTTTCCTTTCGTATACACTTCATTTAACTCTTCTTTCGTTTTTGAGTTTTTAAGTTTGAACAGGATTTTTTGAAAAAATGACCCGTATACTGGCTCTTCTTCTTCTTTTAACTTGAATCCCATTACTCCCATGAAATCTCCGCAGGCATTTTGAATTTGTTCTACTACAAACAAATCAATTTCTTTCTGTGGAATAGCAATGTATACTGTAGCCAATTCCGATTCATCGGATCCTTTCAGCGAGAATCTCCTAATTGAAGAGTGGCTGTGTTTTAAAGCAGCAGCGGGAGCATTTCCAACAGCAACTACAACACCTGTCTTTCCGACAAGCACAGATGTGTCAGGTTTGTATGATATTCGGCCTAAAGTTGCCCCTGGAAAAAGGGTAGATAAATCTAATACCAGTTTATATAATTCTACTTCACTTAACGTTGTTTCCAACAAAGGTTCTGGTGAACCTTCTTTGTAAATAGAGAGTTTAAACTGGGTTTTTGAATCATCTAAAGGTTCAATGACACCATGAAATTGATTATTCATTCGAAATGTTTCTTCCATCATTATATTCAGTAAATAGTTAGCTAAAAGTAGTATTTAAATTGACAAAAACAACCTAAATTCATAGGTGAAGGATTGTCACCGGTCAAAGAATTTTCATACGAGAAAAAAACAAGACATTCAGAAGTGTGAGCACGAGTTTGGGGGAAAGAAATAGCGTAAACTTCAGGACGAGGAGTCGGATGAAGACATTCAGAGTATAAGTGATTTCTGAAGCCGTCTATCTCTCTCCAAAATCAATTCGTTCATTTTATATCGGGATTGTTTTCTTCCTTTTAAGAATCTACCGTTGATTGCATCATCCTGGTAATAATCAATGAAATAATTCAATTCCTGGTTCGTAAGTTCTGTTGGAGCTTTGAAACGTACATCGTCCGCTATTTCTTCGGAATCATCGTACTTCTGGTTTTCAAGTTCAGTGATTCTCTCAATTGGAATTTTCTGATCCACCGAAACAATTTCAAATAGTGATTTGTCTAATGCTCCTTTTTGGATGATTTTCAAATAGTCGCTTACAACTCTGTCTTCCACCATCACTTTTCCGGAACCAAAACGGTGTCTATCCGTCATGTTCTTTTTCACTCCGGAAATCCAATACTCTTCACCTGTTTCAATGTCGTAATAATTCCCCATCATTCGATCAGATCCAATCCGTTGAAAGGCTTTTCCATTGAAGTAGATTGTTCTACCGCTCTTAGAATAGGAAACCAGTCCAATCCAAGCCGGTCCATTATGGCCAATTTTCAATTCAATGTATTTGATTTCTGATTTCATGGGGTTCTATAAGAATCATTCTTCATGATAAAAGTAACCATTTATCTCCAACAGATACTTTGAATATTCAATGACGGTCATTACTGTGTAAACAACCAAATCAACACGCTCTCACACTGAAAAGAAAAGCGACCTGTATCGAACAAGGAACTGATGGAAGACATTCAAAGTTTAAATTCAATCAATCTCATATCAGTTCAAATCTTAAGAAGTTCGTAATACAACAACTCAAAAGAAGAAATTAACGTTTTAAAAAATAAAAAATCCGAATTCTCAATTTAGATTATCGTGATAACTGGTAGAACATCAAACTATTCATTTGGTCTTAACTTAGTTCCGGGGAAGGTGTAACTTCACCGGATGTGAGCTGTTATACGGACCAACAACTAACTAATGAAACACTCTCTTTTTTACCGTTTAATTTTAATGCTGCTGCTGAATGGAAGCGTTTTTTCTTCTTGGTCTCAGGATCTGCATAGTTATTCTATGCGGAGAAGAGATATTGAATCATTCATTATGGGAGTTTCTCCAGACACAAACGAAACTGAAATTCTTATTCGACCGGATTCCACTATGCAGCACATACTGAATATGGCTGCCAAACAGGATCGTGTCTATTACATTGATTTTAATGCTTCAGGATTTTTGAGCTATGCTATTGATAATGGAATGCATGTAACAATAAACCGACAAGGTGTACTGAAGAAAAATTATGGGCCTTACACAGTAAGTTTTAATGGACTTTCCGGTAAACGCACCCTGCTATTAGGAAATGTGCCCCTGAAAGCGGCAGAGCATCGAAAAGTCAAATGGCTGGATCTCTATGCCCGGCAAGTCATGCCTGATCTGAATGGCTTTAAAAAACTCGAGACGGTTTATATCAATCACGACGTCTACAACCCATCCATATCCGTAAATCATGAATATTTTGACTTTTATTATCCCGGTGACTTATTCCTATGGCGAAAACTCTACAACAAGGCTTCCCTCAAAAGTATTCATGTCGATGTATCTTATGGTGGCTCCGATTTCTATCCTCCAGGTTATATCAGCTTTCTAGATGCCCCGAATGATAGCCTGGTAGCTCTGCCGCAACTGCATGCGCTGCATGTGCATAACATTGATTATTTCAGTGTAAATTTTGGAGAGTTAAAAAAACTAGATTACCTGGCACTTTTCGGATTACAGCGTGCAGAAATAATTAATCTGGCAATTGTCATGAAATCATTCGGGAAAAACCTAGGATCAGGCGACTGGTCAAGGTTTTTGGAAAAAGCTGATGTTTCACGTTTACCTTCGATTAACCCGAATGGGGTTTTTGAAACTTTTTATGCCAATGGAGCGAAGTTGTGTTTTGGTACTTTTCATGATGGCAAACCTGACGGAATCTGGCGCTTTTGGGACGAAAAAGGAAAGCTGGTACAAGAGCGTATCTATGCCAACGGCAGCCGAACAGGAAACTGGATTTTTAAAACAGAAACCAACGAAGGAGCGGAAGCTGACACCTCATTGATGTTAAGTTATTCGAATGACCGGCTGGTTATGCGGACCGAATTTGCTCTCGGCGAACCTTACTATTGCAATCCAGATTTTGAACCGAGGGAAATCAAACAATATCTTGGAATTAATCGTGCAACAATTCAAACAGGCTCCAATGCTTTCGTAAAACGTGAAAATGACGTTATTAATAAAGAGAATGGCGACACGATCGAAAGCATCCGTGAATTGTATTCACTTTCCGGTGAAGAATGGAGCTGCTCGAAGGCTTTTTATTTCAAAAACTGTAACGACGATTTCTCCTATGACTTCAAAGGAAAAATGGGTTTTCCGGCATATTTTAATCGTAAAACGGAAGGAGCAAAGAATCCCAAACGAGAAAAAGTCATAGAGATCGATTTAAAAGCGTGCACAATCAGACATTCGGAAGAAGAATCCATCGGGAACGAAATCAAACGTACACAATATGAACGTCCGATTGATCCGGAAGAATGGAAATGTAATTAAAAGCAGAAAATACGAAAACGAAAAAGGATTAATTGTTAAGCATACATGGCGAAGAGTTCTCTTTGATCTCCATCAACCCAGTTGTTCACGGCATGTGTCCATACTCGATTGTTGAAAATGAGAAAATCATCAGCAGCCATTTTATGAACTATATGGCTATTAAATAATTTTGAAGTTTCTTCAATTTCCCCACTTCTCGTATCTGCCGGTGCCCAATAAGAATCATCTTCAACATGCATGTATGCCTCATAATCTGCATTAGTTGAGTTCTCATTTAAAATATTGAGTTTTTTGAGGAGTTCAAAATGATGCTGATGAAATGCATGATCGTGGACTGTGACATTGTCCCAATATGTATATAATTCTTCGTTGGTTATGACGGATCTAGAAGCTTTAATCGGGACGTTCCTGACTATTACGCTCCCTTTGGAACTTTCAGATATTACTTTGTAAGGAGTAAGACATTCTGAAATTACTTCTTTAGCATCCCAATGATCTCCTCTAATCGCAGCTATATCAGCTTCTGTAAGGTTTTCACCAACAATAGCTTTTTCCTTCGCACGTAATTTGGAATTATCAGCCGACTGATTGATCAAACTAAGTATGTTTTCTCCTCCGGTATTAGCATTCTTTTTGCAATATAGGCCGAAAAGATCTAATTGCGAGGTACTATCACCTTCTGAATGAGCTTGAATGATCTGATAGGGGCCACGATCATTAACCGTTACTGCTAAATCGTCTATGGGTTCTCGATTCATCATTAAATGAACGACAAACTGCATTTGAATTTCATAAGAATCAGTCAAAGAATAATGATCTACCAGTTCTTTAAATAATGTGGAAGATTTTTCAAAAGAGAAGGAACGAATCAGAATTAGCTTGTTTTTGCTTAAAGCATTAATTATTTGAGTGAAATCAATTTCGTTTGATTCCAATATCAACAGATCTTCGATATTTTTATCCGTTGCTGTTTCATATATTGGTGTGTCATAAAATTTTTGCATAGTTAATTATTCAGATTTTAAGTGTTTCTAAATTTAAATAGTTTTTTAATAGACGAGAGAATTTCAGTAAGTGCTCTCCATGTCAAGAACAAATTGATGCATTACCAAAATCCAGGATCCACATACTTAATGGACAATTCATCAATTTCAAAAGGAGAACAGATTGCCAAATGATATTTTTCAGGTAGTTGTATACTCTTCAAGTACCATTGGCGCTCTTCTTTTACCGGACTGATCAGACAATTTCGTTTGTCCAAGCCATCAAGTAAACCAATGCCTATTGCTTTCAAAAGTGCCTCTTTTCTGGTCCACAAAAAGTAGAATTCGAAAAGTTGATCCTCTGAATTGCGGAAGTGTTCTACCTCATCGGGGTGAAAATACGAAATCAGCGATTCCATCTCAACGTTCTTTTCAGCCTCTATGTCAATTCCTACGGATGCGTTTGAAAAAGCGACCACTACCAGGTTTCCTGAGTGACTAATATTAAAATGACAGCCTCCTTTTATGAAAGGCTTTTTATGTTCGGAAAGACACCAATTGTGGTAACTAAAATCGATATTATTATCCACATGAAAACGCTCAACAATGAGACGTCCAAGGAGTTTGCTTTTTCGATCTTTGAGTAAATTATAGCGCAAAATATCCTCTTGCAGAGCCTTTGGTAGTAATCCGACCCTTTCCTTCAACCTCTCCTCAGAAATGTTCCTAATATCACAAACCCAAATATCAATCATCGCTTCGTTTTATTCCCAATTGATTTTTCTAACGTGGTAACTCTTGATTTAAGCGCTTTTCTTTTAACGCGAAAAAAACGACATAATCAGGTACCCCCATTATTCAATTTGAGCGTTGAAATTTAATATCCAATTCAAGAATTGTTTCCTTGATTGACTCTCTAACCGCAGCAACAATTTGATCTAATTCTTCCTCGTTAATCGTTAGAGGTGGGCTTATAAGAATATGATCACCGGAAACGCCATCTACAGAACCTTTTCCCGGATACAATACGACTCCTTTTTGGATCGATTTTTCTCCGATTCGTTTAGATACATTTAAGTCCGGAGCAAATGGGGCCTTGGTAATTTTATCCATCACTAACTCAATTCCCACTTGTAGTCCTACCCCGCGAACATCTCCTACGATTTCCAATTCGTACAGGGTTTCGAGTTTTTTGAGGAAAATAGCACCCATTTCCTTCGCATTATTAACCAGTCTTTCCGCGTGGAGTATTTCTAAAACCTTCTTTCCTACAGCGGCTCCAACTGGATTACAAGCGAATGTATGTCCACCCAAAAAGGCAGTACTGCTTTCAACAAATGGTGTGATTACTTTCTCCGAAGCTATTACCGCCGAAAGCGGGAAATATCCTCCGCTGATTCCTTTTCCTGACGCAATAATATCCGGTGTAATTCCAAAATTTTCAATTCCAAAGTTCATTCCTGTTCTACCGAAACCGGATAGAATTTCATCAGATATATACAAGATCCCGTATTTGTCACAAATTTCGCGGATTCCTATAAAATAGTTAACCGGAGGTGGCACCGCCCCTAAAGCTGCCGCAACTACCGGTTCCGCGATAAATGCACACACCGTTTCCGGGCCAGCTTGCAGAATAGTTTCTTCAAATTCATTTAAGAGTGATGTTACGTATTCCGGTTCAGACATTCCAATCGGTTTTCTATAGCTGTATGCCGGAGAAATATGGGGAAAGTTATTCATCCATTGGGAATACAATTCACGTCGTGCCTTCATTCCTCCAATATCGAGCATAAATACAGAATTTCCGTGATAGGTGTACCATCTGGAGATAATCTTAAACCGTTGATTTTCTCCTCTAATTTGATGGTACTGCAGGGCAAGTTTTACTGCATTCTCTACTGCTTCCGTTCCGCTCATTACAGTCCATGCCTTCGCAAAGCCCTTTGGAGCAAAATCGACTAAATTCTGTAAATAAGTTTCCACTATTTCAGAACTGAAAGCATGTGTAGGGAGTACAGCAAATTTATTTACTTGCTCTTTTATGGTTTCTGCAATCTCTGTTCGACCATGTCCAAGGTTGGATACAGAAGAGGAACCTGCTGACGCATCAAGGTATCTCTTACCCGATTCATCATAGAGGTATACGCCTCGTCCATAAGCGATTTTTGGATATTGTTTGCTCATATCCGGGCAAACAGCCATTGAATGAATTAATGATTTAATCATGGATTAGTTGGTTTAATCGTTCTTAAATATTTATTTTTTATTTATGGGTAAATATTTTCCCGAATGAAATGCCAATCCTGTCAGCAAACCACCCAAGAAACAGGTAACCAGTTTTGTTATTATAATTGTTCCAAACAAAAGGGTGCTGGTTCTAGTTAAATCAAGATTAGCGTCCTGTAAAAGGATCAGCAACAACATATACGCTAAGAAGCCTGACAGAAATCCGACAAGAAAGGAATAGCGCACTTTTCTTCTTAATTGAAATCCAATGATCATCACCGGAATCAGATAAAGCCACCAAATTTCAGGCATCAAAAAACTCTTTACGAGTAGCGTTATACCAATGATTAATCCTAGCGCTAGCAATAGTGTCTTAATTCGTTCCATGCATTGTAATTATATGTTTAGACTTTCTTTTTGCTTCATCTTTCGATGCATAAGAGATTAACTCATAGTATTCTCCTTCGTACCACTTTTGGGTAAATGCATCGTATTTTTTATTTCTGGGGTCTCCTTGTTCTCCCCCGGGGAATACTCCAAATGCTTTCGTTTTCTTCCCCATTTCAATAATCATTCGCCAGGAAGGGCCCCAATTGGCACTTACGGCATTCAGTACATCTTTGTGCCCATTTGATTTCATGTGGTAATCTCCGAACGCTCCTAGATTTGTCATATGACCAATCACAATCGGGTTTGCTGTACCCCAAGTGGGAGGCACTCCTAACTCTTTTTCCAGTTTATTCAGACTGTCCAAAGTACTCCTAAAAGATGCTTCCATCAGTTTTTCTACGGATGAATACTTACTCCAGCGGTAGGATTTCATTCCTGATGAATCCAATTCATGGAGTAAATTCAAGCTGACGTATTGATCCGGCAAAACGTCCAAACTCTTGAATTTCGAGTACAGATTTTGTTGAATCTCTTTCCAAAAAATGTCGAATATGAGAGGTGCTTTATCCTCCCCATTGAAACGATAATCCCAACTTTTCATAAGATCTATCGTCGCCCTTTCTTTCTTGCTCACATCTGTTTTTTCCAGCATGGAAACTAGTTTTCGAAGCGATTGACGCGCAAATACATTTAGATTGTCTTTCTGGAATCGTTTCATATCTTCCATCGAAAAACGCTTGGGAGAAAGCAACAATTCCTCCAACCTCTGATTTCTAACATTAGCGTAGTAACCGTAAGAAATCTGTCCTCTATCGGTTGTGTCCGGAATTTGATTCGTCGAGTAAAATACTCCTGTTGGAGAATTTTCATAAAATGGGAGAGAATCCTGATGAATGTATGATTTGGTAAAATAGGCAGCTTTACTTCCATCTATGATAAACCTTCCATTACCAATGCGGTTTGCTCTTAAACGTCCCTGGTGTATTAAAGCAATTTGATCTGTTTTATCTACAAACAAAAAGTTTTGTGTCGGGCATGAAAATCCTTTCACGGCTTCGACAAAATCTTTTTTGTTCTTCGCTTTGTTCAACTTCAGAAACGTACGAATATCGTTAGATTCGTTATGTAGTTCCCAACTGAGAGCCATATTTTCATGGCTCTTGTCACTCGTGAAATCGCCTTCAAAAACAACCGGTCCCTGGAGGGCATATTTAATCGTATCGACAAAGGTTCCTCCACCTTTAATAGTAAACGTTTCGGTTCGATACTTAAATGCAACCTTCTTGCCATCAAGCAGGTAATGATCTCCCGAATCCGTCATATCAAGTAAATACCAATCTTTGACATCCGCCTGCCCATTTGTGGTACAAAAGGCAATCTCATCATTGAATCCCATTATCACACCTGGGACCCCTGGAATGCTAACACCGTGTACATGATGATTCATCCCGCGAAGTTCTATCTCGTACCAAACCGATGGATAACTCAAATTTAAGTGTGGGTCCATACATAATATAGGGTTTCCGGATGCGGTCTTTTTACCTTGAACAGCCCACGCGTTACTTCCGATACCTTCAAAGCTAGTTGCCCAGGAAGGGTGTGCAATCTGTGCTTGCTGCGGTAGATCTTTGTTCAAAGAAGCAATTCCTTGTGCGTTATAGGGCGCTGCAGGAAATAAACGATCAAAATCCTCACTACCAAGCTGATGATACAATTGTGTTAATGCAACATCCTTCTCCAATTCGCTTAAATTTCGACCCATTGATTTCATGATTAATACGGATTTTAGAGGAGTCCATTCTTCCGGCGCATAACCGAGCAATTTGTATTCAAGAGGAAGTTTTTCAACTGTCAACGTATGAATGAATGCATTCACACCACGAGTATAAGCTAATAATGCCTCGTATGTTTCCTGATCCTTTTCAATCAATTTCAAAGAATTTTGCGCACTCAAAAGAAGCCCTTTTCTTCTGATCTCCCGATCATAGTCGAGGTAAGTAGCACCCATTACTTCACTCAATCGACCAGAAGTTGAATAAGCTAAAAACTCCATTTGCCATAAGCGGTCGGATGCTTCTACAAACCCTTGAGAAGCATACAAATCCTGGTCATTCTCTGCAAAAATATGCGGCACACTTCGCTCATCATAGTAGACGGAGACTTCGCCTTTCAATCCTTCAATTTCAACATTGGAGAAATCCTCTCCTCCTTGTCCGCCAGTATAAACCCCAACAACCGGATCTAGTATTTTCCCAGCCGGAGATAGCCCGTCCCAGGAAAAAGCAAACACAACCAGCAGTCCAAGTAGCAGAACAGTACTTATAATAAAACGCACTCGTTTTTTAATTGGTGTAATCATTCATTCAGTTTTTGATTAATTCTTCTTTTATAATTTCAGCAAGATATTGGAGGTAATTGTTGACAAAAAAATGATCACCTGTGAGTACCTCCGCTTTTAATTCCGAGTTTGTAAAATTTTGCCAATTTTCTATATGAGCAACTGTTTTCTCTTCACTTCCCATTAAAGCATGGATGGACGTTTTCAGAGGCTGGGCGATTTCCATCTCTTTTTCTTCCACCAATTTGAAATCAGCCCGAAGGATTGGCTCGAAAAAGCGAAATAATTCAGGTGTATTTAAAAACTCTTCTTGAATTCCCCCGAGTTCTTTCAAGAATTCTTTAAATTCTTCCGGCGGCAGATTGTATCTCAACTGTTCCCGCGGGATTCCCGGGCCCGGATTCCCTGAAGCAATAAATTTCACCGGATAAAGTCCATCTCCTTCCAAAAGACTCACCACTTTCAAACCAAGCGTGGCTCCCATACTGTGTCCATAAATAACAAATGGAACATTTTTAATTAAATTTTTTACCTGATTGTAAAGATCAATCGCAGCAGTGTCCTGGGATTGAATCAAGTCTTCCATCATACGCTTACCACGACCGGGAAGTTCGATCTGGTGAACCTCAACATCTGATAAAAAAGGAAGCATTCCCTGAAAAGAGTAACAACTTCCCCCGGCAAAATGAAATATGAACACTTGCGGTTTGTTTACATACATAATTTCCTTATTTTAAATTAGTTAAATTCATGTGAATCAACTTCCCTTCTTCCATCCTATACAGTTGATCCGAAACGTTGTAGTACTTATCATCATGGGTAATTGCGAGGACTGTAATTCCCTTTTGTTTGATTAATGGGAGCACCTGGGTATAAAATTTATTTCTAAAATCAGGGTCTTGATCAGCAGCCCATTCATCTAACACCAATATTGGCTTTTCTTCCATTAATGCTGAAATTAGGGCAAGCCTTTTTCGTTGTCCCGTAGATAAATCTATGGTGCTAAAATTACCGTTGACGATATCTACTTTGTGATCGATTTCAAAGAGCTCTAAATATTCTTGTAACTGCTTTTTATCTGTATTTCGAATTCCATAGAATTCATCAAAGAGATAGAAATCACTAAAGACTACCGAGAACATTGTCCGGTATTTCTTGTAGTTTTCCTGATTCAGGGTTTGATTGTTGAATGAAATTTCTCCTGATTCCGGAATGAATAACCCTAGCAACGAATTCACGAACGTTGTTTTCCCACTTCCGTTTCCTCCATAAATAAAAATCAATTCACCTTTATTTAGTTCGAAAGAAATCGGTCCGATTTTAAATTCTTCTCCTTGCGAATATACATAGTTGAAATCTTTCACTTGCACCCCCTTAAAGTCTTGTAATTCGATTCTTTCATCGGATATTTCATTCGAGAAATTCTCCGTCATCAAGTCTTCTTTCAGCTGGATCATTCGCCGGGCAGAAACTCTTGCTGTAGTCAGATTCGGGAGCAACAATACGAGAGTCTCGATAGATTGAAGTAAGAAGAATAGCACGAACATAAAATTAACGGTTACGATACCAGGTATATTCATGAGAATACTGAAAATAAGAAGAATTGCCGCCATTAACGTGTAGAACAGAATCTGACCTGTGATTTGGAAGCTCAGAAACCTTGTGAAGGCATCCACGCTTGTTTGTTCCGATTCTTTAGCAACTCGTAAAATTTGTTGCTCGTAGATTTCCTTTCCTTTTCTCGGATCAATTTGAATCTCCTTAAATCCATCAAGTATATCCTTGAAATATTTCATGAAGCTATCCTCCAGCGTCCTGGTTCTTTCCAGTCTTTGATTGATAAATTTCATTCCGAATTGATAAAGCAAAACACCTGAAGCAGCAACGACGAATACGATCAACGACAGCTTCCACGACAAAATTCCCATATAAATGAAGGATGCAAATATGACTATTACGGCTTTAATGAACTCTATAATACCCAAAGCAGCTGTAGACAAATCATGTACATCACTTGCCAGAGATGCATAGATGTTGGTCTTGTATTTCTGCAACTGTTGATAATTTGCTTTAAGAATCAGTCCTAAAACATCTCTTCGGAGTTTCCAGAAAATCTCAAAGGAAAAATCGATGACTGCTTTCGCTAAAATTCTTCTGGAAGCAATAAAAACAGTAACTATTAGTAGGAACCATAAGACATAATCCCAATGAATTGTTGTCATTTTACCTAGCATTAACTCCCCTATTAGAAAATTGTAGTATGCTATAAAACCAAAGCTGCATCCTCCGCTGATAATTCCCAAGGAAACGAGTTTAAACGTTCTCCATTTGTTCACATGCGTCAAATTCAACAACTCACTGTTTACGGTAGCTTTTATTCTGTCCGATTGATCTTCCATAAGTTTTATTGATTAACTCTATTTTTTTCGTTATTACACTTAATTAAATCACTTATTATTTCTTTGACACCCTTTTTCATAGCGAGAGTATCGATGACCGATTTAATGGATTGGCCGACTCCAAAGTCAATAGAAACGCCATTATTATATTCAGAACAAATTACATTCAATAAGAATTTTGACTCAATATTTAAAGTTTGTAATCCGTTATTTTCTCCAAACTCAGCATTCAAATCCTGATTGTAATTGTGGTAATTGAATATAACGGAATTTCTAAGGAATCCCGGATTGTCATACCAATTATGGTCCTCTGCCATTTTTTCAAACGGATATGCACTGTATTGCAAGTCCTCATTAAAAGAGTCGTGCACCAACCGCATACTATCACCATTCGAATATTCATTGCTGATTCTGAAGCAATGCGGAATCAAATTGACAAAAAAACCAATTTGTTTTTCGACCTGTACGGCTTCTAAACCAATGGAATATCTACCGGAATTAGTACTGAACAGCACGATATCTTCTTTATTTAAAAGATCTCTTAGGTACAACACACATGCTGCTTGTAAAAATGTTTGCTTCGTTATTTTCTGGTTCCTAACAAATTCCTCTAAGTCACGCCATTCATCCTTTTCGATTGTTAAACGCAACAATTCCAAGTTGTCCATAGTTGGAATAACAGGTAATTCAGGAATAAGACCGATCGTTATTTTACTCAACTTTCGCTTCCAATATTCTTTCGCTTCCAGACCTTTTACTGAATTCAAATAATCAATCTGACCATGAACAAAATCTAAATAATTGAACTCCAATGGAGTAACCGGATGACCATTTCCAGCAAGGATCTTTCCGTAGTTTTCAAACAATTCATTACGCAGAATATTCATGGAAAAACCATCGGAAATTGAATGATGCAACGTCAAAATAATGTGGCTATCCGTTTCATTTAATCGTACATGGTGAACATACACAAACGATTTTGCTGATCTTTCAAATACCCGAATACCTTCAGACGCTACAAGACTTGCGACCCTTTGTTCCTGATCACTATCGAATTTCACCTCCATAAACGGCAATTCAAATTCATCAAGGGATAAAATTCGCTGTTTCCATTCTTCTTCTAATAGCTGATAGTTGACTCGCAAAATCTCATGCTTTTCGCAAAGACAAAGGAACGATTTCCTGAGGGCTTCAGTATTGATATTTGTGAGTCGTAAATCCGTAACGATATTCTCTTCCCCAAATTGCAGTGCAGAAAAGTAATTCTTCTGATTATACGAAATCGGCATCCATTCATCCTCTGTTGATGTTCGATTCGTTTGATATGTACCAGAGTTCGTAGATCCTTGCTTCATTTTCTGAGCAATTCCCTGTACAGTTTCACCTGCAAAAAAGTCCTTAATAGTTATCTCGCAATGATACTGATTCATTAACTGACGAATGCAAATCATCGCTTTTAAAGAATCACCTCCCAATTCAAAGAAGCTCGTTGACCTATCATTAATGGGTTTACCAAAAACCATAGAGAGAACCGAGCAAAGGATTTGTTCTTCTCTTGTTTGAGGAAGATTTGTATCACTGTCGTTTCCGGTGGTTTCATCTTCAAGAATTTCGAGGGTACTTTGGGCCGTTTTAACAACACCTCCAGACAAGTTTATCGTTGCGGTAGCATTGAATCGATGTTTATCCCACGCATAGGTAGGTACACTGATGTGTTTTCCTTTTTTATCAAATAAGGAATCTGTGATTATATCCACGCCCGCACACCACAGCTTCCCTAACTGATCTAAAAAGTACTTATACTCCTCTTTTTCTTCCATTCTGTGACGCAGTGTTCCAAAGGTTTTCACACTGTGTTTTTCCGTTGCATGATCCATGATAAAGGCTCCCAAAGATTGGCCACCTCCAATTTCTATATACAGGGAAAGACTTTTTTGAAGACTTCGCTCAATATCTCCCGATAAATCAACCATTTCGCGCAAATGATTCACCCAATATTCTCGGGTTGAAATCGATTTAAGCTCGGAAGGTTTCCAGTATTCGGCAGATGGTTCACTAAGATCCATTTGATCCAATACACGGCGGTAAGCATCTTTTATGGGATCCAAATGTCTCGAGTGCGCAGGTAATCCGATATTAGTAATAACCTTGTAGTTTATGTCTTCTTTTTCCAATAGTTGGCAGAAATCCCCAAACTCAAATTCCTCCAATACAACCAGGCAATTGTTTCTGGAATTCTTTGAAGTGATATCCAAAGATTTAAATTGTAATGAAGTTATTTTTTCGTATGATGTTGCCACACTCAACATAGGTTTGCTTTCTACGCCATCACCGAGCCTTCCTCTTTCATGCAATAATACAAGCGCTTGACTTTCGGAAAAAACACCCGCTTTAGATGCAAGAACATACTCACCCAAACTATGTGCAAATGCAGTTTTTGGTTTTATACCCAGTTGCTCTAAATAGTTCAGCATACCAAGATTGAGTACAAAATGAAGCGGGTGATGATGGGCACATTTCTGATCCTCAAACCCCTTCGATTCCGAACTGTCCAACCAATATGACTTAAGGTCAAAGTGTAGCGCATTTTGAGCGATTTCCATTAATCGATCAATTTCTTCCCGGTATTCAGGGATTTTGCGATACAATTCTACTCCCATTTGCGGATAAACCGGTGCCGCAGACACCACTCCTAAAAATTCAGCCGAAAGGCTCACTTTCTCACATTTTCCATGTTGGATAAAAGCATCGAGCTCTTCCAATAGTTCTTCTTTTGAGCTTGCTATAATTGATTTTCTATAGAACCAATTCTTCTTATTACGGTTCAATGTAAAAGCAAGATCCTGAAGTTTTAAATCAATCTCGTTCGAAACAAAATCCGATAGTTTTTTGCAATACTCCTTCAGAGACCGCGCTGTTTTGGCCGATAATTGAAAAAGAAACGGACCTTCTGCCGGCGTGTTTTCAATTTCCGCAGAATCGATAAATTCTTCAACAATCAGATGGGCATTTGTCCCTCCAATTCCAAAAGAACTTACCCCTCCCCGAATGGGCATTTGTCCGCTATTTTTTAAAGATGTTAGCTCCGTTACAACCTGCATGTTTCCGGATGTGCTCAACAGTTCGGTATTTGCTTTATCAAAATTCAGTGATGCCGGAATTGTTTTATAGTATACCGACAAAATGGATTTAATAAACCCACCGACCCCAGCTGCAACATCCATGTGACCGAGGTTGGTTTTTAAAGAGCCTAATAGCAATGGGCTTACGCGATCACCATTAAATATGCTTTTAATCGCCTTCACTTCAATGGAATCTCCTAATGCAGTTGCTGTTCCATGACCTTCCAGAAAGTGAATATTCTCAGGAGTAATGCCAGCCATTTTAAGGGCCATCTTAATGCATTCCGATTGACCGTTCACACTCGGAGCCGTATATCCTATTTTCCGATTTCCGTCATTGTTTATAGCACTGCTTTTTATCAGACCATATATTCGATCGCCGTCTTTGATCGCGTCTTTGAGTTTTTTAAGCACCACAACACCCCCTCCTTCGCCTCCTACAGTTCCAGTTGCATTTCTATCATATGCCCTACACGATCCATCTTTTGACATAATCATTCCTTCCTCATAGAGATATCCTTGCTCGGGTTGACTTCCGATACGAATCCCGCCTGCCAATGCCACTCTCAATTCGCCTGTCAATAATGCTCGGCATGCTACGTGAATGGCTACCAGAGACGTTGAGCAAGCAGTATTTATGTACAATGCCGGTCCATTCAATCCCAACTTATATGAAATTAGCGTTGAAATAAACTCATGCGCAGACAATTGTTCAGAACTGAAGGCGTCAGTAGTGGTCGTACCGGCGAGCATAGATTGAGCACGCCAGAGAAAATTATCTCCTGCACCCGAATAAATCCCTATCGGGAGGTTGTATGTCTCGGGATTAATCGAAGCGTCTTCCAATGCTTCCCACACACATTGATGAAACAATCGGATTTGCGGATCCATTATCAATGCTTCGTTAGGCGTATATTTAAAGAACTGGTGATCGAACGCATCTTTTTCTTTCACAAATGCACCTGTTGCAACGTAGTCCGGATGGTTTATCAGTGATTCATCAACTCCTGCCAAAGAAAGTTGTTCTTTGGAAAGCTTTTGAATGCTCGTTTCACCATTTTTAAGCAACCCCCAAAATTCAGAAATAGTATCTGCACCAGGGAACTTACAAGACATCCCGACGACAGCTATTTCCAGTCCTGTATATGTCTGTTCAGTCTTCATCCTGTCCCATCAAATTCATTACAGCCAATGTATCACTCAAACTATCTGCAGCTTCGTCCAATGTTTCATCTGATAGTTGATTTTCCTTCTTGTATCCATCTATATAAGCGGCATAGGACTTAATTGTGGGATTTTCGAAAAACAGAATCACCTCATCTTCACGATTAAATACCTCATTTACCCGATTACACAACTGCATAGTCTTCATAGAATTCCCTCCTACTTCGAAGAAATTATCGTGTGTACTCACTTTCGCAACCGAAAGAATTTCGCACCATATTTTTTCCAGTTGTGCTTCCGTTTCATTTTCAGGATCTATAAATTCTTTATTGATCCGAATTTTATTGGATGTCGGCACAGGAAGTTTTGTCTTGTCTACCTTTCCGTTAATTGTTACCGGAAGTTTTTCCAGATTGATTAACACCAGTGGAATCATGTACGCAGGAATTTTGGTCTTCATGAATGCAAGCACATCACCGACAGCCAATTTCGTGTCTGAGGAATAATAAACAACTAATTCTTCCCTTCCGTTTTCTTCAAAAGTCGTCACAAAAACATCCGAGATTTGTTCATTCAATCTTAACGCATTTTCAATTTCACCCAGTTCAATTCGATTCCCTTGAATTTTGACCTGATCATCCATTCGGCCAATCAACAGGATTTGGGTATCCTCCAAATAACATCCCGTGTCTCCGGTCAAAAAAAGTTTTTCACCTTTGATGAAAGGGTGATCAACAAACTTCGTACTGTTCAACTCTGGTTGATTCCAATATCCTTCGGTTAAACCAATTCCGGATATACAAATCTGTCCGACAACACCTTTGGTTACCAATCTCAAATTCGCATCAAGAATGAATAGTTGATGATTGGGTATTGGTCGACCTATTGAATTTATATTTGTATCAAATCTTGATTCTGCATTTAAGATAAGTGCTGATGAGGTAAATGCTGCTTCGGTCAAACCGTATTCAAATAGGATGGTAAGGGCTGGAAATTTATCCAGCAGCTCATTTATCCAACCAGAATTAATGGCCCCCTCTCTCATCGTCAGGGTTCTAATATTATTAAGAATATCCGGGTAATCAGTATATAATTGCGTAAATACCGTTTGCGTGCAGGCAAATGTGTTTACTTGATGTTCAACAATTTGTTTGTAAACCTGATCGAATTGCATGTTCTTTTCGTCTTCCAGGAGCACCATTGTTCCACCTGCCAAGAACAATGAGAACAGATCTTCAATGGAAACATCAAAAGAAGACGAAACAAAATGCAAGCCTACTGAAGTTCGGTCGAACGATCCTGCCTGAATCTTCCAACATACGGTATTTACAATCGCCCGGTTCTTAATTGGAACACCCATCGGAAAGTCTGTCATACCGGAGGTGTAAATCATATATGCATTGCTCGAATCACTATACGCTATTTGCATGTTTTCTTCCGGGTAATCTTCGGATTTGTCGTTGAATTGATCGAACAAAGCTTCATCCAGAACTACATCACAGGACGCGTCTTCGATCATAAAATTTCTTCGATCATCGGGCATTGATAGATCGATAGGAATATAAGTGGCTCCAGTTTTAAGAATTGCAAGAATACCGATCACTGCACGATCATTTCTCTCCATCAGTAAAGCAACTCTGCCTTCCTCTGGAACTTCGAGTTGGTCCATTAAAAATCTTGCCAGTTGATTAGAGACTTTATTCAACTCACCATATGTATACTGTTTGTCTTTATACACCAAGGCAATGCCATCCTTGTTCAAAACTACTTGCTCTTCAAATAACTCAATCAAGGTGGTATCTTTAGCCAACTGATCATCAGTATTCAATGCGTGAACAAGGTGTACCTGCTCCTCTTGAGATAAATAATTTAGGTTGCTCAAAGTCTCAAATTGATTGTGAACAACAGATCCAAGAAGGATATCAAACTGCTCCATCAATCGATTGACTGCGGATTTCTCGTATATGTCTGTATTATACTCCAGGTTAAAAATCAAATTATCATTTAATTCACTAAAATGGAACGTCATATCGTATTTACTCGTAGCAGCATCTCCCGGATCGATATCATGAATCTCTAATCCGTGCATCGTCACCACATCGCGCTGACCAACTTCCGTATTCTGCAGTGAGATCATGAAATCAAACAATGGGGATCTACTTATGTCCCGTTTAAGGTTCAGTTGATCCACAAGATGGTCAAATGGATACATTTGATTCGAAAATGCCCCGGATGTTCTTTGTTTAATCTGATCAAGCAGATCGATAAAACGATCCTGCTCAGAAAAATCAGAAAGTAATGCGAGTGTATTCGCATAAAAACCGATTTGGTTTTCGAGGTCGATATTATTTCTTCCTGCTAAAGGTGTACCAATAATCTGTTTTGTCTGCCCCGAATATTTATACAACAGCACATTCAATACTCCCAGCAATCCCATAAATAAAGTTGCTCCCCGCTCAGCCATCATTGCTTTCAGGTTTATGAAATTGGATTGGTCAAGTATTCTTGATTCCATGGCACCGTTAAATGTCTTTTTCGTTGGCCGTAGAAAACTTGTTGGCAAGTTAAGCACTGGAATATCACCTTGGAAGGTGTCCAACCAAAACTGTTTTTCTTCCAGATACCTGGGTTGTTCCAATTTTAATGCCTCCCATGCAGCATAGTCTTTGTATTGAATGCGCAATTCAGGTAAATTCAATAGTTGATCAGTTATTCTCGCATTGTAATACGCTATAATTTCTTTCTCGAGAACTCCCATAGACCATCCATCGGTGATAATGTGATGTAAATTAAAGAAAAACAAATACTCATCTTTACTTACCTGTAACAGATCCGACCTCAGCAAAGGACCATTCTCAACATCAAATATGGATTCAATTATGTCTTGGGAATAAGCATCCAGTTCTTTTTTAGATTTAGAGGTAAAATCGAGGATATTTAGCTTAAATCCAATCTCATCCGGCTGTTTTATGACTTGATATACTTCACCGTTTGTATATTTAAATACCGTTCTCAAAATTTCGTGTCTTAACACCACATAATCCAACGCTTCTGAAAGAATCTCCGGATTAAGTTGTCCTTTGAACTTGCGAACCCCCGGAATATTGTATGCCGCGTTAACTCCAGAAATCTGACTTAAGAACCATAACCTCTTCTGGCTTGTGGAGGCAACATACATCTCCGCTTCTGCAAGTGGTAAGATTTGATCTCTTTGGATTGTATCAGAGTCACTAATCAATTGAGCCTGTTCGCTAATTGTTGTAGCAGCAAACAAGTTTTTGAAGCTTATGTCAACCTCTAATATCGTTTTGATTCTTGTTTGCAGTGCTGTCAACTTCAAGCTATGCCCTCCAATTTCAAAGAAATTATCATTTACTCCTATTTTGTCCCGGTGAAGAATTTCTCCCCAAAGTTCAGCGAGCTTCATTTCCAAATCATTGGAGGGTTCAGTGTACTCGTAACCTTCATATTTGTGAGAAGAATAGGGACTTGGCAATTCATCTTTATTAATTTTCCCATTCTGAGTTAAAGGAAAGGAATCAAGATGAACAAAATATGTGGGAAGCATATAGTCTGGTAAATATGCTTTTAGAAAATTTCTCAAATCACCAATCTTTAAGGTTACGCTAGCAACAATGTAACTGGCAATTTCTTTTTCTCCTTTTTCGTTTTCTACGATGATTGATTCTGCGGATTCAATGTAAGGATGTTCTGTAAGCACATTCGAAATTTCGCCCAATTCAATTCGATATCCACGGATTTTGACCTGATCGTCAAGTCTCCCGTTAAATTCCACATTTCCATCGGGTAACCATCTTCCCAGGTCACCTGTTTTGTACAATCTACTTTCCGTTATATGCGGGAGAAAAACAAATTTTTCATTCGTTAAGACTTCCTGATTCAAATACCCTTTGGCCAAACCAACCCCGGAAATGTGTATTTGACCAGGTACTCCAACAGGGCAAATTCTATCATTTTCATCAAGAATATAAACAGCCACATTCTGAACCGGTTTCCCGATTGGAATATTCTGCGAATTCTCTGTTACCCAATGCGCTAAACAAGCAACTGTTCCCTCTGTTGGCCCGTACATATTATCAACCTCAAAACCTTGGTCCTGATACGTTTTTAACTGACTACCTCCTGAAATCAACAATCGTAAACTTTTATTGTTGAATGTGTAAAATTGATCATGCAATGCAGGTGGAAGCAAGAAAATTGTAATCGCATTTGACTCCAAATAAGGATTCAATTTTCCCGTGTTTAGCAAGAAGTGCGACGGTGCCATATATAACGCTGCTCCGGAAAGGAGTGTCGGGTAAACTTCTATAACAGAAGCATCAAATGACATGTTCATGTGCTTGACGAATCTATCACTTTCAGTAAAATTATACCTTCTGATACACCAAGAGATGAAATTTACAAGTCCACAATTTGTGACTTCGACACCTTTCGGCAATCCCGTTGAACCAGAAGTGTAGATAATATAAGTTACATCATCAACAAATACACCTAATTCAAGATTTTGATCGGAATAATCCTGATAACAACTTGCAAATTCCTCAACATCCTTTTCGTTGATGCACAATTTCCAGCGTGAATCTTTCTCAATATGCTTAATTCTTTGAACTGGTAATACAGTGTCTAAGGGTACCTGAATTGCTCTGGCTTTCAACGTTCCCAGATAAACGACCATCATCCATTCATCTCTATCTACTTGAATTCCTATACGTTCTTGCGGTTGAACACCGTGTTTTTCAATCAAGTAGCGAGCAAACTGATTGGAACGCTGGTTGAGTTCACGATACGTCAGTGATACATCACCATAGACAATCGCTTTGTTTTCCGGTGTTTTTTTCGCTTGTTTTTCAAATAGACTTACAATTGAATCATCGGATGGGAAATCTTGTTTCGTATCATTAAATCCGTTCAAAATCATCTCCCGTTCCTCACCATGAACCAGATCAATGGATGCAATTGGGGACTCAGAATACTGTGCAATGTTGGCGATCAAATACTTGAAATGACCCAATAGGCCAACGATCAATTCCTGATTATAAACATTCGAGTTATAGGTAAAATCGACCATCAGACCGTGTTCGTTTTCCTGTAAACCTAACTCGATATCCATCCTGGCCGTACGCATACCAGTATCAACAATTTCTTCTGAAAAATCGGTTGATTCAACAATTGAAAATGCATCTTCTCTATTTTGAAAATTAATTATGATATCAAAGAGCGGATTGCGACTTATATCTCTTTTCAGGTTTAATTTTTCAACGATTTGATCAAACGGATATGATTGACGGGAATAAGCTTCAATAATTTGTTTTTTAACCTGATTGAAGAATTCAGTAAAGCTTTGCTGTGAATCAAGAAGACTTCGAATAGCGAGTACATTTACATAAAACCCAATTTGGTTAGTTAGTTGTTCGTGTTCTCTTCCTGCAACTGGCGTTCCTATAATTAAATCGTTTTGTTTGGTATAGATATAAGTTAAAACTTTCCAGATAGTCATCAACCCTGCAAAAAGACTTCCGTCATTCAGGAGAGTGAATTCTTTTAACGCATTTATATCTTTATTGGGAATAAAAGACCTGACACTACGTCCATTGTGCGCCCCGTCTTTTGGTCGTGTTTTTTGACTTGGGAAATCGATAATGGGAATTTCACCGGCGAATTGTTCCAACCAATAATCCAACTGCTTCTGGCTTCCTTCCAAATTCAACTCGTTTATTTGCCATGCCGCATAATCCTTGTATTGAATGCTCAGTTCATCATTTATGATTTCTTTTCCGTCACTTAATCTCTCGTAATTTTCGGTTATTTTTTTGATCAATATAACCTCAGACCAACCATCACTGATAATGTGGTGAACATTCGTAAAAAAGATATAATCACCTTGACTTCTTCTATACAATTCAAAGGTGAAAAGAGGGCCTTTCTCCAGATCAAATTGTACTGTCGATTTCTCATGAATGATTTCGGTTATTTCATCATCTTTCAGATCCTGGCAATCAATTACAGGTATGGTAAAGTTCGCATCCGGAGCATTTACTTTTTGCCAAACAGAACCATCTTCCTCTTTTACAAAGGTTGTTCTTAGACTTTCATGTTGCTCAATCACATGCTTAACGCTCACAATAAGATGTTGAATATTCAATGAATCTCCAAAATTCACGACCATTGGCATGTTGTAAGCGGCATTAATTTCAGGATCCTGAGACAAAATCCAGAGTCTTGTCTGAGCAGATGAGAGTACATATTTGTCCGCTTCAGGTATTTTCTCAATGAGCTCAAAGGAGCCGTACTCTGCATTTTCGATTAACTTTGCCTGACTTGCCAGATTGGTATTATTGAACAAATCTCTTAGCTCAATATTGACCTGATATTTCTTGCGAATCTTTCCGAAAAGATTCATGATTTTCAAACTGTGCCCTCCGATTTCAAAAAAGTCATCGAGGAGTCCTACCCGTTCTTTATTAAGGATTTCTTCCCACATTGTAGCCAATTCCTTTTGGATTGGGGTTTCAGGGGCAACGTATTCCCTTCTAGAGGTGCCCTGACTATATTTTTCTACTGGTAGCTTAGATCGTTCAATTTTACCGTTGGACGAAAGGGGAAACGCGTCCAAATACACGAATACTTTTGGGATCATGTAGTGTGGCAAATGATCGAAAAGTGCATTCTGAAAATGCTCTTTTGACAGTTCAGCCCCAGTATAAAATGCAATCAACTCCGAATTCGATGCATTTGGCAGCACCACTGCGTTCGTCACTTCGTCAAAAGATGCCAGAACATGCTCGACGGCCCCTAATTCAACTCGCTGCCCGTTAATTTTCACCTGTTTATCAACTCTTCCGATAAATTCAAGAGAACCATCTCCCAGGAATCGACCCAAATCTCCGGTTTTGTAGACTTTTGTCTCGCTGGTAACATTTTTGATCGGACCATCAAGAAAAGCTGCTTTGGTTCGGATTTCATCGTTCAAATACCCCTTTCCAACGGAATTTCCCGACAAAATGATTTCACCGATAGCACCTGGAGGAACGGGATAAAAGTTTTCGTCAACCAGGTTTATCTGAGCATTATTAATCGTTCCTTTTAATACCGGAACGGTTCTAAACGCAACCTTCTCTTCAATGATGAAATGTGAAATATCGTCTGATACTTCTGTTGCTCCATAGGTGTTATAAATGGGGATGTTTGGGAATAAATCCAACCATTTATTTACCATCCAGGGCAAAAGTGGTTCGGCATTCAGGACGACGCGATCCAACTTTTTGTAATAGGATCCTACTTCTTTACCTTCTAAATTCGAGAGGATTTCAGTCAAATATGAGGGAACCAATTCCAGTAGTGTGATCCCATCCTGATTAATTCTATCAACGAAAGCATCACAATCATACACCAGGTCATTGTCGTAGATCACGGTTGTTCCACCTGTCAACAACGCTGCAAAAAGCTGCCAAATACTGATATCAAATCCGAAAGGTGCGTTTTGAGCAAGTCTGGTGGAGGAATTAATCTTTAAATCCTTGATTTTCCCTTCCATATGATTGAGCATTCCATCATGTTCAATCATTACTCCTTTCGGTTTCCCGGTTGATCCGGACGTATAAATTACGTACGCCAAATCGCTTTTAGAAACTGCAATATTCAGATTGGCGGTATCGAATGCATCCGATTTAACTTCTTCAATGTTTACACTTTTAATGCCGAGTTTTTCCGTGATCTTTTGTGTGAGGGAATTTGTTATTATGAGCTCCAGTTGGGCATTATTAACAATATCCTCAATTCTTTTTTCAGGATATCCGGTTTCAATTGGAATATAGGCTGCTCCTAATTTCCACAATGCCAACACACTCGTCATCAATTTTGGGCTACGCTCGAGCATAATCCCTACCAAATGACCACTACCAACCGAACATTCCTGAGCTAAAAAGCGGGCTAACTGATTGGATTTCTCATTCAATTCCCGGTAGGTTAACGTGGTATCATTATGAGCTACTGCAATGGCATCAGGAAATTCAACAACTAACGCTTCAAAAACAGGAATAATCCAGTTTTCCACTTCGATTGGTGCATTGCTCTTTTCCACCTTCGACAGGAAGTTCTTCTCTTCTTCACTTTGAAGTCCCAATGCGATGATTTTTTCATACGGGGACTCAATACACGATTTCAAAGCGGTTAAAATATTTGCTCCAAAAATGGCAAGAATACTTTCGTCATGTGTATCTTTGCGTCCTAATATTTTCAGGCGTTTTTCCTCGAGACACCAATCTATTGTTATCTTCGGCAAAACCGCTTGATCCCATTGATAATTATAGCCTTCTACCCTGATTCCTATGCGTAAGTTGGCATTATTTTCTATCAGCTCCGAGTCACTTATCGCCATCTCCGTTGCCTTGGCCAACAACTGTTTAGAATCAACAAATTGTTCCTTAAAGGATAGATTGGAATCCACATTGATCCAAAACCCTATCATTGTATTATCCAATCCTTTCTGATCTCCATTTGACAATGCTGGAGATACTAGTGGAATGAGCGCATTTGGGTTGTATCTGCGAATGCTATTAGCTGTAATTATTGTGACAAAGTTGTGAATCAAAAAGGGCGAATTTTTCGTCATTTCATTGATTCTACTTATTAGGAAATCTTCAATTTCGAATACTAATTCAAATTTTTCATCCGTTGAGGATGAGAAAATAGTATTCCATGCCTCGAAGGTATATTGATCATTTTTCAATAGAAACGACCTCCAATACTCACGAATTATTTGATTTGATTTATGCTGCATGATTTAGTAAATTGAGGTTTTTTAGTTGATCACTACCACTTCGAGGCTTTAATGATTAAAAAAATTGATGGTGAGATACTAAAACACACTTTTCCAGAGATCATTAAAATAAATATTATGCAATTATGACCCCGGTAGAATAAGTGGTTCATAAGGTTTTCTTGATTTTTATGGTGCATAGTTTAATACTTGGCTAAAGATATAATTTATTTTGTTTTCTCATTTATTATTGGACATTTTTTTAAGCGAGATTTCGCAGCGTTATCGCTTTAAAATTCTTCTTCGTCAATTGGTATATTTCTTCTTAAATATTGACGGTCAGGATCGATATCTTTTAAGTGTAAATCGCTCTCTGCAAATTGAATAATATTTTCAATTCTCAATTTCAATGCTTCTATTGATTCCCGATCAAATAATGCCTTTTTGTAGTTGATAATTAATAGTGTGTCATTTGATCGTTCTATTAATTCAAGACTCAAATCAAATTGAACGTTTTTATCATAGATCTCAATTATGTCTTGATTTTGGATTGGCTCATCATTTGTATAATTTTCAATTCCGTAACCCGTTTGGTACTCAATCAAGACATTGAAGACATTGAACGTTTCCGAATTTTCAATGATTCTTCCCAGTGGGAAGAATTGATATTCCATCAACTTGTGAAACCTGTCTTTTATCTTCGAATAGTATGATTGAAAGTTCATTTCATGATTGAGCTCAATTTTTAACGGCAGATTATTGATATAGGCTCCCATCTGATTTTCTAATGCAACGTGTTGACGACCAGCAAAGGAACTTCCAAACACAAATTGATCTCTCCCTGTTAAGTGATTGATCGCAATTCCAACAACCGCCGCAAAACTTACGTACTGTGTCCCTCCATGAACGTCGGTTAGCTCGCGTAACGCATTTATTGTGTCTTTGTGTAAATTAAAAACAATCTCTTCTCCGCCTTCTCCTGTATGCTCATTTCTTGTTTCGAATTCAATCGAAGGAATTTCAGTTTTGAACTCCTCTTCATAGAATGATCGTGCTTTGTCAAATTCATCTGATTGAACATACGTTCGCATCCATTCCGAATAGTCTTTGAATTGATACTCTAACTCAACCTGTTCAATCTTTCCATTTTTCAAGAACTCTGAATAGCCTTCAAACACCTCTTTTTTAAGCAGCTCCATTGACCATCCATCCGATATGATATGGTGGAGAGAATACATAATTTCGTATTCTTCTTCTCCAATTCTCAATGCTTGTACTCTCATCAATGGTCCAGTTTCCAAATTGTACGGAATGTCAATATGCTTATTCCAATGACTCCTCATCACCTCTTCCATATTTGAAGCCTGAGAATAATCAAAAAACCGAACAAATTCTGAATCGATGACAGGGTTGATCTTTTGAAACACTTCTTCCTTATCAGGATCATATACAAATGTGGTCCTCATTATTTCATGTCGGCTTATTACATTTTTAACACTTTCGTTCAATGCTATCAAATTAAGCTCACCCTTAAACAATAATTTTGATTGAATCTGGTATTTCAAGTCTCCTAATTCCGTTTGAGAAAGCAGCCAGAACCGCTTCTGGGTATCCGTTGCGAGGTACAAGTCTTTGTCTTCAGCTTTCGGAATTACCTTAAAGGTATCTTCTTTTGACTCATTAATAAGTTTTGCATGAGAATCCAATGTAGTATGTGTGAATAGTTCCTTTAGTCCTAACTTTACATCAAAGCGCTTGTGATATCCACTGATCAAACGGGTCGCCTTCAAACTATGTCCGCCCAAAGCAAAGAAATCATCATAAATACCTATTTGTTCTTTCTGTAGAATCTCTTCCCAAATGGACGCTACTTGCTGTTCCAGCTCATTCCTTGGGGCTACATATTCCACTCCACTCGATAAACCAAGTCCTTGTGGC